>OFES01000001.1_pt1 | contig 485329 bp, 459 predicted proteins | sample 1521151 | NCBI WGS metagenome assembly OFES01 (sample SAMN04272335, study PRJEB24112) | coral metagenome | biome: Coral reef; feature: Shallow seawater; material: Coral tissue | host: Coral | place: China: South China Sea | collected 2014
CAGCGTCCCTCGTGATGCTATCAGGGCTACTTTTTTCGTTGTTTCCGCCATTGTAATTACGTTTCGTTACTGTTCTGAAAAACCTGTTCAAAACAACATGAATAAAACATACAACCGTTATAAATGTCAGTGACCTGACCCGATAACACCACTTGCCGCAAAAACCAGAACGAGAATTTGTAGAATGGAAATGATTGAATAGATGACGTTTTTCTCATTGAAAAACACACCCGTCACTGCGACAAGACACACTATGGTAGCTGCTGCGAGATACGCCACCGACGCAAAACTCAGAACGTCTCCTTTAAGGATATCGGAAACCCACGCCCAACCTGTAGGCAGGTGAAACTGATGATTCAGCTCCGCAGCACTGCGATGCCAGTTCCCGGCAATATCATCGATCGAGACCGAAAGAGGCAGAAGCTCAAAGACATAAACCGCAAAACCGAATACAACCAAAACGATTCCCAGAGTCGAAACCCAATGCAGTACATGGGCATAAACAAGCTGGGCATTATTCGGATGTGCGTGATTGTTGTTCATATTCCAAATCCCTTGAATATCGCACGTACACCGGCGAGCAGCAGTAACGTTATAACAATGACCCTCACCGATTTCGTCCTTACCTTGGTCAACAGCTTGGCTCCTATCTTTGTCCCAAGCATCATACCGGCTATCGAAGGAACAGCGATCAGAGGCAAAACGGCACCTTTGTGAAGGTAAACCCATGCAGCAGCAGTGTCATTGATGGAAAGCACAAAGACACTGGTTGCCACCGACACTTTCAAAGGGGCTCCAAGCACGAGATTGAAAACAGGAACATTTGCCCAGCCGGCACCAAGCCCGAACATTCCAGCCATAAAGCCGATAACGACGAACAATACAAGCCCGACAGGGGTACGGTGAATCTTCCAGTCGATATCTTTCTTCAGCGATTCCTCATAGTAAATCCCCTGAATATGTAAAACCTGTGACAGCTTGTCAGACGCTGTGACTTCAGGAAATTCGGATTTCCTGGCCCGCAGCATCACGATAGCAATGAAAACAATAGTGCACCCGAGGGCTAGCTGAATAATGTGAGCAGGCAATGCAAGACCGACAAGAGCGCCAAAAATGGAACTTACAGAACCGATCAGGGCCATGGAAAGGGCAAGTTTCAAATGAGCAAGCCCTTTTTTCAAAAGAGGTGACCCTGCAGAAAGAGCCCCTGCAAGAGCAACCATCAAACCGGCACCTCGAACAAAATCAAGATGAAAGGGAAAAAGACTGCTGACAATCGGTACATAAAGTACCCCACCGCCAACACCGGCAACAATAGCGACAATTCCAAGAAAAAAAGAAAATACAAAGAGAAGGAGCACCCAGACCCACCAAACCATACTTTCGGCAGGAACAGCTTCAGCGCCAAGAACAACCTGCGGTGATACAACAAGCAATACTGACAGAAACAGCATTAACGACCCAAAAAACTTACCGCTGGTTGTTGAAAACATGAAAGACGTTTATTAAAAAGTTGGGTGTGATGAAGAGGATACGTCCGAACCATTTCACTGCAACACCGAATAGATGAATAAATATATAGTTTATTTGGAAAATACTGGAACTTAACAACTGTTTATTCAGAAAAAAAAACCGGATAAAGACACTTTTTTACACCGTTACACCAAAGAAACATCGAAAAGAGTTATGTATTCGATGTCTGTTTTCGAATCGGCTGTCCTTACCGTTATCTTTTCAGGTATCTCCGAGTACATTGTTTTAAAGAGCCGGACACATTCCGGCGAAGAAAAGTAGATTTCATCGATACAATCAAGCTCGATTCTTTCCTCCGGGACAGATGAAGATTGAGCGGAGACATCGAGAAATATCACACTGTTTTTCAGTGCTGTCAGTTCATCGACAAGATAATCATCGAAAGAACCCGAACAGGGAATGACAATACTCTCATCCGTTATCCCAAGGCTTCTCATTTCCACGACGACCTCTTCGGAGGTTCCGGCGTCGAGGCACAAGTCAGGCAGAACTCCGTGTTTCAAGAGTTCTGCAGAAGCGGCTCTGCCTACCGGACAAAAAACGGTGTTCACAAAATCCCCAACAGTGAGATCCTGTTCGAAAAGATGGTTGAAAAAACCACGCACCGCATATTTGTCAGGGAAAAGAAACATGAGCTCGGCACGTATATCCTCAACCGTTTCCTTTACACGTTCCTGTTCATGTCGCTTGAGCTCATTGCAGGAATAACGAACCAGAACGTACTCGCCGTTTTCATATCTATTTGCTCCATCACCGGTTACCAGTACTTTCTTCTTTTTACCGAACCAGTAATCATCGATAAACTCGGTAATGTTTTCTCCCAGAACAAGCAGTGCCGGTGAGACAACTTTCTTGTCCTTGTTTTTTAGCTCGCCAAGAGTTCCTGCAAATATCTTCTGGTTATAGCGAGTCGCATTCTGAACGATGGCAACCTTGGCTGTTTCGGCTTTTCCTTTTCCAATGAGAGCCTTTGCAACATCGCTGGCTGACGACGCAACCATATAATAAACAATGGTGTCCGCATCAGGAACGTGTATCTTGTCCAGGGGATGACCCGTACAGAATGCCACGGATGAGGACACGTGTCGTATGGTCAAAGGAATTTCTGTATAGGCACTTGCACCTTGAGCAGCCGTAATGCCGGGAATTATTTCATACTCGATGCCGTGTTTCCGCAAAAAAGCTATTTCTTCTCCTCCCCTGCCGAAAACATACGGATCACCTCCTTTTAACCGGGCGACTTTCCTCCCGAGCTTCGCATGAAACACGATCTCCTGGTTTATCGCATCCTGTGCAAAATGGTGTTTGTCTTTTCTTTTTCCGGTATATATTTTCAGGGCATCAAACTGCCCAACCAACTCACTGCTCACAAGATTGTCGTAAAGAATCACATCGACCTCGTGCAGGACTCTCTCTGCTTTGACCGTCAGCAATTCGGGATCTCCCGGGCCGGCGCCGATGATGTAGACGTAACCTTTTTTATGTGATTCCGTAGCTGCTTTCTTTGTTAGAAATTCATTCATCGCTCAATACTTTTTGCATCATCTATTTTCACGCATCAGATTGAAACAACATCCTCCGGCCATTTTACTATGGGGCTGAACCACAGCAAGAACTGCAACTCAACCATCCCGAAACATCTCTCGTATCCGGTTCCGCCATGCGACAGCTTTTTTTACATCCTGACCATTAGACGAAACGGCAATGGTCATTTCATTTTCCTTGATAACCGCAGGTGAGATAAAGTCAGAAAGTTCCCGATTGTCGACAACATTGACCATGATACCCCTTGCTGCAGCATCTGCTTTTACCTTGCGATTGACCTCGAAACTGTCAGTTGCGGCATAGACAAGAAAAAAGCCATCGAGATCGGTCTCTTCATATTTCTTGCAGACAATCTCGAAACCTTTTCCTTTCAGAGCATCATGTATCTCCGTGGCGACAATGGTAATGTTCCGTGTATATCTTTCTACAGTCTGTATCTTGTGCAAGGCAATGTTTCCACCTCCGATAAAAAGAATCTTCTTATCATCGATCCTTATGTTCAGCGGCAAAAAAACTTTTATCATAACTGATTTATTCGCAAATAGTTACAAGGATTATTACATATAAAACCCATACATGGATATTGAAATCGACACCATGTCTACAGTGTATATCGTATAAAGAGGGCTGCGGGTTTTCAATCCTGGGTTTTCACTGCTGCAGCAATCTTCAACAGTAGTGTCAGCAGAAGTATTCCTATTGCCCAGATGCCAAAAGTTATGGACACTTCACCCAAAGTCGGCATATATCCTACAATCTCCTCGAGCGGTGAGGGAACAAAGCCTCCGATAATCAACCCGACGCCTTTGTCGATCCATATGGAAACCACTATTCCGATACACGCCATTATCAACCATTTGGAAGATGTTCTGAGTTTCGGTATCAACAGCACAACCAAAGAGCCTAAACCGACAATCATCGATACGCGCATCCAGGGAACAAGCTGGCCTTTGCCATGAAGGCCGAAAAACAGATACTGAAGGCCGTGCATGTGGCTTGGAATGTTGCTGTAGAACGCTGTAAAAAATTCCATCCCCAAAAGGAAGAAATTGATAATCGCCGCATAGGTCACAATCACTGCAAGCTTGTTTATCGCCTGTTTACCTGCATCGAATCCGGTTGTTTTTTTGAGAATAAAAGAGACCAGAATCAAAATTGCTGGACCGGCTGCAAATGCCGATGCAAGGAAACGGGGAGCAAGTACTGCAGTAAGCCAGAGATGTCTGCCTGGCAATCCTGCATACAAAAACGCAGTCACAGTATGAATACTGACTGCCCAGGGAATGGAAAGATAAATAACGGGCTTGACCCATTTCGGTGGCTGCACCCCTTTCCTCTCCGCGCCGAGTACCGTCCAACCGCTGACGATATTCAACAGCAAATAACCGGTCAGTACCGTGGCGTCCCAGAAAAGCATCGAGTTCGGCGTCGGATAGAGCATTACATTGAGTATCCTGTCGGGTCTGCCGAGATCGACGAGAATGAATAACAGACACATTATCGTTGCTGTAACCGCGAGAAACTCACCGATGATGACAATCTTGCCGAAAGCCTTGTAATCGTGCAGATAATAGGGAAGGACAACCATCACAGCAGATGCAGCCACACCGACAAGAAATGTAAACTGTGCAATGTAGACCCCCCAGCTGACATCCCTGCCCATCCCCGTGAGGGTAAGACCCGTGGTCAGCTGATTGATGTAGGAATAGATGCCTGCTGAAATGATAACAAGCAGGAACACGATCCAGCCCCAGTAATTACGGTCTCCGTTAAATGCTTTCTCTATCATGAGGAATCATTATATGATGTAGAAAACGGATGGCCTGGTACCCAGTTCAGCCCTCCGTTGCAATGTGTGGTTCTTTTCGAGCAACAATCTGACTTCCGACTCCGGGTCATTCAGATCTCCGAATGTCAATACACCTTCCGGACACGCTGCAACACAAGCAGGTTGCAGTCCCTGTGCAAGCCGCTCGGAACAGAAGTTACATTTTTCAACTACACCCCTTTCCCTGGTGGGGTATGCCTGGCTCCTTTTTGGAATAGCCGGTCTTGGATCTCTCCAGTTGAAGCTTCTCGCCCCGTAAGGACAGGCGGCCATACAGAAGCGGCAGCCGATGCAACGATGATAATCCATCGCGACAATACCGTCCCAGTCGCGCTTGAATGTCGCCTTTGTCGGGCACGCTCTTACGCAAGGCGGATTATCACAGTGGTTACAAAGAGCCAGATATGACCGCTCCCTGGTTTCTTCACTGACAAACTGCGCACTCTCACCAGGAAAAACATTTCCATAGGGGCTTTTCCATATCCATTTTATCTCATCTTTGATGTTATCGAAATCAGGCACATTGTGCACCTCGTGGCATGCGTCTATGCATTTCGTACACCCATCCTTACATTTTCGTGTATCGATAACCATTCCCCAGCGTCTTCCTGAAGCAGAATCTTCATGAGTTGTCGACGCAACCGCCGATTCAAATGAAGACTTCGGAAAAATACCGGAAGCGACTCCCAGACCTGCAAGGACACCTAAACCGGTTTTCTTGATAAACTCTCTTCTATTCTCGTTCATCACATTGTTTTCTACATTTCATGATGACATCCATAGCAGTTCGGTTTGGCACCTGCATAGGTGTGACAGTTTATACAAAACCCCCTGCTGCCATGACATTCAAAGCAAGTGTTCAGGCTTTTTTCAAATTCTCTGCCGTCAGGAGTTACATGAATGCGCTCACCATCGCGCACTGACGAATGACGCCACTTGTTCAAAAGAAGCATGTGGTTCTCACGCATGTATTCTCTCGACTCGACACAGTTTTCACCGGGCCCTTTCGCAACCGGTGTCGGAATTTTTTTTGCTTCACCTTCCTGCCAGAATGCATAGGTTACCGCAAAGAAAAAAAGCGCCAATCCCCCAAAGACAAGTATGCGTTCCCTAATCTTCATCTTCCACCTCATCCTGGAATCCGGCCATTGGGTCCTCCCTCATGTCCTCGGTTCTTTTGTTTTCACCCTCCATAACAAGAGCGTTTCCGACCAACTCGTGAAGACCGTAAACTGAAACCCCTGGATTCCAGTAGTTCATCAGGGCAGGTAACGTTGCTCGATCGATAGCGCATATCGTAACGAGAGAATCCACATCGTGCTTCTCTTTAACATGCCTTACTGCATTGGCTCTGGGAAAACCGCCTCTCAAACGAATATCCATATACTCTTCTGTATTGATACCACTCCCCGAACCACAGCAGAAGGTCTGCTCACGAATGGTGTTTTCAGGCATCTCGTGAAAGGTGTTGCATACATTATTCAATACATACCTCGGCTCCTCGAGCATTCCCATCCCCCTGGCTATGTTACAGGAATCGTGGAACGTCGTTCGCAGATGGTCATTGCGTTTGGGATCGAGCTTCAGTTTACCGTGTCTGATAAGATCCGCGGTAAACTCGACAATATGTACCATTTTTGTAGATGCCGCATTGGTGAATGTGGTCCCGGTCAAGGGTGAAACCGGTTGTTCGAGAAAATCAGCCGGACCATTCATGGTATCCATGTATTGATGTACGACTCTCCACATATGTCCACATTCACCACCAAGCAACCATTTGACACCCAGCCTCTCAGCCTCATGGTACATTTTGGCATTGAGTTTTTTTGCCATCTCGTTAGAGGTGAAAAATCCAAAATTCCCTCCTTCCGAAGCGTAGGTGCTGATGGTGTAATCCAGACCGATGTGCTCGAAAAGCATCATATACCCCATCATCGTGTACACACCCGGCTCGGCGAAGACATCACCTGAAGGTGTTATGAACAATATTTCAGCTCCCTTTCGGTTGAACGTTGGATTAACGGTCACTCCGGTAAGATCTTCAATGTCTTCGGCAAGCGACTCGATATTCTGCACAAACGTGTGCGGCTCGATCCCCAAGTGATTCCCTGTTCGGTTACAGTTCGATACCGGTTCAAGAATCCAGTTGTTGTTAACCCCGATAAGGTGCAGCAACTCTCTGCCCATCATCGTGATCTCCGCTGTATCGATACCGAACGGACAGAAAACGGAGCAGCGGCGGCATTCGGTACACTGGTGGAAGTACATATGCCACTCCTTGATAACTTCGGGAGTCAGCTTTCTCGCCCCGGAAAAACCTTTGAGGATTTTCTCAGCAAGAGGAAAATCGTTCCGATACACGGAACGGATTAGTTCGGCTCGTGCAACCGGCATATTCTTGGGGTCTCCCGTACCCAGGAAAAAATGACACTTGTCGGCACAGGCCCCGCAACGCACGCAGGTATCCAGAAAAAGCTTGAAAGAACGGAACCGTTCAAGACGGTCTTTCATACCATCCTTGATGGTTTTTTCCCACCCGTCGGGTAACTTCCAGTCTTCATCTGTCGGTGACCACTTTCTTGGATTTGCGAATCCAATATCTTCGACAATTTCAGGTTTGGCAGGATAACACCAGTTTCCATCTCGGAACTCTACAGGCGTATCGAACAACTCCTTGTCAGGATAATCGCCTTTCAGGAGGCTTGGTTTTTCCTCGAACTCTTTTTTCAGTTCCGATTGTTTTGGAGCAAATTTCGGCATAATTATTTCTTTTCAACCGGCAGGTTCGCTTTTTTCATCTTTTCACGGAACTCATCTTCGTATTCGGCATAGGTCCTGAATTTACTGTCGGGATTCCAGGGATTCACATGCCTTTTTTCTCGACTGTTGTTGGCGAGATTACGTGTCGGACTCATGAAAATCCCGCCCATGTGCATCAACTTGCTGAATGGGAAATACATGGCAAGTACGCATACAAGGAAAAGATGAACATAGAAAAGTGCACCGATCCCTTCAGGAAGAGCGAGATTGAAATGGACAAGATTGACCATCAGATCTTTTACCGACATCACATCGACTTTGACAATGTAGCGCATGAGAACTCCAACAAGCGCTATCGCCAAAATCATGAACAAAGGGAAGTAATCGGCAGGTAACGATATCAAACGTACCTTAACATCCTGAAACCGCCGAATCACAAGAAATGTCACCGCAGTAAGAAGAATGACATCGGTAACATATAATGCAGGAAGCGTTATATCCAGAAAACCGTCAACATCTTCGAGCAGCTGTACAAAACCAGGAACTTTAGCTATGAAAAAGCGGTAATGACGAAGCACGACAACCAGCATCGACCAGTGAAAAGCAAGCCCGGCAAGCCATAACCACTTACTTGAACCATAGGCAAGTTTCGGGCCGTTGTGCAGCTCGGCCTTGGTGTTCCTGAAAAGAGAACGGAAAAAAAGCACTTCCGATAACACTCTTCCTGTAGCCTCCCAGAAATTGGATGGACTCTCGAGCCGGTTAGGTTTTATCCAGTCAAGAGATTTCTCCTGCCCACAGGTCGTAGGAATCCTGAAAGGAACGGGGCTTCTTGCCCAATCGACCACCCTGTAGATAAAACCACCGATAAAGACCACAATTGCAACGTAGGGTATGATCACACCGAACAGAAAACCGAGCCCGGCGAACTGCACCGCTACGTAAGGCACGAATGCCAATAGTACAACCATTATCAGAGGCATTACAGCTTTTTTCATGCTTTGGCCCTCCTTGACATCATAAATGTCTGACGCTTGCTTTCTTCGACTTTCAGCTGATAGATTTTTTCACGGTGCACCATGTAACTATCGAATGCCTGGAGCGTAAGCTGTTCCATATCGGTCCGAAACTCGTCCCAATGTATCTGCTTCACCTTTCCAGGAGCAATTTCTCGCAGTATTGCTTGCAGTTCAAAAAAAAGCGACATCGCCTTAGAAGGCGGAAAATTCTGAACCGCAAGGATTCGTGATACTCTGTTCACTGTTTCGCCGACTCTTTCGGATGATTCATCCAAAGCATCCAGAATTTCAGCCAATACGTCAGAAAGAGCCTCCGCCAAAGGAGTCCCCGAATGCATTCTTTGCGGAAAAAAGGCAAGAACGCTTTGCCGCCAACGCTCGAGAACAAGCGGTCTGTTTTTGTGTATCAACCTGATGTATTCTTTATTCATGACATACAGAAAAAAATCAGAGCCAGCTGTTTACCTGATGATCTTCAACAAGATCGACAAACCCGTCATAACCGATCCGTTCCACTCCTTCGACCACTGCAGAAATTCCCCGGGCTGCAAGATCAGGCTGCAGCACGTAGACGGGATTGGTTTTCAGGGTACTTTCAAGCAGGTCGGAAAATCTATTTCCTCCTTGAACGGCATAGACACCGTCTTCGATAAAAAGTAAAGGATCTCCAGGCTGGAGAAATCTGATGCAAGTCTCCATTGCGTTGTTTTCGAAGGGAGACCTGTTGATGGTGTGTAACATACTTTAGTAAATTTTTTGCTGCTTCAACATTACGGCTCAATGCGGAACGATAACATCCTGTTCGTTCATAAGCCTTCCTATTTCCCCGGATGTCAGAACCTCGACATCGACGAGGAGATCCTCCTCAGTCAATCCGCGTTCCTCGAGCGATTCCTCATCGACATAGAGCTTTTCAACGTCATATCCGTCAAGTGCCATGAATGTTTTGGCAAAGCCTTTTATTCCTATTCCTTCGGTATCCTGATCTTTCTTCAATGCATAGATACCATCACCGATGAACGCAACGGAAAGATCCTGCTCATAGGCTGCCATTATCAGGATCATTTCCAGCCCCTCATAGGTATAAATCGAACCGTGAGGCGCACGGCGCATCACGTGCATAATCTTTTTAACATCTTCCATTTTTATAGAGAATACAGTGTTTAGTCTCCAAAAGTTACCAGTCTGTCATTGCGGATGGCGATGTCGGTCAACGTTCCGAGACCGGTGATCTCCGCACCATCTATAATGACATCGTCATTGATTCCTCTGCGCTTGGACGCTGCGATACATGCCAGCACTTCGACACCGTGCTCTTTACCGAGCTCATTCCAGCGTCTCGCAATATCCCTGTCGTCCTGTGGGGGATCCATATGTTTTGTCACATTTGTCACACCATCGTTATAGAGAAAAACGGCATCAACCTTGTGCCCTTTTTTGATAGCTGCTTCAGCAAACTTGTAAGCGGTATCCGAAGCCTGATGGTTATAAGGCCCCTCCTTTAGCAAAATCCCTATATTCACCGTAGATACTATTGATTAAGGTTATTAAAATAGCTTGGCACCGAGTTCAAGTACACGCCGCCGCTTTATTTTTAAACATCTCGTAGAGAGACTTCCAGGCTGTGGTATAGTTCTCGTAAGGCCTCTCTATATAAGAGGAGAGATAGAGCGCCTTTTCTGCAGCATCGACATCACCGATTTTCAACGCTTCGGCCGCCTTTTCGCCTGAATCAGCAGCATCATTGCCCATAAGGTGCACCTGATGCCAGTAATTTACCGCTTCCTCACGGTAGATAAACGAGACCGGAAGAGCCTCTGCTTGTTTCAGAGAAACGATCTCAGCATTTTTTGGACCGAATTGCATCTTCCAGCCGTTTTCAGCCCACGTTCTGGAGAGTTCGATCGCTTCTTCCACCCGAGGGATCATATCTTCAAACATAAAACTCTATACCTCCATTTTTAAGGGCACCTCTATTGTATTTTTCAGCGCTTCATTTGCATCAGTGACCCCGATATACCGGGAGATTCCGTTCACCTTGCTTTTGAACCGCTCATGACAACAAATCGAGATGTCCGTCATTTCTTTAAAGCCCCTCGGCACCACCCATCTGTATATACCCGCAAGGGCAGATCAGATGACAGAGGTGGCAACCCTCACACTCTGCATATTTGGTATACATCACCTCACCGACGGGATTATCCTTAAAACGCTTAATCGTTTCATGCGGACAGAAGGAAACGCATTGTTTACAGTCGAAACAAAGCCCGCAACTCATACAACGCATTGCCTCCTGAATGAACTGTTCTTCGGTAATCCCCTGATCGATTTCAGTCTCGAGGCCATCCTTGACGCGAACGTCAGGAGGGAGGTGCTTCCTTTCACTCCTCTCTGCACCCTCGTAATACTCGAGATTCATATCGGAGGTTTTGATGACTCTTCGATCCTCAACCGGCGGGAACTCTCCGGTGAATTTGGCATGGATGCATTCAGCAGCCCTTCTTCCATCACCTATGGCACCGCAAACCAGACCGAGGTTCACCGCATCACCCCCGGCAAATACGCCGTCTTCGAGTGACCAGTCTTTATTAGGCTTCAGCCAGTCCCTGCCACTGATGTAACGCTCGGCATCCAGCCATTCAGGTTCCTGGCTAATGGACGGGATGAGCGTGGAACAAGGTACTTCGAACTCCGAACCTTCGATCGGCACCGGTCTTCTTCGACCACTCTTGTCAGGCTCACCAAGTTCCATTCGCTGACACTTTACAGCGACAGCACGGCCATTTTCGGTCACAATGCCGATTGGAGCGGTCAGAAACTGAATATCGACCTTCTCTTCAAGCGCCTCCTCGATTTCAGGATCGATTGCAGGCATTTCGTCACGTGTACGGCGATAAAGAATCGTCACCTTTCCGGCACCGAGTCTCAACGATACACGAGCTGCATCGATAGCGGTATCACCCCCACCGATCACAACAACCTGATCACCGACATCGATTTTTTCGTCTGAATGAACTCGGTTGAGAAACTCCGCACCTGTGTAGACATTCTCAGCATCTTCACCATCGAGACCAAGCCGAATGCCTTTATGGGCACCGATTGCAAGGTAAACCGCATCGTACCTTGTCCTGATTTCATCAAGACTTATATCCTTGCCAATGACCGTGTTACACCTGATTTCAACCCCCATTCGCTCAATAGCCCCCACTTCGGCATCAATAATGTGACGGGGCAGCCTGTAAGGGGGAATTCCGTATCGAAGCATTCCTCCTGTTTCCTTGAACGCTTCGAAAACAGTGACATTATAACCGCGACGGGCAAGCTGAAACGCACAGCTCAAACCTGCAGGACCTGAACCGACAACGGCGATTCGCTCGGGCCTCACTTCATCGGTCAGTTTCTCATGTTCGAAACCGTGCTCTATGGCATAGTCACCTATCCAGCGCTCGAAGGCGTTGATACTTACCGAACCATCCTTTTCATCACGGTTGCAGCCGCCTTCACATGGGTTTGGGCATACGCGGCCGCATACTGCCGGCAACGGCTGCGTTTTACTTACCTCTTGCCAAACCTTCCGGTACACCTCTTCCTTCTTCAGCTTTTTGGTTTCTATCTGCTGTGCCGTCGTAAGCCACGTGCGGATATCGTTTCCCGCCGGGCACGCATCGTTACAGGGTGGCCGCCACTCGACATATATCGGACATTTGTGACTGGCATCACCGAAAGCAACGACTTTATCCGCCCCAGATTGCTCCTTATACGGTGGGTACTCGTAATTGAGAGCGAAATCAAGGACCGGGTTGGACTCTTTAGGATCAAGTTGACTCATGTTCTACTCCTTGCCTTTTATCAGAACCGTACGTGAGCGGACTGATTGAATGTTGTTCTCGCATGTCTGTAGTTATCGATCATATCCTCATCAAAGGTGAGACCGGTCTCTTCGAAGAACTGTTTCCAACCGATTCTTTCAACCCATTCACCAAGTCTTTCCCATGGCCGTCCGCCCTTACGATAGGCGTCGAGAATCTGTTTGACAACAACACTCACCTCAGGCCAGCGGGGTGGATTGTTCGGTAAACCATGAGCAACAAGGCTCATCAGAGCCGGCTTCGATCTGGCGTTACTGTTTTTACCGGCAACCCAGACGGCAAATTTCGAATATTCGGGGTGATTGATTTCCATGGACGGACAGGCCCCGAAACAGGCGCCGCAGTACATACATTTTTCCTCATCGATCACCAGCGACTTTTTGCCATTGACAACCGTAGGACGGATTGCAGCAACAGGACAACGGGCGACAACTTTCGGAAGCTCACAAATTTCGCTTAGATTTTCATGGTTGATCCGGGGAGGACGGGTATGTTTCACGATAATCGCGATATCACCCTGGCCACCGCAGTTCAGCTCACAGCACTGGGTAACGATCTTGACCTTATTCGGGAAATCCATGCCTCTGAAACCGTCGATAAGTTCATCCATCAGGGCTTTGACGACACCCGATGCATCAGTTGCGGGAATGTCACAATGCAACCAACCCTGTGTATGGGCAATCGGAGAAATCGTCTTGCCGGTACCGCCGACCGGAATTCCCCTGCTTTCGAGCTCATCGATAAGCGGCTGGACTTTCTCCTCATCCGGAGTCAGAAATTCCACATTGTTTCGAGTGGTGAACCTCAGGTATCCATCGGCATAGGTATCGGCCACATCGCAAAGCCCCCTTATGAAGTCGACCGAATCCTGACGGGGCGTTCCTCCTCGCACCGTATAGAGTACATCACCACTCTCGGCAACGTGCTTCAACACCCCAGGCCGGGGATACTCATGATATACCCATTTTCCGTAGTTTCTTTTCACAACCGGGTGCAAGCCCTCCTTATACGGATAAGGACCCGACTCGATGGTTTTCCATGTTCTTTCAGGACTGCTCATATTGTAATTCCCCTCAAATTGTTTTATCCCAACGGGAAAATTGTTAATCCTAATATTTCGTCTTGAAGTACGGATTGTCACGCGGTTTCGTCACCATGTCGATACTCGGTTCCAACCCGACACCGTCGAGGAATTGCTTCATCCCGACGCGTTCGATTGTTTCACCAAGCCGCTCGTGGTCGAGACCATTATCATCCCACCAGTCGATAATCTCATCGGCCAGATCGATAAACTCCTCGATATCCTCTTCACTCTCCATCTTTTTGAACGGAACAATCATGGATCCTGCATTGAAACCAACTTTGAGCGTACTCTTTCCACCCATCAGAAGAGCCACACCACGCTCCTTACCAGGAGAAAGCGCTTTCGGCATCACATTCAGACAATGCATGCAATGAACACAATTGCCGTTGTCTATCTCGATTCCACCATCTTTGAGAGAAATAGCTCTTGTGGGACAGAGGTTGACAACTTCATTGACCAGCTTTTCCATCCCATTCTTCTCGACCCATGCGTCCACCTCATCGGCATCCATCTGAATCGAATCCTTCCACATACCGATTACAGCTATGTCGGAGCGCATAATCGAGTTCGTACAGTCGTTGGGACAACCTGAAAACTTCAGTTTGAATTTATAATTCCATTCTGGGCGATGGACCGCACCAACAAAATGCTTCATGACCTTCTCGTGCATCTCGAGCGTATCGTAACAAGCCTGCTCACAGCGGGCAGGACCGGCACAGGAAACCCCGGTACGCATTCCGGCTCCGGCACCGCCGAGATCCCAACCATTCTGATTGAGCTCGTCAAAACACTCCTGAACCTTGTCAGCCTCGATACCTTGCAGCATGATATCTCCGGTTTGCCCATGCAAGGCTATCAGGCCTGTCCCGTGCTTTTCCCAGATATCGCACAGTTCTCTCAACGTATCCGTTTTGTAATGCAATCCCGGGGGAGCCTGGATACGCATTGTATGAAACTCCGATGCTTCCGGCAGCTTATCCCTTATCATCGAATACCGCGTAATAATACCCGCTCCATACCCTTTAACGGTAACGAGCCCGCCTTTCCAGTATCCCATCCTGGTCTGATAGGAATATTCCAGCTGATCCATTACGCCACGCAGCATCGGTTTTTTTGTCCTTTCGGCAAGCTCCTTGAGGCCGGTCACAAAACTTGGCCAGGGACCGCTTTCAAGTTCGTCAAGCATCGGTGTTGGGTTCAAAAACCTCCCATTACCCGACCCGTTCGAGCCGGCACCTTTAGCATCACTCATAATGATCCTCCTTTGATTCACAAAAAATTGGAAGGAAAACAGACATTCTGTCCCTTAAACACAACCAGTCGGTTTCGGCAACCCCGCTATTTTACATGCCTGCAGAGCCGGCCCGCTCGGGAAAAGACCATAAAGAAATTCCGAAGCGGCTTTTTTATCCAAACCCCGCTCTTTGGCAATAGCCTTTGTAAGCACCTTAACCGCAGGAGCTATCTGATAATCATCGTAATAATCCCTCAGAAAATTGACCACGCTCCAGTGCTCCTCTTCCATATCGATATCCTCGGCCGCTGCAAGCTTATCCGCCACATCCTTCGACCAATCCTCAAGATTCACAAGATAGCCGTCATCATCAGTCTCGATAGCCAAACCGTTTACCTCAATTCCCATAATTCAACTCCTTTATTCATTTGAATTAGTGATAGCAAAAGAAAAATAACACAAAAATACATCTCAAATACATCAAAAGCAATAATTACTGCACAAAAACCCCGTCAACAACAAAAAAAATTTCACCGAAAAACTATATAAGCATATAATCATAAATACTCACTCTTTTTTCATTCGATTATTTTTTGCATGTAGTCTTCGTAAACAACGAATTATCAAACAGCACACCTTCCATGTACCTTGTATTTGTATTCAGAAGCCAAAGAGACAAATTTTCTCGCCCAACCAGGGTTCGCGATGGCATGAAGGTGCGCAAAGGAAGCGAATAGATTAGCCGTCAACGCACCATCACGCTTTCCCGTCACTCCGAACCCCCTTTGCACTTCGAATTGATATGCAATCATTTCACCCGAACCGAACGGCTTCGAATAATGAAACTCATGAGCCTTTATCCTTTCTCCTTTTGTGAACCAGGGGCTGTCGCAAACACTCTTCATGTCGAGATACCCGTGTCCAACGGGTTTGCGCTGAAACCTCATTTCAAAAGGAAGAACATCTGCAAGAGGATACGTTCTACCCTCATAACGAGCCGCACGGCATAGATAGATCAACCCACCACATTCAGCATAGAGAGGGGTATCGGATCGAACAGCTGCCTTTACGTCTCTTAAAAGACTCTGATTACCACTGAGTTCATGGAGAAAAGATTCCGGAAAACCACCCCCGAGATAGAGACCGTCCACATCAGGCAGTGAAGCATCTTCCAAGGCATTGATAAAGACCAGCTCGGCGCCGTTCTCCTCCAAAGCCTCGAGATTTTCGGGATAGTAAAAACAGAATGCGGGGTCCCTGAAGACGCCTATCGATACGGACGCCATAGCTTTTTTCTCGGCATTCACACATGATGTTTTCAGCGGCGAAGCCTGTGAAAAAAGAGACCGTATAGCCTGCAAATCACAACAACCGGCAATTTTCTCGCCAGCATTTCGGATAATGGTTTTCGCATCGGAAGTTTCACCAACCGTCGTCAGCCCCAGCTGCCTTTCTGTAATAGCCAGAGCACTGTCTTTCGGGATCGCTCCCAAAACCGGTATCCCACAGAACCGCTCGATAGCACTTCTTTGCTTTTCTTCCTGACGTACCCCTTGTAACCGGTTGAGAATGACACCCTCTATGCGAACTTTGGGAGGCATGGATTGCATTCCCTTGACAACTGCAGCCGCACCACGATTCATTTTTTGGCTGTCGATAACCAGTAAAACCGGAGTTTCGAGCAGTTCCGCCAATCCTGCACTGCTATCAGCCCCATCAACGTCCATGCCGTCATGAAGGCCATGGTTGCCTTCTATCAGCGAAAAACTCTTTTCATCACTGTTGCTGATAAACGAGTGAAGGCAGTTTCCGGCTCCCATCAAAAAAGGATCGAGATTTCGGCACTGGCTTCCCGTAACCAGCCTGTGCCACATCGGATCGATGTAGTCAGGGCCTTTTTTGAAACTGTTCACGCTGAGACCATCTTGTACGAGATTGTACATGACACCGAGGCTTACCAGCGTTTTGCCCGAGCTTTTATGGGGGGCTGATATCATCAACCGAGGTATACTCACTGCTTTCACGGCAACTCATTTCATAAACTCAGTAAAAAGGCTGAGCCACATTATTTCAACTCTGCCAAAAAACAACAAACGCCTCACTTGCAATGTACGCGCAGGCACCTGCCCAACGGTATATTGCAGACTCTACGATCAGAGGATATCCATCACTCTGACGTCGAACTATTTTTTCTTGATATAAAAAGTATGGATGTCACCTTCTTCGACGTGCTCGATCACTTCGTTTCCTGTTCGCTTGGACCATGAAGCCATATCGTTAACGGAGCCGGCATCGGTTGCCATCATTTTCAAAACATCACCGCTTTGCATGCTATCCACGGCTTTCTTGGTTTTAAGAATCGGCAAAGGACAATTCATTCCCTTGCAATCAAGCTCCATACTGGTTGCGATTTCACTCATGGCTTCTCCTTCTTGAAAATTACGTAACTACCGAAATTTATTTCCCGACTATGCGAATATCAAGACTCAGGAATTCGAAGAACGGGGGATTTTATAATACATAAAGCTACATAATTACATAACTATAGTCAAGAAAAAACAACGATATCGCTCAAAAAACACACTATTTTTCACTACGGCAGTCTCGGCGATGTTGGAGTAATTTCAGGGAATCCGATTCCAGAACAGCAAGCCGGAGCTTACCGCTTTGAAGCCATGCCAAATGAAGAAGAAAAAAGGAGGGGATGTAGTAACTTGTCCTGGTATAGGCTGTTACGACATCCAGAAGATAGCCCCCAATACCAATGCGGCAAGAAACAGCGTTTCGGCAACGATTATCGAAACCGGCTTCCAGCCCACATCAAAAAGAGCCTTGAGAGATGTTTTCATACCGAGAGCCGCTATAGCGGTCACCAGACACCAGCGCGACGTGTCGACAATGAACTGACGAATGGGTTCGGGTGTTACACCAGCACTGTTGACACCGACCAACAGAATGAAAAAAATGATGAAAGGCGGTAAAAAGACACCACCGGCAGTATTCCCTTCCGCCTTGTTGCGTGTATGAAAAATCAGCGAAAGAGTGAAAACCGCAGGCACCAACATGGCAACACGCAGAAGCTTGATAAAGGTAGCGGTATCTCCGGTTTTGTCTGAAACGGAATAACCGGCACCGACCACCTGAGCAACATCATGAATGGTTCCGCCAAGGAAAATACCGGCCGCGTTGTGATCGAGACCGAACTGTTCTACGATCAAGGGATAGAAAATCATTGCAACGGTACTGAGAGCGGTAACGCTGATCACGGTAAAAATGGTGTTTCGTTCACTGTACTCATCTTTTGGAAGGATTGCCGAAATAGCCAGTGCCGCCGAAGCCCCGCAAATGCCTACACTTCCTCCCGTCAGCACTCCGAACCGTTTTCCTCGCCCCATGATTTTTGAAAGTGCGAGCCCAAAGAGTATCGTCAGCATGACAGAAACAACGACTACAGCCATCGGCCCCGCACCAAGAGATAAAATCTGTTCGAGGGTTATCCTCATACCGAGCAGTGCAACCCCGACTCTCAGAATGGTTTTGGATGCAAACTGAATACCGGCAATAGCTTGTCCTCCTTCGGACAAAAAACGAAAAGCCATGCCGAGCAAAAGAGCGAACAGCATGGTTGGAGCTCCGTAGTGTTCGGAAAGAAAAGTGGCTGCAGCCGCAACGGTAACCGAAGCGATAATACCTGGGAACAATTCATCGAAACGAACCTTGGCTGCCTTGGCATGACACTGGAAGCCACAGCGCTCAGCCTCGACAATGTGCTCCTTGGTTGGAATTTCGGTATCTACCCTCTTTTGCTTGCCGTTGGCACTCATTTCAGATTTTTTTGGGGATTTTTTTGTTTTCATCTGACCTCCTCGAGCCTCAAAGGCTATCAAAGATCCTGACGAAGATAAGAAAAGAAAAACCCTGGTCCTATTCGAAACAAGCAGCAAACCGCTTTTTCATATACTGAACTTTTACTTGTGTCCCCACCAGATCCTCTATCCTACCGTTCTTTTCTCGCCGGATCCATCTGATCAGGACGCAATGACGCTGTAAAATAACTATCGGCATCATCCTCATCGACGGCCTGGCCTTCGCTGTTCTCCAGAGGTTCTTCATAATCGTTCCATCCTCTCAATCCTGTGCGTAGAGAAACCACATCTTCGTACCCAAGCACCTGCATTGAATGAGCCGCAAGGACACTGCGATGACCTGAACGGCAGACAATGACAACTTCCCGATTACGGGCATTCACCAGCTCGGGCTCCGTCTCTTCGTAATCCCACTCACAGGCAGATTCGAGAATGCCTCTCGGAATGTTTATGGAACCCGGAATGTGCATCGCATCGAACTCATATGGCTCACGAACATCGATGACAAGAAGGTCCGGATTAACGTTCATTCGCTCGACCAGATCCCAGGGCATAATTTCCTGAACATCGGAAAGACAATTTCGTATCAGCTCTATAAAACGCACCATAACATGTATTTTTACGTATTGATGAAAGCAGGCCGAACGCACACATCGTCAATGATCGCCGCATTCAACCCATCCTTTTGGAACACAGGCAAAGAGCACCCTACCCATGTTTTGTTACAACACTCATTTCCCATTCACGCTTCCCCAAACAGCAAATACAGGATCGGAAAACGCAGTTCGAGTTCCATACCGATCACCGGATGACCTGAGATATCCTCGCACCGTTTCGGTATGGAGGTTTTCAAAACGACCTGTTGTAAGAAAAAAATCGAGGACAAGACCCATGCGTTCGAACCCATGCAGCTCGGACCACGGCAAAATCTGCTTACCGGGAAACCACCGATCTGAAAACGTTACGACACACAATCCTCCCTGCCTTACAATCCGACCGATGTCTTCGAAGACTTCAAGCGGCCGGACCAGGTATTCAACCGATGCCGTACAGATAACAGCATCGAACTCATTGTCGGCAAACGGCAATGACGGACTTTCGTTCAGATCATGGACAACATATCTGCATAACCTTTCGTTCGCTGCAAGCTCCTCTTCATTCATACCAAGCCCGACGACCTCACATTGCTCGAGCTCATCCGGAAGATGTGATACCCAACTGCTCATCAGGTCGAGTATCTTTGAGCCGGCAACAAGCGTTCGCGAATAGATTTCACCGATGTGGTTCAGTGCCGTCACGTCGAGATGATCGATGAATCTCGGAATACTGTAAAATATTCCGTCGGCACTCTCGTTCTGCCTTCTGAACGGATATTCAGAATAAAAATCCGTGCCGATTCCAGGATAAGGCACCTGCATTCCAGGACCATCCGATGTAACCGCTTCCGAAATATCATGGCACATTCCCCCGCGTTCTTCGAATGCTTCTCTCTTTTCGACACATGTTGCCTCCAAAGAAACAGGATATTGAGCGAGAGGATGGCTGGTATCGGCAATCAACGTTTCATTTTCAATACCGATGACTCGGAACGGATTCATGTTACCGCGAAAACAACCGAAAGCCGTCCAGGCAAATCCTTGCGGATAAAACCGCCCGATTTTTGGCAAAAGTGTGTGGTATTCCTGTTGATGTTCAAAGCACTTTTCCTTGAACCGTACGATTCCATCCGTTGCCGAAGGTACAACCAGTCTACCGGCAGAAAAGCTTTCTCTGCAACGCCCACCCGGATGGAGAGCCTCAACTGCCTCTCCCATTCTGCCTGGAAATATGTCCCTCCAGAAATTGACTCTGGAAACCAACCGCCGTTCACGGTGAACGGCACATTCACTCTCCCAAATCAAAGAAAACTCGATGGAAGCTCCACTTGATTTTCGCATATCATTCCCTTTCAGTCACCTTGTATTCCTTGGTCATTTTTCTTTCCATCAAAAAAAATTTTAACCAAAACATACTTTTTTAGCCATAAAAACACCAAAATCGAATTTTTTTCGTGCAACAGAAACCCATTCTACGTATGCAATAGTTGACATTTAACTAACAATTGTGATAACTTGTTTCTTCGATGGCGGTGCCTCAGCTGCACGATAATTCGCAACCATCACAATCCAGGTATGAAAAACAAAATAACGAGGCGCCAGTTCCTTAAGGCAACGGGCGTTCTGGGCGGCATGGCCATACTGCGACCAATATGGGATTCCGGCCGGCAAACAGCAGGTGTTCATGCCCAGTCTTCTTCTGGAGAAGTTGTATGGATTCCGAGTATTTGTAACTTCTGTTCTTCCTTTTGCGACATCAATGTCGCTGTAAAAACCGTCAATGGACGCAAACGTGCAGTCAAAATCGAGGGGAACCCGAACAGTCCGCTCAATCAGGGCAAAATCTGTGCACGTGGTCAGGCAGGGCTTCGACAGCTTTACGATCCGGACCGTATCAAGGAACCTCTGATCAGGGTAGAAGGAAGTAAACGGGGTGACTGGAACTTCCGCGTTGCCACATGGGAAGAAGCGTACGATTACATCGCATCACGTTTCAAAAAAATCAATCCGTGGGAAATCGCTATGGTTGGAGGATGGACCGCCTGTGTTTCCTACATGCACTTCAGCCTTCCTTTTGTCCGGACACTTCAAATCCCGAACATCATAGCATCACCGATGCAGCACTGCGTCACGGCCGGACATCTCGGCACCGATCTGGTAACCGGCAACTTCAATGTTCATGATGAGATACTGGCCGACTTCGAAAATGCCCGCTACATTCTCTTCAGTCAAAACAACGCTTCTGTCGCCGCCATATCGACTGCACGAGCCGTACGGTTCGGTAAAGCCCGGAAAAACGGAGCGAAGGTCGTCTGTCTCGACCCGCGGCAAAGCGAGCTTGCCTCCAAAGCAGATGAATGGATTGCCATCAAACCAGGGACGGATCACGCCTTTTTTCTGGCTATGATCCACACCATGCTTCGCAAAGAGCTTTTCGATGGTGAATTCCTTGCCAATCACACAAATGCCCCATTCCTCGTACTCGAAGACAAAAACGGCAACATCGAGTTGGCCACCGACATGGGAAGCGATGGAAAACCCGGCTGTTATTACGTCTATGATGAAATCGGCAGAAAAGCGGTACCCGTTCCGGCATATACCAACACAAATCAGACAACAGCGAGTAAAAAGCCTATTGTTCCTGCTCTGATAGCGCCTGAAGATACCCTTTGGAACGGCAGACCGGTAACAACGGTTCTTGATATTTTCATCGAAAAAACCAGACGGTTCACCCCTGAATGGGCATCGACCATTACGGATATTCCCTCGGAAACTATTGAACGTGTTGCAACGGAATTCGCTGAAGCGCGACCTGCTCTGGTCGACCCGGGCTGGATGGGAGCCCGTTATCACCACGTCATCTCGCAACGCCGTATGCAGGCGATCGTTCAAACGCTCGTCGGCGGTATCGATAGCAAAGGTGGATGGCTGATGAACGGCGAGTACCGCCACAAGGCTGAAAACGCCTGGCATTCGAAACAACAAACTCCTGAAGAAGCCTCTCACGACGTTCCTCCAGTCATGTTGCCCGGCATGGGATTCGCCGGTGGACTCATCGATATCTTTGCCAACCCCGCATCCTGGTCTCATGGCAAGCCCGCCCTGTCGTTTGCTTGGGCACATGAACAGCAAAAACAGGGCAAGCCTTCGGCATTCCTTCCCGCAATGGCCGACAACGGGCTGCTCGAAGCTGTAAGAGGCGAGATGACCTGGAATGGAGAACCGTACCGGATCAAGGCATTTTTCATGAACGCAGCCAATCCCCTCCGACATTATTTTCCTGCCGAACGCTGGAAGGAAATGCTTTCCAGCAACAACCTCGACCTGGTTGTGACGGTCGATGTACTTCCATCCGACACGACCGCGTTCGCGGATGTCATTCTGCCGAACCATACCTATCTGGAAAGAAATGAACCGTTACTCTACCCTCTCGGACCCGATACAAACCTTGGGTTTGCAACCCGACTTCGAACTGTCGAACCTCTCTACAATACGCGAGACGCTGCAGACATTTTCTGCGAAATAACCGACCGGATGGGCAAGCTGGAGGAATACATCGAGAGTATTGCCGAATATGCCGGGCTCGACAAAACAATGTTGAAAAAAGAGATTGCGGAAGCGAAAGCAGAAGGCAAACCGTATAACGAAGCATTTCTCAAAACCGCATATGCTGCTCTGGGTGATCTTGCTGAACAGGTTACCGGCAGAAAACTTACCGGTAGTGACGTAGAACGAACCATTCGGGAAAAAGGGCTGATCATACTTAAAAAAGCAGACAAACTGCTCGAGGAAGCAGCAATGCCGAGAAAAATTCCGCTGCCAACCATGTCCGGCAGACTTGAACTGTTCAGCCCGATCCTTGCATCATTCACCCGTACTGCAGGCCCCCACCCATTGTGGAATCCTTTTTTGGATTATGTCCCGCTTACCGTTTCAGACGACGAGAAAAGAAAACCTCTCGATCCTGACGAATTTTACTTTACCTATGGAAAAATTCCAGTCGTGTCGCACGCTTCGACAAACAACAACAATGCACTTCTTGCAGCCGTGACCAAACCCAAGGAAAACAGTTTTATCGGACTGTGGATCAATAAAAGAGTGGCGGAAAAGCTCGGTCTGGATGAAGGAGAAGCTGTAGAGATTGAAAACCTGAGATACAACAAAAAAACCAGAGCCAGATTGTTCGTCACGGAAATGATCCGACCCGATACGGTGTTTCTACCGTCTTCCTATGGAAGCGAAAATCCTAAACTCAGGATAGCCGCAGAAAAAGGCACTGCACTTAACGAACTGATGCCTTACAGCATCGAGCCACTTGCAGCATCATTCATGTCTCAGGAATTTACGGTACGGATAAGGCCACTAAAACAAAAAAATCTTGCATGACCCATGGCACGTTATGGAATGGTAATGGATATGCGCCTGTGCGTCGGCTGTCAGGCTTGTATGGCTGCATGCTCGATGGAAAACCAAACCCCTTACTGGAACGGGAAATTCCGCACTCATGTCGAAGATATCGAACACGGTCTCTATCCGAACGTTCACAGGGAGCTTTTGCCGAGACTTTGTATGCACTGCGACAACACCCCCTGTCTTTCAGCCTGTCCCTCCGGGGCGACCTACCGGACGGAAGACGGTATCATAAGGATCGACTACAACCGTTGTATGGGATGTTACGCCTGTTCGATCGCCTGTCCGTATGACGCCCGCTATCCCTATGACCGTGATGATGTCAAAACAGCGGAAAAGCTTTACGACGATGATCTCTCTCACCAGGTACCACATGTTGATAAATGCAGTTTTTGCGAACATCGTGTTCTCGAGGGACTGACTCCGGGATGCGCAGGTACCTGCCCTACAAATGCAAGAGTATTCGGAGACCTCGATGATCCTGAAAGTGAGGTTCACAAGCTTTCAAAAACCGGAAAAGCCAAACCGCTTCGTCCGGAACTCGGGACATCACCGAAGGTATTTTATATCCCGTCCTAAACGGGTATAGAAAGTTGAACGTAGTAGAACTCGGTCCTGTAAGCCATTATAACATTGAAGATTGAAAGCTCATGTCTTTTGTACATCAGGATGTCTGGCACTGGCAGATCGCCATGTACCTTTTTCTCGGCGGACTTGGCGGAGCGACGGTTGCGATCGGAGCGATGCTGCACATGTTTGAACGTTGCGACCGGAAAATCATTTCAGCTGCCGTTGTTGCCGCTATAGGCTTCATGATCTTGGGGACCCTCTTTCTACTGGGAGACATGCTTCAGCCACTCAAAGCTGTTTATGCCTTGACCAATCCCCGTTCATGGATCTTCTGGGGCGTTGTGTTCATCAATCTTTACTTTCTTGCGGCAACTGCTTATGTCATCCCGCTTTTGAGAAGCTGGCCCGGGCTCGTACCCCTGATAAACAAAATCCCTGTCCCGATTCTCACCCTGCTGGAACGCTACAACCAAATGGCTGCACTCGGAGGAGCAACGGCCGGATTCCTGGTGGCAATCTACACCGGGCTCCTCATCTCTTCGGCACCGGCTATTTCATTCTGGAATACCCCTGCACTGCCGTTGCTGTTCGTTATCTCCGCATTTTCAACCGGAACGGCGTTTCTGCTCCTGCTTTTCACCTTTTCCAGAGAAGAAGGCTCATCGACCATTGTCCAAAAGCTCGAGCAACTCGACGCCGCCCTGATAGTCACTGAACTGATCATCCTCGGTGCCTACTTCAACTTCGCATTCTTTTTGCCGACCGGAGCGAGGGAATCCGCGGCAATTCTTTTCGAAACCCCTATGTTCGTCATCGGTTTTCTGGGCTTCGGTCTCATCATTCCGTTGCTGATAGAAACATACAGCATCTTCTTCGCACACCACACCAGAGGCGCTGCTACGCGTATGGTTACCGCAGGATGCCTGGTGCTGGCTGGCGGCTTTCTCCTCAGATACTACGTGCTTCACGCCGGAGTATTCCAGTATCCATGGTAGCAGCAATCAAACAGCGAGCCTCAACAGTGAAAACCGTCTTGGAAAACAAGGCACGCATACTGCGTTTTCTGAGTCACTGTTTCGCCTACCCCAACAGTGCATTCCTGCCAAACCTTCAGACCCAACTTCAGAACATTGCCACGAAAAAGGATAAAGCCGGATTCGATTCACTCTTACAACTGTTCGAGCGGGAAAACAGCGAGCAGCTCCAGGGCGAATACACCAGACTCTTCATCACCGGATATCCCAGTACCCCATGCCCACCCTACGAATCGGTCTTCCGGGAAGGCACAATGCTCGGTTCTAACAGCAGAAAAGTCGATCACCTCTACCGGGAATGGGGCATGACCTCAGACCCCGACCTTTTGGACCATATCTCGACCGAGCTCGAATTTCTGGCGTTTCTCGCTTCTGCAGCAACCCTTGACGAAACCCGCAACAATGCGAACGAGACATATCATTCGTTTTTCCATGATCACGTACAACAATGGATACCGGACTTTTCCGAAAAGCTGCACGACAATACAAAATCGCCTGCCTACAGGAAACTTGCAGCCCTCCTTCCGACATCCATCCCTCCTGCCGTGTAAAAGATCTTTTTTTCCCTCTTTTTGTATTAACGCGACAAAGTGTATATAGATAATGATCGAAAGGAGCCAGGCTCACGAATCTTAATCGTGAACAGGAATGGAATCATGAGGATAACACCACTATGCAATTAGCCGTCAATATCGACCATATAGCGACACTGCGAAACGCACGGAACGAACAGCAACCCGATCCGGTAACCGCAGCTGTTATCGCGGAACTCGCCGGTGCATCAGGCATCGTCTGCCATTTGCGCGAAGACCGGCGCCATATAAAGGACCGAGACCTCGAAAGATTGAGGGAAGCTGTCACAACCAAACTCGATCTCGAGATGGCAATGACCGAAGAAATGCAACAGATCGCCATTAAGACAAAACCCGAACTGATCACACTGGTGCCGGAAAAACGTCAGGAGCTGACCACTGAAGGAGGTTTTGACATCACAGGTCACTATGAAAAAATGGTTGAATTCATCAAACCGGTTCAGGATGCCGGTATCGAGGTAAGTTTGTTCATCGAGCCCGAAAAGGAAGCTGTCCGGCTCGCTGCAAAAGCAGGAGCGGATCTGGTTGAACTGCATACAGGACCTTATTCCCTGAAAAAAACGAGCCACGAGCTCGAAGCGGAAATCCACCGGATAACAACTGCAGCAACATTCGCTCGCGAGTCTGGCCTTCGCGTTGTCGCAGGCCATGGCTTGAATTATTACAACATTACACCATTCAAAGCAATCAAGGAAATTGAAGAGGTCAGCATCGGGCATGCACTCATCGCACGCGCTTCACTGACAGGAATGGAAGCTGCGGTAAAGGAGATGCTGCGCCTTATCGATGCATAAGCAACCTCTGACAATCTGTCGCTTGAACAACCCTGCACTTGGAGGAAACAGAATGGAGAGCAGGAAAAGCAACGAGTGAAGAGTATATAAAAGAACTACAATGAAAAATGAACAACCCGACAAATACTCCAATAGCGGTCGTCCTTGCCACGAACAACAAAGACAAGGTCAAAGAGATCAAACCTCTTCTGGAAAACATCGCTCCTGAAATCACGGTTTATTCCCTTTCCGATCTTCAGGTAGATATCGAGATCGAGGAAACCGAAAAAACCCTCGAGGGTAATGCAAGGCTTAAAACCGATACTGTTTTCAACCTTCTTTCGAATCGATTTCCGTTTCTCGTTACCGTTGCTGACGACACCGGCCTGGAAGTCTCTGGCCTGAACGGTGCCCCCGGAGTGTATTCAGCGCGTTTCGCCCCAATGCCCGAAGGAAAACCACCGACCTACGACGATAATGTCAACCATCTTCTCAAGATGATGGAAAGCATAACTGACAGAAAAGCCCTGTTCCGGACAGTCATAGCGCTCAAAGGTCGTATACCGAAAAACCATGCTCCGTTGCTCTTTGAAAAAACGGTAGAAGGTTCTGTTGAAGGAACGATAGTGAAAGAAAGGACCGGCAATAACGGGTTTGGATATGATCCGATCTTTTGGGTAAATTCAGCGCAGGTAACTTTTGCACAAATGAGTACCGAAGAAAAAAACAGGTTGAGTCACCGGTCCCGTGCCGTTAAAAAAGCTGTCGAAGAGCTGCGCCTGCTTCTCGACGAAACCCCCTAACTCTCAATCATTTAGAATGTTATGAGCCTTTTGGAAGCCATCGTTCTCGGTATAGTTCAAGGGCTCACGGAGTTCCTGCCGATCAGCAGCACGGCTCACCTTCGTATCGTTCCGGCTCTCGTAGGTTGGCAGGACCCGGGAGCACCATTCTCCGCAATAGTTCAGATCGGAACGCTCGCTGCAGTCCTTGCATACTTTTACCGTGACATCATCAACATCTCAAAAGCGTTCATCACCGGCCTACGTACAGGAAAACCGTTCGAAACACAGGATTCCAAAATGGCCTGGATGATTGCTGCAGGAACGATCCCCATAGTGGTCTTCGGTCTGTTTTTCAAAACCGAAATAGAAACAAGTCTCCGCTCTCTTTACTGGATAAGTACAGCGCTCATTGTACTGGCAATCATGCTGACTCTTGCGGAATGGTTGATGAAGTACCGGGCAAAAAAAGGGCAGCAACCACTATCAATGCACGACATAGGCTGGAAAGAAGCCCTGCTGATCGGCCTCGCCCAGAGTATTGCATTGATTCCCGGCTCTTCACGTTCAGGCGTCACGATTACCGGCGGTCTTTTCATGAACCTTTCTCGCGAAACAGCGGCAAGATTTTCCTTTCTGCTTTCACTTCCGGCGGTTTTCGCAGCCGGAATCTATCAGTTGTATGAAACATGGGACTCTCTCATGGCCTCGAGCAATGAACTCATCAATCTTATTGCGGCGACATTCTTCGCCGGTGTCGTCGGTTACGCCTCCATCGCCTTTCTTATCAACTACCTGAAAAAACACACGACATCGCTCTTCATCTTCTACCGTATCGCTCTCGGTGTCGGGATACTCGGCTTGATCACCGCCGGTTACATCCAGCCGTAGAAGAAGAAAAGGGTTGTCCACGAATGAGCACGAATTTCAAAAAGAAAGAGAAACCGATAAGGCAATGATTCTTCAGATTAACGATACTACTTCTTGCATATACAACCACTCATTGTTCGGTTATTTGTTTTTTCAACTTCGGTCGAAAAAAAATAACCGATACTCTTCAATTCGTGAAAATTCGTGCTCATTCGTGGATCAATGTGGATCAATTACAATAGACCTCACCCGGTAGAGCTTCCCCTCTCTTTCCGCCAGTTACCCGTCACCATCTCAGCAACTATTAGGGGCAAAAAATAATTCTCTTTTGTATCATCAATAGCGGAAAATTTTTATATATATAGGTATAGTAACTAATAATACAACAAACACTTTTAGGCCATGCCATACAGCTTGTCGGGTGTAGGGCATAATGGCTTTGAAAAAGCAGATTTACATATACACACAAAATGTTCAGACGGCGTCTTTACACCGGAAGAAATTGTCGAAAAAGCGAAAAAAACCGGATTAAAGGCCATAAGTATCACTGACCATGATTCTGTTTTAGGAATTGACAAAGCAAAGCCATTAGCCAGCGAATACGGCATAGAGCTTATTAACGGTGTAGAAATGAGCTCTACATACCAGGGTCATGACATTCATATCCTGGGATATTTTTTCGATTACAAAAACTCGGCACTCAAGAGTTATCTGGACCATTGCAAACAGCTCCGGACCGAACGCGCGGAACGTATGGTTGGCAAGCTTGCAGAAATGGGTGTCAAGATCGAAATCGAGCAGATCATATTAAAGGCTCAGAACGGCAGTGTCGGTCGTCCGCACATTGCGGCAGTTCTGCAAGATGGTGGTTTCGTGAAAAGCTTCAGCGAAGCTTTCAGCAAATATCTTGGCTCTCATAGTCCAGCTTACGTTAAAAGCATTGAAACGCCCCCTGCCGAGGTCATCAGGCTTATCAATGAAGCTGCTGGGTTGTCATTTCTCGCTCACCCGGGACAGAACGTCCCGGATGAAATTCTCCGACACCTGATCAATTTCGGACTTGACGGCATCGAAATCATTCATCCTTCTCATGATACCTACAAGGAAAATTACTACAGAGAAATAGCAAACGAGTATTTTCTGCTCTTTTCTGGCGGTTCCGACTACCATGGACTGAAGGACCAGGAAAAAGACCTTTTTGGACAGATAACGATACCTTATGAATGGGTAACGAAAATGAAAAGCAGGATAGTTACCGTTTAGCACCACTATGACGCGATCAGTTACCGGAACGTTTTTATCCAACATCAATCTCTCGATAAAAGAGTTTTTCCTGACAATGCAGGAATTTTTCCTTTTTTCGGTGAGAGCTTTCGCGACTATCCCAAAAATAAAGCGCTACTGGCGTGATTTTCTCGACCAGGCAACCATCGCAGGCACCGATTCGCTGCCGATCGTCCTTGTCAGCTCGATATCGATAGGCGCCCTACTCGCGGTAGAGGTTGGAAATCTCCTCGAGGATTTTGGGGCAAAAACAATGCTCGGGCGTTCTACAGCCCTCTCGGTCATACGTGAACTCGGTCCCCTTATCATGGGCCTTATGCTTTCGGCAAGATACGGGTCACGTAATGGAGCCGAACTCGGTGCGATGAAGATATCCGAACAGATCGATGCCCTTCGTGCATTCGGAACCGACCCCGTAGCCAAGCTTGTCATGCCCCGTCTGACCGCCGCTCTCATCGTCTTTATTCCGCTGACTGCGATCGCGGACTTCGCCGGCCTTTACAGCGCAGCGCTCTTGGCGGAACATTATCATAAAATAGATCCTGGGATTTTCTGGAATGCGGTTTTTCCGAGACTTGTGCTCAAAGACTTCGTGGTCGGCTTCCTCAAAGCCCCTGTTTTCGCAATTATCATTACCCTTGTCAGCAGTTTCAACGGTTTTATCGCTCAGGGAGGAACTGCCGGTGTCGGGAGATCGACAATCAAAGGCATTGTAGTGTCATCGGGTTTGATTCTTGTTGCTAATTTTTATGTTTCGAAACTGGTACTCGAAAACATGTAGTATATGAACAGGCATAGAATAACAGAGCCGAACCACCTGACTTCATGATTGAACTGCAGGATGTAACATTACGATACGGAAACCGGGAAATCCTCAACAAGGTATCCCTGACTATCGAAGATAACAAGATCAAAGCGGTTCTCGGCCCGAGTGGAGTTGGAAAAAGTACCATCCTGAAACTCATTTTAGGTCTTATCAAACCGAATTCCGGCAGAATTCTGATTGACGGCGTCGATATCACGCTGCTTAAAGAGTCTAAAATGTATCCTATCCGGCGTAAAATGGGAATTGTTTTCCAGGGCAATGCACTTTTCGATTCGATGACAATCAGTGAAAACATGGGATTCTTCTTACGAGAAAACCTCAAGTTGTCGGAACAAGAAACGGAGCAGAAAGTTCGCGAGCAGATAGCGTTTGCAGGGCTCGAAGGGTACGAAGACGCCCTGCCGGAAAATCTGAGCGGAGGGATGAAAAAAAGGGTTGCCATAGGTAGAGCACTGATTTTCAATCCCGCAATGATACTGTTTGATGAACCGACGGCAGGACTCGATCCGGTCAGTTCAAAAAAAATTCTCGGCCTGATCAGCTCTTTGAGGCAAAAAAACAACCTTGGCGCCGTTATCGTCACTCATATTATCGACGATGTTTTTCAGGTCGCAGACAATGTCGCCGTTCTCTACAAGGGTGAAATCATTTTTGATGACGATACGGAAAAACTGCACGACTCGACTCACCCATTCATACAATCGATCCTGTCGGACAAGATACTCGAACAATAATTATCAATAACCGTTTGTAATGAGAAACCCTAATACACTCAAATGGAGCGACCTTAAAACAGGTATCTTCTTTGTGATCGGTCTTGGCCTTGCTGCTTATCTCGGCCTCGTTGTCGGAAAGAACTCGAGTCTTTTCAAAAGCGTCACGAGGGTACAGATGATGGCACAAAACGTCGGCAGCCTGAAGGAAAACAACTTCGTATCGGTTTCTGGAAAAAAGATCGGTGTTGTATCGAAAATGGACTTTCTGAACCGTAACGATTCGCTTTACGTCCTTGTTGAAATGCGTCTTGAAGAAGAATTCGCCCCCATTGTCACAAAAGACTCCAAAGCCCGCATTATTTCGCTGGGAATTCTCGGGGATAAGTATGTCGATATCACAACCGGCACAGGAAAACCGGTAAAGGAAGGTGATTTCATCACGCTCGACGAAAGTGAGACAGGCCTGGACAACCTTACCGCTACCGCCGGGGAAGCTATAGGCCAGATCAACACATTGCTCGACAACATCAATAACGGCAAAGGACCTTTAGCCAAACTGCTCGGCTCCGAAAAAATGGCGGGTGACCTCGAAAAAACAATGGAGAACCTGAAAACAGTATCGGCAGAACTCACGATGTTCACACGTGAATTGCAAAATGGCAAAGGGCTGCTTCCCAAACTCATCAAGGATAAGGATTTTGCCTCCGAAACCGAAGACACAATCACCAACATCAAACAGGTCGCTGCAAGAACGGACTCACTTATGCAGAAACTCAACAGTGAAGAAGGCACCATCGGGCAGCTTCACTCGAATCCGGCACTGTATTCCAATCTCAATGAAAGCCTTGCCGATCTCGATTCACTGCTTATCGATCTGAAGGAAAATCCAAAGCGTTACGTACGTTTTTCGTTGTTCTAACCCATTGCGGAGCGATGTTTACCGTTTGAACCATGAAACCACAGAAGAGGCTGTATATATTTCTGGCCGCTGTCCTGTTCGCAACCTCACTCCATGCAGCGGCAAGCGCCGCGAACAGGTTCGAAGCGGTCGAGACTCTGGTGGAACAATCGATTGCCGACAATGTTTTTCCTGCAGCGAGCATCGCCGTCATATACAGGGATAATGTGGTTTTTCATAAGGCGTTCGGCCATATGACATATGGTAAAAACTCACCTCCTGTCGATACATCGACCATTTTCGACGTTGCATCTCTGACCAAACCGATAGTCACGACAAGCATCGTCATGCAGCTCAGCGAAAGGGATTCGCTGAACTTGGATGCACCCGTATCGAGTTATATTCCCGAGTTTTCGCAAAGCGGAAAAGAAAATGTCACCGTAAAAAACCTGCTCCTGCACAATTCCGGGCTCATTGCCCACAGATTCCTGATCAAAACATCCCGAACAGCCGATGAAGCTATAGCCTCCATCTACAATGAACCGCTTCGAACCCAGACAGGAACAAAGACAACATACAGCGATCTCGGTTTTATCACTCTCGGTAAAGTTATCGAGCGGGTGACAGGCAATTCACTCGAGGAAAACTTCAGTGTACGCTTTTCCAAGCCTCTCGGCATGCAATCGACCTTGTTCAACCCTCCGAAGGCTCTTCATCCACGGATAGCACCAACGGAAAAAGATACTCTTTGGTCCCTCACCAAACCGAGGCCACTCGTACACGACCATAATGCAGCTCTTCTTGGAGGAATTGCCGGGCATGCCGGACTTTTCTCAACAACCGAAGACCTTCTTGTATTTGTGCATATGCTCCTTCAGGAAGGCCGTTACGACAACCGTGTTTTTTTCTTACCTTCGACCTTGAAACGCTTTACCCGAAGAAACCTGGGTTCGCGAGCTCTAGGCTGGGACCTTCGATCTCTTAACGGGAGTTCCTCATCCGGTCAATATTTTTCCGCCAGAACGTACGGACACCTTGGCTATACAGGCACCAGCATCTGGATAGACCCCGAAAAAGAACTTGCCGTCATAACGCTCACCAATCGGGTTCACCCCACATCGGAAAACACCAAAATCCGCAGGTTCCGCCCCCTCCTGCACGACGCGGTCGTTAAATGTCTGGATCTTGACGAATAAGTGAAACGTGATTCTTGAGGGCGGCATGACTTCTTTCTTCCCGTCATTCACGGGCCCGCGCCACCCTCCTTGTCATCCTCACGGGCCTGCCACCTTCCCGCCCTGTCATCCTCGGGCAAGCGAAGCGCGACCCGGGGATCCATCTTTCAATGAACGTCATCATGGATGCCGCATCGAGTGCGGCATGACTTCGGAAGGCTTAAATTCCTATTCGGGGGAGCATGACCTCTCCCACCATGCTATCCTCGCGGGCCTGCCCCTTTCCCTCCCTGTCATCCTCGGGCAAGTGAAGCGCGACCCGGGGATCCATCTTTCAATGAACGTCACCATGGATGCCGAATCGAGTGCGGCATGACTTCCCGCCATTCCCCATTACCGATTACCTACAACCCCGTTACCTTTCTTACGAGGAAACGGATGTTCGAATCGGGAGTCATCAATAAGCGGGCGAAAAAAAACCGGCCAAATTGGCCGGCGATTAGCTCTATGCCAGCTGCAGATCGATCGTCCTGCGCTGCATGTCCACTTTCAAAATTTTCACCTTGGTGCGATTGCCGATCTGCAGTCTTTTTTTTCTGCGTTTGCCGATCAGCGAATAGGTCGATTCATCATATTCGTAGTAATCGTCCGTTAAATTTTTCATATGCACCAGACCTTCTATCGCGAACTCTTCAAGCCTGACGTAAATGCCGAATTCAGTTGCACCTGAAATGATTCCCGAATACACTTTTCCCACATGGGACGACATATACTCGACCTGCTTCAGCTTGATGGACTCGCGTTCAGCTTCCATAGCGCTCTTTTCCCGCTCGTTGGCAACCTGACAAACCTGATCGATTTTTTCGGAAATATCGGTCAGCCGTTTTGAAGGAATCTTCCTTCGGCTTTTACGGTAAGCTTCGTATTCAAATAACAGGCGATGAACGACCAGGTCCGGATATCGTCTGATAGGAGAGGTAAAATGAGTATAATACTCGAAACCAAGTCCGAAATGCCCATCGTTTGCACTGGTATACTGGGCCTTGGCCATTGAACGCAAAACCAGTTCATTGACCAGGAACTCGACGTTGGTGCCATGCACCTGTTTCAGGAGATTACGGAGAGCTTTTGAGCTGATTTTCGGCACCCCTCCCTTCCCTTTACCGTTCAGTTGAATATTGTAGCCGATCTTACGGACAAAATTTGCAAGAATACCAACCTTTTCCTCCTGCGGCGAACCATGCACCCTGTATATGGATGGGTGACCTGCCTTGTTTTTCAGTGCGAATTTCGTGCTGATATATTCAGCGACCTTGCGGTTGGCGAGGAGCATGAATTCTTCGATCAACCGATGACTGTCGAGCCGCTCTTTCTTTACCAACTCGACCGGTTCACCCTTACTGCCAAGCTTGAATCGTACCTCCTCTGTTTCAAATTCAAGCCCGCCTTCGCCGAGTCTTTTATCCCGAAGGGTTGTGCTGATTTTGTCCAGCAGACTCAGCTCCCTGAAATATTTCCCCTTGCCGTTGTTGAGCACTTCCTGGACATCTTCATACGTAAAACGCTTTTTTGAATTGATCACGGTCTTCGCAAACTCGTGCTGCATAACCTCTCCGTTCGCTTTCATTTTGAAGAAAACGGAAAATGCCATACGATCAACACCGGGATTGAGACTGCAGATCTGTTCGGAGAGTCTCGATGGAAGCATGGGAATAACGCGGTCGACCAGATAAACCGAAGTGGCCCGTTTCAGTGCTTCCCTGTCAAGCGGAGAACCTTCTTCGACATAATGCGATACATCCGCAATATGCACCCCGACTCTGTAAAGCCCCCTCGAGAGAGTCTCGATGGAAAGAGCATCATCGAAATCTTTCGCATCGACCGGGTCTATGGTAAACACCGTCTTACCACGGATGTCTATTCTGCCATCAATATCGGAGTCTGAAATAGTTTCACTCAGAGATTCAACATAGTCGAGCAGCTCCTCATCGAAGGTTTCATCGATCCCTCTGCTCCTCGCTATGGCGCTGACTTCCACCTCCGATGCCCCGGCTTCACCAAGAACCTCAAGAACAACGGCTCGTATATCCCCGTTTTTCTGAAACTCGAGATTACCTGCAACAACTTTCTGACCGTCGATCGCACCTCCGGAATCCTTTATCCTGACGTTGATCTGAGGCAGAATTTTCTTCAGGTCCGGCACCAGAACAAATTTCCGGTTTTTACGAACAAGCGTTCCTACGATCGTATGCAGAGCCCGTTTGATGACTTTCGTAACGAGGCCTTCACATCGCTGATGAGGAGTTTGTTGAGATTGATAGGTTTTGGGAACTTTGGTAACCAAAACCTCGACCTCGTCACCATGTATCGCATCACCGAGAGATTCAGCTTTGATAAAAATATCGTCATCGTAACCTTCGACCTGCACAAAACCATATCCATTGGGATGGGTTATGATTGCACCGGTATACAGCTGATCAACTTTGTAATGTTGTTTATCCGGTCGGGGAAATTGCCTGGTCTGGACGAGCACGTCCTCATAGGTAGGAAGCTCCTGTCCGGCAAGCCCGTAACAACGCTTCGAATCCTTATCGAGCACCCCCTCTTCCTGCAGCTTGTGCAGTACATACCAGAACCCTGGAAGATGCCGGGATTCCTCGTAACCAAGAGTCTTGGCAAGCGCTACGGAACGAAACCGTTCACCGTCATGGTCCGATAAAAAATTGATGATCTCGGAAGCAATCGATGCTTCACCTTTCCTGACCAGAAACTCGTTGATCAGAATATGGTCGTTCGGCTTGACCCGCTTTTCACCGGGTGAATGAGGAATGCTTTTCTTTTTTCTTTTCGGCGACTTCGTCTTCTGGTCCTTCTTTCTTCTTCCCACGCAATAATCTTTTTTAATAATTTTCAATTGAACAATGACTTTCAGCAATCATTCATCATCAGGTATACACTTCCTTTCACCGTTTAATGAACACAGAAGGCATTTTTCCTACACAAACGTCATGACCCCACCTGCTGCAACGCAGAAGCAGCCTAAGTTGTTAATATTAAAAAAGAAAATCTTCATAACCAATTATGTTTCAAACATTTCACATGACACTGCAGTCATCATCGACCGTTACACCATGGAGCGACACCACCATCACGGCCCGGTAAAAAACATTGGTATAGCTTTTTTCTTACTCTCGGGTTCACCGTGATTGCGATAATCGGCGGGATTGTCACCAATAGTACTGCTATTCTCGCTGACGCCGTACATGACCTTGGAGACTCCTTCACCCGGCGACAGGTGTGGCGTTTTTTGAAAGACGTTCTCATGAAAAAGGAAACGTCAAGTACACCTACGGTTACCGTCGGTTCTCCCTGTTAGGAGCGATAATCAGTACCGTTATCCTGCTTGGCAGCTCATTCTATATCATCCTTGAAACTTTGCCCGGAATAGCTTCTCCTGAAAAACCCGATGCACAAGGAATGGCTCTGCTTGCGGTATTCGGTATCGTTGTAAACGGTACGGCGATGACCGGCACATCGTGTTTTCCGTTCATCTTGAAGTCGACACAGACCTTACGCCGAAGGAATACAACCGGGTAAAAGAGATGATACGCAATCTTGTCGAAAAATACGGTATCTCTCACTCAACTGTCGAAATCGAGTTTCCAGACGAAACCTGCAGAAACATCGATAACGATGCGTGTAACTACTGTTCCTTGCGGATCTTTTCGGCAAGGTTTGTAAGCCTTCCCTTCGCTTCACTGTTGCTCACTGCGGCCATAAGTGCTCTGTACTGTCCGATGATCATGACGAGCTTCTTGCCGCGTGTGACCGCCGTATAAAGAAGATTACGCTGAAGAAGCATATAATGCTGCATCGCCAGAGGAATAACCACCGCACAGTACTCCGATCCCTGACTTTTATGAATGGTGGTCGCATAAGCCAGCGCCAATTCGTCAAGTTCCCCGAACTCATACTCGACCTGCCGTTTATCGAAATCGACAACAACGTTGTTTTCCTCTTTATCGACTGAACGGATAACACCTATATCTCCGTTGAATACCTCTTTATCGTAGTTATTGACGAGCTGAATGACCTTGTCATTTTCGGAGTACTCGGTTCCGAAACGTACGACACCGTTCCCGCTGTCGGGGTTCAGCTCTTTTTGCAATGCCGCATTGAGAGCATTCGTACCGAGTCCTCCGCGGTTCATCGGCGTCAATACCTGGATATCTCTGACAGGATCGAGTCCGAACCTGAGAGGAATACGTTTCAACACCACTTCAAGCAATTTCGTGTGAATATCGTCCTGTTCTCCTGCAGGCACAAAATAGAAGTCGGTGAGCCTGTCACGGTCATTGTTGAGCGGCATTTCTCCCCGGTTGATTCTGTGAGCGTTGATGATAATCCCCGACTCGGCAGCCTGACGGAAAATCTCGGTCAACCGCACGACAGGAACAACCCCGGAAGAGATGATATCGCCAAGAACCGCACCCGGACCGACTGAAGGGAGTTGGTTCGCATCGCCTACCAGAATTACGGCGGCATGTTCCGGTATGGCAGCGAGGAGCTTTCCCATGAGCAACACATCGATCATCGAAGACTCGTCGACAACGACAAGATCTGTATTCAGGGGATTGTCCCTGCCACGCTTGAAATCGAATGTGTGCGGATCGAACTCGAGGAAACGATGGATGGTTTTCGCTTCGAAACCTGTCGATTCCGCAAGCCGTTTCGCTGCCCTGCCGGTCGGAGCGCATAATGCGACGTTCAGCCCCTTTGTACGAATGATCTGCAGAATGGTGTTCACCAATGTTGTCTTTCCGACACCGGGTCCACCGGTAATCACAAGAAACTTGCTGCAAAGCGCGAGCTTCAGAGCTTCTTCCTGTGATGCTGAAAGTTCTAGACCGGTAAGCTTTTCCGCCTCTTCGAGAGCCTGACCGGCATCGACACCGCCCCAGGGCAACTCGCCCATGCTCAACCGCCGAACCGATACGGCAACGCTGTTTTCCGCCCTGTAGAGTGGCGCGAGATAGATACACGGAACACCGTTTATCTCATCCCGGACAAGCCCACCGCTCACTATTTCTTCCTTTACAGCCTCTTCAATAACCTCACAGGAAACTCCAAGAAGTTCAACCGACTTCTCGATGAGCCGCTCTTTTGTCACCGCACAATGGCCGTCACCTGAAAATTCCTGCAAGACATGGCGAACCCCTGCACGAGCACGTAGAGGAGACTCGGGAGATGTTCCCAATCTCGATGCGATCGTGTCCGCGGTTTTGAAGCCAATCCCCTGAATATCGAGAACCAGGCGATAGGGATTCCCGGTAACGGTCGTGATTGCCCTGTCACCGTATATTTTATAGATTCTCACCGCTCTTGCCGTTCCAACACCGTGCGATTGCAGAAAAACCATGATATCCCTGACCGCCTTTTGTTCCTGCCACGCCTCGACAATCATTTCCTTGCGTTTTTCACCGATTCCCGGCAAACAGCACAATTTTTCAGGATCGTTTTCGATAACCGAAAAAACCTTTTCCCCGAACGCATCGACAAGTACCTTTGCGAAGTGCTGCCCTACCCCTTTCACCATACCCGAAGCAAGGTATTTTTCAATACCTTCCGTTGTTGCCGGAGGAACCACCGTCAGTTCACGAGCCTTGAACTGCATCCCGTAAGTCCTGTCATTGATCCATTCACCGACACATTCCACGAACTCGCCTGAAGAAACAGCAGCAACATACCCCGTAACCGTGACCGGTTCACGGCTGCCTTTTACCCGAACTCGCAGAACGCTGAATCCTGAATCTTCACTGTGAAAAACGATTCGCTCTACGGTTCCCGATAGACGTTCGATTTTAGGATCTGCCGACAAGGATTCCTGCATGTGCATTCATTTCTTGTACACTTTCTGCAAAGCAGCGTCAAGCTGCTCGAGTGTCATTTCTTTTTTTCCATTGCTGCTTACTGACGGATAGGATGCCGAAACCGGCGAAGGAGAAGAAGAAAATGCAGGACCGGATACAGAAAATGCAGAAGATGTTTTCACCTTTTCAGGACCACTACTCACAACAGTAACCACTTCATACGTTCCGGGCTGGATATCGTAAGGCAGAAAAAACTTCGTTGTACTGCTTGAATATCCTGTTGGCCTTGACACATCGCGGATAACAGGTGCCATAACGGGACGTCCGTTATGCTGAATGATACGTTTTTCCCTGACCGTTACATTTCGTTCACCTTGAGAAGACCGCAGGTAGTAATCTACCGTAGCGGTCAACATGTCTCCCGGTTTTGCAACTCCCGGAACGATAGTGGAATTGTCTATCCGCACCACGTCCTCGTCAATAACACTGAAAGTCACCCTGTTTTTTTGTTCATGCTGACGAACGAGCTTCACTTCGTAGCTCCCCTGTCTGAAATTATAACGGCACGAATCCAGTATCTCACCCGCTTCATGTTCCAAAACAATATTCCTTTCCCGAATAGACTCACCGTTGTGATGCCATTGTACAACAAAAGAGTTGTCCCGAGTACCGACACCTCTGTATTTAACATAATAATACAGCGGCCTCGTTCCTGAAGTGAAAAACTCGCTCCGCCTTGCAAAACCGCTGCCGGTTATGTTGTCCGTCACCAACGCACCGACAATATGTATATCACCTGTACTTTTTTCATCACGAGAGGAATCCGGTTCTGGCTCCTGAATGTACTGTCGATACTCACGGTCGATGTCTCTTCTCCGCTCTTCATACTGAGCGGCTGCAATCTCTTTACGATTCCATTCTTTTTCCAACCCGCAGACTTTCTCCTGATACTCGTCGAGATATTTCTGCCGTATAGCATATTCAGGATCATCGAGTTGTAAAGCGGCATCATAGTCGATCATGTCGAATGAATGGAGTATGTTCCGACCAAGACATTCGATACCGCGAACCAGTGAATTTCCGGGAACGAAACTGAATAACGAAAACCCTGTAATGAGGATAGCAACTATTTTGGACGTTTTCTCATAGCGTATGAGGGTGTAACTCCCTCCCCACGTCAATGCAAACAATACGATCGTCATAGCCATCAAACGACTCACCCCGAGCTCGGAGAAAAAAAACGGAGCGGCGAATCCCAGGATAGCCATCAGGTGAAGGTAGAACACTAGAATTCCGAGACTTACCGACTTTTTCTTTCCGAAAACCGCCTTGACAGAATCAAAAAAGAAGCAAAGCGAACCGGCACACGCACCTGAAAGAACAAAAACCACCGCTGTAAGCCCGGACCATCCCAGGTACATCGACAGAAAGAGCAGAACAACCAACCCGGCTACGATAATCAACAAAGCACCAAAAAAAGAAACGTTCACTCCTGCAAGGGAAAAAGAGCGTGATTGTAAACGCTCCAACACCTGTTTTACATCCATTGAAACTCCTTGTAGCCTACCACCTTATTCCGGTCATTTTTTCCGATTTCTCCCATAGTTCGCCTGCAACGGCCATATCCCTTGAACGCCTGCTCGAACGAACCCTCACAGGATAACCCCGTACTTCACCTCTGCCGTCAGGCCCGAAATACTCTCCACCATGAACATCGGGGGCAGTTGCGGCATAAAGCATGGGTAACGCACCCATTTCAGGAGACTGGGCGAAAAATTTATTCAGCGGTGCAAGCCACCCCTGATGCCTCTGCAGCTCGGTCGCAGCCCACCCTGGATGCGCCGCGACCGAAAGCATGTTCAAGCCTTCATCATCGAGACGCCGCTGCAGTTCTTGCACAAAATAAAGATTTGCCAGTTTACTGTCACCATATGCCTGCCACCTGTTATACTTCCGTTTTTCCCAATTAAGATCGTCAAAATCAAGCGTTCCAAAAGAATGAGCACCACTGCTTACCGTGACTACCCGGCTGCCCGGTACATTCTTCAACTCATCGATCAGCAGAACCGTCAAGGCGAAGTGTCCGAGGTGATTCGTACCGAACTGCAGCTCGAAGCCGTCTGCCGTTTTTCCATACGGGCAAGCCATAACACCGGCGTTGTTGATCAACAGGTCAAGGCGAGAATACCGTTTTTTGAATCCCTCGGTGAACCGCCTTACCGATGCAAGATCGGCAAGGTCGAGTTCCATGACCTCAACTTCCGCCCGAGTGTTTTCCCCCCTGATCTTTTCCCGCATAACAGAGCCCTTCGCGGGATCGCGTACAGCCATCACAACCGTTGCTTTTTTTTCCGTAAATACTCGTGCAATCTCAAAACCAAGCCCGCTGCCGGCTCCGGTCACTATGACAACCTTGCCGCTTTGATCGAGCATCAATCGGGTATCCCATTGTTCGTTTTTTGCCATGATCAATCGATTTTTGGCCCGAAAAACAGGCGTTCAACAGAAGCAGATCATCTCCGAACCTCCATAACACAACCTTCGATTCAGAACGGTCTTATTATAAGTTACCAACAAACCCGAAAAAATCTCTTCCCATAGTACTTCACCTGTGCCCTCACCGGCACAGCTCTCCTATCCTGGCAGAAACCCCTTCTTCGACTGAACAAGAATATGAGTATATTGACAACAAGATAACCTCTTTTATCTTGTTGCGGAGCAGAAACCTGAACCCCGATAGATTGAACTGTATGTGAAACCGTGCTTTCCCGACAGTGAGAGTTCAAGATTGAAGCGTGATTTTTTCCATGATTCCCCGACCGACTCAAATTTCAATCCATAATGCAATTTCTTATTGAAAAAGCCTCTTCTCAGGACCGTGAAGCTGTTCTCAACGTCATGGAACCATGGAATATGCACCATGTTCCTTCCGCCGAAATGCCCGAGATCGATCTGTCGTGCTTCTTTGTGGCGCGAGTATCGGGGAATATCGTCGGGGCTGCCGGCTACAGGGTCTCGACACCTGAAAAAGGAAAAACAACACTGCTCGGCATCTTGCCGGAATTTTCAGGAATGGGCATAGGCCGGGCTCTCCAGGATGCAAGACTGCAAGCAATGTATGCTGCCGGTATCAAAACGGTGGAAACAAATGCCGACCGGATCGAAACGATACTCTGGTATAAGAAACATTACGGTTACCATGAAATCGGATCATTGAAAAAAATCTGCGATTTCAGTCTTTCCGATGTCGACCACTGGACAACGCTCGAGATGAATCTCGACGCTTACATGAATACGAAAAACGATCGTGAGACACGGCGGAAAACCTATATAGACCGCAACGACCCGCATCCCTTATCGACCTACGAACCTCTGATCATCAATGCTTGCCTGACCGGGATGGTACCGACAAAGTTCAGTAACCCTCATGTTCCAATACATCCCGATGAAATCATCGAAGATGCCGTCAAGGTATTCGATGCCGGCGCGAGAATCGTTCATCTCCATGCCAGGGATGAAAACGGCGATCCAACTCCGGATGCCAAATATTATGAAAAAATCATCGGTGCAATCAGAAAAGAACGGCCGGAAATGGTTTGTTGTGTCACCACATCCGGCAGAAATTGGAAAGAGTTCGAGCAGCGATCCGAAGTCCTGTTTTTAAGCGGGCGAGCCAAACCCGATATGGCGAGCTTGACACTCGGATCCCTGAATTTTTTTACAGGCCCGAGCCTCAATTCGATCGAGATGATAGAACGCCTCGCCATGACCATGACAGAACAGGACATCAAACCGGAAATGGAGGTGTTCGATACCGGGATGATCAACCTTGCAAAATACCTCGAACGCAACAGGCTTATTGCAGGAAAGAAGTATTTTAACTTACTTTTCGGCAATATCAACACTGCACCGGCAACGATAACGAGCCTTGCCTTGATGACCCAGGCACTACCGGAACATTCCGTTTGGGCAGGAACAGGACTCGGACAATTCCAGCTCCCGATGAATACGGCCGCAATTGTCGCAGGAGGTCATGTACGGGTGGGAATAGAAGACTCGGTTTATTTTGATTACCGGAAAGAAACGCTGGCAACCAATGAACAGCTTGTCAGAAGAGTTGCACGTATCGCTGAAGAAATGCAGCGACCGCTTGCAACTCCGGAACAAACAAGACAATTGATCGGCTTGAAAATAGAGGATTGAGGGGTAACACTACCATGCACGCAGAAAACGAAATGTACGTCAACAGGTTGTATACAAATAACCGTCACGAGGGTACTGTGACCGGAAATCCATTCATGCTGAATCTGAACAACCGTTTGCAACACGGTATTCGGCTTCAGGGAGGTGTTTCATGAACGATTCTGTCACACAACACAACCCCTCCTGGGGCCTCGATGAAAAAACCGTCGTTCTCAACGGTTATGCCTATGGAAGCCATTACCCGGTCATTATAATTTCGGTAACCGGTCATGCTCTCGAGGAGGACAAGCTTGCAGCGCTCACACAACTGCTTCACCATGCAGTTCCTGGACTCGAACACATCGCAGAGAGACAGGTCACCATATCGGACAATGATTTCCATATGTCTCTTGAATGGCTTCTCGATACCATACATAACCTGCAAAGAGCTGCCGACCTGCCTGTTTATGAACACGGCCGGATTCTATCTCTCGAGCGAGGCCATGCAAGATTTTTCCTGCCTACAGGCTATACCAGTGTAAAGCCGCTTCTGGATATGCTCCGTAGCCTGCTGGAATTGATGAGGCTCCAAGCTGAAGGGAAAAACGCACAAAAACAGCTGAAAAAGTTTGTCCAGGCAATCGTCTATCTCCAGAAAACCAGCCCAAAAGGTGGAAACATACCTTTTTTCATTCAAGCTGCACTGAAAGCAGGTATTCCGTTCCAGGAACTTCTCTCCCAAACGATCCAATATGGAGAAGGAAAACAGGGGCGATGGATGCGCAGCTCCCTGTCCGAAGAAACACCGATGATCGCCGCCACGTTTTCCAGGAACAAGTTGATCGGTTCAATGTTATTACGGCGTGCCGGTATTCCGGTACCGGACAATAAAATGGCCATCAATGCCGAGAGGGCGACGAGAATAGCTGAAAATCTTGGATACCCCGTGGTGGTAAAACCTATAGACCGTGACGGCGGTATCGGGGTCGCTGCCGGCCTGCAGAACCATGAGGAATTGATAACGGCATTTAAAAACGCACAAAAATATTCCAGGAACATTCTGGTTGAAAAACATTTCGAGGGCAAAGATTATCGCGTCACCGTATTTCAAAATGAAGTTCTCTCAGCGGTTGAACGGGTACCCGGCGGTGTTACAGGAGACGGTAAACATACCGTTCGCGAACTGTTCGACCAACTCAACGCCGACCCGCTCCGTGGAGAGAGCAAACATGCCCCGTTGAAAAAAATGATGTGGAACAATGAAGCCTTAACATTACTGAAACATGCAGGACTGAATGACTCTTCCATACCGGCAACCGGCGAATTCGTCCGTCTGCGCCGTACGGCCAATGTAGCTTCCGGGGGCGTTCCGGTCACGGTCTTCGATGCGATGCATCCCGACAACAAAAATCTTGCAATCCGTGCAGCACAAGCGTTACGACTCGATCTTGCAGGCGTCGATATGCTGATACCGGATATCGCCACATCATGGCGTGAATCCGGTGTAGCAATTTGTGAGGTCAATGGACAGCCCAATTTAGGCCGCATAACCGAAGAAAAAGATTTGTTCACTCCGATTCTACGCACACTGATACCCGGTGACGGGCGAATTCCAATTACCGTTGTGTTTGGTGACCCTTCCTCCGATGCTTTGGCAGTAGAGCTTGAAAAACAACTGCTGAAACAAGGCGTTGACGTAGGATGCCACAATGCTGAATGCATCAGAATTAACGGTGATGTCGTCATGGATGGACACGTCAACCCATGGACCGCAGGGCAAATGCTCATACTCAACCGGAACGTTGAAGCAATCGTACTGAACATCGATGATGAAAGCGTCCTGTCCACAGGGCTGCCGTTCGCCCGGTTCGACCTCTTCCTTCTCGCAGGTGAACATATCACAGCGTCCGACAAGATCAGCGGTGGCACACCTGCCACTGACAATGTCACACAGGATCTGCTGGAACTCATCCTTCCGGCCTGCGATGGAACATTGTTGTCTATCGAAAGCAATAAACCGAATACCGACGGTTACAAGCATCTGACTTCTGCCGCATGGGAAAAAACGGCTACGGCAAGCGAAGCGATCGAAACCGCTACCGCGGCGATGCTTGCATTCAGGGAAAAGCATTTTCTCAACGAAAAGAGCGCCCCTGCGGTTCCCTGATTCCATAACGATTTCACGGGGAAATTGGATGCCACTTCACGTCCAGCATAACACCTTTCTCCCAGTCATTCTCCGGCGTGGCTCCCCCCTTACCGTCATCCTCGGGTAAGAAGCGAAGCGCGACCCGGGGATCCATTACTAATATCGTTGGTCCGCATGGATGCCGCATCGAGTGCGGCATGACTTTCGTGGAGAGTGTACACCGCACCTCTGTATAATCCGAACACCTATTTCACAGGTCGGCATGACTTCCCGCCAACGGCCCCCTCCATTCCCTATTCCCCATTACCTACTCTACTACCCATCTGCCTTTTTCCTTTCGAGGTCAAGCGACCTTGCCCGAAGAAGATGGTTGATTTCTATATGCCACAATATCGTCAATCCCCAGCACCGGAAAACCATGCTCTTCAGCAAAAGCGATTGTTTGCGACAAATCGGCCATCGTACCGTCCCGGTTGGTGAGTTCACAGAGCACCCCGTATGGTTTGAGACCGGCAAGTTTCATAAGGTCGACTGTCGCTTCCGTATGACCTGGACGCTCGAGAACTCCGCCCGGCCTGGCTTTAAGCGGAAAAATATGCCCCGGCCGGTTAAGATCCGACGGCATGGCACGATCCGCAGTCGCGGCCTTGACGGTCTTCACGCGGTCCGATGCCGAAACCCCGGTCGTAACACCTTCAGACGCTTCTATAGAAACCGTAAACGCTGTCTGAAATCCACTGGTATTATTTTCCACCATCATCGGAAGTTCAAGTGAACGGATCTTTCGACCGCTCATGCAAAGGCAAACGATACCACTACATTCACGTATAAGCATAGCCATTTGCGATACCGTTACCGACTCGGCGGGAAAAATCAGATCGGCCTCGTTTTCCCGGTCCAGTGCGTCGGCAACGAGAACACCACTACCTCTACGCAGGGCCTCGAGCGCCTTGTCAACACGTTCGAACTGATCTCCAAATTTTTCGAAAAGAATCCGATTCATGGGAACAACTGTTTAAAAATTGTAAATAGCATGAATCAGGGCGCAGGAATGCGGTAGGCATTCTTATTCTCTTTCATCCGGACTGTAACCGTCGGCTTTGGCATTTCACCAAATCTGCTGACCTCTCCCGAAAATCTGGAGAGCGCTCGCGGGCTCCCCGGCACTAAGCCGAGACACCGCCGGTAGGGATTTTCACCCCGCCCTGAGAATAAGTTTTATACTATTTGCGAAAACAGGGTAAAAAGATACAAATACTCCTGCTATTTCAAAAGCAAGACCAATACTATAACGCTTTATCCTGTAAGCGCTTCTGTAATTAGCAGTTGCAGCTAACCTTCTTGACAAGGTTGCTGTATCACAATCCAACTGAATGGAGAGCCGATATGACCCTGCAAAAACACCCTCTTTTAATCGATCTCGACGGGGTACTCTACATCGGTGACAAGGCAGTGCCCGGAGCTGTGGAAGCTGTTCAATGGCTCGACAAGGAACGGATCCCCTATCTTTTCGTCACCAATACCAGTTCACGCCCAAGAAGCGCTCTTGTTGAAAAGCTTGCACGCTTCGGCATCGATACAGAAGAACAAGCGATCCTCACTCCACCGGTAGCTGCATCGAAATGGATCAAGATCCATGCTCCCGGTCCAACAGCCCTTTTCGTCCCGTCAGCGACAAAAGCGGAGTTCGACTGCCTGGAAGAACTCTCCGCCTTTTCCGAAACCGGAGCTTCCTCGGTAGTGATCGGTGACCTGGGTGAACAATGGACATTCCCTGTGCTCAACCGGGCATTTCGGCTTCTCATGGCAAAGCCGCACCCCAAGCTCATCGCTCTCGGGATGACACGATTCTGGCGGAATACAGACGGTTTTCATCTCGATGTTGCACCGTTTGTCAAAGCCCTGGAACATGCAGCAGGCTGCCAGGCGGTCGTTCTCGGTAAACCTTCAAAAGAGTTTTTCGAAGCGGGACTTGAACTGCTGGAACACCAGGGTAACGACGCCATCATGATCGGTGATGATATCGTCGGTGACGTAGAGGGAGCGCAACTTGCCGGGTTACAGGGGATGCTTGTCCGCACCGGAAAGTTCCGGCCCGATGACCTTGAAGGCAGCATCGAACCCGACGCAGTCATCGAATCCATTGCCGAGCTGCCGGTGTGGCTGTCGGAATCTGCAAAAAACCGATAGAAAACATCAGTGACTGATTATTCTGCCCAGTTTTTCCGTCAGCTTCATGTTTTCACCGTAGTCGACCGGAACGACAACAACCGTCGGTTTCTTTTTTTCCAGGAAACCGGACTGCAAAGCAGGAATCAAATCTCGTGCTGACTCGACCCGGACAGCGTTGCAACCGAACGATTCAGCCATCCCGACAAGATCGGGGCTTCTGAAATCAGTGTGTGAATATTTTCCGAACCGGTTCATCTGTTTCCATTGTATCAAACCGTATCCTCCGTCCTCCCAGACAAGAATCGTCGCTGGAATACCGTACTGGACCGCTGTTGCAAGCTCCTGAACATTCATCAAAAACCCTCCGTCACCTGAGAGCCCCACGACGTTCTTTTCCGGATAAAGCCTTTTGGCAGAGAACGCACCGGGAAGAGCGATGCCCATCGAACAGAAACCGTTGGAAATAATACAAGAACCGGGATGATAGGTCGGGTAATGCCGTGCAACCCACATTTTATGAGCCCCCACATCGCTGACAAGGATATCGTCATCTCTCATGACAGCTCTCAGATCACTCAGAATTTTCTGGGGCTTGATGGGGAAACCTTCGTCCGTACCGAACTCCTGCAACTCCTCGAGCATATGCGCCCGTTCATCCCTGAACTCTCTGATATCCCATGAATGGCTTTCCCCGAGGCTTTCGGTCAAAGCCCAAAGACTCCCGGCAAGATCACCAACTATTTCAACATCCGTACGGTAGTGCCGGTCGACTTCAGCCGGTGCGAAATCGATATGGATGATTTTTTTGTCCGAACCGATATTCCAGAAATGAGGGTGCCACTCGACCATATCATAACCGATGCAGATGACAAGATCGGCCTTCGAAAATGCATAGGAGACGTGATCTTTGAGACCAAGTCCGGCAGCGAACAGACAACGGTCGTGCCGTGCAGAGATCGCCCCCTTGCCCATAAAGGTATTTGCAGCATGGATTCCCGTTTTATCGACAAAACGGTTGAGCTGTTTCGATGCCCTTGTGCGAACACAGCCGTTACCTGCGAGAATGATCGGCTTGTTCGCCGTGCCGAGAAGTTCGACTGCCTTTTTGACCGATTTTTCATCCGGAGCCGGGCGGCGAGCTTTTCCTGCAGCATTGAACGGCCTGACAAGAGTCTCTTGCTGTGCAATATCCTCGGGAAGCTCAACCATGCAGGCACCGGGTTTTTCGGTTGCTGCCAGCTTGAATGCCTTATGGATAACCTCCGGTATGTTGTCCGCCTGAAAAATCGACTGGTTCCATTTGGTTATCGGCTTGTAGAAGTTTATCGCGTCCATGTTCTGATGCGACTCTTTATGCAGCCTGTTTGTTCCAGCCTGAGCCACAATGGCCACAAGGGGGCTGTTATCCATATTTGCATTGGCTACGCCGGTCGCCATGTTTGTCGCACCAGGTCCGAGCGTGGAAAGACACACACCCGGTTTTCCTGTCAAACGTCCGGAAACATCAGCCATGAAGGCTGCAGCCTGTTCATGGTGACAAACCACGAACTCGATGGGAGAATCGAGCAAAGAGATCATGATGTCGGCGTTTTCTTCACCCGGGACACCATAGATCTCTTTCACCCCTTCCTCTTCGAGACATCGAAGAAAAAGATCGGATGCTTTCATATGCGGGTTTATTTAAATCGTTTTCTCTTCGTTATCGACCTTTTGACCACAACTTCCCACTGCCTGCGTCCTGTTCGTCCATTCTTTTCGGCAGCAACTTTTCCCCTGTCACTTTTTTACGGCGTTCCTGCCATATTTATCGTCGAAGCGTTCTATATCATCTTCTCCGAGATAACTGCCTGTCTGCACTTCGATCAATTCGAGCGGTATCTTTCCGGGGTTTGCCAGCCGATGCCTGATACCCAACGGGATATAGGTCGATTCGTCTTCCCGCAGCACGATATCCTTTTCTCCCACCGTTATTCGTGCCGTCCCCTTGACGACAACCCAGTGCTCAGCTCTGTGATAATGCCTCTGCAGCGACAATGCCGCTCCGGGGTTCACTACGATTCGTTTAACCTGAAAACGTTCCGACTGATCGACCGTCTCGTACGTTCCCCAGGGACGGTTCACCCGAACATGGGTAATCACTTCATCACGGCCCTCGCTTTTCAGCCGCTCGACGATTGTCTTGACATCCTGCACACGATCTTTCGAGGCTACCAGTACCGCGTCCGGAGTTTCCACGATAACGTGATCCGACAGACCCACTGCGGCTACAATCCGGCTCGAAGCATGAATGTAACTGTCTTTTACATCGAGCAGCTGCACATCGCCTTTCGTTACGTTTCCCGATGGGTTCTGTCCTTTAACTTTCCACAGGGCCGACCAGGCTCCCACGTCACTCCACCCTGCGTCGAGAGGCACCACCACGGCATGAGCGGTTTTTTCCATAACTGCATAATCGATCGAATCCGCCGGGCATGCAATAAAGGCATCTTTGTCAAGCCTCAGAAAATCAAGATCCTTCGTTGCTTTTTCCAGGGCTGCCCTGCCGGCATCATATATTTCCGGCGCCTGCGCCTCGAGCTCATCGAGGTACCGTGATGCCTTGAACAGAAACATTCCACTATTCCAGTAATATTCTCGCGATGTCACGTACCTTTTCGCCGTCTCACGGTCAGGTTTTTCGACAAACTCCTCAACCTCATACACGCCATGCACTTTTCCTTCCTCTATGGCGGCTCTGATATAACCGTAACCGGTTTCCGGTTCATCCGGTACGATGCCGAAAGTCACCAGCGCCCCTTCTTCTGCCGCCTTGTTGCCACGTGTAACCGCTTGAACAAAAGTACCGATATCCTGTATCACATGATCTGCCGGCAGTAAGAGCATGGTCGCTCCAGGATACTTTTCCTGCACCCGTAGCGCGGCAACCGCAGCTGCAGGAGCGGTGTTCCTCCCGACAGGTTCCAGAATGATATCGCCCATGTCATCGGTTACCTGCCGCAACTGCTCGGCAACCATGAACCGGTGATCTTCATTGCAGACACAGAACACAGGCCCGGTATCGGCAATCCCTTCAACTCGCGTAACGGTTTCCTGCAACATGGTTTTCTCTCCTGCAAGTGCGAGCAATTGCTTGGGGTACTGCGCCCGCGACAACGGCCAGAGGCGGGTTCCCGAACCGCCGCTCAATATGACTGGTATTATCATGAACTGGCTGAATTAGTGAATAGAAGAAAATAGCTTCCTATGCTCATAAAATCATACAGGCAATCACTCATAGTTACACCACCCTGAGTAATACTCGTTGTCTACTACACAGGGCGATCCGGTATCCCTCCACCAAGTCATGCCGCACTCGATGCGGCATCCATGCGGGCCAACGAGATTAGTGATGGATCCCCGGGTCAAGCCCGAGGATGACTGGGAAAGCATCCTTTATTCCCCATTTACTATTACCTACACCCTATTACCCATATATGCCCATTACCCACTACCTAAAATCCTTCAGCGAGCATCTTTTCCAGAGAATCCTGCCAGTGGGGAATTTCCAGTCCCCAGTGATCCTTGATCTTTCCTTTATGCAGAACACTATAATGCGGACGTTTGGCTTTCGTCGGGTACTCTTCGCTTCCTATCGGCAGTACGCTGCACGGCAACCCTTTTGCCTTCATAACAGCCACCGCGAAATCATACCATGAGCATACCCCTTCATTCGAAAAATGATAGGTTTCGGCATAGGTACGCCCCTTGTCATGCCGATCGAGAATCGAGACGATGGCATGAGCCAGGTCTGCAGCCAGGGTAGGTGTACCAACCTGGTCGAAAATAACGTTCAGTTCCTGCCGTTCACTGCCGAGACGCAACATCGTTTTCACGAAATTTTGTCCATGGGAGGAATACAGCCAGGATGTACGCACTATCATATACGACGGGGCTATCTGACGGACCTGTTCTTCTCCTTCCCACTTCGACCTTCCATAGACGCCAAGCGGACTCACCGGATCTTCTTCACGGTAAGGCAAAAACGACTCACCGTTGAACACATAATCTGTCGAAACATGCACCAATAAAGCACCCTGATCTTTAGCAGCTTTTGCAAGTACAGCCGGCCCGTCCCGGTTTACCCGAAACGCCGCCTCCGCATCTTCTTCTGCTCTATCTACAGCGGTATAGGCGGCACAGTTCACGACCGCCGATATATCGTGTTGCCGGCAAACCCGTTCAACACGTTCATTATCGGTAATATCGAGGCCTGGCAGATCATAAAAGAAAAAACTCATACTCTCCACACGATCCGCTACTTCCCGCAGCTCCGATCCAAGCTGTCCGTTACTCCCCGTAACAAGAATGTTCATGAATGACTGATTTAAAATATCATTGTTTGCGATTGTTGAATATTCTCCTGTTCCCTCTCTGCCGTTCAAATGTTTCCGCCCCCGTTCTTCAAACCATACTCCTGCTGTCCAACCGCTCCATGTTCCTCATTCAGTAATAGTTTTCTTACATTGAACCCGGACATGGTTATTACATCATAACAAACAAATCAAATAAAGAATGACCGACGAGAACAACAAACAGCATCGGATAAATTTTGCACTTGTCAACATCAAAACCGAAAAGATGGATATTCATCCGGATGCTTTTAACGATGGCCAACCGGTAACGGTTCAGGCAGGAGTCAATTTCGGCGTCGATAAACAGAAACGGCTGGTAAAAACCCTGTTCAATCATAACTTCGTCCATAGAGAAGAAAACTCGGAAGACCAAAACGAAGCCCAGCCATTTATCGAGCTTATCGTCAGCTGCATCTTTGTTCTCGATCCTGAAAGCTGGAAGATCCTGGAAAACGAGGAAGAACAAGTATTCGTCCTACCCAAAGGGTTGGCCAGCCACTTTGCAATAATGACCGCCGGAACCGCCAGGGGAATTCTCCACAACGAAACAGAACATACCGATTACAACAAATTCATCATACCGGCAAACAACGTCGGTGACATAATTCCCGATAACGTTCAGATTCCCCTTTCCCAGCCTCCAATCGTATAAAAAAAGAGGCTGTCTCAGAATCATGCCCGAGACAGCCTCACCACTCTCGATAAACCTTCATCAGACACCAAAAGAGAGTAATCCTACCATACGCCCTGTATAAAAAAGGATAACTCATGGCTCCCCGAACCAAAGAAAGTTATAAATAAGAAGGCAGAAATGGATCCCCGGGTCAAGCCCGAGGATGACTGGGAGTGGGGAGACATGCCGCGCGGAAAGTGGCGTCGAATCACCCTAAAGTCATGCCGGACTTGATCCGGCATCCATAGTGAAAAACAGGAAAACTCATGGATTCACGGGTCGCGCTTTGTTTGCCTGAGGATGACTGGAAGAAAGCATGCCATTTCACACTCCAAAAGTCATACCGCACTCGATGCGGTATCCATAGATACTCTCGACAAAAGATGGATCCCCGAGTCAAGCCCGAGGATGACAAGGAGTAAGGCGTCATGCCGGACGGAAAGTGGCATCCAATCACCCTAAAGTCATGCCGCACTCGATGCGGTATCCATAGTGAGAAACATTAAAACTCATGGATCCACGGGTCGCGCTTCGCTTGCCCGAGGATGACAAGAAGGAAGATGTCAAGCTGAACTTGCCCAGAAATAATAGAAAGAAATGGCAAAGAATCACTAACTCGATGAATTCGTGTTACTTCATGGATAGTTTTGTATTGCTATTTTTCTCTCCAGGCAAGAATATCACGTGCGTAGTCTTCGAAATCAACGATATGATTACGCGCTATGGCAAAAACAATGTGCCAGTTTATCGCCTCGTAATCATGCACGGCTACATTGCGAAACCCGACAGCTTTTTTCATTCGTTCCGCAACGCCCTCGCCGATAACACCAGCAGAGAACAATGCATCGAAAATTCCTCCCATCGTAGCAGGAGGCGGACATTCAACAGCGGTAACAAGATGTGCTCCGATATCGACACAAAACTGGACAGCTCTCGTGAGATTCAGTGTCACAATATCCTGAGCATCCATGTCGATCAATAAAATCTCGACATCATCAGGACAACGCTCCTTGACCCGGCGAAGAGCTCTACGCAGTGATTCCAGTTTTTGATCGATCAACAACCAATCCATTGTTTTCTTCTTTCATGCATAATTCGCTGTTGATACGGAACATAATCGGAGTTGTTGAAAACATGTTTGCTTATGAGGCGGGCAAAATGGGAATCATCGCCGAGAATTCTCACTCCCCCGGATACAATCTCACCGAGTAACGGCTCGCCGACGCTGGACAAATCCACAAGATCCACCGAACGCCCTGTGATCGATGCAATCCGACCGATCAAGTCCATCCTTTCAGAGGCATCCATGCTGTGGTCGGCAAGAAGAGCGATATCTATGTCACTCTCAGAATGAACGTCACCTTTTGCAAACGATCCGAAAACCATTGCACATAATATATCTCCTCTTTTCGCCAAAAGCTCCTTTATTTGCTTGATCTGAGTATCCATAACGTATCGCATTCATGTATAAACCCTTTTTCAATATACGGTAGTCCATGAATTTGCACGAATGAAGAGAAAAAAGGAATCCATATCAATTCGGTTACCGTAACCCAATAAAGGATGAAGACGGGCCCACGGATCAAGCTAAAGCAAGTTATACGTGAAAAGTCAAAAGGCAGGAGTGGATCCCCGGGTCGAGCCCGAGGATGACAGGGGAAGAGAAAGTCATGCCGTCTCATGAAACAGATGTTCGGATTTCACAGGGCGTGTGGCATCCACAGCAACTATCAGTATAAGATGGCAAAGAATCACTAACCCGATGAATTCGTGATAATTCGTGGACACATCTCTCCTCTCTGCGAAAATCCATGCACTTCACGATCAACCATGCATGGCGGCGCTTTGCTCCATTACCATACGATGAAATACGGGTTCAGCAACTCTTCCTTGTTGTAGCGCAATTCTTTCCCACTTTCCGCCTCGACCATACTCTTGCCGGCTGCCTTCGCCACTGCGTGCCCGGCTGCGGTGTCCCACTCCATGGTCGGTCCGAAACGGGGATAAATATCGGCATCGCCAGCTGCTACCATGCATATTTTCAGCGAACTGCCTCGCTGTACAATTTCAAGGTCAGGATATTCGTCTTTTACCGAGTCGATGAATGCCACGGTTAGATCATTCATATGAGAACGGCTCCCGACAACCCGATACGCCCGCTCCTGGGTTTGCAGCGGCAATCGATAAGCACTTTCCTGAAACAACGCAGCACTGCCGAACCAGTTGCTGATACCGCTTATGTAATACCCCCCTTGCTCACTTGCACCATAAAACAGTTCGTCCAGAACAGGAACATAGACTGCCCCCAGAACCGGTACCCCCTCTTCGATCAGAGCGATATTCACGGTAAACTCGCCATTGCGTGAGATAAATTCTTTCGTACCGTCCAGAGGATCAACCAGCCAGAACCGTTTCCATTTTTTCCGCTCATCATAGGTAATCGATCGTCCTTCTTCGCTCAAAACCGGCAGCCCGGAACTTTTCAGTTCATGCATAATAATCTCATGCGCTGCCCGGTCAGCTTTTGTCAGCGGTGAGTTGTCACCCTTCTTTTCAACTTCAAAATCCTCCGAGTCATAGACGTCCATAATCACCCGGCCGGCCTCGATCGCCGCATTCACCGCCAATGCCAGTTCTTTATCTAAATGCATAGCAAAGATATCTAATTAAAACTACCAAAACATCTTATCCACTAATTACAATAATTTTGACGAATTATGAAGACAAGAATAATCGAACCGCCCGTATTTTGTAGTAAAGCACCCCTAAAATCTCCCGTATCGCAATTTCCGAATTCTCGATACCCCCTGCACTCGGAAGAAAATCAAACAACGTCAGTTCGTTGTAATAGCCCGTTCGAAAATCCACAGGAAAAGGCTGCACCTCCATACCGGCGCTCCTGAAAAGCATCGATGCACGATTCATATGAAACGCACTCGTCACCAGCACAACCTCCGGCCGTTCAGTCCCGGCAAACAACGCCTTTACAGCTCTGGCTTCATCCGCAGTGTTCCCAACCCTCCCGGTCACTCGAACAGCATCCCCGGAAATTCCGAACCGTATCGCCCGTTCCGCCAGAATTTCACCTTCAGGCCTGGCCTCAGGCATCCAGGGTACTTTGGCTCCCATGAATATCAGCAGTGGTGCTTTTCCAGCCAGATACACTTCCAGGCCTCCTTCGAAACGGTCGGCTGCGTCCCGCCACTCCCCATAATGAACGCCGGGAACCTGCTCAATCATTCCGCCAAGTACAACAACAGCATCGGCCGGCTCCAGCGACTCGACAGCAACTCTCCGGTCACTCCCCTCGACTTGCCGTATCAACCAGTCGCCCGATACCGGCATACTGAATACCCAGAGCAAAACGACCCCAGTCAAGACCATCGCCCATTTTCTAAGCAGCGCCCCGATAATGACAGTAACAATCGACAACCCCAATGGGAGAAAAAAAACAGGAAGAATTTTGTGTAAAATCAGCATATTCGCCAAAATATGGAGACAAAGTCAGAAACCATTAACTTCTTTTTCAACAAGAAAATACAGTCAGAAGTTCACTGGAGAACCCAGCCAGCCCCCTCTCGAGTAACAAGTCTTTTGTGCAGAACCTTTTGTTTTTCGAAAAAAAACATGATTTTAGTCACTAACTTATGATAGTTACTGTAAGTCTTCATCCCCATGTTTGACATTTATTACACCTCTGCCGTTATCCTTTTCATGACCGTCGCTCTGGTCAAGGAAGTACAAAAGCCCTCTCTGATCCTGATCACAACCTTGTTAGCCCTTCATCTCGGTGGCATCATCACTCTCAAAGAAGCTTTTTCAGGCTTCTCGAATCAGGGAATGCTGGCGGTCGGAGCGCTGTTCATCGTTGCCTATGCCCTGCAGAGTTCAACCGCGCTGGACACTTCGATCGAAAAGATACTCGGGAAAAAAGCCGACAGTACCATTTATTTTCGCTTCATGCTTCCCATCGCATGCGCTTCGGGCTTTCTCAACAACACACCGCTGGTCGCATCGTTGCTTCCAGTCATAAAACGCTGGTGTAAAAAAAACGGTCTTTCTGCATCAAAGTTCCTCATTCCTCTTTCCTATGCCACCATCATCGGTGGAACCTGCACACTAATCGGAACAAGTACCAACCTTGTCGTGCACGGCATGATGCTCGATCACGGCTTGAGCGGTTTTTCTTTTTTCGAACTGAGCAAAGCCGCACTGCCGCTGGCACTCGTCACCATCGCATACTTTGCCTTGATCGGACACCGGTTCCTGCCGGAAAGAAAAGATTCCCTGTCGCAATTCACGGAATCCTTACGTGAGTTCGTCATAGAAGTCAGCGTGCAAAAGGACTATCCCTATCTGGGCAAAACGGTACACGATGCAAACCTGCGTCACCTGAAAGGCCTCTTCCTTTTTCAGATCATGCGAGGAAAAAGGGAGATCACTCCGGTATCACCGGATGAAAAAATACTGCTGGGGGACAAGCTGTTTTTTACCGGTCTCCCGGAAACAATCTACGACCTCCTGCACACCCCGGGCCTGCGCCTCATAGAAGATTCGGAATACGACATCAAAAACCTGGATTCCGACAAGCACGGCACCTTCGAGGCGGTGCTTTCAAACTCGTCACCGCTTATCGGTCAGACAGTCAAAGAGTGCAACTTCAGAACAAAATATGATGCGGTCATTTTAGGAATCCATCGCAACGGCCACCGGATCATCAAAAAAGTAGGAGATATAGAGCTAAAACCGAACGACACGCTGTTTATTCTCGCAAAAAGGGATTTCAGTCAGAAATGGTATGCATCGACCGATTTTTCATTGGTCAGCAACAGTATCAGCAGATACTCCAAACCAAAAAAGCAGGGCAACCTTGCCCTGCTGCTGATGCTCGCAATGATCGGTTCAATCACGTTCGGCCTGACCTCGTCGATGCTGCTTGCCGCCTCGATCACTGCTGGCATCATGATTTTCACAAACATCATCAGCGCAGGAGATGCACAGAAAGCCATCGACTTCGATGTCCTGTTGATCATTGCCTGCGCTTTCGGCATAGGAAAGGGTATTGAAAATTCAGGGGTTGCGGAACTGCTTGCAACCCACATGATCGGTGCTGTATCACAATGGGGAATCATCGGTATCATTGCCGGCATCTTTTTCATAACCAGCATTTACACCGAAATCATCACCAACAACGCTGCTGCAGCCCTTATTTTTCCGATTGTGCTTTCAATCGCCGAAAAAATGCAGATCGACCCACTGCCGCTCATGGTCACCCTGGCTATAGCGGCATCCGCTTCTTTCGCTACCCCGATAGGCTACCAGACAAATCTGATGGTGTACAACCCGGGCGGATATAAATTTTCCGACTTCCTGAAAACAGGAAGTATCATGAACCTGCTTTCCGGCATCATCGTCACCATCATGGTTTATCTGGTCTATTTCAGAGGCATATGAGCGATACAGCCGAACGAACCAACGCCCCCTTGGCGCCCTATTGTTTTATGATCCCTTGCTCCTGCAGATAGTGAACCAAAACTCCAGCATCCATCATATCCCCATGCCGCTGCACAATTGTCACTTCAGGTTCGGCAGGCGGCTCGAATGGAAGATCCACGCCCGGTAAAAACTGCAAGAACCCTTCTTCGACCTTCCGGTAAAGATCCGGTTCCTGTTCACGGCAGAGCTCCTTATCAGCATCTACGTACACCAGATGGAACCTTTCCCGGCCAACAATTTCCGCAACCTGACGGCGAATATCCTCATCAGGAGAGATAAACGTACAAATGGTAATCAACCCCTGATCGTTCAGCATGTGGCACAGGTGCGCCACCCTACGCAAATGTTCAGCACGATCAGGCGGAGAGTAATCCAGTTCACGGGAAAGACCTGAACGCACAACGCTCCCGTCGATTACCACGGTAACCGCACCACGGTCGAACAGCTCACGTTCGATTTTATACGCCAGTTCATTTTTCCCAGAACCATGTAAACCGGTAATCCAAACCGTGGCCCCATTCTGCCGCAGTCGTTCCTGCCTTTCACCATTACTGATAAGGCTCCGACCGGCAGCTGCAGTCGATGTCTCCGCACCTGTGATCCTGGAAGGCATGTTTTCCTCACTGACACGATCGATAATCATGCCGACCGCAACCGTATTGAATGAAACCGGATCGATCAATATGAACGATCCGGTCGACTTATTTTTTTGATACGAATCGAAACAGAGCGGCTTGTTCGTAGTAAGCACCGTACGCCCGATATCATTCAACTCAAACGCATCGCTGTCGGACTTGCTCAGCGTATTGACGTCGATTCTGTAACGAATCTTGTCGATGCGTGCCCTTGTTGTACTTGACGTATGCTTTATGAGATACTGTTTGTTCAATTCCATCGGCTGTTCACTCATCCATACCAGCATCGACTCGAAGTGCCGTTCAATCTTTGGCATGTTGTCCGGATGAACCAGCATATCACCTCGAGAGATATCGATCTCATCCGCAAGCGTCAGTGCTACAGACATCGGGGGAAACGCTTCACCCAGCTCCCCGTCATAGGTCGTTATCGAAGTCACTGTACTTTTTTTCCGAGACGGAAGCACCATGAGTTCATCACCTTTTCGAACGATCCCTGAAGCAACTTTGGCAGCAAATCCCCGATATCCTTGAGAGGGACGGAGAACATACTGTACCGGATAGCGTAAATCGATGAAGTTCTGATCACTGCCTACATGAACGGTCTCGAGAAAATGCAGCATAGTCTTACCGTCGTACCATCCCATCCTTTCCGAGTGCTCGACAACATTGTCACCTTTCAACGCCGACATCGGAATACAGTGCACATCGGGAATATTCAGTCGGGTCACGAAGTCCTTGTAATCGGCACAAATCGCCTCGAAAACCTCCTGACTGTACTCTACCAGGTCCATCTTGTTAACAGCCAGCACCACATGTTTGATACCGAGCAGTGATGCCAGGAACGTATGCCGTTTGGTCTGTGTGATGATACCTTTGCGGGCATCAACCAGTATGATCGACAAGTTGGCCGTAGAAGCCCCCGTCACCATATTTCTGGTATACTGCTCGTGCCCCGGGGTATCGGCAATGATGAATTTTCTTTTATTGGTCGAAAAATACCGGTAAGCCACGTCGATGGTGATTCCCTGTTCACGCTCCGCTTTCAATCCATCGAGCAGAAGCGCGTAATCCGTATCATTTTCAGCATGTCCTTCACGGGCGTTATCTCTCTCCAGGGCAACCAACTGATCCTCATAAATCTTCTTCGAATCAAAAAGCAACCGGCCGATCAAAGTCGATTTTCCATCATCGACCGACCCGGCCGTCAATAAACGCAAAAGATCCTTATCCTGATCCCGATCCAAAAATTCAACGATCTCATCCGTAACCGTCTTACCCTCACTATTGTTGTGCATTGGTGAAAATGATTAATACTTTTTTTAAAATTCAATGTGATAACAACGTCGTAACGGAACCTAAAAATAACCTTCCCGCTTTTTCTGCTCCATCGACGCCTCCTGATCGAAATCAATAACTCTTGTGGTCCGTTCCGATTTGGTTGTCGTCATCATCTCCTGCACGATCTCTTCGATCGTCACGGCATCCGACTCGACGGCACCGGTCAGCGGATAACAACCGAGCGTCCTGAAACGCACCATCCGCATCTCCGCTCTGCTTCTCAGCTCTTCAGGCATCCGCTCATCATCGACCATGATCAGATTACCGTCGAGATTCACTATAGGTCGTTTTTTCGCATAATAGAGCGGAACAATCGGAATATCCTCGAGCCTGATATACTCCCAGACGTCGAGCTCGGTCCAGTTGGAAAGGGGAAAAACACGAATCGACTCACCCTTGTGAACTTTGGTATTGTATACATCCCACAGCTCCGGCCTCTGGTTCTTGGGATCCCACTGATGAAACGTATCACGGAACGAGAATATCCTCTCTTTCGCCCGTGACTTTTCCTCATCGCGACGGGCACCGCCAAATGCTGCGTCGAACTTGTATTTATTCAAAGCCTGCAGTAACGCCTGGGTTTTCATCAGATCAGTGTGCACCTGGGATCCATGCGAAAAAGGCCCGACACCTTCGTGGAAGGCTTCCATATTGGAATGTACGATCAGGTCCCAATTATTCCTTTCAGCATAGTTATCCCGGAACTCGACCATCTCGCGAAACTTCCATTTGGAATCAACATGCAGCAATGGAAAAGGAACCTTGCCGGGATAAAACGCTTTTTCGGCAAGCCGTACCATTACAGAAGAATCCTTTCCTATGGAATACATCATTACGGGATTTTCAAATTCCGCAGCGACCTCTCGAATAATATGAATCGATTCTGCTTCAAGTTGTTTTAAGTGGGAAATCTGATATGAATTCATGGAGATTAAATCAATTTAATATGGCCAAATACTTCCATCTGTTTTTTAAGCTTCTAAACCTTGATCCTCGGCATGACAAAATCAATCACGTGCTTGACACATTCTTCAATACTTTTTCCGTCGGTCCTAACATGGATATCCGGGTTTTCGGGTGCATCGTACGGAGCGCTGATACCGGTGAAGTTGGGGATCTGACCCGCTCTCGCCTTTTTGTACATTCCTTTGACGTCCCGCTCTTCGCACACTTCGAGGGGTGCATCGACAAACACTTCCAGGAAATCTTCCGGTCCGATAATATCCCTTGCCATATCGCGCATTTCCTGTGATGGGCTGATGAAACTGTTCATCGTCACCACACCACACTGCACAAACAGCTTCGTCACTTCAGCTATCCGCCGGATATTCTCTCGACGGTCTTCCTCTCCAAAACCAAGATTGTTATTGATACCGGTACGGATATTGTCTCCATCGAGCACCTGCGTCAGAAATCCTTGAGCAGCCAGTTCCTTCTCCGCATGACGGGCCAATGTCGTCTTCCCCGACCCGGACAACCCGGTCAGCCACAAGGTACAACCACGTTGTCCGAGCATCTTCTCCTTGTCTGCACGGTTTAAAATCTGATCAAATACCGGATGAATATGTTCCATATCAAAAATAGTTAGCGTTATAAAAAAACCTGGCAGCGACACAGCTGAACCACCAGCTTTAAGGTTTGAAACTCGAAAGTAAAAACCGCCATTTAACTGCTAAGAAACCTTTGGATAACACCAATTGAAAAAATCAAAGCAAAGAAAAGAGGTACTACAGATTCTCAGCGAAAATAAAAAAGATCTGGTTGAAAGATACGGTTTAAAAAAAACGGGGATTTTCGGTTCTGTCGCGAAAAATAATGCTACTGCAAAAAGTAACATCGATATCGTTATAGAAATGGCTCCAGATATACCCCTGAGAGCTGAGCTTAAACAAGAGCTGGAACGCATATTGGGAAATAAAGTGGATCTTATTCGATACTGGAAAAGGATGAATCACTATCGAAAGCAACACATCGATAAGGAGGCACTGCATGTATGAGCAAATTGTTAAAAATATCCAATCAAGACTTACTTGATTAACACCAAGCCGTAAAAAATATGATCAAGAATCTGGGCGATTCCTAAACATTTTTCTGCGTAGTCCATTCCACTTGTCTTATTCCTTTCGGGACCCAGCCTCTCAAAGTCACGACATTAATCGCCGTACATCTCTTCATAATACCGCTCATATTCACCCGAGGTCACATGATCGAGCCACGCCTGGTTGTCGAGATACCAGTCGACAGTCTTTTCAAGCCCTTCTTCGAACTGGAGCGAAGGCAACCAGCCAAGTTCTTTCTGGAGCTTTGATGAGTCGATGGCATAACGATAATCATGGCCTGCCCGGTCGGTCACATAGGAGATCAGCTTTTCCGATTCTCCTTCAGCCCGCCCGAGCTTCCGGTCCATAATACGACAAAGCAGCTTTATGAGATCGATGTTTTTCCACTCGTTCCGCCCCCCGATGTTATAGGTCTCACCCGGCTCACCGTTATGGTATATCACGTCGATCGCCTGGGCGTGATCGACCACCCAGAGCCAGTCCCTCACATTCTCCCCTTTCCCATAGACCGGCAGCGGTTTATTGTTTCGGATGTTGTTGATAAACAACGGAATCAGCTTTTCAGGAAACTGGTAAGGCCCGTAGTTATTGGAACAGTTGCTGATCACTACCGGCATTCCATAAGTGTCATGATATGCCCGGACAAAATGGTCGGATGAGGCTTTGGATGCCGAATACGGGCTGTGTGGATCATAAGAGGTCGTCTCGGTGAATGCACCATCCATACCCAATGCGCCATAGACCTCATCGGTCGATACATGGTAAAACAGCTTGCCGCTGAAATCCTCTTTCCAGACAGCTCGTGCTGCATTGAGCAGATTCACCGTTCCCAGCACATTGGTCATGACAAACTCGGTGGGGCTTGCGATCGAACGGTCAACATGCGACTCGGCAGCAAGATGAATCACCCCGTCGAATCCCTCTTTTTCAAACAGCCCGAGCATGGCTGCACTATCTGTAATATCCCCCCTGACAAACCGGTAGTTCTGACTATCCTCAACATCCCGAAGGTTCTCCAGGTTACCCGCATAGGTCAGCTTATCAAGATTGGTAATGGTATACTGGGGGTAAGCAGTCACAAAATGCCGCACCACGTGCGACCCGATAAATCCAGCGCCGCCAGTTATTAAAATGTGCATGGTAGTAAAGTCAAAATTCAAGTATAGGGTCCACGAATTTTCACGAAGTAAGAAAAAAGAAGACATGACTTTATTACCCATCAACGATGGATCAATAAAGCCTCTAACTTTCAAACCAGAAGAGATCCGAGATGATCCAACCGTCAAGCAAACAAAATGACAGCCATACCACCCGTTGCAATAGGTATTCAGATTTTGTGGAAAAAGACAGATGAACTATTACAAATTTCATGATTTGATTATCTGGCGAAAGCCAGAGAAACAAATCACCAATTCGTGTTAATTAGTGCCAATTCGTGGACAATACATTTCTTCTATTCCCCATTCCCCACTACGTTACGCGCTATCACGAGGATAGACCTTTTCCTGTTTATACTCATCATAGGAGAAATGAAACGCGTCTTTGAAGAACGGCTGACAATCATCTTTTTCAGATACTTGAATCCGCTCTTCCGGAATTCCCCAATCAATCCCTAGATCAGGATCGTTCCACCGTATACCTGCATCATGATCAGGAGCATAATAGTTATCGCATTTGTAAGAAAAGACCGCTTTATCTGAAATCACCACAAAACCGTGAGCGAACCCTTTCGGGATCCAGAGCATATTGTGTGTTTCGGAATCGATCTTCACCGCCACATGCTCACCGTACGAGGGTGAACCTTCCCGGATATCAACAGCAACATCGAGGACAACCCCGTCTATCACGCGAACCAACTTCGATTGAGTAAACGGTGGCTTCTGAAAATGCAGGCCCCGCAAAACCCCGAATCCTGATTTCGACTGATTATCCTGAACAAAATCCACCTTACCAACGTGCTCCTCGAGAATATCTTTCCTGAACGACTCAAAAAAATACCCACGCTCATCCCCATATACTTTCGGAACAAAAACCAAAACATCCGGAATCGCCGTCTCGATAACTTTCATGGGAAAAAAGTCAAAATTCAAGTATAAGGTCCACTAATTAGCACGAATTTTCACGAATTAAGAAAACAAGAAACAGATTATTTGTTTATCGGGCGAAAGCCGGAAAACAAATAAATCAATTAGTGTTCATTCGTGCCAATTCGCGGACAATACTTTTCTATCTCTCACCTGTGAAGAAGCTGAAGCAGGTACTCTCCATACTGGCTTTTCATCAATGGTTGCGCGAGCTCTTCGAGTTGTTCATCGTCTATCCATCCCCTACGCCAGGCAATCTCTTCCGGGCAAGCGACTTTCAATCCTTGCCGCTTTTCCACTGTTTCTATGAAGTTACCCGCTTCCTGGAAGGAGTCATGCGTTCCGGTATCCAGCCAGGCAAATCCACGCCCCATGATCGACATCCGTAACTGCTTACGGTCCAGAAACTCTTCATTCACCGACATAATTTCCAGTTTCCGGATTCTTGCCTCAGGCTACCCGATCAATCTATGTTATTTGAAACTATGCAATAGCCGTTAATATACCCAGCCTAACATTTCTTTCATCGCAATCTCATTCCCCACTCCATTCGCACTCGGGAGAAAATCTATCAACGTCAATTTACTATTACAACTTGTTCGGAAATCTAAACACTCAATACCGACATTCCAGAAAAGTATCGATGTGTGATTCATATGAAACGCACCTATCAGCAGCATAACCTTCGACTTTTCGATCCCTGCCAACAGCATCTTCACGACTAGAGCTTCATCCACCGTATTTCCTCTTCCAGTCACGTGAACCACTTCTTTTAGAATACCAAGACGTATCGTCCACTCTGCAAGAGTCTTTCTTCCTCGCCTTGCATCAGGTGCCCATAGCATTTTAGTTCCCATGAAAATCAGCAATGTCGTCTTCCTTGTTAGAAACACCTCTATACCGCCCGCAAACCAGTTGGTAACATCCAGCCATTCACCGTACCAAACTCCAGGCACTAGTTCAACCATCCCACTCAATACAACCACAGCATCAACATGTTCAAAAGACTCGACAGCAATTCTCGTTTCAACACCCTCAACTTGCCGAATAAGTCAGCCACCCGTTACCGGCATACTCAGTACCTAAAGGCAATAAGAATCCCAAGCCTTATAGGAAGAAAAAAACAGTAGAATCTTATGCAGAATGAACATGAAAAAAAAATCAAATAGCAAATAGAAGGTAATAAAAAGAATCTAGTATTAAGAAGTGAAGCGCTCTTAAAAAAGTTATAAATGACTATAAAATAGTTGCTAACTATAGATAATTCCATTTATTGAATGATCTTCTCATATTAACATCATCGAGTTTTGTTAAATCTTTCTTATAATATCTTTTTATTATTTTTTCTTTCTCTTGAAACATTTCTTTTGGAATAAATTCAGAGGTTTTTGAAAATTGACCTCGTAAATTTTTAAAGTATATAAGCCAACGATTAATATACATAATTTTTTTCCATTCAGCCGTTGAAATATAATACGATAATACCGATCTGATTCTACCATCTTTTTTGAGAGTACTATTTGGTCGAGCTTTTATAAAACAGAGTTTCAACTCTACCCCGCTTAGTTTGAAGAGCATTCGGCTTAAAAGATTATTGAACTCAGAAAAATCTTCATACGCTAAAACACCAACATTATCAGCTCCAATAATACCTGATGTGTACTTTATAATTCGTCCATATTTCAAGGAATCTAAAATCCTTCCTACGTCACAATTAGATGGTTCAGTATTTTCCATATACTCAAAAACATCATTTAATGATATACCATAATGCAAAATTTCGCTTAAGAACTGATTAAAATATGAATATAACATAGTAACATGCTGTCGCGTAAAAAACAAAAATTTTAATTCGCTAACATCTTTAAACAGAGAATATAATCTATCCAAAGTAGTAAACTGATCTGTAAGTTTTGATGGCATATAACGAGAGACTCTTATAAAACCTTCATGAGATATCACATTAACAACATCCTGTTTTATTTCTCGTGCAATAAATTTTACAAACTCACTTTTCTGATTCTTGAAATCTTCATCATTATCGAGTAAAATTGATTTTTCAATTGTCCACCAATAATTTTTACTAAAAGGCTTTCCAACATAATTTATACCTTGCGTTGCAGGAAAAACATATTCTTGCAAATAAGTTGTGGAAGTTTTCGGCCAGCCCATATGCAAAATCACTGTAGGTTTCGGCTTATTTAAACAACACTCTTTAGAGTCCATCGGCTGTCTTTCAAGTTTTGTTATTATGACTTCTCTAATCACCTTAGCTATACCAATCACAGCATAAACCTTATACTGAGCATGTTTTGTCCTGAAATTTTTGCAGCTTCAAACTGCATGTACTACAGCTGGAATGCAAAAAATCAGTACTAAAAAAAGGCGATTCTATTTATTTATGAGTAATATACCATTTGGAAAAAATGAATTATCGACTCTATAAAATCAGAAAATCGTATTTAATCATACCCTATCGCTTTCATTTGTCGTCATGAAAATTATCTACCATACTGGCCTTTTTTTACGACCATTTTCTGATTTAAAAGCTCACCAATACCAAAGATATTCCGACAAAACTCAATGAACTCACTGACAGGAAATTGTTCACAAAGATTCCCAGTATTATCTTTCAATAATGTACCAACCTTTTTCTGGATGTCTTGTTAACTTCTTTAGTTTGATTCCTATATTTTTATATCTTGATTCTCGGCATCAAAAACTCGGTAATCTGCCTCACGCATTCTTCGACGCTCCTTCCTCTGGCTTGAACATGAATATCCGGCTTTTCGGGTGTATCGTACGCGGTGAAGTTGGGAATCTGACCGGCTCTCACCTTTTTATACATTCCCGTGCTAATTAGTGCCAATTCATGGATGACACTTTTCTTCACCGCCTGAGAAGCTGAAGCAGGTACTCTCCATACTGGCTTTTCATCAATGGTTTTGCCAGTTCTTCGAGTCGTTCGTTATCGATCCATCCGCTCCGCCAAGCGATCTCTTCCGGACAAGCAATTTTCAGTCCTTGCCGCTTTTCCACTGTCTCTATGAAGTTACCCGCCTCCTGGAAGGAGTCATGTGTTCCGGTATCCAACCAGGCAAATCCACGCCCCATGATCGACATCCGTAGCTGCTTGCGATACAGAAACTCTTCATTCACCGACGTAATTTCCAACTCACCCCTTGCAGAAGGTTTTACGTTTTTTGCAATTCCTACAACATCATTCGTGTAAAAATACAATCCAACAACCGCATAATTAGACTTCGGCTCCCTCGGTTTTTCCTCTATCGATAGCACGTTACCTGTTTCATCGAACTCAGCCACCCCATACCGTTCAGGATCGTTCACATAATACCCGAAAATATTAGCCACACGCTCCTTCTGAACATCTTGCACCGCCTTTTGCAGCATACCGGAAAAACCATAGCCAAAGAAGATATTATCCCCAAGGATAAGGCACACATCATCATCTCCAATAAACTCTTCTCCAAGCAAGAACGCCTGTGCTAATCCGTCCGGTGATGGCTGCTCAATATAAGATAACCTGATTCCCCAGTCACTTCCATCGCCCAACGCTCTCTGAAACAAAGGAAGATCAACAGGTGTTGATATCACCAGTATATCACGTATACCCGCCAGCATCAGCGTGCTCAGTGGGTAATAAATCATCGGCTTGTCGTATATCGGCAACAGTTGTTTCGATATTCCTCTCGTCACCGGATACAACCGAGTACCAGAACCCCCAGCAAGAATGATTCCTTTCACGCAACCTCCAAATCATGCCCTAACACCATTAAAAGCAACAAATAGCTGAATAGAGTATAAAGTTAAGAAGTAGCAAAAGACCAACCTATTTTACAAGGCAGTAAGCTTTTTTGCAATGCCATCTACCTTCTTCACTGTTTACCACTTGCAAACTGCCCATTTGCCGATACCGTCGATCTTCCATATTTATCATCAAAGCGCTCGATATCGTCTTCTCCAAGATAACTGCCAGTCTGCACTTCGATCAGTTCCAACGGTATCCTCCCCGGGTTCTCCAGACGATGCTTGGTACCAAGAGGAATATAGGTTGACTGATCTTCCCGGAGAATCACCTCTTCATCCCCGACAGTAATTCGGGCAGTCCCTTTTACCACAATCCAATGCTCCGCACGATGATAATGTTTCTGCAGAGACAAAGCCGATCCGGGCTTGACAATAATACGCTTCACCAGAAAACGGTCCGATCTATCAACCGTTTCATAAGAGCCCCAGGGACGGTTAACCCGAACGTGCGTAATAACTTCATCACGTCCCTCGCTTTTCAGCCGCTCTACGATTGTCTTGACATCCTGCACACGGTCTTTCGAGGCTACTAGCACAGCATCGGGCGTTTCTACAATTACATGATCATCGATACCGATGGCCGCAACCATTCGGCTCGAAGCCTGGATAAAGCTGTTCTGAACATCATGCAACAGAACATCGCCTTTCGCTACATTACCGAATGGATCCCTCTCTTCGACTCCCCATAACGCAGACCAGGCGCCAACGTCATTCCACCCGGCATTGAGAGGCACCACTGCAGCATGCATTGTTTTTTCCATCACTGCATAGTCGATCGAATCCGATGGGCATGTGCTAAACGACTCTTCGTCGAGCCTTAGAAAATCAAGATCATCTGCCGCTTTTCCCAGCGACGCTTTGCAAAAAGCGAGTATTTCAGGATTATACAGCTCCAATTCTTCAAGATACTTGGAGGCCTTGAACAGAAACATTCCACTATTCCAGAAATACTCCCCTGATTTCACATACTTTTCAGCTGTTTCACGATCGGGTTTTTCAACAAATTCCTCTACCGGATGTACACCTGTACCCACCCCTTTTTGTTCACTCATTCTTGCTTTAATATAACCGTAACCGGTTTCAGGTGCGTCCGGGACGATACCGAAGGTCACCAGCGCCCCTTCTTCTGCCGCCTTTTGACCAAGTCCAACTGCTTTCACAAAAGCATCAGTATCCTGTATTACGTGATCAGCTGGCAAAAGAAGCATAATGGCTTCAGGAAACTTTTCCTGTACTCGCAATGCCGCAACAGCAGCAGCTGGAGCTGTATTTCTCCCAAAAGGTTCCAGAATGATATCCCCCAAGTCATTGGTTACCTGTCGCAACTGCTCTGCAACCATGAACCGATGCTCTTCATTGCAGACACAGAACACAGGTCCTATATCTGCAACCTTTTCAATCCGCGAAACAGTTTCCTGCAGCATAGTTCTTTCACCTGCAAGTGCCAGCAATTGCTTGGGATACTGCGCCCGCGACAACGGCCAGAGGCGGGTTCCCGAACCGCCACTCAATATGACTGGGATTATCATTGATGAGTTTTTGATATGTTGAATTGAGTAGCCAGTAGCCAGTAGCCAGTAGCCAGTAGCCAGTAGCCAGTAGCCAGTAGCCAGTAAAGGTGAAGATAGTCTAAGTACTTTTCCTTATCTCTCTCATATATGCGTGTAATAACCGACTGACCTCTGTAGCCAAGTTCTGTATTTCCTTCAAATCATCAGATAAATACCCAAGATCAGAAACCAACAAAAAGTAATAACGACACTCTTCCAATGAACCTTGAGAAATATTGAAAAATCTCAGCTTATCAGCGTCAGATTGCTTAACAAAACCCTCTGCCCCTGTGAAATAGAGTTTTCCGAACTTCTAATCGAAACCGTCATTCTGCAACCGGTTTTTCAGGTACCTATGCCCATAAGTGGATTTGAGATACTTTTCCCGATGAATCGCATCTCTACTATTTCTGCATGCCTCATAATACACAAGTTCCAGAGGTCGGCGGTGAACGGTTGATTTAGAAAGACCTTCGTTATGCTCATTCATTCTTTTCTGCAGATCACCTGTATAGCCGATATAGAACCGATTGTCCTTAAGGCTTTTCAGCACATAAACATAGAACATTTTTATTTCACGGGGTTAGCAGGAACAGACACCGCAGCACGGCGCAACTGAGAGGTCAAACAATACATTTCCTCTTTTGGAAATCTTTGAGTAACCCTATAAACATAAAGAACAAGCTCATGGGCCTTTTGCCAAACAATTAAATCCTGAAAACTTCTACTTCCCATTGTTACCAAATCTTAATCCTTGCTCCTTAATCCTGTGAACGAAATGAGCTACTCCTCCATTAACTTCGTGAAAATTCGTGTGAATTAGTGGACGAAATTATTTCGAGCCATTTCCGACACACGTGCAAGGCATTCCTGGCAGAGTTGTTGAGCCCACTCGGGGGTATTTGATTCGGTATAGCACCGTAGTTCAGGGGCATTTCCTGAAGGGCGAAGGTGAACAATGTCTCCATTTGCAAAGGTGACGCGTAACCCGTCAGTATTATCAATGGCTACGTGACTTCCTGCATCGGGAGCCATAAGCATCGGGATTTCAGCTGGAGAAGAACGCAATCCGGCAATGATAGAACGACTTCTTTCAGTTTCAAAATTTTGCAGTCGATCACTTGCCGTGTAGCGTTGAGGAAGTGATTCTTTTAATTCTGAAACTTTACAACCTTGCTCATGAGCCATAGAAAGTAATGCGACAATCGGCAGAACGGCATCTCTTGTCAGTAACGCATCAAGCGTTTTTCCATTGCGAACCACGCCACTGCCAAGCAAAAAGCCTCCGTTAGCTTCGTACCCAACAATAATGCCGAGATCAGCAACCTGCTTCATTCCCTCAATGACATGGGGAGAACCTATCCGTGTACGCAAAACCTGATCGAACTCACCACATAGCTCGACAGCGGTATTACAGCTAACCGGCGTCACAACAACGTTTGCATTCAAATATCGGGCACAAAGCATCCCCACAACGTCACCGCGAAGCCATTCTCCGTTTTCATCCCCGATAAGAGGTCGATCACCGTCACCGTCGGTAGAAACTATAGCATCGAATGTATGCTTTTCAGCCCACTCCCTTGCCTGAATAACATCTTCCGGCCGCACAGCTTCAGTATCGATCGGCACAAAAGTATCGGTACAACCAAGAGAAATCACCTGTGCGCCAAGTTCTTCCAGAATATCCCTCAAGACATCACGGGCAACGCTTGAATGTTCATAAATGCCTACTGTCATGCCCTCAAGCGCCCTTTTCCCAAAGAAACCGAGATAGCGCTCAACATAAACCTTACAAGCCCGGTCATCTATTTCAGGCAAATAAACTGGGTCTACAGTTTCAGGCAGTTCTACACTAGTTTTCAACATCACCTGCTCATCTGCTTTAGTTATCTCACCATCCGCCTTATAAAACTTTATTCCATTGCGATCAAAGGGAATATGACTGCCAGTAACAACCAAGGCAGGAGCATGTATCTTCGCAGCATAGAAAGCAATTGCCGGTGTTGGTAGTTTTCCCGTATATATAAACCTTCTTCCTGAAGAAACAACAGCGGCCAAGCAAGCACAAGCAATTCCGGGACTGCTTGGACGCAGATCGTGCCCTAGGACAACGATTTCTGTGTCACATGCAAGACTTTTTAAAAACGCTGAAGTAAAAGCATGACAAGATTGGTCGTTCATATCAGAAACCAACCCCCGAGCGCCACTCGTACCGAATTTAAAAGAAGAAATGCTGCTGAGGTTCATAAAAAACTTGACGAGAATTATGTTACTAAGAACTTGCCCCCGATCAACCGATTACTCGTACTTGAAAATATTCTTCGAGTCAACACGCCGTTAGCTGAATCGCCTAGAAGTATAGAGTTCCAGTCTAATTTGCTGCCTTTCAATAAAATCTATGGGCGTCAAGGTAACTCAAGTAATAGTGCAATCTTCCTCGTAGTACCTTAACCATCACACTTCGATTTTCTGTCTTGCACCAGCCATTTCCATGAACCTGTTTAGCAAGAAACATTCATCACAAAGCTTACCATTGAATGGTCCAATTTTTTCAATATAGGGGTTATCTATCGGTTTGCTCAGCCGGGAAAAATCCAAGGCGATATTATGTTCATACGCCCAATGATCAAGATTCATATCGATTAACTCATTGCCATTATCAACCTGCAAACGTTGTGGCCTGCAGTCATCTAGTCGTATCTGATGGTCAAGAAATCTGGCAACACCAGTACTTTGGACCTTTGATATGTGGACCGACATAGATGCCTGGACTTTTTTTGCAGTAATTGTCCTCGGTCGCCAAGATTCTGAACTATTCTCTTTTAAAACAGATGACTGGTCACGAAATCCATACTCCTAGCATATCCGGCCAAGGCAATCTCTTTCATCCTCATGGATATCAGCAGTTCATCTTGTTGATAAGGTTCGTAAAACCAGGTAAAATGCTGCAACTACAAAGTTCGGTATGCTCGATAGATGGAGCTCCTCGATAGACCCCAAAAAGGTAGTTCACTTCTTCCAAGGCTTGCAACAGTGGCCATCGGTATAAGCTATTTGTTAGTTTGTTAAGTACTATATTTATTCACAAATCAATGTAATACCGAGAGGAATAATGCATCTGTTTCGAAATTTTAGATTCTGAAGTAAGCGAAGAATAAATTTATTCGATTCAATTTTCATTAGAAAATAAGGCGAAAATCGATAGTTATTCATCAAATATTTTAGCTTAGGTATAAAGCAAACAGTTTTAAATTTGGAAAAACCAGCTTGTTTTAAAATGGGGATGAGTTCAGTGTATGTTGATTCATTTAAATGCATTCCTTGAGCTGGTGTTTTGCCACTATAAGTAAAATCAATAATTCTTGTCACGTCAGATGGTCCAAAAAAACGATTTGGCATATTTATTATAAATACACCGTTTGGATTAAGAGATCCTCGCACAGATTGCAAATGTATTTGTAAGTCAGCGGGCGCTATATGCTCAAGTACTTGATCCGAAAAAACTACATCAAATTTTTTACCTAAATTAAAGTTTATTATATTTTTTAATTTAAATTTTATTACTGGATGATTTTTAACAAGATGACTTTCCGAAACATCAATTCCAACTAACTCTTTATGGTGCAAATTTTTGGAAACACAATCAAGAAATAATCCTTCTCCACATCCAACGTCCAAAATTGATTTTCCTGATAGTTCTTTTTTAAATAGTCGTATTATAATATCTTTAGGATTCTTTTTCGAAGGCAAAATATCTATTTTTTTATCATAAAGTGGGTGCACAGCATTATAAACGCTTTTATATAACTCCATTCGCTTTTCCAATGACCTTTCACTTAATATTCGATTGTGAAAATTTTTCTCAATTTCGAATGCTTCTATGAGATTTTTAGGGTCAATTCCTATCGATTTTGAGAACTTTTCTAAGTGAGGGTATTGATTGTTTTGCATAATTACCTCTTAAGGTGTGAGCAAAGCTAACATTATTTACTAACTGTACCACAGATTCCTCGTATTTTCCTAAGAAACTTCTATCCCATAGCAGGTAACTCCTTTTCTTGCAGAGTATAGCCAAAAAGGGTATCTGCTTTTCTACAAAGGTTCGTAAGAACATGAAATTTGTATTTCTCTTTTTAGTAAACGGCACCTGGGCAACGTATTCCATGCCGTAACGAAGCTATAGTAAATGGTTGCGATTTTTCGAGCCGTTGCCGCAATTTGAACATGCTACATTTTCTCAGATAGGAAAAGAAGACATGCCATTGAGCAAAAGAGGTATGAAATTTTACGGAATGAAAAGCAACCCTGTTGAAATTACAGCAAGCTGTTCAAAACAGATGCGGTCGAACTGGTTATAAGGAGTAACAAAACCGTCAGTAGAAACTATGACATCGAATGCATGCTTTTCCCACCCACTCCCTTGCTTGAATAGCATCTTCAGGTCTTACAGCTTCAGTATCGATCAGCACAAAAATCGGTACGACCAAGAGAAATCAACTGGGCACCAAGTCCTTCCAAAATATCCCTCAATACATCACTGGCAACACTTGAATGTTCATAGATACCTACTGTCATGCCTCTCAGCCCCCCCTTTACAAAAAAAACCGAGATAGCGCTCAAAATATAAAGCTTATAAGCCCGATCATCTATTTCAGGCAATTCAACTTGGTTTACATTTTCAGGCTAGTTCAATATCAGTTTGCAGCATCGCCAGCTCATCAGCTTTCGATATTTCACCGTCTGCCTTATAAAACTTGATTCCATTGCGATCAAAGGGAATATGACTGCCAGTAAGATAACACATCCTTGCAGCATAGAAAGCAATTGCCGGTGTTGGTAGTTTTCCCGTATAGATAAACATTCTTCCCGAAGAAACAACAGCTGCCAAGCAAGCACAAGCAATTCCGGGACTGCTTGGAAACAGATCGCGCCCTAGGACAACGATTTCTGTGTCACATGCAAGACCTTAAAATACTTATAGCAATATTACAGGAGCTTTAACCCAATCAACCCTTTTATCTGCAGTGTCAAGATCGATAAAATGAAAATCATTTATTAAACTTTCAAGTTTCCTGAATGCGGTGCTTAACCCATAGTAAGATTTGAACTTTCTTAATATGCTCAATTGCCTAATAACAGGTTGCCTTTCATCAAAATCTCTTGGATGAAAATATGTCATGACATAATCTGAACTTCGCATCATATGAGCAATTACTATATATGGTAAAAGCCGGAAATACCCTCCCCCAGAAAAGATGATTGACTGCCCAACTATAGAATAGAGATTTATCGGAAACTCTTTTAGTCGTATCCCATTCATTTCAACCCAAGCTGGTTGAGCATATCCGAATGATGCGAATCCACCGTGGGCACGTTTAGCAGGAAAAATAGAGCAATCAATCTCTATACCATTTTCAACTAAAACCTCAAAAACCCATTTATTTTCTTCTTTCAAAGAAAAACCCGGTGCACGATAAGCTCGGACTTTTTTACCTGTAATGTCCTCAATAGAGCTGATAGAACGCTTCAAATCTTCGGCAAACTCATGCCTACCCTGTTCGTAAGCAAGTTGATGCCTATCAGAATGTGTAGCAATTTCATATCCATGTTCATGAATACGATGAACTACATTGGGATATTCACGAGCAACCCAACCCAAACAGAAAAATGTGGCTTTCTGATCACTTTGGTCAAGGAGTTCAAAAATCCGTTCGATATTTCTATCAAGTCGTTTCTCATATACCGACCATTCTATCTCGGTTTTTGTTGAATCGTTATCGAGAATATGAAACCACTCCTCAACATCAAAACTAAGGATATTCATTACTTAAAAGAATCTTTTGCCGTTGGCAAGAAATTCTCTTACATCATCTCTTGTTGGAAAAGAATAGTAAGTTTTTTTTAAAGGATCATTTTTAATAAGCTTAATATCACCTTTTTCAATAATATTAATGGCCTCAACAATTGCATCCATACCTAACTTTTTAGTAGCTTGTATAAGCTTTTGCTGCGTCATATCTCCGATCTTTATTATCTTTTGAACAACAATCGGCCCACTGTCGATTCCTTCGTCAACAAAAAACACAGAAACTCCTGTATACTTTTCATCATTTTTCAGAACCCAGAAAGTAGGCATTAAACCCCTGTATTTTGGCAATAATGCAGAATGGAGGTTCAAACATCCTTTGGGTGCTAGATTTATGATAGGTTTTCTAAATATCTGATTACCGAGAATAGAGATAAGCAAATCAGGCTTATAATTTTTAATGATTGACACAGATTCAGGTGAGTTGATTGATTTTTGCAAGACTATCTTATCAATATTATAATGCGTTAAAACAAAATCAATTTTTTTGTATTGCATTAATTTTGAAAACAAATATTTAATTGAGTAATACAAGAAAAAATGAAACCCAAAAATATTATAAGTTTTTATTGCTTTCCTTGAAAAACTTTCATTTTTACCAAAAGGAGATACATCATTAACAACACAACCTACAATTGTTGAATGTGGAGGCATTGTTTTTATGAGATATTCAAGATTTTCTGCCAAATAAAATGGCTCATCTTGAGTTATAATAACAACCCTCATTTCACAAACTCCTTTATTAAATCACACAAAAATATCGGATTTGATCTTATATTCCGTTTTGCCAACCTTAGACTTTTAAAGCTCCTATGCAGCCACTCCATCCCTAAATTCATCATCCATATAGGAGCCCTTTTAACATTACCTGAATAAAAATCGAAAACAGCACCTATTGAGCATATGATTTTTGCTTCTATCCTCCATCTATTCTCATACACCCATTTTTCCTGCTTAGGTGCTGTCATACCAACAAACAAAACATCAGGAGAAAATTTATTTATACGAGATATAACACTTTCTGTATATGCCTCATCAAACTTTTCAGTATAAATAGGAGAAAAAAATTCAATCAATATATTGGGATATAATTTTTTTTGCTTTTCACTTATAACACTTAAAACGTTTTCAGAAGAACCTAAATAAAAACACTTTCCTGAAGAAATCTCAAGTAGCTTGATTAAATGTTCATGTATATCTGCACCTGTAATTCTATTTATATTTTTTTGCTTTAATATCATTGAAGCGAAAACAAATCCGACACCATCTGGCAAAAGATAATCTGCATCTTTTAATGCCTGACAAAAAACTTTATCTTTTTTTGCCACAACATATGAATGCGGATTAATAGTATTAATGACAATCTTTTTCTTAGAAATTAAAACGTCTTTAATGTCACCACAATAAATCTTATAACCCATCAAATCAATCAGACTCATAGCAGCAGTAAAATTATTTTTGCAAACAAGTAGAGAGAACAGCCTTATTTTCGAGAACCCCATCGCTCTATTACAGAGGTTTCATAATCATGATAAAATTGTTTAAAAAATCTTGAATCAATCATTTTCTTTATCATAGTATTATCATAATTAACTGCATTCTTAACTTTCTTATAAGTGCTTTTATAAATCTTCTGGTCTCCGACATTTTTACTTTTAACAGTATTTATTTTTTTTGCAAAAAAATCGAGCATTGCATATTCAAAAACTGAATCTAAATCTTCCATTCTTATCAATAAAAGCTTGTAATTATTTTTTTCATATATCATATACCCTTTCTTTACATCAAAATCAAACAAAAACACATCGATACCAGTTAGAGACCTTATCTCATGATCAAACCATATCTCTTCTTGCTTGCAAGTCAAATCAACTGAACTTTCAAGTATTTTCATCACCTTTTTAAAGTCAACACTTAAATCATCTAGCTCAACGTCCTGACCATACATATCAATGTTTTGAAATAATGATGAAATCTGTCTACTTATCGGCTCTCGTATAAGAGTAATTATCTTTATTTGATGTGACTCATTCAACACTTTTCTCAGTTCTTCTGAAATAATCAGATGCAGTGGCAATGATTTCCTACACGACGCAATATGCAAACTCTTTGAATCAGAAATTCCTTGATATGATAAATAATGTAAATGAAAAACAGACTGGCCATAATATCTTTTCAATGATTTATACAGTGAAGATGAACCAACCTTACCCATAGTTAATACAATAACAGGACTTCTTTTTTTGACACGCCATATTAATAAATATATGCGAATCATAAACCTTATAGGCAAACTAAAATATCTTGCACAGAAGCGCCTAAATTTAATCGTATTTTTCAACATAAATTAAAGCTCAATTCAAAGAATAAGCAACAAAAAATTTGCTATTTTAATTCACTAACTTATCTCGGCATATATTTTATCAACTTGTGTAGCTATAAATCTTAAAGAAAATTTATTTTGTGACATATTTTTTGATTCATTCGAAAGCCTCTTTCTTAAAGCGCCATCAGAAATCATCATTTCTAAATATCTTGAAAGAGTTTGCTTATCTCCAGGGTCAAATATCATAGCATTAATACCATGCTGAAGAATATCATCTATTCCACCTACTGCAGTTGTCAATACTGGCAATTCAAAAGCAAAAGCATCTAATACAGCCATTGGGAATCCCTCGGCATAGCTTGGCAAACAAAATATTTCCGCACTTTCGAAATAGTAATTCTTTTTTTCTCCTGAAACCCAACCCAAAAAAACAACTTGATCATAAACACCATATTTTTTAGCGTACTCTTTAGCTTTCTCCAGTTCCCCATTTCCTGCAAAGACTAACTTCCAATCATTATGCACTCCAGCTATCATTGCAAAGCTTTCAATCAAATCCTTATATCCTTTTCTACTATTCAATGTCCCCGCATACAAAACATATTTTTGTTTCCTTAATTGCTTGAGCAATATTTTTGGACATGGATTATGAACAACAACAATATTTACTGAATCTCCAGTCAGTGAATGGAGATGAAATTTCCAATATTCAGAAAGAACAATAACGACTTTTGACCAAACAAACATTTTTTTATAAAAATTCTTTTTTTTCCCTTTTATTGTATTATCAAGTGAATGAGCATGAAAATGTGCCACAACAGGAACAGACATAATTTTTGCAATAAAAACAAAAAAAAACTTTCGAAAAAGTGATATTCCACTGCTAAAATGTATGTGTACAAGCTTTGCTTTAGGCAAATAGAACACATACCGAATTAAACCGAAAAGAAAATAATATACCTTATAAAATACACTTCTATCAATATGAGTTTCAATCCACAAGCAATTCCATTTTTCCCATAAGCATGAACTTTTATATGCATTGATAACTGATGTGATACCCCCTCTTGTTTTAATACTTGGACCAACCACCAGCACATAATTATTATTCATATTTCGTGTGATTATCATAAAAAATTAAATAAAAAAAACTACAACCATCTATAAATATTCCACAAAATTATCAACACAAACACAAAAACCTGTGAGAAAAACATATAATTACTAAACTCACTTTTTTTAGAATAATCATAACCAACAATCGTTATCACTGGATATAAAGCAACAAGAATCATTAAATGCCTAGATTGCCCAGAAGCATAACTAAAAGTCAATAGAATTATAAATAAAAAAACAACTATGGACAAAAGTATTTTTCTTTCCTTAAAAAAACCAACCCATAAACCCAATATTAAATAAGGCAGATATATAGACCAACTCAGGACAAAAAATATTTTAATTACCTCATACAAGAAAAAACCTTTTACACTATTGACTTCAGCAAAATCAGCGTTTATTTCTTGATATTTGTAAGGCGAATGAATTGTCAAAGGATAAAATACCATTGCAAATACTTTAACCAGAAACGATTTCACCCCCCCTTCACTTAAAGCTCCAGACAAATAATTACTTCTCATGTAATTATCTCTCGAAACAACTTCACCTCTCACCTCTAAATATCTAAAAGCATCATTTCCACTACCACTTTTACTCAAATACTCCTGAATTTTATCAACTCTATCAAACGCTGTAGAATAAACAACAACCTTATCAATTGCAACATAACTAAAAGCCGAAAAGGTCATAAAAGCAGCTATGTAAACAACCTTCTTATTACCAGCAAAAATATTATTTATAAAATAGAAAACGATAAGAAGCATAAAATTTGCACCCCTCATCAGACCAGTCAATATACTAAACAAAGCAAAGGCAATTTTTTTTCTTTCATATATAGCTATTATAGCAATAACCATAAACAAAACAACCCAAACATCCCTATATAATCTAACAGCATTATCAATAAAGTTATAAGACAAAAGTATAGAAGATAAAAATAACGTAACAGACTTAATTTGAAAACCTATCATTACAATAAATTTAGCAACAACTACCACAACAATAGAAGCAGCAAGCCAATTAATTGGCAATATATCGACAAGATTCACTTCACCGGATGCTTTAAATAACGCAATAGAACTATATACAGGAGCAAGAATTATTTCAAAAAAACCACCCCCTCCTTCAATCATGCTTATATTTTTAAAATATCTGTAATCGTCAATGCCTTTCCCAAAATAGGTTCCAAAGTTTTTATTATTGTCAAAAACAACTATAAGTCCAACAAAACTTATAATAAAATATGCCATATCATATAGCCTTCTAAAGCAAGAACAGTGATCAACAAAAGAACAAACCCTTCTTCCAAAAAAATAAAAAAATAACCAGATAAAAAAGGAATAATACTCTTGTAACAAAGCATACATCAATAGCACACTTAACAGCGCAATATACGTTGATAAATAGTATATTTTCTTTTCAATGAAAATCTTATCAGTCATTATCATGTACCAAATAAGAAACAAAATAAAAACACTTAAACCCTATAGACAAAATAAACACCACACACAAAACTCTTTTCTAAAAACAGAATTAACAATGTAAAAAACATCAATTTATTTGATCAGAATCAGTTATTTTTTTTATCATTGTCATTAATGCTTTAGAGGAGTGCTCCCAACTCTGATAGTTTCTTGCAGATTCAATGCACCTTTCAAACCAGTACTCTCTTTTCAAATTTATTTTTTCGACATATCTAATAATCTCTTCATAGTTTACTCCCGATAAATCATTAATAATATAACCACATCCGCTTTTACTTATTATTTCACTAGCATCACCAGCATATTTTGTTGTAATTATAGGCATTCCAGATGCCAAGTATTCGCCTGTTTTTGTCGGCGAAGACACAACGTTAACAGGATTATTTTCTCTTAATAAAAAACCAAAATCTCCTACCGGCAAATACATAGGAACTTCTTCTCCACTCAAACTTAGGAAACCATAATTTTTCTTATCTACACCAAAATCTTGAAGCTTTTTCTTACAATCTTTCACATTTGAGTTTGTAATGATTAATAAGTAAGAACGCTTTTCAAATTTATATATATTTGCAAATATTGATACTGTCTCCTCAATTAATTGCCATTTATATAATCCTCCCAAATAAACAAAAACAATTTTATTTTCAATACCTAAGTGGCTTCTACTTTCACGCCTATCCTTCTTTACATTTTCAAAACGACTCATACTAACACCACATGGAGCTATGATATGATTTAATGATCCTAAACCGTGCCTTTTTGTCAATACATTTTTAAGGCTTGCTGAAACTGTAACTATTCCGTCTGAATTCACAAAAGCACTCTTTTCATCTCCATTTAGCTGATCAGACTTCCGTTTATTAAGTCCATTCACTTTCATCTCAGAAACAACATCACCATGAAAATCAGAAATTTTAATCTTATTACTAATTCTTTTTGGCAAGCACGAATATATATACACATTTTCAAACTGAATAATATCAAAATGAATCAAATTATCAACCAATAATAACCACATCTTTGCCATCCATCTACCGATATACCCAAAAAAACCAGATCTAAACAACGGCAAAATAGGCAAAAATATATTATTACCTACTTTACAACAATACAAATATGATTTTTTCAAACCAAACGTATTTTGAATTCTATAAAACCATAGATTATACACGACATATCCATTATCCCGATAAACCTTACTGATATTTAGTATACGATGAGTATAGCCATTATTTTTTTGCTGTGATAAGGTAGATAAATCAGCGACTAACAAAACTTTTTTACTCATAATATCAAATTCATAAATTATCATTTATAACATAAAGTGTGCAATTCACAGACATTGTTTTAATGTTTATCATGTCTGAATGGACTCAGAAATCAGACCCGCCTACACTGGATTTACCTATATAAATGTATTATTGTCAATGCGAAAATAGCTTACCACAAATACAGCATTTCACATCCTTCATTTAGAAAGTGGCTGAAGCGTTACGAGACAGGTATCGATTGCTTGAAAAATGCGAGTCTGCTGCGGCCGCATGCCTTACTAACGGCTAAGGCTACACCAGAAATAGAACACTGATTCTGGAGATGCATAAAACTAAAAAGCTTTATCATACTCAAACGCCATTATCCTGCAAAAGAAGAGCCATTATCGAAAAAAAGGCACATCGCCACAACAGACCCATCCTTACGAATGTGTTCAATGGATATCTGTAAAATATGCAAAAGGGCAGAAAAGTATTCAGCTATTGATGACAACTCGCGCTATCTGATCGTCTTGCAGTTTAAAGGAAGAATTACAGCAAACTATTTGATGCATCTGGAACAAGTTTGCTTGAAGAGATGCAGTTTTCCATACAACGAATCCAGTCACATTGTGGCCAGGAATTCTTTCCAAAAAAATCCCAATGATAACTGATGAAATGATCGATCGAGTTTAGGCCGATTAACCCCTCCTCTCCGCACTAATACGAAAAAATCAAGCGGGTCCAGAAAACGGTTTTGGATGAATCCTATGCATCAGTAAAACTCAATAGTCCCGATAGAAAACGACAGACGACATTCGGATGAGTAGCAGGACTATTAAAATTGGTATTGCCTCATGGTTCTTTAGACACTAAAACATCGATCGATTTGGTCTGCGAACTGTTCCCAATACATCCTATAGCGATGAAGTTATCCCCACACAATACAACAGCTCAAAAGAACGTTTGCAAGAACAGAATTATAAGCTCGATTTACAGATGGTAAAATTGAAACGATATTTGTGAATCACACATATAATTATTACCCCATTACCATACAAACCATACAAGTTTCATACTTGACAAAATCTTTCAGATATAGCTTTAATGATACGTTCAGAGGCATGCCCATCACCATATGGATTATGAGCGCGTGACATCTTCATATAGTGCTCCTTATCATCGAGTAACTTTGCTGTCTCTTGAACTATCAACCCTTTATCTGTCCCGACCAAACGTACAGTACCCGCATCAACAGCCTCTTGTCGCTCTGTTTTCTCCCTCATTACTATCACAGGTTTACCTAGCCCTGGTGCCTCTTCCTGTATGCCACCTGAGTCCGTTAGAACGAGTTCAGACTTGTTCATGAGATACAAAAAAGAAAAATAATCAAGTGGCTCTATAAAAAGCACATTATCAAAACCATCTTCAGACTTTGCAATTGTTGATTTGAATATTTCGCTTATTGGCTTCCTAACATTAGGATTTAAGTGCATTGGATAAACAAAATCGACCTTTGGGTACATTTCAGCCAATGTTTTGATACTCTTGCATACATTCAAAAAACCACCACCAAAGTTTTCTCGCCTATGACCAGTTATAACTACAAGTTTTCTTTTCTTTTTTTCCCATGCATGCAGGTGTAATGTTGAAACACCATTTGCCTCAAGGTTTTGACAAATATTTTTTTTTGTATCTGCATCAGTTTTGATTTTCTTCAAAACCCAATAAAGTGCGTCAATCACAGTATTTCCAGTAACCCATATATTTTCATTGGGCACATTCTCATTCAAAAGGTTTTCACGACTCTTAGGCGTTGGAGCAAAATGATATGATGCAAGACGCCCAGTCAACTGCCGATTTAACTCTTCAGGCCAAGGACTGTATCTGTTATAGGTTCTTAATCCAGCCTCAACATGCGCAACTGGAATCTGCTGATAAAACGATGCGAGAGCAGCACTTGTTGATGTCGTTGTATCTCCATGCACGAAAACAATATCAGGCTTATTTTTTACTAGAATATCGCGAAAACCTATCAACATACGAGAAGTTATATCATGTAAATCTTGTCCACTCCTCATTATATTGAGATCGTAATGTGGCTCAATCTCAAAAAGATTTATAACTTGATCAAGCATCTCTCGATGCTGTCCACTCACTAACACCTTAACATCGAATAAGTTGTCATACAACTGAAACTCTTTAATCAATGGAGCCATCTTAATTGCCTCTGGACGAGTACCAAAGATCAATAACAAACGCTTTCTCATATCAAAAACATATTAGTAAAGTTCAAATAATACGCCTATAAGTTTTCAATAAACATAAATTGAACGATTTATGTTGAATCACTCGCCTTAGCCAAGACAACATTAATGATTCCGTCTGTCATCTGACTGCATTTCACTATGTTTCAAGCCTTTTGATCAATGATAGAGCCCATTTTATGCATCTATCAAGACATAGTTACGACATGAACACGGCTTTACCTCCAACCACAGGTTACAAATCCCTCCATCGTTTTCCGAGGCAGTTCAGTGTCCAAAGCTACTTTTCGATAAACCGTTTTTTCATTTCTGTCAACATATAGTCTAACTGCAGTCGCTGTAAAAATCAACGTTCGAAGCTTTCACGACCATTCTTACAGCATACCGACGATCTTTCCTGTCATATCGATAAACTAAGGTGATTACATTTTTGTTCGTTTGAATATACACTACAACATAATTATTCAATGTAGATCAATATTTTTTATAGCATTTAATGACTCAGAAAACAAAGAAAAACTTAACAACAAAAATACATCAAAAATACCCATACCTTTCCATATCATTAATACTGAGATTTGCATTTTTCGCCATCTCATTATTACTCTGCGAAAAAATACTTTTTATACTATCACTATCAGGATATCTTGGCCTTTTATGTTCCACTCCTTTTCTCAAAACAACAATAGGCAAAATCTTATCCCTTATGGATGAATATACATTCTTTACAAAGAAAAAATTTTTATCATATAAACCTAATTTTATAAAACGATACACATAATTTCTCCTCATATAATTATTTATATATGAAAAATAATTACTCAGAAGTACATTTTCGCTAACATAACAACCATTTATCGTTTTTTTCTTTACATTTTCCTTATTGTTTAATAGCAAAAAAGCAACCTCATTTGTCTCAACCCCCAGAACAGATGCAATCTTCTTGTATACTACACTGGGGTTTTTACAAAGATCCTCATAAAGAACAATCTTTAATTTATCGCTCTTAAAATATTTACTTACCGCTTGCCAAATCCTTAGATAATTCAACATATCATACTCTTTTTTCTTAGCAAGAACATTACTATAGTATTTTTCTATTGAATCATTATTTTTATCATATATCATATCACCATAACGCTCAACATAGTAAGAATACATAAAATCATATTGATTCCTGATAAACAACAAAAAACAAACGTCATATTCACCAAACAAATAATACAATCTCGAAAAGATCTTTTCTATATCATTATTTTTCATATAACCATAAAATGAAATCATTTCATCACTCAGAACATTCAACATATCATCCCTCAAACACCCAAAAATATCCTTTTTATATTTTTTCTTTTTCTCTTCAAATTCATCATCACTCAAACATATCAATGAAATCACTTCTTCGCCAATAGGAAAGTAATAATCCTGCTCTTTTTTAGTAGCTTTTCTCCCCAAGAAATTCATAACACCTTTTTCATGCAAACCATAAAAGACATGATTTTGCAATGTAGTTGATGCTGTTTTTGGCAGTCCGATGTGAATCAAAACTTTTAACATTTATTGACACTTTATCTTTAAAAATTTCAAACAAAAAACATCATAAAAATCACTTAAAATATTTGCATAATAAGTCTTCAAGACAAAAGAATTTGCACTCTTTATCGCAAACTTATTGAACATCTGCCCTTTACTATGTCGTAAGTCTTATAGCACCAAGTAATCAGCTAATAAATGAACTTACACCCTACTCGAAAATTATCGCTAAAACTCTTTTTCAAATAAACATAGCTCTGCACATATCCATAGTGTAATAAATTACATAGCATGTATAGTGTTGTTTTCAAATTCGATCATATTCTTTCCTTTCACAATCGTGATTTTTTCCAGCAACTATAATATCCTAGCTTTTTCACTTAAACATAGTGATCATATCGTTCGAGACAATAATCTAATTTTAGCAGACACAAGCACTGCCGAAACAAAGCTTAAAAACATTAACATTATTGATCATGACATGAATTTTCTAAAAATCGTCAATCACATCATCACAAACAACATACAATTCGATTAGCTTGAATCACTATCATAATCATTTTACCTCTTTCACTTACAAAAGTAAATTTTATTAACATTCATTTAACAAGTGTCATGATATACGTAGTTTATTCAGATCATTTTTTCTATGGAACAGAAAAATCAACAAGCAGCTTTTTTATCTTTTTTAATTTTCTGATTCTTTTAAAAACATTATTTCGCTTGGAAACTTCAACAAAAGAGGTTTTGATAATCAGTCAATTTTCGCAAAGATATTATGACAGTTTAGAACTTAAAATACTTCTGTAACCACTTACTGAATCAACGCTCCCAGTTCATCTCTTAAAAATTAACGCCATGACATAGTATTTATTCCAAGACAAGAGTTAACCATATACGCTGCAATCAAATTTTGCGAGGACAAACACACTGCTGTCGTGATAACAGCCCCCAACACTCCATATATTGGAACGAAAAACACATTCAGCACAACACTCATAACCGCCACCATAGCCACATTATTCCGCATCAACTTCTCGTTGCCACTCATCATAAGCAAATATCCCACAGATCCCGTTGCAACGTTGATAAACTGTCCTATCGCAAGAATCGAAAGTAGAATCCCACCTTTTTGAAATTCATCACCAAACATACCCATCACCCACTGTGGAGCAACGAGGAAGAGCAGTAGCAATGGACTGGCAATAAGTGTCATCATTTTCGCCGTATTCCTAGCCGTCGTACCCAACGCAGTCATATCTTTTTTCTTGTACAATTCAGCGAATTTTGGTGCTGATATGCTGTTGACAGAGGTCAGAATAAGACTCGTCAGCATTGCTGTTCGTGATGCCATGCTGAACAAACCGACTTCTTCTTTCGTGCCCCAGATACCAAGTGCAAACGTTGCCGTCCAGTTGGTCAGCAAGTACAATGAAGAGACCCATAAGAGCGGCACGCCGCTCTTTAACAAATCATTTGTTCGAAAAACACCGCGCATGCCTCGCAATTGTGGTGTTGCGGCATGCCAGAGGATATAGCCTAATAGTGCAGTTAGTATCGCACCTGATGTATATGCCAAAATCGCTCCATTGACCCTATAGCTTCCCCCAAACAATAAAAGGCATGCTAATGAGAACGCCGGGACTCCTACACCAAAGACAAGAAACGAATCCCTGATCCGCTTTAATCCCTTGAGCATCTGAGCATGAAGGATCAACACTGACATCGGCACTACAGCCAGCGACATCCAGCGCATTGTAATGCCAAGTTCAGGCTTTTGAAAAACCTTATCTGCAAGAACCGGAGCAAAAGCAAACACCGCTACTGCCGAGAAGGATGAGGCAATGAGAGCTAGTTTAATGCCTTTCACATAGACACCCTTGACTGCAGTCCAGTCATCAACAGCAGCATTTGCAGCCGTAAAACGCAACAGCGTATTATCGAGCCCCATACGGCCGAAAACCGTAGCAATTGTAGTGACAGTGAGTGTAAGGAAATACAGGCCAGCTCCTTCGGCCCCAAGGGTTCTTGCAAGAAAAAGATTGAACAGAAAGGTCAGCCCCGCCCCGAGCACTTTCAGCACAAGAGCAACCGATGCCCCATTAATCACCTCCAGCATATGCCCATCGAGCCTGTTCCTGACAGCAGGAAACCTGCTCAATATGATCTCAATCGCTTTTTCCATAAACAAATTTCACCTTTACACTTCAATCCGACTTGAAAAGCATAGATCCTTCAACAAATCAATCGCATCTTGCATTGAATAATGATGATTACCGATAAACAAACCATTTCTATCAATGTAACTTGCATTTTCTAACTCAAAAGGAAATTCGGCATCAAGAAATTTTACAGCTTCACTAGATGCAAAATTACCAGCTACAATTGGCCTGCACTCAAATCCTGCTTGATGCATTTTATCTATTAAGTTTGCCCGTTTCATCGTAGATTCTTTCCTTATAACCAAACTGAAACCAAACCAACTACTCTCTCCAATCTCTTTTTGAATCATCAAATCAGGATGATCTTTCATCATTTCCTCAAAAAACTTTGCATTTTCTCTCCTTTTCTCGACAAATTTGGGAAGTTTTTTTAGTTGCTCGATACCTATAGCACCTTCAAGTTCGAGCGGCCGGACATTATAACCTGGAAGAACAAACCTAAACGACTCTTCAAACGGATCCTCACTTTTAACTCCACAGACATGATTATGCTTAGGTAAATTCCGGGTCCATCCATGCACTCTCAATGAAAGCAGGATATGATGCAACTCTTCATCATTGGTAACGATCATACCTCCTTCCATGGTTGATATATGATGGCTGAAAAAAGAGCTGAAGCTACCCATAATACCGAAAGTTCCGGTTTTTCTTCCATTATAGTTTGCCCCCATCGCCTCGCAGTTATCTTCTATCAGCAAAATATTTTTTTCTCTGATTATTGTGGAAATACGATTAAAATCATTTGGATTACCCAAAAGGTTGACTGCCATGATCATCCTGGTTTTTGGGGTAATTGCTTCTTCAAGCTGATCAAGATCATAGTTCAGGGTTTCCAAATCTATATCGACGAAACGAAGCTTTAAACCATACTGGTAGAGCGGAAAATAGGTAGTACTCCATGATACTGCTGGAACGATCACTTCTTCACCTCGCTGCAATGGATTTTCTTTCCTATAAAAAAGTGCTGCTGTCATGAGCAGATTGGCAGAAGAACCCGAATTAACCATAACACAATAGCGGCTTCCGATATATCGAGCGAACTGCTCTTCAAATGCTGCAACTTCTGCTCCCATCGTAAACATTCCTGAATCGATAACCTTCAGCATTGCACTTTTTTCTTCTTCTCCCCATGTAAAAGATGCTAGCGGAAAACGGAAATTCATTTTTTAAATATTTTTTTTAAACACCACTGTAAATATTGTTGTGCTTAAATCGTTTCTTGTAAAGTTTTTATACTTTTTTGCAATTTTAAGATTATCTATATTTACAAATTCATTTTGTCGTTCAAGTAATTCAAAACCGTTTTCCGCAAAAATGTCGACCCATTCAGATGGTTGCAACCTATTTATGTATTGAACGTCATTTTCGAAAAGCAATTTCCATATTGTATCTGAATATTTTAAATAATTCTTTTCTGATACTTTTTTATCATAATGAGCCAAATGATCATCTATCCCAATCTGATGAATGCATACACCATCATCCTTTAGCACCCTATAAAAATCTTTTACCAACATATCAACCTTTTGAACTGGCACATGTTCTAAAACATGAAAGCTAAAAACCAGATCAAGCGAATCACTAACCAGACCATCTAATGATCCATCATCATCTATTTTATACTCCAAGTCAAAATTAGAATATAAACAATCAAAACTATTCATATTTATCATTTCATCAATTCTCATAAAAATTTGCTGATCACCTATTAATACCTTTAATCTTCCAAAAAAATGCCTCATTGCATTAAACTGTCTATTATCCCATATATCGAACATCAATATTTTAACTGGAAAGTAAAGTCTTAAGTATAATGAATACCAATGAATCCAGCCTGTTCCAAGTTCAAATGCCATTCCACCATTCTGCAAATTACAATAACTTTCAGATAATTCTACAAGAAGATCTCCTCTTTTTTTATATGCAAAAATTTGATTATCATTTTTGATTCTCTTTTTTTCACCAACAAAATTAGCAATTATTCTATAAAGTCTTTTCGTGATTTTATTAAACGAAAAAAACTTTAAAATGAAGCCCGAAAACATATATCTCATCATTTATAAGACCTCATATTTATAATATTCATGAGCTGCAGCTATACCTTCCCTAAGTGATATTTTTGGCATCCAGCCCCATTTTTTTTGAAGATCAGTCGAAATAATTTTTTGCTTCATACCAATGGGCTTTGAAAGATCATGATTAAACCCGCCTTTATACTTTAATACTTCTGCAACGATCTTATAATATTCATTGATAGTATAATCACACCCGATTCCGATGTTCATTACCATGGGAAGGGAATCAAAATGATCGAGCGAGCACATAACGGCATCGGCAAAGTCACCGGCATACATGAACTCACGCCGGGCACTTCCATCTCCCCATATCTCTACGGCTGAATGACCAACTTCAATAGCGTTATGGATTTTATGGATGATAGCAGGAATGAGATGGGAATGCCCAGGCTCAAATTTGTCATGACGCCCATACAGGTTACAAGGAATCAACGTTTTAAAGGAATATTCGGGATCTTCAGAATTGATATACCTACACAGCCTTTCGGTCATGATCTTAGCAAGAGCATAGCCTTCATTCGTTGGTTCAAGCTCACCTTGCAAAATCAGGCCTTCCTTTAGTGGATTGGGAGCATTTCGAGGATACATGCATGAACTGCCAAGATTCAACAGCTTTTTAACACCGGTTCGGCGAGCAGCCATAAGAATATTGCGGCCCATGTCCATGTTTTTTACCAGAAAATCAACAGGTTGAGCAATATTGACCTGTATCCCCCCTACTTTCCCTGCTGCATGAATAATAATGTCAGGCTTGAGCACATCGAGATAAGCAACTGTCGCTCTATAGTCCGTTAGATCAAGATTCGATCTTCCTGGTGAAAATATTTTCCACTCTTGAGCCGACGGATGCTCCAAAATATTGCGTCCCACCATACCACTCCCGCCGGTTAGCAGAACAATTCCTTTAACTGCCATTGGATCGAAAATTTATACAGTAAAAATTTGTTTGCAGATTTTCAGGAACTGATTTTTGCATCTGCATAAGCTAGTTCCTTCTGAGTTTCATCCCAATCGGCCTGAACCATTATCCGGACAAGCTCATCAAACTTCACCCGAGGTTCCCATCCAAGTCTATCTTTTGCTTTTGCAGGATCACCAATCAGAAGTTCAACTTCGGTTGGACGGTAATATTTCGGGTCTACAGCAACCACAACGTTTCCGGTAGCTGGATCAATTCCTTTTTCCTCCTTCCCTTCTCCTATCCACTCGAGCTCCATATCAAGTTCTTTGAAACTAAGATCGGTAAACTCACGAACAGAATGTGTTTCCCCTGTAGCAAGCACATAATCATCTGGCGTATCCTGTTGCAGCATTCTCCACATTCCCTCGACAAATTCCGGCGCATACCCCCAGTCTCTTTTAGCACTGAGGTTTCCGAGAAGAAGCCTTTTCTGCAAACCTGCTTTAATTCGACAAGCTGCCTGCGTTATCTTCCGAGTAACAAACGTTTCGCCTCTTCTGGGTGATTCATGGTTGAAAAGAATTCCATTACAGGCGAAGAGATCGTATGCTTCTCTGTAGTTTACCATAATCCAGTAACCATAGAGCTTCGCAACCCCATATGGCGAACGAGGATAAAATGGAGTTTTTTCTGTCTGGGGAATTTCCTGAACCTTTCCATACAGCTCACTTGTTGATGCCTGATAAAATTTTGTATGGATTCTCGTTTCACAAATGGCATCGAGAAAACGCAGAGTACCAAGAGCATCAACCTGAGCAGTGTAGTCTGGAAGATCAAATGAAACTTTTACATGACTTTGAGCTGCCAGATTATAGATTTCATCAGGGTGTATTTTTTCAAGCAATCGATTCAAATTGCTTGCATCTGTCACATCACCATGATGGAAAAAGAACTTATCCTTATAGGCCTCATCGTTAATAATATTATCTATGCGACCTGTATTGAAAGAGCTACTGCGTCGGATAATACCATGCACTTCATACCCTTTTTCAAGGAGAAGTTCTGCAAGATATGATCCATCCTGTCCTGTAATGCCGGTAATTAGTGCTTTTTTCATCGATATTTTTATTTCAGCTATTTAGTTATTATTGTTTTAAATATAGCTTCTCAAGAACTACATATTCATTTCTCTCAGTTGAATAACAGCTGCCCAAACACACTTTCAGCACAAGAGCAACCACCACCACATTGATCACCTACAAAGAATGCTCATCGAACCTGTTCTTCGAAGCAAGAAACCTGTTAAAAAGGAACTCAATCGCTTTTTCCATACTTATAACTGAGGGTAATGAGAATTTGGTACTAGGTAATAGGGGATATTAAAATTGTGTTATATAAAAAGTGCAGAATACTCAATTCTGAGCAGTAAGCAATGAGCAACGAGTCGAAAACTGTGCTAGGTGCTAGGAGTTACGTATTATGCAAGCGTCTCCTTAGATTGTCCTGAAGCCTCAACAGCATACCAAGAAGTTGTTCACCTTTGTTTACCCAATCATTTCCATCCACATTGTTAAGATAATCGATATCCATTGCGATATACACCTGTGCAATAAACTCAGCAGTAGAACCTTTTGCTGTAACATTTTCGGTACTGGGTATTCGGAAATAGGTAATCAGGACAAAGATAAAGGATGTATTAAATAATTTAAATGATAAGTGTAAAGTTCTCAATTCTGAGTATTAGGCAATGAGCAACAAGTGCTGGGTAATGAGTTTTTAAACTTTAGCTTCTTTGCTTTGCAACAGATGCTCGTAATCCACCTATTATTTTGGAGACTTCGAAAGCTTTTCTCTCTAAAACAGAGAAATCTTTTTCACTAACATACCCAACATCAAAAGCCACATATAGTTGTGACCTAACCTCTGCACATGATGCTTTAGCAATTACCAAAAACTGGTGAAACTCTTTCGCCGATCCTCTTTCAAATCCTTCAGCCAAGTTTGACATGATAGAGACTGAAGCCCTACGAATTTGATCTCTCAGGCCAAAATCTTTCGAAAACAAACCTTGTCCTGTAACCTCATATATTTCCTTCGTCAGCTCTCTTGCTTTCTTCCAAGCAATTAAATCCTCAAACCTTTCAATCTTCATTTATAAACTGAGCAATGAGCAACGGAGTATAAACCAAAGCACCCTCACTCATCACACTAATTAAAGCTGTTAACACATATTCATGTTTGTAAGATAGCGCATGAGTATGAATAAACTTTCATCCGTTTACGCCCAAAACACTTAACTCAGTACTCATTGCCCGTTGCTCAGTACTGGAGAATGCTTCTTAACGAAGCACCTCTCCGAGCTCTATATTAAACACTTTCTGTTGGCGGAGGCAGATGAGGAGCCTGTAGATTACTCTGAGTTTGTAGGATGCGACAAAGTACAGGGTGAAACAGAAAAGGTAGATCGTGAAGAAGAGATAATCGGGAAAGTGCATGAGGGTACCGAAAACGGCAACACTCGATGAGATGGTCGTTGCAGCTATGATGACCACAACCACCTTGCGATGATTGAAACCCATCGCCTTGATAATGTGGTGCAGATGTGTCTTGTCCGGGTGAAAAGGGCTCTGCCCTTTCAACACTCGCTTGACCATAACGGTAATGGTATCGGTAACCGGCAACGCAAGCACTAACAGTGCTGCAGCCGGAGAAACAGCTCCTCCTGCCTTTTGGGTTACTTCTATGGCAAAAAACGCAAGTACGAAACCCAGACTCATGCTTCCGGCATCACCCATGAAAAGCTTGGACGGATACCAGTTGAAGCGCAGAAACGCTGCAAGTCCACCGACAAAGGCAACACTGATAAAGGTAAGCTCTGGCTGATTGTTCAGCCAGGCGAGCATTCCGAAAGCGATGAAAGCCACCAGTGAGGATCCACCAGCCAATCCATCGAGACCATCGGTCATGTTAACGGCATTGATCACTCCTATAATGCAAAATATGGTTACAGGGACAGCGAGAAAACCTGTCTGAATAACTCCCCAACCCATAAGATCTCCGAATGAGTGAAGAACAGTGCCACCAAAGTACATGATAGAGACCGTCGCCCCGGTCTGCACCATGAAACGGATTTTGAAACTGACATCATGCCTATCGTCAATTGCCCCCATGACAACTATCATGAGCACTGCAATGATCAACCCTATATTCTGCCAGATCGACGTAAACAGCAGCATCGCGATAAGTGCCCCTGTTATAATGCCGATACCGCCAATGAGAGGTTTTGCAACGGTATGAATTTTACGCTTGCCGTCAGGATGGTCGATAAACCCGAGCTTTTCTGCATGTGACGTAAGAAACATGATCATCATGTAGGATACCGCCAGCGCAACAAGGTAAACACCTGTATAGTGTGTAAATGGGATCGTGAGGGCTGCCTCTTCGGCAGTTGTTTTTGCGGATAAAACTTCGAAGGAAAAAAGAGCGAACAGCGGGACAGGTATCAGATAAAAAGGAGACATGATTTTCTCCGTTATAATGTGTTAGTGGGGGAAGAGAAACAATCCAAAAGCTTCGCTACTTTCAGTTACACTCTATGATTACACATTAAGAATAAAACAGCATCTTTATGAGCGTACATTATAAGAAATTAAATAAAAAGATCTAAGAAATTTGCGTATAATTTTTGTAAAAAATGTACCGGTATTACGAGTGGAAAGGGGATTGACCGGCACGATGAACAACAGCACCACATTCTTCAGTCACAATGCCTCATGCTTTATATTCTGAAGTGGGGTATGGAGTATGTTCATGCACTACAATGTAGCATTTCTCATGGAATTAATGACAGAAAACTCTGTCACGAAATAGTGAACAAATAGCATCTTATGCCAGTGACACACATAACGGCAATCATCAAAAAGTGATCCCCCCCTGTATAATACTCTTTGTTTATTTCACAGGGCGATACGGAATTCTTAAATACTCTCGACATAGGATGGATCCTCGGGTCGAGCCCGAGGATGAGAAAAAGAGAGAAAAATCATACCGCACACTTGATGCGATATCAATAGACACTGAAAGCAAAAGATTGATCCCCAGATTGTTCTTTGCGCTTGCCAGAGAATGATATAAAGAAAGGAGCTATACTTGTCATATCTCTTTTATCAATCTGGAAAATAAACTCGAGCACAGCAGTTAAACTTAGCCTCTGGGAACCATTCCATTAGGTGAACTGATATTTTCGTCAGGCATCGCTCCTGCGCCTTCAGCAGATTCACCATCATCCAAGGGTCCGAATGCACCATCTTCGGTTTGGCTTGGGGCATTCTGTAGAAGTTCTCCCTTTTCCTTGCTTCTATCTTCCTCATCATCATCTTCAGGTCCGGGAGCACCGGCAGCGGACTGCCCTGCTGTAGAACTTGCCTCAAGGGCTGTTGCAGCCGCAGCATCGGAAAAATTACCGATAACGGCTCCATCGGAAAAGTTGTTTTGCTGGGCAAGAAGCGTCGATGTCGTCAGATTAATAACCGCCAAAAGCAGTACGGCGCATAACAGAAGTATCTTTTTCATGATATTTGATTTTAGGATTATATGTCCACGAATTAACACTAATTTTCACGAATTATGAGTTTCAACAATGCGATCAAAATGGACAAAATAACTTGCCCAAGGAGATCAGATTTTGAAACCAGTTCCTACAGAAAAGATAAACCGTACATCATCACCGGAATTATCTGTCAGGTCAGCTGCACCCAGTGTAATAGCGACCGGAAAGCGATCGACCCAAAAAGTCTTTGAAAGACCGGCGTTGAGGTTAATACCGTTCCAGTCGACGATGGCATTGAACTCGTTGAAGAGTTCGTAGGCTACATTACCGAAAACGTACGTACCGTCATCACCTTTCCCGTCCGCGATATCTTCATCGCTCTTTTCAGCAAAACGATCGGAACCAACGCCGACACTGAAATGAAGTTTTGACGATCCGGTTTCGGTTGTGAACATGTCACCCTGGAGACCATGACTGACAACAACGTAGTAGCTCTCTCCCGTGTCCCCACCATCAGTGAGCATGACGTTTTCAATACCTGCACCGACAGCCGTTCCACCGCCGAAATCATGATGGAGGTGAAGATTCATGGAATACTCTTCCCATTCGTCGAGATCAAGGGAAATAAACGATATCTGGGCTCCGAGATTCTTGATCGGATCACCGACACCGATACCGAGCACCGCAGCTCCATCGGCTTCATCTCTGTAGGGAGCATTGACCGTACCGCCGACACCGGCAAAAACAACACCATTGGCAGCACCCCAGGCAACCGGGGTTGTAAGAGATTTACCGTGAATGTTCGGCAAAATGGTCGGCGAAATTCCACTCGGCACGTCAGCGTGAGACACTGCCGGCAAACAAACAAGCGCTGCAAAAATAAGAGTCAGGATTCTTTTCATGGTTTCTGGTATTTAGGATTAGAAGATAGATAGTGATTGATTAGGAATGGGTAATGGGTATTAGGGGGCATTAGATAATAGGGTAATAGGGAATGGACATCATTAGTTGTTCCATTTCCTGTAGATACCCGTCAGCAACCGTCCGACTTGATTGATTTAACACATTTGGAACATAAACTGTCCACTAATTAACACGAATTATCACGAACTGATGTAATCAGCTTTGCAGCTGATTACATTAAAAATTATACCTTAACACCATACTAAAATACCGATTTACCATAATAGCCTCCGAAAAACCAATGATTTCTGGCCGAAATTTATAAGAATACCAAGCTTTGATTTCGTGATTTTCAGGTAATTGAGGACTTGCGCTTCATGGTCACTTGTAATCTGAACAAGAGCTTTTAGCTCAACGATGATTTTTCCATAACAATAAAAATCAGCCTGATAATACTTATTGAGAACCTGATTTTTATAACAAACCGGAAGTGGCTTTTCCTTTTCGTAAGGAATATTCCTCAACGAAAATTCAACTGCTAATGCTTCTTGATAAATTGATTCCAGAAAACCATGACCAAGCTGTCTATGCACTTCCTGGGCCGCACCGATTATCTGAAATGCCTCATCTTTGTATAGTAAACCCATCGATATGGGAACAGCTTATCGTTCTTCAGTAACCCCGCGCTTGCTCAAACCTCTTCTTGGCCACCCAACAAATCACCTATTCTTCATCTTTTCAATTCGTGATAATTGGTGCCAATTCGTGGACCAAACTAATTCTTCTGCTCATCGAGGTAGGTGCTGTAGGATTTGTAGCTATAGTAGCCTTTGTATCCGTACCTGCCGTAGTAGCGGCCGTAGTTGCCGTAGCCGATTTTTTCCGATGGTCCGACAATCGCAACACCGAGCAGCCGATGTTTGAGGTAATCGAGTTTCTGCACTTCCTTGAGCAGGTTCTTGTTGGTATAACCCATTCGTACAACCATAAGTATCCCGTCAGCTGCACGTGATATAAGCGTTGTGTCACTGAGTAACAGTAGTGGCGGTGTATCGAGAATCACATAATCCCACTCTTCTTCTAATCGCTTGATCAGCTCAGTCATCTTGTTCGAGCCCAATAGCTCATTGGGACTTGGCGTCTTGTTACCAGCCGGCAGAACATGGAGCTTCTCATGCATGGTCGGCTGGATCAATGCCTCGACGTCAGCTTCCATCCCGGCTAGATAGTCCGACAGTCCGGGGACTTTCTTACAGCTGTAGAGCCGGTGCTGGCTCGGACGGCGCAAATCACAATCGATGAGAAGCACCCGACTGCCGTTGAGAGCAAAAGCATAAGCAAGATTCCCGCAAACCGTTGATTTACCTTCGCTGATCTCTGTTCCGGTCACAAGAATCGACTTGAGCGGTTGGTCATCGGTTTGAGAAAACACGATATTGGTGCGCAGATCGCGAAACGACTCTGCAAACGGTGACGATAAACTATCAGCCATCAATAACGGCTTCCGATCATGGGTCGACGGCACGGTCTTACCTTGACTGTTGGTTTTAGCATACTTTCCATTCTTGCCGTTGCCTCCATATTTTGGCAGATAAGTGGAGAGCTGCTCCAATGATTCTTTCACGGCTTCCTGCAAACCTTTACTATTTCCATTCCCAACATTTGGTATAGCCGCCAACGGGGTATAACCATGATCTTCAAGAAAAGAATCGTCCTTCAGGGAATGATCGAGCATTTCCCGCACAAAGACGATAGCCCCGCCAAGCCCAAAACCAAGTATAAGGCCGATCAACAGATTTTTCTTTAAATCCGGTGCTACGGGATCGACTGGAGGAAACGCTGCACCAACGATCACCACCTTACCGACCTCCGAGGCGATCTTGATACGCGACTCTTCCAACTTTTCTTTAAGGAAGGTATACGTGTTGTTGAGTACTTCGCGATCTCGCTGCAGGCGGGCATAGTTGAGCTGTTTCTGAGGAAGTCGGTTCAGCTGGCTTTCATAATAGTTCTTGGATCGCTGATACTCCTGGGCTATATAGCTCAGCTCTGCAAGGCGTACATCGGTTTGCAGCTGTTCGGAAATCAGGTCGAACTGGTATTGACGAGCTTTGCTCGTAAATGCCAACTCTCCTGCGATCATGTTTCGGGTCAGTTCCTGGAGTCGCTGTTTGAGCACATCGAGCTGCTGTTTTTTAGCGATATAGGAGCTGTTTTCCGCCCCTGATTCCCCTGCCAGGGCGATCAATGCTTTTTCTTCCTGCTTGATACGGCTTTTAAGTTCTTTTGACTGCTGATCGACGTTCTTGGCAATTTTCGCACTCAGGGCCTTTTCTTCTTCGGAGAGTTTTTGTATCAGAAAGTCCTGGCGGTTTTTAAGAATATTGTATTCAGCCTGGGCATCATTGAAGCGGGATTCGGCCTCGACCAGCTTTTCCAGCAGCTTTTCGGCGTTGCCGGTCAGCTCGTAAATGTTCTGCTGTTTCATGTAGGATGACAACTGATCTTCGACTTCGGCGATCTCCCGCTGCTGACTTGCCAGCTGTTCACTGACAAACTCTTTTACCGACATCGCCTGATCGGCATTCCATTCGATGTCTTTACGCATGTAGGACCTACAGATCGCATTGGTCAGCAGAGCAGCTTCATCGGGGAAGGGACTCGACACCGATACTTTCAGGATATCGGTATCCCGGGCATTACTCACCGATACCCGCTTTTGTAACACTTTAGCGTATTCGCGCATCAACAGATCATAATCCACTTCTTCATCTTCTCCCCCTCCGAAACGCAAACCGCTAAACAACACACCGATGGGAGAAACATAATGCCGCTCTCCAAACAGCTGCAACGAATCACGATCATTCTGAGAAGCAAGGTCTCTTACCACTTCCTCAGCGAGCGGAAACGACTTGATCAGTTCGATATCGTTCTGGAGCTCGAACCCAGTCATCGACTCGAACGGATTTATCATCTCACCTACGCCACCCTTGTCAGTCTTGATAAGCACAACAGAGGTAGAGCGATACTCAGGAGTTGCGGAGAAATGGTACAAGAACACCAACACAAGAGCTACAACGGTCACCGCACTGATCAGGATTCTATTACTCCAGAGAACCTGAAGCAGCTCCTGAATGTTTATCTCTTGCTCTAACTGATTTTCGTTGTCTGCCATTTAATGGATTATGTTAATCTTAAGTGCTAAGTGCTAAGTGCTAAGTGCTAAGTGCTAAGGAGAAGATAAAAATTGTCATCCTCGGGCTTGACCCGGGGATCCATCTTCCAATGAACGTCACCATGGATGCCGCATCGAGTGCAGTATGACTTTCGTGGAGATTGTACATCACATCACCCATAATACCCGAAAGTCTGCTTCACAAAACGATATGACAATTCTCTTCTTGTCATCCTCGGGCTCGACCCGGGGATCCATGAGCAACCTTGCTGATCTGTATGAATGCCGATTCAGGCCCAAAACCCAGACCTCCTATTCCCCTAATCCCTATTACCTATATAACCAAATCCCTGCCACCTATCCCCCAACACTCTACCTTGTCGCGATGGCGACAACACTTGCTGCTGAAACGATAAGAGCAGCGATACGAAGCGCCATGTTGGTATCGAGGCCTTTGTCCTCCGGAATGACAATGGTGTCGTTTGGCTTGAGCTCGACAAACCCTGAACGGTCGCCTTCTTCAAAATATGATTCGAGATTGATCGGATACGTCTGCTTACCGTCTTCATCTGGTTTGTGGCGGAGTAGCTTGGCTTTTTCAAGGTTTGCATCTTCCTTCGGCCCCCCTACAAGCGAAAGCACCGATGAGATATCGGAATCCTGACGAACGATATGCTGACCGGGCTTGTATACCTCGCCAAGGACATTGACGTACATGAGTATATTACCCATGCTGTCGGTGAAATAGGTATCCTGCGGCATACCATATCCCGGCATGACTTGTGGCTGCTGACCGTAACTGTTTTGTTGGTATCCCCTTGAAGGTGATGAGTATAACAGACCGGACGAACCGTAAGGCTGCTGCGCCAAAGCGCACACCGTTACAAGCGGCGAAACAAAAACCTGTAGAGCAAGAACAAAGACGATGAAACGTTTCAATGTTTTTTTCATGACAGTGTACCCCGGTTACTATGAATAGTTATGTTCAAGGGAAGAAGGTCTTTTCAGCAAAGAAGTTATACTTTTTCCACATAAAAAATACGGCTTTTCGACAAAAAAGAAACTTTATACATAGCTCCGCCACGTCAGCCCCATAGCGGTACTGAAATAATGAAAAAAAAGTGCTCAGCTGACAAAGGGGGACGATGTTCAACGTTCCGCTGGAAGGGGGGAAACGGAAAACATCTCCTCGCTAAAAATACGAAATCATAATCAAATACAAAGGAGAAAAATAGTGATGGACTAATGGAGGAAAACAAGACAGGTGTTACAGATAGCACCGCTGTGAAAAACGAGAAATGAAGGAAAACAAAGATGCGTCGAAAAATCGACGCATCTGAAATAATCAGTATCGCATAAAGTTAACTAACAAAAAAGAATACAATCACGAGGATGTGATTATACCACCCAATGAAATTAACCGTCTTTACTTCGTCTCTTGTGCCTCGATAGCCTCCAGTTTCTTACCATTTCCACTACCGTTTTCTTTACCGTTACCGTTGCCGTTGTTTACATATGCATGACGAATGTCAATGGTTTGTGTTTTTTCATTATCGATCAGAACAAGAAACGTGCAACCCACAATACCAGTCGGCACTGACACACCGCCTGTTTGTGAAAATCCTGAAGCAAGCCCTGTCAACACACCTGAAGGACCGTTAAGTAAACTTGACAATACAGGAGATATGGAAAGGCCGTCACCTTTGGCGTCAACACCTACTCCCCATGAAATTGCCTGAGGAATGGACAGCAGTGTAATGTCATACCCTCTCAACTCCTTGATCCCTGCTGCAAACTGAGTCGCATCGAAGATCAGTGTGTGCAAATCAACCTCATCCGCTTTTGTTTTTTTACTCTGGATCGTAATCGAACCAACAAGTTCTCCCTGACCGACACCGGAAAAATCAAAATAAACATCGCGCTCTTTTATCTCTTTTCTCGAAGCGGGTTTTGCACCGGTATACACAATTTTGGTACCACCACTTTCACCCGTTTCAACGCGATGACATGTCGGAGCGAAAAAATGCTTCGATTGCAAGGCAAGTCCGGTCAACTGAGCTGGCCGTCCGATTAAATTGAAAAGACTGGGCAGCCCTACAGGACCGGTTACAGTCCCTGGCATATAAGGAGCTGGTGATGACGACGACCCTTTAAAACTGATAGACGCCGACGCAGCCCCGCCTTCTCCACCATCACCACCATTGTTGTTTTCAGCGACACTTGTAGACTGAGACTGAGAAACAGCCTGGTTATCGATATTTGTATCTGCCAAGCCAATAGTTGCCGAAAAAAACAAAACGAGCACAAAGGTTACCTGTAGTCCTTTTTTCATCGTGCATCTATATCTAATGTTGTTGTTTTAATGAAAGCATATGCAAGACCGGAGCTATTTTCCAGTCTTGCATTTCTTTCTCTGTTGACAGAGTTAACGTCAATCAAAACCGCCTGACCATGCTCCGACAAAACCATTGGAAGCACTCGAGTAACCGCCTATACCAGCGCCTCCGTTAGTATCGCCGCTTCCGGTTACAATAGACAACGTGTTGGTACTTGCCCATGCCGTATCTTCGCCGTAGCCGGCAAACGATGCACCGCTGAGATCAGCACTCAAAGCACCTCCCACCATACCGGTAACGTCATCACACGGAGCACAACCCGGGCAGGCGCCCTCATCTTCAACTCCGTCAAGATCAAGATCTGCTCCGCCATAAAGCCCAGAACCTGATCCAACCCACTGATTGGCGCCGACAACATAATCGGCATCACTATATGCCTCCATATTGAAATCACCTTCGATGCTGCCTTGTAACATGTCTTCACCGTATTCGACACACTGATCTTCGATGGTGGTGAATGCATAAAAGCCACCTACCACACCGCTAGTAGCATCGACGCCATTATACTGTGGAAGATCAGCCATAGCGACCGATCCCATGCCGAATAGTGCAACGGCTGCCAGAAGTGAAATGATTTTTTTCATGAAATTTCTCCTGTTTTTTTAAGACCGAAGAGAACGCCTTCAGCCCATTTTTTCAAAAGAATTGAAACTAAAATCCACTACCAGACCATGCACCAACAAAACCATTGGAAGCACTCGAGTAACCACCTATACCAGCTTGTCCATTAGTATCACCGCTTCCGGTCACAATTGACAACGCACTGGTACTGGCCCATGCAGTATCTTCACCGTAGCCTGCAAGCGCTGCGCCACTGAGATCCGCACTCAAAGCACCACCGACCATACCGGTAACGTCATCACATGGAGCACAACCCGGGCAGGCCGCTTCATCTTCAACTCCGTCAAGATCAAGATCTGCTTCTCCAAAAAGAACTGCGCCCGATCCAACATCCTGATTGGCGCCGACAACATCATCGGCTCCACTATATGCCTCCATAAAGAAATCACCATAAATACCGCCCCCTAGGTCTTCACCGTATTCAACACACTGATCTTCGATAGTGGTGAATGCATAAAAACCACCGACAACACCGCTGGTAGGATCTACGCCATTGTGCTGTGGAAGATCAGCCATGGCGACTGATCCCATACCGAATAATGCAACGGCTGCCAGAAGTGAAATGATTTTTTTCATAAAATTCCTCCTGTTAGGTTGTTTTGCACTGCAATTGAATGATGTAATAAGGGAGAAAGAACGATAAATTTTATTGAATCGTCATAGTTAATTTATAAAAACATCACAAAACAAAAAAACAATCGTTAAGATGTAATAATACAGGACTAAATTTCACACTGCTGAAACAATTACCGAAAAAACAAAAAAGCCGAGCAGTGATTACCAATTGTTCACAGCATAAGACAATCGCTACCGAGTACTTAACAAGTCGGGAAATAGCTTCTTCGCTGGCCACCTGCCCCCTATTCACTCAATATCCTTTCAAGGAAAATGCGTACCTTAGACATTGATTTCACAGGCACATGATAATTTGCCGGATGGCACAAGTATATTTTTTCACTTTCCATGACAAACCAGAACAATCACTCCTCCATCAGCAATCCATTGCAGAAGGAACATTTTTATATTACCCGTCAAGCTCTTGTCGAGCTCGATCTTTCTGAAAGCTGGCTCCCCGACCTTCCGTCCAACCGTCAATCCGCCCTTGAACAGGCTGAATTGCAAACGAAGAACATCAATCGCCGCATGAAACAACGCTTTGGCGACACGGCGAAGCAGTTACTCCCCGCTCAGTTTCATGGTATGAAACTCCTCCATGCAGCGGCTCATCTTATAATGAGCCGCCTGGTCGTGCAGCGAAACCCGGCATTTCTGGGTAAAATCGAAGCTTTTACGCTGCAGGAACTCGAGGAAAAAGGTTTTTCGGACTACCTGGACGCATTCATCTCGCAGTTCCCCCCCTCGAGTGTATTCAGAGGCTATCAAACGAGCCAGGAGTTTCTTGTATCGACATCCAACCGCCAGACCGTTCTGGAAGAATCACTTTTTGTATGGCTCCAGAATCAAAATCCGGCACTTGACCAGTTCGGATTCCTGTTAACCGACGATACACTCCGAAACGAGCCGTCATACCGCACAGTCGTGAACACGTTTCTCCACTCTCTCAAAGAAATAGGCCCTGTTGGCCCTGAAAATATCGATCCGGCGGAGCTGTTGACAAGACCGATACGCCATGCACCAAACTCCCTGCTTGAACAGTTACGCTATATAAAGATGCACTGGGGAGAATTCCTCGATGGAACACCATTGCTCGATATGCTCGACAACAGCATCACGCTTATTCAGGATGAAGATGCATGGCTGTTCTTTGAAAAAACCGGTCAGGAAAACCATGCGAATCATGGTGGTTTTTTTGAAAAACAGGCACATGCCCCTTCGTTCACCGACCTTGAAGACGAGCCTGAAAACTATTCTGTTGATTCTTCATGGATGCCCGAAGTTGTCATGCTTGCAAAAAGCACCTTCGTGTGGCTGGACCAGTTGAGTAATACCTATCGCCGCCCAATACACCGGCTGCAAGACATCCCCGATAAGGAACTCGACTCTCTTGCAGAGCGCGGGTTTACAGCACTCTGGCTCATCGGCCTTTGGGAAAGAAGCCCCGCCTCGCAGAAAATCAAGCAGCTTCATGGTAATCCTGAAGCCAAATCCTCTGCATATGCACTCGAGAGCTATACAATCGCCGATGAGCTCGGCGGTTACGAAGGGTATCTGAACCTTCGCCACAGAACCTTGCAGCGAGGCATACGGCTTGCAAGCGACATGGTACCCAACCACACCGGTCTGGACTCCTCTCTGGTAAAGGATAAACCGGAATGGTTCATCAACGCTATCGACCCTCCTTACCCTTCCTACTCCTATAACGGCCCGAATCTCAGCACCGATTCCCGTTTCGGCATCTTTATCGAAGATGGCTACTGGGACCGCTCCGATGCTGCTGTCACCTTCAAGCGGGTAGACTACCAGAATGGAGAGACCAGATATGTCTATCATGGGAACGACGGCACCACAATGCCATGGAACGATACGGCGCAGCTCAACTTCCTGAACTCCGAGGTGCGCGAAGCGGTTATCCAGCAGATTCTCCATGTCGCAAAGATGTTTCCGGTTATCCGCTTCGATGCGGCAATGGTTCTGGTTAAACGACATATCCAACGTTTATGGTACCCTCAGCCGGATCACAACGCCGGCATTCCATCTCGAAGCGCTTATGCAATGAGCATGGAAGAGTTCAACAAGCTCATCCCCGAGGAATTTTGGCGTGAAGTGGTTGACCGTATTCATGCCGAAGCTCCCGATACGCTCCTGCTCGCCGAAGCGTTCTGGATGCTCGAGGGATTTTTTGTCCGTACGCTCGGCATGCACAGGGTGTACAACAGTGCGTTCATGCATATGCTGAAGAAAGAGGACAATGCCGGATACCGGTACCTGATAAAAAACACTCTGGAATTTGATGCCGGAATTCTGCAGCGTTATGTGAATTTCATGAATAACCCGGATGAGGATACGGCGATCGAGCAGTTCGGTAAAGGAGATAAATATTTTGGAGTATGTGCAATGATGGCCACCATGCCCGGATTACCGATGTTCGGCCATGGGCAAATTGAAGGATTCAGTGAAAAATACGGAATGGAATACGCCCGCGCGTACCTTGAAGAGCATCCTGACGAGGAACTGATTACAAGACATGAACGGGAGATTTTTCCTCTCCTCAAAAAGCGTGCACTTTTTGCCGGAGCGGAAAACTTTTTTCTCTACGATGTCTACAACCCGCAAGGGCATGTCGACGAGAACATCTTCTGCTACTCCAACCGACAGGGAAATGAGCTTGCGCTTGTAACATACAACAACGCTTGGGAACAAGCCACCGGTTATGTTACAACTTCGGTTGGCTTTAAAACAGCAAATGGTATCGAACAACGCTCTTTATGCGATGGACTCGCGCTGAGCCAGGACGATACGGCATATGTTGTTTTCCGGGACCATGTTTCAAACATCGAGTTTATCCGGCAAATTCGAGAGCTGCGTGAACAAGGACTGTACATTGTTCTGGGAGGCTATCAGTACAACGTCTTTCTGGATTTCAGGGAAGTCCGTCCATCGAAACTGATGCCTTACGACCGACTACACAGCGATCTGGATGGACGAGGTCTACCATCCATCGACAAGGCTGTACTTACAATGAGCCTTGCACCGATTCACAATCGAATAACCGGCTTTTGCTCTCAGAAAAATCTCGACCTGCTGCTCGCTGAAACTTCCCTTACGGAAAAACAACGGACCTCGCTCGAAGAGCCCCTCTCCGCTCTCCTTGACTTTGTTGCAGAAGAATACACAAACCTGACTGATACACCGGTAACAGTCCCTGAAAATGCTGTTGCCCGTGGATGCGACTTTTTCGATCAAGCCTCCACACTGGCATCCATACTCCAAACCGGCTCCTGCATCCCGGCAGAACTGAGAAAAAGCCTCGGAATAGAAGGTTCACGGAAAAACGGTTTCAGCCATTTTGTACTGATATGGATAACGGTAGAGGCTATCGAACAGCTTTTTGAGCAAAACGGTATGTTACAACAGGGAGTAATCGAGGATTTGTTGCTTGCAGAGCCATTGACACGAGCTTTCCAGGAAAATGTCCGGCTGAAAAACACCCCGGCTCAACAGTTGGTCGATCTGTTCATCTGCCTTCTTACAATAAAAATGCCAAAAACGTCTGTACAGAATCCCGAAAGATATCTTTTTGAAAAACTCTGTCCTTTTCTTGCGGAAAACGGCATATCGAATGCCGAAACCTTTCTGTCCATTCAGACAAAACACAACAAACGCTGGTTCAGTGCGTCGCGATTCGATTTGCTCACCTCCTGGATCTTCGCGGTTACCATGCTTCATGCCCAACAAACGAAAAAGCAGAAAACGGGTATCGCAATAAAAGAAGTGGACATCTGGATCGAAGCCCTTGAAAAAATAAAAGAAAACGCCTTCATTGCCGGATATGAAGCCGAGACGTTTTTAAAGAACGCCATTGTTAGCCAACGATAAGATCATCGGAAAAGCCTTGGTTACTCTGATGCTCCTGTGCGAATGCCGAATACCTATTTCACGGGGCAGCATGACTTCTCTCTCCTCCGTCATCCTCGGGCTCGACCCGGGGATCCATGAGTATCCCTGTTTTTCACCATGGATGCCGCATCGAGTGCGGCATGACTTTGGAGTAGGTTGGATGCCGCATCATATGCGGGATGACTCCACCCTCCCTGTCATCCTCGGGCTCAACCCGGGGATCTTGAAAACGAAAAACGCCCGGGGTTGCCGGGCGCTTTTTTGTATTTATGCCAATTTGATTCCTACCAGCCGTATTCCAGGTAAACCCTGTATGTTCCGATAAGCAGTGAAGCGAGTACGATCAATCCCAAAAAGGTAAAAAGTGGGCTTTTCTCCTCTCTTGCCGCCTTTTTATCCATGAATGGCACCAGCGCCCAGACTATTGCGACAACCGTGAAGAGAATAATGGCAAGCAGTTCGCCACCTTCAAATTTGAAATCTTTGAGAAGCTGGAACTGTGCCCAGAAATACCATTCGGGCTTGATTCCATCAGGTGCTGCAGCAAGTGGGTCGGCTTTCACCCCAATTTCCCATGGGAATACAGAAGCAAGGTAAATCAGGAGAGCAAAACCCAGCATCCAGGCGATCCCGTCTTTAGCGATGAAGGTCGGGAAAAACTTTTCGTAACCTTTGACAAGTCCAGCTTCCTTGTAGCCTATAGGAGTAGAAGCGCCGAGTACCTGAACGAGCATGAGATGTCCTGTAAGGAAAAGCATGACAAGACCTGGCAGCAACACGACATGCATGGCAAACATGCGGGTAAGCGTTTCAGCACCGACTTCTTCGCCACCGCGAAGGAGCTGAACGATGAACTCTCCGCCTGGAGCAACTTTCGGCACTTCCGTACCGATCTGTGTCGCGAAGTAGGCAAGTTCGTTCCATGGAAGCAGGTAACCGGTAAATCCGAAACCAAGGGTGAGCACCAGAAGCACAAACCCACTGACCCACATGAGTTCACGGGGTTTACGATAGGCTTTCATGAAAAAGGTGCTGAACATATGGATAAATGCCATGAGCACCATGAGGTTGGCCGACCACGCATGTACCTGGCGAATGAGCCAGCCGTATGGAACTTCGGTCTGGATGTATACGAAACGTGCAAATGCTTCTGCTTCGGTTGGGCGATAGTAGAGAAGCAAAAGAAGCCCGGTGATGATCTGAATGGCAAAGAAGAATAGTGTCAAACCGCCGAAATAATACCAAATCGAAAGGCGGTGTTGCGGAACCTCTTTTTTCTTCATGTAATCGATAATCGGCCCCAACACATTGAAACGTTCCTGAAACCAGCTTGTACCGGCACCGGTCTTACTGTCTTTGAAAGGGTTAGCTTCGGCTCTGACTTCCGCAGGTTTGTAGACACCTTTTTTCGATGGGCTTACTTTCGCTGGAGCAGGCTTTGATTGTGCAGGAGCACCGGCTTTTGCCGCTGGCGGCTTTGCTTTGCCTGGGACTGACGGTTTGGCAGCCGGCGGTTTTGGCTTGCCTGCCGGAGACGGTTTCGATGCCGCCGTTTGCTTATTGTTGTTTTCTTCAGCCATATTTCTTGACTCCCTTGTTGTTCAAGTAGTTAAATTATGCTTTTGAAATTACCAGATCATCACCATCTACCCTGACATTGTAAGGAGCCAAAGGCAAAGGCTGCGGGCCGGAGATGATTTTACCATCCTGTTCGTAACGGGCACCATGACAGGCACAATAGATGAGTTCTTCATCCTCTTTCCACTGTACAAGACAACCGAGATGTGTACAGACGGCGCTGCAAGCTGTCAGCTGACCGCCATTATTGACAACGATGACTTTATCCTTGTTGAACTGATAAATCTTTCCGGAATCCGGCGGCACTTCGGAAGCTTTTCCAACAACTTTTTCGTCGACATCCTTGACTTCTTTTTCTGCCGGCGGTGTAATATATTTTACAACAGGATAAAGAGTTCCTGCCGCCACAACAGCCCCGATTCCGCCAACAGCCTTACCAAGAAAATTGCGGCGTTCGAAATCGATTCCTTCAAGTGAAGCGTCCCTTGTTTTCTCACCAGGAACAGCTCCGGAAGATTGATCGGAAGGACCGCCCTGAAGCGAACTCAGCCTTTTGGGGCTTTTGAAATTACTGTTTTCAGCCATTACTATCTATCTCCTTTTTTATGACTTACAGGCACCTTGAAAAAAAATTCCCAAAAGGATACCCTTGTATTAGTATGCAAACATACTCCCTTTATCTGAACATATCAGCACATGACTGACAAGCATAACGAATGCAGGAGCAACCTTGTTATGCGCCATGTTCGATGCAAAATTTCTCAAACCCCATTAGGTACAAGCAAAAGAGGCGAAAAACCCATAGAAAGACTCTCGTCGTTCGAGGTTTCGATTTGCCGGGCTAATCGGCAACCGCTTTTTTCTGTTACGCACATAAAGCCATACGGAAAAAGCCCAACCTAATGGAAACGAGGACGAATTTAACTATTTTTAGCGTTTAAACCAATCCCAACAAGTCTTAAAAAAATTATAGCTATCGTACATCCGAGAACCGACCCCATGCCGCCAGACTCTGCAACGGGTAAAAAATCTCAGTACAGGAAATTTGAGGCGTCCGGGATTGAGAAATTCAGATATCCCTCTGAGCTCGACAGGACCTCGACCATCTTTATGAAAAACAATATCGGAACCGTAGCGCAGATAAAAAGGACCTGAATCAAGCACCTGCTTCTGCTCGATATCCATAAAGAAATTTTCGCGGGAAAACCTCAGGTTCCGGCTGTGAAGTGGAGCGAACAGACCCCGTCGTAACCCGGATGTCTCGACACCGAGCCCATCATGTACCGTTAGCTCGCTGGTAACATTATCCCGCAGCATACAGAGAGCGAGGGGTTTGTATCCAGAGTTTTTGAAAAAAATCACATAGTAGATAAGATCGTACGTATCTGAAAAAGCACGCCCCCAGTACCATGTATTGATATACTCGTGCATGGGCATAAGCCCGAGATTATGGTCATGGTACCCCTGCCCACGAATGGTCATCGTACGGCTCTTTTTTTTACGGGTATCTTCCAGAGTCAGAGAACCGGAAACATCCGCTCTCGGAAGGGTAAGCAACCATTCATGATGCGGCACTTTTCCGTTATTGTTCGCATCACTTTTCCGGTACGAGTAGTTATGTCTGACAGAAAAAATCAGTTCAGCCGTAACTTTCTGGCGTCTTGCAGGAAAATCAAACGCTATCTCGAGAACATAAGCCTCCTTGAGCGTGTCATAATAAAAACGATTATCCTCAAATCTTCCCACTATATCGTTTCCAGAGCTCTCAAAAAGCGAAGCGTGCCCTTCCTTGATAAAATTTACCGACTCGCACCCGTTTTCATAGACCTGAAAACTGAACGCTGCGTAATCGAGCGCCTTTGGTGGATCCGAACCGGTTTTTCTCCAGTTCAGATAGTGATCCATGTAATAGGGCGAAAAAGCAAAGCCGGCAAACCAGATACAAACAACCGAAAGGCCTTGCTCCCGGTCTTCGGCATCGAAATACCACCACTCATAAGAACCGGGTTCCTGAAGATTATGCCAGATATCCCGATCTAATTCCGTGGAAATATTCATACCTGGATTGAGCGTTTCAAATTGTACCGACTACCTTGTTTACAGCCTGAATACCGTGTTGCTCTGGCAGCCATGGGGACCATGGGTCGAAAGTATACTTATCTGTATTGAACAAAACAAAAAATACGCACAATTTGTAATCCCGATTCGCAAGAAAGCGCGAACAATGGTTCAAATTCAGGATTGGAAAAACATGGAGAATTTAACCAGTCTGCTTTACCAGTATTGTATTGTGCTGAAAAAAAAGAAGATATGAAAAGGATGCGGTTCCAACCGATACGAGTATCAGCTAAAATTGCCTGGTGGACAGAGAGGGAATCGAACCCCCGACACAAGGATTTTCAGTCCTTTGCTCTACCAACTGAGCTATCTGTCCTCAAACGTGACTGCCAATATAAGGATCACCGGGAAATTTGCAAAAAGAAAATAATAACAGAGCCTTGAAAAGTCACAAAAAATCAAATGTTACGAGAATTCTATCCACGAATTAAACGTGAATCGATGACTTATTTCTCTAATTCGTGCTAATTAGTGGACCTGAAAATCAGTCTCTGACAACAACGCCTCTCGAGTTCAATCCTGGATCGTTCCGTTTCTGTACCTTGACCTTATCGATACCGTTCCTGAGCCTCCGTAAAACGGTTTCTTTTCCAAAAACTTCCAGCATGTGATACAAGCTTGGACCGAATCCGACACCGGAGGTGAGTATTCTCATAGGATGAATCAGAAAAGCCGGTTTCTTGCCTTTACGCTTTGCAAAATCCTTGAGGGTTGCCTCGAGGTTATCTGCACTAAAATCATCGGTCTCGTCAAGCACACCAATGAACTCCCTGAGAACATCATTGGTATCCGTCACCCAGCGCTTCTGAACAGCCTTTTCATCATACTTCTCGGGATCGAAAAAGAAGTAACTTGAAAAGGTAATCATTTCAAGCTCGAAATTGACCCGTTCCCTCATCAGCTCTACGACCTGAGCGAGGTACTCTTCACTTGCAATCCGATCGACATCCATGTCGGTACTCTTTTTCTCCAGCTCAGCCTGTAACAAAGGTGTGATAGCACGTATGATCTCTTCCTGAGGACGGGCCTTGATATACTGTTTTTCAATCCAACCAAGCTTTTCCACGTTGAACACAGCACCGGCTTTTCCAACTCTTTCGAGGCTGAAGGCCTGCTCGAGCTCATCGAGGCTGTATACCTCTCTCTCGCAGCCATCACCTTCGTTCCATCCAAGAAGAGCCACGAAGTTAACGATTGCCTCGGGGCTGTAGCCCTTCTTGATGAAGTCCTCAACCGCTACATCTCCCTGCCGTTTGCTGAGCTTGGAACGGTCAGGATTGAGCAAGAGAGGCAAATGGGCTGCTTTGGGCGGCTCCCAATTGAAAAATTCATACAGCAAAAGATGTTTAGGCATTGAAGAAAGCCACTCTTCGCCCCGGATAACATGACTGATTTCCATGAGATGATCATCGATCACGCTTGCGAAATGATAGGTAGGAAAGCCATCCGACTTCATGAGAACCTGATCGTCAACAGTCGCAGAATCAAATTCGACCGGCCCACGAACAATATCATCGAACATGATGGAAATATAGTCCGGCACTTTCATACGAACCACATAAGGCACACCGTCATCCAGTTTTTTTTTGATCTCGGTTTCAGGCATCGATCCCCCCATACTTTCAGGGAGCCATTTACGGTTATATTTCGGCTGCAACCCCTGTTTCATCTGAAGCTTACGGTTTTCTTCCAGCTCATCGGCTGTTGAAAAACAATAATATGCGTTTTTCTGATCCAGAAGCTGCTGACAGAACTGCTGATAGATACCAAGCCTTTCGGACTGCACGTATGGCCCAAAATTGCCTCCATGCACAAAACTTTCATCGGCAACAATACCGGTCATTGCAAGCGTATTCATCAAACTCTTATCGGCGCCCTCGACTTTTCTTGCCTGATCGGTGTCTTCGATTCTCACAATGAAGTCGCCGTTCATTTTTCTCGCATAGAGATAGTTATAGAGAGCTGTACGCAATCCACCTACATGGAGATACCCTGTGGGCGATGGAGCAAATCTCGTTCTTACCCGCTGACCTGGAGTTGTTTGCATAATGACGTTAAACTATAATACTATTGACTTGGGAGCACCTCCATATCGATTCGTGTTACAGAGCGTCCCGATGTAATGTTTTCCGGTATGTAAAGGCAAGGAATTTAAAAAAAAGTCCCTGTTATTCCTATAGCGCACAATACAGTGGGATCTGTCACCGGCCCTCGAAAAAACATTGTAGTCCACGGATTGAACAAAGCTTTAACAACTTTAAGCTATTAGAGTAACATTCAGTCCACGAATTTGCACGAATAAACACGAATTGAATGAATCAGCGAATTGGTTTTCAGCTCGAGCTTAAACAACAATTCACCGGAAGTTCGGCTTTCGTGCATCGATGATGAAACCGCTGTTTCAAAACCGGCGAAAGAAGTATCGCCGATTACGGTAGTGATGTATTTCCAATTCAAAAAAAATTTATTGCCGTAATTGGCTTCACCGTCCTTGATTTTCGAATAATCTCAGTTTTGTACCGGCGGAAGCCCTTGTTCGCTGTCGATTCGATGTAAACCGGACTGCAATGAACCGATTCTTTTTTTTACTTCGTGAAAATTCATGCTAATTCGTGTTCGGCACAATGTGTGAAATTTAGTTTGCAGGGAATCACGTAAATGGATATATCGAAATAAACTTTTAATGTTCGCACAGAGTTGTACTTTTAATTACTTTAAAAAAGACAAGTTACCTTGACATTTCAACAGAATACCGATACAAATGGCCGATAAAGAGAGCAAAAAGCGTCAAACGCCAAACAAATTCAAGCCAGTGAAAGATCAGACTCCGGAATCCGGAGGATGGTTTGGAAGCGGAGGAAACGCAGAAGGCTCGAAAGAACGATTCCCGAGGATATTGATCTACATCATGCTGTTCCTTGTTTTCATTTTTATTTTTCAGAGGTTTTTTGTCCAAGATGATTCGAGGGAAATCTCCTACAATGAATACCGTAAAGTGCTTGGTCAGGATCAGCTCGTCTCACTGACAATTGAAACCGCTCCCGATAAATCCGCTTTATTACGAGGTGTGTTGAAAAGTCCGGCAACACTTCAGCTGATCGATGGCACTGCAATGCAAGTTGACCGGTTTTTCACCAGAATTCCGGAGTTTTCGATTGAACAAGCAGACATCCTCGCCGAAAAAGGCATTGAAGTCAAGGTTCGCGAAAGCACCAATGACTTCAACAACTTCCTTATTTTACTTGCGCCGTGGCTTATTTTCGCTGCAATCTATTTTTTCATTTTCCGTCGCATGTCCATGCAGAATGGCGGAGTTCAGAAAAATATTTTCGCTTTTGGCAAAAGCAGAGCCAAACTGATGAGTGATTTCGACGTCAAGACCACGTTCAAAGATGTTGCAGGTGTTGACGAAGCTGTCGAGGAACTGAAAGAAACGGTCGATTTCCTCATGAGCCCGGAACGTTATCAGCAGATAGGCGGAAAGATTCCCAAGGGTGTTCTCCTTCTTGGACCTCCGGGTACCGGTAAAACGCTCCTTGCCAAAGCCATTGCCGGAGAGGCGAAGGTTCCGTTTTTTTCCATATCCGGTGCGGACTTTGTCGAAATGTTTGTCGGAGTCGGCGCAGCCAGGGTCCGTGACCTGTTTGAAACGGCGAAGAAAAACGCCCCTTGCATCGTCTTCATCGACGAAATCGATGCGGTAGGAAGAAGCCGCGGAGCAGGACTTGGCGGTGGGCACGATGAACGCGAACAAACCCTCAACCAGCTCCTGGTGGAAATGGACGGCTTCACCACCAAAGACAATGTCATTCTGATTGCAGCGACGAACAGGCCGGATGTTTTGGATACGGCATTGCTGAGACCGGGAAGGTTCGATCGTCAGGTCACGATAGACAAACCCGACATTCGCGGCAGAGTCGCAATACTGAAGATTCACTCTCGTAAAACCCCTCTTGCGAATGGTGTCGATATCGAAAAAATAGCGCAGAGCACCCCTGGTTTTTCAGGAGCCGATCTTGCAAACCTTATCAACGAAGCCGCTCTTCTTGCATCCCGCGGAGGCCGCAAGGATATTTCTGTGGATAATTTCGAAGAAGCCAGAGATAAGATACTGATGGGCCCTGAACGAAGAAGCATGTACATCTCCGAAGAGCAGAAAAAAATCACGGCTTATCATGAGTCGGGCCATGTACTTGTGGCAAAGTTCACCAAAGGTTCCGACCCGATTCACAAAGTAACCATCATACCCAGAGGACGTTCTCTGGGGCAGACCGCCTACCTTCCTGAAGAGGATCGATATACCCAGGATCGGGACAATCTGATTGCCATGATAACCTATGCTCTTGGCGGAAGAGCGGCCGAAAAGCTTATCTTCAACCAGACCAGTACCGGGGCGGAAAACGATATAGAACGTGCCACGGAAATTGCAAGAAAAATGGTTCGCAACTGGGGAATGAGCGAAAAACTTGGACCGATTAATTATGGAAACGGCCACAAGGAGGTATTTCTTGGCAAAGATTATTCTCACGTTCGAGAGTATAGCGAAGAAACCGCTTTGCAGATCGATGTGGAGGTACGCAATATCGTGATGGAATGCATGGAAAATGCGAAACGGATTCTTTCCGAAAAAAAGAATCTCCTCGATGCACTCGCTACGGCCCTGATTGAAAAAGAAATTCTTAACAGCGAAGAAATAGACGCGATCATAGAAGCGGGGGGCGGCATGGCATCCGCCTCATAAGTACTCAACCAAAAATTTTTCAACGAGAAAACAGGTCATGCAGATAGTCTGGATGTTACTTACAGGATTGGCGGCAGGGGTGCTTTCCGGCATGTTCGGCATAGGTGGTGGCCTGATCATCGTACCTGTACTCGTGCTGGTCATGGGCTTTACCCAGCATACAGCAAACGCAACATCCTTGATAGCACTTCTTCTTCCTGTCGGCCTTCTTGGCGTATTGGAGTATTATCGAGCGGGAAAAATAACACCTGAGCATATCTTGTTTGGCCTTCTTATTGCGCTGGGGCTTTTTGCCGGAGCATTTCTGGGAGCGAAAATAGCGACCTCCCTGTCAAATGAGGTACTTCGAAAAATTTTTGCTGTATTTGTAGGAATTGTTGCAGTAAGAATGTGGTTACAATAAATATTGGTAACGTTATCTAACCTTAGAACTTAAGCGCCATGGGAAACACAACGACAAAAGCAGATCTCGTTAATACCATCTCTCACAGAACCGGACTGACCAAGCATGAAACGGAATCAGTGGTTGATTGTCTTTTTGAAAGCATCATCGATTCATTGAAAACCGGAAAAAGAATCGAGATAAGAGGGTTTGGATCGTTCAATATTCGTTATAAAAACCAAAGACAGGCACGAAACCCCCGTACCGGTGAAAAGGTTTCAGTTGACGCCAAGAACGTCCCCACGTTCAAGATATCCAAAGAGTTCAAGCATGCAGTAAGCCAAAGCCTCAAGGTTTGACTGTGAAACATGCCACCCATTAAAGCAGGAACGGAATAGCCTGTATACAAAAGACAGTGAGGAAAGGGATAAAGAGCAGGGGATGTACCAAGAGAAGAGAGAGGAAGGCCTTAACCGTGTGTTTTAAAACATGCCTTCCTCGTCTCCATTTTTTGCTATAAATAAAACGGGTCTTCAACCAGTTCGAAATCAAGAGTATGTCTGTTCGAAAAACAGACCTTGATGTAGTGCCTGTTTTCTTCATCAAAAATATTCGCCCCTTTTTCTGCCGCCTGCAGGATGATATGCCCTTTGCTTCGACCGAGTTCTTTACGGAGGTCCCCCCCTTTTCTAAAGACAAGGTTGGTATACTGCTCACCTTCACGGACAGCCAAATGGCCATTCCCCTCACTGAAGTCGGTCAAAAGATCAGGCACGGCAAGAAGTGACATTTCCTTTCCGATCCAAACACTGAGCAATTCAAGGTGAAAAGGCAGGTAGACCGAATTCCTGAAAATCATCCCTTTTTCACCATCATGTATTGACTGGACAAACCCTTTCATAAGTGTAGGTATTAGGTTAGATATTTTTCTTTTGTCTGCTCCGAGTATGCTCTGTGTAACAACACCATATTACACAGGGCATACTCATTGTTCGCAAGCAAGAACTCAATTCACCAGTCCAATTCTTTTGCCTTGCCCTTCAGTCTTTACAGCAATTTAAAAATTGAAGAAAACGAACCATATGACTGTAAAAACAGGAATCAGTATCGGCAAAGAATACTTGTAGACATACTCGACAAAACTCGGGACATCTACATCGGCTTGTTCTGCTATATTTTTAACCATAAAGTTCGGCGCATTACCGATATAGGTTATCGCACCGAAAAATACAGCCGCTACAGATATGCCAAGAAGATACACATCCGAAGGAACATCGGACGCAATGGGGGAAGGAATACCGTCGGCGAAGCTGCGAACAGCCTCGACAGACCCAATATCCGATCCGAATTTACCCATTGAACCTGCAAGAAAGTTCAGATACGTCGGCGCATTGTCAAGCACCCCCGACAAGGATCCGGTAAGCCAGTAAAAGCGTGAAACAGAAAATTCAGCCGCGTGTGACTCGGCGTACGCCCCAATAAGCTCGAGAGCAGGAATCATGGTGGCAAAAATCCCGATGAAGAGAAAAGCCACTTCCTTTATCGGTTCGAAATTGAATTCGTTACCTTTCATCGCTTCCTGATCGGCCGTTTTGTATGCAGCAAACGCTACGGCAAACATAATGACTTCACGGATTCCGAAAGGCACGTGAAGCATATGCTGAAGGCTTGGAAAACCCGATATGACAGCCGGATCCATAAACACTGCCACAATGATTATCGCAAGAAAAATAAAGCTCCGGGCTCCCTTTATTTCAAGAGCTTTTCCGGTCTGCTGCTCAAACCCGTCAGGCACGGTTCCTTTTCCGGCCATGGTATCCATCACCATGAAGATCCCGAGCAAAACGAGTATCGTCACCAGCCAGATATGCCATACCTCTTTCAATATCCAGAAAAACGGAACCCCCTTGAGAAAACCGAGGAAAAGAGGTGGATCACCGATTGGAGTCAAACCTCCTCCGATATTGCTGACCAGAAAGATGAAGAATACGATGTGAAAAGGCTTCAGACGCCCTTCATTGATACGCATATACGGCCGGATCAGCAGCATGGACGCTCCGGTTGTACCGATAATGTCCGCAAGAATAGCTCCAAAAAAGAGCAACCCCCCATTCACAAGCGGCCGGCCACGACTCCCGATTTTGATGAGAATTCCTCCAGATGCAATAAAAAGCGATGAAATGAGAGCGATGAACGAGATGTACTCTTCAAGAGTATGCAATAAAGCATGCGTACCGTGATCCATGAAAAAGCCGTAGAAAACGGCAACGATCGCCCCCAGTCCCACAGCAACCTTCGGGTAATGATGCTCCCAGAAATGATGATAAAACAAAGGTCCGGTAGCGATCATCAGAAGCAAAATAACGAAGGGAATAACCATCCATACCGGAGGAAGGTGCATAACCTCTTCAACTACGTGACCCGCAACCTCATGTCCAGCAGCTGCAACCTCAGAAGCAAAAAGGTCCGCACTGAACCCGAAGGATAGTACTACAAATGCAATAACAAAGAAGAACAAAGAGCGTAACCAAAGATATTTCATATTACTATTCCCCTTCAAACTCTGTAAGACAGAACAGGTTGTAGCCTTTGCCTTCAAGTTTTTTCTGTCCGCCAATGTCTGGAAGGTTAACGATAAACGCCATCTCCGCTATAACACCGCCAACCTTCTCGACAAGAGCACCTCCAGCAAACGCGGTTCCTCCGGTAGCAAGAAGATCATCAACAAGCAAAACACGGGTACCTTTTTCAAAAGCGTCGATATGCATTTCAACCTTGTCCGTACCATACTCAAGCTGATACTCCTGATCGACGACCTCTCCGGGAAGCTTGCCCGGCTTTCTGATCGGAACAAATCCCTTGCCGAGAGTGTAGGAAAGCGCTCCTCCAATGATAAAACCTCTTGCCTCCATGCCTACGATCATATCAAAATCAACCCCGTTTTCGAGGTAGTGCTGTGTGAACTGGTCAATCACAAGCCTGAAACCTACCGGATCCTTAAGAAGAGTGGTAATGTCACGAAACATGATTCCTTTCTTGGGATAATCGGGAATAGTACGGATACGTGATTTAATAGCCATTGGAGTAATTATTTAGACAGGTTAACAAGTTACAGAACAAACCTCTCAGCGAAACGCAGATATTCCTGGCAAAAGGCTACTAAGTTACAAATCTACCTTCTAAAATCAAATCCTCTCCCATACTTTCGATCAAAACAGTCCTGCTACGTCCAACAAACTCCACAGGGTCACAACTGTCATTTTCTTTGACGCTCACTCGTAAATAATTTTCGGAATATCCGGAAAAGACAGTGCTTCCGCTTGTTGCAGTTTCAAGCCCCTCGAGCAGCACATCGAGGGTCTTTCCTACATATCGAGAGGTAAACTCCCGCTGTTTTTTCTCAGCGAGATCAAGAAGAAGCCTACTTCTTGAACGAGCAGTCTCGGCATGGACCTTCTTACACACACCTGAAGATATCTGCCGGGCAAGCGTCGTCCCAGGCCTGAGAGAACATGGAAAAACATGCAGGTACGCAGCAGGAAGAGTTTCCAGAAACCTGAAGGTGGCCTGAAAATCTGCCTCAGTCTCGCCTGGATACCCGGTGATAACATCCGCACCTATCGCACAGCCGGGTATCGCTTCGACAGCCTTCAGAAAACGTTCCCGATAACCCGCCGTTGTATAGCGACGCCGCATGGCAATGAGAATAGTGTCCGAACCTGACTGAAGGGGAAGATGAAAGTGAGGCATGATCTTCGACGAAGAAGCAACCACGCCTATCAACCTGTCACTCAGAATATCAGGCTCGATGGAGCTTATCCTGATCCTGCCGACATCGACAGACTCCAATTCATGAAGCAATTCAACGATGGTAGCCGAACCGCTATGATAATCGGCAATATTGACACCTGTGAGTACAATTTCTCGATATCCTGCCTCTGTAAGTGTTACAGCATCGGCAATCACTCTATTCAAAGGCACGGATCGTGACCGTCCCCGTGCCAGGGGAATGGTACAATATGCACACCCATAATCACAGCCGTCCTGAATTTTCAGAAACGCCCTGGTCCTCCCTAAATTCTTGTCATATACCAGAGAATGTGCCGGTGCAGCCTCTTTTATATCCCAAGGAGAAGCTGCATCGATGTAGACAGCTTTACGACAAGCTGTTATATATTTTTGAACGTTGAACTTCTCTTCAGAACCGAGAATCACATCAACACCATGAATATTCTCCAAACGTTCAGGATTTAGCTGAGCATAGCATCCAATAGCAGCAATCCTGCTCTTCGGATACCTTTTAATCATCTTTCTAATGTGCTGTCTCGACTTTTGAGCAGCTTGCCCTGTGACCGCACAAGTATGTATAATTACAAGATCCGGCTCTTCATTTCCAGATGATATTTGCCAACCGTTCTGAACAAAACTTTCCAGTATTGCCGATGTTTCAGCATAGTTTAGCTTACAACCAAGCGTCTTTACATAAACACGTTTTTTTTTCATAATCCACTCGAAATCACAAGCTTCGTAAAACGATCAAAAACAACAATCAAGAAGCATGTACACACATATATTTTACAGCACAGTAAACGATACTATGTATTATCCATTATTTGATTTCTTCGATCATTCAATTAATTCATGAAAGAAAAAAGAAACAAACAATCTCTTTCAGAAAGAACTCATCTTACTATCTTTTAATAACTTATTTTTTCTCAACCATGTCATTTTCTTCATTTTTCAAGATAGTCAGTAACGCTCGAATCGCAAAAAACAACAAATATATTGCTTACACATTTCATTTCTTTTATATTAGTGATGTGTGAGCACAATTATATCAAAAAAAACAACACTAAAGGCGCACGAAATGAACATCAACAAAAGAGATGTAGCAGCTCCCGACAAATATGATCTTTTTATCCAGAAGATCGATCAGTTTCAGTCACTCGTTGAAAAAAAGAAAGAACTACAGGAATCTATTACGCAAATACAATGCGAATATGAAGAAAGAATTCGACCAATACAAGACGAGCTTACCGTTATCATAAAAAAGTTGGACCAAAACCTTTCAAGGCTTGAATCCGGTACCGAGGCAACAACAGCGAAAGGAGGATATACCAAATATGGCAGAGGCCAGCTCGGTGAAGCAATCAAGGAACTCTTGCGCACCAATCCATCACAAGCATTCAAACCCAAAGAAATTGCGGACGCCTTGAACACGAAAGGAACAGCTGTCAGCCTTTGGTTCAATAAATACGGTATTGCAGACGATGAAATCGAACGCATTCCGTCAGGTAAAGGCGGTAAGAGATTTGTCTATAAAATAAAATGAAGTTCTTCCCTCATAGCACCTGTTCCTTTATAGTAAACACGAGAGGTTGCCTCGAAAAGGCAGCCTCTCGTATTATATACAGGCAATCGGTAGTAACGTCCCTTTTCTTGTCATCCTCGGGCTTGACCCGGGGCTCCATGAGCGTCCCTGTTTCTCTCCATGGATGCCGCATCGAGTGCGGCATGACTTCCCGCCAACATCCACATCCATTCCCTATTCCCCATTACCCGTTACCTACTATACCCATCCCCCTTCTACCCTTTTACCTTCTTACTTTTATTAAATGACGTCCGAACAGCAAGTGGGCTATCCATCCACTCAGCGATTCTATCTCAATACCCCAAATTTCTTTTGTTTCTGAAAAAGTTCAAGGCTAAACCCACCATAACCATATTACCCAGAAGTGATGAACCGCCGTAAGAAAGAAAAGGTAATGGAACTCCTATAACAGGAAAAAGGCCGATGGTCATACCGACATTGATCATCACATGAACCAGCCACAGAGAAACAAAACCGACAAGCGTAAGCTCGACAAACTTATTCTTGATAACACTGACTAGCCAGAGCATCCTCAGAAAAAGAGCGAGAAAAAGACTCAGCAACACTATACTACCAAGCAAGCCCATCTCTTCGCCAATCACACAGAAAATAAAATCTGTCCATTGTGCCGGAATAAAACGTAGTTGCGTTTGTGTTCCTTCAAGAAAACCCTTTCCAAACATTCCACCCGAGCCAATCGCAATTTTGGCTTGCAGAGCATTGTAACCCGCCCCCAGGGGGTCTGACATAGGGTCAAGAAAGGTCTGGATACGCTTCATTTGATGAGGTTGTAGAATATCTGCAGCAAAACGATATGTGAAAAGTCCGCCTGCCAAACCAGAAAGGGAAACAATGACCTGAGAAAAATGAAATCCCTTACGGATAAAAACAAGTAGTACAAAAACAATTATAGTAAGCGCAACCAGCATATATATGTTAAAAAAACCAATGACGGTAAGAAGAAAAGGAATTATCATCAAAAGAAGATAATACACATTGAAACCTGCCATAATCATTACAGGAAAGATAAATGAAAGATAGGTCAACGTCGTCCCCATATCAGGTTGAAGCAAGACCAGTCCCGCAGGTATCACAGCAATGGCGATAGCCAGCAGCACATCATTACGAGAGGTTATATCTGTATTGTCATTCGAGAGATATCTTGCGAGAGCAAGAATAGTGGTTACTTTTGCTATTTCCGATGGCTGTATACCGACAAATCCTATTCTCAGCCAACTTGTAGCACCTGAAACTTTTGTTCCAAAAAACAAGACCAATATCAGCAAAAATAAACCTGACAGATATAAAAAATAAGAGTACTCCATAATCTTCCGGCAGTCGATATAATAAACAATGGCCATGACGGCCAAACCTATCCCAAACCATATAAGCTGTTTATAAAATAAATCGATTGTCCCAACCCCATTGCTGGCACTATATATTGCAAGAAGCCCAAAAATCACAAGGCACACCATGAAACCAAACAACCATATATCAAGTTTGTTATAGCGATTAATCATATCGTTCCCGAGATAATAAGTCGAAATATTGTTGATTCATCTAACTTTTGAATGCTTCATTCAAAAACAAGAGCCAAATTTGATATGCTCTTCAAGCAAGCCATTTCACCTTTTTCACTATTCTTGTCATGAACACAAGATGGCCCATTTTCCATCTATACTGTTCCATGAAGCTTCATGGATCCCCGCATTGCACATCGAAATGATAAAAATCCACCACCCCCACTCTCTATTCCCACTACCAACCACCTACTACCTATTCCCCTAATTCCCACTCCCTATTATTACCTCCATTACCATAAATTTTAGTATAGTATAACCATTCAACATGCATTCAAACCATCATTCATGCCGAATACAACAGTTTTTGCATGCGGGTACGCCGCTATTGTCGGTCCGCCGAACGCAGGCAAGTCAACCCTGCTCAATAAGCTTCTCAAGCATAAACTATCCATAGTAACACCAAAGCCGCAAACCACAAGAAAAAAAATAACCGGAATCTACCATAATGATCATTGCCAGATAATTTTTCTCGACACCCCCGGCATCATGACTCCCATGCAGAAATTGCATGAATCGATGCTGAAAACAACTCGAACGACCCTCAACGAAGCGGATGTACTCATTGCTCTGATTCCAGCATGCAAAAGACCCGAGCTGTTTGATCGTGCATTCACCAACATGCTTTTTGAAAAATGGCTCAAAGAGACAAAAAAGCCGGTGATCATGGCCTTGAACAAGTCCGACGTCCTTAACGCAACAGAGCGGAAAGAGGCACTGCACATTATCCAGGATCGTTGGCAACCGCAAAAAGCACTGGCAATTTCGGCTCTGCATGGAACAGCAACTGATACACTTGTCGATTGTTTACGACATTTCTTACCGCTCGATGCACCACTTTACCCTGACGATATCCTCAGCATCGCTCCTGAGCGTTTTTTCGTCAGTGAAATTATACGCGAAAAAGTGTTTCTGCAATACGGGCAGGAAATACCGTACGCAACAGAAGTTGTCATCGATGAATTCAAAGAACAACATGAGAACACACCGGCGAAAAAGGATGTGATCCGTAGCTCGATCATCGTTGAACGCGATTCCCAGAAATATATTCTTATCGGAAAAAAAGGGGCGGCTCTCAAGAAACTCGGTATGGCGGCAAGAAAAGATATCGAGGAGCTTCTCGGTAGACCTGTCTTCCTGGAACTGTTCGTGAAGGTCAGACCCGACTGGAGAAAGAAAAAAATAATGCTGAGAAGTTACGGGTATTGAGCTTCTCTTTCATGGACGGCATTGCCCCCCTCCCCGTCATCCTCGGGCAAGCGAAGCGCGACCCGGGGATCCATCTTTTCTTGATAGTCACCACGGATGCCGCATCATGTGCGGCATGACTTTCATGTAGGTCGGGTGCCGCGCCAGGTACAATCCGAGCTTCTCTTTCACGGACGGCATTGCGCCCCCTCCCCGTCATCCTCGGGCAAGCGAAGCGCGACCCGGGGATCCATCGGCATGGTTACCTGGAAGATGTATGACGCAACTCTGTCACTGCCCGATTCCTTTTTCGTCATATGCAAAAAAGCCTCTTCCGGCAATCCGGAAGAGGCTTTTTTCATTCAGTGTTTCGGACGAATACCTTTATTCGCCACTTTTTTTCCCTTCTGCTTGTGATTGCGATTCCAGTTCTGCACTGGCATCTTCAATCTCTTTCTTTTCGTTTGGATGAGCCTTCAGATACTCTTCGATCTCTTCCTTGCTCTTGTCTTTGAAATACTCGAGCGCCGAAAGAATGATCCGCTTGTTCTCCTTGTCAAACTCTATCACACGAAGCGGTAACTCATCTTCAACCTTGAAGGAACTATGGATATCCTTTACACCACCCTGGAGCAGATGAGACACTGGAACGAAGCCGTCAACATCTCCCGGCAGAATAACGATAACACCTTTCTCGATGATCTGGGATATCGTACCGGCACACTCCGAACCGACAGCATACTTCTGCTCGAATTCATCCCATGGATCAGGATTGATCTGCTTGTGACCAAGTGCTATACGACGAGCGTTCACATCGAATTTCAGCACTTTTACCTCGAGTTCCTGATTCTTCTTCACCAGTTCGCTTGGATGACGAATTTTCTTGGTCCATGAAAGGTCGGAAATGTGTACAAGCCCATCGACTCCTGGTTCAAGCTCAACAAAAACACCGAAGTCGGTAATATTGCTGACCGTACCTTTGTGAATCGAACCTTCGACATACTTCTCCGACAACGCAATCCAAGGATCCTCGTTGACTCGTTTCATTGAAAGCGAAAGTTTTGTGTGCTCTTTATCGATATTGAGAATGACACATTCCACTTCCTGACCGAGGGAGACAAACTGGCTCGGGTGCTTGATATGCTGTGTCCAGCTCATCTCAGAGATGTGAACAAGACCTTCGATACCTTTTTCAATTTCGACAAATGCACCGTAATCCGTAATCGATACGACACGGCCGTTTGTCTTGATGCCGACAGGATATTTTATTTCGATGTTTTCCCACGGATGAGGCTCGAGCTGCTTCATGCCGAGAGAAACCCTTTTGGTTTCTTCGTCAAAACCGACAACGACAACCTTGATCGGCTGATCAAGTTCAACAACTTCCGACGGATGGTTGATCCTGCCCCAGGTGATATCGGTAATATGCACAAGACCGTCAAGGCCTCCGAGATCGACAAAGATACCGAAATCGGTGATGTTTTTCACCGTACCTTCGAGCACCATACCGACCTTGATGTTGGCCAGCATCTCTTCGCGTTTTGCAGCATACTCTTCTTCAAGAATCACCTTGTGACTGACAACGATATTCTGAGTGACCGGATTGATCTTGACAACTCTGAAGTCCATGGTCTGTCCGACAAGAGCATCGAAGTCCCGAACCGGCTTGACATCGATCTGTGAACCGGGAAGAAATGCTTCGACTCCCGAGAGCGAAACGGTCATTCCACCTTTCACGCGGTTGACGATCTTTCCGTTTATAATGGTGTCGTTCTCGATCGAATCGTATATCTTATCCCAGATCCTGAGAACATCGGCTTTTCGTTTCGACAGAATAAGCTGTCCCATCTTGTCTTCGATATTCTCGAGATATACCTCAACCTCGTCCCCGACTTTCAGCTCTTCTTCATCCTTGAACTCGAGCTTCGATACGATACCCTCGGACTTGAAACCAACGTCGATGGTGACATCTTTGTTCGAAATCGCGACAATGGTTCCTTTGACGATCTCTTCCTCCGTGATCTCGTTGAGCGTGCTCGAATAGAGCTGCTCCATTTGATCGAGTTCCGAAGGTTCGTAATTCGCGAAAAATTTTACCCGGTGGTTTTTAGGGTTTGTTTCCGTTGCCTTCTGTTGTTCGATTGTTTGCGTTTCTGACATTAATTGTTTCCTTCCTCTCTTGTGAATGTTGCCCTTCGCCTCGAGAGATACCAGCGAAAGGTTTTATGGTTAACAAATATGAAGCCGTTCTATACGGCTGTTTTTTCCAAAGCAAGATTGTATACCAGAGCGACTTGCTCATCTATTGTAAGACCGGACGTATCAACCTCGACAGCATCCCGATGTTTTTTCAGCGGTGCATGTGTCCTCTCGGCATCGCTTCTGTCACGCAGCAGGATTTCCTGCTCAAGTTCTTCTACCGAGGGAATATTGTTACAGCCTCCGCTTTTCTGAATCAGTTCTGCATAACGACGGTTAGCCCTCTCCGAAGCATCGGCAACAAGGAAAATTTTCAACTCGGCATCGGGAAAAACAACTGTTCCAATATCTCTGCCATCCATGACCACCCCACGTCTCTCTCCCATAACTCTTTGCATCTGCTTGAGCGCATCACGCACCGGTTTCAACGAGCTGACAAAACTTACATGACGGGAAACCCTGTTATCTCTGATAGCTCCGGTCACATCCCGGCCGTCGAGCAATACACGTTCACCATCAAAAGCGATACCGATATCTTCGAGCAGTGATGCCGCATCATCGGGATGATCATGCAAATGTTCCAGCAATCCAGCCTCAAGAGCCTTGAGGGTTACCGAACGGTACATCGCTCCCGTATCGATATAGGTATATCCCAGTTTTTTGGCCAACAAACGTGCCGTAGTGCTTTTACCTGAAGCGGCAGGACCGTCTATTGCAACGATAATTTTTCTTGTTCCGCTTGTGATATCCAAAACATTTTGAGTTAGCCTGCTATTCTATAAAAAAATTTTGCTTTTTGCAAATATATTGATTATTTCAAAGGCCCATCATATATGGTTCCATAACCACTACCTATAACTTTTTTCATTACTTATGGCTTTACGTTGCGGAATAGTCGGGTTGCCCAATGTCGGTAAATCAACGCTTTTCAATGCTATAACAGCCAAACAGGCTGAAGCTGAGAATTATCCATTCTGTACCATCGATCCCAACGTAGGCATGGTGCTTGTTCCTGACAAAAGACTTCAACAGCTTTCCGAAATAGCCAAAACATCGACAATCATTCCTGCAACCATCGAACTGGTAGATATCGCAGGGCTTGTTCGGGGCGCGAGTAAAGGAGAAGGACTCGGCAACCAGTTCCTGTCACATATAAGGGAGGTTGACGCAATTGTTCATGTTGTACGATGTTTCGAAGATACCAACGTCATCCATGTCCATGGCAAGGTAGACCCTGCTGATGATATTGCCACCATCGAAACCGAGCTGATCCTTGCCGATCTTGAAAGCATGGAAAAACGACTGGACAAACTGAAGAAAAACGCCAAAAAGGAAAAAGAACTTCTGCCTGCCGTAGACCTCGCCGAAAAGCTCATCGATGGCTTAGGGAATGGCACTCCGGCACGCTTGCTTCTGGAAACCGACGAAGAAAAACTTCTCGGCAATCAGTTTTTTCTACTCTCGGCCAAACCCGTGCTGTATGCTGCCAACGTTTCCGACGGCGATCTCCCCGAGGGGAACTGTTTCACTGCGAAGGTAGCCGAAATCGCTGAAAAAGAAGATGCAAAAATGCTCATCATCAGCGCTAAAACCGAAGCTGAAATCGCAGAACTGCCAGAAGAAGACAGACCGGAGTTCCTGGAAAGCCTCGGATTGGAAATGTCGGGCCTCGACCGTATCATTCGGACCGCTTATGATTTGCTTGGTTTGCACACCTACTTTACAGCAGGGGAAAAAGAAGTCCGTGCCTGGACCATACGCAAGGGTGCTGCAGCTCCCGAAGCTGCAGGAGTGATTCATACCGATTTTGAAAAAGGGTTCATCCGCGCTGAAGTCATCGCCTATGACGACATGATTTCCTGCGGCTCGGAACAAAAAGCCAAGGAAGCTGGAAAAATGCGCTCCGAAGGAAAGGAATACGTTGTCAAAGACGGCGACGTCATTGTATTCCGATTCAATGTTTGAGAAATGCTGAGTGCTGAGTGCTGAGTGCTGAGTGCTGAGTGCTGAGTGCTGAGGAAAAGATAAAAAAGTCATCCTCGGGCAAGCGCAGCGCGACCCGGGGATCCATCTTCCAATGAACGTCACCATGGATGCCGCATCGAGCGCGGCATGACTTTCGTGGGGGTTTACACCCCATCCCTGTGTAATCTAAACGTCTATTCCGCGGAACGGCACGGCTTCTCCCCTCTTGTCATCCTCGGGCAAGCGCAGCGCGACCCGGGGACCCATCTTCCAATGAGCGTCACCATGGATGCCGCATCGAGTGCAACATGACTTTCCGCCATTCCCTATTACCCATTACCTATTTCACCTACACACCTGAACCTCTCTCACACGTCGACCAGTTCCACATCCGGAATATCACGACCAAGGAAAAGTTCACATAATGCTTTAAACTTCTGGGGAAGATCGCTGACAAGAAGATGAGGAAAAACCGAACTGGCGGAATCATTGAGCAGGTTGTTTTCAACCAGCACCTCTTTTGCCTTGAGAGCAATGGCTTCTGCAGAGTCTATGATAGCGATATCCGGTCCTACGGTTTCCTCTATCAAATTCCTGAGTATCGGGTAATGCGTACACCCGAGAACAAGAGTATCGACACCCTGTTCCAATAGTCCCTCGAGATATTCCCGGGCTATCATACGTGAAGCAGGATGATCGATATACCCTTCTTCTGCAAGTGGAACGAACAAAGGACAGGGCGAAGAAAACACTTCAACAGCAGGTTCGATCAAACCGATGGCAAGCGAGTAGGCATTCGACGCGATAGTCGCCCGGGTTCCTATAACCCCGATACGGTTGTTACGCGAGTGTTGAACCGCAAGGGCAGCCCCGGCCTCCAATACTCCCAGCACCGGGACACCGTTACCAACCTGTTTGACTACATCGAGCGCAAGAGCTGAAACGGTATTGCAAGCAACAATGATCATCTTCGGCTGATACTTCATCAAAATCGCAGTATCATCCTGTGCGTATTTGCGAATCGTGACTTGCGATTTCGAACCATAAGGAACACGTGCAGTATCACCGAAATAAATAATACGTTCCGAAGGCAGAAGAGACTGTATGGCTTTTACCACGGTAAGCCCACCAATACCCGAATCAAAGATACCGACCGGACTTGACGCTGATACTGTCATGGAATGATAGTGAATAGTGAAAAGAAAGAAGATAGTTCAGAAAACGAAAACAAATGAATAACGATAGATGAAGAATGGCGTTTTCTTCATCCCTTGGGCTCCAGCATCTTTTCACTGATATCCCAAAGTTCCTGGCGTAATTGGCGATCCTCGACAAGCGAAGAATATGAAACCTGTCGGTCGTTTTCGAAATAACAGCCGGTTATCGCCTCGACATCCTTTGCAAGTGCTAGCCACTCCAACCTCTCACCACCTCGTGCCGGATCTTCTCCAGAAAGCGGCCATCCGGCATGAAGCAACTTCGTTGCAAGAATGCCGGGATCCAGGGTATTGACGGTAACCCCTGTTCCCTCGAGCCGTTCGGCATGTTCGACCGTGAACATGATGTTACAGAGCTTGCTGAAGGCATAGGCATCATAACCCGTATAATGTCGCTCTCCCTGCATGTTTCCGAAGTCGAAACCGGCACTGAGATGATCGACCGAACTGACATTGATAATACGGGCTCTGCTTTTGAGCAGGAGTGGTTCCAGCAGAAGAGTCAGGCGGAAGTGAGCAAGATAGTTCACGGCAAAGGTGGTTTCAAAGCCATCGACCGTCAGTTCCCTTCGTGCTCTATAAAGACCGGCATTATTGATCAGCACATCTATTGACTGCTCACTTTCAAGCAGTGTTTCAGCCATTACGGCAACCTCATCGAGAGAACTGAAATCGGCTTTTATTATCCTGATCTTTGCATTTCCGGAAAGTAAAGCGATCTCTCTTTTTACCTTTTCAAGCCGATCACCGTTTCTGCCATGCAGAATAACCACTGAACCTTTGCTCGCAAGCTGTAAAGCCGCCGCGCGTCCGATCCCGTCCGTGCCTCCCGTTATGCAGATAACTTTTTGTCTCATGTACCAGTCACACTCGACCTACCAATTAGAGATCATGCGGTTAAAAAGGTCATCGACAATCTGGTCGATGACCGTATCGATCGCCTCTTCTTTTCCGGCAAAATCACCGACATTGTAATCATCGAATCCAGTAAACGGGGTGTTGGTAAAAAAGGCTTTGTTTTCCACACGGTCGGTGAATGATGCACGGACGACAATCGTAATCCTATTGGTTATCGCACGTTCGGTTTCGCTGCCAATCTGGCTCGGTTCATCGCTGAACGACACAATTGCCGCTTCAAGCACGGCATCAGCCCTATTAATGTCCGACTCTATACTCAAAGAACTTTGCAATTCTATCGTATCGATCAGTTTTTCCGTGAACTCGGCACTCAGTTGAGCCACACCAGCCCCTGATTGCTCCTTGAAGGTAGGCACGGCAACCGTCTTGATATGTGGAGGTATCGATGCCCCTGTAAAAGAATAGCAGCCTTGCAAAAAAAGCACAAGGCCTAAAAAAACTGGAAGAAATCCCATAAGCCCCTTGATCCTGAACACAATCCTCTCTCCTTTTTTGATAGCTACGAATGTTATCGATCAGCTTTCCTTCGTTGCCTTTTTCCCCCGTTCACACGGACAGACATATAATATATGTCTTCACACATCATCGAGCAGCTTGTTCAGTACGCTAATAGTTTGTCCGATCGATTCTATGAAACAGTTTTCGAAATGGATAGGAAAACAGAAGCCATTTTTTACGCTTTCCATCGAGTGCAGAAAGGTAATCACCACTGTTACATCCGCCTTTTTCGCTGGCCATTTTCACCGCCAATGATGCTGCCACAGAAGGCGGTTGGGAAAAAATATCGACTATGGTCTGAAATGTTGCCTGCTGACGCTTCATTTCAGGAGTCTGCGGGCCGGAACGTATCATTTCTGTACGAACGAGCCCCGGATGTAACAACATGATGGAAACCGGATGGTTTTTATATTCTTCCGCAACAGCGAAAGTAAATCTCGCTATTGCAGCTTTCGATGAACCATACGCGCTGATATAGGGAGTATTCGATTTTTTATCGGTACCCGAACCGGCCATGTTGATGATTTTTCCTGAATTGCCGGTTTCAAGAAAATAGTTCAAGGCTGCCCTCGTACCATAATATGTACCCTTCAGGTTAATATCTACGACACGTCCCCAGTCCTCGGGGTCACTATCGGTAATGCTATAGAACGTGTCGGATATTCCTGCGTTGTTGATAAAAACATCGAGTTTTCCAAACCGCTCGACAGTCGCTGAAACCAGCTTTTCAAGCCCCACACAGTTCGACACATCGCAAACGTGACCGAAAACGTTCTGTTCGGGAAAATCATTCAGTGCAGTATCGACATTGATCTTGCTGCTGGAAGTGATAACAACCTTCGCACCTTCCCGTACGAACGCCTGTGCGATGACTTTGCCGATCCCTTTGGTTGAACCGGTAATGATAGCAACCTTATCGAAGAGTTTTGCCACAGCTGTCAAGTCAAAAGTGAAAAGGCAAAAGCCAAAAATATGCACTCAAGAGTCAAAACATACATCATCGGGGATTGAACGTGTTGCTTTTTGACTTCTAATTTTTTGAATTTTGACTTATTATTTCCCCAGCATTGCCATGAGCTCCGGATGAGTATCCGCATAGCAATCAAGAGACTGACCACTCTCGATGGCATCCCATGCTTGGCGAATACTCGACGCACCTGCTTTAGGACCCATTGGATGCCCGAAAATCCCTCTTCCCGGAACAAACCCGAAATCGACACTGCCGACTTTCCGGTAAACGCTCTCGAGAGTCAACGCGGAATCACTCCCGCCCGGAACAGGTAGTGAACGTTTTACCGTTCCCATTTCATTGAGACACTCCTCGATATTTTCACGAACTTCCTGTTCGGGAGTCATCATACGATTGCCAAACCCCGGCATGATGATTGCATCGAGGCCTGCCAGACGCTGCAACTTGGTTACAACTCTGGAATGAACACCGAACTTTTTAAGACGGGTAAATGCCGCGATAAAAGGAAAATGCCCTATCAAGGGGACTTTTGTATGTTTACGCAGCATCCGTACAGCACTCAGTCCTACGGGAACAGCGTTCAGAAGAAGTGCATTTGCACCATTTGCCACAGCGATATCATGCTGTTCGATCATTTTATCAACCTCATCGGTGATATTGGCGAGGTAGATTTTTTTATCTCCGGTCACCTTTTCAGCCCTGAGCCGTGCTTTGCCAAGAAGTTTCGTACGCTTTCTGGTCGTTGACCAGGGAACATCCGCCAACATCTCGTCATCTTTTGCTATATCGAGACCGCCAAGCCAGCTTTGATAGGCAATCTCGGCAAAATGCTCGGGCTGCAGCCCGATGTTAGGCTTGACGACTCCGAAAAAAATAGGCCGGTTATATGCCCCAAGCATATCGCGAATGCCATCGATACCGAACTTTGGCCCCTCGAACTGTGCGAGGTAATTGTCCGGAAACGATATATCCAGCAGCTTGACAAGCGGGATACCCGGCGTAAAAAACGTCCCTTCACCGCAGACAGCGGTAATCAGGTTGGGAAGCTTGGGTCCAAAATTCCCATGAGGATGCGCTATGGTAACCCGGCATGCATGAATTTTCCCAACAGCAGCGTGTTCCACCGGATAGCTCAACGCATCAAGCTCTTCGAGAACCTGCCAATCGAGGACCTTGGCGCCATACAACGTCCTGAAATCCTCGTCAAAGCCAACCCTGCTCCACTGAGCGGTTGACTGCTCACTACAAAAATGAGCCAAAGCTGTTTCGATGTCACCGACACACTCGAGGTAATACTCGAGTGTGAGGTAATCATCCATGTCGAGCTTGTCGCGATCTGCAAAAAAACCTTTTATCTCCTCTGCATTCATAATACGTCGTTCAGTGCAGGAATTGTAAAAAAACAGGATTACCTGCCTTTTCCTGTTCGTACTTCGGCCGATACCCGATGAAACCGTCCCATTGGATTGCGCCTTTCCCTACCCTTCAGCTTTGATGCTGTTGAAATAGTCAAATGCTTCTTCAGGCGTCAAGTTTTCATGAACAATCCGATTCACGGCTTTCATCATAGCCACCGGAGCTTCGCTCTGAAAGATATTTCTTCCCATGTCAACCCCGGCTGCTCCTTCTTGAATCGCTCTATAAGACATGGTAAGTGCATCGAGTTCGGGAATCTTCTTACCGCCGGCCATAACGATTGGAACAGGACACGATGATACGACGGTATCGAAATCTTCAGGAACGTAGTATGTTTTGACTATCTGAGCTCCAAGCTCGGCACACATTCTACAAGCAAGACGGAAATACTTCGCATCACGGACCATATTCTTTCCGACAGCGGTTACAGCCATAACGGGAATACCATACCGGTAACCCCAATCGATAAGTTTGGTCATATTATGAATCGAGCGGGTTTCGAACTCACCCCCGATAAAAACCTGAAGAGTGATGGCAGCGACATTCATGCGGATCGCATCGTCAATATCAACGGCTATCTGTTCATCGGAGAGCTCCTTGAGGATGCTTGGCCCGCCACTGCTACGCATGACAACCGCTTTGGTCAACGTTGGAGGAACGGTAGTCCGAAGAATGCCTCTCGTCAACATGATAGCATCCGAGTACTGCATAAGCGGTACTATATTGAGGTCGACCCGCTCGAGTCCTGTTGTCGGCCCCTGAAAATAACCGTGATCGATCGCAAACATGACGGTCTTTCCGGTATCAGGCCTGAAAATCCTGGACAAACGGTTTTTCATACCCCAATCCAGAGCACTTGCTCCTTTAAGAAAAAAACCATGAGTATCTACCGGTACATCGGTAAAGTAATTTTTCTCCTGTTTCACCTGATCTACTTCCGGCATAGTTTATGCTCCTGTTATGCGTTTTTTTAATGGATAGAAACTCTTGAAATCTTATCTCAGCGCAGCTGCAATGTTACCGCCATCCACCGTCGTAATCGAACCTGTTGTTTTTCTCTCGAGTGCAAGGTGTATAAATGCATCGGCAACATCTTCGGCCGTAACCTCGAGCTCGAGAAGGTTACCAGCCATATACTCCCGGACACTGAGTCCCCGTGCTTTCGAGCGTGACGAAATCATATCCTCGTTCAGCAGTCCACTGCGAATCCTGTCCGCATTGATACCGTTCGCACGGATACCATCACGACCGTGATCGAGGGCATACTGACGAACAAGAAAAAGCGTTGCTGCTTTGGGGAGACCGTACGGCCCGAAATCCGGACCGGGATTGACTGCCTGTTTTGACACGTTGTACAGCAGGTTTCCACCCATGCCCTGCTGCTTCATGATCGCAACAGCTTCTTGTGAAATTGCCTGGTGGGAAAAGAAATTCAGTTCAAAACTTTTTCTCAACACATCATCGGCGACTTCGCCGATCCTTCCCTGTATAGCAGCACCAACGTTGGAAACAACGATATCGACCCCTCCGAATTTACGGCATATTTTTGTAAATGCACTCGAAACGGATGAACGGTCGGTAACGTCACAGACAACGGCAAGTGTATCGGGTCCCAGTTTGTTCTTTGCTTTTTCGAGACTCTCGGCGTCCAGATCGAGAATTGCGATTTCCGCCCCCCTATCCTTGAACGCTTTGGCTGTAGCCAAGCCAATAGCACCTGCGGCACCGGTCACCATGGCAACTTTTCCGGCAAAAACATCATGTTGCACTTTTTTCACCTTGGCTTGCTCCATATCCCAGTACTCTATTCCGAAAACCTCGTGTTCGCTGATAGATTCGAAACAGCCGATCGATTCCGCCTGAAGCACAGCTTCTGCCGTACTTGTAGCGATATCAGCCGTAGTACGGGCATCCTTGAGTGTTTTACCGAGCCCAAACAACCCAAGCCCCGGAACCAGAACAACTCTCGGTAGCGGATCCAGCATATCGACATTTATGCCGGAAGCCTGTTGTTGTTTTGTAAAGTAAGCCGAATACTCTTTTTTATATGCATCCACAGCATCATGAACGCCTTGCCGGAACCTTTCAGGTTCCGACGCGTCGGGAACAGGGAGAACCAAAGGTAGATTTTTGGTACGGATAATGAAATCCGGCGTCATGCTGCCCTTACGGGTCAGAGATTCAAGATCGTCACAGTTGACATATTCCATGATCTCCGGAGAAGTCCGAAAATCAAGCACAAAGCTTTCATAATCTCGACTCTCAGGTACTTTTTCCATTGCACAAGCCCCCCTGATTACCGGAGCGACTTTCTCGACAGGAAGAAGTTTTTCAGGCAAATCAACCGAAGGGAACACGTTTCTTTCCGCCTGCTCGATCCTATCTTCCAATTCTGAAACTGCACCGATCATCAGATCGTAGGCTTTTTTGGATGTCTCTCCAAAAGTGACCAATCCGTGCTTCAGCAGCACAAGACCCTCCACGTCTCTGTTTTCCGCATAGATTTGTTCGGCAGAACAGGCAAGCTCGAGGCCCGGCCTCATATATGGCACAATACCAAACCGGTCACCAAACACCTCTCTACAGAGCTTTTCTCCATTTGGCTGGTTGGTTAACGTCAGCAGAGCCTGAGAATGGGTATGATAGATATATTTATGAGGTAAAAAAGCATGGAGCAGGGTTTCAATCGAAGGGGTCAGACCGTTTTTGACCATGTGATCGGTCAGACTGAAAAGGTTCAGGAACAGAAAATTTTTGAGCTCCCTGTTTGAAAATCTCTTGAGATCCTCATTGGTCAGATTCTCACCGGACAGCACCATTTGCATCAGTTTGTCGAGAGGTTCAATTCTGACCGGTGTAAAATCGTACGCTGTAACATCTGCCAGATCAACTCCGCTTCCTTTTATAAACAGCACGTTGACTTTATAGCCGAGAACATCGGTCAGCTGACTTTTTACAGACGTATTACCTCCTCCATGCATGACAAGCCTGCTTTCTCTGCCCAGAAGGCGAGAGGCATAGACAAGTTCGGCGAGCTCTCGAGGCAGTCGGGCATCAACTTCCAGTGATTCCAATGTCGTATCGAATCCAGTTTCTTCCCAGAGGTTTTTCATAGAAAAAAACGTCTAATATCTGAAGAGGCGAAAATTACTAAAGAGTATCATTATGTAAGGCTTTGAATATAGCAAAAACCTGAAACCCTGAAAACCCCGCAAGACAGTCGTTCCATTATTTTTCCGGTTGTTGTTACTTTGGGATAACAGCGGTAGTAGTTAATGGAAATACGAGAAGCAGATAGTTTGATTGCTTTGCCATTAAGCTATCAGGCATCACCCCTAACAAGCCATTAGTTACAAACGGGAAACACCATGACCGAAAACTCAGACAAAAAGGCTTTCGAACTTGCCATTCGCTACCTCGGCAACCGAGAACATTCACGCAAGGAAATCATCACAAAACTCGAACGCCGGCAATTCAGCCCCGAAGCTATAGCTAAAACCCTGGAGCGGCTCGATGAGCTCGGCCTGCTCGATGACAGATCGTTCGCGTTGAACTACATAGGAAGCAAATCGAGAAAAAAACCCTCGGGGCGTTATAAACTCAGACATGAATTGCTCCGAAAAGGCGTATCAGAAGAAGTTATCGAAGAGGTTCTCAGTGAGTATGACAGCTCGAGCCATTGCCTCGATGCGGCATTGAAAAAACTGCCCTTCCTCAAGGGAGATGACCGTTACAGGCGGCGAAGGTTGCATGCCTTTTTGATGAACAGAGGATTTGACAGCCAGACGATCCGACAAACCCTCGACCAGATTTTTCGATCCTGAATCCCTCGGCAACCAAACCTGACTCGTGTAGGAGGAACGGTTCGTTTCGTGTGATTGCGGTACCCGATCCGGAATGCTTCGAAGGGTTCTCGGGTTACGTATCCACAGAAAAGGAGCCTAACGACTGTCATCGGTCAACCGGAAAATGCCGTACTCACCCAGAAATGCCATACCGGTTTACTCTTCTCCACGGTTGACAAGCGTCCCGACAGCTTCACCGTTCAATAATCGCACAAAATTACCTTCCACATTCATGTTCATGACGACAATAGGAAGAAGATTTTCGCTGCAGAGAGTAATGGCTGTGAGGTCCATTACCCTGAGATTCTTTTTCAGAACATCGATATATGAAATGTTACGGTACATTTCAGCGGTTGGATTTTTTTCCGGATCAGAGGTGTAAACACCGTCGACCCGTGTTCCTTTGACAATGACGTCAGCCTCGATCTCGACAGCCCGGAGTGAAGCTGCCGTATCGGTTGTGAAGTAAGGGTTACCCGTACCGCCACCGAAAATTACCACACGGCCTTTTTCAAGATGACGTATTGCACGCCTGCGGATAAACGGTTCTGCGACCTGCTCCATCTTGATCGCGCTCATGAGACGTGTAAAAACCCCTTTTCTTTCAAGCGCATCCTGAAATGCAAGAGAATTGATGACAGTGGCAAGCATGCCCATATGATCTGCCTGAACACGGTCCATGTCTGCCGCTGCCGAAGACAAACCTCGAAAAATGTTACCGCCCCCTATTACCAGTGCAATTTCCGCGCCGAGTTCAAGTGCCTTTTTAATTTCTCCCGCATAACGATCCACCATGCGGGCATCGATTCCATAACCCTCATCACCGGCAAGTGCCTCACCGCTTAGTTTGAGAAGGATGCGCTTATACTGTAACATGAGTGTATCTCCAGAATATTTTACACCAAAAAAAAGCCTCGTAAAACGAGGCTTTTCGATTTATTCACCCAACTGATATCTGACAAAACCGTCTATCGTCATTTGCATATCGTGCTGTTTTATAAAATCTCTGAGCACATCGTCAACCTTTGCATTGCTATCCTTTATAAAGGATTGCTCGAGCAACACCACCTCCTGGTAGTATTTTTCCAGACGACCGGTCACAATTTTATCGACAAATTGTTCGGGTTTCCCCTGACTCAAAGCCTGTTGACGATAAATTTCTTTCTCCTTGTCGATATAATCAGCCGGAACACCGTTACGCTCAACAACGACAGGTGAAGCCGCGGCGACCTGCATGGCTATATCTTTAGCGAAAACAATGGACTCCGGGGTACTTTCAGCAGACACCTTGACCATGGCTCCGAGCTTTGACCCTGGATGTACGTAACCGGCAACAAGCCCTGCTTCCGATTTCACATACTCCAACCGCTTGAGTTCTATTTTTTCTCCGAGTTTTCCCGTCATGGTCTTAATGGCATCCTCTACCGGTTCATTGCCATGAACATCACCCAGAGAAACACTCATCATACGCTCTGCCGAATCGATACCACCCTCGAGTGCAATTTGAGCAATTGCTTCGGCGAAACCTGTAAAATCTTCACCCCGTGCCACGAAATCGGTCTCACAATTGAGTTCGAGAATAACCCCGGTATCAGCGGCATCGTTGATTCTGACAACGATCACGCCTTCTCTTGCCTCACGTTCAGCACGCTTTGCCGCAAGTGCCGCACCTTTTTTACGAAGATACTCCATGGCTTTCTGCATATCGCCGCCGGTTTCATCCAGTGCTTTTTTGCAGTCCATCATACCAACGCCGGTCTTGTCTCTTAACTCTTTAACCGTTTTTGCAGATATCTGACTCATTACACTCTTTGTATGGTTTGAATGGTAAAATAATAATTAATCCTGTGCACTCCCTTCCTGACCAGCTTTGTCTCCTTCTTCCGCGGTTTCTTGGGCCTCAGCCATTGCAGCTTCTTCAGCAGACTGCTGACGAGCACTTGCAATCGCATCTGCAACACCTTTGACCATCAATTCAATGGAACGGATAGCATCATCGTTTGCAGGAATAACGAAATCAACCTCATCGGGGTCACAATTGGTATCGACAAGAGCGAAAATCGGTATCCCGAGTGACCGGGCCTCTCTTACCGCTATATGCTCTTTTTTGATATCGACGACAAAAAGTGCCGCTGGCAACCTGGTCATCTCTGCAATACCACCGAGTATTCTCACAAGCTTTTCTTTCTCACGCATAAGCATGAGGCGTTCTTTCTTGGTGATCATATCGAAGGTGCCATCGGTCTCCATCCTGTCAATTGCATTCATCCTACGAATGCTTTGACGGATTGTCGAAAAATTGGTAAGCATACCGCCAAGCCATCTCTCCGAAACATAAGGCATACCTGCGCGTTCAGCCTCTTCTGCGATAATGGATTTCGCCTGTTTTTTCGTCCCTACAAACATGATCTCCCGTCCTGTCATGGCGATTGCCTCGATGGCTTTCATAGCCTCTTCAGCCATTACAAGAGTTTTTTTGAGATCGATGATGTGTACGCCGTTCTTTTCCATGAAGATGTACGGCTTCATTTTGGGACACCAGCGGCGTGCCAGGTGACCGAAATGCACACCGGAGCGTAGCATGTCTTCAAGCTGAAATCTCGATACTGTCTGTGTCTGCTGCATAATTCTAACGGTTTTTCCTCTACCCTGCCCATATCGCACGGAATCCGGTACAGACCATACCGGACACCTCCGTACAACGTCACCCGCCGAAGCGGATCAGCAGAATATGCGTTGTTGATATAATAGTAAAATAAAGAACTTAACGTTTCGAGAACTGGAATCTCTTACGAGCTTTTTTCTGACCATATTTCTTCCTCTCAACCATACGGGGATCCCTGGTCATGAGCCTGTCTTTACGGAACAACAAACGGTTTTCAGCATCGACTTCGACAAGAGCCCTTGCGATAGCAAGACTTACCGCACCTGCCTGGCCACTGATACCACCACCCCGCACATTGATTTTGACATCAAACTCGTCCTGCTTTCCGGAAAGTATCAAGGGCTTGAGCGCTTCGCTTCTTTTGTATTCGTCCCTGAAATACTCATCAACAGGTCGCTTGTTGACCGTAACGGATCCTTTACCCGGAACAAGAAAAACCCTCGCCACCGAGGTTTTTCTGCGACCCACTGCATTGATAACCTCTTTCATCACCATTTTTTTTTATTAGTTAACTTTCATTTCAACAGGACACTGGGCAGCATGCGGATGCTCGGGGCCAGCATATACTTTGAGCTTCTTGAAAAGAGCTCTTCCGAGATTATTGTGCGGAAGCATTCCCCACACAGCTTTTTCGATAACCTTTTCAGGGTTTTTCACGAGAAGCTCCTTGACGTTTTCAACCTTGACACCGCCAGGATAATTCGAGTGTGAAAAGTAGGTCTTTTGATCGATCTTTCTTCCACTCAATCCGATTTTACCGGCATTCGTTACGATAACGAAATCTCCCGTGTCTACATGTGGGGTAAACTGCGGCTTGTGTTTTCCACGCAGTACCTTCGCGATTTCACTGGCAAGACGGCCCAACACCTTACCTTCCGCATCAACGACATACCATTTGCGCTCAACTTCACCGGGCTTGGCCGAATATGTCTTGAAACTAATCGTCTTACTCATCCTCGTACATTGTTTAGAGAAACATTCCAAAAAATTGTGTCTGGCAATGTAATTTATTTCAAATAATTCTACAAACATTATACCTTGCCAAAAACAATTGCAACTGTCAATGATCTGGCGAAAGCATTGTACATTGCCTTTTAATGCAACAAGAGCCTTGATCGCATGCGGCAGAATCGCCTGGCAGGCAGTTAACAAAGAAAAGTAAAAGTATTTTCATTTGCTGAATATTATGACGATGATATAGTGTAATTTTGAAACCTGTATGCAAGAACCATGAAGGCTTCAACCACCTTACACGTTCCGGAAGACAGACCTGTGAACACTACACTGTCATATGTCTCATAACGTCATGGCCATTCAGCCATCGAGCTGTCTGGCTGGCAAGCCATTAAAACGAACAATGAAACCTCTTGTAGCTCTAGTCGGCCGACCGAACGTCGGGAAATCAACCCTTTTCAATCGTATTACACGGAGCAAAAGCGCAATTACCGACAGTACCCCCGGGGTTACGAGGGATCGCCATATTGTACAGGCGGAATGGCAAGGAAAGCAGTTCATGGTCATGGATACCGGGGGATATTGCCATGAAAAGGACACGATAAGTACCGCCATGCTCGAGCAGACACTTGCGGCAATACGTGAAGCCGACGTCATTTTGTTCATGGTCGACGTACGCTCCGGGCTGACCTATCTCGATCTCGACATGAGTAACATGCTTAAAAAACATTTCCAGGATAAACCGGTTTATCTGATCGTAAACAAGGTTGAAAGCCGCCAGCTTGCTTATGAAGGTGAGGAATTTCGTAAAACCGGCTTTTCCGAACCCTGGTTCATATCTGCCAGGGAAGGAACAGGGGTCGCTGACCTGCTCGATGAAATTGTGGACTCTTTTCCCGAAACATGCCTGGAGGATGAACAAGACGATACGACCAGACTTGCCATCATAGGACGCCCCAATGTCGGTAAATCAAGCTTTGTCAACGCTCTTCTCGGCACAAACCGGCACATAGTCTCAAACACACCCGGAACGACGAGAGACGCTATCGACAGCAGATTCAAGCGTAACGGAAAGGACTTTTTGTTGATCGATACCGCAGGACTTCGTAAACGAACAAAAATCGACAAAGGCATAGAATTTTACAGCTCTTTGCGGACGGAAAAATCCATCGAACGGTGCGATGTAGCATTGCTGTTGCTCGACGCAGAGCAAGGCCTTGAAAAACAGGATATAAAGATTATACAGATGGCGGCCGAAAAGAAAAAAGGAATCCTTATCCTTGTGAACAAATGGGATCTTATTGAAAAAGATTCGAAAACAAGTAAAAAATATAGTGACAATCTCTATGCTCAAATCGGGAATCTCTCCTGGATTCCGATCCATTTCGTTTCGGCACTGACCAGAAAAAACCTTTTCAAAGCGATCGACACCGCTTATGAAATATCGCTGAACCGCCAAAGAAAAATAAGCACAAGCGAGCTCAACAGGTTCCTGCAACAGGTGCTTTCGGAAGTTCCACCTTCCTCAAAGTCAGGCCGTGAACTCAAAATAAAATATATGACCCAGATCGGCGCTCATTACCCGGTATTTGCGTTTTTCTGCAACAACCCGGACCTTGTACTCAACAATTATAAACGGTTTCTCGAAAAGCGTCTTCGGCAAACATTCGATTTTACCGGAGTGCCATTATCATTACGTTATAAAAACAAATAAGCCTACTAAAACGCTTATACGTACTTTTTCAGAACCTCATAAATAGTTTACGATATGCCAGTAATTACCGAGAAGCAGGTACTTGAAGCTCTTGAAAACGTCATGGACCCTGACCTGAAAAAAGATCTGGTCTCTTTGAATATGATCAAGGACATACGCATCGATGACAGCAACAACATCTCTTTCAGCATCCAGCTGACTACACCAGCCTGCCCGATGAAGGAACACTTCAGAAACACCTGTACTGCCGTTATTCGCGACCGACTGCCCGAAGCGGGTGAAATAACAATAGATCTTCCTGCAAAAGTCACCTCAGGGACAAGCTGCGGCAACCATGGAGAAAAAGCAAATCCCTTACCCAATGTCAGAAACATCATCGCCGTCGGTTCGGGCAAAGGAGGAGTCGGCAAATCGACAGTAGCAGTAAACCTTGCAGTGAGCCTCGCCCGAACAGGTGCGAAAGTCGGCCTGATCGACGCCGATCTCTACGGACCAAGCATTCCGACGATGTTCGGCCTCGAGAACAAGCGCCCGGAAGTAGTTGACAAAACCATCGTACCAATAGAAAAATACGGTGTGAAACTGATGTCAATCGGATTTTTGATCGAAAGCGACAACCCGGTCATCTGGAGAGGCCCCATGGCATCATCCGCCATAAAGCAGTTCATCACAGATGTCGCATGGGGTGAACTGGACTATCTCATTTTCGACCTTCCTCCCGGCACAGGGGATATTCAACTCACTCTTGTGCAGACGCTTCCCGTCAACGGTGCCGTCATCGTCACAACTCCCCAGGATGTTGCCCTGGCTGATGTTTCGAAAGCGGTCACCATGTTCAGAAAAGTCAACGTACCACTGCTCGGCCTCATAGAGAATATGAGCCACTATCTTCTGCCCGATGGCACAAAAGATTACATATTCGGCAAAGGAGGCGGGGAAAAGTTCGCCAAGGCGCAGGGAATAGCACTTCTTGGCTCCATACCGATCGGGGGTAGTATCAGAGAAGGAGGAGATAGTGGGAAGCCGGTTGTCGTGGAGTCTCCCGACAGCATAGCTGCAAAGGCAATCGACACTGCAGCCTGTGAGGTTGCAAGAGAAATTTCCATACATAATGCCGCAGCGTGCGCCCACCACAATTGACGAAAGTCATGCCGCCCTGTGTAATATAAACAATAAGTATTACACGGGGTGATCCGGCACCCATAGAAGCGTTATGACACGATGGATTCCAGGGTAAGACCTGTGAAACAGTTGTTTTGTTCCTCAGAAGCCAGGCTCGCGAAGAGTAATCACAAAGGGGAGCAGAACCATCAAGTATTATCTGCTTACAATACGAAAGGCTGCCTTTTCATGACAGCCTCTTTTCATTACGAATTTACCACTCGCTTTTACACCGATTCCACTCTTGCGATTTCAGGAATAGCTCTCTTGACTGCCTGTTCAACCCCTGCACGAAGTGTCAGTGTACTCATCGGACAGGAACCGCAAGCTCCGAGAAGTTTGACGTCGACAACCATATCTTTGGTAATGCCGACAAGCTGGCAGTCTCCGCCATCAGCCTGAAGGTAAGGGCGAACATCTTCAAGTGCCTTTATAACCCTGTCATACAGTGGATCGGTATCCGGTAAATAATCTTTATTGGTATTCATATTCTTTGTTTTTGTGTACGGAAACAATCAAGGGTATAGTGTCCCATGACCTAATATGAACTGTCACGAGCAAAAAACAAAATGGTTTTCCCAAATCAGGCGATTGTCAGAAACAACAGGTTCGATGTTTTTTTTCAAAGCCCACTCATTCAGAGTCACGCTTCCCGATAAAACGGAGGTTCTCTCAGTCGAGATTTCTCAACAACAAATCAAGCGCATCGTGACTGTCAACCAAAACATCACGAGCCTTGCTACCGTCTGCAGGCCCCACGATACCGGCTGCTTCGAGTTGATCCATAATACGGGCAGCCCTGCTGAAACCCAGTTTCAGACGACGTTGAAGCAGGGAAACACTACCCTGCTGGTGCATAACAACGAGATGTGCGGCTTCCTCAAACATGGAGTCCCTTCCATCTTTATCCTGAAAACCGCCATTTTGCATACCATTTCCTTTTTCCCTGATATCCGGCTGGGGAAGATGATAGAAATTTTTCAAACCGTCCTGTTTCCCGATAAACGATGTAATAGCCTCCACTTCGCCTGAAGAGACATAAGGACATTGAATGCGTTCGGGTTTTGGCTGTGAGGTTGGCTGATACAGCATATCACCATTCCCAAGAAGCTGTTCGGCACCCGACCCATCGAGTATGGTACGGGAATCAACCTTACTTGCGACCTGAAAAGCGATCCTTGCAGGAAAGTTCGCTTTAATGACCCCCGTTATGATATCGACAGACGGCCTCTGCGTCGCAACAATAAGGTGAATGCCGACAGCTCTCGAGAGTTGTGCAAGGCGGGTGATCGGTTCTTCAACATCCCTTCCTGCGGTAATCATGAGGTCTGCCAGTTCATCGACAACGACAACAAGATAAGGTAATGCCTGGTCAGGCTGTTTGCGGTTGTAATCCGCAATGTTACGAACCCCGGCTTTTTCAAGCAGATCGTAACGCTGCTCCATCTCTTTCTCGACCGATTTCAATGCATACACCGCTTTAGCCGGATCGGTGATTATCTGTTCGTCAAGACCGTGAAACTTTACAAGAAAATGGTTTTTGAGGTTCTGATAATGCAGCAGTTCGACGCGTTTGGGATCTATCAGCACAAATTTGACCCTGTCAGGACTGCATGCATAGAGAAGACTGGTCAACATGACGTTGATACCTACCGACTTTCCCGAACCGGTTGCTCCTGCAATGAGAAGGTGCGGCATGGTAACAAGATCTTCAAGATAGACCTGGTTGGCAATGGTTTTCCCCAAAACAACCGGCAGGGCCAGCCTGTTGTTCTTGAATTTTTCAACCTGAAGAACCGAACGCATCCAAACGGTTCGCGGCTTGCCATGCGGAATTTCAACACCAACGGCATTTTTCCCAGGAATCGGAGCAATGATCCTGATACCTCTTGCCGCCATCGCCATCGCAAGATCATTTTCCAGTGACGTCACCCGGCTTACCTTGACATCGGGTGCGAGTTCAAGTTCAAAAAGAGTCACTCTCGGACCGACGGTTGCAGATATTCTCACAACCTCCACCTTGTATATCCGCAACTTTTCAAGCAGCCTGTTCTTACTGTCTTCAAGCAGCGTTTCATCAATATAATCGTCTTCATCACGAGCATGACGAAGCAGATCAACAGAAGGAAAACGATAGGCAACCCTGTCTTTTGTCTTTACCTTGAGTCTGCGTTTATCGAGATCGGCCTCTTTCTCATGCACTCCTTCACGAATGGTTATTTCCGGCTCATCATCAGTTTGGACTGGTGGAAGAGAGTTCGTTATCTCTTCCTGAGGTTCTTCATTCAGCTTTTCGACAAAGACGTTGTCCGGTTTTTCAGGAGGGAATGGCAGGCTCAACTCCGCATCTTCGGTTTCAGGTTTCGATTCCTCCTTTCTCCTGCTCTCGAAGGAAGAAACAATGCGTCCCTTGAACGCTCCGACACCGGTGATCGCAGAACGCAGCTTGTCAAGCGGATTTTCAACAAGAACTCTTACAGCGAAAAGAGTTGCCGCCACCGCCAGTGCACCAAGCAGAATCCATGCACCCGTATAGCCGATAACCGTTGAAAGAAATGCTGCCAGCATCCTTCCTATCACACCGGACATGACATCACCGAACGGAGCGGTAGTCAACCCGAACATGGAAGCCGCAAGAAGAGAAATGAAAACCGTATAAAACGTAAAAAGCAACGGAGGCTTGAGGCTTTTATGACGCAAAAGAGACCACGCCCAGTATATAACAGCCAAACCAGGAACAATTGAAATATAGCCTAGAAAAGATCTGATGAAAAGTTCCGCCAGGCGTGCTCCGAAAATACCGAAAGGATTGTGAAGCTTGGAAACCGTTTCCATAGCGTTACGGCCAAAAAACTCATACCACTTCAATCCTGCAAGAACCGTTTGGTCATCTCTATCATAAAACAGCAACGCCCCGATATAAAAAAAGGCAATGATGCCCAGCACTATCCCTGACAGCTCTTTTTTCAGCTTATCCTTATTCATGAAAGTAACTATGCCTGAAGTCTAATTCATTGTTCATTGATCGTTCATTGGTATGAAACGTGTCCCATAACCATCCATCCCCCATTACCTAATCCCCATTACCCATTCTCCCTATTTTCACCCCCGATTGACAAACGGCAATTTGACAACCCTACCACTGTAACGCTTATTCCTGACATCCATGAAAACAATGCTTCCCGGCGCCATCGAGCTCCGCAAAACATGTGCTGTCCCTATAGGTTTCTTCAAGGTTGGTGACATGGTACCGCTGCAGACATTTCCGATTTCATTTCCGGCACTGTCGTACAACACATACCCCTGGCGAGGAATCGCACGCTCTTCCATAACAAACCCAACAATGGTCCGCTCAGGCTGGCGATCAACTTCCATACAAGCTTCCTTGCCGATAAAATCATCCTTGTCAAGTTTCGTCACCCACTTCAATCGAGTTTCAACTGGGTTGGTTTCACGGCTTATTTCATGACCATAGAGCGGGTAGCCCATTTCAAGCCGCAAAGTGTCCCTTGCTCCAAGCCCAATGGGCTGAATACCAAATTCACTGCCTTCCTGCATGAAAACCTTCCATAAATCCTCCGCACGGTCATTCGGGACCGAAATCTCGACACCTTTTTCTCCCGTATACCCAGTACAGGCTATCATGAGCTCACTGCCCTGAAAGCCGGTCCTGAGGAACTGAAAAGGAGAAAGCTGTTCGCATACCGATGAAGAAAAGACACGTTCAAGAATATGCATCGACTTAGGCCCCTGCATGGCAATGAGTGAAAGTCTCTCCGTGTGATCTTCAACCGACACACCCTCGAACTTTTCGACATGCTCCCTGAGCCAATTGAAATCTTTTTCCATATTACTTGCATTGACGACAAGAAACCATGTTTCATGATCTATTCTGTAGATGATAAGATCATCGACAATTCCGCCATCGGGATAAAGCATCAACGTATACTGCGCCTGACCGTTTTTCAGGGAAGCCGCATCATTGGAAGTCATGAACTGAAGAAACTCGAGAGAACGTGCCCCTGTAACATAAAAATTGCCCATATGGGAAACATCGAAAAGCCCCACTGCAGTACGAACGCACTTATGTTCTGCAATAATTCCGGAATACTGAACAGGCATGAGGTAACCGCAGAAATCGATCATTTTCGCCCCTCTTTCCTCGTGCCACGAATACAACGCTGTTTTTTTCATGAATCGTCAACCTTACATCGTTATGGTACCGACAGCATCCGCTTTTCACCACGATAACGCTGTCATTTTCTGCAATAAACATAACAATATAGAATTCCGGGAAATAAATCTGCGGCACTGTCATTCTCTTCCATATCGGACTGTGCACCGCAGAAACAATGGAACCCTTCCAAGAGATATGTCTCTAAGGCACATAAGGGAATTCAGTACAACGTCATTCCGTTACTTCTCTACACGGACTCTGTCGTACTATCGAAAACAATGGGGTTGCATCTATGAGAGATCCTTATATCTACTACGCCTTAGGATTTTTATCGCTTTCATCAATTTTCATATTTCCTCTAACAAAAGACAACCGGTTACAATATATCGACAACCCTTGAACTTCGATTGTTCTCGGAATTACTGTCTTCAAAGCCCTCGGGAATTACCATAGCCGATATGGTATACTTACCGGGGAGGAATCCATCGAGGTCGACCGAGGCTGAAAAAGCAGCCCCTACTTGCCCCGGTTCAAGGGCCTTTTTTTGCACGGCCCGGCTTTTAAACACCTCGCCTCCATTGACATCACCGACAACGACCTCGACGGTGTAAATCCCTGACCGGACGACACCGATGTTCTGGCAGAAGACACTCAGAACAAACGACTCAGCTCCCCGGGGCACCCTTGGTTGAACCTCGATGCCGGAAACCATGATATCAGGCATCACCCCTGAGCGTTCCCAGCTTTCTTCACGTTCGAGATCTCCGGTGGTCGATCCTGAAAGACGATAATCATTCATGAGGAATATCAATGAGGCAAAAAGTACAAGAACAGTAAGAAGAGCACCCATCCTGCGCTTTTTCGATTCCTGGCTTTCAACAAAAAGAATCACCGTTTCTCCAGGGTTGTGCTGCGTTCGTCGACAACAAAAGGAACATCGCTCTTTGTTGTTTTCTGTCCCTGCATCGAAGAGCGCAGTGTCATAAGAAAACGTTTCATAGCAATCGAGAGGAATTCACCGGCCGGATATACCGGTTCCCGTTACAGCAAAGAAAAAATATTCGATCAGCATGACGGTCTCAGGCACCTTGGTATTGTTCAAGCTACCGCGTCAACGCTTTTTCATCTTCATGATCGCTTGTACCCTCTTTCGCCGCTTCATCGTCCCATTCAATGCCGTTATCCTCGAGCAACTCGCGAATAGCATGGTCACCGAGTCTGGCAGCTACCTTCAGGTCGGCAAGTTCCCCTTCCCTGTCACCGAGCCATGAACGAACCAAAGCCCTGCTGACATAGGCCTCCGTATCCTCTGGATGCAGCACTATAACCTTGTTGAAATCAGCCATTGATTTATCATACTCTTCGAAGTAGCTGTAAATTATACCACGGTTATAGTATGCTTCTACATACCCCGAGTCCAGATGAATGGCTTTGTCGAAATTTTCGAGCACTTTCAGTAGCTCTCCGGTTTTTATGTAAACATGCCCGCGGTTAAAGTAGGACACCGCATACCCTGAATCCTGCTCGATGGCTTTGTTGAGATCTTCCAGTGCCCCACCGAAATCCTCGTTTTCCAGCTTCTCCATTGCACTGGTATTGAGTTCCTCGGCACTCGGGCCACATGCACCGAGACCAAAACAAACAATCAGAAGAAACAACGGTAAAAGATTTTTGTAATACGTCATTGTGAACTCTCTCGAATTTAATAAAGCACGAAAACACAAACAGCTTCCGTACAGGATAGAAAGATAGCCAACCTCATACGAAATGCGATACGCTGACGCGAAGGGCTGTTGTTGTTAAATATGCATTTTTTGCTGTTTCATTGTTGAAAAAAACGGTAGATCAACCGCGTGATCAGGAAACAATCTTTACCGGCTTGCACAGATGTTCCTTCTTTTTCGAAACCCGTGCACATTTCTCACAATAGTATCTTGGCTTGACCACATCCTTCACCAGGTTCTTGATATTTTTTTCCACCTCTTTTCTCGTAAGTTTGCACAACGATTTCATAAGCCTCTTCTTCTCGTTTCAATGCCCTATTATCACGGAATCACCAAGTTCATTCGAGTTATCCGGCTCTGCCGGAAAATGCTTTTCGAGAATATCGCCGCAACGCTCGACAGCTCGGCAGATAGCTGAAACTTGCCTCTTCTCCTTGATGCCTGCCGTTATCATACCGGTTATCTCCTGCCACACAGATTTATCCACTGACGCATCGATGCCTTTGTCCCCGAACACCCATACTCGATGTTCAAAAAGGGATATGTAGATCAAAATTCCTGTATGATTCCTGGTATTGTATATCTCCTTTTTATAAAACGATCCTATCGCTGCTTCTTCAACCTCCTCGTCCATATCGGAACCGGTAACAAACAGGCGCTTGAGAAAAAAACTCCTCTTGATAACCTCATTGCTCAACACAAATGCCAGCACGAAAAATCCCAGAAAATGCCACATGGCACCCAGACCCGTTATCAAGGAAACCGTAACTCCTGCGATAATACCGAACAGCATCCCGCCAAGAATGTTTGCAAGAGGATAATGATGACTCGAAGAGACAACCATCACAACAATTTCTCCAGCAGTCCGTTTTTCAGTCTCGCGAACTTTTTTCTCTATTGTCGCTTTGTCATCTTCGGAAAGAAATCTTCCGACAAGATCGCTCATAAAAAAATCCCTTATATCTATTTTATAGAACAACTTAACTCAGATCGACGCAACGAATCACAAGAGACAAACCGGTATCCGGCATTCACCAGCTTCCAGAAGCACCACCGCCACCGAAGCTTCCGCCTCCACCGCTGAAACCGCCTCCGCCGAAACTTCCGCCTCCACGGCCTCCGCCATAAAATCCACCGCTACCAAGACCTCCTGTGAATATCAGCGGACCGGAACCGTGCCCCCCACCGCCACGAGGCACCTGACTGTAAAAGTAAATGATCACGATCAGGATAATCAGAACGGGAAGAAGAGATCCTCCGTTTTGCTCGTCATCATTTTCTTTCTGAATGGCAGAATACTCACCCTGAACGGCGGCAATGATCATATCGATACCGTGGGCAATACCTCGATCATAACGGCCTTTCGCAAAAAAAGGTACGATCTCGTTATCGACGATTCTTCCTGCGGTTAAATCGGTAAGCCTCCCTTCAAGTCCATAACCAACCTCTATACGCACCTTGCGGTCCCGTTTTGCAACGAGCAACAAAACCCCGTTATCGTAATCTTTCTCCCCTATCTTCCACGCCTCCACAACACGGATGGAAAAGTCCTCCAACGGTTCACCTTCGAGGGAATCAACGGTCAGAACAACAACCTGCGTCGACTCGTTTTCTTCGAGCCGTGAAAGCTTTTCATCGATACCTCTTGCTGTCTCAGGAGTAATCATAGAAGCATAATCGTTCACCCTTCCGGTCAAAGAGGGAAGCTCTTCAGCCAAGCTGACTGGCCAAAAGAAAACCTGCACCATGATAATGAACAATATACCACCGAGCATGTATGGCATCTTCCTTACAAGAGAACTCTGCACCATTTAAAACTCCACCTGTGGCACCTCTTGCGCCGATGCATCACCCTTGAAATACTCTTTCGGCTTCAGGTGAAGAATAACACCATTGGTCAGTGAGTTTGGAAACATTCTTATCGAATAATTGAAGGTTTCAACTGAAGCGTTATACCGTTGACGAGCAACGCTGATTCTGTTTTCGGTACCTTCCAGTTGGTTTTGCAGATCCCTGAAGTTCTGATTCGCTTTGAGCTCAGGGTATCGCTCTACAACAACCATAAGCCTCGAAAGCATGGATGATAGTTCTCCCTGCGCGTTTTGAAATTTAGCCATTGCTGCCGGGTCACTGAGCATTTCAGGGGTCAACTGGACAGAGGATGCCTTTGACCGAGCTTCGATAACCCCCGTAAGGGTTTCCTGCTCGAAATCGGCAGCCCCCTTCACCGTTGCAACGAGATTGGGGACAAGATCGGCTCTTCTCTGAAGCTGTGACTCGAGGTCTCCCCATGCCTTGCTGACCCCCTCTTCATTCTTTTGCATGGCATTGTATCCACAACCGCTGAACATGAAAGCGAGAAAAAAAACGGATAGAATCTTAAAAAAACCGGATTTCATGGTTATGCTCCTTGCGTTTATTCAACTATGGTTTTGATCATTCAAGACTGTTACGAACGATATTCCGAGACTCGCAATACGAGTTCAAGAACACAAAAAAATACGGATTTCCTTACAGTCAGGAAAAAACAAAGGATTCATCAGCAATAACATCATGTTTTACAAAGAAATAAATTATATTACTCCTTTAATACACCCTCCCGTAGAGATGTACATACATGAAAGTAACGTTCCTGTTTTTGCTCTTAATCCTCAACCTTATCCCTGCGACTGTATCCGGCAGTTTCGAACACCGCAGCCCGGATGCACGCGTCGAAGCAATGGGAGGTGCTGGCGTAGCCCTTGAAAATTCTCCTTTCGGTATTTTCTATAATCCCGCTTCACGTGCTGCAGAGAAAAATCGCTCTGCCGGCATCTCCTATGCGCTACCGTTCGGACAAAGCTCGTTTGACAGTTTTTACGGCACCTTGCAAACAAACGCTCTTTCATTCGACAGGAACGGATGTGCCGGAATCTCTTGGCTGAATTACGGCTCCTCTCTCTACAACGAGACATTCACTTTCCTTACGTATGCAACAAAAGTAGCAGGCCCTTTACGAGCCGGAATATCAGCCGGTATTCTCGACAGGGATACCGCAGAAAAAGGATCCGAGTCCACTCTGGGGGTCAACCTCGGAGTCCTTACATCACTCTCTTCCTCTGTGAACCTGGGTGCCTCGATTTTCAATCTGAACCGTCCGGAAACAGGCAAGAATGGCGAAAATGCTCCCTCGACAAGTTTTGCCGGTTTAGCGTACAAACCCTCAACAGACATTGTCCTCAATGCGGTCATCGAAAAGCGGGAAAAAAAAGATGCCAGGCTGCGGGCAGGCGGAGAAGTTCGAGTCTTTTCTTTCCTGAATCTACGTGCAGGCTTCACGACAGGACCATCGACATTTTCCGGAGGAGCTGGCTTTATCTTCGAGAGCCTCCAGGGAGACATAGCCCTTGTTCATCATCCTGAACTCGGAACCGGAAGCTGGTACACCATGAGAATTGCATTCTGATTTTTTTACCGATCGGAAACCTCTCCAGCCTGTATGCTTGTTCGCAGATGATACCGGACGGAATCTGCCGTAACGGCCAATGATAAATCCGCCTTGAACGTTTCATACTTTTTTCCAGTCTGCAAGAAAGTGTTTCATTGCATCGAGGCGTTCTGCTGACAGCGGTTTGTCCTGTTCCCTGAACGATGCCAGCCGAGCATCACACACAGTTATACTATCGACATATTCAAGGGGTAAACCGCTAAAGAGAAACTCGTCCGTCTGGACCGCCACGACAATCGCATCAACTTTCGGCGAAAGCGTCAGGGCTCGAATACGCCGGTAGAGGCTTATGAACGGCATGTGAACCGGTTTTCCTGAAGAATCGAAGGTTTGCCTTTCATTGGTCAGAAATGCGTGTATTCCTTTTGAAAGCAGAGCTCTCCAGAGCCTGAACGTAGCTCGCAACGCACGCTCCCCTCCGACAAAAACGTTGACAGGGATTCTGCCGTCACCTGCCATGAACTCACGGAGGAAAATTGGTATATGGCGCTTTGAAATCTCCCCCCCCTCCGAACAAAGGGGCGTAGTTGACTTCGTTGATGATAGCTCCATTCTCATACCAAGGCACAGAGATATCGGTGCTGATGATGTCGATGCCCGCTACATCGAGACTGAAAAGTTTTGCAGCATCGGGAGCCGTCACGAGATTTTCTGAATGAACATGGTCAGTGACTTCTTCATCGATACCTCCCCATTGGGTCGATTCGATCGGACGCAGGGGAACAAGCCTTCCTTTTTCAGGGACAGACATCTCGGAAAAACCGGCAGCCTCGATGGAGTCACGGGCGCGCTGGTCCAAAGGCTGTGCCTCCCCTTTTCCGCCAAGCACGGCACTCCGCCCCAGAAGGGTTAGAATCGTCTTGTTCAGTTCGGTTCGAACAGGTTTTCCCCGCTCATTACGAGGAATGTCATCGAGGATCACGACACGATAGAGAACAGACGCACCGAACCGCTCCCGGGTAAACGTGAACAGATCGTCAGCGGTCGCTTCCGAATTCTTTTCAAGCACTACAGCACAGACAAGGCTATCCTGGTAGATCCCGTCTTTCAGTGACAGAACCACTGCATCATGAACACCCGGATGGGAACCAAGGGTTTGTTCGATTTCCTCGGAATAGATGCTCATGCCGTTCATGATTATGAGGTCATCTGTCTTTTCAAAACCAACGCCCTGATGCAATGTCTGCTCCTCCGGCAAAAGCCTCGAGGTATTTCTGCATCAAAGCATAAAAGGATACACCGAAGTATCGGTGCAAAAATATCTTCAATTTCATAGGAAACCAGCTCAGTTTCCGAGACGCTCGACGGAAAACACACCCTGTACTTTTCTGATTTTATCCATCAAAGCCTGCAAACGAGCTATGTTACGGACATAGATCATGACCGTTCCGATAAACATCCCGTCTTTCGCATGCAAAGAGATACTGCGAATATTGATATCGGACTTGGAAAGCACACCGGTTATCTGGTTCGTTATACCGATCCTGTCTTCTCCAACCACCTTAACCCCGGCAAGAAACTCGGTTTCAACCTTCCTGTTCCAGGAAACACTTACGACGCGCTCACTTTTCAGAAGACTTTCATTACTGACATTGACACAGTTTTTCCGATGGATCTTCACAAACCCCTCTTTGGTGACAAACCCTATGATATCATCTCCGGGAACCGGCTTACAGCATTTGGCATAAGAATACGCAATATTGGGTAACCCTTCGATAACAACTTCATCCTTGCCGACTCTTTCACCCTCTTTCCCCTTTCGAGCCTCTTCTGCAAACGCATCATATTCGTACTCTTCAGGCTCCGGCTTCTCGGTTGTGAAGGGCTGCTGTTCCTGATCGGCCAGACTTTTGAAAACCTTTTCGGCGTCAATCTGCTGGTTAGCCAATGCGCTGAAAAAATCTGCCGGTGTTTTGATGCCGTATTTACGGACCTGTTTTATGATATCGTTTTCCGTAAGCAGCTTCTTCGTGCCGGAAAGCATCTTTTCCCACATGTTCCGGCCTTTTTCAATCTGGCGACGCCGTTCTTCGTTGATTGCCGAGCGAATTTTCATACGAGCCCGGTGGGTCACAACGAACTTCAACCAATCTGCTTTGGGTTTCTGGTTCTTGGAGGTGATGATCTCTACACGATCACCCGACCTGAGCTCGGAATTGAGTCTGACGATTTTCCCGTTCACTTTCGCCCCGATACACCCGTTACCTATCTCCGTGTGTATCGAATACGCAAAATCAATAGGAGTTGCTCCGGCAGGCAGGGTTTTCATATCACCTTTGGGTGTAAAAATATAGATCTCGTCATGATAGAGATTCAGCTTGAAACCCTCCATGAACGAGGCAGCCGAGTCGGCGTCCTTGATGAGATCACGAGCCCACTTGAGAAACGTGTCTATCGTAGCGTCATCCTTGGATACTTTCTCCTTGTAACGCCAATGAGCCGCAACACCGAATTCCGCAAACTCATGCATCCGGCTTGTTCTAATCTGCACCTCCACGACACGTCCTTTCGGCCCGAGAATCGCAGAGTGAAGCGACTGGTATCCGTTATGTTTCGGGATGGAAATATAATCCTTGAAGTGCTGGGGAAGCGGCGGATATTTCTGTGTTATGTAACCGTAGGCAGCAAAGCAATCGGAAATCCGTTCGGTATCAATGACGATCCTGATGCCGTAAAGGTCGTGAATATCCTCGAAACGCTTGTTCTTATAACGCATCTTGTTATAAATGGAAAACAGATGTTTTGCCCTGCCCTCAACATCCACCTTGAATCCCTGCTTTTCCAGATCCTTTTTGATTGGCACAATCATCTTGTCGAGATAAGCGATTCTTTCCCCTCTACTGAGCCGTACCTTCTGCTGAATCTTCTCGAACATATCCGGGTCGATATACTTGAACGCCAGGTTTTCAAGCTCTATCTTCATCTTTCCGAGACCGAAACGATGTGCAAGCGGGGCATAAATGTCTCGTGTCTCCAGGGCGATTTTAAGGCGGCGATGCTCCGGTAGAGCATCGAGGGTTCGCATGTTGTGCAATCGATCACAAAACTTTATCAGAATAACCCGCACATCTTTGACGACTGAAAGCAGCATCTTGCGAAAGCCTTCTGCCTGAGTAATCTCACGGTTGATCATAATCCCGGAGATTTTGGTAAGACCCTCCACGATATCCGCCACCTCACTGCCCAGTTCCGCTGCTAGGTCCTCATAGGTATACTCACTGTCCTCTATGACATCGTGCAACAGGGCCGCAGCTATCGAAACCCCGTCAAGAGGAAGCTCGGTAAGCAGTATTTTCGCAACTTCAACAGGATGATAGAAAAATGGTTCTCCGGATGCACGCTTTTCACCTTCATGCGCTCTATAGCACATGAAAAAAGCCCGTTGAATCAGCGATTCATCGAAATTCCTGAGATTCTTCCGAGCCAGTCGAAGAATTTCATGCATCTTTTCATATTGTGCTTTTTCAATCTGGGCTAACATACGTCAAGTACCGGTAATCGGGTTTATGATTTTCTGTTCCAATACATAAATAACGAGCGATACGTAAGAAGTCAAAGAAAAAACATTGCTCATTGCTCATTGCTCATTGCTCATTGCTCATTGCTCATAAGGTTACAATAGCGACACTTGAACAGGTTTTGAAAATGCCTTCAGAAATTCCAAGAGCGCCAGATGCATTCTCCCATCAATCGTCATCATTCATTTGTGGAGCTTCTTGCTTTCTTGTTCGTTTCCTTGCGTCTTTCCTTCCGCAGCGTGCTCGAGCTTAGCAATCTCATCGCGAAGATATGCCGCTTTTTCATACTCCATGCCCTCTGCCGCCTCCTGCATCTCCAGCTTGAGGGTTTCCGCCATGGCATACAGATCCTCGCTTCCCAGGGAACCGATCAAGTCCTCCAGAACTCTCTGTGACCGCTGCTCGAGTCCCATTCTTCTTCTTCTGAACCGCTCCTCGGCATCGGCTACCCCTGTGGTATCGAGAACCTGGTCAACCGACTTGACGATCGATGCGGGAGTGATACCGTGTTCCGCATTGAACTGCTGTTGAACCGTTCTGCGCCTCCGGGTTTCTTCGATAACCGTCCGCATGGAATCGGTAATCTTCTCAGCATAAAAAATCACCTTGCCTTCAACATTTCTGGCGGCACGGCCCGCAATCTGCATCAGCGATTTGCTATCCCTTAAAAAACCCTCCTTGTCAGCATCGAGAATAGCGACAAGAGACACCTCAGGCAGGTCAAGTCCCTCCCGGAGAAGGTTTACCCCCACAAGTATGTCGATCTCTCCGGTTCTCAGCTCTCTGAGGATCTGCATCCTCTCGAGGCTCTTGATTTCAGAGTGCAGATAACGCACCTTCAAGCCGGCTTTTCTGAGAAAATCATGCAGATCTTCACTCATGCGCTTCGTCAGGGTCATCACCAAAGACTTGAATCCTTTGGCAGTATGCTTCCGGATTTCTTCGAGAAGATCGTCGATCTGCCCATTGACAGGCCGAACATAAATTTCCGGATCGAGCAAACCGGTCGGTCTCACAAGCTGTTCGACAACCGCCCCGCCCGTACGGCGAAGTTCGTATTCTCCAGGAGTCGCACTGACACTTATCAACTGCGGGACCATCGATTCGAACTCTTCGAAACGCAACGGTCGATTGTCAAGAGCCGAAGGGAGTCGGAACCCGTAATCGACAAGAATGGTTTTTCTGGAACGGTCACCCGCATACATTCCACGGATCTGCGGAAATGTAACATGTGATTCATCAATAATGACAAGGTAGTCTTTCGGGAAATAATCCAAGAGACAGTACGGTCTGTCTCCGGCATCCCTGCCTGACAGATGACGTGAATAATTCTCAATTCCCGAGCAATACCCCAGCTCTTTCATCATTTCCAGGTCGTAACGGGTTCTCTCTTCCAGCCTGCGTGCCTCGACAAGCTTGTCTTCGGCACGTAAAACGTTCAGACGCCCGGCCAGTTCATTTTCTATAGCGAACATAGCCTGTTTCAGTTTTTCCTCTTCGGCGACAAACTGCCGTGCGGGGTAGACAAAGGCATACTCCTGATCACCGAGAATTTCACCGCTTTGATGATCGAAAAGCTGCAGCCTCTCGATCTCATTGCCGAAAAACTCTACGCGCAAAGCAATATCTTCATGCATCGGAACGAGATCGATGACATCTCCTCGCACCCTGAATTTTCCGGAGGCCAGGTCCTTGTCATCACGAACAAAGTGAAGGGAAACAAGCTCTTTCAAAAACTCGTCCCTGTCTTTCTCCATTTCCCGACGAAGTTCCACTATCTGAGCTTTCCAGTCTTCCGGTGAACCCAATCCATAGATGCAGCTCACGGAACTCACTACAACGACATCCTTGCGACCACTTAAAAGAGCGCTGGTCGCTTTGAGCCTCAGCCGCTCGATTTCATCGTTAATTCGCAAATCCTTTGCGATGTACTTATCCATCGAAGGGATATAGGCTTCAGGCTGATAGAAATCATAATAGCTTATAAAATACTCTACCGCATTATGTGGAAAAAACTGCCGTAGTTCACCGTACAACTGAGCGGCAAGCGTTTTGTTATGACTGATGACAAGAACAGGCTTGTTGACAGCAGCGATAACGTTGGCCATCGTGAAGGTTTTACCTGAACCGGTGACACCCAGAAGAACCTGACTCTGGTCGCCTCTCAACACACCATCGGTAAGCTGCCGGATAGCTTCCGGCTGATCGCCTTTAGGTTTATAGTTGCTTTCAATTGTATATACATTGTTGTCGTTTCTTTTCATTGGCTTTACCTTTACCGCTTCACGTCCTTCTTACCGTAAAATTGCTATTGTTCAACTATTTAAACTATTTATAAAATTTGTTAGTTCTTTCTCAGGATTGTACCATGAAAGTTATTGAAACAGGAAAATGCCTCTCAAAATACCGTACAGTATATGTGTCTTTGTTCCCGTCAGCCACTCATCCACCCGGCCACTATTCGCTGTACCTTCGTTAACGCTTTTATTCTTTTAATCCTAATGTCGTGCACCGCTATGCATTCTGAACACCGGTATTCATACACCACAGTACCCAACGACCCTCTGCATACAAGAATCTACACCCTCGACAACGGCCTGACAGTCTACATGAGTCCGCATAAGGACGAGCCGAGGATATACACCTCGATCGCCGTAAGGGCCGGCAGTAAAAACGATCCTGCGGAAACAACCGGTCTCGCCCACTACCTCGAGCATATGCTTTTCAAAGGAACGGACTCTATCGGGTCTCTGGATTACGAAAAGGAAAAAGTCGAACTGCAGAAAATCATGGATCTTTACGAAGAATACCGCTCAACCGACGATCCGGATAAAAGAGCGGATATTTATCGTCACATCGACAGCACATCCAATTTTGCAGCTGAATTCACCATACCCAACGAGTATGACAAACTGCTCAGTTCAATAGGGGCAAGAGGAACGAATGCATACACCTGGGTAGAACAAACCGTCTACTTGAACGATATTCCGTCCAACCAGCTTGAAAAATGGTTGACCATAGAAGCAGAAAGGTTCAGAAATCCGGTCATGCGCCTGTTCCATACCGAGCTTGAAACCGTCTATGAAGAAAAAAACATGACGATGGACAGCGACAGCAGGAAAATCTGGGAAAATCTTTACGCAGGCCTTTTCAGGAAACATACATACGGCACACAAACAACCATCGGCGAAGCGGAGCACCTGAAAAATCCGTCAATAAAAAATGTCATCGATTATTACCGTACCTGGTATGTGCCGAACAATATGGCGATCTGTATTGCCGGTGATTTCGATCCCGATGAAGCGATACAGCTGATCGATGAAAAATTCTCGAAACTCCAGCCCAATACCGTTCCTCAGTTTTTCCCACCAAAAGAAGATCCAATCGAGCAACCAGTGGTCACAAAGGTAAAAGGTCCCGAAGCGGAAGAACTGGTTATCGGCTTCAGGTTCGGAGGGGCCGACACACCGGATATTGATTTTCTTACCCTTATCGACAAAATACTGCACAATCAGACGGCAGGCCTTATCGACCTGAACCTCAATCAAAGTCAAAAAGTCCTCGATGCTGCCTCGATGGTGGTCGAAATGAAAGATTATTCAACGCACCTTCTTTCCGCCAAACCCCGAGAAGGTCAAAGCCTCGATGAAGTCAGGGAACACCTGCTCGAACAGGTCGAAAACGTTAAAAAAGGAAATTTCCCGGACTGGCTGCTCGAGGCAGTCATCAACGATCTGAAGATCGAGGAACTCAGAACCCTTGAAACAAACAGGGGACGCACGGAAACGTTTGTCGATGCCTTTGTGCTCGGTATCGACTGGCAAAGTGTGGTTGAGAAAAGAGAGCGCCTGAGCAGCATCACCAAGGCAGAAATATCAGCCTTTGCACGTAACCATTACGGGAACAACTACGTTGCCATTTACAAGCAGCATGGCAAAGATGCGGAAACTCCCAAAATTCAGAAACCGCCGATAACACCGCTCAAGGTAAACCGCAATAAAACATCTGTTTTTGCTGAAAACATACTTGCCCGCAAAACAGAAGATATCGACCCTGTTTTTCTCGACTTCGAGCGAGATATTCAATCGGAAAACATTATCGACGGTGTTCCGATCTATTCCGTCAAAAACAATGAAAACGACCTATTCTCCCTCTACTATGTCTTTGATATCGGCAATAATCACACAAAAAAAATCGATCTGGCACTCGATTATCTCAGTTACCTGGGAACATCTACATTGACACCGGCCGAATTCAATCAGGAAATGTACAAGATTGGAGCGAGCTTTTCAGCGTATACCGCGGACGACCACCTCTACTTGAAACTTTCCGGTCTTCAGGAACATTTTCCTACAGCGCTTCACATGCTCGAAACGCTGCTCTGCGATGCCCGTCCCAATGCTGAAGCACTCGAAAAACTAAAGGCAGGTATTTTGAAGGAGAGAGCCGATGACAAGCTTTCGAAGCGTAAAATCCTTTTCGAGGCAATGCATAATTACGGACGCTACGGCGCATCGTCACCATTCACCAATGTGCTCGACAATGGCGAACTCAACAAGGTAACCCCCGAAGAGTTGCTTGCCGAAATCGACACTCTCATGCGATACCGCCATAGAGTATTGTACTATGGGCCAGCTGCACCAGGCAAGCTTTCTTCCGAACTTCGGGAACTCGAACACCTCAAACGGAAACTCGTCTCTATCCCGGACATAGAACCTTACAGAGAGATCGAGCAGCAGGAAAACCGTGTTTATGTCGTCGATTACGACATGACACAGGCTGAAATGCTCATGCTCTCCAGAGACGAACGGTATGATCCGGAACAGATTCCATTGATCACACTCTTTAACGAGTATTACGGAGGAGGCATGTCGTCGGTCGTTTTTCAGGAACTCCGTGAAGCGAAGGCTCTTGCATATTCTGTCTTTTCGGTTTACCGCATACCCAAAGACAAAGATGAACATCATTATATTTTCAGCTATATCGGGACCCAGGCGGATAAACTTCCCGAAGCGCTCTCAGGCTTAACCCAATTACAGGAAAACCTGCCTGAATCACCGGATCTCTTCGCAGCGGCAAAAAACGGAATTCAGAGAAAAATCCGTACCGAACGGCTGACCAGAACAAAAATTCTTTTCACCAGGGAAGAGGCACAAAAACTCGGCTTGAACCATGATATCCGAAAGGATATTTATGATAATACCGCAAACCTCGGCTTCGAAGACATAGCAGCATTCCACCGGCAGCGGTTCTCCGATAAAAAATACACGCTCTTGGTACTGGGAAAAAAAGAAAACCTCGACATGGAAACTCTTGGCAAGTTCGGAAAAGTCGACAATCTTTCTCTCGAGGAAATATTCGGTTATTGATGCTTCAGGGAGGAATAAAATAATGGTAACTTTACTGCATAATCAGTCGTCCATCGAACCGGCTCTGCAACAAAAAAACAATCCGTATATCAATCATGACTTCACTACTCTTTCTCGGTATCGTACTTTTATTCATAGGGATTACGGCACGATCGCTCAACCCTTCTCTGCTAAGGTTTTCCGGGCTGTTCAAGATCGGAGGAATATTTGCGATAATACTCGGGATTCTGACCGCAAGTGTCCGAATCGTTGAACCTGGTAAAATCGGCGTCAAGGTATTATTCGGTAAAGTTCAGGAAGAGGTGCTCTCCAGCGGGCTCAACATCATCAACCCGCTTGTCAAAGTGGAGTTGTTCGACATCACCACCCAGACCTATACCATGTCCGGTACGGAAACCGAACTTTCACAGTTGAGTGATGCCCCTATAAGAGTCCTCAGCGCCGATGGACTGGAAGTCACCATCGACATGACCGTCCTTTACCGCATCAATCCTATCAAGGCTCCTGAAATACGTCGGGAAATCGGCCCCGGTCTCTCTTATATTGATAAAATCGTCCGTCCGACCGCAAGAACACGTATCAGGGACAACGCAGTCATATACAACGCTGTAGATCTTTACTCGAAGAAACGTGACGAGTTTCAAACGAAAATCTTTTCGAGCATCAAAAACGACTTTGAAAATCGCGGCCTTATTCTCGAAAACCTGCTTGTTCGCAACATCTCTCTTCCTCAGTCTGTAAAAGCCGCCATCGAAGCCAAGATCAATGCTGAACAGGAAGCCCAGAAAATGCAGTTCGTCCTGCAAAAAGAAACACAAGAAGCTGAAAGAAAACGTGTCGAAGCCAAGGGTATAGCCGACTATCAGCAAATTCTTTCACAGTCATTGACAGATAAGTTGCTGAAATATGAACAGATAAAAGCCCTTCAGAACCTGGTCAAGTCAGACAACTCCAAAGTCATCATTATGGGTGACAGCGAAGGTGCCTCGGTACTGATAGGGCAATAAGCCGAAATCACCGATCAGCTGTTTTCAGGAGAAGAAGAAATGCTGCTGAGCAGTTGACCTGTTGAGCTAGCTGAGCTGCAGGTGTATCCCTATAGTGGAGTACACCTGCATTTTTTGGTTTCCGGCATGAAACGTCTTCCTACCTGTACTTCATGAAACTTCTGGATAAATATATCGCCCGGCAGTTCCTTTCGACCTATGTCTTTGCTGCGATAAGTTTTACAGCGCTGTTCATTCTTGTCAATCTCATAGAAAACATAGGCCGGTTCATCGACAAGGGGATCGGTGCAGGAAAAGTAACCCTGTACTTCTGGAGTCTCGTACCTGAAACCATCTTGCTGATCTCACCGTTGAGTACCTTGCTCGCCTCTCTGTATGTAACCGGACGGATGTCGGGAGCAAGTGAGTTGTCTGCAATGAAAGCAGCAGGAATAAGCATGAAACAGCTGCTCAGGCCCTTTTTCATGACAGCATTGCTCCTATCGACCTTCAATATCCTCAATGCAGGCTGGCTGCACCCAAAAGCAGCTGTGGAGAAAAATCGCTTTGAAATGGAATATTTCGACAAGAAATTCGAAGCGATTTCAGGGAATAAAAACCTGCATATCCTTGAATCACGAAACAGAATCTTGTCCATAGGAGCTCTCGATCCTCAACAGGCCACCGGTTTCAACATATCTCTCGAAACCTTTGACGGCCCGGAACTCGTCAGCCGTATCGATGCAAAAAAAATCTCCTATGAAAAAAACCTCGACCGCTGGCTTTTGCATGAAACCAGCACGAGAATCTTCAATGAGAACGGAGTGCTCTTTCGGGAAAACCCGGGTAATGACACCCTGAAACTTTCCCTGACAGCATCGTCCCTCAGAGATCTCGGTGTTCAGCCGGATGAGATGGATATCATACAGCATTACCGGTACATTGAAGAAAAGCAACAAGCCGGCTTTTCAAACCTGGGAAGAGTCATCGTCAAATTTCACAGTAAAATGGCTCTCCCGGTGGCATCCCTGATCATCATACTTATTGGTGTTCCACTATCCGCGCAAAAAAAACGCAGTGGACTTGCCGTTGAATTCGGGATAAGCCTTTTCATTGGATTCAGCTATCTTGCCATACAGAGGACATTTGCCATTGCCGGGTACCGCGCTTTGATGGACCCTGTTCTCGCTGCATGGTTGCCGAACCTGCTTTTTCTCGGCATCGGCATCATCATTTACAAAATCGCAAACAAATAAGCCATGCGACCACCCAAACCCCTCATAGTCCTGATGACCGATTTCGGACTTCAGGACCATTATGTAGGCGTCATGAAAGGAGTCATTGCCGGCATCTCCCCTTTTGCCGGAATTATAGATCTGACCCACGGCATTACACCTCAGAATATACTACAGGGATCTTTGCAGCTTGGCTTATCCGCCCCCTACTTTCCTGACGGAACGATTTTCGTCGCTGTTGTAGATCCCGGAGTCGGAACAAAGAGAAAAGCTATCGCACTCGTGACTGAAAAGCAGATTTTCATCGCACCCGACAACGGTTTGCTGAGTTCCGTCATGAGCATGCAAAGAGTCGATGCCTGTTACATCATAACCAATCCATCCTGCATGCTTACCGTACAAAGCACAACGTTTCATGGGAGAGACGTTTTTGCCCCTGCCGCCGCACACCTCGCCAATGGCATCACCCCGGCAACCCTTGGCAATACAATCAACCCTGAACACTGTATACGAATCCCGCTTCCAGAAAACAGAACACCTGACGGAGAGCTCTCATGGCAGGGAGTCATTCTGTACGCCGATGTCTATGGTAACCTCATCACCTCGTTCACCGATGACCAGCTCGAAAAAAAAGGGAAAAAAGCTGTGGGTGTGTTTCTGAAAAATGGGGACTTCGTGCCGTTACGGCGTACTTATGGGGAGGTTGCAGAGGGAGAACCCTTGATTTACGGAGGCAGTAGCGGGTTTCTCGAAATAGCGGTTCGAAACGATAACGCCTCACTAACGCTTGGCCTGAAACCCGGTGACAATATCGAACTGAGAGTACAATCGCAAAACACTCAAACCTAACTACCGATATACTCTTTAAGAATTTTACTGTATGCTGACTGGCGAAGCCTTCTGATAGCCTTCTCTTTGATCTGGCGTACTCTTTCACGGGTAAGCTTGAATTTCTCCCCGATCTCCTCGAGTGTAAGGGGATTTTCCATTCCTATACCAAAATAAGAACGGATAACATCGGCTTCACGCGGAGCGAGGACCGAGAGTGAACGTTCAACCTCGAGAGTCAGCGAATCACGTGTCAGACCGTGATCGGGTTTGTGCCCGTCGTTCTGCAGAACATCGAGCAACCGGTTATCGTCTCCCTGAGCAAAAGGAGCATCCACGGACACATGCCGACCGGCAATTTTCAGGGTATCGGCGACATCCTGAGAGTCCATATCGAGTAGGTTTGCAAGCTCTTTTGTATTGGGATCCCTCTCATACTCCTGCTCAAGCTGACTGTATGCCTTGCTGATCTTGTTGAGCGTCCCGACACGGTTCAGGGGAAGTCGTACGATCCTCGATTGCTCGGCAAGAGCCTGAAGAATCGACTGACGGATCCACCAGACCGCATAGGAAATGAACTTGAACCCTCTCGTTTCATCAAAACGCTTTGCTGCTTTGATAAGGCCGAGATTACCTTCGTTGATGAGATCCCCGAGTGTCAAGCCTTGATTCTGGTATTGTTTGGCTACGGACACGACGAAACGAAGGTTACCTTTTATAAGTTTGTCCAAAGCGCGCTTCGCACGTTTGTATTCCGGCGTATCGACGGGCATGTCATAGCCTTCCTTGATCGCCTTGGTGAGCTTCACTTCATCCTCAGCAGTCAGAAGCTCATATTTTCCGATCTCCTGTAAATAGCGATCAAGAGAAAGACTTTCACGATTAGTGATTTGTTTGCTGATTTTCAGTTGCCTCATTGACACTCTCCGTATTACGTATTACTTGGAACAACCTGTATACTTTCTGTATAACCGTTTCGTTTCACTTTTCCCTCATGGTACTGTTTCTGTCATACCTGCTGTAATGAAACAAAAAAAAGTGACTACCTCGTGTCAGTCACACAGAACGTTAAGGTTTGCCTGAAGTTTTTCGAGATTACTTTTCGCCTCTTCCAGTTTTCTTTGTTCACCCTCGATAACCTCTCCTGGAGCGTTATCGACAAAACCTTTGTTTGAAAGCTTTTTCTCCATTCGTTTCACGTAAGAAGAAACATTACCCAGTTCCTTTTCGAGACGGGCAATCTCTTTATCAAACGAAATTAACCCTTCGAGAGGCATAAAAAGTTCATTACCATCGATAACGGAACTCGCAGAATGAGGTGGTCGCTGAAGAGTACCTTCAGATATATCGACAGTGCATCCTGTCATCTGCGTCACAATAGGTGCGTTGGCAGCGAATATTCTCCGTGCACTCTCTTCAGGTGAACTGATGATGAGACTTGCCTTCATGTCATGAGGAACCCCGAAAACCGCACGAAGGCTGCGAGCCTCTGAAACAACTTTCTGGACAGCTGTGAAGCCGTGTGCCTTCTCATCACCGGTCCAGTAGTCGTCCGATTGCGGCATCGCGGATAGTGCAATGCTTTCACTGGTTTGCCGCTGGAGAATATGATGCCAAATCTCTTCAGTGATGAAAGGCATGACCGGATGAAGTGCTTTCAGAACCCCTTCGAGCAGATAAACCGCAAGAGAGACCGCATGCTGCTTTCCCGCTTCACCGGTTTCTTCCGCCAGCTCGATTTTCAGCGTTTCAAGGTACCAGTCACAGTAATCGCTGCGGAAAAAATCATAGACGATTCTGGTAATATCGTTCATCCTGAACTGCGTAAACGCCTTATGGTAAGCGCTGAGCATCTCATGATATCGCCCGAGTATCCAACGCTGGGCATCGGATAACGCACCTGCTTCGGGTGTGAAACGCAGGGAAGCCTCAACGAACCCGTCGATGGAATCGAAAACTTTTTCACGCTGCATGAAAACAAGACGCGACGCATTCCAGATCTTTGTGGCGAAATTTCTACCGAACTCGCATTTTTCCTCACCGAACAATACATCCTGCCCAAGAGGAGCTATGTAGACAATGGTGAAACGAAGCGCATCCGTTCCATAAGTGTCCATCACCTTCAGCGGATCGGGTGAATTTCCGAGGGACTTGGAAAGTTTCCTGCCTTTCATGTCCCTTATAATACTGGTAAAGTAGACATCCCTGAAAGGCACCTTGTCCTTGAAATACAGGCCCGCCATGATCATTCTGGCAACCCAGAAGAAAATGATATCAGGAGCGGTCACCAATGTTTCTGTCGGATAAAATGCCCGCAGGTCCTCATTGTCATCATGCTCTCCTGTCCAGCCCAGGGTGGTCAGAGGCCAAAGCCATGAAGAAAACCATGTGTCAAGCACATCATCATCCTGGATCAACTTGTCGGTCCCTGCCAGATGACAGGCCTCTTCATATGACTCGGCGACCCAGATTTTTCCATCTTCATCATACCATGCCGGAATCCTGTGTCCCCACCAGAGCTGACGGGATATACACCAGTCGCGGATGTTTTCCATCCAGTGACGATAGGTGCTGATCCAGTGTGACGGGTGAAAACGTATCTCACCGTCATTGACAACCTGTAACGCTTTTTCGGCAAGGGGCTTCATCTTGACGAACCACTGTTCTGAAAGGTAGGGCTCGACCACGACGCCGGCTCTTTCGGAATACCCCACATTGTGCTCATACTCTTCGACCTTTACCAGATTTCCCCTTTTCTCGAGGTCTTCAATAATCTTTTCCCTGGCATCAAACCGGTCGAGACCCGCATAACCGAAGTCATCGATCATCTTTCCGTCTCGACCGACCACGCTGAGAACCGGAAGGTTATGACGACCGGCAACATCAAAGTCGTTAGGATCGTGTGCAGGGGTTATTTTCAGTGCGCCTGTCCCGAACTCCTTGTCGACATAATCATCGGCAATGACCGGAACGTGTCTGCCAGCAACAGGAACGATCGCAAGTTCTCCGATCAAATCGGCATAACGGGGATCGTCGGGGTTGACGGCTATAGCGACATCGGCAAGAATGGTTTCAGGCCTCACCGTTGCAACGGTGATATACTCTCCAGGCCGATTGGCTAGCTGATATCGAACATAGACCAGCTTGTCCTTCCTCGGCTTCATGATCACCTCTTCATCGGAGAGAGCGGTCTGGGATACCGGACACCAGTTGATGATACGTTTGCCACGATAGATCAAACCGTCACGATACAGGGTGACGAAGGTGTGACGAACAGCCCTGGAAGCACGTTCATCCATGGTAAAAAGATTCCGGCGCCAGTCACATGAGATACCGAGCTTGCGAAGCTGTTTGAGAATCAGTCCACCATACTCGTCCCTCCATTTCCAGACATGCTCGAGAAATTCCTTGCGTCCGAGGTCGTAACGCGAAATGCCTTTTTCGCGAAGCTTTCTTTCCACCACAGTCTGTGTAGCGATACCGGCATGATCCGTACCGGGAAGCCAGAGAGCCTCTTTGCCGGACATGCGTTGGTAGCGGATAAAAATATCCTGAAGAGTATGGTTCAGAACATGACCGAGGGTAAGACTACCGGTGACGTTCGGAGGTGGCATGAGCACTGTATAAGGCACTCTGCCTTCATCAAGTACCCTGAAGCTTTCCGCCTCGTAAATGCCTTCTCTTTCCCAGTGGGCGCTGCACCAGCGACGCTCCACATCATGATGGTTATACGTTTTTTCGAGGTTTGCACTCATTACCGATTACTTCGATGTCTTTTGCATACTTCGACGAACACTACAACGATCACCAAAGCAGCTTTTGCTATGCCTATAATTCCTGGTTGCCGGTGTTTTTTCCACCGTGTTATTTTTCTTTTTCCAGAGCCGGACGATGATCGAAAATCTGATCGATGATGCCATAAGCCTTGGCTTCCTCTGCATTCATCCAGCGATCTCGTTCGGAATCTTCTCTGATTTTCTCGACACTCTGCCCAGAGTGAGAGGCCATGATCTCTTCAAGGAGCTTGCGGATTTTTTCGATTTCACGTGCCTGGATCAGAATATCGGTTTCCTGACCCTGAACGCCACCGGAAGGCTGATGAATCATGATCCGTGAATGCGGCAGAGAAGCCCTTTTGCCTTTCGCTCCGCAAGCAAGAAGGAAAGCACCCATACTTGCAGCCATACCTACGCAGACGGTAGAAACTTCAGACCGGATGTACTGAATGGTATCATAGACTCCCAGCCCAGCAGAAACACTGCCACCCGGGGAGTTGATGTATACAAAGATATCACGCTCCGGATCCTCCGATTCAAGGAAAAGCAGCTGAGCCATCAGAAGGCTCGCGACATGATCATCGATAGGAGTCCCCAAAAAAATGATACGCTCCCTGAGAAGCCTCGAAAAAATGTCAAAGGCTCTTTCACCACGACCCGATGTTTCTATAACCATTGGAACAAGGCTGTTGTTGATACCCTGCTCAATCGCGCCCGAATACATTTTTTTTGCCTGACGCTCAAACCCGAAATTTAAATTAGCCATATAAATTCACACTCCCTTTCAGCTGATATTTTTCGATTAAACCTTGCTATACATACTGACTTATGACAACCCCGAACGGTACGCATCCGTTCCGGTCATTTTACAGATTGCTCCTTCAGTAAATCGTGATGCGTCTCAACAATCGCATGAAAATAAATTCATCACCGGCAATCTTCAAGAGCCTGTCATACTTTTCCAGACGTAAGTACCATAAAAACGTCGAAAAAACAGATCGTGAAAATTTTAAGATAACCCCCGGTATAAACAATACAAGAGCATGGCCTTGATTTTACGAAAAAAACTGCCCATTCCTAAATCAAGCGTTCTTACGACACCCGACAACCAACCGCGACACACCTGATCCATTGTGTCGGAAAAATGCATTTCCTTTTTTAACTTGGGGTCACATCATCACGTTGTTTTGCGCCTCGGCAGACTTCTTGAACGGAAAACATGTTTTTGAGCTCACAGCGCAACACTTGATAGAGATATCCTTGTTCGATTTATCTCCTGTCACTCTTTTCAACACATCACAATGAACGTTCGTCTGATCTCCATAACAAATCCACTCATTGAAATACAGGACGAAAAACTCAATCCAGAAGGCCTGATAGCTTACTGCGCAAGAGTTTCAAGCCCGCATCAGGAAACCTCCGATTACGAAAATCTGCTTGCATATTGCATCAAAAACCGCCATTGGAGCATCTTCGAAATGGTCGATATGACCGTTGAAATTGTAACGTCCAGAGCGATATCTCCACAGATTCTGCGGCACCGAAGTTTCGTATTTCAGGAATTTTCTCAACGCTATGCAAAAGTTCAGAGTTTTGAGACCTACACCCCGAGAAGACAGGACGTGAAAAACCGGCAGCACTCGATCAATGATCTTGACCCGTCAACAATGAACTGGTTTTCCGGCGCGCAGGAGGAAATTCGCGCTCTTTGTGTAAAAAAGTATAACGATGCACTGGAAAAAGGCATCGCAAGAGAGTGTGCGAGAATGCTGTTGCCACTCAACACACAAACGAAGCTTTACATGAAGGGATCGGTCAGGAGCTGGATTCATTACATAGAAGTGAGAACGGACACCTCTACCCAGAAAGAGCATCGTGATATTGCAGAAGCCGTCAAGGAGATATTCACCGCCGAGTTTCCGGTTACCGCATCCGCTCTGGGCTGGACCTAAGCCGCAAAATGATCGAGAAGCTGTGCAATACGGCCCTTGAGATCTCTTCGGTGTACGATCATATCAAGGAATCCGTGCTCCAGCAGAAACTCCGCCCTTTGGAAACCCTCAGGGAGATCACGTTTTATAGTATCCTTGATAACCCTCGGGCCTGCAAACCCGATAAGTGCTTTGGGCTCACTGATGTTTACGTCTCCAAGCATGGCATAGGATGCACTCGTCCCTCCCATGGTTGGATCGGTCATGAGAGAGATGTAGGGAATATTCTTCTCCTGAAGCCGAAAAAGCCTTGCGGATGTTTTGGCCATCTGCATAAGACTGAACGCTCCTTCCATCATGCGAGCCCCGCCCGATTGTGAAACAATGATGAGTGGTGCGCCGAGCTCTATGCTCCGATCGACAGCCTGAGCTATTTTTTCGCCGACAACAGATCCCATCGATCCCCCTATAAATCCGAAATCCATTGCCGAGATCACTGCCTGGTGCCCACCTATAATCCCAATAGCATTCCTGCAAGCTTCCGTTTTACCGCTTTTCTCGATAGCATCGGAAACCCTGTCGGGATACTTCTTCGTATCGGAAAAAGCAAGTGGATCGGCAGCTCGCAAAGAAGCACTGAATTCCTCATATTTTTTTTCGTCGAAAAGAATCGAAAAATATTTACCGGGCGAAATTCTGAAGTGGTGCCCGCATTCGCAACATGTATAAAGATTGTCTTCCACCTGTTTCTTATGGAGAGCAGCTCCACAGCTATCGCATTTTCGCCAGAGACCTTCCGGAATATCTCGCCTGTCTTTGGTACGTATCGAGGGCTTTGCCCGTTTAAACCAGACCATTTTTAATTATTCATAAAGATTATACATTACACTCATTACACTGAATTGAGCGACTCGTTCTGTTACCTTGAAGAAAGAAACGACGCGGTATTCCTCCGCAAATGCTCTTTCCCGGATTAACAGTGAAGATATGAAGTCACCCTGAGAACTCAAAACAACCCTCTGGAGCTATCAATTGTCCAAAACCGGATTTCTCATCTCCCTGTTGTTCTGCAGTTGTCTTCTGGTCCTGACAGGCCATACTCCTCTTCTTGCTCAAAACCAGGTTACCGTATACCCGGATACACTCACGTTTCCTCTCAAGCGTCATGCTATCGCGTATCATATGCGACCTGCCAGAAAATCCGTTGGGCTCGCACTTTCAGGCGGAGGAGCAAACGGCATGGCCCAAATAGGCGTTCTCAAAGCGCTTGAAGAAGAAAACATTCCGATAGACGCTATCGTCGGGACAAGCATAGGTGCAGTCGTGGGGGGGCTTTACAGCACAGGGTACAATGCGGCGGATCTCGAAAAAATCGCACTGGAAGTTCCCTGGGAAGAACTCCTTTCCCTGGATAACGACGCACCGAGGGCAAGCACATTCCTCGAACACCAGAAAATCCGAGACAGAGCGACTATCGCTATACGATTCGAGAATTTCAAGCTGGTTATCCCGAAATCACTGAGTTCGGCACAAAAGTTGACCAGAGTTCTCGACCTTCTGACAATGAACTCCCTGTACCATCCTGCAGGATCATTCACAACTCTTCCGACCTCGTTCAAAGCGGTTACAACCGACCTTGTTTCAGGCAAACGCATTACCCTTTTCGATGGGTCGCTTTCCGAAGCAATGCTTGCCAGCAGTACCATTCCGGTCATCTTCGAACCGATAGAGCTCGGTGAGCATAAACTCGCAGACGGTGGGCTTGTAGCGAACCTTGCGGTTGACGAGCTTGAAAACGCTCGTCTCGATTATAAAATCGGAGTGGACACAAGAGGCAGCATGTACACTCTTGCAGAAGATATCGACATCCCGTGGCAGGCTGCAGATCAGACTATGACCATTCTGATCGAGTTACAGTATCCGCGCCAGCTCGAAAAAGCCGATCTGGTAATTGCTCCGGATGTCGGCAACAACCCGGCAATCGATTTTTCGAAGCTTCCTGAAATTATCAGCGCCGGCTACAAAAGCGGAAAAGCACTTGCACCTAAAATCCGTCAGGATATTTCACTGCCTATCCGGAAAAAAACTGCACTCGATCCCTATAAAAAATCCATAAGAATATCGGGTTCGGGAAAAAAGACATTGAAAAACTATCACCCTGCCGGTGAAATCATACGAAACGCAACATACGTTGAAGAGGCATTGAAAGGATTGCTTGAAACCGATCGTTTCACGAAAGTGTATGCTACAATCGATCGTAGAGCAAGGGAAATTGTGTTTTTCTGTGAAACTCCGCCTTCATTCGATAACGTCAAACTCATCGATACTGTCGTCCCCCTTGAAAAAAATGAAATCGAAAGCTGCTTCAGCAACCTCATGTTGAGAGATTACACCAATGAAGAAGGAAGCGAGGCTCTTGAAAAACTCCTCAAACTGTTCAGGGAAAAAGGCTATCCCCTTATAGACATCGAACGAGTCGATGTTCAAAAAGAAACCCTTTGCGTATGGTTGTCCGACGGAAAAATTTCCACACTTGCCGTTTCTCAGGATAAAAACATTACACGTCCAACCCCCATCATGCGGGAACTGGCGATAGACACCTCGAAAGCCCTGAGGCTCGAGGACATCGAGCATTCGATCGACAACCTGTTCGGAACAGGCGCCTTCAACCGTGTTTCGATCGGCATCTCGGGAAAAGACTCTCTTTCCGAACCGAAGAGCGACAATCGCACACTCAGGATAAGGCTCAATGAAAAACCTTCGAACGTACTGCGTCTGGGAGTACGATATGACGAAACGTACGATGCTCAAGCCATGATTGATTTCAGGAACGAAAACCTTTACGGAACGGCAAACTCAATTGGCGGGTGGGGGAAAATCGGAGAAAACAACAGCAGCGCCAACCTTGAATTCAACATGCCGAGAATCGGCGCTACCAATCTGACGTTTACAACACAACTGTTTTACGACCAGCGCAATCTCGATATACGCAACGTCCGGTATTCGAAAGAATTTTTCTTCTCCGACTCCGAACAGCAAAAGAAATTCAGTATACAAGAGTTCGGTGTTACCTCCTCTTTCGGAACCAGAATCGGAAAAAGCAGTCAATTACTGCTCGATATGACGGTGAAGAACAGTCAAACGTTCGATAAAGAACGGGAAGATTTTGAAACTCAAAACATCGATATAGCTTCGGCATCACTCGAGTTTGCTCTTGACACGAGGGATAATTCTTTTCTGCCAACAAAAGGGCGGCACACCAACCTGCGCTACACATTCACCCCTGAAATCCTCAATGACCAAACGTTCTGGCAGACGCACCTGGAGCATGAGGAAAACATATCGTTCAGCAAACAAGTCTCTGGCCAGCTCGGCTTCTCTCTTGGCTTCAGCAGCGAAGGCCTGCCTTTCTCGGAAATGTTTTTCCTTGGAGGTGCCGGCAGTCCATACAGCCGGAGATTCATCGGTTTGCAGGAAAACGACCTTATCGGAAGAAACGTCGCTTCCTTGGGGGCCAATTTTCGTTACAGTCCTTCATTCGACATCATTTTTCCTTCTTCGTTCCTGCTGTACTACAATGCCGGTAACGTATGGCAAAACAGATCTGAAATGTCCACCGAAGATATCATCCATGGTTTCGGTGCCGGCTTGAACTGGGAAACACCCCTGGGGCCTGCCAGCTTCACTGCCGGGAAAGCGTTCATCTTCGATGATGAAGAAAACGACGACGGCGATTCGGGAATACGCTTTGCAGAAACCGTTTTTTACTTCAATTTCGGCCATGAATTCTGAAGAAGTCGAATCTCGGTTCGGCCTTTAGTCAGGTAGAAAAGCTTTTGAATTCGGTTTTTTGTATCTTAACCGGCCAAAGGAAACCCACGAGTATTTGTATAACCGTACAAACCAAAAACGTGACGCATCAGCAAAAACCAAGCATCCTGGTATGCAACGATGATGGCATCGATGGAGAAGGATTGCATGTCCTCGCAGCTTCGATGAAAAAAATAGGAGACGTAACGGTAGTTGCGCCATCCGAACCCAGAAGCGGAATGGGCCACGCAATGACCCTCGGTGTCCCGCTTCGTATAAAACAGTACACCAGAAACAGTCGTTTTTTCGGCTATACGGTCTCAGGAACCCCTGTTGACTGTATCAAAGTAGCGCTGAGCCACATACTTTCCGAAAAACCCGATATCATAGTCAGCGGCATCAATTACGGAAGCAACACGGCAACAAATACTCTTTATTCGGGAACCGTGGGAGCAGCGCTCGAAGGAGTCATACAACGTATACCGTCCATAGCGTTTTCACTCACAACCTATGAAAACGCCGATTTCACCTACGCCGGAAAATTCGCAAGAAAACTGGTACGGAAAGTACTTCGGCAAGGACTTCCGGCAGATACCGTTCTTTCGGTCAATATCCCTAACATACCTGAACAGGAAATCCAAGGCGTAAAAGTCACAGCTCAGGGTACATCCCGCTGGGCTGAAAACACGATAGAACGCGACGATATGTACGGCAACCCTTATTACTGGCTAAGCGGCAAACTTCAACTTCTGGATGACGATTTGTCCTACGACGAATATGCCGTTAGAGAAAATTATATTGCCGTTACACCTATCTCCATCGACATGACAAATCATGATGCGCTTCAGGATATCCGGTGCTGGAAACTAAACAAATAGCAATAGGCCGTGAACTCCTTTCTGATCGACTATCGAGACATACAAGCCCCCAAAAGAGGTTTTTCAAAACTCTTCAACGACTATACCCATGAGGGCGAACTGCATGAATCATTGACAAGCAGGTTTTTCCACTTCGATTACCGTAAAGAAGCCGACTATTACAAACATCTCAACATTCTCCTATCGAGGAAATACAAGCGGAAAGAGCTTGTGGAGTTGCTTGTCCGGCAAAACAGGATGTTCGGAACCGATGAAAAGCATATCGCTTCGATAGAAAGACTCGACTCCCCACAATGTATGCTTGTCATTACCGGCCAGCAACCCGGACTTTTCACAGGAAATCTTTACTCCGTATACAAAGCACTTACCGCTGTTGTCGTAGCCGAACGTCAGAAAGAAATGTTCCCCGAGTACGATTTTCTCCCCCTTTTTTGGATTGAAGGTGAAGACCATGATTTCGACGAATCGGCAAAAGCATCGCTTTTCGAAACAGGTCGGCTGAAACACATCACCCTCGATCCCTGGAACAGGCTCCCCGACCAGATGCTCAGCCGGACCGTCATGGGTCCGGGTATAACAGAAGCTGTCTCTTCATTCATTTCTCTCTTGCAGGAAAGTGAATACAAAGAAGAGATCGCTACAGCTCTTCAAACCTTTTACACTCCGGAAAGTACTCTGGAACTCGCATTCGGCAGGACTATGGCATTTCTTTTCAGAGATTACCCTCTGTTGTTCCTTTCACCAAGCGATTCTGGATTCAAGAAACTGGCAAAAGATGTGTTCCACCGTGAACTGACAACTTGCCCGCATACCTCGCATAGTGTGATCGAGCAAAGTTCACTACTCGAAAGTATGGGCTATCAGGCACAGGCCAAACCTCGTGCGGTCAATCTTTTTTTCCTCGATCATCACGACCAGCGCTCAAAGATCGAACAGCCTTCAGCTGACTCGTTGACCATCGTTCCCGAGAAATACCGTTACTCCAGGCACCAGATGCTGGAAATCTGCGAAGATCACCCCGAAAAGTTCAGTCCGAACGTCATTTTGCGGCCGGTGGTGCAAGACCATGTTCTGCCGGTATTCGCATACATTGCAGGACCGGGTGAGATAAGTTATCTGGCTCAGTACCGTAGGGTATATGAACATTTTGGACTTTACATGCCCTTTATCATACCAAGAGGCAGCTTTACTCTTATCGAACCTGCCATCAGCAGAATCATGGATAAAGTGTTGCAGAAAACCGGAAGACCAAACCTGTCGAGAAAGCAGATCTATCATACCGCATTTCACAATCTCCGCATATTGCAGAAAAGCGCTATCTCAGGCGCTGAAAACAATGATTTCGATGCTGTTCTGGACAATGCCGAGAATACCATGCTCGCAGAACTTCAGGCTCTCTCACCAATGCTTGCAAAACTCGACCGTAACCTCGAGCAGGTTCTCAGCGGATCAGCGCGGCAGGTTGAAAAAGTAATGGATACCATTCGACAGAAAACGCACCGCTCAAGCCGAAAAAAACATGATGAACTCGTCGCTCAGCTGGAAAAGGCTGCAACAGCTCTTTTTCCGGAAGATATTCCCCAGGAAAGAGTCATCAATATCTTTTACTTCATCAACAAGTACGGGTGGAATATTCTTGACAGTTGCGCAACGATGCTCCGCGCTCATGCAACCGAGTCACACATGATCCTGGAATTGTAAAACAGAGAGAGGATACCGGACAAGCTACTCAAGCCTGAATCTCCCGCAGAGCGGAGAGAAGCATTTCAACGGTTACAACCTCCGGCAGAACGATCGCCCGCTCCATATCTCCCTCTGGTATAATCACAAAAAGCGGCACTCCGGATCTGCCAAACCGCTGTAATAAAGCAGTTATAGCATCATCGCGGGTTGTCCAGTCTGCTTTGACAGCAGCAACACCGGGACGCTGCAATGCATCGCTAACCGATCGATTGCTCAGCACACTTGCTTCGAGAACCTTGCAGGTAAGACACCAGTCTGCAGTGAATTCAAGAAATATCGTTTTTTTCTCTTGTATGAGCGTCTCGAGGAGAACCGGTGAAAAATCCAGCCATACCAAACCATTGGTATCGACATGGTTTCCACTCCGTTCAGTTCCGCCTGCTCCGGCATTGCCCTTCACTGCGGTTTCATCTGGCATAAGGAAAAAAAAAGCTCCTACAACAGCCAACAATCCGATACTCCAGGTTACAAACTTTTTTCGGAAAGAGGCTCCATGACCGGCAATGTTACCGAAAAACCAGAGAGCGAAAGAAAGTATCAGTAGCAGTATAAAAAGCCTCAAAACCCCGTCACCACCGGTTTGTGCATTCAATATCGAGGCAAGCCAAACAACAACGCCGACAAGTACGAACCCCATCAGCTGCTTGAAAATATACATCCAGTGCCCAGGCTTTGGCAGGAATTTCAGCCATGAAGGATGCCACGCAAGAATCACATATGGAAAAGCCATTCCCAGAGCGATAACCGTAAAAAAAAGAAACACTACCCATGAGGGTTGAGCAAAAGCAAAACCCAGTGCCGTACCGAGAAACGGAGCGGTACAGGGTGTTGCAAGTGTTGTCGCAAGGACACCGCTGACAAAAGCCCCGAAACTGCCATGACGGTTTGCCGCCTTGCCTACCCGACCCGATACCACCGGAGCGTCAAACTCGAAAAGACCGAAAAGATTGAGGCCGAAAGCAAAAACAACAAGAGCGATAAACATGACGAACGCTGGGGACTGGAACTGAAATCCCCATCCTATCTGGGCCCCCATATCCTGCAAGATCCAGACAAAACCGGCCAGGACCCAGAAAGAAAACAACACACCTGCAGCAAAAACCATACTCTGAATACGCCCGGTTTTCCTCCCCGATTCAGAGGTATCGGGACCGATGAGACTGAAAACCTTCAACCCCAGAACAGGAAGCACGCAAGGCATGACATTGAGCAGCATTCCACCAAAAAACGCAAAAAAAAGCATCAGAAAAAGCGACCCTGACACAGCCGAAACTGCTATTGTTTCCGATTGGCGGTCGACCATCCCCCTAACAACATATGATGCCGTTTCCGTCACAACGACCCCCTCGATTTCTTCCGGCAGGTCATCCTCCAACAAAGGAACCCTAACCCGGCCATCGGTTAGGGTTATCCCATCGAGTTTGAAACTTTTTTCAGGGAAAAGGGGGAAGAAATCTTTCAGGCCTGTCGCAGCAGGCCCGGCGAAAACAATCTCCAGATATCTGCCGCTCTCGCTTTTTCCATGGCCAATCCGTTCAACGGCAAGACCCCCGTCGGGAGATTCCATACTACGGGGAACCCTCCTGACGAATGTATCGGCCAATTCCTGCAGAACAGCATCAACCTTATCCGGATATAACGATAAAGAAACCGATCCCGGAATACACACTTCTTTACAGGACAGCCATGACAGCTTGGCTTTCAGGGGAAACGTCACTCTATCGACCGAACGATCGGTCGGTCCCTCCTCAGGGACAATTCTCGAAAAAAGAACAACTTCATCTTTATAGCCAAATCCCGTCACTCCTCCCGCATCGAAGCGCTCGGGCGCGGGAAACTCCAGAGGCAGTGCCTTGAATCCTTCAGGCAGTTCCCACTTTATCGCTACAGGCATCCCCGCTTCCCCCGGGTTCTGCCAGTAGACATGCCAGCCCGGCTCCATCGTCATATGCACAGCTGCCACAAGCCCTTTTTCCGGTGAATTTTCGACAACGAAGAGATCTGCCGAAACGTGGGTCTGTTCATCAAAAATAGAGGCCTGTAACAACGAAAAAGGTGCGAAAAAAAAGAGAAAAAGGCTCACAAATAACACTGTTATCCAACGCACTATCATAGGTGATCTCTGTTTATCAATCCTGATTCGGGGGAAAAATGAACTCTTTATTGTACTTCAATAGACATGGACACTGCTCTGAGCTGACGGGAGATAATTTACACCGAACCAACTGACGAGAAGTACCAAAAATGCCATCGCAAGATACCACTGCAGCTTGTTTTCATTGACTTTTGCAGCATTTGCGTGCATGTAACCAAGATAGCCGAGCCAGGCAATCAGAGCCCATGTTTCCTTTGGGTCCCATGTCCAGTAATGCCCCCAAGCCTCTTTTGCCCATATCGCGCCAAAAACCAGTCCGAAGGTTAAAAACACAAACCCCAGTAACGCCAGATAATGACTCACCGCGTGACCTTCTTTGTTCATCGACCGCTTGTTTCGGTACAGATTATGCCAGGCTGCGGCTGAAGAGGCCGCAAGCAAAACATAACCGACCAGGTAAACCACAACATGAGGAACAAACCAGACGCTCTGTAGAGCAGGCATGAGCGTCTTGTCGTACACATCGGGAAAAAGTATGTTGATTGCGAGAAAAAAAGAGGCAAGAGCCACACAATAATATTTCAGCCAACTGACTTTCCAGCGGTACTCCACAAGAAAACCGACGATCGGAATCAGTGTTGCATACCAGAGGCGTGTTTCCCCGAGCGTTCTTAACGGAGGACGATCGATTGTCACCCAGAAAGCAATCAGGAAAAAAACCATGACTGCAGTGCCTGCCATCAGGAATGCCGTCCCCAACGTTTTCGATGAACGCTGTTTGGCAGAAAAAACGCTCAAGATACTGCCAATGCCCCAGCATACAATCGCACCGGCTGCCGCATATTGAAACTCAACCCAGGTCATGTATGTATATCCTCCAAATTCTTCACCTTCGCAACAAAAAGAAAAAAATTTATCAGCTACTTTTTCTTGATTCCCTTCCAGAAAAAGAGGGTATTACCGGCAAGAATCATAAAAAAGCCAATATAAACCACCGGTAACCAGGGATCTCTAACCCCCTCGACAACACTGAGTTCAGACCAACGCCCCAGTTTTTCATCATAATCCAACTGATAGAGCATCCACCCCTCCACACTCACAGGCTTGTTGACCTCGAGAATCTCGCTGATAACATCACCGCTTTCATCGCTTTTGATCGTTACCTTTGAACGATACTTTTTCGGTGAACCGGGCCACAGGCTAAGCACCCGGCCACCTACCTTCAGCTCCAGCGGCCTTTCAAAGGGGCTTCCTGTGCTAACCCAACCGGAAAATGGCGTTCCTTCATGTTCTCCCTCGAGAAATGCATATGGAATCCCCCGATCGGCATCGGTTGGAACCGGCACTCCGGTACCATCCTCCACGACGGCATTGGGAAGGAACTTGTCGACAGTAACACTCAATCCGCCCCATGAGACAACCGATCCTTGAGTAATTTCCCCTGATGTACGGGCTTCATTGAGCTCATAACCGCCTCCACCGATATCATAGAGCATAAGACGTGGGTCGTATTCCTCCATCTCGAAATCATGGAGATAGAGGGAAAAAGGAAGATCTTCGGTGGTTTTCGTGACTGGGTTGAAAGCACTCTGTGTAACCTTTCCCTCGTAGAGAGGAATGATTACCCGTCGGAAATCTTCCGAGCCGATGAGCCCACAAGCCAGCGCCACCCAAAATCCCCCATGAAACAAAATAAACTGAAGGTTTGCACTCTTGAACGGTACGGTTTTCCAGACCAGAGACAACCCGAGGTTGACAAGAAAAAAAAACACCGTCAGAACAAACGGCCAGCTTGAAAAAACACTGTTCAAACCCAGATTCTGTGCCCATAAGGGACCTTTTCCTGCTCCTTGCGGCATTACCCCGCCGAAAAATGACAATATCGCCATTGCAATGATAAGACAAAGCCCCAAAGGGATCCCTCCGAGCCACTTGACAAAGGGCTTATCCTTCAGGATCAACCCTGCAATGACAATGTTTACCGTTAATAACAGAAGAATGATGATATTCCATGGCCAGGAAGGCCGGAGCACCCCCTGTCCTCCCCACACGGTCGCCTCGATAACAAAACCTGCGGCTACAAGGGCAACAGAAAAGAAAATGCCTTCTCTGAAAGACCATGAAACAGCAGGTTCTTCTACACCGTTACCGCCCATATACCTTTCTACTCCATTAAATTTTCTCTAACACAGGCTTTCCGCCCCCATTCTTTCCTCAGTAATGATCTGGCAACAGTTACAGACAATTGACTGCAGTTCTTGTGTACTGGCCCCATCACGTATTTTTTCTACCGCTATGTCTATCTCTTCAAGATATGACTCGCTTTTAACAGCCTGCTGTCCCCTTTTTTTGTTCAGGTATTGAGACACAGCTGCCGGGGTTACACCAAGTTTTTTAGCAGCCTGTGACTGGGTCATTCCTGTTTTGACCAATCCTGCCGCTATATCCGCCCTGATTTGGGGAAGATTGTACCAAACGGCCTTTTCACACGGAAAAATCACTATACATTCCCTTGAAGTTTTTCAAATAACACCATGAAAGCTTTACATCGACTCATCCTCGCTCAATCCCGGAGAATTTTGCACTGTAAAAAAATTTCATTCCCATTGCCGAGATCATATTCATAGTACAGGTTTTCGCGCGAAGATAACAATCGTTAAACAACAATACGACAAGAACAAGTTCCGCAACGGCATCCACCTTGCTGTCCTATACCCAGATCCACTGTTCATATTCACTCCCAACCAACATATCACCCATCACTTACCGCACGGAACATCACGTATGCCATTGAAGACATCGTCAAAAGGCATTGCATTTATCGATGGAGACCTGAATGCATCGGTGAAATTGCAGAGAGTTGCTGATGATACGAGCGGTATCTCAAGGAAGAAAACTGTAAAACATTCAGAGCTGATGGCTTTAAAAATTCAACTTGTAACCTTCCGGATAAAAACCCTCGATAATCCCAACGACTTTTTCTGGATCATCCTCAAGAAAAATAAAATCCAGATCGTTTTTTGCAATAAATCTTTTTTCTTTGAACATCATTTCCTGCATCCAGCGATAATAATCATGCCAGTAATCGCCGCCCATCAATATTATAGGAAAGCGATTGCTTTTCTGTGTCTGTATGAGTGTAGCCGCCTCAAAAAACTCATCCATCGTACCGAACCCCCCAGGAAGAACGATAAAAGCCTGAGAATATTTCAGGAACATCACTTTGCGAACAAAAAAGTATTGAAAGGTCAGCAAACGTTCACGATCGATAAAAGCATTGGGAGCCTGCTGAAGCGGAAGCTCGATGTTGAAGCCGACAGACACTCCACCGGCTTGTTGCGCCCCCTTGTTGGCAGCCTCCATAACACCCGGACCACCACCTGTAATGACTGAAAACCCTTTCCCGGCAAGGAGCCCCCCCATTTTCTCGGCAAGCTGGTATTCCATATGTTCAGGCCCAACCCGTGTTGATCCAAAAACGCTCACGGCCGGACCTGTATCGGACATTTTTTCAAACCCGTTCACAAATTCAGCCATGATTTTGAATACCCTCCACCCATCACCTGCAAAATCGGTTTGACTCGCGTATTTCGTATCCGGCGGAAGAACCGTCTGTGTTTTCGCTTGTTTTACATTCCGTGTTTTTCCAGAAGGAGGCATGTTTTTCAAAGATCAAGAAAATTACCGATTATATGTTTTCCCTCGCTTGTCATGATGGACTCAGGATGAAATTGAACACCATAAAGAAGTCTGTCTCGGCAATCCATTCCCATAATAACTCCGTCTTCCGTCCAAGCCCTCACTGAAAGCTCCTCCGGCAAACTTTCCCTTTCGACAATAAGAGAATGATACCGGGTTGCGATAAAAGGGTTTTCGACTCCGGCAAATATTCCCTCGTCATCGTGATGGATTCGTGATGTTTTACCATGCATGACATCAACAGCCCGCACGACCCTACCGCCCAGAGCTTCTCCTATGGACTGGTGACCGAGACAGACACCTAAAACCGGTATTTCACCCTGAACAGCACGGATGAGTGGAACCGAAATACCGGCATCATGCGGTGTACCGGGGCCTGGCGATATAACAATTTTTTCGGGACCGAGATCACGTACTTCTTCGACCCTGATCTCGTCATTACGATACACCTCGACAATCGCCCCCAACTCTCCCATATATTGCACAAGATTGTAGGTGAACGAATCGTAATTATCTATTACAAGAATCATTGACAATGCTAGCGTTAAAAATGTTCTGGTAAACCCTTCGTGAAAAGTCAGAGCCGAACTTTTCTACCTTGTTCCATAGCGGCAACGTATCGAAACATTTTTTCATAATCCGGACTCATGGTGATATTCCTTCGAGCCATCACTACCCTTGCCGTTTCAAGAGCTTTATCCATCGCGTAGTGCTGAAATCCCTCTCCAGGACCACCCCAGGAAAAAGAAGGTATATTTTTAGGCGGAAAACCGCTACCGAAAATATTTGCAGATGTCCCGGCAACCGTCCCGGTGTTGAACATCGAGTTGATAGAACACTTGGTATGCTCTCCCATTAAAAGCCCCAGAAACTGCTCTCCGGTTTCGATCTCCCGCCCATCGAGAACTATTTTGACCTTTCCGTAATTGTTCCTCAAATCCGAAGTATTGGACCCTGCCCCAAGATTACACCATGACGAAATATAGGAGTGGCCGAGAAACCCGTCATGCTGCTTGTTCGCATATCGCTCGACAATCGAATCCTCGATCTCTCCGCCTGTTTTGGCCCCTTTGCCGATACTGACGTTGCAATGCAGATTCGCACCTGTTTTCACAACAGCCGAACAACCGAGAAACACATTTCCCGCAAGCACAGCCCGGGGCTCGACAAGAGCACCTGGACTCACATAAACAAACCCGGTCTGTCCGTCCAGAACAGCCCCGGCCTTCACCCGCGCCCCTTCACCGATATAAATGTTCTCAGGATTCTCCAGCACAGCATGTGACGATACCTCACCCATGATTCTCCCAAGCTCGAGCGTTCCGGCCTCACGTTCAACCTCTTCGGGATGGCACGCGACCGGATCCCAAATGTTGCGGAGCAGTTTGAAACCGTCCATCGTGACTATCTCAGCCGCGGAAGCCAACAGTTGTGAGTCAACAACGTCATGGCTCCAACCATCCTGATTCGCAATTTTCCCGGCATCGGTCCTTGCAAAAAGCAGATCATCGCCCTGAACAAGGCACTGACCTGGAGCCGGTGGACTGTCACGAATTATCGATGCAACCCTTTCGGTACAAATGAGCCGTCCATTCACCAACAGAAGATCCCTGTCCTGATGACTCTCGGGCTGAAAAACAGGGAGGCGATCACGAAAAACAGGTTTCAGATACGAGCGAAAGTGACATGAAAAAACAACACCGGCCCCAAGATGAAAACGAAACTTTTCCAACAAGGTTCTGCAGCCGGTTGACAGGCAGTAAACGGGCTTGAAATGCACCAGCGGTCCGAATCGATAAACCACTTCATCTTCAAAAATGACGATCTGCATAGCTATGAACAGAGGGTTCTGCCTTATGGCTTAACAAAGCACTTTTATGGAAGAAGGAACACTATCTATCCTGATTTTTCCTTGAACGTCTTCGAACACTTCACCATCCATATGCATGACTTCGGGTTCAAAAATCTCGATCTCAATTGCACGAACCTTTGCGTAAATGACCCGAGAATCGAAAATCTGTGTGCCCCGTATATATTTCAAGGCATAGCTGAAAAATTTCGCTTTGGGCACTGCCTTCAAGATGCATACATCGAGAAGACCATCGTTGATTTCTGCCTCGGGTGCGATACGAAATTTCCCGCCTTCTATACGGCCATTGCCGACCGAGAAGGCAAAAATCGACTCCTCCATTTCTATGGATGTATACGGAGTGATGAGCTTAATATGCATTTTTGGCGGTTTATAACCTAAGAGCACAGAAAGCAGGGCATTGAGGTAAATAACGTCACCCTTCATCCATCGTGTATTTTTGACTCTCAGGGCGATTCTCCCGGTCAAACCCATTCCAAGAGAGTTGAGAAAGTAACGGTGGAATTGCCCCTCTCCTGTCACCCTTCCCAAATCGGCCGAAACCGAGTTGGCCGTCATGTATGCGTCTATCGGATAATCGAGCCCGAAACGATGTTCGAGTGATTTAATGAAGTCATTTGCCGAACCTGAGGGAAGAATACCGAGGCATACATCCGAAAAAGCGAGAACGTTGGCGATTTCATGTGCAGTACCATCTCCACCACAGGCAATCACAGCTCTGCTTTGATCGAGTGACCTGCGGGCAAGCTCAAAGGCATGGCCAGGGTATTCGCTGTAGTGAGCAACCGCATCACGCCGTAACCTCACTGCATTACGAAGTAGATCCGCGTTTCTTGCCGCAAGACCTTTGTTGGCGACAGGATTTATGATAAACGTAGTTTTCTTCTTCAATGCCGTCATAATGAATGAAACCGCCTTTTCAAAGGTCAGACTGCCTCAGTAGTTCGTCGTAAATGTTTACCAGCGCTTCTTCAAGCTGCTGAAACACTTTCAAAAAATCCTTTTTCGTCCCATAGTATGGATCCTCTATTGCTACAGTATCTGGATCAGAAAGATAATCGGTCACCATTGACACTGGAAGAAGCGTTCTCTGTGAAGTACTGCAGCGAATAGTATCATGGTAATTTTGTCCATCCATGGCATATATCCTCGTATAGAGTCCCAACTCGAGGTCTCGTATACAGCAAGCCCTTTTATCGGCGATAGTTACACCATGCTCGAGCGCTATCTCGATGGCCCGACTATCAGGCGGCTCTCCTTTCTGAAAACATACCGTACCAGCTGACTCTACGTCAAAAAAATCCCCGTGCTCACGCTCGGCGATCATTTTTGCAAAAATCCCCTCTGCCATAGGTGACCGGCATATGTTCTCATAACAGACAAAAAGTAATGAGCGCTTCATCTCTCAACGATTGATCCATACCGAAATAATCCTCCATTACAACGAATATAAGCCCTCACCACCATATCCCATGCATCGGCATCGAATCATCAATCGACTTCTATTGCAACCTTTCAGGCATGTAAAAAATGAACCCACTTCGCAATTATGACGTGTTGACGTGTATTTCACGCTTTTTTTCTTTAAAAAAGCCAAAAAAATATCTTATAATAAAAATAATACATCACTCAGTACTTTACGCGTAAACAATTAGAGCTTTATTATCATGAGTACCTGTACCGTAACAAATCTGCCAATTACAGCAAACCGAAACTGGAGAGCTGTCAATAACAACAACGGATACGACAAAGTCATCAAACTACTCGGTGAAGATATTCTACTGTACAACATCGATACAGATCACGATATTTCACTGGAATCCATCGACATCGACATCGTACACTCTGCCCTGCACGATTCGAATATCGAAGATAAACCGGTCTGCCTCATATGGGATATGAAACACATTGCCGATATGACTCTCACCTATAAAAAACAGGTCGCCGACCTTGTCTATAATCCTTCGATCACATTCGGAATAGTGGTTCTCTACAATGTGGAACCGGCGTTTCTTACAATGGCGGAAACTCTTTCCGCAATGGCTCCCGAAGATCTGCCGGTACTTATCAGACATAGCTACACTGATGCCGTCAATACTGCGATTGAGTGGAAAAAAGGTCAACCCGTCAAGGAAAATCATAACAGCAAAGAAGAGGAAAAATACGAGCACCAGAAACGAGAGTTCCTCGCTTTTCTCGGCAGGCTTTCCTGGTTGAACATGATGGATCAGGGCATAAACCTTCCATCCCGCGATGACAAACTCTTCCCGTTTTTCAAAGCCATTGAAAATCTCCAGAATGACTTGCGGGAAAACATAAAGGAAAAAGAGCAGGAGCTCGAGCAAATAGAAAGGGAAAGTGAAAAAACGCTTTCTGAAAAAAACATTCTGCTCAACGCCCAGAAAGAGTTATACAAAAAACTCAAGAGCCAACTGGAAAAAGAGAAATCATCACTTACGGCAAGAATCGCCACTCAGGAGATGGAACTTACGAGAATATCGACCGCTATTGCCGAAAAAACATCATCACTTCGGGAACTGCTCGACATGATCAGCGTGCTGGATATCGATCATATGAAAAAAAGCGCTATGATCGAAAACTGCAGGAAGATGATCGATACGGAGATGATAGAAAAAAGGCTCAACATCGAACTCACAACGACAGATTCCGAATTTCTTTCGAAGCTTCAGAGAAAACACCCGAACCTCAACCAGAGAGAACTTCGCATCTGCCTGTTGATCAAGCTGAACTACAATACCCGGGACATTGCGCGTTCCGTCGGGATCTCGACTCGTGGGATGGAAAGTATCCGATACCGGATGCATAAAAAAATCGGATTGACGAAGCACCAGTCTCTGAAAGGGTATTTAACGGACCTAGCGACCCTGATACACTGATTGACTTCCGACCGGCTGCTTTTGCAGCTTGCCCCCCAACAAAGGAAATACTGCACAAATAAGGCAGAAGTGCAGTATATTGCAATTGTTGCATAACAAGCGATCCTTAAGAGGCATAATAAACCTGAAAGGAAAACACAGAGGCTATGGAACGTTGCATGGTTTCGGGGGAAGAGATCGTATCAAATCATCGCTGGATCTTTCGCAATCCGAAAAAACTCTACGCGACCTGCATTAGAAGAATAGGCCGAAATATTCTCTATGCCTGGGTTGACTCGGCCAAACCGGTAGTGCTCGAAACGTTCGAAGGAGATCTCGTCAAAAAGGTCCTCGAAGACTCCAACCTGGAAAACAAACCAGCCTACCTCATCTGGAACCTGAAGCATGTAAAGGAAATAACGTATGCTTACAAACAGGGTATCGTAGATTTTCTCTACAATCCATCACCACCACTCACCTGCGTCGTATTCTACAACACCACACAGGAGTTCAGGAACACGGCGGAAATCATCCAGGCAATACTCCCCTCATGCTTGAAGGTTCTTTTCGCAGAAAACTACAACCAGGCGATGCGTATCATTCTCGATGTGATAGGAGGTAGAGATCCATCCTCAAACACCAATGACAGCGGAGAGTATGAAGAGCTGAAAAAAACATTTCTTGCAACAACTGCTCGAATCGGCTGGCTGAATATGTTGAACTCGTCAATTCCGGCACCTCACTCCCGGCACGATCTTTATCCTTTTTTCAGTGCCCTGTCTTTTCTGCAAAAAGATCTTATCGAACGAACCGAACGCTACAAAAAGAAAAAGCTACAGCTCGAAAGCGGAAAGAGAGAGAAAGCAGATATGATCAATTCCATGATTTCAACCATCGAAAGCGATAAAAAACGGCTTTTGTCGGAGTTCAAAAAAGAAAAATCAGCACTTGAAGAAACACTTTCGCTCAGAAGAAACCAGTACCGTGCAATCGAAACAATGCTGAAAAGCCGTAAGCCCGAACTCTGGAAAATCATGCACAACGTTGCAAACCTCGCTATCGACGACCGACACAAAATACAGATACTGGACATATGTGAAAAACTTATCGAGTCCGAGAAAAACCAGAAAAAAACAAATTTTCCGCTTACCTCGACCGACTCGGAGTTTCTCTCTCTGCTTCATAAAAAACATCCGAACCTCAATAACAGGGACATAAAAGTTTGCCTGTTGATCAAACTCAATTATACGACAACAGAGATAGCCAGCTGCTATGCAATCTCGAAACGCGGCATGGAAAGCCTCCGATACCGGTTGCATAAAAAAATGGGCCTGCCAAAAAACCTTTCTTTAAAAAACTACCTTACAGCACTTGCCGAAAAACTCGGCAACCTTCCTCAATTGAAAACAGAACCCATACATTCGATTGCTGTATTTTCTGAATTGAGGAAAAAATGAAGAAGTACCTTCATACCATTCTTTGTCTATGAGCTTGCCTCTACACAAAAAAAAACGTATTTTATAAATAGGAATACGTCAATTACCCACATTCCAATAAATCAGTGAACCTCCATGGAAAATTGCCCGGTATCGAAACTGCCAATTGTCGAGAAATCTCACTGGAAAACCGAGCATCCGGACCAGAGATACACAACGCGTGTCAAAAAAATCGGTAAGGACATTTTTTTGACCTATTACGAAACCGAGACTGACATTGCCATAGAAGACAGGGATCAATCTCTGTTTCGAATGATCCTTGAAGAATGCGGCCTTGAAGACGATCTCGTCTATCTTATGAGAGACCTGAGCCATGTCAATAACATCTCTTACGCATACAAGATAATCCTCACACAACTTATCTACCGCTGGCCACCTTATTATAAGTTGATCGTTTTTTACAATATAGATCCTGCTTTTCTGACTATTGTGGAAACGTTCGCATCAATTGTTCCCGAAAGTACTCCTGTCGTGCTGGTTGAGTCATACGAAGAAGCAATCACCGCTATTCTTGATGCCAAGGCCGGCAGCCTTCCACAAGAAGAATATGATGAAGAGGAAGATGCGCTCTATGCTCAAAGAAAAAAAGAGTTTCTTGCCGCAACTGCCCGAATCGGCTGGATGAACATGCTCAATCAGCCGATCAGCCTGCCAGATCAGGATGAACTTCTTTACCCGTTTTTCAAGGCACTTGAATGCCTTCAGCAAGACCTGCAGGCCAAGGAAAAGCTTTCCGCAAATGAAAAAAAAATTGCAGAAAGCAAAACCGAGAAAAAACTCTCCGAGAAGATCATACTCCTTAACGCTCAGCTCGAACTCAATAATCAGCTCAAGACCCAGTTCGACCGTGAAAAAGCAGCATTGCGGTCTCGAATTGCCGCTCAAGACATGGAAATCACAAGGGTTTCGACGGCGGTTGCCGAAAAAACAGCCGCGCTTCAATCGCTCAGGGAAAAGATATTCGGCCTGGATATCGATAAAGAACTAAAAAAAGAGATGATTGAATCATGCGCACAGATGATTGAAACAGAAACAATCGAAAAAAAAATCAATACCGATCTCACTGCAACCGATTCGGAATTCCTCTCGAAATTACAACGGCAGCATCCTAACCTCAACCAGAGAGACCTACGGATATGTCTTCTGATAAAGCTTAACTACGACACCCGGGAAATAGCGCGTTCCATCGGTATTTCAACAAGAGGACTTGAAAGTATTCGTTATCGAATGCATAAAAAAATGGAACTTTCGAAACATCAATCCATAAAAAATTACCTCACAAAACTCGCAGTATCGTAAGTATCGTAATTCAATGAGTCATACCATTTTTACAAGCCTATGAGCACATGTTCTTTTTCCGGTTTAACTGTGACTGAAAAACCTCATTGGTACGCCAATCATCCCAAAAGAGGGTATATAACCAGGTTCAGTCTGATCGATTCAGGGATTATCCATGGTGAGGTAGTGACCGACCATGATGTAACGATGGATTATATCGACACCGATGTATTTCAAACCGTTATTCATGAAAGCAATCTAGCAGGTGAGGCAATCCTCATGCTTTTCGGCCTTAAGCATGTAAAGGGTGTTTCTTTTGCATACAAGAAAAACCTGATAAACCTTCTCTATAATTTGGGCCCCACATTCAAGCTGCTCGTAATTTACAACGTCGATCAGGAAATACGCTCAATAATGGAAACATTCGCAGCTATTGCGCCTGAAGAATCAACCGTTCTGATCGCCAACGACTACACTGAGGCAATGCAGTTGATACTCGACACCAAATCGGGAAAACTGGAGTCGAAAATCAACGAAAGCAGCGAGGAGCAGCAGCAGTACAATGCCCACAAAAAAGAGTTTCTTTCCACACTGGCACGATTCAACTGGGTCAACCTGCTGGATCATCCGATAACGTTGCCCGAAAACACCAATCCGCTATACCCTTACTTCAAAGCTCTCGAAGCCTTCCAGCAGGATCTTCGTGAAAAAGAAGCGCTTCATCTGCAAGAGCTGAAAAAAGTGAGTGATGGGTACAAAAAAAAGATTGCTGAAAAAATCATCCTGATCAATGCACAGGAAGACCTGAACAAGAAAACCAAGTCACAGCATGAACGCGAAAAAACATCCCTGATACGTCAGATCGTGTCAAAAGATATGGCATTGAAACGGATCTCTTCGGTCATTGCCAAAAAAAGATCAAAAGTCAAGATGATACTTGACCTCGTTGAACAGATGAACCTCGAACCCGCAGTCAAACAAAAAATCACGAATTTCTGCCGGGACCTTATTGATTATTACAATCAAAACGACAAAAAAAACGACAAAGAAATATCCATCGCAGACTCTGCGTTCATTTCTATGCTGCAGCGGAAACACCCAGAGCTCAGCAAGAAAGATCTGAGGATTTGTCTGCTGATAAAACAAAATCACAGCACGTCTGAAATCGCTCATACCATAGGAATCACAACCCGTGGTGTCGAAAGCATGCGATACAGGCTACACAAAAAACTGGGTTTGCAAAAAAATGAATCGATTAAAAATCATCTACTCAAAATAGCTGGTATCTGACAAGAAAACCCCAAACAATCCCTATAAATCCCCACCATACATCATGAAACGCTGCCCCGAAACAAGGCTTCCGATAACTCGGAAGCCACACTGGAACAGTCCTCATCCGGCTGAACGATACACCTCGAAATTCAGTCTTATCGGATCGGACATCATTTACATCGAAATAGAAACCGATCGTGAAGGAATTATCATGAACCAGGTCGATTTCAACGTACTTCATTCCATCATCGATGAAGTGACCAAAAACGGGGCACCTGTCTATACAGTTGCTGATCTCGCCAATATCAGAGGTTGCTCGTTTACCTATAAAAGAGACTTCATTAACTTTCTCTATAACAGTGGGCCTGCTTTTCGCCTCCTGGTATTCTATAATGTCCATCCGGAAATGATGTGCGACATGGAAGCATTTGCTGCGATAGCTCCGGAAATATCCTCGGTTGCAATTGTGGACAACTACCATGAAGCATTGACCCTGATCATGAATAACAAAGCCGGGCAGCCAGTTCAAGAACCATCCGAAAGCGAAGGAAAGCAACAGTACAATACTTATAAAAGAGCGTTTGTCGCCGCTTTGGCGAGGATGAACTGGCTCAGTATTTTTAGTCCTCCGGTGACCATGCCTGCAAGTGACAGTCTTTTTTATCCGTTCTTCAGATCCTTACAGGACATAAACAACGATCTTCGAGAAAAAGAACGGCTTCAACGGAATGAACTGCAAACAATAACAAAGGAATACGAAGCGAAAATCAATGAAAAGATCTCACTGCTCAATGCACACCAAGCGCTGTATAGAAGCATGAAACTGCAACTCGAGCATGAAAAATCAGAACTCACTGCGCAAAATGCCTCAAAAGAGATGGCTATTGCCAGAGTATCCTCTACAGTAAGAAAAAGCAGAGCGAAAATTGAGAAGCTCTGCAGTTTTGTAACCGCACTGGATCCCCCCACTCCGCTGAAAGACAAAGTGGTCGGACTATGCAACGAAATTGCAACCGATGAAATACCGTATAGCCACCAAGGAAATGAAATCCAGACCGATGACCCTGCATTTTTTTCTTTTTTGCAACATCGGCATCCCAACCTTACCGAGAGAGAACTGCAAGTCTCGATGCTGATCAAACAAGACTTGAACAGTACGGAAATTGCCTATTCGACAGGCCTTTCACCTCGTGGTGTCGAAAGCCTCAGGTACAGGATGCATAAAAAGCTGGGTCTTCAAAAAAACGAGTCTCTCAAAAAGTATCTGCTGGAGCTGAACAGTGCGTGATACCGTTCTCTGTTCAGCCGAAAAACATTGATTTCACGTTTACGAACTCACGAATGCCGTAACGGGAAAGCTCACGGCCATAGCCTGACTGTTTGATCCCTCCGAAGGGAAGGCGAGGATCAGATTTCACCATTGCATTGATAAAACAGTTTCCGGCATCGAGGCGTCCCGCGACCGCTTTCGCCCGTTCAGGATCGCTGGAAAAAACAGCCGATCCGAGCCCATAGGGACTGTCATTGGCAATTCTTATGGCATCATCGTCGCCGAAAGCTTCGATAACGGTAGCCACAGGACCAAATGTTTCTTCAGCGTAAACAGCCATCCCGGGAGAGACGTCGGTCACTATTGTAGCCGGGTAAAAGAAACCTTTTCTATCAGGAATCTCTCCACCGCAAAGCACCTTGGCACCAAATTCACGACTCTGCTCAACCTGCCGGTGAAGGGCATCTCTGAGATCTTTTCTCGCAATAGGTCCAATCCGCACTGACGGATCGAAAGGGTCACCCATTTTCGTCTCTCCCATTCTTTCGAGCAGCATCTCTTCAAACCGGGATTTTACAGCGTGATGAACGATGAATCGCTTCGCCGCTATACAGCTTTGACCGGTATTGAGCAGACGTGAAGCAATACAAACATCCACTGCCTGCTGAAGGTTTGCATCGTCGAGTACGACATAAGGGTCGTTACCTCCCAGTTCCAGCACGCTTCTTTTCAGCGCTCTGCCGGCTTTCTCGGCAACGGCCATCCCTGCACCGGTACTCCCCGTTACAGAGACAGCCTTGATGACCGGATGAGCGATAATTTCCCCAACCATACGGTCGACATCTTCCAGATCTATGTGCAGTGTCCTGTAGAGATTCAATGGAAACCCCGCTTCCCTGAAAAGACTTTCGAGCGCAATCGCCGATCCTGTAACATTGGGAGCATGCTTGATGACAACTCCGTTGCCTGCCATCATGATAGCGGCGGCGAAACGAATAACCTGCCAGAACGGAAAGTTCCAGGGCATAACCCCAAGCACCACCCCTAGAGGCTCAAAGGTCACCAACCCGGTCATTCCGTCAACGTCAACGGTTTCGTTTTGTAGAAACTCTTCAGCATGCTCGGCATAGAATTCACATACCCATGCACATTTCACGACCTCGCTAACGGCTTCTTTGAAAGGTTTTCCCATTTCACGGCTTATAACCGTTGCGTGTTCATCTTTTTGTTCCCGAAGAAGATCCGCCAGGCGATTCATCGCAACTTTACGTTCAGTGACAGGTGTTTCTTTCCATACCGACGCCGCATGCTGTGCGGATTCAAGCAGTTTTTCCATGTCGGCAGAATTCATAACCGGGTATTCCGCAAGGATTTCTTCAGTTGCAGGGTTAATGGTGAGAATCATCGTTGATTGCCTTTCTTTTTTTTGAAATATGACAGTTACAGTTTGTAAAAATATAAAGTAAGAGCATTATATCATCTTCGAAAACGCATCTCTTCCAACCTGTGAGTCACTCAAAAATACTTCTACATGCCTTGAACGATTCACAATGACTCCACGTACTCGACCATGGCATGGAGGCAATCTCATCTGCTTCAGACTCACGAACGCTCGTCTAACGATGCAAGAATCGCCAAATAACTTGTATATCGCTCACTGCTGATAATACCGTTCTCGACAGCCCGCATTATACCGCATGAGGGTTCCACGGTATGTGTACAGGATGAAAATGCACATTCTTTCATTGGGACAAGAAATTCCGGAAAATAAAACCGGAGATTCTCTTTCGTTATTTCGGAAAGATTGAACTCCCGTATCCCCGGTGTATCGATAACATATCCACCTTGCGGGAGGCCAAGCATCACCGCATTTGTCGTGGTATGTACCCCTTTGAGACTCCAGGAACTGATCTCGGCGGTTTTCAGTTTTTCTTCACCGACAAGCACATTGATAAGTGTCGACTTTCCAACGCCAGAGTGCCCGCTGAATGCCGATATCTTTCCTGCAAGCGAGCAGCCCAATGATGCAATACCCTCTCCATTTTCAGCGCTGACGAAACACATTGCATAACCGAGATCACAATAAGGGGCCATCATCTCTGTAACCAGTTTCCGGTCGGCAATATCCATCTTGTTGACAATAATGACAGCCGGTAAACATTCCGATTCCGCAAAGACCAGATAACGGTCGATCAGACGAGTGTTGAGGGGCGGTTGTACTGCTGAAACAACAACGGCAAGCTGGTCGATATTTGCGGCTATAACCTGAATCTTCTCTTTACTGCGGTTGCGGCGCACCTCTCTTTTTCTCACAAGAGCAGTACGGCGATTACGAACAAGAGTGATGACCCCTTCGACATTTTGACCACATGCGGTAACCGTCACTACGACACTATCTCCAACTGCAACAAGACCGGTTCCGGTATTTTCCGTCTTTGTTCCGCGAAATGTCGAGCACAGGCATCGTTCTCCCACAGCCTCTTCGACAAGGTACATCCCTCCCCTCGCTTCGGTAACAACCCCTTCGAATTCAACTCCCTTTTCCAACCTGTTCATATATCAATGTCGCTGGAAAGGAGTTCTCATCCGATATTTGCGAGAGCGTGCTTTCCATGATAATGTTTTATGTAATATTCTTTTATGATTTCATTTCCATGTTCCCGTAACTGCGGGTCACAATCAATAATCTCGAAGGCCGCGTCACGGGCTGAACGCATAATATCGTAATCTTTCACTATGTCAGCGATTTTCAACCCCGACACCATGCCTGACTGCTCTTTACCAAGCACGTTACCCATACCTCGTAATGCAGCGTCGATCTCCGAAAGCCTGAAACCATCGCCAATGTTTTCCATTGCCGAAAGCCGCTGAGAAGCATCGGAACCAAGTTTCGTATGCACGAGAAAACAATATGAACGATGCTTTCCTCTTCCGACCCTTCCCCTTAACTGGTGCAGCTGTGCAAGCCCGAAGCGTTCGGCATGTTCAATAACCATAACCGTTGCGTTCGGTACATCGACACCGACTTCGATTACAGTGGTACCGACGAGCAGATCCAGTTTGCCGGAACTGAACGACCTCATAACCTGCTCTTTCTCCCGGGAAGACATTTGCCCGTGAATCAACCCCATCCTTACACCCTGAAGCGTGTCACGAAGCTTGTTGAAACTTTCTTTCGCAGCTTTAAGATCCATTTTTTCGGACTCTTCAACAAGTGGATAAACAATATAGGCCTGTCTACCCCTTGTTATTTCGCGGCTAAGAAAATCGAAAACCTCTGACTTGTCACGTTCCTTGCAGCAACGTGTAACGATGTTTTTTCTGCCTCGAGGAAGCTGATCGATGATCGTTACATCGAGATCCCCGAATACTCCCATACTGAGCGTTCTCGGAATAGGCGTTGCAGTCATCAGCAGCACATGGGGATTTTCCGCCTTATCCTGCAGGGCTTTGCGCTGCATGACACCGAAGCGGTGTTGCTCGTCGATAACTGCCAGTCCGAGCTTATCGAATCTCACCGCCTCCTCGATGACGGCATGCGTCCCCACGAGAATGTCAAGATGACCGGTTTGAAGATCATCAAGCACTCCTTGGCGCTCTTTTTTCAACTGCCGACCTGCGAGAAACCCCACGTTCAAGCCAAGAGGCTCTGCAAATTTTCGTACAACCATAGAGTGCTGAAACGCAAGAATTTCCGTTGGTGCCATGAATACAGATTGCATTCCGTTATCAGCCGCAAGAGTCATGGCAAACATGGCCACCAGGGTTTTACCGGACCCGACATCCCCCTGCAAAAGCCTGTTCATCCTGACACCGCTTCTCAAATCACGGTATATCTCACGTACAGCATTTTTCTGTGCATCGGTCATGTTGTAAGGCAGCATGTCGTATAGCGCTGCCGTGAAGTTTCCCGAATGCCGGAAAGGAACAGCACTCCTGTCGGTGCGAATAGAAGCCCTGCGTAACGCAAAAAAAAGTTGAGCGAAGAAGAGTTCAGCCCATTTAAACCTGTACAGCGCACGGTCAAGCATTTCGGATGAAGAAGGAAAATGAATCATGCGATATGCCTCATTGAGGGGTAAAAGATTGTGTTGGCGGATTATTCCTTCGGAAAGGTTTTCGCTGAACCGAGGAGGAATATCGGAAAACGCCTGTTTTAGCAACCCCCTCATTCCCCTGGAACCCAAACCGGAACGTTTCAGTGATTCCGAGGAAGGATATACCGGCACGATCCCGTTATACGGGGATTCTCCACTTTCAAGGTCAAGACGCTCGAATTCCGGATGCTGCATTTGTGGCCGCCGGCCGAAATATCCAACCTTGCCCGAAACACATAAAGAATCTCCTTGCCGAAAGGAGTTGAAAAAAAAGTGCACACCGCTGAACCACACGATTTCAAGAACACCTGTTTCATCGAAAAGTTCCACCTTCAGCCGTACTTTACGGTACCTCCCTGCCTGTTTGACAAGGCTTCGTACTTTTCCAACAACGGTTGCCTGCTCCCCCTCGACAAGTGTAACGATAGGTTTGACCGTTCTTCTATCAAGATAACGTCGCGGGAAAAAATCGTACAGATCCCCCATTGTCTCGATACCGGCCTCTTTCAACAAGCCTGCCTTGTGCGGCCCAACTCCTCTGATCACGGTTACCGGGGTACCGCTCATGCATTCATTCACCATAGAAACACATCACCATAGCATTATTCACCTCTACGATCCCACAAAACAGACATGTTTTTTTCACTTTTTCACTATCAAAAGCGTTTCCTCCAACCCGTCGAGAAATGAAGCATCGTATCGCTGTCACAGCCATAAGGGGTTTTCTCTCCGTTAGTTGTTTTTTGGCTTCTGCTGGAAAACTCGGCTCGCACTGTACTTTGTTCCTGCAAGAAAATCTTGTATATTGCCGGATAAATCATTTTATGCCTGAACATAAAACTGTTTTTTTGTCAGACAAGGTAAATCGAAGTCATGAAAAAAGATATTCATCCGAAGTATACGAAAGTTACGGTTACCTGTGCCAATTGCGGTAACACTTTTGAAACCCGGTCAACCAGACCCTCTATAAAAGTTGATATCTGCAGTAACTGTCACCCATTCTACACCGGCAAACAAGTTCTGGTCGATACGGCAGGACGGGTTGAACGTTTCCAGAAAAGATTCGCCAAGAAAGCAGCCCCGTCGTCTGCCTCGAAGTAGGTACTGCCTGCGGTCTCCGATAAACCAAAACGATTCGAAACGGTATGAGCGTAAGAGATATCACTCAAAAGGTGGAAGCAAAAATGAAAAAATCCATTGAAAGCTTCCAGCATGAGATCGCAGCAATAAGAACCGGAAAAGCGACGACAGCGTTGCTTGACCGTGTGAAAGTCGATGCATACGGGCAATCCATGCCCCTCAAGCAACTGGGCAACGTCGGCGTCCAGGATGCTCATACCCTTATGGTACAGGTATGGGATAAATCAATGGTCACTGCTGTGGAAAAAGCCATTCGGGACGCAAATCTCGGACTCAATCCAGCAGCAGAGGGCCAGAGCATCCGTGTCAGCATTCCTCCCCTTACGGAAGAACGGCGTAAAGAATATGTCAAGCTTACAAAAAAATATGGTGAAGATGCGAAGATTGCACTCCGCAATCTTCGCAGGGAAATACTGCACGGTGTGGATAAGCTCGAAAAAGACAAAGAAATCAGCGAAGATGAGAAAAGCCGAAGCAAAAAAGACGCTGACGACCTTGTCCACAAGTATGAAAAACAAATCAACGACCTGATCACCCAGAAGGAAAAGGAGATTATGGAAGTGTAGGTGTAGTGAAGTATTCTTTCATTTTCCTGAACACCTCTTTTCTCCCCAACAAACCGGCAACCATCCCAAGCACAGTTCCGGCACCTGCGGCAAAGAATACAGGCCGTGATGAAATATTATTGGTATAATAGATTGCCGGAATACCCCGTTCCTTCGCAAAGCTGTCCAGCGATGTCGTACCGATGACAAGGTCCGGATTGTATTCAAGAACAGCCTGCATGTCTTCTTCAAGGAATTTCCGGTAGCGTATCTCTGTACCGAGCATGGTAAGAAGCTGGTGATCTTCTTCTCCGAGAACTGTACGGGCAATCGATGTCGATGCATAAGGAACTTCCAGACCCGCTTCCAAGAGCAGCCTTACAACCGGCAGTTCATTCCCCTCGTATCCAGCGACAATCACCTTTCCGGAAAGGTGACCGAACTTTTCGATGACCGCACGTGTTTTTGCTTTTTCCTCGGCAGCGACCTGACGTACTGTTTCCATATCAAGCCCGAGAACCTGACCGATCTGCTCAATCCACCTCGCGGTAGCTCCTGCACCAACAGGATTTCCAGATATAATTCTTATGCCTTTCTCTTCAAGGAGTGATGCAGTCCTTTCATAAAATGGGTGGAGAACAGCACAGGCTTCAACCTTTCCCGACTCGATATAATCATCAACATCTGCAGCAGGCAAGACAATGACAGATTCGACACCTATGCGTTGCAAAACACTACCAATGGCCATGGCGTCGACAGGAAAAATCTCACCAACGACAAGAAGAGATTTCTCTTTCTTCGGCGCGATAAAATCCCCAAACCGTCGTAGCAGGGTAGAAACGGCAACATCCTTCGCTTCAGGATGTGACTTGATCTGAAAAGCAGGTAACCGGACAAGCTGTACTATGGCATTCCCCGCTTTTTTCGGCAACAGCTCTTCAGCAATTCCTGCCGTCTCGGCGACACAGGTACTGACAACAGGAATAAAAGTCACAGCCGGATCTTCCGCGATCCGCTCGATGGTAGCCCGCAAATCATCGATCATGGTACCACCCGAAATCTGAACATTCATCAGCTCAGGTGATACAATCGACCTTCGAGCGGCATAAAAATGGGAGACAAACGTCAACCCGTACAAGCATCCCTGATCTGCAACAAGACATACCCTTGCACCTTCGATCCTGGTAAGAACCCGCAGCCCCCCGAAAGCTGGACACATTGATTGCGGGTGTAAATTCGAGCAGATATTTTTTTCCATGATTAGTGAATTGGCACTTCAAAAGCTGAAAGATGTTCAAAACAGTTGTTTACGATTTCATGCAACACCTGGTCGGGCACAAACCTGAATTTGCCGTCAACTTCAGTGAACGACCCGAGACCTTCGAGTAAAAGGTCCCGCTTTTTTACCATACTCTCTCTGAAATATCCTGAAAGGATCCTGCTAAAGACCTCAGCATCCTCATCAGCCAGACCGGTTGTTCTTCCTATGATATGCCGGGTGGTAGAATCGACGACCGGCCTTGTCAAAAAGGTAATTTTTTTCCTGGGGGGTATAGCTCGTACAACATTGTCCTGCTTTTGCCTGTTGAACGGAATATGCACCACCTTGAAATACCCAAGTCCCTTGACGGATACCTCTCCTTTTTCAACGAGTACTTCAACCAATCCGGCAAAAACTGCGTCAAGAAGCTTTACGGCACGTTGTTTATCCAGAGACAGCTTCTTCTCCAGAAGAGCAATGCAAGCATCATGTTCCATACCCAAGATGATCGGTTACCGTTTATTCATATGGTTAACAAGTCCTTCTACACAACAATACCCCAAAGTGTACCCCCGTAGAATCCGAGCCTTCATGTCACGGAATTCATCCGGCATCCATCGATAAAACAAGCAGCAGTCGAAAACAACAGTTGAAATGGCGACCTCGTTCATCCTGCAGTTTATCTTTATGCAGTCATCCTCCGGCTTCATCCGTGAAATCATAAACAACTATTTCACAGGCCTTACCCGGGACACCGTCTTGCAATGAAAGTCTCTATGGATAAAGCATACCTATGAAAATCGTCCCTCTCTTTCACGGGGCGGCACGACGCTCTACCTGAAACGTATTCATGGTGACCGAAAGCCGTGAAGCAGTCCTTTCGAGAATGTCTCACGTATCCCTTTTCTTTCACCAGGCAAATACTGCACGACCTGAAAACCGGTACATCGTTATCCCTGACCAGAATATACTAAAACCATTCAATGGAAATACCTAACTTGTCGAATACAATCCCAAGCAATTTGTTTCGTAAAAAACGCTCATGCCTGAACAGATACTTACCGTCACCGAACTCACCAGCGGGATCAAATCCGTCCTTGAAAATAAATTTCAAACCATCAGTGTAAGGGGTGAGATCTCCAATTTCAAACTTCCGAGCTCGGGACACGTCTACATGACCCTGAAGGACGAGGGAGCACAGATTCCCGCCGTCATCTGGAAAAACATTCGTATGCGTCTTTCCGTTGACTTGAAAGACGGTCTGGAAATTATCGCTCACGGACGGCTCGAGGTCTACCCCCCATCGGGACGTTATCAACTCATATGCACATCGGTTGTTCTCGCAGGTGAGGGTACGTTGCAACTCGCTTATGCAATGCTTTTGGAAAAGTTGGCAAGTAAAGGTTATTTCAACCAGGAACACAAGAAACAGTTACCGGCCCTCCCGGAAAAAATCGGCCTGATCACTTCAGCGACAGGAGCGGTCATAGAAGACATGAGCAACGTCTTCAGGCGTCGCTTTCCAGCTGCAAGACTTCTGCTATATCCCGTCAAGGTACAGGGAGAAGAAGCTGCAAAAAACGTCATTGGAGCACTGCAATATTTCAATGAACTCTCCGATTCCGCCCTGAAACCCGATGTCGTTATCGTGGCCAGGGGAGGGGGATCTCTCGAAGACCTTCAAGCATTTAACGATGAAGCCGTCGCTCTGGCAATATTCAACTCGAAAATTCCGGTTATCAGTGCCATCGGCCATGAAACTGATGTCACGATCGCCGACATGGTTGCCGACGTTCGCGCGGGAACACCGTCAATCGCCGCAGAAATTGCAGCCCCCGATATGCAAGAACTGCTCAAACATAGCGACACCCTTCTCAATCGGCAATGTTTGGCATTACATGCAAAAGTCGAAGGAATCGAACGGCAAATCGACTCTCTTCTTGGCAGTTATGCATTCAACCGTCCACAGATCCTCCTTGATCAAATGCAAGAAAGGATCAACCACCTTGTCAAATTTATGTCACAGTCCGTCGGAAATACTATAAGGCACGCGGAACGGAGCTTCTCTTCAGCAACGGAGAGACTTTCGCTGCTTGATTACCGGAAAACCCTCGAAAGAGGCTTTACCCTGGTCAAGCAGAACAGTTCTTATGTCACATCCCGTGCGTTTTTACGAAAAACCGACAAGGCATCGGTGATCTTCCACGATGGTGAAGTAGAAGTTGACATCATACCGGACGATGCTGTTCGCGGAACATCCTCCGCGCAAACTCGAGCTCCTCGAAAGTGTTGACCCCGGGCGAATCTACCGTGGTCTCGACACAACGTATACGGTAACCGTTCTCGAGAAGCCGCAACTGCTCGAGAGACTCTTCCTCCTCGAGCATGGAGGGCTCGAGTGTTGCAAAGGTAGATAAGACATCTTTTCTGAAAGCGTAGATCCCGATATGACGGTAAAAGATAGTCGATGCGCTTCTTGCTTGCTGAAAAGGAATCTGACTCCGTGAAAAGTACAGAGCATATCCGTTCCTGTCGACGACCGCCTTTACGATATGACGGTCACCGATCGTGGTATAATCTGAAGGAAGTACCGGATAAATAAGTGTTACACAGTCAGGGTTGTCACCTCGAAGATAAGGCTCCGCAACACGATCGATATTGCCAGGATCTATCAAAGGCTCGTCACCCTGCAAATTGATGAAAACATCTCCTTCCATCTTTCCTGCTGCTTCGGCAATACGCTCCGAACCACATCGGGCAGTGCCCGTGATAACCACTTCAGCTCCAAAAGCCCGAAGAACGGCTGCAATCTCCTTGCTGTCGGTTGCCACCACGACACGATCCGCACAACGAGCCTGCTGAGCTCGCTGAAAGGTCCTTACAATGAGAGGCTCTCCATCCAGATCTACGAGCATTTTCCTTCTCAACCGGCTTGAATCAAGCCTTGCAGGAATAACGATTACAATTTTCATAAACGAAAGGGCTTGTTAGCACAACAACTCGCACTCATCTTTCAAAACACCAGTCTCACTCTTCACTTCGTTGAAGGAGTATCGACAACAAGGGTTACCGGCCCGTCATTGACCAAGCCTACCTGCATTTCAGCACCGAAACGACCCGTCTCGATACGCAGGAAACATTTGGAACGTATGGTTTCAAGAAACCGGCAATAGAGACCCTCCGCTTTACCGAACGGCGCTGAAGATGAAAAACCGGGTCTGTTGCCCCGACTCGTGTCGGCATACAGGGTAAACTGTGAAACAAATAGAAGATCTTTTCCGGTATCCAAGACAGAACGATTCATTTTTCCTTCATTGTCTTCGAAAATCCTGAGGTTGAGAACCTTATGGATCATCCAGGAAATCTCTTTATCCTCATCTCCGGGAGCGATACCGAGAAGGACCAGAAGACCCGGCCCTATCCGTGAATGGAGACTGCCGTCGATCGTAACCGAAGCCTCGCTTACTCTCTGGATCACTGCTCTCATCGGTCAGTTGCTTTCTTGAAAGAACTTACAGATAGGGTGCGACTTTTTCTCTGAACCCGGATAACGACACCCCCTCGACCATCACCCGCTTCTTTTTTCCTCTCAACCCGGAAATAATCTGCACATCGGTTCGTGGCACGCCAAGCGTTCGCGCGAACAGCTTGCAGCACTCCAGATTAGCAGCCCCGTCTACCGGAGGAGCTTTCAGGTTCACCTTAACGCTACCGTCATGTTCACCAGCAATCATACTTCGTGAAGAGCGGGGCTGAACCTTGACAGAAAAAATAACGCCCCCCTCTTTTTCCACTATCTGAAGCATACCGAAACAAGCTACCCGATGACCTTCGGCACCCTGAAAAAACGGTCAAGCTTATCCGGTGCATTCTCGAGAGCAACATTATTGGGAATCGACTCCCGGCAGTGATCTTCACGAAGCACGTTAACCTGATCGTGAATACTGCTCAATGGTTCAACGCCTCGTGTGTCAACCTCGTTGAGCTTCTCGACGTAATGAAGAATAGCATTCAGCTCACTGGTCATTTTCTTTTTTTCAGCGTCAGTAAAACGGAGCCTTGCCAACTCGGCTATATATGCTACATCTTTTTCAGTTACAGACATGGATCAAACATATTATATCATTATTCGAAATGTCCAAAGTCAGGACCTCGTCACGGCAAAGTGTTCAAGATAATAAAAAATGTCCTTGTATCTCATGGGAGAACACAGCCCACGCTAGAATCACAACCTGCACATACCGATTTTATTTTCGACAAGCTGTGATATCTTAGGCCGATTCTCGATCGGCACATAATCACGTTTATCTTCGCCCAAATACATCTGTCTGGGTCGGGCAATTTTCTGTTCATCGTCATTCATGTGCTCCGTCCATTGTGCAAGCCATCCCGGTGTTCTGCCGATAGCGAACAATACGGGAAACATATCCAGAGGAAATCCCATCGCCTGGTAAATCAAACCGGAATAGAAATCAACGTTCGGATACAGTTTCCGGTCGATAAAATACTCATCTTCAAGGGCAATTTTTTCAAGCTCCAGAGCGATATCCAGCAATGTGTTTCGTCCGGTAACCTCGAACACATCGAAAGCGATTTTTTTTATGATCTTCGCTCTCGGATCATAGTTTTTATACACCCTGTGGCCAAACCCCATGAGCCGTCCTTCTCCAGCCTTTACCGATTTAATGAACTCGGGAACCTTGTCGAGAGAACCTATTCTTTCCAGCATCCGGATAACCGCCTCGTTCGCTCCTCCATGCAAAGGCCCGTAGAGTGCCGCACATCCTGCTGCAAGTGCGGAATATGGGTCGACACGCGAACTCCCAACAGAGCGCACTGCGCTGGTCGAACAGTTCTGTTCATGATCGGCATGGAGTATAAAGAGCACGTCAAGTGCCTTTTCCAGGATGGGATCAGGGGAATATTTCAGTTCTGTCATTTTAAACATCATGGAAAGGAAGTTTCCTGCATAACCGAGGTCATTGTCCGGTAGAACATAAGGAAACCCCATGCTGTGGCGAAAACTCATTGCAGCGAGTGTAGGCATTTTTCCTATCAGACGCCGAACCTGCAGTTTTCTTGATTCCATATCGAAAATATTCTTCGCATCGGGATAAAAAGTAGACAACGCACCGACCGTCCCGACAAGAATGCCCATTGGGTGGCCATCATAGCGGAATCCGTCCATGAATTTTGTCAGGTTCGCATGAACCATCGTATGCATCTGGATATTGTACCGCCATGCCTCGAGCCGTTCCTTGTCAGGCAACTCTCCTTTGATCAACAGATAGGCTGTTTCCAGAAAAGAGCTTTTTTCGGCAAGCTGCTCGATAGGATACCCCCTGTAACGCAGAATCCCTTTCTCACCGTCGATGAAAGTTACCATGCTTTTACAGGAAGCTGTGTTCAGATAACCCGGATCATAACCGAGAAGCCCGAAATCGTCATCGGAAACCTTTATCTGGCGGAGATCCATCGTCCGTATGGTACCACATTCTATAGGAACCTCGTAGGTCTGTCCTGTGCGGTTATCCGTAATAGTCAGGGTATTTTTCGACATGATCGTTTATCTTTTTTTTGTTTTTTACAGCCTCAACAACCATTTCCTACTTTCTAACCTCTCTAAACCCTCTGATCATTCCCGCTTCAACGTTCTTGCGGCGACTCGTTTCGAGAAAGATCCACCGGACGGTAATCACCTGTAGCGACCGATCTCTCCCTGCCGTAAACGTTCAAAATAGGTTTCGAGATCCCGCTTGACACCGGGGGCGAGAAGATACAAACCAATAATATTCGGAAAAGACATCGCAAAAATCATGGCATCGGAAAAATCGATCACAACTTGGAGGTTCATCGCTGAACCGATGATGATGAATGTGCAAAACAGCAACTTGTAACTCACGTCCGAGGACAGGCCTTCTCCAAAGATATAGGTCCATGCCTTGAGACCGTAATAGGACCATGCAATCATCGTTGAAAAGGCAAAAAGCAGTACAGCAACGTTCAGTATGTAAGGGAACCAGAAAATAACCTGCTCGAAAGCTTTCGATGTCAATGCTATGCCATCCATCCCCTGTTCGGTATACAATCCCGAAATGATGATGACGAGTGCCGTCATGGTACAAATAACCACGGTATCGAGAAACGGCTCAAGCAGAGCGACAAGCCCTTCGGTTACCGGTTCATCGGTTTTGACCGCTGCATGAGCTATCGGTGAAGAACCTATTCCAGCCTCATTTGAAAATGCGGCACGACGGAACCCCTGTATCAGCACTCCGACCACTCCGCCATAAAGGGCCTCTGGAGCGAACGCTCCCTGCACAATTACCAAAAAAGCCCGGGGAAGTTCCGTGATATGCGAAAAAATAATAAACAGGGCTGCGGTAACATAGATAGCAACCATGAATGGAACGAGCTTTGTCGTGACTCGGACAATCGAACGTATTCCACCGATGATAACCATGCCGACAAGAATCGCCATGATCAACCCGAAAATCCATCCCTGCTGATAGAAAACACTCTGTTCCCCACCGGTCACTAGCACCGTTTGCCGAAAGGCCTGGTTGGCCTGAAACATATTTCCCAGACCGAACGATCCACCGATACACATGACAGCGAAAAAAAATGCAAGAATTTTCCCGAAACCTGCCATTCCTTTTTCAGCAAACCCTCTGCTGAGATAATACATCGGCCCTCCTGAAACCGAACCGTCTTCGTTGACTTTCCTGTACTTGACCCCCAGAGTGCACTCGACAAACTTCGATGACATGCCGAACAAGCCACCGAGAATCATCCAAAAAGTCGCGCCGGGTCCCCCTAAGGTAATGGCCACGGCAACTCCGGCTATATTACCAAGCCCTACGGTTGCAGACAGAGCTGCAGTCAAGGCTTGAAAATGAGAAACCTCTCCTTTCTGTAAATCAGGAGCATCGTAAACACCTCGAACCAGTTCGACTGCGTGTTTGAATCCCCTCACATTGACAAAACCCATATAGACGGTAAATCCAACGGCAGCGACGATCAACCAAAGAAGAATAAAAGGGAAACTGATACCTCCGATCGAGATGGGAAAAAAAATAATTTTGAACATGAAAGCCGTAAGGGGAACCATGGCATCGTTGATACGTTCATCGACCCCACGCGCAAAAAGCCGAAAAGGGGAAAAAAACTGTACCAAGAAAGTGGTGATAACGAAGAGCTGTTTCATAGGTGCTAGAGCTGGTCTACATGCCGAAAAGACCGGTTCCAGAGCAATCATAGGCAATGGACCGTATGAAAAACACAACCGGTTCGAGTAGTTGTCGATTCGTCCCGAAATAACGTATAACCCTTGGCAGGCAAGTATCAGCTCGCCAACATACCAACACTGACCCGGGTTATACCGTAGATATCTTACTTGTTACTGCAGGATAGGTTGCGACGTTTTGTTCAGGAATAAATATAAGAAGAATTAAAATGAAAAAACTTTTTGGAAGGAGACGTAAATATTTCTACATTAACAACTCTTTCAAGGAGCTGTAGCTCAGTTTGGTTAGAGCGCCTGCCTGTCACGCAGGAGGCCGCGGGTTCGAGTCCCGTCAGCTCCGCAACTTTTCTCTGCCTGCCTCGTCAGAGCCCTCAAACATTGTGATTTTTACCGAATGATCGATCAAAACTCATATCATTCGGCATCCTGAGACAAGATCAATGCGCTATAGGCGCCGACTCCAACTGATCCGTGAAAAAGCAGCCCGTCTTTCATTCCAGGATATGCTTCGGTATCGTAGCCGGGGTGGTTAGAAAAATCACTGCTGTAACCTGACCAGTCACTATTGAAACGAACACGCCATTTTCCGCTCCGAGGGAGCCCCATTCTATAGACCGGATAACTCCGGTTGGACATGTTGACAACAACAACGACATCGTCCCCCTTTCCACCATGTTCCCAGCGATGGTATGCAAGCAGCTTATCCTCATTGTTGATGTGAAAAACATTGACGTGCTGCCCCCTCAGGCCAGCAGTTTGATCATGCCAGTTACGCCTGAGCCGCACCAGATCACGGTAAAGGGTATGAATTCCGTCAAACCGCTGCAGCTTCGTCCAGTCAATCGGATCGGTATCACGAAACCACTCATCCTCCAGAAGCTCCTGTCCCTGGAATACCATAGGGATACCCGGAGCGGTCAACGCCAGAACCACTCCAAGCGTAGACCTTTTCCTTGAAAACCAACTCGCTGCGTTTCCGGGCCAGACTGCTTCGGGAACCCTTGCCTGGCCGTTCGCCACCTCGTCATGTGATTCGGTATAAAGAACCCGCTGAAAAGCATCGCCATTGTATGAGCCGGTAATTGCCCGCTCGAGATCGTGCATATTCCGCTCACGGTCATCATGAGCAATGACCGCATCACGCACAGGATGGGTAAAACCTGCCGCCCACTGAGCATCGAAACCGGCACCACCCTCTTGTGCCGGCTTCGTTATCCATTCGTTCTCCTGTAAATCTTCGGCAATATTGATAACCCCGATACGTTCTTTGCGCACCTCACTGTTTACCCACTGCATAAGAGTCCATCCCTCATGAATGTCGCCTCCTGAACCATTGTATTGCGTTCGGATATTGACAGTTGAATCCCAGCGCAAACCGTCGGCATGAAAATCCTTGAGCCACATCAGAGCATTGTCACGGATAAAGCTTCTGACTTCACTACGGCCATAATCCGGCCTGGTATGCCCCCACGGAGTTTTAGCCCTCCAGTCATTGAAAAAATAAATACCTCCTTTTCCATTTTCAGACCATCCGTCAAAACGCCAGAGGTCGAGATCCGATGGCCCAAAGTGGTTGTAGACCACATCGATAATCACCGCAATACCATAACTATGAGCGGCTTTTATAAATTTTTTGAGGGAAAGCGGTCCTCCATATGCACTTTCTACCGCAAAAAGATGACCGGGATTGTACCCCCAGGAATAATCGGCTGCAAATTCCGTGAGCGGCATAATTTCGATCGCGTTTATCCCGAGATCGTGAAGATACGCTAAACGGTCAATCGCCCGGAAAAGGTCTCCCGGTCTTCCGCCATGCTCGTCATTGAATGTCCCGATATGCATCTCGTAGAGAACAAGTTCATTCAATGACGGCATGCGAAATTCCTCATCACCACTCCAGTCGAACGCATCGGCAACAATCACGGAATCTCCTGCGGAATGAGTGACCTCAAGGGCATACGGATCGTTTCTCCAATACTCGTTACCGGTCTTGGCATTGATTACCACATACTGATACCGGTCACCCTTCCTTGCCTGCTGCAGATCACATGACCAGTACCCATTGCCTTCACAAGCAAGAAAATCAGTGTCGGAAGACCAACTGTTGAAACTTCCCGCCACGGCGACAGAAGAGGCGAACGGAGCCCATACCCTGAACATCGTTCCCTTTGGATGAACCACTGCACCCATTCCAGGATGAAGAGACCGTTTTGTGCTGTTCATGATTGTGATTATGTATTCCCTGTTTGCAAAGGCATCCCACACCCTTGTCACTCTTTTTTCCGCTTATCTTTCAGGTAAATGGATTTGGAGTGACCATCGGCACTGGGCCGTTCATCGAGGTCGAACAGTTTTGTTGCCTTTACCAGTTCACCAAGCTTGCCGTACCCGTAATTCCTTGGATCGAATTCAGGCGATTGCTTGGCAATGGTACTTCCTACGGTTGCAAGGTGCGCCCACCCCCCCTCATCCGACGCTGAATCGACTGCGTTTCTCAGCAAACGAACGAGCCGTGTATCTTTTTTAAGTTCTGCTGTCGATTTCCGGGTAATGGCATCGTTCTCATTTGTTTTGGCTCGAAGCACCTCGGTATAGATGAATTTGTCACAGGCAGAGACAAATGCCGAAGGCGTCTTTTTTTCTCCCAACCCATAAACAAAGAGACCTGACTCACGGATCCGGCAAGCAAGTTTGGTGAAATCGCTGTCACTCGATACAATGCAGAAACCATCGAAATTACCGGTATACAACAGGTCCATAGCATCGATGATCATGGCACTGTCGGTTGCATTTTTCCCCCTGGTATAGCCAAACTGCTGAATCGGCTGAATGGAATGTTCCAGGAGCACCTCTTTCCACCCCCTGAGAGCCTGTGATGTCCAATCACCGTAGATCCTTTTGACACTGGCAACACCGTATTTGGCAATCTCTGCAAGTAATCCGTCGATAATCGAGGCCTGCGTATTGTCCGCATCAATAAGAACCGCAAGTCTCTGGGTTTTCTCAGAAGCCATACTGCATCATGATCTTATATTGGGTTCCTCTCTGTTTTTCATACGCGATTCAAGTACATGATTAACGGAGCACGGAAACCTGGGTGTAGACAGAGCACATGCTTATTTCGAACATCGTTCAACGAAGAAATTGAATCGTAGAATACATAAATTGAGGCACCCTGTCTTTTTTCCACAAGCAAATAGTACCACAATAGTAACACCTTGAAGTGTCGTTTCAAACTAATTCACGAAACATAAACAGTTCAGAGTTTTCAGCAAGCCGGGAGAAATCACCTATCAGCGAAGCAATAGCCCCGCAAGAGATGTTCATGTTTCACGGCTCAGGCCCGGAGATAATAACAAACCTAGAGGAACACACTCTGTAATCGGCACAGTGCGCTCCCGTCTCGCAGACCTGGTTTGAATATCTGATTTCCGTCAGAACTTTTTCAGCTTCAATGTAAGGGAACTCAGAACGACACTTACCGAACTCATGGCCATAGCCCCCCCGGCAATCATCGGATTGAGAAGCCATCCTGTCCAGGGATAAAGAACTCCTGCTGCAACAGGTATACCCACGACATTGTAGAACAAAGCCCAGAACATATTGAGACGGATACGTTGCATCGTCAAACGGCTGAGACGGATAGCCCTTGGAAGAGACGAAAGATCGTTACGCATAAAAACAATATCACCCGCTTCCATGGCGATATCGGTACCGGATCCCATGGCAATACCGATATCGGCCTGGGCAAGAGCAGGCGCATCGTTTATTCCGTCGCCAACCATACCCACAGATCCTGTTTCCTGCGCTTGCGCGATAAAAGCAACTTTTTCACCAGGCAACACTCCTGCCTTGTAGGATGTTATTCCCGTTTTTTCAGCTATAGCACGAGCCACCCGTTCATTATCTCCGGTTATCATCGAAATCGACAGCCCCATTGCATTGAGTCTGCCGACCGTTTCCACCACTTCAGGTCGTAGGGAATCGCTCAAAGCGAAAATGCCAATCGCCTCCCCTGCTCCCGCAAGCATGATAACCGTTTGACCTTCAGCCTCAAATCGTTCAGCGGACTCCCGGAAATACTCTGAAACTATTCCTGTCTCACCTATAAAGCGAAGTGAACCCATATGATAACGCTTGCCGTCGATCAGCGCTTCCACCCCTTTACCAGTATGTGATCGGAACTCTTGCGTTTCTGCGGGTACAATACCTTTCGATTCTGCTTTCATATAAATCGCTTTCGCCAGGGGGTGTTCGGAATTCCTTTCCAGACCGGCTGCCAGCCTGATACACTCGAATTCACTGTACCCTTCTCTTACGTTTATAGCCGTTACTTCCGGTTGTGCTTTTGTAATTGTCCCGGTTTTATCGAATACAATATGTTGCAGGCTTCCCGTTGTCTCGAGAGCATCGCCGCCTTTAATGAGAATACCTTCACCGGCACCCATTCCCGTACCGACCATGATTGCGGTCGGGGTAGCCAAGCCAAGGGCACAGGGACAGGCGATAACCAGAACCGATACTGCGGCGACAAGTGCAAAACCGAGAGGTGCACCAAGAACAACAAACCAGGCAAAGAAGGTCACACAGGCAATCACAATCACTGCAGGAACAAACCATGAAGACACTCTATCGGCGAATCTCTGTACTGGAGCTTTCTGCATCTGGGCATCTTCAACAAGACGAATGATCTTAGCCAGCATTGTTTCGGAACCGGTATGGGTCACCTTCATGGTAAAACCGCCCTCCCTGTTGATGGTCGAGCCGATAACATGTTCCCCCGCCCTTCTGGCAACCGGAACACTTTCGCCGGTTACCATGCTTTCATCAAGCGTGGTCGCCCCTTTAACGATTTCACCATCAACCGGCACCTGTTCACCGGGACGAACAACAAGCATATCTCCAGGATCAACCTCTTCAACCGGCACTCGAACTTCCAGCCCGTTCCTGATGACCGATGCTTCTTTGGGAAAAAGTTTTTCAAGCCGGCTTATCGCCTCCGAAGTCCGGTGTTTCGAGACAGCCTCAAGATATTTCCCAAAAACAACAAGCGTTATCAGAACTGCGGATGCCTCGAAATACTGGTGTTCTTTCCCCTCGAAAAGAACCAGGTAAACGGAATAAAAGTAGGCGGCACTCGTTCCCAGAGCCACCAACGTATCCATATTGGAAGAACGGTTCCTCAGAGCCATCCATGCTCCGAGATAAAATTCACGGCCCACATAAAACTGGACGGGAGTTGCGAGAATCCAGAGCACAATACCCTGGTAGGGAATAGGATCCTGCATGAAAAACATACCCAGCACCAGTGCCGGAACCGCAAACACGGCACCAGTGAAGAACCTGCGTCGCAGTCCGCGAAGCTCGTCCTGATACGACGTATCTTTTCGGGGACTATGGAGCGGTTCTATCAGACGTGCTCCATAGCCTCTTTTTTCAATTTGTTTTATGAACCTTGCAGGATCGGTAACAGCAGGGTCATAAGTAACGGAGGCTTTACCTGCGGCAAAATTGACAACGGCACGTTCCACTCCCTCGATCTTGCCAAGAGTTTTTTCAACCAACTTTACACAGCTTTCGCAATGCATCCCGGTTACCTTGAGGTCCGCTTTTTCCATGATTATCCCGAAACTGTATACCCTTCTTTCTCTATCGTTGCTTTCAGGGTTTCAGGTGAAACCGAACCTTCGTCATAGACAACCATCGCCGTTTGCGAGTCGAGAGAAACATCGACGCTTTCGACACCGCCAAGTTCCTCGAGCACCTCTTTGACGATCGTTTCACAGCTTCCGCAGTGCATACCCCCGACATGTATCGCAATGGTTTTCATAACGTAATCTCCCGATATGGTTCACCTCTGGATTTGGTTTGACGACTCGGCAATCCTTTAGAGCATCTCCGCTCTGTAATCATGTTCCCGGTAACGGCGAACAGCCTGTGAAAAATTTCTCGAGGCATAGCAGTACACACAACGGTGCAGACACGAACCATATCGCCCGATATCGATGCTGCGGATACAACGGCATTCCTCTGGTTGCCCCGGATCCTTCGCCGATGAAAGCTCGAGCCCGAACAGTTCTCTCATCAACCTCTCATCGATGCATTTTCCTTCAGAAACATTGGCGAAAGAATCCCTTTTCCCACAACGCTGTATCTGCAAACCTGCACCGGCAGTCAACGACCGGAAATGCTCTTCGAGAACCTGACGCTCATGAGAAGAGGGCGGTACATACCCCATCTCTTCGAGCTTCTTCTCGATGTGCCTGTACTTCTTAACAAAGGTCACAACGACTTTTTTCGTTCCGGCCGAAAGTCGAAGAGCTAGTTTTTCGAAGTTGCGCATATGAAAACCCATATGCATCCGGGAGCTTGTAATGACAGGATCATAACGCCAAATAACTTTTTCTGCCCCAATGTATTCACCAAGAGCGAGAAAGTCTTCGATGCATTCTTCGCAGGATGGCAAACCGGACTCATAACTGTTTGGATATCCGGTAATTGTATACAGAAAATAGTAGTTGAACCCCCTCTCGTCCAGTTCCTCGAGGAAAGGACGAAGAGGCCTGGCATAGCGTGTCCAAAAAACGACCGCTGCAACATCATCCGGACGAAGCGACACCACCTTGACCTGTGAATGATTATAGGGATTTGCCACCTTACAAAAGCCCTTCCGGATTTTATCCATGAACCATTCTGCATACAATGCCGGAATATCGGTTCTCCTGCTTGCGGAAACAACATGCCTGTGCTTGCCAAATAGCATATAAAAACGTTGAAATTAGAGAAAAAGCTCTTTTCAGATACAGCCTGAATGCCCTTCCAGAGTGATGAGTAAATATTCTATCATCACATATATATGTATATATTGTCCATTGTAAGGCGAAATAACCTGCCGACAGTCTCAAGACAATCCTCTATAGTTGTGCTTATGATTCGCACCTATCGACATCACCTGCAGCTACTGTTAACCTCAGCCGTTCTTCTCCTTACCGGCTTTGCAACCATGTCTTTTTCAGGATGCGATTCAGCATCGAAGAAACTCAACGACCTCCAACAGGCAGTATGGCAAAACCCGGAAGATCCGCAAGCATATATCAAGCTCGGCAATGAATATGCAAGACAACAACAATACGATAAAGCCGTGGATTCATATGAAAAAGCCCTCACCCTCAACCCGCAAAGCGGTATGACCGTTTACCCTGCGCTCGGGGCGGCATACTTCAACCAAAAACAGTATACCCGGGCACTCGGCTATTTCGAGAAAAGCCTCGAATTTTCTCCGGATGACTCACTCCGGTTTTATGACATCGGTAACGCATACCTGCAACTTGAAAAATGTGATCTGGCAATCGAAGCATACCTTCAGGCTATAGCAAACAGCACGGCTTTTGAAGAAGCTTATTACAACCTGGCAATCTGTTATATCAGAACCGGACAAAAAGCAAAAGCCGAAGAGATTTATGCATGGCTTCAGGATAAAAACAATTATCTTGCCGTCACTCTCGAGAGGCACCTGGAAAATGCCAGGTGAAGCCGAGTATAGATCAAGGCCTGAAATGCTACCATGAACAAACCAACAGACATTATTGAACAAGTCAGTGAGCCTCTCCCGTTGAAAAAGGCCGTGAGCACGTTACAAAAAATGGTGCTCGATCATGCCAATGCTGCCGAGAGTGCTTCGGAGCCGTACCTTCAAACCTTTTCTATAGCTGTTTCCCCGACAGATCCTTTATTATGGCTGCATAATCAGGATCTTTATCCGAAATTTTTCTGGTCGAACCGCCAAAAAAACGACCTTGTCGCGGGAATAGGTACAGCCGATATTATCGAGTATGACAAGACCGGCCCCAACAACGTCAGTTTCGATATCCTTCAGAGAGAATTATGTAAAAAAGATCCTGACACGCGTTATTTCGGAGGTTTTTGTTTCAACAATGAACAAAAGCAGGATGAGCAATGGCGAGCGTTCAAATCTTTTATGTTTGTCTTGCCCAGCATTCAACTCTCGGTGGCGGACGGAATGCATACGTTAAGCTGTCACCTTATGATCGAACCCGGCGAGAACAGTACGACACGACTCCGTCGATTGCTCGATGCAATAAAGAACATAAAAAGTTCCGTCTCTCGAGACATCCCGCCTCTTCCCGAAATAAACTCTCGTTCTTTCTCCCCGGACAAGCACCAGTGGATCGCAACATGCAACCAGATCCTTCAACGGTTTCAGGAAGGATTCATGGGAAAAATAATCCTTGCACGCCAAACCCTGCTTGAATTCAAGAGCGACTTTTCTCCTCTTCTCTTTTTATTGAGATACCCTTTTTCTGAAAGTTCTACGTACAGATACTATTTCGAACCCGAAAAAAATTCGGCATTTTTCAGCTTCACGCCCGAACGGCTTTATCACCGCAAAAATAATGAATTGCTTACCGAAGCTCTCGCCGGAACCTGTTCAAGGGAAACGATCGACAACGGCAACGGTGATGCTTGTGAACAGCTGCTTAACTCCGAAAAGGATATCAGGGAACATAAATTCGTCAAGGATACCATTGTAAAAGAACTCAAACCGATCTGTAATGACATCGACATGGAAGAACGGGTTCGTGCTCTACAGCTCAACCGTCTGGCTCACCTCTATACCCAGTGCCGGGCTGAATTGAAACCGGAAGCGAGCAACGACTCATCCGTCCTCAAAACCCTTCACCCCACACCCGCAGTAGGTGGTGTTCCAAAAACCAAAGCCCTCGAACAGATTATACAGCTAGAACCTTTCAGTAGAGGATGGTATGCCGGGCCGGTTGGCTGGATCAGTAGAAATTCTGCTGAATTCGCCGTAGGAATCCGTTCGGCGGTAGCCAGAGAAAACAAGTTTTATCTTTACTCGGGCGCTGGACTTGTAAGAGGTTCAAACCCCGAATCCGAATGGGAAGAGGTCGATCATAAAATTGCTGATATCCTTGCCATAACCCGTCAGAAAAGTTAGAGGTTGATGAACAATCGGCAAATAACGACCATCTGGAGCACACTGATCGTCGAAGAACTTGTGCGCCACGGCATCAAACGTTTCTGTATTTCTCCCGGCTCCCGCTCGACACCCCTGACAGCAGCAGCAGCGAGAAACTCGGACACGGAGTGCAGCGTTTTTCCCGACGAACGTGCCGCCGCGTTTTTTGCACTCGGCTACGCACGTTCTGCAAGAAAGCCAGCTGTACTTATCTGCACATCAGGTACGGCGGTCGCAAATTATTTTCCGGCAATAATCGAAGCATCCATCGATTACCAACCAATGCTTGTTCTGTCGGCAGACAGACCGTTCGAGCTGCTTGAAACCGGAGCGAACCAGACCATAAGACAACACGGTATTTTCGGTAGTTATACACGATGGCACTGTGAACTCCCTGAACCTTCTGAAAAGATTCCGGCCAATGCGTTGCTCTCGACAATCGACTATGCCGTCCGGCAAAGCCTTGGAACATCCCCCGGGCCCGTACACCTCAACCAGCCGTTCAGGGAACCTTTTGATCCGGTCGATACTCCGGACGACAGCACCTGGACCGATATACTCGCTCTGTGGAAAGAAAAACACGAACCGCTGAACAGTTTTGCATTCGACAGAAAAAAAGCGGAATCCGTAACGGTCAACCGTATAAAAAAACTGTTGACCGGTTCCTCTTCACCGCTTCTCGTTGCAGGACACCTCGACACAAGGGCTGATGGAGCAGCTGTTCTCAACCTTGCCAGAACACTGGATATACCACTGTACACCGACATATCGTCACAGCTTCGTATGTGCCGGGAAAACGAACCGATTCAACCTTTACTCCTGTCCGAACGGTTTACTTCACGCTTCAAACCCGATCTTGTGCTTCAATTCGGAGGCAAAATAGTGGGAAAACATCTTCCGGCCGCGATAAAACGATGGACTCCCCAACACTTCATCGTCATTAAAAACCATCCTTCCCGATATAACCCGGATCACAACGTCACGCTGCAGATCGAAGCCTCACCGGAAGACTTTGCGGCACAGCTTGTTTCAACAGTCGATCGGGACAAAACAAACGATGTATCACTGCACATCCTCTCTTCAGAGATAGAAAAAGAACTCGACGACTACTGCTCATCGGGAAAAGCTCTTACCGAGATCTCCACAGTCAGAATTGTTTCGGAGATAATTCCCGAATACCATGGCCTGTTTCTGGCAAACAGCATGCCGATAAGGGATATGGACGCTTATACCGTTTTGCGAAAAAACGGGGCAATACCAAAGTTCGGGATGAACCGTGGAGCAAGCGGTATCGACGGCAATATCGCAACTGCAGCCGGTTTTGCCCAAGGGCTTGACTCACCCGTCACTCTTGTCATCGGAGATATTTCCTTCCTGCACGATCTCAATTCGCTCACCCTCTTGCATACGATGAAACATCCCCTCCATATTGTTGTCATCAACAATAACGGCGGGGGGATCTTTTCCTTCCTTCCCATAGCAAAGCAAAAAGATATTTTCGAAACACATTTTGCCACGCCACAACAGTACAATATCCGTTCCGCCGCCGAAACCTTTGGAATATCCTATTGCAATCCCTCTACGAACCGACAGTTCCGCGAACACTATCTGAAGAGATGTCGATCGAATACACCCGGAATCATAGAAATAACCTGCTCGAGAGAGAACAACCTTCAGGAACACCATACCCTGAACGCCAGGCTCAGGGCACTCATAGACCAGTATGTATGATCATTGATACGTCTTTTCAAAGATACCATATGCACAGCACCGGAAACCCGGTATTGCCAGGCATATTGATGCTGCACGGGTTTCTTGGATCGGGAAAAGACTGGAAACATTACGCAGAAAGGTTACAGAACGAGTATACATGCTTCATGCCGGATCTTCCAGGCCACGGAGCCACGCCGGCACCTCATGATATAACCGGCACATTCGAAACAATCAGCGAAAGTTTAGCCGAACTTGCAGGAACAATACATGCGGACCCATTACATCTTGTGGGTTACTCGATGGGGGGACGCCTTGCACTCTATCTGACACTGCATTATCCCGAGCGGTTCCGCAGTGCCGTGATCATTTCGTCATCACCGGGTATGAAAAACCCCGGAGAAAAAGCTCGACGTTATGAATCCGACAAGAGAATCGCAGAACGCATAACAAAGGATTTTGACAGTTTTCTCGATGCATGGTACGAACTGCAGCTTTTCGCAACGCTGAAAAGACATCCCCTTTTTTCGGAAGTTTTTGAGCGACGTAAGGCAAACGACCCACAAGCTCTTGCTGCCGCCTTGAAACAACTGAGCACAGGCTGTCAACCTTCCTTATGGGAAAAACTTGGTCAAAACAGCCTCCGTACAGGCTTTTTTGTCGGCGAAAAAGACAGAAAATACGTTGAGATTGGCCGCCAAATGGTTAATTTATGCCCTAATTCGGAACTATTCATCTTTCACGGCTGTGGCCATACGCTTCACATTGAAAACAGAAACCTGTTTCTCGAACGACTGACGGGATTTTTGGCAGGAACGACATGACATTGAGGCGTCTTTTACAGGTAGTATGCCGTTGCCATATCGTATGCAGAGAAAATCCATCCTTTTCAGGGTAAAACAGTTGCTGCGAGCCGGATCGATCCAGTGAAACACAGGTCAGCATTTCACAGGGGAACGATACGTTCCGTATTCAATTCAGTCAAGAACAACTTTCGCAGGGCTGACAGATAACGACTATGATCGAAAGACTATGTAACTCGGAACAAAAAAACACTGCATCATGAGCACCGTAAACTGGATACAATCCGGTGAATTCACCGATATTCTTTACCATAAATCCGAAGGTATCGCAAAGATTACCATCAACCGTCCGGAAAGACGCAATGCGTTCCGTCCCCAGACCGTTGTTCAAATGATTCAGGCGCTTGACGATGCCCGCAACGACGAGCACATCGGAGCCATCATTCTTACCGGAGAAGGTCCTTTGGCATTCTGTTCGGGAGGAGACCAGAAAATCAGGGGGGATGCCGGCTACGCTGATGAAAAAGGTGTCAACAGGCTCAATGTCCTCGACTTTCAGCGAAATATCCGCACCTGTCCGAAGCCTGTTATCGCCATGGTGGCAGGTTACGCAATCGGTGGCGGTCATGTCCTCCATATGCTTTGCGACCTGACCATTGCGGCAGACAACGCTATTTTCGGCCAGACCGGCCCGAAAGTAGGCTCTTTCGACGGCGGCTGGGGTGCGAGTTATATGGCCCGCATCGTCGGCCAGAAAAAAGCACGGGAGATCTGGTACCTCTGCCGTCAGTACAATGCACAGGAAGCGCTTGACATGGGCCTCGTCAACACCGTCGTTCCTCTCGAGCGGCTCGAAGTGGAAACTGTTCAATGGTGCCGTGAGATACTGCAACACTCACCACTGGCACTGAGATGTTTGAAATCTGCCCTGAACGCCGACTGTGACGGCCAGGCAGGGCTTCAGGAACTTGCCGGCAATGCAACCCTGCTCTATTACATGAGCGAGGAAGCACAGGAAGGAAAAAACGCTTTTGTCGAAAAACGTAAACCGGATTTTGGAAAATTTCCGAAAAGACCTTGAAGCCGGGCATCGTATCCATATACCGCTATTCCATCCCTTTTGTCAGACCGGTTCCAGTCAGAGGATCCAGTCTCAGCACAAGGGATGGTTTGATTACCGGCCTTCAGACACCAGACGGCAAGCATACCGGTTTTGGAGAAATAGCCCCCTTGCCGGGACTGCACGAAGAAACACTTTCCGAAGCTCTGATACAATGTGCCGCAGTCCTGCCTACGATCGATCTTTCTTTCGGTGATTTATCACTTAACGATGCAGGAAAAGTACTTCCCGATCACCTTTTCCCATCGGTCCGAACGGGTATCGAAATGTCACTTTTGAACCTGCAATCGGCAACCTGTAAAAATTTTCCGTCATTTTCAGGTGCGCCGCGCGCCGCGGAAAAGCTTCCGCTCAACGCATTGCTCTTCGGCAACACCGAATCCGTTCTGGCCATTGCAACCGAACATTTTCAACAGGGGTATCGAACGTTCAAGCTGAAGGTACAAGCATGCAATCCGGGATTCGCCGTTGATCAGGTACTCGCACTGCGCTCCGCTTTCGGCAACGATATTTCCCTGCGGCTCGACTGCAACCGCTCTTTTTCTCTGGAAAACGCATGCACCTTTTTCAAACGAATTCCTGTAAACAGCATCGAATATATAGAGGAACCGCTTGCAGATCCGCACCATATTCCGGAGTTCTTCAGTCGGACAGGCATCCACTCAGCACTTGACGAATCACTTTGGATGAACCCTGGCATATGGAACGAGATACCGCATGATTGTATTGGAGGCATTGTGTTGAAACCATCGAGAATCGGCAGCTTTTCCGACACGTTACGATTCGCTCTGCAAGCGGAAGAGGAAAAAATACCGGCTGTCGTCAGTTCGGCCTATGAAACCGGAATCGGTCTTGGCTTCTATGCCCGTCTTGCCTCCATTATCTCGCCTGAACCAACCCCCTGCGGACTCGATACATTCCGGCAACTCAGCCATGACATTCTTCCCGACGGCTTTCGCGTCGAAGAAGGGTGCCTTCTTTCGGGAACGACATACCGCAGCAGCCTCAATCCCGATCTGTCAATGCTTGAACTCGTTGAAAAATGGACATTGTAGCATATGCCGCTCAAAAGTACAGTCACAATCCGGCGCTTATCAATGAACTGGAAACACTCTCGTTCAAAGACCTGGAAGCCGCAACCGGCCGAATAGCGACGGTACTGCAACGTCATGGCATTCGAAAGGGTGATATCGTAACCCTCTGCATGCCAAACAGTGCAGCAATGGTTCTTGTGCTCCTCTCACTTTTGAGAACTGGTTCCGTTGCCGCACCGCTGAACTACCGTTTTCCTGGATCCAGATTGCAGACACTCTTTCCTCTTCTCAAATCCTCAGCTCTTATCGGTCCGCAAAGCCTGACAGACAAGCTAACTCACCACGCCAAACTAACCCCCGAAGAGATACTTGCGGAAAGCAACACCCATAAACAGATTCTTAGCGAAAAAGAACCCGCTCAAAAACAGCCTGCCGAACGGTTCAACGATTCAAAAAACCAGCAACTCGACAGCCCACCCGCCCAACAACTGAGAAAACCGGTAACGGTCATCCATACCTCGTCGAGTTCCGGTCTTCCGAAAGCTGCGCTGCACTCATTCGCCAACCACTATTACAGCGCTCTCGGCTCGAATGAAAACCTTCCTTTCGGCCCCGGCGACATATGGCTGCTCTCCCTGCCCCTGTTTCACATTGGCGGTTATGCAATGCTTTTCCGTTCGCTGCTTGGAGGTGGTGCGCTTGTTGTCCCGGAACCCGGAACACTGATTCAGGATACTCTCTGCCGGTTCCATCTTTCACATCTGTCACTGGTTCCGACACAGCTTTACAGGCTGATCAATGATGAAAAAACCTTGAAAAAGCTTCAGGATTTCAAAGTCATTCTGCTTGGCGGGAGCACCGTTGAACCGGCCTTGCTCGAAGAGGCATCGAAAGCCGAACTTCCGGTCTATCTCACGTACGGATCAACCGAGATGAGCTCCCAGATAACCACCACATCAGGTCCGGTCAGCACCATTGGTGCAGGCAAGGTGCTTCCCTACCGCGAACTCTCGATCGACAAAGAAAGCGAGATTCTCGTAAAAGGCCCCTGCCTCTTCCAGGGCTACCTCTCGGAAAGAGGGCCGATGCTGAAAACCGACGCTTCAGGCTGGTTCCATACCGGAGATACAGGAGAAATGTCGCCCGATGGAGAACTGCTGGTCACCGGACGAACGGATAACATGTTCATTTCAGGGGGTGAGAATATCCATCCTGAGGAAATCGAGCGTGCACTCTGTTCATTCGAAGGAGTACGCAGGGCAATCGTCGTCCCGGTTGACGATCCGGAATACGGCTTTCGACCTTCAGCGTTTATCGAAGTAACCGGGAAAGCGTTAACCGATGACGAAATAAAGGCTTCGCTGTCGAGCAAAACCGGCAAGTTGAAAACTCCCGAAACAATCACTCGCATCGAGCAATGGAGGTTGCTACCCGGAACGGAAAAAATAGATAGAGGATATTATAAGCGCATGGTCGACGAGTAGCGGACAACCTCGACCCAAAACATTCGAGCGTATCCACGCACACTTGTTTTGTATCGTTCGAGCTGGCTGTGATTATGCGCTATCCGCTCGGCTTTCTAAGTTGAGGTAAACCGCTTGATTTCGTTGCCGAAATGCCCTTCGCAATCGCAAAACCCGATATACCGGACAGAATAGGCAATCCCGCCTCAGCAGTTATCGTCTGCGTTATCAATAAAACCGTCAACACAACGACGATCAACACAGCTAAAAGCACCTGTCCATATGCGGTCCAAAACTCATTTCTTCTCTGCAGATATTCAGCATACGATTCATATGCAATTCGAGGAAGATCGTCAGAACTGCCTGAACCCTGCTTTACCCACTCTGCAAAAATCTCGTCCAATGCAGGGTTGCCTGTCAGCGTCATACTTTTACGTGATATCCTCGCCAGGATATACCCGAACCAAACTATTCCGGCTATGACGATTAGACCTAACATCGATACCAGCAGGCTGATTATCACCACTTCATTTTCGTTCATACCTCCCTCCATTTGATCTTGCGCTCAGCATACTCTTTTTTCAGCACAATCGTATCTCTCACCCAAACAATATACAGCAATAACACGCTACACAAAAGTACAGGGACCACCTAAAAAACCCAAACCGTTCGATAATAACGCATGTGCCATTGAACGCTTCGGGGAAAAATCTTGATGATTACCATTCCACCATAAGGAGATAATAGCCTTCGGATCGAGTGAACATGCTGAGGTTGTTCCAGGTTGATTCACTACCCGTACAACACGCTTCATGGATAATCTCACTATGACGAGACTGCTTTCAGACCAACTATTCCTGTAACGATCAACAGCACACAGAAAACCCTTACGAGGTCGTGTGATTCACCGAAAAGAACCATCCCCATGACAACAACCCCCACCGCACCAATGCCCGTCCAAACGGCGTAAGCCGTGCCTACGGGAATAGTCTTCATCGCTAGCGACAAAAAGCCAAAGCTTACAATCATGGCCAAAACGGTGAACACTGTCGGTACAAGCCTGGTGAACCCTTCGGTATATTTGAGCCCTATAGCCCAACTGCATTCAAACAACCCGGCAACGATCAAGTACATCCACGACATCTTTTTTTCCTTTTTTTTAACTTATTCTTTACACAAAACCCCGGAAACTTCACTTCATAACGATACGGACGGTTCGCTCCGGCGTGAACGAAAAAAATATTCGCAAACCTGGCGACCTGTAATAGTACAGGTACTGTTTTCGAAAACAAAGGATTATACCCTGTTTAATCACCGTAATTCCATAGCGGAAATTCAACAAGCCTATCCTTTCAGCACAGGATAATCGGTATAGCCTTTCGGACCGGGGGAATATGCTGTACTCATATCAGGCTGGTTAAGGGGAGCACCGGTTTTCCAGCGCTCGACAAGATCGGGATTGGCCAGGAAAGGCCGGCCGACAGCGACCAGGTCGCACTTTCCGGCTGCAAGATCGCTTTCAGCACCTTCGGCATCGTAGCCGCCCGAAAGAATCAAAGCTCCCTTGAACTCCCTGCGGAAGGTTCTCTTGATGGAATCGGGCACTGTCGGCGCCCCCATCGAGGAGTGATCGACAAGGTGAATATAGGCAAGCTGTGTCTTGTCGAGTACCTGGGCGAGGTATCCGTATTCCTCCTCCATCGCTTCGTAGAGCGGCATGTCGTTGAAGACGCCGAACGGCGACAGACGGATACCGACCCGTTCCCGCCCGATAGCATCGGTCACCGCTTCTACCGCCTCCAGCATGAAACGCGCACGGTTTTCTATCGCACCTCCGAAACCGTCTGCGCGCAGGTTGGTGTTGGGACGAATGAACTGCTCGATCAGATAACCGTTCGCACCGTGGAGTTCGACACCGTCAAATCCTGCGATAACAGCACTGCGGGCAGCCTGCGCGTATTCCTCTATGGTTGCGTTGATATCCTCTTCGCTCATCTCCTCCGGCACGGGATAAGGCTGCATGCCGTCATTGTCCGTATACATCTCACCAGAAGCAGCAACGGCTGACGGAGCCACGATACGAGCTCCGTCGGGAATATTGAGAGGATGCGCAATACGTCCGCAGTGCATGAGCTGGAGAAATATCTTTGTGCCGTTCCTGTGCACCACTTCTGTAACGGCCTTCCAACCTTCTGTCTGAGCACAGGAAAACACTCCCGGTATTCGCGGGTAACCCAGGCCGTTCGGCGAGGGTGAGGTACCTTCGGTGATGATGAGCCCCGCAGTACTACGCTGTTCGTAGTACTCGGCCATAAGCTCGTTGGGAACGTTGCCGGTTGCACGGCTGCGGGTCATCGGCGCCATAACCACATGGTTTCGGAGCTTTAAAGGGCCGAGACCTGTTGAAGAAAACAGGATGGACATGGGAGAGTCTTGTTTTGAAAGGTTTTGAAGAGAGTATCCGACCCGCTTGCATAACCCCTAAAACATTTTGAGCATTAAAAAGTTCAAACCGTTACCGAACCGGTACTGAAGGATCCTTGTTGCCGACTGAAAACCGCCTACCCGTTTTTTGTGGCTTGCCGTTTCAGCCGCCAGACGGTGAAAACCCCGCCCAGCCCTGCAACCGGCGCATAGATAATCGCAGTGATAACAAGACTGAGCAGTAACCCTGTAAAGGTCATCTCTACCGGAGCCTGCAACATCTCCTGCAGTTGGTTTATCCGCATATCCTGTTCAGGCGACAAACCTTTCATCTGTTCGGATAGAGTCATGAACTCGGTGGCTCCCGGCCGATAATTGAACTCCGTGATAAGCACATACTCGGCAATCACCGATAAAGCGCTTCCCACCATACCGCTGAGGCTCGAAAACACAAACGCTTCAGACATGGAAAGCCTCTCCTGACAGGTAACGATGTAGTAGTAAGATGCGACCGCCCCGCCGATGAGGATACCTGCGAGAAAAAATACGTTGAGCAGCAGCAGGTAGGGTACCGTGGTCGAGGCGAGTATGATTATCGCGCCTATGCCGATCGCTTTCAGCTTTTCTTCCGAGCAGTTCACCTTAACCAAAAACTTCGTCAAGAAAATCGTCCATGGTATAAAATCCCGGCTGTGAAACATGTTTTTCTGCAAGCCACTTGCCAACCTGCACAGCACCGCCGGCGAATCCCCGACGGTTTCTCGCCGTATGTGAGATAACGATATCGTCAAACTCCGAGTTGATGTATGCCGAATGTTGCCCGAAAACCGAACCGAGCCGGATTGCAGCGACCTGTAGCTCATCGGAATTGATCATTTTCTCGGTCGAGAGCTGGCTGAGAATAGTCTTTTTGCGGGAATTTGCCTCTAGAATCATCTCTGCCGCCCTCAGTGCCGTACCGCTGGGAAAATCCGCTTTTGCTGTGTGGTGTTGTTCAGCGAAGGCAATATCGAAATCATCGAACGGCTCGATCATCCGTGCTGCCTCACGAACCGTACGGAGAAAAATGTTGACACCGAGAGAAAAGTTTGCCGAATACAGCAACGAGGCACCGGTCGCAGCGACTTGTTGACGGACCAGGGGTATATCGGCATCCCACCCGGTCGTTCCAACGACAACAGGTACTTTTGATGCAAGCATTGCCGGGAGATTTGCAAGAAAAGCATCACGAACGGTAAAATCAATAATAACGTCACTTCCGGCGAAACTCTCTTCCGTAATAACGGCATCGACATCGAGCACCCTGTGGACCTCATGCTCTCCTGAAGACTCTATTATACCGGCTACCTGCTGCCCCATTTTCCCGTATCCAACAAGGGTGTACTTCATAAGGAATTCAAAATTCAAAAGTTAAAAGGCGCTCTGTTCAATGGTGCTGACTCCGACAATATTCCTTTCATTACAGGAAGCAAACCTTTCTGAACATTTGCTCATCGCCCGATCGAGCTGTTTCATACCCTAATTAAAATTTCAGATTGACACTTACCGACGGGTAAAATGTTTCGGGTGTGTGCACCGATGAGACCCCTTCTTCGGTAATAGTATCGAAATCATAAAGATGAGCATCGACATAGGCATCGACAATACCCGCAAGATAAGCCAGTGCAAGAAACAAAATCTGCTGGTTTCGCTTTTCCTGGTAACGGTCCCGCTCATCCTGAAAATGGGGAGCATCCGGCCCCTCGGGATCCTCGGTGTATTTATCCCTGAATTCTTTATAACTGTCGTTATAATCAATAGCCCGATAGCCGAAATATCCCAAAAGCCCGTAAAGGATCGGAACTTTCCATATCGCCCCGTTATATACCTGACCGTACCCTGGAAGAACCGCGGATATCATAGCCACTTTCCAGGGCTGCATACGCTGGTCGTCGTCTTCTGTCTGCCGATCGTCGTCTTGCTGCACTTCGGCAAAAAGAGCACCCTGGATTTCACCTGCAGTTGTGCGGGTATCGGGAAAAACCTGTTCCGCAGCTCTTGTATATGCTGGAACCATGGTCATCATCAGTACGCCAGAAAAAAGTATTACGAACACTACCCTGTTACCGTTACTCATAATTCATTATTTCGAGGATTCTTTCCAGATCATCAGGTGAAAAATACTGAATATGAATTTCACCTTTTCCCTTGTTTTTTTCCACGATCCTGACCTTTGTCGCAAACCTTTCACGTAAGCGAGATTCTATTTCATCGAAGGGTGACACTGTTCCCGAACGTACCGGCTTGGCCGGTGTTTCCCTGAACAGTTTGTTGACAAGTTCCTCGGTTTGACGAACGGATAACTTTTTCCGGAGAATCTCTTTCCAGACCTTGATCTGCTGCTTCTGGTTAGGCAGATTGATCAACGCTCTCGCATGTCCTGACGAAATGTCTTTCTCCCGGATGCTGTTCTGTATAGGTGTCGGAAGTTTCAGCAACCTTAGAAAATTGCTGATCGTGGACCGGTTTTTGCCGACTTTCTGGGCAATCTCGTCCTGAGTCAGGTTGCAAGTGGTAACCAGGCTTTTCAGTGCGAGAGCAATTTCGATAGCATTGAGATCTTCGCGCTGAATGTTTTCAATCAGTGCCAACTCCAGTTTACCTGCATCTTCATGCGCTTCCACTATATAACCGGGAATAAACTTGAAGCCAGCTTTTCGAACAGCGCGAAGCCTCCGTTCACCACTGATCAATTGATAGCCGTCACCATCCCTGCTTACCGTTACAGGTTGAATTATCCCGTTTTCGATAATGGAGTTTTTCAGCTCTTCGAGTGCCGCTTCGTCAAAGTCTTTCCTCGGCTGGAAAGGATTCACCTTGATTTTTTCAACCGGTAAACTACCGACCGAGCCTGTCGGAACCCGAACCTCTTCATCCGCTTTGTTCGACGGAATGAAGCCTTCATCGGGAATGAGTGCCTTGAGACCTTTTCCTAACGCTTGTTTCGCCATATCCTAAATCGATCGTGTCATACTGTGCCGACTATGACAATTGTATCATTTCTATTACCCTTACCGTGACTGTGCTTCAACTGACGTTGTTTTCCTATGAATGCAGGGGGTTGCAGAAAAAAGCACAATCTGAAAATCCGGCTACCACTAACGCCGAACTTTGAACTTCTTGATATTTCCGTCCTTCTCGAAAATCTCCTGAGCAAGATCGAGATAATCCTTCGATCCCAGACTCTGGGCATCGTAGAGTAAAGCGGGTTTTCCATGACTCGGAGCCTCAGACAAGCGAACATTCCTGCGTATATAGGTCCGGTATACCTTGTCCTTGAAAAACTTTTTCACCTCCTCGGCAACCTGGCCTGCCAGACGTAGACGTGCATCGAACATGGTAACCAGTACCCCTTCGATAGTTAGCTTCGGATTCAGGTGTTTACGGACAATACTGATAGTGTTGAGCAGTTTACCCAAACCTTCAAGAGCATAATATTCAGCCTGAACAGGAATAAGTACCGAATCTGCGGCGGTGAGAGAATTGAGAGTGATCAAACCAAGAGAAGGCGGGCAGTCAATGATGATGTAATCATAGTGATCCCTGACCGTTTTCAGAGCTTTCTGCATTACATACTCTCTCTCCCGCATATTCACAAGCTCGACTTCCATACCGACGAGGTTCATGTTTGACGGCACAACATCGAGAAATTCGAGGCTCGAAGAACGTATTGCCTCCTTGATGTCTCCACCCTGTACCATAACATGGTAAAATGTGTTTTCGATCTCTTCTTCGGTATCGAGTCCGAATCCCGAGGTGGCATTGGCCTGAGGATCGATATCTATGAGCAGTGTTTTAAACTCGGAAATGGCAATAGAAGCCGCAATATTGACAGCCGTCGTTGTCTTTCCAACCCCGCCTTTCTGGTTTGCTATTGCGATTACTCTACCCATTTTTCCTTTGAGGATCTATCCTGTTGTTCTTCCGCCACGACTTGCTAAATTATAATACTTGAATCAACTTTTACAAACATAATACCATTATTACTCAATGGGAAAGCTGGGAGAAGATTTTTTCACAAAGCCAACGATTCAACTGGCAGAACTTCTTCTCGGCAAAGTTTTTGTACACAACGCTGCTGACGGCCGGTGTTACAAAGGCCGAATCGTCGAAACCGAGGCCTATCTTGCCCAAGGTGATGAAGCCTGTCATGCATTCCGTGGTATGACAAAGAGAAACAAAGTGATGTATGGTTCCCCGGGAACGCTTTATGTATATTTCACCTACGGCTGCCACAACCTCATGAACATCGTTACCGAACCCGAAGGTGTCGCCGGAGCCGTACTCATCAGGGCAATGGAGCCTTTGAACGGCCTGGAAGAGATGAAAAAGAATCGGAACATCGATCGAACGGTCGATCTGACGAACGGTCCCGGAAAGCTCACCATTGCGATGGACATAACCTTGGAGCACAACGGCCTGAGCCTTTCGAGCGATACGGTTTATCTTGAAGAAGGTCAAAAATTCCCGCCATCGGCCATCGGTTCATCGAAAAGAATAGGTATTACGAAAAGCGCCGATCTTATCTGGAGACGTTACGTAGCCGGAAATGCTTTTGTTTCGAAGTCAAAACCGGGACCACCGACCGGGAAGAAAAAGACGCTGTTGGAAAGTTGAAAAAAAAATTCCTTTTTAAGGCAAGCCGTTAAACTATCCTAAACATGATCGGGACTCCAATCCTACCAGAAATAAGAGAACTGATCGAGCGCAGAAACTTCAGTGCTCTACAGCGGATTTTCACCGATTGGCTTCCTGTCGATCTTGCCGAGCTGATATCCGATCTTCCGGAAAACGAACAGGCAATCCTTTACCGGCTTCTTCCACGGGGCGTTGCCACTGAAACGTTCGAGTACCTCGATATCGACGCTCAGCAGAACCTGCTTACAGCCCTTACCAAAAAAGATGTAACACACATTCTCAACAGCATGTCTCCCGACGACCGAACCGAAATGCTCGAAGAACTACCGAGTAACGTCGTGCAGGAACTGCTGAAGCTTCTTTCGTTCGAAGAGTTTAAAATCGCCAAGACTCTGCTTGCTTATTCCGAAGACAGTGTCGGGCGACTGATGTCTCCGGATTATATCAGTATAAAAAAAGACTGGACGATCACTGAAGTTCTCGACTATATCAGGAAATACGGCCACGACAGTGAAACATTGAACGTCATCTATGTAGTTGATGATTACGGAAAACTGATCGGAGAACTTGCCGCCCGGGAACTGCTGCTGTCACAACCGGAAAAAAAGGTAAAAGACCTGATATCGGAAGAAAAAATCATTACCCTCACAGCCACACAGGACCAGCAGGATGCACTTGAAACATTCAAGCGTTACGACCGGGTCGCACTTCCGGTTGTCGATTCCAACGGCTATCTGATCGGTATCGTTACGGTCGATGATATGCTCGATGTTGCCGAAGAGGAAGAAACTGAAGATATCCAGAAGTTCGGCGGTATTGAAGCCCTCGACGAACCGTATATGGACCTGCCGATCCTGGAAGTCATAAAAAAACGAGGCGTTTGGCTCGTGGTGCTTTTTCTCGGTGAAATGCTGACCGCTTCGGCCATGGCGTTTTTCGAAGATGAACTCGCGAAAGCCATCGTGCTCGCGACGTTTATTCCGCTGATCATATCGAGCGGCGGTAATTCAGGTTCTCAGGCGGCGACTCTGATCATAAGAGCATTGGCTCTCGGGGAGATCACCATCAAGGACTGGTGGAGAGTTATGAGAAGAGAAATTCTGTCCGGACTCGCCCTTGGCAGTCTGTTGGGCCTCATCGGCATATTCAGAGTGGTGTTCTGGTCGATTATTCTCGGTTCTTACAACATCGAATGGCTCACCGTCGGCTATACCGTCGGTGTGTCACTCATCGGTGTCGTCCTCCTCGGGACCCTTGCCGGTTCCATGCTTCCGCTTCTTCTGCAACGTTGGGGGCTCGACCCTGCCACATCTTCAGCGCCTTTCGTTGCGACAATAGTCGATGTTGCAGGCATCATCATTTATTTCAGTGTAGCAACCGTTTTCCTGAGGGGAATACTTCTTTGAAGCATGCTGAATTGGTTCGAGAGAGTTCAATTGTCCCTGAAGCAACACTCCTGTGCTGCACCCGAATTGGGCAATCGTTGAATCAGACGGAGATACAAGGCGCAGAGGTACCGCAAGTTTTGTGTAAGAAAAAAAGACCTGGTATGATCGGCAATCATAAAGGGGACGACTCTTCATCGGTTTTCCACCTGCGCCTGACAGGCCAGGAATAATCCCGCTCTATGTACATTGTTATGTGGAGCGTCAGCGGAAACGCTCAGTCCAGGTAACAAATCAATTGTGTAATAACGTGTCAGCTGAAAAAGAATCACTTGATTTCGATATCGTTTTCATAGGTGCCGGACCTGCAAATCTCACCGCAGCCCTGCATTTGCAGCGCCTCGTCACCCGCCATAATGCAGGGGAAAACACACCGATCGAGCCAGACATCATCATTCTTGAAAAAGGAAAATACACGGGTTCCCACCTTTTGTCAGGAGCAATACTCGATCCCTCTGTTTTGGAAAGCTTCATGCCCGATTTCCGGCAAAGGGGCTGCCCTGTCGAAACTGAAGTCACGAATGAATCGGTTTGGTTTCTTTCCGAAAAAAAGAAGTTTCCGATACCCTATCTCCCCGAACCTTTCCGCAACGAGAACTGCTCTGTCGTTTCATTGAGCAGGTTCGGATCCTGGCTTGGCGAAGTAGCCGAAACAGAAGGCTTGACGATTCTCGATAATACCGCAGCAGTCGAACCTGTCATCGAAAACGGACGGATGGTAGGCGTTGTCACCGATGACAAAGGCATCGACAAAGAAGGCAACACCAAACCCGGCGCCGAACCGGGAATGCGACTCAATGCAAAAGCCATCGTTGTAGGAGAAGGTGCTCACGGCTCGATTTTCCGTCAGCTCGATAGGGCGTTCAGTTTGTCGGAGGAAGCTCGGCCACAGCTCTATGAAACCGGCGTCAAGGAGACATGGAACGTTCCGGCTGGACGAATAAAAGCCGGCGATGTCCGGCATACGTTCGGCTATCCGCTGCCCTCGTCGGTATATGGAGGGGGGTGGCTTTACGCCCTGTCCGACACTGAACTATCACTCGGATTCGTCACATCGGTAGAACCTTTCCGGCCGGTTGTCGACCCTCATTACAACCTGCAGCTCTTCAAGCAGCACCCGTTCATACAGTCGATCATCCGGGAAGGCCGTTTGCTCGAATATGGAGCAAAAGCCATTACATCCGGTGGCTACCATACCATGCCGAAGCCATCCGGCCCCGGTTTTCTGCTTACCGGCGAAACCGCCGGGCTTGTAAACATGCAGCGCCTGAAAGGCCTTCACCTTGCGATGCAATCGGGCATCCATGCCGCGGAAACACTCTTTGCCTCTCTGCTTACCAATGACTTTTCAGAAGACGCTTTTCGTTCCTATCGCAACCGTCTTGAAGAATCCGTCGTTTCCGGAGAGATGTTCCAGGCAAGAAACTACCGGCAGTCATTCGAACAAGGGCTCTACAAAGGCCTTGTTCAGGCAGGGCTTTCCCTGAAAATACCCGGTATCGGACTTGTGGAAAAAGCATCGGCGCCAAAAGAAAACAGATTACTCCCCAAGAGAAAAGAGTACCGGAACTGGTTACAGAAAAAACAGGCATTTCGACCCGACGACTCACTTACCTTTTCAAAAAACGCCGACCTTTTCGCGTCGGGAACCATCCACGAAGAGAACCAGCCATGCCATTTACTCATAAACCCTGTAGATATCGCCGATATTTGCACAACAAAATGCACTGAAGAATTCGGCAATCCGTGTCAGCACTTCTGTCCGGCAGGAGTCTATGAAATCGATCACGAGACCGACCCCGTACTGAAGCTTTCTCCATCCAACTGCCTGCATTGCAAAACCTGTGAGATCGCAGACCCGTACCGCATAATTACCTGGACACCTCCGGAGGGAGGTGGCGGCCCCGGATATAAACTCAGTTAAAAGAATGAAAAATAAGGAACACGTCATAGTCGGTCTTTCCGGAGGAGTCGATTCCGCTGTTGCCGCCTGCATGCTCATAGAGCAAGGATACCGGGTTACCGGCCTGCATATCAAGGTATTGGACCATTCGGACGACAATCTGAACCTCGAAGAATCTTCGCTGATAATCAGCGACCGATGCGAGTACCGTTTCCCGGTCTTTTCTTTCAACCTGAGCGGCAGCTTTCGGAGAGACATCATAGCGTATTTCCAACAGGCTTATCTTGCTGGGCGAACACCCAACCCCTGCATGGTATGCAATAAACTCATCAAATGGAATGGACTCCTCAAAGGAGCCGAGATCCTGCAGGTGAACCGGATCGCTACCGGACATTATGCACGCATCGCTTTCAAGAGTGGCAGATACCGTCTTTTGAAAGGAACCGACCGGCAGAAAGACCAGAGCTACTTTCTGTGGATGCTCGGCATCGAAGAACTTTCAAAAACAATTCTACCGCTCGGGACTCTCACGAAGCCCGAAGTACGAAAACTTGCCCGAAGTTACGGTGTCAGATCGGCGGAGAAAAAAGAGAGTCAGGAAATATGTTTTGTGCCCGATAACGATTACAGGAAATTTTTACACTCATCCCTGCCAGAACTATCAGAAAAACTCAAAGGTGGAAAAATCATCGACAGCGAGGGAAAGGTTATCGGCCGACACGCCGGCTACCCGTTTTACACGATTGGACAACGAAAAGGGCTCGGCATATCATCTCCCGAACCACTGTACGTCAGGAGCCTCGATGCGGAAAAGAATCGTCTCCACGTCGGCAGCAAAATGATGCTTGCATGCAGAAAGCTTACTGCAGTGCAGGTGAACTGGATCGGTATCGACCGTCCGGAAAGACCGATAAGAGCCTCCGCCCGAATACGTTACCGTGATACCGAGGGAGCCTGCAGTGTCGTCTCCCTTTCAGAAAACCGTGTCGAGGTGGTTTTCGACAACCCCAAACAATCGATAGCCCCCGGTCAAGCTGTCGTGTTCTACCAGGGAGAAGAGGTTATCGGCGGCGGTATTATAGAAGAGGCTCTAGCAGCCCCCCCCTCTTGATTCACATCAGGCATCGAGTGACAAAGGAACGGTAAAACTATAGCCGGCAACGTATCATCTTTTACTTTTTCATAGTTGAATTTTCATCATGCTTCAACGTACACAATCGTCTCTCACCTATCTCGACGGGCCCTCTGCATCAAAACAGAGGGAGGATATTCTTGTCATGCTACACGGTTACGGCAGTAATGAAAAAGACCTCATGCAGCTTGCCCCGTCACTCGGAGAGAACCTTCATCTCATCACACCAAGAGCACCTCTCGTTTTCGCACCGGAAATGTATGGCTGGTTCCCCATCGAGTTTACGCAGGAAGGCATCACCGTCGACCGTGAAGCTGCCGGAAGAGCAAAAGAGACGCTTCTTGGATTTCTGCACGGCATCGTGGATCGATACAACGCACGAGAAAATAAAGTCTGGCTGATGGGGTTCAGTCAGGGTGCGGTCATGAGCTATCTTGCGGCCCTTGCCGAACCGGCCCTGCTTCATGGCGTCATAGCGTTGAGCGGGCAATTCCCCGAATCCCCGTTTCTTGTCAATGCAGAACCGGACCTTTTTCGGGCCCTTCCGTTCCTTGTCGTGCACGGCATCTATGACGACGTCCTGCCCGTCACCAACGGCAGGCACTCCGAACGCTGGCTTCAGGAACACGCCGACAGGCTCACCTACAGAGAATACGCTATGGGACATGAAATCAACACCGAAGCGCTGGAACTCATCAGGGACTGGCTTTACCGTACGAAACGTGCGAAAGCATCGCCCTGACCGGAGGAATCCTTATGCACAGGAATTGATGGAGATTGCGTATATTCAAGCTTTTAATTCGTAGGGCTCTCCCTTAATTGTCATGGGTTCCGGTTGAATCGGAACACGAAGCGTAAAGCGCGAAAAAACAGGAGCGACCGACAAACGTTCGCGGGTATGAGAATTTCGAACATGTGCCGTGAAGAAATCCCGACACAGAACGACATTTACTTGAGAAGCCTTTGAGAAGATGCCAAACAACAATGAAGCAAACACCTGCAAGCATACTGAAAAAGAACATACTTGTGCTGGATGGAGCCATGGGTACCATGATCCAGCGATACAAACTCGAAGAAAAAGATTTTCGAGCTGAAAGGTTTGCCACTCATTCCCATCCTCTCAAAGGGAACAACGATATTCTTGTTCTCACGCAGCCCGATATCATCCATGCCATTCATTGTGAGTTCCTCGAAGCAGGATCGGACATAATCGAAACCAATACCTTCAATGCAAACCCGGTTTCTCAAGCCGATTACGGTACTGAAAACCTTATAAGAGAACTGAACCTGGCAGCCGCACATCTGGCACGAAAGGCTGCTGATGCCTATACACAAAATGACCCCTCGAAACCCCGTTTCGTGGCAGGGTCCGTTGGGCCGACAAACAAAACGCTCTCTCTTTCTCCGGATGTCAACAATCCCGGTTACCGGGCGGTATCATTCGAGGAGGTTGTCGATAATTATCGTCAGCAGATTGAAGGCCTCATGGAAGGAGGTGTAGACCTTCTGCTTGTCGAAACGGTCTTCGATACCCTCAACTGCAAGGCGGCCATTTACGCTATCGATCAGCTTTCGCGGGAAAAAGGGGTCCAGCTCCCTGTCATGATTTCAGGAACCATCGTCGATGCAAGCGGACGAACTCTTTCCGGCCAGACGACTGAAGCGTTCTGGGTTTCCGTTGCACACACCCCCGGACTATTGAGTGTTGGTTTGAACTGTGCTATGGGAGCGAAACAGATGAGACCATTTCTTGAAACCTTATCGAATATAGCGGACAGCTTTGTCAGCGTCTACCCCAATGCCGGCCTGCCGAATGAATTCGGCGAATACGATGACAGCCCTGACTACATGGCTGCTCAAATCGCAGATTTTGCTGAATCGGGATTTGTCAACATCGTCGGCGGCTGCTGTGGAACAACCCCAGACCATATCAGAGCCATTGCCAAAACGGTTTCAACGATCGAGCCAAGGAAAAAACCGGTTCCCTCCAACGAGTTACGCCTGTCCGGCCTTGAACCGCTTTTTATCAACCGGACGACGGGATTCATCAACGTCGGAGAACGCACCAATGTTACAGGGTCGAGAAAATTTGCACGCCTTATCCGCGAAGAGCAATACGAAGACGCACTTTCCATTGCCCGTCAACAGGTTGAAAACGGGGCCCAGGTCATCGATATCAATGTCGATGAAGGAATGCTCGATTCAGAAAAGGTAATGCATGACTTCGTCAACCTCATTGCCTCCGAACCTGAGATAGCCAAAGTTCCTTTGATGATCGACTCATCGAAATGGTCGGTGATCGAAAGCGGTCTTCGCTGTACCCAGGGTAAATGTATTGTCAACTCCATCAGCCTGAAAGAGGGAGAAGAACTTTTCAGGGAACGTGCACAAAAAGTCTTGCAGTACGGTGCCGCAGCTGTTGTCATGGCATTCGATGAAAAAGGCCAGGCCGATTCCCTTGAACGCCGCATCGAGATCTGTCAGCGGGCATACACGATCCTCACCGAGGAAATAGGATTTCCTCCCCAGGACATCATTTTCGATCCGAATGTACTCACCGTCGCTACCGGCATCGAAGAACACAACAACTATGCCGTCGACTTTATCGAATCCGTCCGTTGGATAAAGCAGAATCTTCCACATGCGAAAGTATCGGGAGGTATCAGTAACGTCTCGTTCTCTTTCCGTGGCAACAACCCCGTACGTGAAGCGATGCATGCCGCATTCCTGTTCCATGCCATTCAGGCGGGACTCGACATGGGCATTGTCAATGCCGGTCAGCTCGCTGTTTATGATGACATCGGCGAGGAATTGCTTGAACGGGTCGAAGATGTGCTCCTCAACCGGCGGAATGACGCGACCGAGCGGCTTGTCGAATTCGCTGAAACCGTCAAAATAGGCGATGTAAAAAGCGAGACAAAACAAGCCGAATGGCGTAACGGAACCGTCGAAGAACGGCTGCAGCATGCCCTCATAAAAGGCATTGTCGAATATATCGACGACGATACGGAAGAAGCTCGTCAAAAATACCAGAGTCCGCTCGACATCATCGAAGGTCCGTTGATGAACGGGATGAACGCGATCGGCGACCTCTTCGCCGAGGGAAAAATGTTTCTCCCGCAGGTCGTCAAAAGCGCTCGTGTGATGAAAAAATCCGTCGCATACCTCATCCCGTTCATAGAAGAGGAAAAAGCGAAAACAAAAGACGCCAAACCTGCGGCAAAGATTCTGCTTGCAACCGTAAAAGGGGATGTTCATGATATCGGCAAGAACATCGTTGCGGTAGTTCTTGCATGCAACAACTTCGATGTTGTCGATATCGGGGTCATGATGCCCTGTGAAAAAATCCTCGATGCCGCTGAAAAAGAGCATGCGGACGTAATCGGTCTCAGCGGACTGATAACTCCGTCACTCGACGAAATGGTCCACGTTGCCAAAGAGATGGAACGAAAGGGAATGAAAATTCCACTGTTGATAGGAGGAGCGACGACATCGAGGGTTCACACTGCGGTGAAAATCGCACCGAACTACTCGGGCCAGGTTGTTCAGGTACTCGACGCCTCCCGGAGTGTTCCGGCTGTAGCCAATCTGGTAACGCCCTCGCTCCATGACGACTTTATAGCGAAACTGCAGAAAGAACAAGAAGAGTTGCGCGAAAGCCATGCCGCGAGAAACGCTACGAAAAATTTGCTGAGTCTGGAAAAGTCAAGAGAAAACAGAGCGAAACTATCCTGGGGTAGTGATACGGTCACAACACCGCGCCACCCGGGAATAACTATATTCGACGATGTTTCACTGGATGAGCTTCGCAACTACATAGACTGGACACCTTTTTTCGCAGTTTGGGAACTGCACGGCAAATATCCGGCAATATTCGATCATGAAGGGTACGGTACGGAAGCCCGTAAGCTTTTCAACGATGCCAACAGTTTACTCGGCACGATCTGCGCAGAACATACGTTGACAGCAAAAGGTGTGGTGGGCATCTTCCCGGCAAACAGCAAAGGAGATGACATCGAGGTGTATGCCGACGAGAGCAGAACCTCACTTCTGACGACCCTTCATACCCTGAGACAGCAAGCCGAGAAAAAAAATGAAACGCCTAACCTCGCCCTTGCCGATTTCATAGCACCCGCCTCGAGCGGTATAAAAGACTATATCGGTTGTTTTGCCGTTACCGCCGGTCATGGATTGAAGCAGCTGATGAAACGTTTCGAACAAGAACATGATGACTATCACCGCATCATGGCTCAGGCACTGGCAGACAGGCTAGCGGAAGCATTCGCACAAATGCTGCACGAAAAAGTTGCGCAACGTGTGTGGGGTTATGTTTCGAACGAAAATCCCGATGCTTCACTGGGTATCCGGCCGGCACCGGGATATCCTGCCTGCCCTGATCACTCGGAAAAAGTGTTGTTATTCAACCTTCTCAACGCAGAAACCAACACAGGTGTCACCCTTACTGAAAGCTGTGCGATGAACCCGCCAGCATCGGTCTGCGGCACCTATTTCGCACACCCTGAAGCAAGATATTTCGCTCTGGGATCGATCACGAAAGAACAAGTCGAAGAGTATGCAACGCGAAAGGGAATGAGCACAAAAGAAATCGAAAAATGGCTCACGTCGCACATTCACTACGCGTCGGAGAGTAATGAGGTAGAGCCCCTTACCGCATGACAACACGCAGCAGACGCAAAAGCCAAACTCTAAAAAAAGTCATGCCGGACTTGATCCGGCATCGACGGTGAGACAACCTTGAGAGGCAGGCGATGCACGCTTCACCCCCATACCATTCTCTCCCAAGTCACTCGATCAGCAAACATAGCTGTGCACCTCCCTCAAAGCATGAGCCGCTGCAACCATGTTTCTGATCGATGCTATAGTTTCAGGCCATGCCCTTGTTTTCAGCCCGCAATCAGGATTGACCCAAAGCCTCTCTTTGGGAATGAAAACCAGAGCCTTTTCCAGAAGCGCCATCATCTCTTCTTTAGAAGGAACCCTCGGGCTATGGATATCGTAAATCCCCGGCCCGATTTCATTTGGATATCTGAAATCCCTGAAAGCGTCGAGCAGCTCCATACGGCTCCTGCTGGACTCGATACTGATGACATCGGCATCCATTGCAGCTATGTATCCGATGATATGATTGAACTCGCTGTAGCACATATGCGTGTGGATCTGGGTCGAATCGGCAACACCCGAAGAGGTCAATCGGAAAGCATCGACAGCCCATCGAAGATACGATGCCCTGTCCTTTTTCTTGAGCGGCATACCCTCGCTCAGAGCTGCTTCATCGATCTGGATAACCCTGATTCCTGCATGTTCCAGATCCTGAACCTCGTCCCTCAAGGCAAGAGCGACCTGGCGACAAACCTCCGAACGCTCGAGATCATCACGAACGAAACTCCAGCTGAGAATGGTTACTGGCCCTGTCAGCATTCCTTTAACCGGTTTCACGGTCAGAGACTGAGCAAATGTGCTCCACTCAACCGTCATCGGACCGGAACGTGCAACATCACCATAAATAATCGGTGGTTTGACGCATCTGCTTCCGTAGCTCTGTACCCATCCGTTTTCGGTGAAACAAAACCCCTCCATCTGCTGACCGAAATACTCAACCATATCATTGCGTTCAACCTCACCGTGAACAAGAACATCCAGACCTAACCCCTCCTGTCTTTCGATGATTCCACGAATTTCATTCTCGAGAAACCGCTGATACTCTCCGGCCTCCAGCATCCCTCTGCTGAAAAGCCTGCGCTGTCTGCGAACTTCCGCTGTCTGGGGAAAAGAACCGATCGTCGTTGTAGGAAACAAAGGAAGATTCAGCCATGCCTGTTGTTTACGGCGTTCCGGATAAGCGCTGTTTCTGTGCAGCATCCGATCGCTGACAGTTGCACAGTGTTTTCGAATATCCTTATTTTCGACCCTTGCACTTTTTCGCCGTGACTGAATGGCTTCGGCATTTTCAATGAGCGCTTCACTGCAGTCCCAACAATCCAGAATATCCCCCAAAACACTGATTTCATCACACTTCTGAACGGCAAACGCCATCCAGTTTTTCAACTCGGCACTTAGAGAAGCTTCTTCTTCCAGATCAACCGGTGAGTGCAGAAGTGAACAGCTCGAGGCAATCATGAAGCGTTCTTCGCCCACTTCACGCCTAATCCTGACAAGAACCTCCAGGGCCTGTTCGAAGTCTGTCTTCCATATGTTACGGCCATCGACGATCCCCGCGGAAATAACCATCGTCGCCGGCAAACCACCCAGCACCTGTTCAAGGCATTCACGGCCACGAACAAGATCGACATGAAGCCCGTCACAACCGGAAGATAGGGCGAGATCGAGATTGTCGTCAAGAGTATCGAAATACGTTGCAAGCAGCAACGAAGCTTTTCCAGACGCTGCATTCAGCCTTTTGTATACCGGAATGAAAGCTTCTTGGGCCTGTGGAACCATATCCGCACAAAGTATCGGCTCATCGAGTTGTATCCAGTGACAGAATTCAGCAAGCTCCGATAGTATATGGCAGTAAACAGCGACGACGTCTTCGAGTTTTTCCCACCGATCACACCCTTCGGACGCTTTTGCAAGGGACAACCAGGTAACCGGCCCCACCAGAACCGGTTTGGGCCGAAACCCTGCTTTTATCGCTTCACGGGTATCCTCGACAATTCTGCGGGAAGAAAGAGACGGCGAGAAAGACGGAAAGATTTCAGGAACGATGTAATGATAGTTGGTATTGAACCATTTCGTCATCTCCATCGCCGCAATGTTCGCTGCAGCATCTCCTCGAGCCATTCTGAAATAGGTATCGCTATCGACACCGGAGGTATCCACTTCGCCAAACCGCTCGGGGACCGCACCAAGCATTGCAGTGACATCATGAACATGGTCATAGAGAGAAAAATCGCCGGTTGCGACATAGGATAAACCGGCATTTTCCTGAATTCCCCAATGGTGAAGCTTAAGCCTTCGGCACGTCGCCTCCAGCAATTCTTGGGAAACCTCTCCCTTCCAGTAAGCCTCGAGCGCTTTTTTCAGCTCCCGACCGACTCCGATTCTCGGAAAACCTGCAATGTGTTTTTTGATCATTGTTACTCCTTTTGACAGTGATTGACTGAAAGAAGCAACGAAACCTCGAAATGAAGACGATTCAAAGTACGATCAGCTACGACGTTGTACGCCGCCGAACCGCAACTTTTCAGCATACCTGTCTAATCGCGAGACATTCGTGCTCCGTGCGATCAGGGCGTCTCCTGGCTTCTGACCCTTTAGTGTAGCAACCTTCCTGCCATGTGGGGGATACAGTGGCTCCTACAGGTATTTTGTCAGTTACAGTGGCGCGTCCGCGACGGATTTTCACCGTCTTCCGTTTCCTGATACGCCTTATTGAACAGTATAAAGTAACCGGCAGGAGTGAAGAAAACAACAGATTGGATACAAATATCCGAAAAAACCTTTTTCCTGTACGCCAGTGGAAAAACCCCTAAAACGTACAGCTTTCAACCGTTTTGTAGGGATACGGCTCGTTTAGAGCACTGAAAACCGCTTCATCACGATTGTATACATCGTCCCTGAACAGCACTTCGTCATTCTCTACCAAAGCGGTCAGGTACACCATGAAAATCGGAACTCTCTGAGGAAGATGAACCGTCCTGGTCTTACCGGTAGCGATAACGTTCTCGACATCGTCTTCACGCCATCCAAGCAGAATCTGTGCAAGTTCGAGTGGGTTTTGAAGACGAATACAACCGTGGCTGAACGCTCGTGTACTTCTATCGAAAAGATGCTTACTTGGCGTATCATGGAGATAGACCAGATGCTTGTTCGGAAACATGAATTTGACACGACCGAGAGCGTTTCTCGTACCAGGCGGCTGACGCAGCCGATATGGCAGCGAACCGGCACTGTATGAAGACCAGTTGATCGAAGCCGGATTCACCACACGGCCGTTACGGTCGATAACCTGCAGCCCGTTTCTTGCCAGATATCCTGTATTGTTCTTGATTGCAGGCAGTGCTTCTTTTCTCAGAATACCCGGCGGAACATTCCATGACGGATTAAAAATAATATACTGCATATCCGCCTTGAATACAGGGGTTTTCCAGTAGGGTTCACCCACAATGACTCTGGACCCCCACCGGTAATTCCAGTTTTCAACATACTGGACGGTAAACCCGGCAACATTGACCAGGAGAAACGTAGGTTCCAGTTTCTGAATGAACCATCGATAACGATCAAGATTGAGGCGGATCTGGTCAATCCTTCGAGAAACAGGAACATTGAGAGCCCGCAGCGTCTTGGGGCCAACCGCCCCGTCGACATCGAGTCCAAGTCGCGCCTGAAAACGTTTTACGGCATCCATCAGCTCACTGCTGTACAAAAGCGCAGTTGATGCATATGAGGTATCGACGAGCGCCAGTTCCTCGATTTCACCGGTTATTTCAAGACGCCGCCTCAACGCCGGCATTCTGTCATCATACTGGCCGGGCTCCTTGATGGTAGGGCCGTCCGGAATGCTCATCCAACCACCGTCGGCAGCAATCTGCCGGTACCTGGCAAGTCCTTCTTTCAGACTTGTATACTTCGGATGACGTGGACGAAACATCGAGATAACTGCGCCAAGGGAGTCGCCCGCAAGAGCGTCCCCAAGGCTGCCGACTAACCCGTTTCCATTTTCACCTTTGGAGAGATTCCAGTTGGAATCGATCTTCTCGGGATCAACCTTGCCGTGAAGTAGATGATAAGACATTTTGAACATGGCATCGGTAAGCAGCAACTCATACCTGGCCTTTAAAAAAGGTGAAGACGGGGCATCGTCATAAAATTCCTGTATTCCGTCAATATGGTAATCCTTGGGAGAAAGGCCGTCGGCTTCTACCGATTTGATCGCTTCAAGCAGTTCGGTAACCTGTGAGCGCTCAACCCAGACAGGGCTGAAGTCGTTCGATCTGTAGAAATCCGCCAATAGTGCGTTGAACGCGACTTTTTCTCGTCCGATTTGAAGAGCGACGTCTTCCTCGAGCTGCTCGATGTGACAGCGAATATTCTCCCTTACATCACTGCTTCCGCCTGAACTTGACCGAACGTGTTTAGTCGCAGAAACATCGTTTTTTTGCGGAGAAGCCTCCGCTGAACCGCTGGGACTGATTGCCAGAAGCAATACCAGTATAACGACCATAATAAAACAGGTTATGACTTGAAAAACCCATACTCTCTGTATCGAAATACATCGATACAGCTCTTTGTCGGCAATGTTTTGAAGAAAACGCTTAATCGTACATCCAGAGTTCCATCCCTGTACCGCCGAAGAGTTTTCCCGTCGGTACAGGGTATAGTGCATTCGCCGGAAACATATTATGCTGGATTGTTAAGGGCAATGTCAGGATTGAGCAGGTTGGAGTGGCCAGCATAGCTTTTATTTCCATTATAGATAAAAAGACAGGACCCTCCTTTTATAAGATCGATCACTTGTCTGTACTCCGAAAAAGGCAGTGCAGGACATCCGAGACTTCTTCCAAGGCGACCGTGCTGCCTGATAAAATCAGTGGAAACATAGTCAGCACCATGAATAACGATATTGCGCATCAGTGCATTGTCATTGATACCCTGCTCGAGCCCTTTGAGTCTCAATGAATAACCATGTTTACCCTGATACGTCCTGTCGGTCACAAAAAAGCCGAGACTGCTTTTAAACGATCCCGGCACATTGGAAAACTTGACAGCTAGATTCTGACCGCTGTTTTTACCGTGCGCAACCAGCGAAGATGTCAAAAGACGGTTCCTGTCCATATCGATAACAAACAAACGCTTTTTAACGGAAGGCTGATTGTAATCGATGATAGTGAGTACCTTGTCGTTTTTCAACTGCCCCTTGCTTTTCAAGGAATAATACCCGACCATTGCCTTCTTGAGGACGGTATAATCGATGTTATTTCTTAGTTCAGGAGTTCGATAGAGAGTCTGGATAGTGGAGGAAAGTTCTTTTTGTGAAGGAACACAGCGCGCATTCAAAGGTGAAAAAACAAAAAACATTACAAGACAGATGAGTCTTATCGCCATATGATCTTCTCCTTTTCTTCGTTTCAATAGAGTAAGCACACAGAAAAAAGCAAACGCAGCCGCCATAACTATCTATGCCACGGCGAAAAGTTTTTGTACCTTTCTCGGTCATGGAACAAAAATATCCCTCATACCGAATCAGTTATTCTGTACTGCGAAGCCCACTCATTAATTTGCGCACAAAAGAGGTCGCGATATATTTCAGGTATGATACTGCACGATATAATGATATGCAGGAAATGTTAACAAAGAAGATACTTTTTTTTCTTTATTTCAAGAAACATTTTGTCCAAGAGGAACTTCTTGGCACTTTCAGGTTTATTTCCCGACAAGTGACCACCGGCAATGCACCGAGACATTGATATCCTGTTCACTTGGAAAAATTTCAGTTGGAACCGTTGAAGACAAGGCTTTTTCTGCCCTGCCTTGGGCCATTCCATGCAAAGGGTAGACAGGACTAAATTCATGCTGCATATCAAGGAGCTTTCCCAGAGACAGGCCAGATGCCATAGCCATAGTCTGCGCATCTTTTTTTGCGTTTTCTACTGCTTCAACCAGTGCTTCGCGCCGTTTTTCCTCATATTTCGAACTGGTGAACCGTATAACAGGAATCTCGTTGGCCCCTGCCCGTACTGATGCGTCAATCACACGGCCAACATCATCGAGATTCTCAACAATAACATGAAGCACATGCGTAGCAACATAGCCTTTAAAAACTCTTTTTTGGGTCGAATTATTCCATTCCCATTCTTGGCGAACCGAAAAAGACTTTGTTCTTGCATCGTTTGCACTGACGTTTATAGTTCTCAATGCCTGTTGAACAGTCTTGTACTTTTTTGCTGAAATTGCTACCGACTGTTCGGCAGTCCGTGCTTTATCGATCAACTGGATCCGAAGCTCCGCCATATCGGGTTTGACCGAAACAACCCCCTGAGCTGAAACTGTCACAGCAGAATCTGCAGCATAAAGAGGTAAAGCAAAAGCCGAAAACGCAAAAAAAAGGATTATTGAAGAGAAAAAAGACATCTTATTCATGATTTTTTCCGATTACACTTATTTCATTGATATGTATGATAGACCCAACTAAAGTAAATGCATTTTTGTAAATTACCTCTCTTCAATTTCAGGAATAATCAAATCTTTCGTCATCATGCGTAAACTAATCCTGCTTTTATTGATTGCTTTTTTTCAGCTTTCTTTTCTTTCAGCCTGCCAGCAGAAAGCAGAAGAAAAAGCACAGGAAGCTGTTTCATCCGGCAAACCAGCCGCACCCCTGACGGAAGGCTTGTTCAGAAAACAGTTCGAGGGTATTCTGCATATGCAGATTTCAGCTCCTGAAGGAGCTCAGAACGGTAAACTGTATATTTCGAAACACGGCACACGGTTTGAAATGGATCTGGCCGATCCGGCAACGGGTACCGTTATGCTTCATCTTGTAACCTTGACCCCCGCCGACAAGCCAAACCTGTTGTATACGCTCAATGAAAAGGAAAAAACCTACAGCGTCCTGGACATGAACGAGTTCAAGGATGAGTTCGATACGATGGTTGAAGAAACGGAAAAAGAAGACTACAAGGTCGAACAGCTTGGCACGGAAACCCTGCATGGCTACAAATGCAAGCATGTTCGCATCACCGACGATCACGGTGAAACCGAAATGTGGCTGACGAAAGACCTTATCAGCGCTGCCGATTTCGCCCGGTTGCAGCCGGGACGGAAAAAAGGATCGGCAGCATTTGACATCCGCTTGAAAAAAGCGGGTCTCGACGGTTTTCCGCTCAAAGTTCTGGACAAAGAATCCAACACAACCATGGAATTCGTCAAGATTGAGCGGAAAAATCTCGACAAATCATATTTTGAGGTTCCCGGTAGTTTTACCAAAAAAGAATCTGCCCTGCAGATGATGGTTCCCCAGATTTCCGACAAGGATATGAAACAACTTGAACAAATGCAGGACATGATGAACGAGGAGAATATGAAAGAGATGGAAGAGATGATGAAAAGCATGCAGAAAAAGTTCGAAGGCATGCAGATGCCCGACCAGTGATCCAGTCAAGAAGAAAAAAAAGAGGCTGTCTCGGAATCACAATCGAGACAGCCTCTTTTTTATTGTAATCACCATCATGATGAACCTGCCAGAACGCTGTTTCCTTACGTTGTCAATTCACCCGCCTCGTGCAAACCGACAATATCCCGGTACGCCACACAGATCGAACAAATGCTCAGAGGCATGGTCACCAGTATGCCGATCCCTAACGCCAGCATCCCGAGCAGGTTGACCACCAAAAGCACCAGAAAAAAAACAAACAGAGAAAACCAGTTTTTCGTCACGATCTGGCGGCTCGTCTCCATAGCCTGCCAAAACTCCATGCGGTAATCGATGATCAGCATGGATACGAACAGGTAACTCACCGCGAGGTAAATACCCGGCAACAGTACGAGAACAAAACCGATCCCGATAAGAATACCAGAAACAATACCTGCCAGCACAAGAGGCAGAAAATAGTTGAAACCTTTGAAAAAATCCCCGAACTGGACCTCCCTGCCCTTGAAAAGCATGAAAATAACAATGATAAATCCCGCAAACAGTGGAGAAGCAATGGCTGTTGTAGCAAGGGGACCTATGAAATCGAGCCTCGAAAACAATCCGAATACAACAAAAATAATCACACTGAAGGCAATGAACTCACCGGGGCGGGACTTGAAAACATCCCAACCCTCTTTAAGGTATTTCGAAGGGTCCACCTCGTATCCATCCTGTATCAATTTCTCGAACGTCTTCGGGTCGACTTTACGTCCGAAGTCGAACGGCTGTGCTCCTTGTTCCATAAAAACCTCCCTTGAGTTTTCACTGGTCGATATACAGTATCATAAACCACACAGTCAAGATACACAGGATTTTTGTTTTACGGTGTTTCAGACCTGTAAACACCGCGGCACTTTCTTGAAATCATTGTTGTTTTCATAAACATAAAACAATAACCCATTTCGCAATAGCGGAACATATCATGTTTGGCAATATTATCGATAAGCAGGGTGCTCTCGATGTGACAGAAAGCATGATCGAGAAGAGTTATCCCGTTCCTCTGCTCTCGGCCGATGAACTCGCGAGAAGACTGAAAAACAAGGAAAAAATCATCCTTTTCGATACTCGTACAGCTGAGGAGTACGCAAAAAGCCATATAGACGGAGCTGTGCTGTTACTGCAAGAAACCCCGGCCGATGATTTCATCAGGGAACACGGTGAGCTGATCCGGGAAAAAACGGTAGTCTTTTACTGCTCTGTCGGTCAGAGAAGTTCCAACTATCTCAACCGGGTTTACAAGGCATGCAAAGCTGAAGGCGCAAAGGAATGCTATAACCTTCGAGGCGGTATATTCCGCTGGTATAACCAGGGGCACCCTGTCGTCAACGAAAATGGCGAAACCGACGACATCCATGGCTATAATCCTCTTTGGGGTATGATGATCGAAAAAAGGAATACAAGCCGGCAATAGGTGGTTCTCTGCCAGCAGTCACCACACCAAGCATCATGGTCATTCGGGAAAGAATGCATCCACCGCTGTACTCGACATCAATCGTCAGAATTCAGGTCCCCAAACAGCAAGGGTTTTCCCCGGTCATCGGTACGGCTTGCCTGAGTTTTGAACTTGCTGAGAAAGATCCTCACCGTTCCGTCGCCCCTCACGCCGGCTACGGCACCATCCTGCCAGATACCGTTTTCCCTCGACCAGCGGCTTTGCGGAGGATCACCCTGGTTCTGATGTACGTTATGCACTCCTTTTCCTCGCCGAAACGGCTCTCCGAAAACCAAAAGCGTGACAGAACCCTCCAGTACCTGCATGAGGTCGTCGAAAGCGTCAAGACTTGTACCATGCTTCCAGGTTGAACACTCGCTACCGTCTTCCGCCGTTGCATCGGTTTCACCGGATTTCTGACAGAAACCTCTCCGCTGCAGCTCTGGGCTTCTCAGATAGTCGAGCGCACCCGATCCCGGTTCCGATTTGAGAAAGTGCCAACCGCTTTCGAGAGAAACAAGCCCCAGCATATCACTTTTACCCAGTTCGACCATCCTCCAGTGAAGACCGTCGTGCTGATTTTTACTGTCAAGATCAATGGCGCAACGATACCCTCCGCTGTCTGTTCTCACACTGATATTACAATGATAATATTCGTTTTTGTTACGGCCATTGTCACACTCGTAGCGGTGAAGCTTCCCGATCAAAACACCGTAGCCGTCGATCAGCGACATGGATTAGTAGACATGTATTATTCTTTGAAAGATCTTACGGTCTCAAATTACTCATCCTCTGTTTACAAGACAACTCTGAGAGCGATTGTTTTCACGGAAAACAATGGAAAGAAAAAAAACTCATAATGCCCTGGTGCTCAGGATTAAATCCCCGTATATACTACATTATGTGAGTCAGGAATGAGCATTTTGAGTCCATCCTGCCAGTTAGTGAAAATCGAATCCGTCAAGACGGGGCCTGCACGGCATGAAACACAGCTGTGCATCCCTGACGACAACAATTCCTCTAAAGGAGCAATTCATGCATACTGATCCAATCGACGAGCTGGCTATCAATACCATACGCCTGTTAGCAGTTGACATGGTGGAAAAAGCACAGTCAGGACACCCGGGCATGCCCATGGGAGCGGCGCCCATGGCATATGTGCTTTGGACGAAACTCATGAAGCACAACCCTGACAACCCGGAATGGTTGAACCGTGACCGTTTCGTGCTTTCTGCAGGCCACGGCTCGGCCCTCCTCTACAGTCTGCTCCACCTGACCGGTTACGATCTTTCGATTGAAGACCTCAAAGAGTTTCGTCAATGGGGCAGTCAAACACCGGGTCACCCGGAGTACGGTCACACCCCGGGCGTTGAAACGACAACGGGCCCTCTCGGCCAGGGATTGTCAAACGCAGTCGGCATGGCGATAGCAGAACGATACTGTGCCGAAAGACTCAACAGGCCGGGAATGGATTTGATCGACTACAATACGTACGTCATATGCGGTGATGGCGACCTGATGGAAGGGATCACATCGGAAGCCGCTTCCATTGCCGGACACTTGAGACTTGGCAAGCTTATATGCCTCTATGACCACAATAGTATATCCATTGAAGGCTCAACCGATCTGGCATTTACGGAAAGTGTTCATCAGAGATTTGAAGCATATGGTTGGCACGTAGAAAATATCGACGGTAACGATATAGAAGCTGTAGAAAATGCCGTTACAAAAGCGAAAGAGGTTTCGGAAAAACCCTCGATGATCATCGCTAAAACGAACATCGGGTTCGGTAGCCCCCACAAACAGGACAGCGCCGCATCACACGGAGCACCTCTCGGCGAGGATGAAGCGGCAATAGTCAGAGAAAAATTCGGCTTTCCCGAAGGAAGCTCCTTCCATGTTCCTGAATCCGTAACTGCCCACCTGAGCAATATTCTCGAAAAAGGAACCACTGCTGAAAAACGATGGAACGACCTTTATAAGGTTTACAGCGAAAAACATCCGGACCTGGCAGCCGAGATGGACACCATGCTACAGAATACATTGCCTGATGGCTGGGAAAACCTCCTTCCGGAATTCAGCCCGGAAGAAAAACTGGCAACGCGAAAAGCATCCTCCAAAGTACTGCATGCAATCGTAGGAAAACTTCCGTTTCTGGTCGGCGGGTCCGCAGACCTCGCACCATCGACCGGAACCGAGGTCAAACACGCAACCGATTTCACATCAGGAAATTACGGTGGAGCAAATTTCCGTTTCGGTGTCAGGGAACATGCCATGGGAGCCATTATCAACGGCATGGCTCTCTCTCGAATGCTTATCCCCTATGGGGCGACCTTCCTGGTTTTCGCGGATTACATGAAACCGGCGCTACGACTCGCCGCTATCATGCAGGTTCCCTCCATTTTCATTTTCACTCATGACAGTATAGCGGTCGGTGAAGACGGCCCGACGCACCAGCCGATCGAACAACTTGTCATGCTACGCTCGATTCCGGGTCTTACCGTACTCCGGCCTGCCGATGCTCAGGAAACCAAAGCCGCGTGGCAAATCGCGCTGACACATAAAAAACCGACAGCCCTTGTTTTTTCGAGACAAACACTTCCCGTGATTGATCCGCAAACCAACCCTGTTGCTGAAGGAACACCGAAAGGAGGTTACGTCCTTTCGGAGTGGAGTACTCCTTCGACCGGAGGAAACCGGCCGGTCATTCTCGTTGCAACCGGTTCCGAAGTTCACCTCGCCCTTGAAGCTCAACGAGTCCTTCAGCAAGAAAAGGTACCGACAAGAGTTGTCTCTATGCCTTCAAGGGAGTTGTTCGAACTGCAACCGGAAACATACCGTAACGACGTGTTGCCTTCATCCATCCGCAGGAGAGTCGTCATCGAAGCCGCTTCACCCTTTGGATGGGATAAATATGCCACCGACGAAGGCATCATTCTCGGCATCGACCACTTCGGTGCATCGGCACCGGGAAGCACCGTTCTCAAAGAATATGGATTTACTGTCGAAAACGTTGTAGAAGCTGCAAAAAACCTGCAGTGAGCACCGTATAGACACCCATGTCATGCTGATTACAGGAACTGAAAAGAGCATCGTTTCAGAGGCCGCGGCATCTATAGCGAACCGCATTTTCAAATCTGTCGACGGCAAGGGCTTCTGCTCGCTTGTACTTTCGGGGGGAAATTCCCCCCAAAAACTGTACCGTCGGCTCGCAGAGGGAATTCCTCCTTCAATCATGCAAGAAATGGGTTTTTCTTTCCCCGGACACGCGGTGACCAAAACGCCCGATACCACCAGAGTCCAGCTCCCCTGGCACTCGATAATGCTATTTTGGGGTGACGAACGATGCGTACCGGAAAACCATCCCGACAGTAATTACAGAATGGTCCGTGAAACGCTGATAGCAAAAGTCGCTATACCGGAAAAGAATATTTTTCCGATGCCGCATGTCAGCGACAATTACGATACGGCAGCCATGCGCTACGAACAAGAGCTTAAAAGCTTTTTCGACAAACACAGCAAAAACTCTCGGAACGCTTTTCCGGTTTTCGACATAGTCATCCTTGGAATGGGCCCCGATGGTCATACCGCATCACTCTTTCCGGGAGACTCAGACGCTCTGGAAGAATCGAACCGATGGGTTATTCCGGTCTACGCACCTCAAGGTTCTCCTCCCGGATATCGACTGAGCCTGACATTGCCGTCCATCAACAATGCACGCACAGTATTTTTTTTCGTCATGGGAGAAAACAAAAAAAACATGGTCAACGATATAAACGAAGGTTTGAGGCCGAACCTTCCTGCAGGAATGATCAATCCGAAAGGCGGCAAACCCGTATGGTTCTTCAGCCCAGAGTAAACCACCGCCACCTTCAGATATCCACAAGTGTGTATTAAAGCGTTTTTTTCAAACGTTTGCTCTCGTTGAGAGAACGGGATACACAGTCCTCTATAGCCATCCCCCCGAAATAATTACCGGTGAGCAGTAGGTTTTTCCCGGCGAGCAGGCTGTCCATTTTTTCCAGCCACTCACGATGCCCCAAACGTAGAGAAGGCACCGTGTTCAGGACCGTATGCTTGTGAATGATCTTGTCTTCACCGATGCCGAGAACATCGGTGATTCTACGCATTTTCGTTTCATCGCTCTCCCCCGGCCTGAAATGAAAGGCAAATCCCCTGTAGTTATCGTCAGAAACCGTATCCCGGGACACCGCCGAGAAGAAAATATCATTCGGTGAAATGATCGCAGCGACAGGTTTGATCGAGAGATCACTTTTTCTAAGAACGACCCCAACGGAATCAACCGATGCAGCCTTGAGCGAACCGAGATGTCTTGAAATATCGGGGTCGACCGTCTGAAGCAGATGCGAAGAGACTGCCGAAGGTGTTGCAAGAGCGAGAGCAGAAGCCGAATGAGTAACACCGGCTTTTGTCGTTATCGCATAACTGCCATCGATCACCTCTATGCCGGAGACTTCCTGATCGGTAAAAACATTGATTCCCTTGCTTTTTGCAATTGCTTTCGCGACAGACTGCAGCCCGTCCTTGAACGTGTAGTTCTTCAACACCTCTTTTCGCTTGGGTCTTGACTTGAACATCATGTCCGCAGGAAAATCATCGGTCGGCTGCGAAGGAACTGCATTGAAGAAATGGCTGAGAGTGTTCTTGTAATTGTCGATCCCAACGATTTTAGAATAATAGTCACGAACACTCAATCCGTCCTTTTTGAGAGAGAAAATATTTGGAATGCTTTTGAGAGCCTGGAAGATATTGAGCGCCGAAAAAACCGATTTGAGCTGGTTATCGACCAAAAGCGTAAAGGGAACCTTTTCACGGGGAATGATCGAATCGGTGAGATTACAGGCATCGACAATGTCCAGAAGGTTCTGGTATGAGTTATAACAGGTATGAGCTCCGAGTTCGAGCCAGAAATTCGCGTTATTGCCTGTGTAACGGTGAGAGTTGAACGAGCCCCCAGGACTGTCGTTTTTTTCCAGCAAGGTCGTTTTGAATCCTGCTTTCGCAGCGTAAAAGGCAAGGCTCAGCCCGCTGATGCCACCGCCGACAATAACCACATCACTTTTCATTATATCCCTGTTTGAAAGATGTTATCGGAATTTGTGATGCAATTTACTTAAATTCAACCACTTCACCATGGCCTTTCCCTTCATATCCCCCGTCGCGGTAGCTCTGTACATACCGGACATAATTCTCGGGTGATTCGTTGATCGTTTGACGTTCAGCATCGGTAATGGGCCGCACGACCTTTGCCGGAACACCAGCCACCAGCATACCTGAAGGCACTCTAAACCCCTGCTTGACAAGCGAACCAGCAGCGACAATCGAGTACGACTCGATGACACAATCATCGAGCAGTGCAGCCCCCATACCGATAAGCACATGATCGTTCACCGTACAGGCGTGGAGGACGGCACCGTGCCCTATGGTTACGTCACTTCCTATAGTGAGCGGTCCTGTATCATGCGTCACGTGCAACGTGGCATTGTCCTGAACACTTGTTTTTTCACCGATCCGTATCGGACAGACATCCCCGCGAACAACCGTGTTGAACCAGACGCTTGAATTCGCACCGATGGTTACATCGCCGATAACACGGGTGCCATCGGCAAGAAATACAGATTCATGAATATCCGGATATTTACCTTGATAGGGCAATAGTGTTACCATGCTTGAAATCAGTCTGAAAATTGAAAAAAGCGGTATCTCTTTTTCGAGTTACCGCAACAATTTTGCCACTCCAGTCGAAACAACCAAGAAAATTCACCTTTTCGAGAACAAACATCCAAAAGAAATCCGTAATACGTTCAACGAGTTATGAGCATCCTTTTTTCATATCGTTATCATTCCCGACAGATAGGTTACCGCCCGCCCTCCGATCGAGACTCTCGTACCGTTATCCACGCAAAACAACTCGCCTCCTCGCTTACTGAGCTGGAAAGCATGAAGGTTTTTCTTGCCAAGACGCTCTGCCCAATACGGTACAAGTGTACAGTGTGCCGAACCCGTCACAGCATATTCTGCAATCCCGGCGCCAGGCGCAAAGAAGCGCGAAACGAAATCGGAGTTCTTCCCGGGTGCGGTCACAATCATCCCGAAACCTTCAAGCTTCGCTATGGCGTTCAGATCAGGATCGAGATTCCTTACAGTATCCTCATCATCAAAGACAACCAGCAAATCACGTGAGACAAGAACATCTTCAGGAGATATATCGAACATGGCGTCAAGCCCATCCGGGACTGTACATTTTTCAGGTTTTCGGGAGGGAAAATCGAGAAACAGCAGATCACCCTGTCGTTCCACCGATAAAGACCCGCTCTTACTCATGAATTCCAGGCGCTCTGAATCACCGCCGGTCCTGTTGAAAATGACATGCCCGCTGGCAATTGTTGCGTGACCGCAGAGGTCAATCTCCAATGCAGGTGAAAACCAGCGCAACTCATAATGGCTTGCCCGACGAACGAGAAATGCCGTTTCAGGAAGATTATTCTCGGCCGCCACGGCCTGAAGAAGCTCGTCTTGCAGCCACTCGTCGAGCAAGCAGACTCCCGCCGGATTGCCTGAAAAAACCTCGGCTGTGAATGCATCGACATGATAGAAAGGAACAGTCATCATAGTTTCTTATCAATACGTATGAAACCGGCAACATAATCCCACGGAAAGCCGATGTACAGGAAAGGCGACAATCATTGGGCCGTATAACCGCCGTCTATGACAAGTTCGCTGCCGGTAATGAATTTGGACTCTTCGGATGCGAGATAAAGCACGCCGTAAGCTATATCGGCAGGTTCCCCGACATGACCGATCGGATGCTTGCTGTCAAGGTAGGCCTTGAAAGCTACCGCTCCATCCGGAGAATCCTCGGCAAGTTGCTCGACAAGCGGTGTCCAGATAAAGCCCGGATGCACAGAATTGACCCTGATATTGTTTTTTGCGTATAGCAATGCATCATTTTTACTCATCAGCCGAACAGCACCCTTGGATGCGTGATATGGTGGAAGATCAGCCGCACCGACAAGCCCGTAGATGGATGAAAGATTGATAATGCTACCTCTACCCACCCGCCTCATATATGGTACGACATGTTTCGTGCACAAAAAAACGCCTGTCACGTTTACGCTTATGACTTTTTCCCATTCCTCCCTGGCAACTTCGTGGGTAGGCCTGTTCACCCCGGCAATCCCCGCGTTGTTGACGAGCACATCCATAGCCCCGAACGCATCGGCAACACCGGCAAAAACATTCTCGACATCACTTTCGACGGAAGTATCGAGATGCCAGTATGTTGCAGTACCGCCGGACCGTTCGATCTCCTCCGTGACCCGTTGTCCCTCATCATCAGCTATGTCCGTTACAGCTACTTTCGCACCTTCTTCAGCCAGCAGCATGGAAATTGCCTTTCCTATCCCGAATGCTCCCCCTGTTACAACAGCGACTTTGTTATCCACTCTTTTCATGATATCACCCCTTGTCTTCGATTATATGATAGGTCACCTGTCACATCACTCATCATAGATGAAATACAGATTATCTTCGGCTTTACAAAACACACTTAACACAGCACCAGCCATAAACACATCACGAATGTAGAACGAAGTGAAGAAGCTGTATCAAATCTACCAGTTACAGCCGTCGAGAGGTAATCGAAAAAGAATGGCATACCACACGAACCCAAAGAAGTAAGACCTGCGAACATCCCAGGAATCTCTTATATTGATGAGCGGTCGGCATTCGACACACTTGACTGGAAAGCATAGCGAACATAATGGTAGGCAACGGTATGGTATCGACACTGAGCTGCAGCAAGCTGAAAAAGATCTACAACAAACGTGAAGTTGTCAGAAGCTCGACCCTGGAAGTGAAACAGGGTGAGATTGTCGGGTTACTGGGACCGAACGGTGCAGGGAAAACCACCACATTCTACATGATCGTCGGCCTCGTCAGACCGAATGCCGGAGATGTTTTTCTCGATGATCGCAATATCACCGATCTACCCATGTACAAACGGGCCCGTTTTGGTATCGGTTACCTCCCGCAGGAAGCTTCCGTATTTAGAAAGATGTCTGTCGAAGACAACATTCAGAGTGTTCTTGAATTTTCTTCTCTTTCAAAACCCGAGCAGAAAGCAAGAACCGAAGAGATGCTCGAAGACCTGAACATCAAGCACATACGCAAAAGCATGGGATACGCCCTTTCAGGTGGTGAGCGGCGCCGGACCGAGATAGCGCGGGCACTTGCTCTCGACCCGAAATTCATACTGCTCGACGAACCGTTTGCCGGTGTCGATCCGATTGCTGTCGAGGATATTCAGGAAATCGTCGAGGGACTCGTCAAGCGAAACATCGGAGTACTCATTACCGACCACAACGTGCATGAAACCCTTTCCATCACCAATCATGCTTATCTGTTGTTCGATGGAACGATATTCATAAAGGGAACCCCCGAAGAGATTGCAGCCAACCCTGAAGCAAGAAAGGTGTATCTCGGAGAAAAATTTTCGCTTGACCGTTATTGAGTTCCCAATCCCTGCAACAGAGCGATGATTCCGAAAAAACTTACCATCAGCAATTTCCAGAGTTACGGTGAAGAACCGCAGGAACTCGACTTTGAGCGTTTCAGGATAGCCTGCCTGACTGGAGCCAACGCTGCCGGAAAATCGAGCCTCATTGAAGCGATGGGCTGGTGCATTTGGGGAAAAGGCCGAACAGGCAAAGAGGGACTGATCAACGAAAACGCTGATGAAATGCACGTATCCTGCGTTTTCGAAACAAGCGGAAAAACCTACAGAATACTCCGCAAAGCGACAAGAAAGAAAAGCGGTGGAACCACCGAACAGGTCGATCTGCATATCTTCGATCCTGAAACCGATGTTTTCCAGAGCCTGAATGAAAACACTCTTCGTCTTACCCAGAAAAAAATCCTCGACCTTATCGGACTTGATTTTGATGGCTTTATCAGTTCTTCATTCATAAGCCAGGGACGGTCAAACGAGTTTACCCTCAAATCTCCCAAAGAACGCAAGGAAATCCTGGCACAGATCCTTCGGATCGACCGCTACGCGGTATTCGCTGAAAAGGCAAAGGAGAAAACAAGAGCGATCGGCGAGGAAATAACCTATCTTGCGGGCAGAATCGGCACCTTGCGCGACGACCTTTCCCGTGTCCCGGCGTTGTGTGCCGAACTGAAAAAAAAATCTTCAGAATCGGAAGCAGCCGAAAAGGAGCTCAACTCCTGCATATCGTCATGCGCTCAACTCGAACAACGGTTGACCGCCATGAACGAACTGGAGCTTGAGCGGAAAACACTCGAGGCTCAGCTTGCCGGCATGAATTCCCGCAAAGAAGAACTTACCGTCCGCAGCACGAAGCTCCGGGAAGAAGAAGCTGAATTGCGATCACTGGTCGACAGCAGAAACACTATCGAACGGAATATCAGGAAATACAACGAGTTGAAAAAAGAACTCGTCACTATGGAACATACCTCAAAAGCCATAGAACAGCTCCGTCAGGAGAGCATACGAATGGAATCGGTAAAGGCACTCAAAACACAAAAAGCTTCTCACGAGGTTCAAACCATCGAAACTGCCCTGCAAACCTCCGATTCAAACCTGGGAACCCTTGCTGAAAAAATAGAACGTCTGCAAGCCGACTGCCGAACAATGCACCAACTGTATGATGAGAAGAGCTCACTGGAAACATCGACCAGGACACTCGAAGAGGAACTCGATGGAAAAGACCGTTGCATGCGTTCGCTCTCTCAGCTTGAAAACCGGATACAAACGCTTACTGATAACCTCGAAAACATCAAAAAAAAGGGGCTGGAATTCAAAGGCATTGACGGCACGATTTGTCCACTCTGCCACTCGACAGTCAATGAAACCCATAAAGAAAAAGTGCTTGAAGAGTACCGCACCCAGTTCCGGAACACTGAAAAAGAGATTGCCGACAACACGATTGAAAAAAAACAGTTCGAATCCCTTTGGCGAGGTTTCGAAAAAAAACAGCAGAACCTCAACGCACAGCAGGAAAGACTTCAATCCATCCATTCCAGACTTTCCGCGCTTGAAGAACGATTGAAACAGCTCGATGAACTCGAAGCAACGTACACACAAACCCTAAAATCCCGGGAAGCACTGGCAACAGAGCTTCAAAAAACTCGTAGAATGCTGGCCTCGGGAATTATCGCCGCCGAAGAACTCCAGAAACTTTCACAGATCAATTCGAAGATAGCATCACTTGACTACAACCCAGATGTGCACAACACTTTGAAAGCCGAACTGGAAATCCTTTCGGATGCTGAAAACCAGGCAGGAGTACTTAATATGGCAGCCTCTCGCCTCGAAAAACTGACTGTTGAACACGAAACCTGCAGGAAAAAACTCGACGCAGTTGAAAACGAGCGAAATGCACTGCTATGCCGTTTCTCGGAAATAGCAGCACTGGTCGAAGGCAAACCGGATCTGAACAAAAAGTTCGAGAGGGCCGAGATCGAAAAAAAAACGGCGGAAAACAAATTGCGAAATCTCCTGGTAGAGAAACAGAGCTTGAAAAAAAGCCTTGACGATCTTGCTGAAAAAGAAAAACAGAGAAAAAAAATATCCGCTGAACTCGGCAGAAAAGAAGAGACAAAAAATATTTTCACCATTCTACAGGATGCTTTCGGTATCAAAGGTATTCAAAGCCTCCTGATTGAAAATGCTGTACCGCAACTCGAGGAACAGGCAAACAACATTCTCGGTAAGCTCACCCAGAATCAGATGGCATTTGAAGTTCGTACTCAAAAACAGCGCATCAATAAAAATATCACCGAAACCCTTGAAATAGCCATCTCAGATTCCCAGGGCGAAGTCAGGGAGTATGAGAGTTTTTCAGGTGGTGAGAAGTTTCGTATCGACCTTTCTCTCAGAATAGCTCTTTCGAAACTTCTTTCGATACAAACAGGTCACGGCTTGAAGTTGCTTGTCATCGACGAAGGATTCGGGACACAGGACGATGACGGACTTGACGCAATCATAGATTCAATTCACCGCATTACCGATGAGTTTGAAAAAATTGTACTCATCACTCATCTTGAAAAATTGAAAGATGCGTTCGAGGTAAAAATCGTTGTGTCCCGTCAGCCCGAAAAAGGCTCTCTCTTTTCCATGGTAACGGGAGACCGGACACTGACCGAACCGCAATACGCATAAGTCCATACATTGCCTGCTGGTGTTGTTTGTCCCCATCCATCTTCTTATACGGAACGAAATATATGTTTTACAGGTTTTTAATTGTTTAGCCATTGCTCAGCTTCACCTTTTGAAACGATCTACGTAAGTATGAATATACTGCTCCTTTATCCGGAATTTCCTGACACTTTTTGGAGTTTCAAGCATGCTCTGAAGTTTGTAAGCAAAAAAGCCTCTCTTCCACCCCTCGGTCTCATAACGGTATCAGCAATGCTGCCACACGAATGGCGTAAAAAACTGGTTGACCTGAATGTTTCCAAGCTGAGACAAAAAGACATCGAATGGGCCGATATCGCGTTCGTCAGTGCGATGGGAGTACAGAAAAAGTCCGCAAAACAAATCATAGCACGCTGTAAGAACGCCGGCATCGAGGTTGTAGCCGGCGGTCCTCTCTTTACTTCTGAACCGGAGCAATTTACCGAAGTCGACCACCTGGTACTCAATGAGGCAGAACTCACGCTCCCTCTTTTCCTTGAAGATTTTACTCAGGGCATCGCCAAAAAACAGTACCGGTCGGGCGGCTTTCCCGATGTCAGAACGTCACCGGTACCGCAATGGGAACTGCTCGACATGAAAAAATATGCATCGATGGCGCTGCAGTTCTCGAGAGGCTGCCCCTACCAGTGCGATTTTTGCAATGTCACAACCCTTTTCGGACACAAGATCCGTATTAAAAGCAGCGATCAAATCATTCGTGAACTGCAAGCCATGTATGACAGAGGATGGCGAGAAAGCATCTTCTTTGTCGATGATAATTTCATCGCCCATAAGTCATACCTGAAAAAGGATCTCCTACCCAAGCTTATCGAATGGCAGCAGTCGAAAAAAACAACGACCAAGTTTTACACCGAGTGCTCGATCAACATTGCCGATGACCAGCAACTGATGGATCTTATGGTCAAAGCCGGGTTCAATCAGGTTTTTATCGGTATCGAAACTCCCAACCACTCGGCTCTGGAAGCATGCGGCAAGCAACATAACACCTCGAGAGACATGCTTGCGAACATCAAGCGAATTCAGCGTACAGGACTCGAGGTACAAGGAGGTTTTATCGTCGGATTCGATACCGATACCCCTTCGATTTTCCAACAACAGATAGAGTTCATCCAAAATAGCGGTATCGTTACCGCCATGGTTGGACTGTTACAGGCCCTGCCGGGAACCAAGCTGTATGAACGCATGAAAACCGAGGGCAGGCTCTTGAGTAGCTCAAGTGGAGACAATGTGGATAACACCACGAACATTATTCCAAAAATGGATATCGAAACGCTCCGGAAAGGTTACAGAGACATGATGAATTACCTGTATTCCCCGAAAAACTATTACCGCAGAATCAAAACACTGTTGATCGAATACAAACCACCGAAGTCGAAATCCCGATTCCGGCCCGGGCAACTGGTGGCGTTATTTCGGTCTATGGTGGTTCTCGGTGTCATCGGGAAAGAACGGTTTCACTACTGGAAAATGCTTATCTGGACTCTTTTCAAACAGCATCAATCACTCTCTCTGGCGGTAACGCTTTGCATCTACGGTCATCATTTTCGCAAAGTGTGTACATTGCACCTGAAAACAGAAGAACATCCCGCGACCTCGACAGTATAATGCAACAATGACCCTTCATGATTTCCGATAATTTGCTTTTTCGTTCAGACGGGGGGTTCATTCGACTCCCCGTATGGGGCCATATTCCACTCAACACACCTTTAAAAAAGATACTGGCACACCCGACCTTTCTTCGTTTGAAAGGTATACGACAGCTTTCGTTCGCTCAGCAGGTCTATCCCGGAGCACATCATACCCGTTTCGAGCACTCGATCGGCGTCTATCATCTCATGAAGCTTATTCTGCAAAGGATTGTAACAAACCCCCTTGCAGAAAATCTGCAGGGGGGGACCCTGGTTTTCGATACCCATACCTGTAAGCTTCTTCTTGCAGCAGCCTTGCTTCATGATATCGGACACTATCCGCACGCACATGTTCTTGAAGAACAGGCTCCCGTCTATCGAAACAAACCTGTCTTCAACGCTCATGAATCCTTGATCGAGAAATTTCTTTTCGAACATCATGATGGTTTTTCGACCATTGCGGAGATACTTGAGGACCAATGGCAGGTAAACCCGCACGAAGTCGCCGATATTATCGCAGTAAAGGCATCAGGCAGGTTTAAAAAACTGATAAGCGGTACACTGGACCCCGATAAAATGGATTATCTGATGCGAGACGCTCATCACTGTAACATACCTTACGGCAGCATCGATATCGAACGGCTTATCGAATCGTTTGTTCCCGACCCTGAACGGGGACGTTTCGCTATTACCGAAAAAGGTATCGCACCGCTCGAAAGCCTGCTTTTCACCAAATACATGATGATGCGTAATGTGTACTGGCACCATACCAGCCGGGCTTTTGCAGTCATGTTGCGCAGAATGCTTCAGGATGCAATCGATGAATCAGTTATTTCTCCTGAAACACTACGAACACTTTTTTACGATAATTCCGATGACCAGGTGCTCCACGAGCTGATGCATCTCCATTCCCCGTCATGGCCTCCGTCGGGCGAGCTTCTGCACAGCATCATACAGAGAAAAATATATAAACGCTCCGTAACGCTTTGCCCCTATCACAACGGAACAAATGAGCCCGTCACCTGGATGTTCGCTTATACGACAAACCACAACCTTCGCAAAGAAAAGGAAATAGCGATCTGTACAATGCTCAACAAACGCTACGCCCTTGATCTGAAAGGCCATGAAATACTCATAGACCCACCTTCACTCAAAGATGTTTTCGATTATGCCGATCTCGGTGAACTCAGGGTTTTTCCAACTCGATATGAACATCTGAACGATTCCCGCAAGACTCGAAAACAGTACATCCGATTCGACGATTTCGGCGAATCGGTATTCCTCTCGGACTTTATCCTCTCGTTTGAACGGTACACAAAAAAGTTCAGACTTGTCTGCCGGGAAAATCTCTGCGAAAAGGTATTGGAGAACAAAGATAAAATACTGGAAATACTGCATGAAGGATGATAGACGGTAGTCGCCACTTCACACTTATTTTTTTAAATTAAAAAGCAACAGGCACCCAGAGCAGCTCAAAGCCCATTGTATAAAACCGCATTTTTTACTCATGGCGCCTTACCATTACCAGTCAATTAAACGCTATACAAGATGGAAAACCAGGACAACTATTATAAGGGACTTTTCTACGGCGCCGCTCTCGGTGCAGCCATCGGAACGGTCATGGGCTTGCTTTTTGCCCCTGATAAAGGACAGGAAACACAACGGATCATTACCGGTAAACTGCGCCGAGCCCTTGACATGGCAGGTGACAAGGCTGCAGAATTCTACGACATCGATGAAAATGGCGAAATCTATGACAACGAAGCACGAGAACGTTCGAAAGAGATTATTGAAAATGCCAGAGACGAGGCTCGCAAGATCCTCAACGATGCAAACACCATTCTGAAGGAAATAAAAAACCAGTCGAAAAGCGGTGGTGGACAGGCTAAATCGAACGACCCGCACGAAAACTGAAGGTATAAAAAAACAACGTCATGCTGAGCTACGAAAGCGTCCTTCTTGATTCCACGGCCTCATCGGCCTACACAGTACTTCTGCTTCATGCATTTCCTCTTTCTTCTGAAATGTGGGCGTCTCAGCTCTCAGCACTTGAAACAGAAGGAATTTCCGCTGTTGCTCCTGACGTTTTCGGTGTTGCTGGTTCACCGCAACAGGAAAACTGGAGTTTTCGTGATTACATCGAAGAAATTTCTTCGTTACTTTCGATGCTGCACATCGAGAAAGTAACTGTTGTAGGGCTTTCGATGGGTGGATACCAGGCATTCGAACTCTGGAGAATGTTCCCGGAAAAAGTTTTGTCAATGGTGCTTTGCGATACCAGGGCAGAACAGGATAACGAAGACGCCCTTGCCAACCGCCGTGACTTTATCGCCGCAGTCAGGACACAAGGTCCTGATGAAGCTGTCTCCAGAATGCTGTCGAACGTATTCTCCCCTGAAACCTATACAAAAAAACAGGATGTCGTCGATTCATTCAAACGAATCGTCAGAAAACAGTCTGGGAACACGATTGCTGCAACAATGCAGGCAATAGCCTCGAGAACCGATTCCGTCGAATCGCTTTCGACCATTACCTGCCCTGTCACGTTCATTACCGGCAAGGATGATAAACTCACTCCCCCATCGGTCGCGGCAGCTATGCACAGACAGCTACCCGGATCAGCCATGCATACTATACTGGGAGCCGGACACCTTGCGAACATGGAACAGCCCGACCGATTCAATGCCCTTCTCTTGGAGCACCTCAAGCTCGATGAGCCTCGAGTATGATCACCCGTTAGTGCTCCAGACCCTCGATGATCTCGAAAAATTTTGGAAAAGAAACACCGATAACGTTTGAATCTGAAATCTCGAGTTCTGCAGGAAGTATTGTATTGGCTATCGCAAAGCTCATGGCTATACGGTGATCATAGCAGCTATCGATGGTAACCGTACCATTTACTGTCGTGCTTTTACCGGAAATAGCGAAACCATCGGCATATTCATCACAGATATATCCGAGGCGCTCCATGTTATCGACCACCGCGCTGATTCTGTCACTCTCTTTCCCACGAAGTTCCGCTGCATTGTGCAATTCAAATTCGCCAGTGGCACATGCAGAAAGTACTGCGAGCATCGGTATTTCATCGATCACGTTTGCAACGAGAGCCGGATCACTTATCCTGAGCGGATTCAGGGAAGGGCTGTATCTGACCAGAATATCCCCAATCTTCTCTCCTCCCGCCAGACGAATATTTTCCAGCTGAATTTCCGCACCGGCCTCATCGAGCATAGAGAGATAACCGGTACGTGTAGGATTCAGGCACACATCGCGAAGAAGAATTTCAGAACCTGGACTCAAGAGACCAAGCGCAATGATAAAACATGCAGCCGATGGATCCCCAGGAATATGGAAAGGTTTTGCCGCAACACTCTTCTGCCCGGGAATAATAATCTCCTTCTTACCTTCGGAGAGTTTTTTAACGTGCAACCCGAGCATAACTTCCGTATGATTTCTCGAGCAGAGATTTTCGACGATACAGCTTTCTCCCTCTGCGTGAAGCGAAGCAAAAGCGACAAGCGATTTCACCTGTGCCGAAGGAACCTGTAATTCATATCGTATCGGTTGCAGTTTGGCAGATCCCATTATAACAACCGGAGCGGTATCTTTCGGAGAAAGGGTCACTTCCGCACCCATCAAACGCAACGGTTCGGCAACACGATGCATCGGCCGCTTCATCAAAGAACCGTCCCCAACCAGAACACTCTCAAAAGGCTGAGCGGCAAGAATTCCGGCAAACATCCTCATAGTGCTCCCCGAGTTACCGCACATCAACTCTCTCTTCGGCCTGGTCAAGCTCCATAAACCGTTCGAACGAATAACAACATTGCTGACTTCGGCTCCATCACCCTTGATTATTTTTTCCTGCCTCACATCGATACCACAAGCCTGTAACACACCGAGAGTCGACTGATTATCGAAACCAGCTGAAAAATTCGATATTTCAGTGGTACCCTCTGCTATAGCACCTATGAGCGCGGCTCGATGAGATATTGATTTATCCGGCGGGAGGGTACTGACTTCTCCTTTGTAGATTTTCATGAACTCAAACTTGATTAAACAAAAAAGCAACCCCTGACGGAGCTGCTTTACATATCATCCTGATTATTTTCGATCAGGAATTACGTTCTTCGTTCGCTCTTTGAGCTCTGCGCTTGCTCCTTGAACGTTTCAAACGGCCTTCAATTGAAGGCTTTACGAAATATGCTTTTTTACGAAACTCCTTCAAAACACCTGCGCGTTCGTATTTTTTCTTGAAGCGCTTGAGCATTTTGTCAATAGACTCGTTATCGTTCGACTGTACGCTTACCAACTTTTTCACCTCCTTGTTAGCACTTGTTATCGTTTTAATTTCATTTTTAAAATTTCGCTCAGTGACTCGTTCTGACCAGTCTTGCCCTGGCTTACCTGTACATTTTCAAGCAGTTGCTTTTTACCGCTTTTGATAAACTCCACAATAATGACATGCGCACCGCTTCCGGTAGCGTTTTTTTCGCGGACGACCCCCACTTCATCGAGCGACTTGTGGTAGACCGCATCCCCCTGGGCATAAATTCCATGAGGAGAATACAACTGGCAATCTTCAGGATTGAGTTCCTGGAGATTCAACTCCTTATCGATCTGAATCTGCCACTCCTTGAGCAGATAAACCTGATTACATGATGAACACCTTATCCAGTACTGATTCTCGGCAGCAGACTGTACTTCGTCTTCCACAGCTTTTTTCTTGTCGGATTTACCCGTGTCAGAAGCACCGAGAACATCATAATTTTTCGGCTTGTCACTGGGTTTCCATTCACCGACAAAAACTTTTTCTGTCAGCTCATGACAGCCCTCGCAAAAGCATGGCTTTATCTTCCCTTCAAGGATATATTGCCTTTTTCTCGATTCAACTACCGGCACCTGCCGCTCATTATTTACAGTCTTTTCGGAAGCCATACCTGTATACCATGTTTCCTTATGGAAAATGAAAAATTGAACGGTTACGTTCAGAGCACCAAATAGATAGCGATTTTGGTAATATGTGTTTAGGATTGCTTAAATAAGTAAATCTCGCAAAAAAAACAACCACATAATTACAATGAAAAGCGTAACCTGTTACATTTCATGCATATATAACAACTGAAACCATACAGCATTTCCAACGCCGGGGCAACACTCTCAACAGAACGGTCTCTTCCTGTGTTTCGAACACAAAAACGTTTGTTGTTCAGCTACCGCTCATGATTATCCCCTTTCGACTCGATCAAGAAATCCATCTTTTGGCGAACCTCGCCAAGGATGCCGGATCAAGCCCGGCATGACTTTTTACAGGATCCATGGTTCGACCAACCAGCATGTCACCTCTGTGTTAACGCTTCTATCAAATCGGATTTGGTAAGCAGCTGGAAACTTCCATCCGAAAGCGTAATCAGAACCCCGGAAGTGCTTTCCTGCAATTTTTCGGACAGTTCGGAAATAGTTGCGTCCGAACTGCATACGGGAAAAGACTGTTCCATGTAACCGACAACCTTGGAGTTCATCGCTTCGTCATTCTCGATCAGAATGGACAGAATTTTATTTTCACTGATGCTCCCGATAGCTGTGCCATAAGATACTACAGGAACCTGAGATACATCATGCTGACGCATCATTTCAAAAACCTCGGAGAGCGTATGTTCAGGATGAGCACAGATTAGTTCCTTTCTGGTTTTGAGACCGACAATTCCTTCGGCTGTAATTTCATCTTTCGGAGAAGGCGCTTTTCTGTAAAACCCTTTTTGTTTCATCCATTCGTCACTAAACATCTTGCTGAGATAGTAGCCACCATAATCGCTCATGATAACGACAATCTGGGCGCTCTCATCCAGAAGAGCGCCCGCTCTCACCGCCGCAAAAAGTACCGCACTGGAAGCTCCCCCTGCAAAAAGCGCATCGGTGCGCAACAGCTCACGGCCGCAATTAAACGCGTCCCTATCGCTAACCTGAACAATATCGTCGACAACCGAAGCATCCCAGTATTTCGACTCCCACAAGCCACCTATCTCTTCAAGCTCATAGGCGGCGGTTTTACCTGCCCGGCCTGAGTGCAAGAGATCACGGTAAATCGATCCTTCGGGTTCGACACCTATAATTTTTATGTCCGGACGTTTGGCTTTGAGAAAACGGCCGAGTCCCGCAATCATAGCCCCAGAAATAACCGGCACAAAAACATGGGTAACGCCACCTTCGGTCTGTTCCCAGATTTCAGGACCGGTTTTTTCAATATGCACAGTGCGGTTACGCTCGTTTTCATACATATTGGCAAAAAAGGCACGCGGAAGGTTTCGAACAAGGTTCTCGGCAACGTTCACGCAACTTCTTGGTTCACCGGGAAGCGCATCGGAAGGCGTGATAACTATTTCAGCCCCCAGAGCCTTGAGTACCTGCTGTTTTTCCCGGGAAATTTTATCAGGCACAACGAGCAATATTTTATACCCTCGCGTCACGGCAGCCATTGCCAGAGCGATGCCGCTACACCCGTAGGTCCAATCGACAAGCGTCATTCCGGGTTTTATAACCCCTTGTTTTTCAGCGTGATCGACAATTGTGTCTGCAATACGGCAGTAATGTGTTCCGGAAGGATTCTGAAACTCCACTTTCGCCATAATGCGTGGCTTGATGTGTCGGGCCGAACGGTCGATCAGCACCATCGGGGTGCTATCTGTCCTTGAAAAAATGTTTTGCTGCCACATATACAGTAGCGGGAGTAGATTTGAGATTAAAGACGAAGCACGCCTTTACAATGTAATGGACTTGAAAAACAAGAACAAAATATGTTTTTTACCTAAAAGAATACTTCGTAGTGCTGACCATGAACGCTTTGAAAGCGATGTAAACCACGTGCAGAAACCAGAGCGTTTTGTTTTTTCGGAGAACCAGCGGACAGCTATCATGGCATAGAAGTACCGATAGAGAAGTCAATAAGAAACTGTTGTTTTCTCTTTTTACTAAAAAATCAGTTCCACTCTTACCGAATACTCGATTGACAAAGGCAACAACAGCGCCTACCGGCAAAAACACTCTTACTGAAGAGCACCTTGCGGTAGCGATAATTTCTTCGAATAACCTCATACATAACTTTCGCAAGATACAGGAGCGAATCACAGACACATGCCGTATCATGGGTATCGTCAAGGCAAATGCTTATGGACACGATGCCTTGCATATAGCGAAAACTCTTGATAGTCTGGGTGTCAGTGATTTCGGCGTGGCAAATATTAAAGAGGCCATGCACCTGAGAAAGCGGCATGCAGTTTCCGGGGATGCTGCAATTCTTGCTTTCTGTTCACCTCTTCCTTCTCATCTACCCCTCTATCTGCAGCATGATATTACAGCAACCATCGGTGATTTCGAAACGCTACGCACCGCCGAAGCCATAGCATCATCATATAACACAACGTTGAAGGTGCAGGTAAAAATCGATACCGGAATGGGAAGGCTCGGAATACAGCCCGAAGCTGCCTGCAACCTTCTTCAGGCCGCAGAACAAAGTCCCCACCTGCAACTCACGGGGGCCTATACGCACTTTGCTCAAAGTACAAACACCGACGGCTTTACCGATCGGCAAATTGACCTATTCACGCAGGTCTGTTCGGAGTTCGAACACAAGGCCAAAAGAAGCCTCTGTAAACATGCGGCAAACAGTGGCGCGTTACTCTGCCGCAAAGATGCCTGCCTCGATATGGTCAGGCCAGGAATAATGCTCTACGGATACCCCCCCGACGAGAGCGTAAAACATATGATCGATCTCAAACCGGTGATGGAGTTACGAACCAAGGTGATTTTCATTAAAGATGTAGAACCCGGAACGAGCATCAGCTATAACCGTCGGTGGACCGCTCCGTCCCGATGCAAAATAGCCACTATTTCTGCAGGTTACGCAGACGGTTACCTGAGAACGTTGTCGAACAGAGCCAAAGTTTTCATTCGAGGGAATCCCTGTGCACAGGTTGGCACGATCACCATGGATCAAACGATGGTCGATCTCGGGAAAAACAGCACCGTTCGTGTGGGTGACGATGCGGTACTTTTTGGATGGAACGGCATGTCTGCTGCAGATCTCGCAAAAATTGCAGGAACAATCAGCTATGAAATCCTCTGTGCTGTTTCTTCGAGAGTCGAGAGGATTATTGTATGAACTTCAGGGATACAATAGCCGTCATGCTCAGCATGACCCGAACAGAGGTAACCGTTGTATCGTTTCTGTTGTTGTCTTTCGTTCTCGGTGTCATTGTCAACGGCAGCCGCTCATTTCAAGAAGCAGCCCTGTTCGAGACAAAAGAAAAGGCCGGGTATTTTACCGACGCCGATGTGGACAGCCTTCTGAGAGAAGCGATGCTCCTGGAAAAAAGTCTGTCGGAAAAAGGTAACCTGGCCGACCATATCGGTTTATCACAGAAACTGCCAGTAGCTAACGAAGCCGTCTCAAGAAAAATTGTATTTTCAGACGCAACAGCCGATGAACTCAGCTCGATACCTGGAATAAGCGGTGTTCTTGCAAACAGACTGATCACATTCAGAAAATCAAAACAGGAAAGAGTTGAAAGATTTCATGATTTTTTGGAAGTTAAAGGCATAGGCAAGAGAAGAATGGAAACCTTGAAACAGCATCTCATCCTTGATTAAATGACTATGAACTGCCATGCATGCGCAATTGATGTGAATACAACTGTAGTCGCAAACGTCACCTATGATGAAAGTGGTGGTTTTTCGGTCAGGGAATGTAAAACGATACGGACGGGAACCTCGGCATACAGCGCTACAGGCGGAGAAAAAGCATTGACCAAGCTTGTATCGTTTCTCAGAAAAAAACAGATTGAAACCGTAGTTCTTTCCATTCATACACCTTGCTTTTTCCCGCTCGATACAGTCTTTCCCAAAAACATTTCCAATACAACTTTCGATGCTCATTGCAGAGCCGAAGCCGGTTTTCTATTGAGCAAACCGGGGGAATACATGCACGACAACATCCCTTACACACTGAAACCGAAACAGCGTCCAGTCCGAAAACACCTGGTTTTTTATTACCCTGACACTCTTTTCGGCCTGCTGCATCACAGGCTCAGAGCGTTCTGTTCAATCAGCGACGCAACACTCTACCTCAAGCCGATGATCCGAAGTGTCGCAGCAACGCTACAACCGTTCGCTCTCTTGGAAATCGAGCATGAATATGCAACGTTTTCCGCCGGCAGTAACGGTGAGCTTGAACATTTCAGCTATTGGCGGCTCAATCATCAAAACGACGCCGAGTATTTCGCACTACGGGAACTGATGATCAATCCGCATTACAAACAGCACCCGATTTATATCACCGGCAATCTATCCCTTGACAAATCATTTATCGAAAGGCTATCAGATGCAGCAGGAAAAACCCTTTCTCCCCTGAACCTTGTCGACCTTTACGCCATGGAAAACAACGCTCCTTCTTCCTGCTGCACACCGATAGAGCTGAAAGCACTGAGCGCGGCGTTCGTCAACCTTTGCGACAGAAAAACGTCATAACCGCCCAACAAGTTTTTCTGCGATTTGAACAGCATTTGTCGCAGCACCCTTACGCAAATTGTCGGCTACGATCCACATGTTCAGCGTTTTGGGATGCCAGAAATCCCGTCGTATCCGGCCCACAAAAACCTCATCCTGTTCATAGGAGGACAATGGCATGGGATACACATTTGCCGACGGGTCGTCCTGAACAACGATTCCCGGAGCAGCTGAAAGCAGTCCCCTGACTTCCTCGATATCGAAATCGTCTTCAAATTCGATATTCAAGGCCTCTCCGTGCCCTCCGTATACAGGAATACGAACGGTTGTCGGCGAAACGCTCAGAGAATCGTCGCCCATGATTTTACGCGTTTCGTTGACCATCTTCATCTCTTCTTTGGTGTAACCGTTCTCCTGAAACACATCGATATGAGGTACGGCATTGAAAGCGATCTGATGTACATGTACAAATGATTCGGGTATCCTGCCCGTCAACTCCTCCTCGAGAGCGTCACGCCCTATTTTACCCTTGCCGGTTACAGACTGATAGGTTGAAACAACCACCCGCCGGATACGGTACGTATCATGAAGCGGTTTAAGAACCACCACCATCTGAATGGTTGAGCAGTTCGGGTTGGCAATAATCTTACAGGGGCTCCCATCCAACCCGAAAACAGCCTCGGGATTGACTTCAGGTACAACAAGCGGTACATTGGGATCCATGCGAAACGCAGAAGAATTATCAATAACTATCGCACCGGAATCCGCCGCAACCGACGCCCACTGTCGGCTTGCTCCGGCTCCCGCAGAAAATAACGCGATATCCGCCCGGCTGAAAGCTTCAGCAGTCGGTACCTCTGTGAGAAACGTCTTCTCCCTGAACGTTATTTCTCTGCCCAAGCTCCGCTCGGAAGCCAAAGGGATAATTTCCCGAACCGGAAAATTACGTTCATCGAGCACGTCCAGCATGGTTCTTCCCACAAGCCCGGTCACCCCCAGAATAGCCACACTGTATGCTTTTTCTGTACTACTCATTATGCTCTGTATATAATTGTGTGTTTAGTAAACATGTCTAACTCACCTGCGATTCATAAAAGCCCTTTGGGAATCTTTCCTTTGCATGGTCTTTGTATATCTCACAGGATTCATAAAATCGTTCATCCTATTGTCTGTTCCCTGCCATCGATCCACCGAGCAGGTATTTCTTCACCTCAGTACCAGCCGCTTCGAATGATCATTGAGATATTCCGCATACTCCCGTATTTTCCCTTCTTTCGCATACCGCTCACATTCGGCTTCATAATCCCTGAGTATCTCCACCACACACCGCCAGTCATTCTCTCGTACAAGTCGGTCTCTTACACGTGAAACCTTCGGCAATCCCTTCAGATACGTAGCGTAATGCCTCCTCATCTCGAGCGTTCCGTATTTTTCCCCCTTGAACTCGACAGAAAGCTTAAGATGCTCTATTGCCACTGCTATCCTGTCCCTGAAACCGGGTAATGTCACTACGGTACCGTTCTGCAGAAGTTCCTTGGCCTGTCTGAAAATAAAAGGATTACCTATAGAACCACGACCTATCATGATACCATCAGCACCAGTATGATTGAACATGGCAAGTGCATCCTGTGCCGCCCAGATATCGCCGTTGGCGATAACCGGAATCCTTGCACGTTCTTTGACTCTGGCAATCCAGTCCCAATCTGCAGTTCCCTTGTACATCTCGCTTCTTGTACGGCCATGAACCGCTATCGCATCGATACCTGCATCTTCGAGCCTTGGAACGATATCCAGAATATTGATCGAGTCCCTGTCCCATCCAATCCTGGTTTTCACCGTCACGGGAACCGATACGGCTTTCACCACCGATGCCGCGATACGAGCCATTTTTTCGGGTTCCCTGAGTAAAGCGGCCCCGGCACCTTTACCGGCGACCTTTTTCGCAGGGCACCCGAAATTGATGTCAAGGTAATCCGGGTTGTACGACGCCGCAATAGCAGCCGCTTCGGCCATAGCTTCTTCGGAGTTCCCGAAAATCTGAATGACCGCGGGACGTTCGTAATCTTCGAACAGCATCTTCTGCACGGATTTCTCGACTCCTCTGCGAAGCGCTTCCGCACTGACAAATTCAGTATAGACAATATCTGCTCCGAACTTTTTGCAGATTTTTCTGAAAGACCTGTCCGTAACGTCTTCCATTGGAGCAAGAATCACCGGACGTTCTATGTGCAGCTCGCCTATCTTCATCTCTTTAGTTAAACCTCACCATTTCCTGTTCCGGTAAAAGGCTGCATGACATCTCTCACCTGCTGCTGAATTTTTCCGGTCAGATCGGCATCTTCACGCAAAGCTCTTTTGACAGCTTCCCTGCCCTGCCCAAGCTTTTCCGACTCATAACTGAACCATGCTCCAGACTTTTTGACGATACCGAATTCAACAGCAAGATCTATCAATTCTCCTAACATGGATATCCCTTCTCCGTAGAGAATATCAAATTCAACAGTTTTAAAGGGTGGAGCAACCTTGTTTTTAACCACTTTTACCTTGGTACGGTTGCCGATGATTTCCGCTCCGTCCTTGATCTGTGCAGTTTTGCGTATTTCGAGACGAACCGATGAATAGAACTTGAGTGCTTTTCCGCCTGTCGTAGTCTCGGGATTGCCATACACCACCCCGATTTTATCGCGAAGCTGGTTGATGAAAATAACGACCGAGCTGGATTTCGAGATAGCGCCCGTAAGCTTTCTCAACGCCTGGCTCATCAAACGAGCCTGCAAGCCCATAACGCTATCGCCCATTTCTCCCTCGAGCTCCGCCTGTGGAACAAGCGCCGCAACCGAATCAACAACCACGATGTCGACAGCACCGCTCCGCACCAGGGTTTCAACAATTGAAAGAGCCTGTTCACCAGATTCCGGCTGGCTGATCAACAGAGCGCCGATATCGACCCCGAGCTTTTTCGCGTAGGTCTGGTCAAAAGCATGTTCGGCATCGACAATCGCGGCAATACCACCGTTCTTCTGGGCTTCGGCAATCGCATGAAGTGCAAGCGTGGTTTTTCCGGAGGATTCCGGTCCATATATTTCCGTCACCCTTCCCCTGGGAAATCCACCGACTCCCAGCGCAAAATCCAGAGCAATCGAGCCTGTAGAAACCACCTGAACAGGCATTATCGCCCCCTTGTCACCCAAACGCATAATAGCACCTTTACCAAACTGCTTTTCAAGCGTCTCGACAGCAATGCTCAATTGCTTGAGTTTTGCCGGATCTGTCTCTTTTTTCGCCTGTACTGTTTTTTTTGATTCCATTAGCTCTTACCCTTCATATTCAAAAAAATTTCAACCGACCACTGATTGCACGATATCCCTTACCGGACGGTATGACATCCCGAGCTTACTGATAGACTTTCTGTTCGAATAATACAGCTTCCGCCGGGCAAGCTGCATACTCTCGAGACTGATGTAAGGTCTGCTCCCCGTCAACAGGGCATAAAGCTCGCCCCCCATGCCAACAATTCCATAGAAAGATTCAACTGCAGAAACAGCAAATCTCATTCTGCTTCCGGGCAGCTCGCGGATCATTGCGAACAGCTCTCCGAATGACCGGTTTTCCGATACAATGATGTACCGTTCTCCTCTTTTCCCTTTACTCCAAACCTCGAGATGAGCCCGTGCTACATCCCATATATCAACGAGGCTGATACCACCGGAAGGATATAACGGAATTCTGCCTTGATAAATACGCTCCATAGCTTTCGTTGCACTGTTGGTAAAAGCAGGAAAGCCTTCGCTTCTACCAACGACAACACCAGGGTTCACCATGACAACATCCAGTCCCTCTGCAATGCCCCGCTCTCCCTCCATCTCCGCAAGGCGTTTCGACTCCATGTAAGCAATCCGACGCTGCCAATCATTGAAGGTTGTCTCTTCATCAGCCGGTTCACCACCATCCTTCACTCCCAATGCGGCAACGGAACTTGTCAATACAAGGCGATTCACGCCTTTCTGTAGACAGGCATTGACCACGTTAGCGGTCCCGGCAACATTGGTTTGATGAAGCTCACGGCGGTGATTTTTTGCATACGCCACGAGCCCTGCACAGTGAAACACCGCATCTGCAGAGAGAAACGGTTCGTGCAGTGACGCTGGATTCAAAATATCTCCTTTCACAATTTCAACCGGCAGACCTGACAGAACGGAAAGATCGGAACTCGGCCTCACCAGAGCTCTGATGTGCAACGTATCGCCACATAGCTTTTGCAGAGCATATACCACCTGTGACCCGATGTAGCCCGTTGCACCGGTAACCAATACAACACGTTTCTTCGTATCCAACATCCCGATTGTTACAGCTTATTCACGCCCAAACAGTTTCTGTTCTTAAAAATAAGAAGAAAAATTACATTGCATTCAAATCAACAAACATGGAACCATCATATATTGTTTGTCGTGATAACAAATCCATCGAACCCCGACACCGCAAAGGCACTATCGGACAACCTGGTAAATGATAACAAGACTCATGCAGATGCGGGATAATAAACAATTTCTATCAAACGGTCCATTCGTTGAAAATCGCCTTCCGAACGGTTTGGCTATAGCCAGCAACCACGTCCCTCATGTAAACAGTATAGCAATAGGCATATGGACCAATGCAGGATCCCGGGAAGATCCGGCACACATGGGCGGACTGGCCCATTTCCTCGAACACGCTGTTTTCAAGGGTACACATTCCAGAGATTACATAGCCATTGCCAGATGCATCGAACAGGTTGGTGGATATATCGATGCTTTTACGACAAAGGAAAATACCTGCCTCTACATCCGTTGTCTAAAAGAGCATGGTGCGCTCGCCTTTGATCTTTTGGCCGACCTCGTTTGTAACCCTGTTTTTCCCGAAGACGAAATCGAAAAGGAAAAAGAGGTGGTTATTGAAGAGATTCACGGTATTAACGACTCACCGGAAGAACTTATATTCGATCAGTTTGACGATCTTGCATTTCCCAAACACTCTTTGGGCCCATCGATTCTCGGCACGGAACAATCCGTCACAAACATAACAACACAAGCACTACGAGCGTTCATGCAGAGGTATTATACTGCGAAGAACATGCTCGTCACCGTCGTCGGCAATATGTCTCATGACGAGGTTATGCTGTATTCCGAAAAAAGTTTTTCCGGAGTATCTACCGACAGGAAACCATCTTCTGGCATCAGAACCTTCAGTGAAAAAGATTACAGTACTTTTTTCACGCGCCAGAAAAAACCCCTCTATCAAGCCCATGTGCTCCATGGCAGAGCCGTAGCGCGTGATGATCGTTTTTTCTACAGCCTTCTTCTGCTCAACACCATACTCAGCGGAGGCATGAGCTCCATGCTCAATCTCGAACTGAGAGAAAAAAATGCGCTTGCGTACAATGCTTATTCCTCACTCACGTTTTTCGAGGATACGACGTTGCTGAACGTTTATGCCGGCACCGATCCTGAAAACACCCGTCAGACGCTGAGAATCATACAAGGGATATTGAATGCCGAGACTCTTTCAGAGGTGTCCGGAGAAGAACTTCTGGCGGCAAAAAACAAGCTCACTTCCGAGCTGGTCATGGAAATGGAAAAAATGACTCATAGAATGTCAAAGGCAGCAAGAGATATTTTTTACTTTGGCAACACCATCGACCTTGAAGAAAAACTCGCTGGAATAAAGAATGTCACCGGTGAAGATCTGGGGCAAGCTGCCGAATATTTACAAATGGACATGGATGCCTCAACCCTGATATATGAGCCGGACGAAGAATAGCCGGACAGGCGATCGGTAACGGGAAACGGGCTATAGATGAAAAGTCAGGAATTAATCGTATATTCATAACATTTATAGGGACCTCCAAGAATTACCTGTTCTTTGAGGTGCCTTTTGTTTTTGTATAAACTTTCAGAGAATACCGCATTGCAAAAAAACATCACTAACGTCAGCGACACCGAACAGAAGCTTGAAATAATTCTTTCAGCTGAGGAATTCACTCCTGAAATAGATAACGAAATAGACAAAGCAAGAAAGAGCATTGAAATCAAAGGATTCAGGAAAGGTCATGTTCCTGTAGCCATGATAAAAAAAGTTATGGGGCCTGCCATTGAAGCGTCGGTGGCCGAAAAACTTGCCTCCAAGTACTTTGTCGAAATATCCGAAACCGAAAACATAAAACCCGCAAGCCGGGCTGAGCTTCAGGATTATTCATGTGACAAAGACAAGCTTACCATTACGCTTTCCTACCAAATTCATCCCGAGTTTGAAGTCAAAGATTACAGTAACTATTCGTTTGTCCAGGACATTTATACCGTCAGTGACGAAGATGTCGAAAGAGAGATAAACCTTATACTCAAAGGGCATGGCACTCTTGTTCCGGTTGAAGGGCCATCTGAAGCGAAAGACACAATTATTGCCGACCTGGAAAAACTGGATGCCTCAGGAAATGTGCTGGAAGACCAGAAAACCGAAAACTATCATTTCAACCTGGAATACCTTCCTGACGACAACCCGTTCTACACCGCACTGCTCGGGAAAAAAGCAAGCGACACCGTAAGCGTCGATATCAAACCCGAGAAAGAAGGCGATGAAGCATACCGTTACGAAGTAGTGATAAAAGAGGTTAAGCGACTGGAGCTCCCTGAACTGAACGATGAGCTGGTAAAAGAAATCACTCAGCAAAAATTCGAGTCGACCGGTGATTTTCGTGAAGATGTCAGAGGTCAGCTTGAAGAGCACTTCAGTAACAAATCCGAACAGGATCTTCTTGAATCCATCTCGACAAAGTTTATCGAAGAGAATCCTGTTCCAACCCCATCAGCGATGGTGGATTCATTCGAAAACATGCTGCTTGAAAATGCTAAACGTCAGATGGGAGGAAATCTTCCTCCAGGTATGGATGAAAGCGAGTTTCGGGTATCAATCCGTCCAAATGCTGAAAAACATGCCCGCTGGATGTTGATCAGTCAAAAAATCGCCGAGCAGAGCAAGCTCGAAGTTACCGATGATGATATCAAGGCTTACGCGGAAAAAGAGGCGCAGAAAAACCCTGAACTCAAAGCAGACGATTTAGTGAATACCTATATGTCAACCGAGTTCAGAGACTATATCACCGACACCATTCTCAAAGAAAAAATTTACAGCATTATCAAGTCTTCGGTGACCATAAACGGTGAAAACAAACCGCTTCCACAACACGACGACTAAGTCATTGTCATCACAGGTCCTATAGGGCAGCCCACAGTCATATAGGACCATTGTCCTTTTTTTACAACCGATCCCTCATCCTGTTCAGTTTCACGAAAACCGTATGGTCATTGACAGATCCAGAGCCATAACACTATGGGTCAGCTCACCAACCGAGATATAATCCACACCAGTTTCTGCAATGTTGGCTACATTATGCAATCCAACATTGCCCGAAGCCTCGAGATGAATCGACGGGGCCTGTTTCCTGGCAAATGTAACTGCAGAAAAAAGCTCATCAAGAGAAAAATTATCAAGCAGGATGATATCAGGTTCGGCTCCCATCGCTTCTTGCAACTCTGCAACCGACCGGACTTCAACCTCGATTTTCATGGCTGTTCCTTTCACTGAAAGGTAATTCTTTGCACGCTTTATCGCCTGGCCGACTCCACCTGCCGCATCGATGTGGTTATCCTTGATAAGAATAAGGTCGAACAATCCGAACCGATGGTTTTGACCTCCTCCCATCTTCACCGCTTCCTTGTCAAAATACCGCAATCCCGGTGCTGTTTTTCTGGTATCGAGAATTACAGCATCCGTATGTGAAATCTTTTCAACGAACAAACGGGTTCGTGTCGCAATTCCGGACATTCGCTGCAAAAAGTTAAGTGCCGTTCTTTCCGCAACAAGCAATGATGCAATCTTTCCTTCAGCTTCAAGAACGAGATCGCCTTCAGCAAGTTTTGCACCATCACTGACAACCTGCCTGACGTTCACTTCCGGATCGATACCCCTGAACACCTGCTCCGCGACAGCTATCCCTGCAACGACTCCCGGAGCTTTGGCCCTGACAACACCGTGTCCGGTCTGCCCGGGCTCAATCGTTGCAAGAGTCGTTACATCACCGTCATATCGATCTTCTTCAAGCGCCTGCATGATGGCTCTTGATTTACACAGAGCGAAAAAATCGTAAAAGTCTCTTTCTTTCATCATATTGTTTTGCTGAAGAAGGCACATTGCCCAAGGTTTACAATCGTATACAAGCGCCAAAGAGGCACGTTTCCAACAGGCTCGACCAGTTCAGGAAACCGTTTGGTCTGAATTTTCTCAATACGTAACATTATTTAAAAAAAATACATGCAATGAAAAATGACTCCTCGACTACATGTGTTAAACTCGTTAATTTGATGTTTTATGCCCATCATGGCGTACACAAGGAAGAACATTTCGTTGGCTCAAAGTATGAGGTGGACGCCGAGATGTATTTTAATTTCAGTCGAGCAGCTCAACGTGATGACATTACCAGCACAATAGACTACCGGATAGTTTACGAAAAGATCAAAAGTGTACTGACACAAAAAAAATTTTTTCTTATCGAAGCGGTTTCCTACACCATAGCGACAGGATTTTTGGAAGACTTCCCGCTGTTGGATCGCGTCACCATAAAAGTCAGGAAACGCAACCCACCAATCGGCGGAGTCTGCGACTACGCCGAAGCGGTTTACACTGCCCGGCAAACCTGACAAGCATCATGAAGCAGCCACGGGAAAAGCACACCGTTTTTATCGGTGCCGGCTCGAACATCGGAGATCGAACAGGAAATCTTCAACAGGCACTCGACATGCTTGACGAATTCCCTCAAACATCGATAGGCAAAATATCGAGGGTTTACCATTCGGAACCGTTTGGCTCGGTTGAACAGGAATGGTTCTTCAATGCTGTTTTCCAACTGTACACAGCACACTCTCCCCAGACACTCTTCTCCTACTGCCAGCAAATAGAACGCCGAATGGGACGACCAGCTGAACACATGAGATGGGGCCCTCGGATAATCGACCTTGACATACTGCTATACGATGATGCCACACATGATCTTGAAACACTCACGATCCCTCATCCTGAAATCTCCAACAGAAAGTTCGTTCTTCTTCCCTTGCTCGATATCGACAACCCTCTACATCCCGTGATTGGAAAAACAATGTCAGAACTGCTCGAAGCATGCCCTGACAATTCAACCATCGAACCTTACAGCCATATGCTTCTGAAGCATCGTGGCAGCAGACGGTAGCTTCGACCCGAAAAACACAAAGGCTCCGAAAACGGAGCCTTTGCCATGCCAATCCTCCATTCAGGAAGAAACGTTAATTCGCAAAGGTGATGTTAAGGTGTCCTTCCTCGAAATCAGCCCCTTCCGTCTTCCTGCCCACAAGAATATTCGGCAACACAATGCTCTTTCTGAAATTGTTGATATCAACAAGCAGTTCATCTCCTTTGATATTGACATTGAGCTTTGTGATCTCGACATTGGGCATGTGCAATCGCAGGACATATTTACCATCGACTTTTTCCAGAGACTGCGTCTTGTCGTCTTTATAGAGCACCTCGATAGGGTTTTCCCCGTTAAATATCTCCTGCCCCAACTCACTGAGCTGATCGGTCTTTATCACCTCATGTGCGACCTGGGATGCCTTATATATAGGAATAGGGTAGAAACAATCATCTATAACCTTGAGATATTTCTGCTGTACCGCAATAAGACTGCCAAGATAATCATCGGATGAATGCTGAGGCAAAATCTTGTTAACGACTACAGCATCAAGCTTGTATCCGAAAAGGTTGAGATAGGTCTGAACACGCAGAGCCTCTTTGATTACCATGTTTTCAGGGTTCACCACAACCCTGAAGGTAGTGATGCTCGTATCCTGAAGCATGCCATGCAACTCCTTCATATGCTCATTGACTTCCGGCATGAGCTTGAAGATGTTTTTCTTCGGCATGAACCGGTTGAGCAATGGCGCCGCAAAACCGATAGCCTTCGTATGCCAGCCGCCTATTTTTTCCGAATACCACCCGTAAGACTCCGGCATACCAAGCAGCCGCATGGTTTCACCGGTAGGCGCTGCATCGACGACAACTGCATCGTACTTGCCTGATTTTGCAGCTTTCCAGATATGCCGAAGACTGATCATCTCCTCCATACCAGGCACAACAGCAAGTTCTTCGGCAACGACTTCACTGGCACCGTCGTTGACCAGAATAGACGAAAAATAGGAATACAGCTCATTCCAGTTTTCTCTGATCTCGGAAAGAACATTGACCTCCATCGCAAAGAGGTTTTTTTCCACCTCGACGGGTTTCGGGGAAAGTTCGACCCCCAGGGCATCTGCAAGACTGTGAGCAACATCGGTACTCATGATGAGCACCTTTTTACCGCTACGGGCAATAGTCGTTGCTGTAGAGGCTGAAACCGTTGTTTTACCAACCCCGCCTTTGCCCAGATAAAGAATGATTCTCATGTGTTGTACTAAAAACTATTTGAGGACTTAACCTTGATTATTTGTTTTATTGTTGAGAGATCCTCGAGATGTTGAACTTGCCGCTTTGTTTTGCCGGCCTTGTGTTTCAGATGTACCCTCTTCCGACTTGGTCTCAGACTCTATCGTCCTGTAAACATTGGTATTGTTTTTATCTCTCTGCGAGTCTTCAGCCTCTTCACTCTGAATCGATATTTTCTTCCTTATGACCTGATCGTTACCGCTTTGGCGAGTATCATCCTTTTCCAGGTGTTCGAACCCACCTGCCTCACGTAAAGCCTCATTCAACTGAGTTTCCACAGACTGAGAAATGTCACTTTCAGCTCCCACATCGATTTTCCCTGGACGAACAGAGCTTTCATCCTGGTTATCCGTAACGATCTTAATTTTTTTCTGCCGTGGAAAATCCTGCTCGGTGACTGCCGGTGACCCAGGAATATCTGAAGGCGTATTCGCAGCCATATCCTGCATGGTCTGATGTATAGCATCCCCGGCATTATCAAGGCGGGTATCGTCATCTTCTGTATGTATTTTCACCTTTTTGCGGCGAACAGTGGTTTCCCCAATGTCCTCCTTCGGGATCGGAGGCCCATCATCGAACTCGTTCCTGCGAGCTGCTTTTCCAGAACGCGGTGCAGGCTGAGCGGTACCACCTCTTTTGCCCATCGGGCCGAGACTCGTTGTCATTTTAAGCATTTTTCCAACAGAGCCAAGAATGCCATCATTTTTTACCGCAGTCTGAATTGCGTTCATGACGAACTTCTCCGCCTTCGGGTTATCGGCGATATTGGATATCAATTCATTGATCGCTGAAAGCATCGTAGCAACATCGTTAGGAACATGCTGCAGATCCTTCATTACTTGATCACGCAGCTTGAACGGTGCATCACCGATTACATCTCTGAGGTTACCGGCTATCCGTTTCAACGCCTCGGGATCGGTCGGCAACATCCCCTCGAGCTCTTTCGGAATACCCGGCAACGCCGGTCCTTGCGGGCTTCCTGACGGCTTCCGAGGAGGCATGTTCCCCGCACCGGGCTCGGCAGATCGACCCTCGGGGGCATATCCGATCGACGCTTTGTACTGCTCAAGCAGATCCTGACCATATCCTATAGGGCTATTTTGTTCCAAGCCCTGTGCTTGACCAGAGGGAGGCGAAAACGAAAGAGGAGCCGGTGGGCAAATAGTCATTGACGATACAAATATCTGTTCGGCTATCTCACCGGGAATCTCTTCTCTGAAATTGTTACCCAGATAATTCTCGATGGTAGATTCGATAATCGTATGCAGGGTGGTGATCTTTTCAGACTCTTGTATTTCAACCATGTCGAATATCACATAGACAGGCTCCTTCCCATCCCTTCTAATCCTGAGATTGAGAGTGGCGAAATCGTTATCTTTATTCCTGCTGTTTATCGATACCGCACCCAAGGTGAATCTGTCGAGATAATCCTTGTTTGCTCCTCTTGCCCAGAGATAAACAGCCTTGTCGGAATATATCAGGTAATCCTGAAAGGCTATATTCCCTACCCTTTCTTGATGTGATTCATAGAAAACACCATCAAAAAAAGCAATTGGACGTTCTCCTGGGTTCAACAGTTTCTTCTGAAAAAATTCAGCGACATCGACCAATTCTGTATGTCCCGATACATACGTAGAAATAGAAGTCATCTTAAGTCCTTCCCTTTACACTTGTTAGCCTTACAGTATTTCAAACATTAAAAATATGAAAACAAATGGAAATTATATAATAATATGGCACATAACAACCCCCCCTCGAACCAATCCGAATCGGTTCGCATCAGAGTCATTCGATCGAGAGCGTAAAAGCCGCAAGCAGTACCGATACATGGTAATAAAAAAAAGAAGATGAACTCAGAGTAGCGGAAACAGACTGATAGCTGAAAAAGAGGTTAAACACAGCGGAACAGCAACTAATCAGCATGACTCGTAACACCCAACCCAGATGAGCCTGCCGCCTGTAAGCCATTCAAAACAAAAAAGGCAGTGTTTAGCACAACGCTATCACTGCCTCTTGAATTTTCTTGCGTCCTAAGCTTACTTGGCAAATTTGGAATCTACTGCTTTTGTAGGAACAGCATAGCCGGAAACTTCTGGTGATGAACCACGAAGGCTACCGCCACCGCCACCGATGCCATAAGCATTCTGATTGATTCTGGCAACACCTTTGCCCAGTGAATCAAAAAGATATCCAAGAGTAGCCCAGTGCCCCTCTACCATGACCTCGAAAATACGGCCAGAAGCGGCAAGAACATCGGTAAATACTCCTCCTCCACTCATAATTCCTCCTTTTGGAATGTGATTATTGAAAGTTTCGAGAAAACGAAAATAAAAACTTTTAAACAATTTACGTTAAATCAAGAAAAAACGCAAACAAAATCACAGGTGACATGATTGCCTACTTCTTGCTTCCTGACTGCTGGAAAGAACCTGTGACGCCTTTAACGGTCTCGGAAGCGGACATTCCGGCATCACCCACGGCAGTCGCTGCGTTTTCGGCTACGTTTTCAACATTTTTCACTGCATCCGAATACAGTTCACCTGCTGTTTTTGAAACATCTTTGACTGTGATCGCAACCCTGTCGATAGTATCCCCTACAACACCGCTGGTACTGCCAAGCATTCTGGTCAGCCCTGTTGCATCGATCAAAGAACCCACTGTACCACTCAACGTTTCAACAACATTGCCAAAAAGCTCCAGACCACCAACAACAGCGCTTTGTCCGGTAAGTAAAGCACCTTCAGCCAGAAACGTCATGCGATCGGGCAACTCTAGGTTTTTGAAGTCCTTACGAAGATTTTGATACGATTCACTCATAATATGTTCTCCTCAGGGGACCTATCTGGTCTCACCGTTTATTGTTTAGTTGATGTTAATGCCAAGAAAATGTAAAAAAAAATCCACAACCAGCCAACCACCACCATACAGAGGGAAAATCAGACCCTGTTGAACTCTCTTTCCCTGTGATGCTGACCCTGGGTGTTGAGATCGAACGGAATGTGCAGCCACTTATCCTTGAAAACAGCATCACCCGGATCGAGCCCCGTAAGGCTTATCGGAAGAGTAATGATCTTTCTCTGGTTTCCAATCTGAACAAAAAGCTCGTCACCCGTGACCCATACATCAATATCCACCGGGTTGGCGAACATAAGCTTCAATTGTACCTCGTAAATATCACCATGCCGCTCAAATTTGATAGGGGGCTCACTGAACATAAGCTGGGCAGGATCGGAATCACCATACATATCTTTTGCAAAAATCTCAAGAGCTTCAAGCCCTACAATCTCCTGATCGTACATTTTCAGCCTTTTGACCGGCAACGGATTGAATCCTTCTTCGATTTCTCCGAGATATTTCTGCTGAATACCTTTCCACTTTTCGAGATAACCGCTATCCTCTTCCGCATCGAGCAGCTTGTTGACCAGAACCATGTCCACATTGAAGCCGTACAGGTTCAGGTATGTCAACGCACGCATGGTCTCTTTGATAGACATTCTTTCGGCGTTCATGACAAGCCTGACAGTCGAATTCTCATTGTTGGTAAGAATCTCCCGAATATCTTCAAGTTCATCGAACACCTGATCTACCGACTCTATGGCGTCTTCAGGCGGAATATAATAGGCGATTCTATCCGACATCTTTGAAAGCGGCTTGCTGAGCGGCTTCATGATATACTTGTTGACATTCTTGACGGCCTTCATTCCCCAGGAAAGAGTATCGGGCAATGAAAGAAGACGCAACGTTTCACCTGTAGGCGCAGTATCCAGAACTAGCGCATCGTATAAACCGGCAGCCTTGTAACGCTTGATTCTCAAAAGAGAAAAAAGCTCCTCCATGCCAGGAAGAATCGTCATTTCATCAGCAACAACTCCAGAAACCCCCTGTGCAGCAAATACTCGCGTATAGTATTTCTGAACAGCCTGCCAATTCTGTTTGAGATCGACGTACGGGTTTACTTCGATTGCGTGAAGGTTCTCCTTTATCTTGGTAGGTTCAGGCCCCAAAGCTATATTGAAAGAGTCCGAAAGACTGTGAGCAGGATCTGTAGACAACACCAGTGTCCGATAACCAGATTCCGACAAGCGCACAGCTGTCGCAGCAGAAACACTTGTTTTTCCGACTCCGCCTTTACCTGTGAATGTTAAGATACGCATGAACCAAGCATTGGATTTATTGGACAATCAGAGGTTACTAAGATATAACTATTCCATCATTCTACAAAAGGTGAAAAAAATAATACATTCTACCGAATGTTGTATATAAAGTCTCACATATTTGACGAACCCTTGTATATCTCCGTTTACCTCTTCTTTGTCAAAACGACCACTTGGCCGCTCTTTTCCAAAACGGTTTTGAAAACATGAACATGCACGCAAATTCAGCCATTACAGACAATAGAGTCACCATTATTTCCAATGAATGTATAGGACCTGATGTTTCACTCGTCGCTTTCCGGTGTCCGGAAATTGCAATGCATGCAAAACCGGGTAATTTCGTCAACATTAAAATCAATCCACAGAACGAGCCGCTCCTGAGGAGGCCTTTTTCCATTCACCATGTCGAGGATGACAGGGTTGAAATCATGGCGAAATCTGTCGGCTGCGGAACAAACCTGCTGAGCCGCACACCGGCCGGCTCAACGCTGCAGGTGCTGGGACCACTGGGGAATTCTTTCACTATCGATACTCCCGATTATGATACAGCCCTCTTGGTGTCCGGAGGCATCGGAACCGCACCGATGAGGTTTCTTGAAAAAGCTCTTTTCACAAGAGGGAAAACAGTCCATCATATTATCGGCGGACAATCGGGTCGGGACATCCAGATAAGGGGGCTGGCCAACTATCATATAGCGACGATGGACGGGTCTCATGGATATAAAGGAACCTCTATCGACCTTCTTCGCCAGAAATATCCTTCGTTTTCCGGCTCCATAAAAGTTTTTTCCTGCGGCCCGAACCCTATGTTGAAAGCACTCGCTGCATTCTGCAAAGATCATGAACTCCCTTGCGAAGCCTCTCTTGAATCGATCATGGGCTGCGGCATAGGAATTTGCTATGGATGCACAGTGGAACTCAAAAACACGTTCAACAATGAAACATCGACGATCCTGCTATGCCAGGAAGGCCCGGTCATCGACGCCGAAAGGCTTTTGTTCTGACCGCTGAACCAGATTATTATTACAGCAACGCAAAACAATCTTCCACGGCATGTATTTGATGCAACTTTCCCGGCCAAGCCGGGTGAAAATCGATAACGGACAGAACGTTGCATTTATTACAATCCCGATTGCATGGAAGCTTGACACATGACCGATTCAAGCTTTTTTTCAAACCCTAAAGACAGCTATACCAATTATGGCACGTGGACTCAATAAAGCAATGCTCATAGGGCACCTCGGTAACGACCCTGAAATGCGGGTAACCGCCTCTGGACAGTCCGTCGTAAATTTTACCGTCGCAACAAACGAAAGTTTCAGAGACAACAACGGCAACATGCAGGAAAGAACCGAGTGGCACCGAATTGTTGCCTGGGGAAAACTGGCAGAAATATGCAACCAATACCTGAAAAAGGGCCGGCAGGTCTATGTTGAAGGCAGATTACAGACCAGAAGTTGGGATGATAATAAAACCGGTGAAAAAAAATACACAACGGAAATCATCTGTTCCGACATGCAAATGCTCGGATCGGGAAGAGATCAGGGCGGCCAGGGTTACGATAGCAACCCTTCGTTCCAGCAACCCTTTGCCCAGAAAAACAGCACCAGAGATGATAATCCTGATCAAGGCGGAGGTTTATCCGAAACGGAAAAGGACGACTTGCCGTTTTGAGCGCTTCGCCGTCAACGATACGTAACGGGAGACAAACACACGGTGAATCAAGATACCCTGCAGTTATTCCCATAGGCCCCTATGTGTTACGGGGCCTATGAGGCTATCAATAGGCCAATCAACCTTATCTTGTTTTCCACTACACGAAAAAACGATTGGTACCGGTAATGAAAAAACTTCAGAAAGAAATTGCTTCAGGTAACACCTCCCCTGTTTACTTTTTCCACGGCCCCGAAAGCTTTCTCAAAGAGGAACTGACGGATCTTATCAGAAAAAAAGCGTTTCCATCAGAAGAAGAAGCGGACTTGAACACCACCGTTCTATACGGTCAGGATCATACCCTGGGAGAAATCGTATCGAGAGCGTCCGAGTTTCCCATGTTCACCTCTCGGAAGTTGATGATTGTCAAGCAGTTCGGAAAGTATAAAAAACAGGGACCGCAGAGTAAACAGAAACAGCATGTCGAACAGTTTGTCCGCTATACCCAAAATCCCGTCGACACGACAATACTCGTCCTCGACGCGGACCAAATCGACAAGAAAGATATCCAAAAAGCTCCATTCAAGGATTTACAGCCGTTTCGACACGATTTTCCCCTGATTAAAAATCCCGATGTTTTCGCTACCGAACGGGCCTCCCTGCAAGGCTGGGAATTCGATCCCGAAGCGCTCAAAGCGTTCAGCACCTACATACATCCTTCAGCGCGTGAAATTGCAAGGGAAACCGAGAAACTCATCATGTACGCCTCCTCGCGGAGCGATGAAAAACGCATCACGAGCTCCGATGTCTATGAATGCGTAGGAATATCGAAGCAGTACAATGTTTTCGAGCTCGAAAAAGCCCTCGCAGGTAAAAACCTTAGACTCTGTAGTGGAATATCTCTGATGATCATGGAAAGAGAAGGGCAGAGAGAAGGACTGATGAGCATTGTTCGCTACCTCACAACATTCTACATCAGGATCTGGAAACTCCATTCACCCGGAATCAGAAATCTGCCGTTGTCCGAAATTGCGAAAACGCTTGGTATGTTCGGCAAACAGGAGTATTTCGCAAAAAATTTCCTGCAATATGCAACAAGATTCTCTCTAAGCGAAACTGAACGTGCGATACTGGTATTACAGCAAACCGATGCCGCCCTGAAAGGGCTCGAAGCCTATCCGGACGAAAAATATCTCCTTCTTCGCCTCATGCAGCAGCTTTTAAGTCAACAGTAAAAAGGGAGAAGGCAAAGCATTCTCAACAATGCAGATTCATGATTATCAATGGCTATTCCTCACTCACAGGAAATATTCATGCCGCATCGAGCAGCATCCCTGGTGACTATCAGTAAAAGATGGATCCCCGTGTCGAGCCCGGGGATGACTGAAAATAAAGAGCTCACTACCTTCTTCAAACAACCTCTTTGTCTCTCTTGCCCTTTTAATTTCCCCTTCCCCACTGCCTACTCTACCCATTTCCCTGTTGCCTTTATGTCACATCCATCCCTGCTCTTTGTACCATGAGATAGTGCTGTGCATCCCCTCTTCCAGAGACACCGAGGCTGTAAACCCGAGCTGGTTTTCCGCTTTCACCGGAGAACAAACCCAATAATCCTGCACCATTTCGTTTACCTTGTCGGGATTCAAAAAACCCGTTCGCCCGGTGATCGAGCTAATCGAACCCGCCACATAACCGAAGAATTTCATCAACGGCTGCGGCAACGATATCTTTCTGAACTTCTTTATTTCCAGTTCTTTGGCTGCGGCAAGAGATAATTCATCCCATGAATACCCTTTCTGCGATGTGATAAAATAGGTCTCCCCAACTCCTGCAGGAGATTCGACAGCCATGACAATACCACGAACAAGATCGTTGACGTGTACAAGGCTTAAGCGCTGCACGCCAATATCGCCGGCAGCAAATACCACCCCCTTTTTAAGCATAAGCAGAAACTGCAGCACATCCTTGTCGCCGGGACCGTAAACCGCTGGCGGTCTGACAATGGTTACCGGGAGGATGTCTTTATAGGAACGGCACACTTTTTCAGCCTCGAGCTTGCTTTTTCCGTAAAGGCTGACCGGCTTCGGTACATCTTCTTCTCGTATTCCCGGATCAGGATTATCCGCCGGACCTGCCGCCGCAAGTGAAGACACCAGTAAAAAACGGCGCAGACCGGGATTCACTTCTTTAACGGCCTCCAGAAGAGCCTTTACCGGCAGAACGTTACCTGTATAGTAGCCTTTTTCATGTATCGACTTTGTCACACCGGCAAGATGAATGATAATATCCACGCCTTGTACAGCTTCTCGAAGCGAAGCCGGATCGTCATAACGCCCCTGTCGAATATCTGCTGGCAACGAGGCAGCTTTTACGGGATCGCTTTCAGGCCTCAACAGCACACTGACCTTGTCATGCCTGTTTTTCAGGTAATCGACAAGAACCGCTCCAATAAACCCTGTAGCACCGGTAATCAGAATAGTGAGCCCCATGAAACCTGTATAATATTTTGATGGAATAAAAGTATAACAGCACCCGGAACTTTCGCCGTCCAGAGCATCTCCGGAAACATTCCTGCCTCAAAAAAGAAGTTACCGCTTCAAAAAAAAAGCAAAATTTTTAATACATTCATCTTTTACTTGTGGTGCGAAGATATTCATGTTCGTTTTTGAACCCCTGATATCCTCGTTACAGCCAAAAAAGAAAATTATCCGGCTCGTCAAGACAAGCCGTCATACTGAAGTAAATATTCAGTCCTGTGAAGACACGCAAAGACATTTTCAAGAAGTGCTACGATTTTACTCTCGCTGATGAAATAAAAGCATTAGGTATATATCCTTTTTTTCATCCTATCGAAGAAACAGAAGGCCCTGTTGTCTCGTTTGCCGGCAGAAAACTCATCATGGCCGGCTCCAACAACTATCTGGGGTTAACTGCAGATGAAAGAGTAAAAGAAGCATCGATAAACGCTATCAGAAAATACGGCACCAGTTGTTCGGGCTCCCGCTATATGACCGGTACGGTCAATCTGCATATCGAGCTTGAAGAAAAACTCGCCGAGTTTTTCGAAAAAGAACGTTGTTTGCTTTTCAGCACCGGTTACCAGACCGGGCAGGGCGTCATTCCGACGCTGGTCCAGCGCGGAGAGTATGTTGTTTGCGACAAGGACAACCACGCGAGCCTGGTTGCAGCCTCGATCATGGCTGTCGGACAGTCCGCAAAGTTTGTCAGGTATTCGCACAATTCCATGGAAGACCTCGAAAGAGTATTGCAGACAATTCCCGACGATGCCGGTAAACTGATCGTCGCAGACGGAGTATTCTCCGTATCCGGAGAAATTGTCGAACTACCAAGACTGGTCGAACTGGCCAAAGAGTACGGAGCCAGGATACTGCTCGATGATGCACATGCTGTAGGAGTTATCGGACGAGACGGACGAGGGACGCCTTCGGAGTTCAACCTCGTCGACCAGGTCGACCTCATGATGGGTACTTTTTCCAAAACATTCGGTTCACTTGGCGGCTATGTCGTTGGAGAACGAGACGTTATCGACTTCATCAAACACAACGCCTCTTCCCTGATTTTCAGTGCGTCACCGACGCCCGCAAGCGTAGCAGCGGTACTGACAACGCTTGAAATACTGAAAAGCGAACCCGAATTGATTGAACGGCTGATTGTCAATACCGACTATATCCGCCAGGGTCTTGCCGCCGAAGGTTTCAGGCTGATGCCGTCCCGTACCGCTATCGTGTCCGTCATTATTGGAGACCAGATGAAAACCATGGTATTCTGGAAAAGGCTTTTCGATGCAGGGGTGTATGTCAATGCGTTTATCCGTCCCGGCGTCATGCCAGGCCATGAAGCCTTGCGTACAAGTTTCATGGCTACCCATGAAAAAGAGCATCTTGACAAGGTAATAACCGAGTTCAGTACCATAGGAAAAGAACTCGACGTCATCTGACACTTTTTTTACAAAAGCTCGTCCTCTGTTGCCACTTCTGAAAATTCTTCTCTGACCGTCAATTTTTCGGATGTGGCAAAGCGGAAACCACTTGTCCTACACAAGCATTCGGTAAGAGCGCCTTTCACCCGGAAAAGATAGGATTGAACCGGTCGTGCGATTGACATTTCGCAAGTACCGGAATGCACCACGAGATGGATTGGAACACCGGAAAAATTAATACGGTATTTTTTGCACTTTCCTTAAAATTCTGATAGATTTTGAGTTAGCAGCACAAGGCTATCTCAATTTTTTGTCAAGAGTCCTGATTTCATCGGCTGACCATTATGACTTCGAATACAGCGCAATGAAGGTATCGGGACACAAAGCACAACCGATAGTAATGGCCTACAACACTTTCCTGCCGGACAGATGCAGGAAGTTTCAGTAACACTCCTAACAACAGAACGTCATGGAAACAAAGCACTGCCAGGCGCTCCCCCTCTTTCGTTTTTTTCTCCCCTTTCTTATGCTTCTTGCACTCCTGCTCTCACCTGTTCCTGTAAAGGCAGCAGATCCTCCCGGCTCATTGAGTGGCGTAATCACGGATAAAACCGATAGCGAAGCGATAATCGGCGCCTCGGCCATGCTCGAGAACACAACCCTCGGTTCGGCATCGGACATTGAAGGCAACTATACGATTCAAGGCATTCCTGAAGGAACATACAAACTCAAAGTCAACGCCATTGGCTATACACCGTTCTCCCAGATGGTCACGATCAGTTCCGGCCAAACAACAACCCTCAATCTGCAACTCGGCCAGACAACCGTCATGGCATCGGAGATTGTTGTCGGTGCCGCACTTTACGAACAAGACAGACTGGAAGTTCCGGTCACGGCGTCAGTCGTAACCAGCGAACAGATCAAGGAAGAACCCAATCCCACACTCGACGAGGTTGTGGCCGATGTTCCCGGTGTCGTAGTGAACCGCGCAGGGGGTTACGGTACGTCAACCATACAGATTCGCGGCTCGAACACATTTCAGGGTGGGGCCATCGGCACCCGCGTACAGGGCCTCTATGATGGCTTTCCGATCAACACTCCGACAACGGGTGAAGTTGTATGGACAAACGTGAACATGAACGCCGCTGAAAAGGTCGAGGTTCTCAAAGGCGCTGCAGCCACGCTATACGGCTCTGGAGCCATGGGAGGTGTTATTAACGTTTTCGGCGCCCTACCTGATAAATTCGAGGTAAAGGCTGGCGCTAGCGGCGGTTTTTACGATAATCCGTCAGACAGCGACAAAAGCACGTATTTTGATGACAACACGCCATGGTTCTGGAACTCGTATGTCGGCATCGGCGACAAGAGAGGGGACCTCAACTACAGCCTGCTCTACACACACGCGGACGATGACGGATACAAGGAAACCTCCCAGACCCTGCTAAACGACGTCAAACTCAAAGCACGCTACGATATCGATTCAAAACAATACATACAGCTATCATCGTATTACAACCAGACTGAAGGCGGATACCCGACGACATGGTCGTTTGAAATGGACCCGTTCGGCGGAGACTTCATGTATACACCGTTTCCCGAGACTGGCTTCGATACATCGTCAAGAAGAGTTTTTGGCACGTATACATTGCCATTTCCCCCCTACACGACTTTACCATTCGACGAAACCTTCGATAAATCCCTGTTCGTGGATGACACCATCGAAAGGAAAAATGCGCTGGTTGGCTTGAATTACGTAAACCTTCTCAGCGACGATTTCAGTCTCGACACCAGGCTCTATTATACTTACAACTCGAGTCGCATCAACTATAACAATACCGATGCGACTCAGGTCTATCCTGGGCCTGCTGAATTATCTTTTTATCCCTATCCATCCGTTACATTCCGAACTAAAGACAGATTACCCGGTGAATTCAATGATGATAGAGCACACCGTTACGGGGCAGGCATCAAGCTTGATTACAGGGCAAGTGACCGTCACCGACTTTTGTTCGGTGTCGATGGCAATATCGTTGACGTTCGATCGACACAATACACGGCTGAAATACCATCGACCCACCCTCTGAACGACGACGACCTCAACGAGATACAGGAAAAAAACTTTGCTGTATTCCTGCAGGACGAGTTCAAAATGACCGACCGTCTGACAGCCCTTTTCTCTCTCCGCTACGACTGGAGTGGCATTGACGCGGACGATGTCGACTTCATCGACTATTCAACACTGGAAAAACTTCCAACGACGGTTGAACTCGAAAATCCATCCGTTGACGCACTCAGCCCTCGTATCGCCCTGAATTACAAAGCAACCGACGATATGAGCTTCCGGGCATCCTGGGGAAGGAGCTTCCGTGCACCCACGCTTTCCGAACGCTTCGTTCGTGATGCAGGATTGTTTATGGGCAATCCCAACCCTTCGCTCGACAAGGAAACCATGACCGCCTATGAAATCGGTATGTACAAGGTTTTCTCCGAACGTGTCTCGTTCGATATAGCGGCATACATCAACAATTACGACAACCTGATCGAATCAGTTTTCCAAGAAGGAGCTGCCGGCCCTTATTATGAATTCGAAAACTTCAGAAAGGCAAGGATCTGGGGTATCGAGACCAGTCTGAATATAAAACCTGTGGAGTATCTGAGCCTCGATCTCGGTTACAGTTACATGAACGCAAAGATTGTCGATTACGAAGCCACCGGTGCTTCCATCGATCGGAACCCTGACCCTGAATGGTTGCCAATGCGCCCAGAGCATACCGCTTCGGCAAGTGTAACCTGGAGAGCAACAGAGAGACTCACCCTTAACACAACGGGAAGGTATGTGAGTGAATATAAAGCCATAAATTTCTATACACGACCAGATGGATATGGCTATCCAGGAGATTTTATCGTAGTCGATGCCGGCCTGAAGTACAAGCTTACGGACAACCTTACAGGCTCGTTACTCTGCAAAAACATCACAAACGAATTGTATTCCGAAGCCGAATGGTTCCGCTCTCCAAGCAGAAGTTTCATTCTCGGCCTCGATTTCGTCTATTGAGTATAGATTTACCATTCCGTGCCTGAAAAGAAAAAGCCGTCCCGGAAAATCGAAATCCCGGACGGCTTTTCCCATTTTTACCGTAATGCCACATCGACAAATCGTCTTTATTCTATTCCTGCCATCGACCCATACAGCCATCTTTCTGAAAGCTGAAGTAGCGCTTTACTATTCAACAAACTATTATTACATTTGGTATTCTCGGAATTACCTTAACCAATGCTGACCTTTGTTTCCTATGCAGAGTAAAATAAAAATTGCAGCCATCGTCGGGATGGAACAGTGCAATCAACGAGTATGGCGTGAAGTTACGGACAAAATCAGCCGGTATGCTGACCTGACTCAATGGACGGATCAGGACCTGGAACACCAGAATCCAAAAGCAGCCGAAGCCATTCAAAATGCCGACTGCATTTTTACGACACTCATTCAGTTCAAGGGACAAGCGGACTGGCTCCAGGAACAAATCGACAAATCGAACGTCACGACAATTTTCGCCTATGAATCGATGCCTGAAGTCATGCAAATGACAAAGGTCGGCAACTATGTTGTTTCAGGTGACGGGAGCGGTATGCCTGACATTGTGAAAAAAGTAGCGAAAATGCTGGTGAAGGGCCGTGATGAAGACGCTCTTTACGGTTACATGAAACTGCTCAAGATCATGCGCACCATGCTGCCGCTGATCCCGAAAAAGGCGAAGGATTTTAAAAACTGGATGCAGGTCTATACCTACTGGATGCACCCGACCGCAGAAAACCTCGCCAGCATGTTCAACTACATCATGGCGGAGTATTTCGATGTCCAGGTCAAAGCCGACAAAGTGGTTGAAGTGCCGACGATGGGCTTCTATCACCCCGAAGCCCCTGACTATTTCAAGGATTTGAACCATTTTGCAAAATGGAACAAAAAGCGAGACAAAAAATCCAGAGACAAGCGCAACATCGGCCTCGTTTTCTTCCGCAAACATCTGCTTCAGGAAAAAGAATACATCGACAACACCATCAAGGCAATAGAGGGTAAAGGGCTCAACGTTCTTCCAGTTTTTGTAATGGGCGTCGAAGGACATGTTGCCGCCCGTGAATGGTTTGTCAACGCCGACCTCGATATGCTGATCAACATGATGGGCTTCGGTTTCGTCGGCGGTCCTGCGGGCGCAACGACTCCCGGAGCCTCGGCCAGTGCGCGCGATGAAATTCTCACGTCCATCAACGCTCCGTACGTTGTCTCACAACCACTTTTCATACAGGACTTCAACTCCTGGAAAAAAGAGGGTGTTGTGCCGCTGCAATCGGCAATGACCTACTCTCTGCCGGAAATGGACGGAGCTGTCTGCCCGGTTGTACTCGGTGCTGTCAAGGATGGAAAGCTCCAGACTGTACCGGACAGGCTTGAACGTCTATCCGGACTCGCGAGCAAGTTTTCCGAGTTGCGGCATATGGGCAACAAGGATAAAAAAATCGCTTTTGTCGTCTATGATTATCCCCCCGGTATGGGGCGCAAAGCAAGTGCCGCGCTTCTGGATGTCCCCAAAAGTGTCTACAAAATCCTCAAAGAGCTCGAAGCTGAAGGTTACAACGTCGGCACACTACCTGACTCACCTGAGCAGTTGCTCGAAATGCTCGACAAGGCGACCGATTACGAAATTCAAGCACATCTGCCCGATGCGTTCGGTATCGATAGGGACGCATTCCAGCAAATCACGTCAGTGAGGGAACGTGAACGAATAGAGGAACGCTGGAGTGGTTTTCCGGGTGACATCGCCCCTCTCGGCAGTGACAAGCTTTTCATCGGCGGACTTACTCTCGGCAATGTTTTCATCGGGGTTCAACCACGTCTCGGAGTACAGGGTGACCCGATGAGACTTCTTTTCGACAAGGAAAACACTCCGCACCATCAATATATTTCGTTCTACCGCTGGATCAGTCGTACCTTCAATGCAAATGCACTGGTTCATGTCGGCATGCACGGCACTGTTGAATGGATGCCAGGTCTTCAGCTGGGCGTCACGGGTGACTGCTGGTCCGATGCTCTACTCGGTGAAGTACCGCATTTCTATATTTATCCGGTCAATAACCCGAGCGAGGCGAACATAGCCAAACGGCGTGGATACGCAACGATGATATCGCACAATATACCGCCACTTGCCCGCGCCGGACTCTACAAGGAGCTCCCTGCGTTCAAGGATATGCTCAACGATTACAGAGAGCGGGACCTTAAACAGCTTGCCGATCCCGAAGCAGAAGAAGCTATCATCGAGAAAGCCGAGCAACTCAATCTGACCGATGACTGCCCGAGAGTCGAAGGAGAAAGTTTCAGTGACTATCTCAGTCGTCTTTATACCTATCTCATGGAGCTTGAAGGCAAGCTGATTTCCAATGCCCTGCATATCTTCGGAGAAACTCCTCCCCTCGAAAGCCAGATCACAACCATAACGGAATACCTCAAAGTGCGAGGTAATGAACAGTCTCTGCCATCGGTCATCCTTCAGGCGATCGGCGAATCATCCAGTTATGGCGACTACGCTTCCCTCTCTACCCGTGCAAGAAAAGGAGAACCCGATGCTCTCGCTGTTCGCGAAAGAGTGGATGAACATACAAAAGACTTTATTGAACAAACAATCTTCGCTGAAAACTCCAACCCTGCCTCGGTCTTCAAGGTACTGACAGGTGAAGCGAAAATCACCTCCGAAATGGCCGAAGCGTTGAACGGCTCTCTCAGAGAAGGCCTCGCGCTGAAACAGGCTCTGCAGGACAACAGCCAGGAGATGAACTCTCTCCTCAAAGCCTTCCGCGGCGAATACATACCGTCCGGACCGGGAGGTGACATTGTGCGAGACGGAGCAAGTGTGCTTCCGACAGGCCGAAACATGCATGCCATAGATCCATGGCGCATTCCTTCGGAACTCGCCTTCAAACGAGGCAAACAAATAGCCGATACCATTATCAAACGGCATCAGGAAGAAAACGACGGCAATTACCCTGAAACCATCGCCCAGGTTCTCTGGGGACTCGATACCATTAAAAGCAAGGGTGAAGCTGTTTCGGTGATCATCAACCTGATCGGTGCTGAACCGGCTTACGATGCTCAGGGAAAAATCAGCCACTACAGCCTTGTTCCTCTGGAAAAACTAGGACGCCCGAGGGTCGATGTTCTCATCCAAATCAGCTCCATCTTCCGTGATACTTTCGGAGTCCTCGTCGACCTTTTGGACAAACTGGTCAAAGATGCGTCAAAAGTCGATGAACCGGCGGACATGAACAATATCAAAAAGCATGTCGACGAAGCTATATCCAAAGGACAGGATTTCGAAGCAGCAACCGCAAGGCTTTTCACTCAAGCACCCGGCAGCTACGGCTCGATGGTAGAAGAACTCATCGAGGACTCGGCGTGGGAATCGGAGGAGGATCTCGACAACATGTTCGTTAAAAGAACAAGCTACGCTTATGGTGGCAACCGATATGGTGACCAGCAACCCGAGATTCTGGAAAATCTTCTGGGCACAGTCGATCGGGTCGTACAGCAGGTAGACTCCGCAGAATACGGTATATCGGATATCGACCGTTATTTTTCCTCTTCCGGATCATTGCAGCTCTCTGCACGTCGAAGAAACACCAAAGGCAACAATGTCAAGCTGAACTATGTCGAAACATTTACAGCGGATGTAAAGGTCGATGATGCTGACAAAGCACTGAAAGTCGAATTCCGCACTAAGCTACTGAACCCGAAATGGTTCGAAAGCATGATCGACCAGGGACATACCGGAGCAACGGAAATCAGCAACCGTTTCACGTACATGGTAGGCTGGGATGCCGTTACCAAAGGAGTTGATGACTGGGTATACAAAAAAGCCGCCGAAACATATGCGTTCAATCCCGAAATGCGTGAACGGTTGACACAAGTAAACCCTCAGGCAACGTTGAACATCGTCGGCAGAATGCTCGAAGCAAACGGTAGAGGAATGTGGAAAGCCGATCAGGAAACCATCAACCAGCTTCAGGCAATCTATGCAGACCTCGAAGACCGTCTCGAAGGTATGCTCGACGATTGAGAAAAAGAATACAATAAACCTCAAAAAGGCGTCTCTTCCAGACGCCTTTTTTCATTAATCGCGCATAAATACGCCCATAATACGCCAAATTGACCTCCATTCCTCAAAGAGAGCCATGTCACATTTTTATTTTTCTTTTACAGTTTGATATATTCTAAAAAACCTGCTGTATGCCAGTATCAGGAAAGTACAACATATCAAGAACTCTCTGGCGTTTCTTAGAGATCATCCTCTTCTTTTTCGTATCGGTTTTAGGCTACAGTTTCCTTGCTAAAACCTCGTCGTTCAACGCCAAGTCGAAAAGCAAAGAACACTCTTTGAGGGTTGTCGTTTCCCAAAGCTTTTCCGATAAAGATGTTTCATCGCTGTACTCTTATCAAACCTCCCCGCCATCCGTTTACGCATTCATTCATTCCCCCCCGCCTTTTTACACAGCTTTCCAACAAACAACAGAAAAAATCCCCCACCGAATCCGCACCGTTCCCGTGCCGACGTACAAAGTGCCCGCTTTTCCCAAAACCAACCTTTTCCTGCAGAATCGAGTACTTATTATTTGATACCCTTTTCCCTATCGCTCTCGGAGGATTTGTCATTGACAGACCGGAAGTCTGCCCGCCAGAGATATCAGCCTTAGCTGGCAAAGGCCTTCGGTATTTCTGACACGTGCATTTCTACTGGAAATAGAATTCCTTGAGCGGTTTGCCTTATGCTGACTGGAGCAGGTAAACAGCTCATATCACTTATTAAACAAAGAGAAGTACATCTATGCGCTTTCTCTTTTTGACCATGGAAGCCACAAACAACAGCGCGGTGAAAAAAGCTGCCGCTGTTCTGAACGGAAGATTCAACTGTGAGCTCGAGGTAATGCTATTCAACCTCGGCCTTTACAAGGGAGAAGAGACCTGGATAAAACTCGAACAGGCCTTTTCTGACGCTGATTTCATCTTCGGCTCGATGCTTTTCAGCGAGGAAATTGTCAGACCCCTCGAAAAGCTTCTTGCAGGCGTGAGCTGCCCAGTCTGCATCATAACAAGCAACCCGGCGCTTATTCATCGAACACGACTTGGCAAGTTCAGTCTCCATAAACCTGACAGCGGAATAAAGAAAAAAAGAATCTTCAACGATTGGGGAGCTAAACTCAAACCGAAAACAAGCCATGGTGAAAGCCAGCGCCAACTGTCACTTGTGCGCAATATAAGCAAGCTGTTGAAGCATATCCCCGGCAAGGCTAGGGATATCCATACCTTTATCGCGTCCCACCAGTTCTGGCTCAACGGTTCCGAAGAAAACATGGAGCGTTTTCTCTGTCTTCTGATCAACCGTTATGTCCCCTCGTTCAGCAAACAGCTCCCTCAAAAAGACCCGATTTTCTACCCTGAAACCGCGCTCTACCATCCGGATGCACCGGAGCCGTTTTACGCTGCACATGAATTCAGAAAATGGCTCGCAAAAAATAGGGCCGGCAGACGAAAAGGGCTGGTAGCTATTCTCGCAATGCGGGCAACTGTTCTGAGTAAAAACATGCAGCATTTGGAGCATCTCCTGCATGACTTGGAGTCCAGAGAACTCGAAGCATTCATCGTCTATAGCGGTGGACTTGATTTCAGACCCGCCATTGACACCTTTTTCGGTGATGAAAGCAACGGGAAACTTTCTCCCGACACGATCATCAATGCCACCGGCTTTTCTCTTGTCGGAGGACCTGCGGAAAACAAGGCAGACGAAGCGATTGCTGCACTCAAAAAAGTTAACGTCCCGTACATCAATCTTGTCCCACTCTCTTTTCAACCCATTCAACAATGGAAATCTGGCAACGTAGGCCTGACTCCGCTGCAAACTGCCCTGAGCATTGCCATTCCGGAACTTGACGGATCCATCGAGCCCCATGTCTACGCCGGCGCCGAGACCGCAAACGACAAGACAGTTCCATTGCCTAAAGAAATAAGCATCATAAGCGGCCGTGTAGTGAAACAGGTAGCTTTGCGGAAAACAGCTCCTGCTGAAAAAAGAATAGCCATCATACTCTTCAATTTCCCCCCGAATCTTGGCAATGCCGGTACAGCTGCTTACCTCGATGTTTTCGAGAGCTTGTTCAGTTTACTCAGTGAAATGAAAAAAAACGGGTACAGCCTCAGGCTTCCCGATAGTGTCAATGCACTCAAAGATGAAATTCTGGAGGGAAACCGGGACATATTCGGCACAGATGGCAACGTCGCCGAACACCTGACGCTCGACGAGTATCGAAAAAATTTTCCACACTATCATGAAATCGAAACATTCTGGGGCGATGCCCCCGGAGAGATGCTCAACGACGGTAAACGGTTTCACGTTCTCGGCAGAACATTCGGTAATGTTTTCGTAGGACAGCAACCAAGTTTTGGCTATGAACGGGATCCCATGCGCCTTCTCATGGCAAAAGATGCCGCTCCGAATCATGCATTCGCAGCATTCTATACCTGGATTGAACATGTTTGGCAAGCCGATGCGGTCGTGCACTTCGGAACACACGGAGCCCTTGAGTTCATGCCAGGAAAACAGGTTGGACTCGGAGCCTCATGCTGGCCGAAACGCCTGATCGGCAGCATGCCTGATTTTTATTATTACTGCGTGAATAATCCAAGCGAAGGCGCCATCGCAAAGAGAAGGGGGTTCGCAACACTCATCAGCTATCTTGCTCCACCACTTCAGCAAGCAGGTCTCTACAAAGGATTGCGACAGCTGAGAGATCTCATAGAAAGCTGCCGCCGAAACCAGTCCGAAGAAGTGCTTGAAGAAATCTTCGCATTATCCGAATCACTGGAGCTCGACGTCGACCGCCAACATCTCTCGATCGAGAGCTACCTTTCAGCTCTGAACAAAGAATTGTACACTGTTGAAGAACGGATGATTCCACTCGGCCTTCATATCATAGGCAAAAACCCTACCCCGGACTCACTTGTCGACCAGCTTACCTTACTTGTCAGTCATCCGCTTGCATGCCTGGACGGTTTGTCACTACCGGAATATATATGCAGGCATCAAAAGCTTGATTACAGCCAGCTGAGTGAACAAAGCAGCAACGACCCGAAAGCGGAACATCTATGGCGGAAAGTCATGTCCATTGCAACAAACGTCATCAGGCTCTTTATCGGCAGCATTCCGGACGAAAAAAGAAAACAGTACGATCTTCGCACCATACTCGAAGCCAATTTCCCGGTCAGGGTTTCGGCAGCCGAACATTTTCTGGTGCGCGAAACGCACAGCAAAGGCGAACAACTTTCCAGGCTCTGGGAGTTTCTGCAGCGCATTCTTGTCGCGATGGTCAGTAACCGTGAAATCAAGGGAATGCTCGATGCTCTTGACGGCGGATATATCGAGCCATCCCCTGGCAGCGACCTTGCCAGAAATCCCGAGATAGTCCCTACCGGGCGTAACATCCACAGCCTCGACCCCTTCAGCATTCCTTCGCTTGCCGCTCAGAAACAGGGAAAAGCTTCAGCTGAAGAGCTTCTTGCCCGTTATCATGACGAATGTGGTGCTCTTCCCGAATCAATTGCAATTGTCCTTTGGGGCACCGATAACATTAAAAGTGATGGTGAAGGTATCGCTCAGGCTCTGGCACTTATCGGAGCGATACCGAAAAACGATGAGCTGGGCAAGATAAGTGATGTCGAGCTCTTACCCCAAAAAGAGCTGGGAAGACCCCGCATAGATGTCGTAATCACCGTCAGTGGCATATTTCGGGATCTTCTTTCCCACCAGATAACACTGCTGGACAAGGCTGTTCGACTCGCAGCCGCCGCAGATGAACCCGTGTCCGTTAACTTTATTCGTAAAAACGTGTTACGACAGGAATCCCAAGAAAACATCTCTTTTGACGATGCAGCGAACCGGGTTTTTTGCAATGCACCGGGCAATTATGGCGCAAACGTAAACCACCTTGTCGAAAGCAGCAACTGGGAAGACGACAGTGAACTGTCCCAAACGTTCATAAACCGAAAAAGTTTCTCGTACAGTGCACAAGGTGCATGGCAAGAATCACCGGAAATATTAACTTCTGCCTTGCGTAACGTTACACTGACCTATCAGAACATTGACAGTTACGAAATAGGCATATCCGATATTGACCATTATTATGAGTATCTTGGAGGCATCTCGAAGTCGGTCGAACAGATCAGCCAATCAAAGCCCAAAGTAATGGTCGGCGACGTTAACGGCTTAGGTAAAAAACAGAAAATCAGTTCTCTTGAAAGCATGGTGGCACTTGAAGCACGAACCAAGCTCCTTAACCCCAAGTGGTATGAATCCATGCTTGAACACGGTTACGAAGGCGTACGGGAAATCGAGTCACACCTCAGCAATACCTATGGTTGGAGTGCAACAGCATCTGCGGTGAAAGACTGGACGTATACACAGTTCAACGAAACCTATCTGCAGGACAAAAAAATGCTGGAAAAACTCAAAAGCCTCAATCCTCACGCAACCATGTCGATGACGAGGCGCCTTCTCGAAGCCGGATCGAGGGGATTTTGGCAAGCAGACAGTCAGACCATAGAAGAATTGCGGGAACTGTACTCCGAACTGGAGAGTCACATGGAAGGAGTACAAAGCGGCTCGTAGAACCATACCAGAAAAAAAACAGCAATCATTACATCAATTATTACACTATACAGCATGAACAGCACATCATCATTCAATGCTGAAGAGCACCAGAAAATGCTCCGTTCCTATTTCAACGGCAACGGATTCAATCGCTGGTCATCGATTTACGGAAACGAAAAACTCTCAACCGTCCGCACTACGGTCCGACAAGGCCATGCCGTTATGATGGACAGAGCTTTTGAATGGCTTCAGCAGCTCAATCTGCCCGCCAACTCGACAGTCCTCGACGCAGGATGCGGTACAGGTCTTTTCAGCATTCGCCTTGCCGGCAACGGCTATGGTGTCAAGGCTGTCGATATTGCAGCCCAGATGGTCAACAAGTCTCGTGAAGAAGCTGTTTCAAGAGGAGTTGAGAAAAAAATAGATTTCGAGGTAAACACTATCGAATCGGTTAAAGGCACCTATGATGCGGTGGTTTGTTTCGATGTTCTCATTCATTATCCTGCAGAAGGATTCATAGAGGCATTTACAAACCTTGCCAGCCTCACCAAAGGCCCGATCATTTTCACCTATGCCCCGTATAACAGAATTCTGGCATTCCAGCACTGGTTAGGAGGTTTTTTTCCGAAGAAAGAGCGTCGAACGACAATTCAGATGATCACTGATGAAAATATGAAGAAAGCCATGGAACAAACCGGAATGGTTGTAAAGAACAGAGAAAAAATAAGTTTCGGGTTTTATCACACCATGCTCATGTACGCCGAAAGGAAGTAATATCGAGACCTTTCATGTTAATTTTGAGAAATTAATTGTAAATTAGCAGTTCGATATATTTTCAGAACCTATAAGGATAGTTACTATTTCAAACTTTTTTCAGACAAAAGCTCGGCAGGGAATCCTGAAAAAAACAGAAATATTGGAACCCTACAGCTTATAACAACACTTATCAGGAGGGTGGATACCGATGAAAATTTTGATGGTTCAGCCAAATTATCACTCTGGAGGAGCCGAAATCGCCGGAAACTGGACACCAAGCTGGGTAGCTTACATCGGCGGTGCACTGAAAAAAGCAGGCTATACGCAAATTCGTTTTGTCGATGCCATGGCCGAAGATCTTCCGGACGAAACTATTGAGGAAATCATCCGGAAAAACAAACCGGACGTGGTCATGACAACCAATATCACGCCCTCTATTTTCAAAGCACAGGATATCATGAAGATCGCCAAAAAGGTCAACCCGAAGATCAAAACGATCATGGGCGGCATTCACTCGACCTTCATGTACCCGCAGGTTCTGACCGAAGCTCCCGAAACCGATTATGTTATCCGTGGAGAAGGAGAAGAAGTTGCCGTCAACATCGTCAATGCCATCAATGCCGGCAACGACCTGAAAGAACGAGAAAACATTACCGGTATCGCCTATATCAATGACGAAGGCGAAGTTCATGCCACTCCTGCTCATCCAGTTATCGAGGATCTCGACGACCTGACACCGGATTGGAGTCTCTATGACTGGGACCAATATATCTATACACCGCTCAATTGCCGTCTTGCGGTTCCGAATTTTGCCCGAGGATGTCCGTTTACCTGTACTTTTTGTTCACAGTGGCAGTTCTGGAGACGGTATCGAGCGAGAAGTCCGAAACACTTTGTCGATGAAATCGAGATTCTCGTCAAAAAATATAATGTCGGATTTTTTATTCTTGCCGATGAAGAACCGACAATCAACAAACAGAAATTCGTCTCTCTCTGCCAGGAACTCATCGATAGAAAACTCGATGTAACCTGGGGAATCAACACCAGGGTGACCGATATCATGCGTGATGAAGACCTGCTGCCATTCTACCGCAAGGCCGGTCTGGTCCATGTTTCACTCGGCACGGAAGCGGCCAGCCAGATGAATCTGAACCGTTTCCGCAAAGAAACAACCATCGAAGAAAACAAATACGCCATCAAACTGTTGCAGAAAAACGGAATCGTTGCAGAAGCTCAGTTCGTTATGGGACTCGAACACGAAACACCGCAAACCATCGAGGAAACCTATCAGCTTTGCAAGGACTGGGATCCGGATATGGCCAACTGGACAATATACACGCCGTGGCCGTTCTCCGACCTCTTCAAAGAGCTTGGCGACAGGGTTGAAGTCCGGGATTATTCGCGTTACAACTTCGTTTCTCCGATCATCAAACCGGACAACATGGAACGTGAAGATGTTCTCAAGGGAGTATTGAAGTCATATGGACGGTTCTATGCCCGCAAGACGTTCTTCAGCTACCCCTGGATCAAAGATTCATATGTTCGTAAGTACATGCTCGGCTGTCTCAAAGCCTTCGCTCAGACAACCCTCACAAAAAGGTTCTACGATATCGACCGGGTCAAGACAAAGAACCGCAAGATAGAGATCGATCTCGGTTTCGATAAATCAAGAATCCTCACTCAGGAAGAGGTGAAAAACCTGAAGGAAAAAAGGCCGGAAATGGTTGCCGATATGAGCTTCGGCTTGAAAGAAGCCGGTTATCAGCGTGAACATGACGAACACGACTGGGATGAGTTCGATGAAAGCACCATCAAAGACCGCAGTTCATCAACCGTTCGTAACTGTTGATCCAAAACAACTATTCGACAGGGACAGCATAACACACCTCTTCATGTCATCCTCGGGCTTGACCCGGGGATCCATCTTTTCCTGAAGGCCTCTATGGATGCCGCATCAAGTGCGACATGACAACAACAAGAAACCCTCCAGTCCGGAGGGTTTCTTGTTTACCGTTTTCATATTTCACTTCACATCGATTTCCTTTTTCACCGTCTCTGCCGGCTCTTTCTTCGGAAGAACGATATGAAGAACGCCGTTGTCGTAGCTCGCCTCGATATTGTCGGAATCGACGTTCTCTCCCACGGTGAAGCTCCTGCTCATGCTGCCGTAGGAACGCTCTATCCTATGATAGTCTTTCTTTTTCTCTTCTTCCTCATGCGTTCTTTCTGCATTGATGGTAAGAATATCTTCATCCATGCTGATCTTGACATCTTCCTTCTTTACCCCCGGCATATCAGCATCGATGTAAATAGTTTTTTCATCTTCACTTACATCGACCCTGAAAGATGGAGCCATGGACGAAAAAAGAGGTGTCATCGTTTCGCTGAAAACATTTTCAAACATTTTCAGCGGATCTCGACCGTACAGTTTAATTGCCATGATAGCCCTCCATTAGAGTATTTTTAACAATAATCCCAATGTTCACATAAAAGGCAAAATCATTTCCTGAGCACGCAAACTACATTAACGGAAAAGGATAAAGAAAAATTCCAGCGTCATTCAAGCGATATTATATACTCTTCTTTTTTCTACTTTTCTTTTTACCATCGTCCAAAGGAGTACCGATTCCGAAAAGATCGGCAATATTGGCAGAAGGATCGATAACGGGCTGAATCTGTGCTGCTGCGCAGGTCATGACAGTCGTCACCCCGGGACCATGACCTGCAACGAGGCAGTCGCTGTGGACTACGACACCGATAGAAACCGCCCCCTGGCGGTATGCTCTGCCATAACGGTTATCGTGATCGAGAAGCGCGACAAAATCCCCAAACCGGATTTTGTCGAGCCCGTACTTACCGACAGTTTCCTCATCGCTCGTCATGATATCGTAGTCACCTTTTGCAACATGGGAAGCACCTACTCCGGACCCCATGCATGCCGCGGGAACAACCGTGGTAACCGGAACCTGAAGGACACCATCTCCTGCTGCTCTGATCTTCATTTTTTTCAGCAATCCCGGATCGAGATTGAAAGGAACAATGTCGGGATAATCGAGGAGTTTCAGTCCCTGACCTTTAGCGTGAATCACGATGGTATCACTGTAGATGAGCTCCTGTTTGACATCTTTTGGAAAATCAACCATCACATGCTCGGAGCCGCCATGATGACCGAGAACAACCCCATTCTCCCCCTTTGCATCACCTGAGACAATCGTTGCCGTATTGCCGACACATGAGTAAATCTGTAATGCATTGTTCGGGTGATCAAACGGTTTATGCGTATCTGCAGTACAACTCACACCGGGTTCGACATGATCTCCCGCCCAACCAAAAGCACTGTCCCCAACTTGCACATTCAGGGTTATCCCACCTATGGAAGGAAGAAGAAAAGGTACACCGTGATGATCGATGCTCCAGCTACCTCTTGTTTTTGGCGGTCCCGGCTGACACTGCAGTAAAAATTCCACAAGATCTTTTTCATTTGTTTTCAGCATAATGCACTTCTTTAACGTCAACATTCAAAAAGTAAACAGTCAAAAATCTGATCCTCGAGGCAATCCGGCCTTCTGGATATCCCATTGGAGAGATCGCTCGCCAGTGAGGATCATATCATATTAAAAATACCGTTGACACATGCAAAGATCATACCGCTACATCTCAATCGATTTGCTCATTTTCCATTTCCACTCACCCCACTTTCGGCCAGAACAACAAAAGCGCCATCCCACCGGCAAGAGAAATCCCGAAAAGCAATGCAATACGAAAAAAAAGTCGGCGATTTCCCAGAACCGCGACTGCAGCGGCCTTGAACAGAATATTGGACATTGCACCAAGCATCATCATCCTCCACCCTGTGTCTATACCAACTTTTTCAGCCTCGATCAATCTCGCGGTTGAAAGAGTTATGGCATCCATATCCGTAAGCCCGGAAAGAGCCGCGACAATATACAGTCCCTGATCGCCGAAAAACTCTTTTGCAGCAGCTACAGCAACAAGTACGAACGCATACAATGCACCGAAGGCAACGGCAGCCCCAAGGTCGGACGGGTCTTCAGCTTCCGGCAGCGTCTCATCGCTCTCTCCGGTAAAAAAATGAGCAGCAAAAGCTATCAGACCCATATACATACACATGACGCCAAACTGCGGCAGCACATATGGCAAAATCCCCGGTGCAACGACAGCAACCTCAAATCCAACCCGCACAAAAACGATTGTCGAAGCAATCATGATTACCATTGCAGCAAGAGACGATGTTCCGGGAATGGTTTTTGAGCGGCGAGCGTAGCTTATGGTGGTTGCAGTACTCGAAATAAGACCGCCGAGGATACCGCCAAGCAGTAAACCCGTTTTCTGGCCGAGAAATTTTGCGACGAGATAGCTGCTGACACTGATACCGACGATGAACACAACCATGAGCCAGATATGCGAAGGATTCAACACACCAAACGGCCCGAGATTTTTATCCGGTAATACAGGCAGCACAACCATGGCAATAAGCACAAGTCTGAAAATAGCCTGAATGTCCGATTTGCCTATGCGCTTGACAAAACCATGCAACGGCTGTTTCCACTGAAGCAATACCGCGATACCTCCGCCTATCGCTATTGCAGGTACGGTCATACCCATTGCAAGCATCGCACCGACGGCGAACATCAACAGTGCAGCCATACCGGTTGTAGGACCGGCATGAGGATGCTCGGATGAAGGAAGATTGATGTTCATCATGATTTTCATGACGACCATCATCGCACCGACAGCAAGAATTCCCCCAACGAGAATACCCCCACCGTACTGTTCCGCAAGAATTGCGCAGACAGTGCCAAACACGGAAATCATGGGATAGGTACGAATTCCCGCACCCTCGGCTTTTGACCACTCCCGCTGAAGGCCCACGAGCAGTCCCAATCCTAACGAAATGCCGAGTATTTGCCAGACCTCGAGTTCCATGACGATATCATCGATTGCTTACGGAGTAGCAAACATACCTCTCCCGACCATCCTGAAAAGAGACAGTCTTTTTTCAATGTACTCACATTACGTTTGACTTAAAAAGTCACTAAACGCCGCCACTCATCACATTTTTTCCTAAAATGAGTGCTTACCTCCCTGTTTTTTTTGTGAAATGCCCATTTTCCTTTTAAATTTGAAAAACCTACCACGAAGATATGCAGTACAGAATCATCCTGTCATATACAAGGCTGTATCAGTCGATTTATAGGCGAAAGAATAGATGAGCTATGAACTTGCGTGCATACTCAGTGAATGAACAAATAACAAAAGGTCGACTATGGTGAATGCAAAAAAACCGCTGAAAGAAAACCGGACATGGCTATTGAAAGTACTTGTAGCTGTGGCAGTTATTGCAGTAATCGGAATCTCAGGCGTATTGGTCTCAACGTCTCCGTTCTTACACAACTACGATGATGAACTTGGCGCAACGACAGAATTGGAAAATGTCGAAATAGAAGAAGAATCGATATTATCCAATATCATCTCCGAAGAAACGATTCAAAAAGGAGAGTCGCTCTACAGCATCCTTACCGGAGAAGGACTTTCACCCAGGGAAATACATGAAATCACGACACAGCTTAAAGGGAACTTCTCGATCAGAAATTTTCGTCCCGGCAAGTCCTACCTTATCGAAAAAGATCCTTCAGGCTGTTTTCTTTGCTTTACCTATCAACAATCTCCATCGAATGTTCTGCATGTTCAAAGAGAACCTGAAGCGGAAACCTTCAATATCTGGCAGGAAACATTTGAATACCAAAACCGTGTCTCCGCACTGACAGGAACCATATCCTCAAATCTTGCCGCGGAACTCCAGCAGCACAAACGTTATGGCTTGATCACCCAGCTCCAAAAACTTTTTGCTTACAAGATAAATTTCAAGCGGGACATACAACCGGGAACAGCTTATAATATATTGTTTGAAGAGCAGTGGCTCGGAGATGAATTTGTCGGCATCGGCAAAATTCTGGCTGCAGAAATATTTATCGACAACCAGCCGTCAACAGCGTATCGGTTTACCGATTCAAAAGGGAACACCGGTTATTATGACGAGAAAGGTCAGTCCGTTATCAGTTCATTCTTTATCAACCCGTGCAGCTATTCGAGAGTTTCGAGCCGTTTCGGTTACAGAACACATCCTATCCTGAGAAAACGTCATTTCCATGGCGGCGTAGACTTCGCAGCACCAAGAGGTACACCGGTTTATGCCGTTGCCAATGGTAAAATTGTTTTTCGCGGAAGGAAAGGTGCTGCCGGCAACATGGTAACCATAGCACACGCGAACGGTTATCATACCAAGTACCTTCACCTGAGCCGTTTCAGCGCCAATGCGAGAAGCGGAAGTCGAGTAACACAAGGACAGGTTATCGGTTATGTAGGCTCCACAGGTCGATCAACCGGTCCACACCTTGATTTCAGGGTTGTTCACCATGGAAAGCTTCTCAATCCTCTTGTCGCACTCAAATCGGCTTGCAAAACAAAAGGCCTGCCAAAAGCAGAAATGGACAATTTTCTCGCCCAGGTATCCGTTTTCCACATGCAGCTTGAAAATCGCGACATGCTTGTTGCCGAGCTTTCAAAACCCTCTACAGACAATGCATCTACACTGAACTGACCGTTCAACCCCTTACTAAAAGCTATGCACTCCATTCTCCTTATGTCATATGCCGCACTCGATGCGGCATCTCATCCCCCCAAAGTCATGCCGCACTCGATGCGGCATCCATGAGGGCTTTCAGAATATAAGATGGATCCCCGGGTCAAGCCCGAGGATGACATGAAAAGAGGGAAGCAAGCCCGGAGTCGACAACCATGAGGTGAAACCGAACCACTGACGATCACTTGTTTTTTCATTTTTCTTCCCCACTCGCAACCTTTCACATCTCCGGTTCGTTGTCTTTGTAATCAAGGACAACCACGAAAGAGATTTGAACCATGGTCATCTATAGAACTCTCCTGCACCTGCTTTTTTCTTTCTGTTTCCTGACAGCTTGTGCAGCAAAGCCACCAGAAACAGCTCCGGCATCGAAAGACTTCAGGATCGTGACCGTACTCGACAACCTTGATTTTCCATGGTCTCTCGCCTTTCTTCCTGATGGCGATATTCTGATCACCGAAAGAAGCGGTAACATGTTGCGGTACGAAGTAGACGGTGAACTTCATCCTATAACCGGTCTTCCCGATATCCACCCGACCGGACAGGGAGGCCTGCTCGACGTCATCCTCGATCCTGATTTCACTGCAAACCGAACCCTCTACTTCTCTTTTGTCGCAGAAGGTGATGGGGGCTACGGAACGGAAGTTGCCCGCGCCGTTCTCGACCGGTCATCATTGAAAAACGTACAGGTTATTTTCCGGGCCATACCAAAAACATCTTCCAGTATACATTTCGGTTCTCGCCTTCTTTTCGCCCCGGACGAAACGCTCATTATCTCCCTTGGAGAAAAAGGCCGAATGCACGAGGCTCAGAACACATCGAACCACCTCGGCTCGATTATCCGTATCAATCCCGATGGCACTCTTCCGCATGACAACCCATATATCGACCGTAATGACTATCAACCCGAGCTCTACACCTACGGAAACCGAAACGTGCAGGGAATCGCTCTTCATCCGGAAACAGGAAACATCTGGTTCCATGAACATGGTCCTAAAGGCGGCGATGAACTCAACATACTCAAATCAGGAGCAAATTACGGATGGCCTGCCATAACGTATGGAGTGGATTACAGTGGAGCTATCATTTCCGAGAAGACAGCACTCCCAGGGATGGAACAACCCTCGGCTTACTGGATCCCCTCTATAGCCCCTTCGGGTATGACCATATATGACGGTAATGCTTTTCCGGATTGGAAAGGCAATATCTTTATCGGAGCACTGGTACAACGGCACCTCAGAAGGGTTATACTGCAAGGAGAACAAATCATCGATCAGGAAATCCTGTTGAAGGATTTGAAAGAACGGATCCGGGATGTCCGGACAGGACCTGACGGCTACCTGTATCTGTTAACGGACAGTAGGAACGGCAAACTGCTTCGTCTTGAACCGCATTCTACCCAGTAACTGCAAAAAACAACTCTCCCGAAAACCTCCCCAACGGTCCGATACATTTGAAAGTACCGGCCATTCATTCTTCATCCACCTTTTTTCGCAACCGCTTTATCCGGCTCCTCCTTGCCTTTCCTTCGAGCCGATTTTCCTTTGAAGAGGAGGTTGGACGGGTCGCTCTTCTCACTTTTCGGGTTTTCATCACGCCCTGAACAATCGCTTTCAGGCGGTCAAGAGCATCCTGACGGTTTTTGTCCTGCGAACGATACTGTTGGGCCTTGATAACAATCACTCCATCCTTTGTGATCCGCTTGTCATGAAGGGCGAGAAGCCTTTTCTTGCAAATGTCCGGTAAAGAAGACGCACGAATATCGAAACGCAATTGAATTGCCGTGGCAACCTTGTTGACATTTTGCCCTCCCGGACCTCGAGACCGCAGAGCCCGGATATCTATATCCGAATCTTCAATCGTTATGGTATTTGTCACTCTCATCGTTGCGGCATAGCTTCCGAAATCCTTTCAACCGGAAAAAAGACGTTTTCCCGGCAGGTCGCTCCAGCTTGTAAAAAGTATACTATCGACCCCGATACTTTTGCAGGAAAAACAGTTGTCAGGCTTATCGTCGATCAAAAGAAAATCATCAGGTTCGATACCGGACGATTCCATAACATGAACAAAGGCTTCTGGAGAGCTTTTCAGAAAACCGTGCTCAAAGGAAAGGTAGAAGCGATCCATCGCCCTCAATACAGGAAACCTGTTCAAAAGAGCGGCAAAATGTAAAGGATCGGTATCACTCATAACCCATACACGATGATTCCGCTTCAACCGGGCAATCCCTTCTCGGGCACCTTCTTTAAGCGAAAAAATGTTTTGCCAAGCTTTTTTGACTTCCTGTATAGAGATAGTCCGGACAAGCGGATCATGAGCTATGTTTTGAAGAAAAGTGGTGATCGAAACATCTCCACTATCGAACCTGCCTTTGAAATCGCCAACACAGAACTTCTCAAAAACAGCTTTTTCGTCACCGGACCTCGCTGCAACCGTTGTACAGAATGCACCGAAATCAACATCAACAATGACATTACCTATATCGAGCAGTATGACCCTGTTTGGGCTGACAAACATTTTTCAAAGTTCTTGTAATAATTTTGGGTATACTTAAAAAACTGTTTTACTACATCAACCCTTATTCTTTCATCCTGAAATACCGCCAACCATGAACATTGAAAACCTGCTTAACCTGGGCGCATCGGTTATCCAGGGTAACGATGACGAAACGACAACGTCTCTCGACACGGCTCGGCTTTCATCGGCTCTCGGCAATCTTTTCAAAGGAAACGAAGGGAAACTTGATTTTGGCACACTGCTTGGAAAAATGAAGGAATCCGAGCTAGGTGACGTTGCCGCGTCATGGCTCGGGAACGGCGCAAACGAGTCGGTCTCAGGCGAAACCATCAAAAACCTGATCGGTCCCGATAAAATAGCCGACTTCGCATCCACACTCGGCCTGAGCGAAAAGAGCGCTGAAGACGCTCTTGCCGATGCCTTGCCGGAAATGATCGACAAGGCCAGCCCCGACGGTTCTCTGATGGAAAACATCATCGACAAGGCCGGCGGCCTGGGCGGACTGCTTGGTTTCGCAAGAAAACTCTTTTCGTAAAGGCAGTGAACGCCGTACTACTTTACCGCCCATAGCTTGATCTTGCGATCGTCGCTACCGCTGACAATTATTTTACCGTCAGGCGAAATATCCACGGACTGCACCTCGAGCACGTGGCCCCGATACGTATGCAGCGGTTTTCCTGTCTCCACTTCCCAGAGACGAACGGATTCGTCATTTGCAACACTGGCTGCTTTTTTACCATCAGGGCTGAAACAAACACCGCGAACGCCATCCTCATGGCCTTCCATGATATGCTTTATTTCCCCGGAACCGGCATCGAGTATCTTGACAGCCGCATCACGGCCACAGAGGATAACAAGCGAGTCGTCAGGGCTGAAGCTGACTGAATGAGAAAGCCGATCCTTTGTATTGTAACTGGCCGTATTCTTGCCGCTTTCGATATCCCATATCCGGACCACCGGTTCTTCACCGCAACTGACCAGTTTCTTTCCGTCATGGCTGAAAGCCACACACTCGATATAGGATGTATGACCGGTAAGGGTTTTCAGCTCGTTGCCAGACTCGACATCCCAGAGTTTGAGCGTCGTATCACGTGAACAGCTTGCAAGCGTCCTGCCGTCAGGGCTGAAAGCAATCATGCGCACCTCTGTGTCGTGACCTTTGCAGACATGGAGGCATTTGCCTGTTTCAACATCCCAGATTCTCACCGTACTGTCGATGCTACCGCTTGCAACCTTGTCTCCATCAGGACTGTAATCGACACACTTGACCCAGGTTGTATGACCCGACATCGTATGCAATACCTGACCTGTTTCTACATCCCAGAGCATGACTTTTTCATCGAAACTGCCGCTCACCAGTTTTTTACCATCCGGACTGAACCGGACACCGAGCACCCTGTCTTCATGGCCTTCAAGAGTCTTGATCAGGGCTTCGTCCTCCCTGACCTGGGGGCGTTTGAGTTCCTCTTCCTTTTTTCCGAACAATTTTGATAAAAAACCCATGACACTGTTGAGGTTTAACGTAATTGAGCAAAAACTATTTCAGCTGTAAAACATACGCTGTAAAAATAAAAAAAAAGACGGATTGTTTGAGGGATCTTGCCTATTCAGGAAGATTTTTGGCTCCGAACACACACTCGATGCATCAGTGAACGCTCAAATTCGATCGAGTCATTGCATCCCAGAAAATCACATACGTTTCGAGAATGATTTTTGCTTTTCAGCCTCCCACTCTTCACCGAGTGGAGAAAAAACGTCATGCAGTGATGCCGTTCGTGCTATTTCTTTCAGTTTCCTTCTCGCTTCCTGCTGCTCGCCTTCCGGAGGAACAAGACGCGCAATCACCTTTCCCATCGAGGTAATCTCAAGGGTTTCACCGCGCTCGACACGCCGCATTACGTTTTTGAGATTGGCCAGCAGTTCACTTACTGCAATGGTTTCCATAGTTGTTCCTTTTCCTTTCTGGGTTATCGCCTTACTTGTACAACTAAACCGCACGAAAAAGCTATCCCCTCTTTCCGGAAAAATTGTACCGCCTCCCTTTCCATTGTGATCCGTTACCAAATTTAACGAGATAAAATGAGTTGACGGCTATACCGAGTAATACGACCTGTGAGAATACATGCAGCAAAGCTCCCGTTATGGGCTGGCGGAACCTGCCAGCGATCAACAGCCTGCATAAAAGGGCTATACATACCTGCAAGAGAGGAAACCAGAAATACACAATTGAAAAATCAGCGGCCACCGCTGATGCGGCAACGAAGCCGTAAGGCACGATGTAGACCAAAGCCGTAACCAGCATAAGAAAGAACAGCCCGAAGGAATGATAGCCCAGCCCGGCAAAAAGGTTTTTCGAAAATCCCTGCCATACCTCGTCAAAAGTCCTGTACATCCGGCAGCTCACGGTTTCCATTCCATTGTAGCTCACTACTTTTCCGCCCTGTCTCTTTACAGCTTTGCAAAGCCAGACATCTTCGACAAGATCGGTACACACCGCAGCATGACCTCCAATGCATTTATACATGTCGCGTCTGAACATCAGAAACTGGCCGTTCGCAAAACACAGTGAAGGAGCCTGTGTCGCCGGAACAAGTTTCAGCGGAAGGTAGCAGAGCAGAATGAAATAAATCAAAGGAACGACCAGCTTTTCCCAAAAGGACCTCATTTCCTGACGCGGTGTCATGGACAGAAGATCGGCGTCGCTCTCCTCTATGGCTGCAACTGACCGGGAAATACTATCAGGGGAATGACAGGTGTCGGCATCGGTAAAGAGTAAAAGCTCTCCCTTGGCCACTTTTCCCAGTTGGTCGCATGCCCATGCCTTTCCGTGCCAGCCCGATGGCAACGGTTTACCCGCCATAATCCGAAGCCGAGTCCCACCGTCCGAACACAGCAACATGTCAAGAATCTCTCCGGTACGGTCGGCTGAACCGTCATCGAGAACAATCAGTTCGTAATTTTCATACTCCTGATGCAGGAGAGAGGTAATACAGCGCTTTATGTTGTTTTCTTCATTGCGTGCAGGCACAAGGACGGAAACAAGCGGCGAACCGGTCTCCGGTTTGTGCTTTGGAAGGAAGGGCAGTTCCCTCATGTTCCAGAGCAGAATACCGAGAAAGGCAAGAAGACAGAAGGTGATTATGAGCTGATAGACAAGCATCGGGTCGAGTAGTGACAAGTGGGCACCTCTCTTTATTTGTTCCGCGATTCAATTACTTTGTCGAGCGGTGACGGAAATCCTCATGAGACTGTCTCAAAAGCACTGCTTCCATGGCTCGGTCACCATACATAGGTTTCCGGCAGAGAGTCATGCCGCCCCGTCAAACAGGTGTTCAGACTTCACAGGGATACGACACCCATACTGACTTTCTTTGAAAGATGGATCCCCGGTTCAAACCCGAGGATGACTACATAAAAAACTCATTACAGGACTGATGAGTACAGTTTCACTCCTGGTTCTGTGCTCCGTTCGCCTTGCACGCGAATCGTTCGTGTTCGTAACAATAACAATACAATGAGCAGCCCTGGTGACGAGTAAAGCTTTTACGATCTGAAACACTCTACAATATAACGTCCTAATGAGTTATTATGTATGCATCGTATTCCTTCAATGAAACGAGATGGCGTTGTTTTAACCTCTGTCGATGTATACAGAGTGATCGCTGAAGGGTAAACCAAGACGAAAACGCAGGACTTCTGCCCGAAAAAACTCGCCTGAATTGAGCAATAACCGACCATACAGAATCTGCGTTGTTGCAGGAAGCTTGCGGTAATTCACTACAGCTGTGTTCTCTGTACCTTACAGCCCGGTATGCCGGGCTATTGCCCTGTTCAGGAATTAGTCGATCAGCTTGCTTATATTATACTCGAAAACACCTTCGGCACCCGCTCTTTTCAGTTCGGGAATAACGGAACGAACTATCTTTTCCTCTACAATAACTTCAAGTGCAACCCATTCCCCATCGGCAAGATAAGCGATTGTCGGTTGGCGAAGGGCAGGAATGATGCCGATAATGCTATCCAGAGATGCCTTGGGTGCATTCATTTTGAGCCCGACTTTTCCCTGAGCATTGATGGCACCCTGTAAAAGCATGGCCATGTTCTCTATTTTTTCCCGTTTCCATGGATCGTTCCACGAATTTTTGTTGGCAATGAGCTTTGTGTTCGACTCAAGCAGAACATCAACGATACGAAGCTTGTTGGCACGGAGAGAACTACCTGTTTCGGTAACCTCGACAATCGCGTCGGCAAGCTCGGGTGGTTTTACCTCCGTTGCACCCCAGCTGAATTCCACATGGGCGCTGACCCCATGCTTTTTGAGATATTTTTTTGCAATGTTGACAACTTCGGTAGCGATCTGTTTCCCTTCGAGGTCCTTTACCGACCGGATCGGTGAACTCTCAGGAACAGCGAGAACCCATCGAACAGGTCTCATGGAAGCTTTGGAATAAACCAGATCCGATACTTCGACAACGTCGGCGTCGGTCTCGATGATCCAATCTTTTCCTGTAAGTCCGACATCAAATGCCCCAAGCTCGACATAGTGTGCCATCTCTTGAGCACGAATAAGTATAGCCTCCAGTTCATCGTCATCTATAGATGGAAAATATGAACGGCTCTTGACAGAAAAATGAAACCCTGCTTTTGCAAACAAATCCAGCGTCGAGTCCTGCAAACTCCCTTTCGGCAAACCCAGTTTCAAAATGTTTTCAGTTACACTCATTGTCATGATTATATTGTTGTTTAATAGGAATCTCTCTACAGCTGGTGCAAGGTAAAAACCCCTTCTTCACAGACACCATAAGGATACTCTCCGTTGATCCATGTCCCGAGATTGATATACTGACTGCGGTTGTTGGATAATTGCTTCTGACCCCGCACATGGCTGTGACCGCACACAAAATAGTCAAAATCTTTTTTCCCGGCCATAGCGTCAGCATACTGGAATAAAAAATCAGCCTCCCCATGCATGCCCGGTCTGCCATGCTTGCGGCTCAAACGTGAAAACTTCCTCATTATGGCGATTGCAAGATCCGGTTGCATGTTTGAGAGCAAAAACAGATTGAACCGGTTACGAACAAGCTTGACAAAAAGCCGATACCCGATATCGTTTTGATCCAGACCGTCACCATGAGCGATAATAAACTTTTTTCCGCTGATGAGAGTCTCCCGAATACCGTACCATGTTTGCACACCCAGCGATTTGTTGAAATAATCTCCGAGATAGAAATCATGATTACCTGCGTGATAATGCACCTCGACACCCTCTCGAACGAGCCTCTTGAGCAAGCAAAGAAAACCATCGAAATATTTTGGGATAACATGTCGAAACTCCATCCAGTAATCAAGAATATCACCGACCAGGAAAAGAGCCTTCCCGTCTTTTCGAACTATTTCAGCAAGATATTCGAAACGCTCCATTTTGCGACTCTCTTGCTGATCGGGCTGAAGCCCGAAGTGAATATCACTGACAAAGAAACTTTTCGACATGCGGGTGCGAGTTTCGTCACTCCGTTCAAAGAAGGTAGGTAAGTCCTATCACTGCCAATGGAATAAGAATATTGTCAACCTCTTTCGGACTCAGTCCCTCGAGAATGGTTGCCGCAAGCGCAATGATGAGGATAGTTGAAAGATTGAATGCTTCCGGTACGATCAGCCAGACGAAAAACATCCCGGCCAGAGCACTCCCTGCAAAAAAAGCGAGACTTCCCTCTACGGTTTTTTCGCAGAATGCCTTGTACTTCATTTTTCCGAGCTTCATGCCGACAATAGGCGCAAGCCCGTCCCCCCAACCGAGAATAGCCATAGCAAGAATACCGGGCACCTGTTTGTAGTAAACGGTGCCACAGATAATACCGACTATCGCAAAATACAGTGTTCCTTTCAACAGTTCACGCCGGTCACCGGTTCGAGTCATGGTTTTGATGGCCTGATCATCTTCTGCAGCAAAAAACCCCTTCTGCAAAAAAAGCATTCCCCAGATAACAAAGAGGGAAACGTTCAGATACTGTGTCCAGTGGCCATCTTGAAACAAAGGCAAAAAAACGATTACCGATCCTGCACAGATATGAGTGATCTTACGGCTTATATCCCTCGATAGCTTATGATTCGTCACCAGGTAATCTAAAAGGGGGGGTACGCTGAAAACATACACGAGGGAAAGAGCGGCCACCAGAGTGTTATGCCAAACAACCGGAAGGGAAAAAAAAGTCATTTGTACAGTACCCATTACAGCTGATTTTTTTGTTTACGGCAAAACAACGACACAACCCTTACATATATTTCATACCGATAGCACCAGCAGCAAAAAGGTTGTTGGATAAAAACAACACATTGTTCGCCACCTGAAATCTCAGATATGCTTTATGTTCGGAAACATCACTTTGTCCTATCGTATTGCCAAACACATCATCAACGGCACTTTCCATAAATCCCACCCCGCTTTTGGGATCGATAAAAAGTTTTACCTGAAGGTAAATATTCATGGCAAGCCCTCCGAGCATTAAAACGACCAGGTAATAAAATCCCCATTGGTACTCGAGCCAGGCGAAAACAAGAAACACCACATCGATAATAATAAACGACACCAGAAACGTACCTCGGGTGCCGATCATCACCGTCAATGATTTCAAACCGCCTTCCTTGTCTCCTTTGACAGACTTGAAGTCATTGAGAATAATCAGCGCGACAGCCATGAAAAAGTTGAGTCCTGCCAGCCAGTATACTTCCGGACGAATGTCACTGAACAGTGCGTTTGCCGAAAAAAACGTAATAAAGCTGTATGAAAAACCCACCGCCGGTGCAGAGGTGAGAATGTTCTTCTTCAGCTTGAGTGGAGGAGCCGAGTAGATATAGGCAACAAACAAGCCTGCCGTGATCGAAGAAACGATAATCAACCCTCTGGTACCGCCTATATGCAGCCAAAGAGCGATACCGATTGCAAGAGCCAGAACAGCAACGACAACACTGTTCCATGCAGCCTCCTTCTTGGTCAGACGACCCGAAGGAATAGGCCTTGTAGGCTCGTTGACCTTGTCGAGTTCAAGGTCGTAATAATCGTTTATGGTCTGGCTGAACCCTGTGCCCAAAGGACCAAACATCAAAAAAATCCCGAGAAGCAATAAATAATCATGCAACGTGGGCTGCATAGCCCCTGACGCCATGACACCTCCAGCCAATGGCGGAAACACACTGATCCAGGTCACCGGATCGAGTATTTCAAGGTGAGCTCTTACCTTGTCCGTAAAACTTAAACGTTTTTTAGCGATAACTGACATGAGACCTCTTTAATACGTTCTCTATTTTATACATGAAAGCAAAAGGCATGGCCCTCTGGAGCACCTCGCGCCATCTTTCCACGGTGCCCCCCCCCCCTTGCCAAGGGAAGGAATTTATAAATCCTGTACCATTTAAAAAACCCATAATGTATTGCAACGGAAAACCAAAAGTACTTTTTCAAAAAACAACTTTCAGATAATCAGTTCATATACTGTAGTCCAATTGCACCAGCAGCGATAAGGTTATTGAACAGGAATAAAATATTGTTTGCAACCTGAAACTGTAAGAAGGCCTTGTGCTCGACAACCTCACTCTGACCGATCGCGTTGCCGAACCCGTCCTCGACAACGGTATTCGCTATGGAAAGACCGCTCGCCGGATCTCTATAGAGTCTTACCTGCAGTATGATGTTCAGTAAGAGCCCTCCCAACATCAGCAGAACCAGCGGGTAAAGACCCCATCGAAACTCGAGCCACGCAAAAACGAGAAAAACAAGATCGATAATAATGAAAGACACAAGAAATGTGCCCTTCGAACCTATCATGACGGTCAACGACTTCAATCCACCTTTCCTGTCTCCTTCTGCCGACTTGAAATCGTTGAGAATGATCAAAGCCACCGCCATAAAGAAGTTAAGTCCGGCAAGCCAGTAGACTTCAGGGCGAATGTCGCTGAACAGTGCATTAGCGGAAAACCAGGTTATAAAACCATAGTAAAATCCAACAGCTGGAGCTGATGTAAGAATGTTCTTCTTTAGCTTGAACGGTGGTGCAGAATAAATATATCCTATGATCAAACCGGCCACGATGGAACCAAGAATGATCATCCCCCGGGTACCTCCAATATAGAGTCCGAGAAAAATGCCTATCCCGAGAGCCAGGAGAAAAACCACAACACTGTTCCAGACTGCTTCATTTTCCGTCAATCTTCCCGATGGAACAGGCCGGGTAGGTTCATTCACCCTATCGAGTTCCAGGTCATAATAATCGTTGATAGACTGGCTGAAACCCGTCCCCAAAGGACCGAACATTAAAAAAAGAGCAAGGAGAAGAAGATAATCGTGAAGAGTCGGCTGCATGGCTCCGGAAACCATAACTCCACCCGCAAGATATGGAAAAACACTGATCCAGGTCACCGGATCGAGTATTTCAAGATGTGCCCGGACCTTATCGGTTATACTCAAACGGCGGTTGACGGTAACTGACATTGTACTGCTGAAGTTCGCTCACTGGAGAGCGCTGTGTTGATCGAGATACTCACATGCAAAAAGCTAATTTACAAATAGACTATAACATAAAAAAGCCTATGAAGAACTGACAGGCGTTCCGACGAGAGTCGCCGATGTCGAAGATGCAATACAAACCTGAACCAGGTCTCCCGGCAGGAAGCCATTGCGGTCAAAAACAACAACCCGGTTTGTTCCGGTTCTGCCCATGAGCATTGTTTCGGACCGTTTACTTTCCGATTCGGCAAGTACTTCCACGACGTTCCCGATTTCGGCGCTGTGGAGCTCTCCCGAAATTCTGTTTTGAAGAGCGATTATCTCTTCGAGCCTGCGCTTTTTCACCTTTTCGGGCACATCATCCGGCAAATGCTCGGCTGCATAGGTGCCCGGCCGTACCGAGTAGTAGAACATGTAAGAGAAATCAAAGCGGACCTCTTCCATCATGCGCAACGTTTCGCAATGATCTTCTTCGGTTTCCCCGCAGTATCCGGCAATAAGGTCCGTCGAAATCGTAACCCCGGGAACGGAGTTCCGGATCATCGCTATTTTTTCAAGGTACTCTTCCCTGCTGTGTCCCCTGTTCATCAGTTCGAGCATCCTCGTCGAACCTGACTGCACCGGCAGATGAACCGCATTACAGATATTTTCATGCTCCGCTATGACACGCACCAGAGATTCGGAAATATCTTTCGGATGTGATGTGGTAAACCTCACACGCACACCCTTGGCTGCAATCCCTACTTTTTCCAGCAGTCCGGCAAACCTGTCACCGGTATCGCCGTCATAATAGGAATTGACATTCTGACCGAGAAGCGTTATTTCTTTATACCCCTTCTCAACGAGCCGCTCAACTTCGTCAATCACCGATGTTGTCGATCGGCTTCGCTCTTTTCCTCTGGTAAACGGCACGACACAGAACGCACACATGTTATTGCATCCCCTCATGACGGGAACAAAAGCGCTGATCCTCCCCGTCCGGGACGGCTCGATCCCCTGGTAGGTTTCTTCCGGAATATGTGCAAGATTGGCCCCCCGTATCCCCCGTTCGGCATTTTCTATCAACAGAGGCAATTGACGATAGGTATCCGGGCCGGCAAGAAAGTCGATCCCTTCGGACATACCGAACATTTTTTCCCGGTAATATTGAGGAACACAACCGATGACCCCAACAAGCAGACCGGGCCGCAACCGCCGCTTTCCTTTCAGGTTATCCAGGGTATTCATGATTTTCTCAACCGCATTCTCTCTTACGGCGCAAGTATTGAGTATTACAAGATCCGCACTGTCTTCAACATCCGTCACTACATACCCTTCATCCTGCAATAGTGATGTTATAATTTCCGAATCAGCCTGATTCATCTGACAGCCGAAGGTTCGTATGTGCACTTTTTTTGTCATAGATTTTCACTTACCCACATTCTTTCTTACAGACCATGTTTGGTAGATAGATACAAGGAGCCGTATAATTTTCAAAGGATTAACATATTTCTCGGTAATATATGAACCTGGAAACCTGATAACGATCGTTCTGTCGATGTGCTTGATAGAGTCATAGCCTTTTTCATACACCGGCACCTTCTGACCAACATGGTCTTTGTGGTAGTTCTTGCCGCAGGACTTCTCGCATGGTCAGGTCTTAAAAAGGAGGAACTGCCGGATATCACCTTCGATACCGTAAGGATATCCGTAAACTATCCGGGAGCGTCGGCAGAGGAAGTCGAATATCATGTTACCGATCCCCTCGAGGAAGCGCTTGGTTCGGTTGAGGGAATACAACGCCTCGTCAGTTCAACAGCAACGGCAAGCTGTATCATAACAGCCGAACTCGAACCCGGAAATATCGACACAATCGTGACCGAAATCCGGCAGGAGGTCTTTGCCGTCGACCTTCCGGATGCTATAAGGAACGATCCTCGCATTCGGGTTTTCAAAACATCCCGTAAAGCAATTATCGATGTCGGGCTGATCCTTCATGGTGAACACCTGCTCGATACAGAACAGCGCCGCTGGCTTCAGGCTCGTGCGCTCGATCTCGAAAAAAGGCTCCTCGCGGCTCCCGAAGTCAGTCGAGTTACCCGCTCGGGATACCTCGCCGATGAAATCCATATCAGGGTCAATCCGGCAAAACTCGAAGAGTACAATATCCCCTTCAATACGGTGATGGACGAGATAAACCGAAACAATATCCGCCAGCCTGCAGGAAACATTGAAACCCTGCAGGAACCGAAAGTGACCCTGTACGGCGAACTCCGCACTCCAGAAGCACTTCGGGTTTTAGCCATCCAGGGAGGATTCGAAGGACAGGTTCTCCGTCTCGGTGATATCGCGAAGGTAGCCTATGGACATGAAAAAAACCGGAGTGTCCTCAAAGTCAACGGGCACGAGGGAATCATGCTCAAGGTCGCCAAGAGCTCGGGAGCAGGAATCCTCGAAGCCTTGCGTGCCGTCAACAAAGTGGTCGACGAATTCGAATCGCTTCAACGAGATACATCCGCGCTTCGACTGGTTATACTCGATGACGAAGCCGTCGACCTGAGAAACCGCCTTTCAATTATCGGCATCAACGGTGGAATAGGCTTTGCACTCATCCTCATTATCCTTTTTATTTTCCTCGACTTCCGGTCTGGATTCTGGGTGGCGGCAGGCATACCGTTCAGTTTCTGCTTCACCCTTGCCGGAGCTTTCCTCATAGGCTATTCCATCAACAACATTACGCTTGCAGCCGTTATCATCGTGATGGGTATCGTTGTCGACGATGCTCTCGTCGTTGCAGAAAACATCAAGCGCACCGCCTCATCGGGCCTTCCCCTCTATCGGGCGGCAACCGATGGAACATCGATGGTTTTCTTGCCTGTCATCGCCAGTATTCTAACCACCTGTCTCGCGTTCCTTCCCCTCCTCTTTTTTGAGGGTCGTTTCGGGGCGATGGTAGCATTCATTCCTGCCGTCGTTACGTTGATGCTAACCGGCAGTATGCTCGAAGCGCTGTTCATTCTTCCGGGCCACTTGACTCTTTCCCTCGGAAAAGGAGCGAGTTCGAAACGCGAACACTGGTTTGAAACCTGGGAATCTTTTTATGCCGGGTTACTCGAGAATCTGCTCCCTTTCAGGTGGCCGATTCTTACGCTTTTTCTTCTGGGATTCGCTGCATCGATTCTGCTTGCTGACTCTTTCCTGGCGTTTTCTATGTTTCCCGACGAGGAAACCCGGGAGATCCGACTCAGAGGAGAAAGCCCTTCAGGAAGTACACAGTACGAAACCGCAAAATCCACACAGCCTCTGGAGAACCGTATCGCCAAATCCATCGGAAGAGAAGTGGTAGGCTTCAGAAATGAAATCGCAAAATCCCGCCGCGGATCAGTAGTAGAGGATAATGTTTTCCGAATGAGAATTGAAATCGCACCTAAAGAATCCCGGGGGAAAACCGCTGACCAGCTCATCGAAGGGTGGCGAGAGGCAGCAGAATCCTCCACGACGTTATCAAATCTCAGGTTCAGTAAAACCCGCCACGGCCAGGAGAGCGGAAGCCCGGTAGAAGTGGTCATAAAAGAAAATAATGAATCCACCCGCCGCAAAGCAGCGAATGTACTTGCCGATACGATGCGGAACATTCCGGGATTGATCAACGTCGAACAGGATCAACCGAAATCCTCTCCGGAGTACCGCATTACCCTCGAAAGAGACAAGATCAAGCGCCTGGACATAGACCCCTCCGAAGCCGCCAAAACGCTTCGGGCTGCTCTTGAAGGCACCATACTATACGAGTTCAGCTCCGGCAATGAACCGGTTGGGGTCCGTTTTTCAATTACTCAGCCATCGAAGCGGTCACTTGAATCGCTACTCGAGGTGCCGGTAGAAAACAGGGGGAAATACCTCGTTCCCCTGCGTAGCGTCATCATGGTGGAAAAAATCGAAAAACCCAACTCCATTGTGCGCCGGGATCGGGTACGGTACACCTCGATCTATGCCGACATCGATAGTAAAAGCGGTAAAAATCCGCTCGATATCGCAGAAACACTCGAAGAGGAGATCTTTCCCGGAATAACCTCACGCTATCCGTCAACCACTCTTGAATTCGACGGAGAAATCCTCGACAGTAGGGAATCGAAGAAAGATTTCATCATTTCCGTCTTTTCCGTTCTGGCACTTATTTTTATCGTGCTGGTTCTACTGTTCAACTCTTTGCGAAAAGCCTTGCTTATCATGCTGACAATTCCTTTCGGCCTGACCGGAATCATCGTAGCATTCGTCCTCCATGGGATTGAGTTTTACGGATTTTTCGCTGTCATCGGTACACTTGGTCTCGCAGGAGTCATTGTCAATGACGCAATCATCATGGTCACGAGGCTCGACAGAGAAACAGGAAACAACAACAACAGTAAAAACCTGGAGAATCTGATTTCACAAGCGGCTTCAACCCGTCTACGGGCAGTGCTGTTGACGACACTGACAACTGTTGCCGCAATGCTGCCGACAGCTTATGGATGGGCAGGCTACGATCCGATGCTCTCACAGATGATGCTTGCGCTGACCTGGGGCTTGATCGGTGGAACTTTTGTAACCCTGCTCCTCGTTCCTTGCCTCTACCGGGTTATGATAACCCGAACGCAACGTCCGGAAAAAGCATAACGATACCTATGCAACAGTTTATTCGTAGGACGACGGCCGCCGTCACATTCCTGTTTATGTTCAGTATCCCGATGGAACCGACAGCATTTGCCGGAGGCAAAATACTCCCTCTCGATGCCTTTGTTCGGCTTGCGGCAGAACGCAATACGGTGTTTGAGGAGATACTCATCGACAAACTCCCGTTACAGTATACCAGAACACTTACCCTTCCGGCAGACGATCTCATTCTTTCCGTCAAAGGAAAGTACCTTCTCATGCTTGGAGATCCTGACGGTGGAACGCAATACAGTACGGTGGAACGCAATACAGTTTCGCACTGGATAAACTGTTCCCGGCAAGCGGGACCCGCTTGTCAACCTCTTATGCTGTCGACTACGGTCTTGGTTCGGGAGAGAACGAATCGGAATTCAGTATTGCGATCGTACAACCGATTGCAGAAAACGCATTCGGCAAGGCAAACCGTCTTTTGGAAAAACTGTCAGGCATTGAAAACGATATAGCCAACTATCAGATTGCTGAAGCATATGAAGATTATCTGGCAAGTTTGATCGGGCTCTACTATGACTGGTATGCCGCATCAGAAAATCTTACAACCGCTTCCAACGCGTATGAAGATGCAAAAAAACAGCTCGAGAATATTCGTGAAAGGAAGAAAAACAATATCGCCCTTCCAATCGACGTCAACAAGATCATGGTACAGACCGTATCGAGGAAAGAGCGTATGATTGCCTTGAAAAACGATTACCTTGTCCAGACAAATCTCATCATGGAAGCCATCAGAGCCGTTGGTACAGAAAGGCCTGTACCCGCCAAACCCGATGAGGAACACTATAACCGTATATACGACATCGAAACCGAAATCCTTACCTTTCAGGAATCGAGCCGAACAGCATCGATTCTGAATCTTCTGGAAGAAAAAGCAGGAACAGAAGTCGCCCAAGCTGCAGACAGGCTTTTACCCTCTATAAATCTGAGCGCAGGCTATGACCTTGTCGGAGACGACAGGTTTTTCACCGATCCCGACCACGCTCTGTTTACCGGGGTAACCCTGCAATGGCCTTTACCTGACAAGCAGGAACACGCCCGTCATGACATAAGCCTTATCAATCAAAGGCGCACCGCTCTTTCAACCGGCAATACAAGACTATCGCTTGAAACCTCGTTGAAGAATCTTTACCGGACAATAGAGAGCCAGCGCAGCCTGATATTGCTTGCAAAGGAAAAGATAACCATATCCCGGGCTGTCGTCAGGGATGAAAAAAAGAACTATTCATTGGGAAAAACTGATCTGAACGATCTCATTGACGAGGTAAACCGTCTCGAAGAACATCGCTTCACCCTTATCAACCGGGAAATCGAGCTGCAGAAACTTATTGTAGAATGGAAGCGACTGACCGATGTCCTCGTGAAAGAGAAGGAGTTGCCTGAGAGTACACCCCTTCAATAGCCATATCCCACCCAAGTCATGGCGCACTCGATGCGGCATCCATACTGACTTTCAAAAAAGATGGATCCCCGGGTCGAGCCCGAGGATGACTATAATAGGGGGATCATGCCGCTCCGTGAAATACATGCTTGGATTTCACAGGGTGATTCGACGCCCATTTCCGTCCAAGTCATGCCGCACTCGATGCGGCATCCATACTGACTAACAATAAAAATGGATTCCAGGGTCGAGCCCGGGGATGACTATAATAGGGGGATCATGGCGCTCCGTGAAATAGCGGTTTCGGGTTTCAAGGGTCCATGCCTGAGAATGACAGAAAAAACAGGGTCAGGACGCTTCGCGAAAAGAGAATTCACGGGGCGATACTTCGGAGGAAATGACAACCAAGGAGGGAAATGAACAAAAAACTATTACCGCCTCTTACACGACGAGAGGCAGCCCATTTCTGACATCCTCTTGACACGGGTAAAAAACGAACGGAAATCGCTTACTCTCCAAAATGGAGATGCTTGTATTTTTCGATCAGCTCCTCGGCCTCGTCTTTACACTGTCCGCATACCGTACCGAGCTTGGTGTGTTCCTGCAACTCGTAAAAGGTACGCGCCCCCTCGAGAATGGCCTCCTCGATCTCGGCATCGGTAACGTTCATGCACTGACAAACCACCTTGGTTTTTTCCTTGCGAACCCGGTCGCTCATGCCATTGCGCTCGAAGTAGTTGTTGATGGCCGCCCGGAGCGCCTTGTCACCGAGCACGGAACAATGGATTTTATTTTCCGGCAGCCCCCCAAGTTCCTTGGTTACATCTTTCGGCGAAATGTCGAACGCCTGATCAAGCGTCATGCCCTTGACCATCTCGGACAGAATCGATGTGCTGGCAATAGCGCTTGCGCAACCATATGTTTTCCATTGGCAGTCGGTTATAATCTCGGCATCCTTGTCAACCTTGATAACCACCATCATCTGGTCCCCACAGGAAAGGTTGCCTTCCATACCTACCCCGTCGAACTCATCGGTATTTTCACCCTGAAGAATGTTCTTCGGGTTCATGAAATGTTCCTTCAATCTATCGGTATACACCCATTCACTTGGCTGCAACATGTTCGCCTCCCGTTATATAAGCTGTTGACATACTTCTTATTCTATTTATGATTCCGGGTAATACTTCAAGCATGTACCCGATCTCTTCCATTGTCGTGTCCCTCCCCATGCTGATACGAATAGAACCATGAGCACGTTCAGGACTCGATCCGGTGGCAAGCAAGACATGGGAAGGATCGAGCGATCCCGATGCACATGCCGAACCGGTCGAAACGGCAATTCCCTGAAGATCGAGATAAAGCATGATAGACTCACCTTCCGCGCCAGGAAAGGATACATTCAGCGTATTCGGCATACTCAGGGTCGGATGTCCATTGAAAACAACATCATCGATCGATCCTTCGATACCGTTTTTCAACGCCTGTTTCATCTCAACCATTCGTTTTTCCTCTTCATCCATTTCCACATCGCGCATTTCTATGGCTTTGGCCAATCCGATAATTCCCAGTGTATTTTCCGTTCCGGCACGCCGTCCTTTTTCCTGGTGACCACCACGAATAAACGGGCAGTAAGGAGTTCCTTTCTTCACATAGAGAGCCCCGATTCCCTTAGGTCCGTATATTTTGTGGGCACTCATAGTGAGAAAATCCACCCCGAGATCACTGACGTTCATCCGCATTTTGCCAACTGCCTGTACCGCATCGGTGTGCACCAAAGAACCGTTTTCATGCGCCAACTTCGTGATTTCAGCAATATCCTGAATCGTACCGATCTCGTTGTTGGCCGTCATTACCGAAACCAGCCCGACGTTATCGGTAAGATACTCCTTGAACTGATCCATGTCGATCCGGCCGTACTGATCGACATCGAGAAACTTTACCATTGTTCCCTTATGCGCAAGGCATTCGGACGTCTCCAATACACACGGGTGTTCAATTTTGGTCGTGATAATGGATGTCTTGGCTCTGAAACCGGGTAAACAGAGGTTCGACGCACAGGCAAACAGAGAAAGTACGGTATTGTTCGCTTCCGATCCGCTCCCGACAAAAACAACTTCATCTTCGTGAGCTCCTATGAAATCCGCAACAACCTGCCTCGAATGCTCGACATTCGCTCTCGCTTCTCTTCCAAAGGAATGCATGCTCGATGGATTACCGAACATTTCCATCGCCTCGACCATTTCCTTTTTCACCTCAGGGTGAAGAGGTGTCGTTGCATTGTGATCAAGATATACCCGTCTTGTTTCCATAATCCTCTATAACGTTCAAAAAATTGTAAAACCAAACTGTTATCCGTCGGCAAACAGCCAGGTTGAAAGATAGCGTTCTCCTGTATCAGGCAAAAGTACAACAATTTTTTTTCCCTGCATATCCTGCCGCTTCCCAACTTCAAGGGCAGCCCACATCGCAGCTCCTGAAGAAATACCGCAAAGAATGCCTTCTTGTGCAGCTAGCTTCCTGGCAATATCTCCGGCATCGTCATGCTTTACCTGAATGACCTCATCGATGATATCCTTGTTGAGATTTCCTGGAACAAAACCGGCCCCTATTCCCTGAATTTTATGTGGACCCGGTTGTCCGCCGGAAATAACAGGAGAATCTTCAGGCTCGACAGCAATAATTTTCACATCGGGTTTGCGTTGTTTCAGCACTTCACCTACCCCGGTTAGCGTCCCCCCTGTCCCGACCCCGGCCACAAAAACATCAACCGTCCCGTCGCTATCCTTCCATATCTCCTCAGCCGTCGTTCGGCGATGAACATCGGGATTCGACCTGTTGCTGAACTGCTGCAGCATGACACTGTCGGGTATCGTATCAACGAGGCGTTCTGCCTCTTCTATCGCACCCTTCATACCCAATGTACCATCCGTAAGAACAAGCTCCGCTCCGAATATTCTCAGGAGTCTCCGCCTCTCGATGCTCATGGTATCGGGCATAGTCAACATAAGCCTGTATCCTTTCGCCGCACAAGCAAATGCAAGTGCGATACCCGTATTACCGCTTGTCGGCTCGATGATCGTAGTATTTTCAGTAATCATTCCCTCGCGTTCAGCATCCTCGATCATGGCAACCCCTATCCTGTCCTTTACACTGGAAAGAGGATTGAACGACTCGAGCTTGGCAATGATATCCGCACGCCCGGTCTCACCCAGACGCCGTATCGCCACAAGCGGCGTACCACCTGTTGTCTCCGTCAGATTGTCATAAATTTTCATGTTAACGACGAACCATTCAAATGTTACCGCAACCCTACACAAAAATCGTCTGAAAGGCTGATAGGTCTTGACGCGTTTCAGCTCAATCCATATACCGGAATCGAAGCACCATGTACAGCCCTGGACTCCTGAGAAACGAGAAAAAGAATAACATCGGCTATGGCTTCCGGCGAGACCCAAAGGGAAAAATCAGCATCCGGCATATCTTTCCGATTGGCAGGCGTATCGATGATACTGGGCAAAACACAGTTAACGTTTATTCCTGCCTGCCGGTTTTCTTCAGCGAGGCACTCTGTAAGCTTTATAACAGCCGACTTCGAAACAACATACGGAGCGATACCGGTTCCTCCTTTCACCGCTGTTTTTGCCGAGACATTGACAACACTTCCTTTCTTCTGTTTGCGCATAAACGGAATGACCGCTTTCGTCATCAGAAAAACACTCTTTGCATTGAGATCGAGCATATAATCCCATGTCTCTTCAGCAGCTTCATGCACAAGGTGCCCCATAGTAAAACCACCGGCAATATTGACCAGGGCGTCAATACGTCCGAAACGCTCCATAACCCGGCCAACCGACGTTTCAACAGAGGATACACGCGTAAGGTCGACTTCCTGATACATCACCCTTTCTTGATCTTGCCACTGGTTGGCAAGCAGATCGATATGCTTATCGAAAAGAGCCACTGCAGCACCTTTATCGAAGAACTTTTTCGACACAACAGTCCCCAACGCACCGGCAGCCCCAGTTACAAGCACAACCTTTCCTGATATATCATTCACTTCATATGCGTTTTAATGACCGAAACAAGCACATAACCAAATACTGATAAAGGAATACATAAATCGGACAATAAATTCCCTGTTTTACCAGACACAATCTAACATGGTAAAATCAATCAATTGAGTACTTAGGAAATTGTACAAAGCCAGCTCGAAGCGTCAAACCGGGAATCACTATTCACCCAGCACGACAGTTCTTTTACGAAACGGAGGGACTTTTTCACCGTTCAGATACAGCTCAACAAAAGGAGGACGGCCAATGTTGACCCAAAACTTCCTTTTCGCCTCATAACGCAGCACTTCCCCGGCCTTGAACTGGCCACCGGGATAGACCATGTCGCCGTCATCGGCTATGATCTTTACCCAGCTGAGATCATCGGTAATCCGGACAATCAGTATTTTCTGGTAGGGTGATGTCGACGATTCGGGTAAAAACGATACCCCTTGTGCCCACTTCTCCTGCATTACGGCAAGATCGGAAGAAACGTCACGTTCATCGGCAGTCACCGTTGCAAGCGTATCGGCCTGGACAACCGAATCAGCTTCTGCCAGACCGAACTCCGGTTGCGATTCGACAACAGGTGCCGAAGCATCATTCCCCTTTTGTGAACCAGTCTGTTCATCACCCGAAGGCCCGGAAAACATGAAAAATGAAATGACAAACAACACAAGGACAATGAGTACCGCACCTCCTATAAGAAATGCAGTGGCAGGAGCTTTACCACCAGCGGCTGTAACGGCGCCGAACATGCCTGAAAGGCGCTCCCCATTCCCGTCATTCTGTTCATCCTCTACCGGTTCATCAACCTGGCTGATTTTGAGATCGGTAGGAATACTGAGTTCATCCCTGCAACGCTCTATAAGGTCACTGTCATATATATCGAGGGCCTGGGCATATTCCTTCAGAAAAGCGTATACGTATGCAGCAGGTAAAAACGTCAAGTTCCCCGCCTCGATTTTTTCCAGGTGGTCTTTCTTTATTCTCGTCTCGGCACTGAGTTCCTCAAGAGAAAGCCCCTTCTCTTTTCTGGCCAAAATGAGCTTGCTTACCAGCAAGTCGCTTGCAGAACCGAATGTCGCTCCATCCGCCATGACACGCACGTGATTTATGTCATCCGTTGAATTCTTCTGAACCACCCAAAACGCTCAATTTTTTTAGTTTACAAAAATTAAGCCATCATGACAATTGAATTAACAATAATTTACAGTTGCCTCCACGACTGCACCCCGACCAGATCATCATGGACTTTCATACATTAGCTTCAATCACGAAGGCCTTGGCCGTCGTTCATCTCATCCCATATTCGGATACATAAAACCACTGCTCACTTTCAGCTTGCTTGTTTTGCACCAGTTGATGCAGCATACCGGAAGGATCTCCCCCCTGTTGCAAAGACAGTGCAAGCAACACCCGTATTTCGTCAAGCTCTGCATCGGAAAAATGTTTCCAAAGCAAGAAAACGGCCTGACGAGGATGCGTTAATTTCCGTTCCAGGGCATCTCGATACTTTTCGACACCATAAAATGCAAACTCACCTTCGATATCATTTTCTTCCTTCAGAGAAGCCTGATAAACAAGCTCGTTTGCCGAGTAAATCCACGACACCGGAAAATCCCGAACGAGAAACCGATTGTTCCCCAGCAGATGGGCAGGAACCGGTTCACCTGCGATTACCGTCAATCGTTCCATATCCTGCAGGCGGCCTGTATATGGCTTGATCAAAAGGTCAGTCAGCCACAGCCGCTCAGGGTCTCTTGCAAGAGGGATAATACCGGTTCCTGCACTCATTGCAAGACGTTCCGTCAAAAGCCCCAGTCTGGACCGGTAATGCGTTGCATTGATTTTCCGCCTCGAAACGTCAACATTACCGTTTTGCACCAGAAACACCGTACACCAGTGCTTCCCCTCGATAATTTTCAACACAGCGTGGTTGTCATCGAGCGTCTGCTGAACCGTTCTCAGCGTAACGGGAGTCAGCACCAACCGTTCCGCGTGCAAAGGTGAAACACTGCGTAACGCACCGAGTTTTTCGTAAAACCGCCCCCGTTTTTTGTTGATTGCATCGATTGTCACCGCATGTTTGTCATATCCACGACCCGATTCAAAACAATTCATCGATCGCTGCAGCAACGCACTTAGCTCCAGCCCCAACCTTTCGACCTGGAAAGCGAGCTTTTCATGCTTACCGGACAGTTCTAAAGAATCATAATTATGGAGTACCGTTTGTTTTAACACATACAGCTTTTTGAGTTCATCATATTCAAAAGCCTCGGCGTACCTGCCTTTACTCAGCAGCAATTCCACCAATGTTTCGGTCGAGCGGTCGAAAAGCTCATCAATGGCATAACCAGGATATGGAGCATGTTGATACTGGTAGATGCTCAATCCTTTTTTCAATGCTTTTATTTTTTCAGCGTCATCCATTTTCGACCTGGTCCCCTGTTTCAACAGAACGACCATTTTCGCAAGCGGCATATTGTTTCTTTCAAAGTAATCGAGCGTGCGTGCGTAGACCTCAGGATTATTGGCCAGAACAGCGTTGGATTCGAAATCCAGTAACTGAACAAGTCTTTCTTCACCTGCAAGACGGGCTCGTGCAAGTGCCTTGAAATAAAGATAGCTCGCATTCTCGACATGAGCAGGAAACATCTCGAGCAACATCGCCGTTCGGCGCAGGGCAAGCGCCTCCGCCATTTCCGTTCCTTTCCGCTCCCCATCGAGCAACCTCCTTGCAAGTCCGATAGATTTATGTACATAGAAGGAAGGTGCTTCAGGCTTGTCGAACGACTCATCGAGACTCAGCTCGAGCATCCCTGTATATGCCTGCAGCGAAATGAGCGGATCGGTGTTACCGCTCACTCCTTTGTACAAGGCAAAAGCGTTCTCGTACTCTCCAGCCTGAATCTGGAAAAAAGCAAGCTTCAGTGAATCCTGAACACTCATTGCAGAGATTTTCATCAAAGCCTTTTCCGCTTCGGAAAACTCACCGAGTTCAGAAAGAAGTAGCGCTTTCCTGCGGATTCGTTCTGCCTCGACACTATCGGCGAGCATCCCTTTACACCGTTGTTCAATGACCTCATGAGAGGCGAGAGCATCGAAATAGTCTCCCGTCAACGCTTCTATGACACTCTTGCGGTTCAACACTTCGGCGGTTTCAGGCGAAAAGCCGTCCAGTGTATCTCGAGCAAGCCCTTTGTTCAGTAATTCAAGCGCTTTTTCATAATCATGATTCGCAGCATGGACAGCCGCCTTCTCGTACAATACAGTCCTTCCTTCACCTGCCGGCTCCTTTTCGGATTTTGCACATGCTGCGGCAACAAAAACTACGGATACTAGGACGATATGACGTATGATACCCACGGTCGTATTCATTATATTGTTCGATTTTCGGCTCAGGTTTATATCTTACGAATTGTGTAAAGTTTAGCTATATTTTCATGCATGAACAATGAATCACGACAATCCAACTTCCCACAATAGAACTCAAGCAAAACGACTGTTGTCGTCGACTTTACAATATGTTTCCATTGGGGATTTTTTACCTATCTTTTCTAATTAATACATTTACCTGTAATTGAGCACCTGATTTTTCAGCGCACCGCGGACCGGTCGCATGCCAACAGCTGTCCAATTCAGTAAAGACATAACTTTTAGACTTTTTATCCCCAGGCACCTTCGTGCCATCAATATGGATTCTGATATATTAGAACTCTTTATATTATTCGGCCTGATTTTAGCGAACGGTTTCTTTTCGATGGCTGAATTTGCGATTATTTCTTCAAGGGAAACCAAACTACATGAGTTGCGCGAAGCCGGTATAGCCCGAGCTACGCTTGTTCTCGAACTGCTTGACAACCCCGGTAAATTCCTCTCCGCCATACAGGTAGGCATCACTCTCATCGGTACACTTGCCGGTGCATTCAGCGGTGTAAGCTTTTCCGGTCCCGTCTCGGAGCTCATTTCAGGAATCGAACCCCTCGAACCATACAGTGAGGAACTGGCTCTTGGCCTGGTCGTCGTGAGTGTCACCTATTTCACCCTGATCATCGGTGAACTCGCACCGAAAAAAATCGCGCTGCAACATCCCGAGCAGATAGCGCTCAACATTGCACGAGTTATCGATATCCTCTGCCGGATAAGTGCACCTGTGGTCAGCCTTATCAACGGATCGACGAATATCGTTCTGAAAATCATCGGCATAAAAAATACCGAGAAGCCTCTCGTGAGCGATGAAGAAGTGATGCTGATGATAAAACAAGGTGCAAAGAAAGGAGTTTTCGAGTCAGTCGAATACGAGATGGTTTCGAGAATTTTCCGGTTGAGCGATAAACGAGCCAGCTCCATGATGACCCCGAAAAGCGAGATCGAATGGCTCGACCTCAATGCCACCGACGAGGAATTGATCTCCAAAATGCAGGCAAGCGGACGTTCGCGGTTTCCCGTTGCCGAAGGAAGCCTCGATAATCTCAGAGGTGTTGTGCGCTCGCTCGATCTGGTAAACAAACAGTTGCTCAAACCAGGCAACCTCAAAGCGACCATCCGTACGGCAATGAAACCGCCGCTGTTCGTCCCTGAATCAGTCCCAGCATTTCAGGTACTCGAGCTTTTCAAGGAAAACAGGGCGCATCTTGCATTGGTAATAGATGAACAGGGATTTGTACAAGGAGCAATCACACTTACCGACGTGCTTGAAAGCATCGTCGGAGATATTCCTGCGGACGACCTCGAAGGCACGAAAAAAATTGTGCGCAGAAGCCAGCGAACCTGGATTATCGATGGGCTTCTACCGGTAGACGACTTTATCACAGAATTCGATCTCGATAATTTCCTCGATGAAGAAGACCCCCGTTATGATACCATGGGCGGGTTTCTTATGACAAAGCTTGAAAAAGTCCCTTCTGTAATGGATACCCTCGAGTGGCAGAATATGCTTTTCAAGGTCATCAAAATGGATGGACAACGAGTCGGTAAAATTCTGGTACTCTTCGATCACGGGGCGCAAAACGATACCTGAACGTAAAACAAACCACGGTATCAGGCGCCCCTGAATATCGGTACAGTTCTCCCTTTCAAATTCAACCGACATTACGTATTTTCGCACAGGTACAGACGCACAGTATCCATTAAACAGACAATTAAACAGACATTCCAATGGAAAGAACACTAACCATTCTCAAACCAGATTGTGTTCGTAAACAGCTTATCGGTGCAGTAATCGATAAAATCGAACGTGCAGGGTTTCGTATTGTCGCCATGAAAAAAACAAAGCTGACAACAGAAACAGCCGGTGCATTTTATGCTGTACACCGCGAACGACCATTTTACGGGGAACTTGTCGAATTCATGTCTTCCGGGCCATGCGTACCGATGATTCTCGAAAAGGAAAATGCCGTCGAAGATTTCCGTAAACTTATCGGAGCGACCGACCCGGCAGAAGCTACAGAAGGCACCATCCGTAAACTCTATGCGGACAGCAAAGGCGAGAACATTGTCCATGGTTCGGACTCTGACGAAAACGCCGGAATCGAATCCTCGTTCTTTTTCTCCACCGAAGACGCCGTCCGTGTCGATAACTGATAAACGCTGTTCAAAGAGAGCGTTTATATACCGGCTAGCTCTATGGTAACATGCCCTGCCGCACCGTAAAACGGAGATTTGATTTTCACGGGGCGGCATATTTTTTCTGCAATGTCGTTCTCAAGCCAACTGGCCATCGAGCTCCCTTTCACCCCATCAAACCATGTTTTTTTCACTGAAGCGCACCGCCTTTAAGTATCAGGGGCCGGACATCCTCACTCCCGTCCGGGCGGTAAGAAACCTTCTTCTTTTGACTCTCGGCAAAAGCCTGTTCAAACATCCTTTCTGCAAGCTCCCAACGTTTTTTCCCCGCTTTGAGCATAACAAGAACCATGTCCTTTTTATCCCTTTTGGCTCTGGCAATGAGGCATCTTCCTGCCCTAAGAGTATAACCGGTCTTGATACCTACGGCATAAGGATAGTTTTCGAGAAGCTTGTTACTCGATTTGAGAAAGTACTTTTTCTTTGTTTCCTGTTCAAAAAACGAAACGGAATCAAGTGCAACGACACGGTTGAAAATTTCGTTGCCGATAGCATATTCGGTAAGCAGAAGCAGATCACCCGCCGTCGAGTAATGCCCTGCGTACACATCCCGGTCATAACCTGCAGGGTTGGTGAAATGTGAGTGCTTCATGCCTATTTCCTTCGCCTTACGGTTCATTATACCAGCAAATCCTTCGACGCTGCCGCCAAGGTAGTACGCAATAGCAAACGCCGCATCATTGCTTGAACGGACCATCGAAGCCTTGACCAGATCCACAAGCCGGATTTTCTCTCCCGGATCAAAACCGGCCTTGGTTGGCTCAACATTCGTCGCTTCTTCCGGAATTATGACGACACTGCCGAGCTTTCCACTTTCAATCGCAATGATCGCGGTCAATATTTTCGTAAGACTCGCCGGCTGTATGCGTTTTTTGGAATTTTTGGACATAAGCACTTTCGATGTGTTCATGTCCTTGAGGATGTACGAGTTGATTTCCTGCTCGAAATTCAGGCTGTCCCGTTCAGCAGGGCTCGGCTTCGCATAAGAAAAAGGCGACGCTGCTGACAACAAACCCGTAACCAGGAGGAAAAGGGAAATAATGAACACTGTTAAAGACTGCCTCATGGCCCTTCACGTCATCATCAAATTTTCAGAATCTATCAATTATCACAACTGCTCAGTTCATCAATTCATTCAATGTAAAAAAGCAAATGAAGCCTGACAATATCGTTTTTCACTCCAACGGGTTTTCACCTGCCTCGCTATCACGACACGGATCGGGATTTTTCAACGATTTGAGGTATTCCTTGAACGTCTCGCCGTAAATCTCCCAGACAGTGATAAACAGGGCGGCGATGACAGGACCGACAATAAACCCTGCGATACCAAAAAGGCTGAGCCCGCCGAAAGTCCCGAAAAAGATCAGAAGTTCGTGCATTTTGGTGTCTCTTCCGACAAGTATAGGCCGTAAAACATTATCGATGCTGCTGACAAGCAGGCCGCAGAAAAGTAAAAGACCTGTTGCTGCGATATACTCTCCTGTTGCATAGAGAAAAATAGCCGCAGGTCCCCATACAAGCCCTGATCCTATCACTGGTATAATCGACAGCACCGTCATGACCGCACCCCAAAACACTGCACTATCTATACCGGCGATCCCCAAAGCAATTCCGGCAAGAGTCCCCTGAATAATACCGATGACAAAAGTCCCTCTGATAGTGGCTCCCGTTACCGAGGTGAACTTATCGAGCATACGTAACTGATCGCGTTCGCTGAGAGGAAGGTAATAGAGAATTTTTTCGAGGAACATCCTACCGTCCCGAAGGAAAAAAAACATGGTATAAAAGAACACGAACATCATGAAGAGCGTATGCACAGTCGAGAGAGTGAAAGAAGAGATATTTTCGAAAAGAAAAGAACTCATCTTGCCAACCAGCTCACCGAGACGCTGCAGAATCTCATCGCTGTATTCTATGATCGTTTCGGAATAAGGAAGTGATTCGATAATATCAGGTAACGCCACCGGTTCTTCAAGACGCTGTTCGATCCAGGGGCCGACAGAACGGCTCACTATGATAGCCTGTCCGGCAATGATGCCGAGCAGGGCAAGTAACGGAAATATCAGAATGATCGCTATGGCCAACAGTGTCATGGCCGCACTCAGACTCTTCTTTCCTTTGAAAAGGCGTTCGAACCATCGGTACAATGGCATTGCTAGTCCGGAAAAAATGGCTGCAATGAGAATGACCATGAGAAAATTGTAAACCATGGTCACGAAAATCGCTGAAATCACCAGTACAAAGAGCAGGAGTATGATATTGTTGAGTATTGTTTTTTGCATAGTTTCATCCCGTCAGAAAAATGATTCGCAACCTCTCTTCACAGCCACTCACCCTGAGCCCCGTTCGCCAGAACCTGCGAACGGACCATGGCAACGGCGAAAACACCAGCTGTCTCCGCACGAAGAATCGAGTGACCGAACGATATTTCATCAAAACCCCTCTTGCAGGAACACCGTACCTCCTCTTCAGTAAATCCGCCTTCACCACCAACAATAAACAACACATTTTTTCCCGTAAATGATGCCCTGGGCGCTGCATCGGACAACTCGTAGGAAATCAGTTTTACATCATATCCCCCGAGACCCAACACCTCATTGAACAAAAGAGGTTTGGTGATCTCAGGAAGATGATACCTTTTTGTCTGAAGCGAAGCAGAAACAAGAATCTTTTTCCATCGTTGCAGCTTCTTGTCGACTTTTTCAGCTTTCGGCTGTGAAACCGTTCGGTCGGTTACCATGGGTATGATGCCACTAACGCCAAGTTCGGTAGCCTTTTCAAGGAAAAAGTCAAACCTCTGAGACGATTTCAGAAGCGACATGGCAACCGTCACTTTTGTCGTCGGAGGGGCTACTTGTTCTTCAGAAATAATGACTGCAGACAAGCCGTCACGGCGGATTTTCGTAATCTCAGCCGTTATCGAAAGCCCGTCCCCGTCGGTAAAATGAACGGTTTCTCCCTCTTTTTTTCTAAGAACTTTTGTCATATGAAAATACTCTTCCCCTTCAACGAGAAGAGTTCCCCCTGTGAGATCAATACTGTGGGAAGGTGTATAAAAAAGATCCATATCGGCCATGAGAGTTTCAAGCAGCAAGCGCTATGGTTGCAAGAGATATGTTCGACGCTCCTGCGGATTTGAGGGACTGCATGACTGCAGCGACTGTCGATCCGGTCGTGAGCACGTCATCGACAAGCAGAATATTTTCCGGCACGGCATTGCCCGATGGAGCAAAAGCATTCCCGACATTTCGCAGCCTTTCACGCGGCGACAATCCCGCCTGAGACTCGGTATATTTTGTTCGCGTCACAAGATCAACACGAACATCTTTTCCAAGGGCAGCCCCGAGTGAACGGGCTATAATCTCAGACTGATTGTAGGTTCGTTCGATTACCTTCAATTTGTGGAGAGGCACCGGAACGATACAGTCGCAGTGGCCTGCAATCAGCGAACCCCCGATCATTTCAGCGAGAAGCGTTCCGAACAGGCTGCTGAGTCGATACACTCCCTCGTATTTCATTGCATGAATAACCTTACGGAGCCTGTCGTTTTTATGAAACCGGTAGAGAGTCAACGCCTTTTGAGGGATGTCACCGGCTGCAAAGTTATGCATGAACACGTTCTTTACTGCACGGTCCGCAGCTTCAGCATCTGAAAATCTGTCGAAAGAGACGATACAATCACGACAAATCTCCCGCTCACCCTCTGCAAGCAGCGCATCACACCCCGCACAAATCCGGGGATAGAAAATATGGAGTACCTCGTCAAGCATTTCGACAGTCTCATTCAATAGAAGAAAAACAACGAGCGGCCGCACCGTAGACCCCTGCTTTGTTGCCAAGTGAAGCCGGAACAATCTCCATCCCGTCGTGCATCGAAGGAAGTGTCGCTGCTTTCATCTGTCCGAACGCGGGAGAAAAAATCAAATCACCAGCACCGGAAATCCCTCCGCCAATGACGAACTTACGGATATCCATCAGCGCGACAACACCTGCGAGACCGATTCCAAGTATCTTACCAACCCTTTCCCAAACCTCCTTGGCGACAGTATCTCCATGATGCGCAGCTTTTTCAAGAGTTCTCGGCGAAAGATCGCGTAATTCTTTTCCGTGAAACGTTTCGGCCTTTTCGCTCCTTTCGTTGCATCGATACCTATCGATCCCCATGGAAACAATACGCTTTTTACCGATAAGACTTTCTATCGAACCCCGTATACCGACATGAACACTCTGACTGTTGTAATCGACTGTCATCGCTCCTATCTCACCAGCCGTGCCGCAAGGGCCACGATAGAGTTTTCGATCAAGAATAATTCCACTACCGACTCCCGTTCCGAGAGTGATCATCATAAAATCATCGAACATCCTCCCTGCCCCAAACACCGCCTCCCCGCAAGCCGCAATATTGGCATCATTTTCGAGGATAAGCGAACTGTCAAGCGAATACGTATCGGCAAGCATCCTCTGCAGCCGGCTTTTCAGCGGGTATCGCTCCCACCCTGGCAAATTCGGCGGGTAGCTTAACGTCCCTTTCACGGTATCCACCGCTCCAGGAGCACCAAGCCCGATTCCGGCAAACAGATTTTCGTCAAGTCTTTTTTTGAAACGATCGTACATCGAGAACCCGAGCGATGCGATATGCTCGACAATCCCTTCCGGTCCTGCGTCCACCCGTGTTGGATGCCGTTGATGATCCAACATTTCACCATTTTCTTCAATCACGGCAAGTTTGACCGCCGTTCCTCCCAGGTCTATCCCAAGCGCCCAACGTGGCATATATCGCTACCCTCCTCATTTTCACCCAGACGGTTTGTTCATGATTTGAACGGCCTGATATACTTTCTTTTCGCGGTACTTGTATCGAAAAAATGTAACACCTCCTCCACTTCAGGGGTACGTTCACACTCCGTTTCGACTTTTTCAAGAGCATTGCCGAGAAGCAGCCCCGACTGGAAAATAATCCTGTAAACACGCCTGATCATGTCGATCTGCTCTGATGAAAAACCTCTTCTTCTAAGCCCAACCATGTTCAGCCCTTCAAAACGGAAGCTCTCATGGCCGCCAGCCATGACATAGGGCGGCACATCGAGTGAAGCCCTGGATATTCCACCTACCATAGCATACTTTCCGATGCGTACAAACTGATGCACTCCTGCAAGTCCTCCGACAACAGCATAATCTTCAACCTCGCAATGACCTCCGAACTGAACGGAGTTGGCGATAATGACATGGTTCCCAATGATGCAGTCATGACCGGCATGAACATAAGCCATGATAAGATTATCTGAACCGACAACGGTTTTACCGCTTGCCCTGGTTCCCCTGTTCAAAGTCACATACTCTCTGATAACGGTACGGTCCCCAACATGGAGATATGTTTTCTCACCCTCGAACTTCAAATCCTGGGGAATGGTGGAAAGAACCGCCCCGGCAAAAACCTTGCACTCTTTTCCCAAACGCGCACCATCGGCTATATGCACGTGAGGACCGATCTCGGTGTTGTCACCGATTACTACATCATCTTCGATAACCGCATAAGGGCCGACCGTAACTCCCTGGCCGATTTCAGCCTTCGACCCGATAACTGCTGTCGAATGTATACAACGTTCCATCAATAGCTGTTTTATTGATTCGGTAATTCAATTTTGCTTTCATCGATCTCCTTGAAAAGCGTATCCAAAATCGCTGCGGATTCACCGGTTCGGCCAACCTCACGTAACGCAAGGGCAAGAGCATAGTGAAGCTGAGGATCTTCACGCAAAGCGGTATTCCCCGCAAGCCTTTCAAGATAAACAATATATCGATCCGTTTTGTCCTTTTCACCTAGCGAAACATACAGTGCAACTACGGATGCGGCAATCCCCGGATCCAATTCGAAACGCTCGAGGGGTAGCATTTCCTGCGATGTATCCAGCGCTTCGAGAGCCAGCTCCTTACCGGCGGCCCTGCGAATATTGCCGTCGTTATGGATGATGTTGATTTCTCTGCCGGGTTCTTCGGCAAGAACAGCAGCAAGACTCGAAAACAACGGCTTGTAGTTTTTGCTCAGCCTCAGGGATGTTTCCTCGATGAAGACATCCGGATTGTTGAGATTGCGATAACGAAAAACACTGCAGAGATTTGTCCAGAGCTTTGCCGTCCCGATAAAGACCCTCTCTTCACTGTTTTCAACCGGCACTACCTTATAGGCAAGCCCGTCGAGACGAAGGTAGTTATCAATACCGATTAGATTATCACGACCGACGGTTATGGCAAAATAAATAGGACGCTTTGCATAATTATTCATCAGAATTTGATAGACGGCAAAGTCCTGTGGCCTTAGAAACCCTCTCCCGCGATAGGTAATGGTAGGTCTGATCTGCCATCGAAGCGTATCGACAACTCCTTCCGGAACCTCGAGGTCTGCCGCACGGTATTCCGCGATAAGCGACTCTTTTTCTGAACCTGCAGGAAGCTCGACCTCAACCGGCTGCACGGGAACAAAGCCGATTCCTTCCAACTCCTCATCGCTCAGGGTGAACGCTATTTTTTTCGCTCCGTGTGGCGAGGTGTTCTTCAACTGGTCGAGATACCAGCCGGTATTGGCGAGGCTGAGATTGACAACCCTGACATCGGTCCTGATACCTTCAACCTCCTGCAGATACCAAAGCGGAAAGGTATCGTTATCACCGTTGGTAAAGAGTATAGCGTCCTTCTCGCAGCTCTGCAGCATGTTCCACGCCCAGTCCCATGGCACGTAGTTTCCTGAGCGGTCGTGCACCTCGTAATTGGCATAGAGCATTCTGCCATCCACCACCAACAGCAAAACACCCAACGCGATGGTCGAAAGTATATTCCTTTCTTGCGCATCGATGGTAATGCTGCGAATCAGCCTGATGAGGTTTTCCGCACCTATACCGATCCAGATGGCAAACGCAAAAAAACTTCCCGTAAAGCTGTAGTCACGCTCTCTGGGCTGGGGCTCCGTTTGATTGAGATAGATGACAAGAGCCGCACCGGTGAGAATGAACAGTGCGGTCACGACCGATCCCATCTTCCAGTCACGGTGGAAGTGTGAAAACATCCCGAAAACGCCGACAAGGAAAGGCAATGCCCAGAGTTGTGTCCAGTCGATATCAGCCCTTTCGATATCAGTCCCATCACTATCACCTTCTCGACCGATAAACTGCCACCCGAAATACCGGAGATACATATGGCTCAACTGGTAACGGAAAAAATAGTCGAGATCGTTCTCGTATTGCTGGTAAAAATACCGGTGCATCGGCTCTTCCGACCATCGTCTCGGCCACAACGGCAACTCACCATATTGTTCACGGTTCAGGTACGCAAAAAAAGCCTCACCGGTTGAAGGATTGTTCTCGTTTATGGATGGCGAAGCGTTTGCACGGACATAGATGAGTGCATAGGATGTATAACCGACAATCAGCAGCAGCAACGACATACTGAGCGTATGCAGCAACCTGTACTTTCTGATATGAGCAACGTACACGACATAGACGATCCCGCCGAGAAGTATCGCTATCCCCCACCAGGAAGCTTGCTGCATCAGTATCGGTACCCCCTTGATAATGCCGATATAAACCAGGAGAAAAGCCCCTGATGCCGCAACCGCCATCACCAGGAACGAAGCAACTGTAACCTCGTATTTTTTATAGTAGTACACCATGATGACGGCAAAAATGGCCAGAAGACTCAAGAGGTGTACCCCTATCGACAGGCCGATGACGTACATCGCAGCCATCAGCCAACGTTCGTTTCCCTCTTGAGACTCCTCTCCAAACCATCGCAGGATAAACCAGACAACAAGTGCGGTAAAAAAGAGCGAGGGCGCGTAGACTTCCGTTTCAACCGCATTGAACCAGAAACTGTCGGAAAAAGCAAGAGCGAGAGCTCCCACCAGAGCAGCACCATAGGCCGAGAGCCGTCCAGAGTCATCCCATGAACGGGGGTCGCTCTTGCGGTAGACGGTAATCAATTGAAAAATAATCAGGTAGGTAAGCATGACGGTTGCCGAGGCCGATAACGTGCTCAAAAGATTGACTCTGGCCCCGATATCCTCGAAAAAAGGGACCATGGAAAACAACCTGCCAACCAGGAGAAAAAGAGGAGCACCCGGAGGATGGGGAACCCCGAGAGTATACGATGTTGCGATAAATTCACCACAGTCCCAGAAAGAGAGCGTGGGAGCCATGGTCATCAGATAAACAGCTTCGGCCAAGAGAAACAGCGTTACGGCTATGCCGCGATGTACCGTCTTGTGATCCATATTCAACAGCGAAAAAGAAAAATCAAAAGTTAACAACCATAACAACAGACAAGGGCGAACAATCAATCCCGCTTCCAAGCCGGCAGCAGCTCTTCGGCCACCCTGTCGGCAAACAAGAAGCCTTTGCGAGAAACCTTTATCACACCATCGCGAATCTCGATCAACCCCTGTTTTTTAAGCTGATCCACATTTTCCACGACAACACTGCTTCCATCGTGATACCGTATCAAATCCACAAGTTCGAGCCCAGATGAAAGACGCAGGGAAAGAAAAATTTTTTCATTGATCCTCTCTGCACAGGAAAGCATTTCACGGTACTCCTGCGCTTCATATGGGGACGTCATGTAGCGGATCATACTGCTCACATTCGCGCTTCGCAACTCATGGTCTCCGGAAACAAGAAAACTATGCGCGGAAGGGCCGAAACCAAGATACGATTCCCTTTGCCAGCATCCCAGATTATAACGGGAAAAGAATCCCGGTTTTGAAAAATTCGAAACCTCATAATGCTTGAAACCTTCAGCTTCGAGCAGTTCACAAGCCATCATATACATATCAGCCTGAACGCTCTCATCAGGAAGAGTAACAAGACCTCTTCTTACAAGATTTTCAAGCCTCGTCTTTTTTTCAAGGGTAAGCATGTAAACGGACACATGAGGCAGACCGCGGGATATAGCGGTATACAGGTCCCGTTCCCAAATATCCGGATCCTCCCCTTCGACACCGTAAATAAGGTCGACGCTGACATTACCGAGCAGCTTCATTGCATCATCTGTCACCCGTAAGGCCTCTTCAGCCGAGTGCAAGCGCCCCAATGCCCGAAGCTTTTCGGGAATGAAAGACTGAACGCCGATACTGAGCCTATTCACGCCCAAAGCTGCCAGTTCTTGAAGTTTTTCATTGGTGAGATCCTCAGGGTTGGCTTCAAGGGTAATTTCTGCGTCACCACTCAACGAAACATGTCGCGAAAGTGTTTCGAACCAGTTTTTCAGGTAGGCAACGGGAACCGACGAAGGAGTTCCTCCTCCGAAATGAACGGAGTGAACGGTACTTCCCCGCAAAGCAGCGAGACGCTCCGAGGATTCCGAATGAAGCGCCGAAAAAAAGCGGCCGAGAAGATCCTGTCTCGTTACAAGGAAAAAATCACAGTAACTGCACCGTTCACGGCAGAAAGGAACATGTACATAGCAATGTAGCTTCGTCATACTCGTCTCCTCATCAGCCACCGTCACCATCGGCACCGATCCGCTTGTCGACTAAAAGTGATACCCCCGAAAACAAATCAACAGGCATTCAAGAGTATATACCCGGTTATGGCCTGGTAGAGATTGTCGGCCACGAATTCAGGCTCAATTCCTCGTTCACGACATAACACCTCCTCACCATGACCTGTTCTGACAAGAATGGGACGAAGCCCGGCACGCAATCCGCATTCAACATCTACGGTTTTATCGCCGATAAAAAACGATTGTGACTTGTCCACTTCAACCCCAGAAGCAAGGTAATCGGCAACCGCTCGATCAACCATACCGGTATCGGGCTTCCTGCACCACGCGAAACGATCGTACTCTGGATTTGGATAGTCCGGATGGGTAGGACAATAATAGCTCCGGTCGAAAGCGGCACCCCTAACGGCGAGCAGTTCATTGAGGTAACGATGAATATCTTCAACCTGCCCGGAAGTGACAATACCTTTGGCAATACCAGCCTGATTGGTTACAATGACAATCTGATAACCCGCCTGTCTTGCAAGGGCAATGGCCGCTTCCGTTCCTTCTATGAGCTGAAACTGCTCTCGTGTAGTTACGTAGGTGCCTATATCGCGGTTGATCGTGCCATCACGGTCGAGAAACAGTACCTTTACCTTTCTCACACTGCTCCTCTATGCACTTTCGAGCAGACCACGATAGATCTGACTATACTTTTCCGCCGAGTCCTTCCAGGTCATTTCCCTTTCCATGTTATCCGTCACAAGCCTGATCCAACGATCCTTGTCACCATATACCAAAAGAGCCTCTTCCACCGTTTTGGTCAACGCTTCAGGAGAGTACTCATGAAAAGCAAAACCGGAACCATCATGTTCCTGGTCTATCTCATCGATGGTCTCGGCACTGCCGGAACCGGCATAGATAATCGGCAACGTTCCATATCGCATTGCGAAGAACTGCATCATACCGCATGACTCCAGCTTTCCGGGCATAAGCAGCATATCGGCAGAAGCCATTATCTGATGAAAAAATGCATCGGTAAAATCAAAATTAAGCCCGAGCTTACCTTGATACTTCGCTGCAAGAGTCTGCAATTTGTTCTTAATCTCCTTGTCCCCCGTACCGGAAATAACGAGGCGAATATCCAGCTCCAAGAGATTCTCGAGAGCATCCATCACAAGGTCGATGCCCTGAAAACGGTCAAAATTTACCATGGCACCGATCAGGGGAGCATCCTCATCGAAAGAAAGATTCAGCTCTTCAAGCAGATATTTCTTGTTTTCAAGCTTCTCTTCGAGTCGTTCGACATCGAACTTTTTCTTGATGAGCTTGTCCGAAGACGGATTCCACTGTTTTGTATCGAGCCCGTTGATTATTCCTTCCAGATGATTACCGCGCAAAGCCAGAATCTTATCGACACCGTAAGCCGTATCCTCATCGCTGCTGATAAGTTCGGCATAACGGCTCGAGGTCGTAGCAACTCTGTCCGCGTGTTCAATTCCTGTAAACAGCATGTTTACCGTATCATCGCCTTCGGCACGCAGCCGCTCGACTATAACTTCGGGCAACAGTTTTTTGAACGGTTTCTCTGAAAAAACACCCTGAGTGTGTGCATTATGAAGGGTGAGCACCGTTTTAATCCCTTTGAAAAAGGGGTTGTCGGCATAAACGGTTTTCAGCAGCAAGGGAACAAGACCCGCATACCAGTCATGAAAATGAATGATATCGGGCTTCCAGCCGAGTCTCTGCAGCGTTTCAAGAATACCGATATTGAAGAAAATCACCCTTTCGGCACTACCCTTGAAATTATCTCCCTGGGCCATGTCGGTAAAAAGGCCGTTTCGCTTGAAATATTTTTCGTTATAGAGAAAATAAGTCTGTATTTTGCTGGACGGAAGAGCCGTAACCTTTACGTGAAGCAAATCGGTCTTGTCTTTCAGGGGTACTTTGATATCTGAAAGTCGCAAGACATCGTGAAGGCGAAATTTGCGATCGTTGATCACACCGTATTTAGGCATCATTATTCGTGCCTCACAACCTTCATCTTCCATGGCTTGAGGAAAAGATGCCATGAAATCGGCGAGAGAACTGACCCTTACAAATGGAGAAATTTCACCAGACACATAAAGAACTTTGCAGGTGCTTCTGGTCATCTATATCGTAAACAATCTGTTATTTTTTTTCCAAAAAACTTTCATAGTACTTCTTAGCTTTTTAATTTACGAATTCATACGCTGATTTACAATCCGGGTAGGGCCTCAACATTTCTTTCCATGAAACCGCTGCAACTTCTTTCAGCACTTTGCCTTTTACTCGCTGCATGTGCGCTCGATCGCGCGCCAACCGGAGGACCGAAGGATACCGCACCCCTAGAAATTCTTTCTGTAAGTCCACCATCCTCTTCCGTCAATACGTCACCGCAAAAGATCGTATTCAATTTCAATCGCTATGTTCCCGCCTGGTCCCTGAAAAAGGCGCTTGTTTTTTCCCCGGCGATCACCGACTATACCCTTGAAGCCGGCGGCACCGATGCTGAAATACTCTTCACGAAACCTCTCGGCAAAAACAAAACCTATACGATCACCCTCAACAAATCATTGAGAAGCAGCCGCGGTAACGAGCTCGAGCAAAGCTATACCTATGCGTTTTCAACCGGAGAGAAGATCAACCGGGGAATCATAGGAGGCCGGGTTTTTTCGAATGACACTCGTCCACTCCCTCGCGCACTGGTCCTTGCGTATGCCGTAACAAACAATGACACACGTTCCTTCAATCCTCTGAATCGCACACCTGATTACAGTGTACAAACAGGGCGGGATGGAAAATTTATCTTCGAATACCTCGCGGAAGGCAGCTACCGGCTGCTTGCCTTGCAGGACAGAAACGGCGACCAACGGTTGAATCCTGAAAACGAACCTTTCGGAACAGGCCACGAGAAGCTGATTACAACAGGAACTCTCGACAACCTTTTCAGGCTTGCGGAATCACAGCGCACACCACAACCGGTTTATTGCTCCGCACCGGCAAACAACCTTCTCGAAATCAGCTTCAATCGCAGCATTCCTGTCGAAGAGTTCGACATTGCATCGCTCACTGTCATCGACACGGTCAGCAACAAGCAACTGCCGATTAAAGGATTCTACAGCACACAAAATACAACGTCAGCCATTACGTTCAGGGTGGTTACCGGGAAACTCGACAGGAACTCAGGCTACCGGGTCACGTACAAGGGGAACCTGAAATCGACCATATGCAGGGGAACGGCCAAAGAAAGAAAAGAAACGGTCGAACTCACCGGGTTGTTGCCGAAAAACGATGAAAAAACAGCGTTCCTCAGACCCACTGTTCCGGAGCGGGGAAGAACCGTCGATATAGCCTTCAATATTCCGGTTGAAAAAAAATCACTCGACCAAGCAACAACGCTGTACATCGTACATGGAGAAAACACCTCTCCCCTTGCCTACACGATCACCCCGATAGACAACCGCCGCTATACGCTGCAGGCAAACCCGTCTTTCGAGAATGGCTCCACCTACCGCGTTGACATTCGAATGGCGGCCCTCGTCGGACTCGATGGAGAACACGCTGCCGATTCACTCGCAACATCCGTCTTTACCGTCGCAGACGCAGAAGACTTCGGCACGATCAAGGGCACCGTGTCGGGTGGAACAGGAGTCGTTGTCGTCGAAGCGCTCGATTCGACAAACCGCTTACCGCGCAGAACGGTAGTCCAACGTAGCGACGACAACCCGGCAGATTTCACCATACATCAGCTCGCCCCTGGGCAATACACGATACGGGCATTCATTCCCGGCTCACGCGTTCAAGAAGACAATGAACTATCGTGGAATCCGGGAACGATCCATCCGTTCGAACCTGCAGATGTTTTTTCCGTCAACAGAGATACGATAACCGTACGAAAGGGATGGGACACGGAAAACATCAACATCATCTTTCCACCAACATCAGGATAATGGACGCCTCTCGTTACCTATAACGCCGACAAACCCTTGTGATCGTTGAACCTGTAAGGTTAACCGGGATAGCCTGTTTCAGAATTGGCCCACTATATGTATTTTCCCACAATCATTTACTAACCAAACTGTTTTTCTCATATGACAGCTCCTGCAAAAATCGGCCCCAACTCCATCATTCAAACCGTCGCGGCCCTTGAAGCGAAATACGGCAAGGCAGAAGCTGACGCACGCCTGACGGTTGCAGGCCATGGCCACCTCATCGGCAACCTGCCGTCGGAAATGGTTGAGGAAACAAAGTTTCACACCCTTGTCACCTCTCTCGACAAGGACCTCGATAACAGTGTTCTGGCTGAACTGCTGAAAGATTCAGGCCAGCGCACGGCAGCCTATCTGCTGAAAGTGAGAATCCCGGGATTCTTCCAGAAACTGCTCAAACCCCTGCCACCAAGCCTTGCCTTCAAATTGCTGCTCTTTGCCATCAGCAAAAATGCCTGGACCTTTGTCGGAAGTGGTGACTTCAGCTACACCTCTGGTAAAATACCGGTCATCACCGTCAAGGTAACCCATCCGACCATCCCGGTTGTCGGCAATTTCTACCTCGGCACGTTCACGAAACTGCTCGGAGAACTGGTGAACCCCAATACGAAAATCGACGCTTCGATCATCGGAGAAAGCGGCGACATCACCTGCCGCTACACCTGCCATATCTGATTCTCGCCTGAAAACAGACAAGAGGCTGTCTCATCATCCCCACAATGTATCATTAGATAATCATCCTCGGGCTTGACCCGGGGATCCATTTTCCAATGAATATCACTATGGATACAGCATCCCCGTGAAATCCGAACCCCTATTTCACGGAGCGGCATGACTCATTACCTCTTTACCGGAAACGTTTGCAATGATGACCGATAGTCGTGAAGCGGTTCTTTTGAAACAGCTTCTTATCGTTATTTTAGGATAACCCCTGAACCTAAAATAAGCATAATTCTTATTGTACGTTCACTTCGGATCATTTTGCTTGAAAGATAATTACACCTCTGCTATTTTTCTTATTTTAAGATAAACGACTAAATTAAAATAAGAGCGATCCTTATTTTAACTTTCTACAATAAGCATGAAACGCATTCTACAGGGACACTACATCACAACAACAACCTCAGGTGAAAGTGTAGAAGCATTTGTTCCGAATCCATTACCCCCCACTTCACCTCTCGAATGGACGCCTGAATTGCGCAGTAAATTCGATCAAGCCCTCCTTGCCATTGGCCGATTGGACAGCGTCTCGACACTTCTGCCCGACACGTCACTTTTTCTTTATATGTATGTCAGAAAAGAAGCTGTCCTTTCTTCGATGATAGAAGGAACGCAGTCATCCCTCTCCGACCTCCTTATATTTGAGCTCGATCAGGAGCCCGGAGTTCCTCTTGATGATGTACAAGAGGTAAGCAATTACATTGCGGCTTTGAACCATGGACTGGAACGGCTGGCAAGCGGTTTCCCGTTATCACTGCGTTTAATGAAAGAGGTGCACTCGATACTTCTTGCAAAAGGAAGAGGTAGTGAGAAGACTCCTGGCGAATTCCGTAAAAGCCAGAACTGGATTGGCGGAACCCGACCAGGCAATGCTACCTTTGTTCCTCCTCCGCCCGAAATGGTCATGGAATGCATGGGAAAACTCGAACTGTTTTTGCATGACAAACCTGAGCCGACTCCAGTACTCATCAAAGCCGCATTGGCCCATGTACAATTCGAGACCATTCACCCATTTCTTGATGGAAACGGACGACTTGGGCGACTCCTTATCACAATGCTTCTCTGTGACAGAAAAGTCTTGCATGAACCATTACTTTACCTGAGCCTTTACTTCAAAACACATCGTAAAACATATTACGAGCTACTCGATTCTGTTCGGTTCAAGGGAGATTGGGAAGCCTGGCTGGACTTCTTTGCCGATGCGGTTATTGCAACCGCAACCCAAGCAGTGGAAACCGCACAACAGCTTGTCAATCTTTCCAATCAGGATCGTGAAAAAATCACAGGCCTTGGCAGGGCGGCCACTTCGATACTGGAAGTACACCGGGCGTTGCTTGAACACCCGATTGCCACATCCACGTCACTTGTACAAAAAACAGGCTTTACCCCTGCAACAATCAATAGGGCACTGAAAAATCTTCAACATCTTGGAATAGTACGCGAACTGACCGCCCAAAAACGCAACCGGATATACAGCTATAGCAACTATCTCGATATTTTGAACAGGGGAACGGAGTTGCCTTAAAAGAAAAGTGATATTAAGCTTAAAGAAATCCCTCTCAATGGCTCACCTCTTGTCTACAACTTCTTTGTAGCCCTTCAGAAATGCTTGTATTGATACTTCAAAAGCCTCAGAGGAATATTTTGAAACATAACCTTGAATCTTATCTATATGGAAACGTATCTCTACATCTTTTGGGGCATCTTGTATATTTGGAGACCCAGATTCATTGTTAAACCCAATTAGCAAATACCCCCCATCATTATTACGCATCGCCAAGCAAGCTTTAACAATTTTGGTAATTCCTTCAGGAATATCAGGGTCTATCCAGTCTTTAAGCTCTACAGATAACCTCTCACTTGGATTATTCATTAGTTGACTAATGTTGTTTTCGTTCATTTTTTTATCCCTCAACATTGAATTTAAAACCATCTGGCAGAAATGAAAGCATTAGCACTTTTCACCTGCAAACCGCCTCACCCATCCCATCCAGAAAATTCTCAACCTTTTTTGAATCGAGTTTTTCGTTGCGCAATTCGCGGAAATCCATCATCTGAAGCTCTGCAACTGCCAGAGCAGCTCTGTTCAACTGCCTGTTGATCTCCGCTTCCTCACCGTCCTTCTCGAAAGCGCTCTTAAACTCCGCCCATGCGCTGCAATACAGAGGGAAAATCTTTTTCCCGGCATCGATTGCGATCTGCAGTTCATAGATGCATACCCTGCGGTTGAAGTAGGAAAGCGTAACGACCGCAGTTCTTCAACACTGACCACTCCGAGAAACTGTTCTCTGATGCCTGCTGCCGCAAGGAACGTCTCGACAGCTTCCACACTGCCATTGGAAAATGCGAACAGACGGAAGCCTGGTGCTACACCTGCCATATCTGACAGCATTAGTCCCACATCCCGCAGGAATCACCCCTTCCCACTTGCGTGAACGTTATTTTAGGATAACGCCTGAACCTAAAATAATCATAATCCTTATTGTAGGTTTGCAAATCAATGTCACCCCGAATGACAGGGCAGGAAGAAATCTGGCACCAGCTACACCTTCTTACCTGCGGCAGAGGGCTTTGCTCCGTCTTTTTGCATGTACTCGAACACATGCCGCCAAACCACACGGTTTCTTTCAACCAAAGCGGCAATTACCGATGGTTTGTATTTAAGAGATTCCAAACTGAAAAGAGCAAACAGCACCACAATACAGGTACTGCAAAGCACATTGACAACACTGTAACCAATCCACGTGACTGTTATTGACCAAATCGCTACGGCAAGCATGAGAGCGATATGGAGATAATATATCGGTGGATAATGCAGCATCGCGTCAGGTACCGCATCCTTATCGATCTCCGTATCGATGTCCACACTCTTTTTCGCTCCCGCTGAGTCAAGCGTCAACCATTTGCGATAATATCGAAGGCATGACTCCCAGCCCACCCACGCACCATCGGTCTCTCCTTCCAGCTCCAGCTGTATATACGCGATAATCCTGGCGGCACTCCTGAGACGATTCACGGTGAACCAGAAATTGAAAAGGAGCAAGCTCGCCAATACAAGCGCCATTGCCCCCATATATTCCACATCGAGTGTCGTGAGCACTCCAACCCCTAATGCCACGATCACCAGTGGCCTCTCGAACACATACCGCTTTGCCTGAAGCAATTCCTCACGAAGAGTTACATACTCATGAGATTGATCTAACATAGTTTTTCTGCATTTTTCAGCGCTCCACCCGCGTTGATCGAAGATAGTTCAAGACACGATATCTCTTTTCAGCTTTCTCCCACCCGTAATCGAAAAGCCGTTCACCTCGTAAAACCTCAGCGTTCGGTCGAATTCAGGCAATGGAGGTGTTGTCACCTCCAACCTGCTCCAGCCTTTTTTACGGGCAAAGGTATCGACTGCTTGCAAGAGCATGTTTCCGACAGATTGCGATCGCCATTGAGGGCAAACATACAATTCGGGAATGGTACCGTATGCTCCTTCGGCATACAGCGCGTAGCTTTCATAAAGCGACACAAAACCCACCGCACTGTCTGTAACTGACTCCCTGGCAATAAAAATCCAATATTTCCCTCTGGCTACCAGTTCTCTGGACCGAGCCTCGGTTTCTTTTTGATTAAAAGTAAAGGCCGGTTCATCAATTGCTGCCATTATCTCATCCAGCAGTGCTCCGACCATGCGGGAAAGTTCCTGATGATCTCCCTCCTGAATCGGCCCTATGAAAATATCTGCCATACTACTTTATGAGGTTTCTCGATGATACCCGTACCTTCTCTTTCGTTCTGCAGTGTAATGCCACCAAGGACGCGGGTCTTCGCCGTCCATGAATCTTGTTATGGAAATAAGTACATCGAGCAGGCAGGGGTCCTGGCGCTTACCCTTAATCGAAGAGAGCATATGATACAATTCAAGCGGTGACCGCCCGACAAGATCGTCCGGCATGTTGATGCCCAAAAGACAAAGATCGGCAGCAATTGCGGCCCCGATATTGGGAAGATCGGTGAGCTTTTCAAGCTTGTTTCTGCTAACGTTTGCTGGATTCATGCGTCGTGTTTACTCGATTCGTGTTCGAATTAGTCTTTCAATCAACAACTCCTGAAGGTTCCGTCTGCCATCGAACACACCGTAGATAAAAACTTTTCGCTCATGCATTCGATAAATAATCCTGTAAGGCTTGAAATGAATTTCCCAATACTCCCGCACATGTATTCTCTCTAATTCAGGGGAATAGTGGCCTCGATCAGGGAAACGTTCAAGGCTCAAACACATTTCTTGTAAATTGTCAAAAAGCCTGTTAGCACTTTCAGACGAATCGTGATTTGCAACATACTTCCAGATATCGAGAAGATCACCTTCAGCATCAGCACTCAGAAAAACTTCATATTTCATCAGCCCTGCTGTGCTTCTATTTGTTTCCTGAGCAGATCAAAAGACTCACTGACCGGTCTGTATTTTCCTTGCTCTATTGACTTTGAACTTTGTGCCAGCATTTTCAGTAAAACCAGACTTTCCTGCGTTTGTTCATAAATGTGGATATCTTGCAAAATAACCTTGGCTTCTCCATGATGAGTAATAATCATGGTCTCTCTGTTGTCGGAAACTTCCCTGATAACTTCCGAAGCGTGCGCTTTGAGATAACTTATCGGCTTTATTGAATCACTGTATTTCATATAAATAACCCCTCCTTTTTTAAACCAAAATAACAACTTTATTACGGTCAAAAAACGACATCTGCATACTAACAATCTCCGATTCCTTTCACGACAAGATAAGCCGAAATACTTTCATCAAGTTCAGCAAGGCTCGATACGACGAGCGTCGGCTCAATCCCCCAAGGGTCGAAGATCGCTTCGGGAGAACGTTTGACCCAGACGGCCCGCATACCTGCTGATACGGCCCCGATAACATCAAACGGATTACCTGAAATGAGCCATGCACTACTGCCCGATGCTCCGGACTTATTCAGAAAATGGCTGTACACCGCTGGGTTCGGCTTGAACGATTTCAGATCATCCACGCTGACAACATCGAGCAAATGTTTTCTGATACCCGCCGCCGAAAGCAGTGCTTCAACAGCTTCTGAACTGCCGTTGGAAAAGGCGTAGATACGGAACCCTGACGCCTTGAGGCCTTCCAGGCTCTTTTCAACGTCGCTGAAAGCGGGAAGCGTTCGGTAGTTTTCGAGCAACTCTTCTTTCTGCTCAACGGTGAAAGAAACCTTGCAGAAATCACAGGTGTAATCGAGCGCGTTCCGGGTGCACACGGCGAAGGTTGCATAGTTCTGCATCAGCCCCCTTCGAAAAGAGTATTCAAGCTGCTTCTGCCGCCAGATGCGGGAAAACTCTTCAGCCTTGTCACCGGCTGTTTTCCGGATTTTCGATACAAGACCGTGCGTATCGATCAGTGTTCCATAGACATCGAATGCAAGCGTTGGTTTCATCAGATAATTTTCAACGGCTATTCTTCCAGATATTCGGACTCATGCGGATACTTCGCATAGGCAGTCTTATGTTTTTTGAAACCCAGTTTGCTATAAAAATCCTCATTGCCGAACGTCGAGGTCAGATAGACCAATAGATGCTCGTTTCCTTCCAGCAAGGCAGCCATAATGCCTTTCCCAATTCCCTGCCCCCTATAGGGCTCCAGTACGCCGACGTCATAAATTGTTCCGTAGCACAAGCCATCGGATATCATGCGCCCTGCGCCAACCTGTTTTTCGCCTTTCCAAACCGTCACAACCTTGTAGCTGTTCTGAAAGGCTCGCCTGATTGTTCCAAGGTCTCTTTTCTCCCCGAATCCCGCGACAAGCCCGACTTCTTCATAGAGATTCCCCAAAGCTTCCCAATCAATACTGTCGGCTCCTGTTTTATACTCGACCATACCACTCATTTATTGTAATCGATTTTAATCGCGCCGAAAACAGCGAAACAGGAATTTTTATGCAAGAGTTCCACATGGTCGAACCCTACTTTACGAAGAAGATCCAATTGATAGGGAACCGGTCGGGGAGAATCCTCCCTGTCGATATCCTCAAAAACCCTGGCCCTGTACTCCTCTCCCCCAACGGTAGAAAGGTAGTCACCATACCGCTCCTCCATAAGGTTCTGAACCGGACCGGTTTCATGAGAAACGAGATCGGAAATCCAGACACTGCCACCGGGTGCCGTCAAGCGGAAAATCTTTCTGAAAGCAGCCTCCCAATCATCGTCATCCCGCAAGTGATGCAAGACAGCCGCAGCAAGAATCACGTCGTAGCCTGCTTCTTCCAGTTCGATCAGGCGAAAGTCACCCTGAAATAGTCGCATGCTGCCGGTGTTGACCGCTGAAATCCGTTCATGAGCTTTCTCAAGCATAGGCCGACTGAGGTCGAGAAGGTCACAATGAAAAGAGGCGACATAGTGCAGCAGCTTGAGCGTGTAGTTACCCGCTCCGCAGCCGATATCCAGAACCCGCCTGATGTTGGCCGTCGATCCGGATGCGGATCTGGCAACAAGATCCATTGCCAATGGCGAGTCAATTATTGATTTCTGTCCGGTTTCAAGGTTTGAAAAACGTTCGACATCATTCTCAAAATGACTCTTTATGGCCTCTACTGATGCTTTTCGTTCAAACTGTGTAGCCATAGCTTTACCTCTTCGGTTCAACAGATATTCTTTAACAATATCACCACTGCCACCGCAACTATAAAGTTGTAGATCAAAACCGGAAAAAACAAAAGGCAGCCCGAAAGCTGCCTTGCATTTTTCTTTCCGTTGATCTTTGAACATCCGGTGTCGAGCCATCCGACGATTCAACAGTTCAACGATTCAACAGGCGCGATAGCGACCCGTCCTACTGCCATCCCCCGACGATGTCGAAAATCTCCCTGTCGCCGATCGGTGCCGGAACGGAAGCCGAAGGCTCCTTGGAAAGAAGGAAATCCGCAATCTCGTTGTATGGTTTGACACATTCGTCTTTATCCGACCCGTCTTCCATCTGGAACATGGTCTTTCCGGCAAAACGGCTCTTGCGGATCAGTTCGTGATAGGGAACCCTTGCAAGAAGCTTGGTGCCGACCTTGTCGGCAAACTGCTCGAGCATGTTGGTGCCACCGCCTTTCGCATAGTCCACACGATTGGCGACGATTCCGGCAAGCTGCACCTTGTAGCGTGTACTTTTCTGCTCGATGGCCATACAAAGGCGGTTAGCCGCAAAGATACTGTCGAAATCATTGGTTGCGATAATCACCGCATAATCGGCATAGGTCAATGGAGCACTGAACCCGCCGCAGACCACGTCGCCGAGAACATCGAACAGAATGACATCGTAACGGTCATAGACGCCGAGTTCCTGAAGAAGCTTGACCGCTTCACCAACAACGTAACCGCCGCATCCGCTTCCGGCAGGAGGCCCGCCGGCTTCCAGCGCGTCAACACCGCCAAAACCGGTTTCTATGATATCCTCCTCGGTCAGCTCCTCGTGATGAAAATCAACTTCCTCGAGAGCCTCGATCACGGTTTTCTGCAGGGTACCCGTAAGAGGAAAGGTACTGTCATGCTTCGGGTCGCAGCCGATCTGTAGAACTTTAGCGCCTTTCAGTGCAAGCGCTGCTGAAATATTCGCGGTTGTTGTACTCTTCCCGATACCTCCCTTTCCATAAACAGCAAGGATTAAACTCATGGTGACAACGCAAAAATTAAATTAACGATACGATACTTGCTTACCCGCCCAAAGCTTCTTTGGCCCTTTTGAAAACCTCGACGGTTATGTTTGTCTCACCGTTTTCACGGGCGAAATTCTCGGTATTCTTACGAACCTTCTTGCGAACGAAAAACGGTACTTTTTTGAGCATTTTTTCAGCATCTGCGCTCCATGGCATTCCGTCCGCACCGCCTTCTTCTCCGAACTGCGTACCCTCTTCACCGCTTTCTGCTGAAGATCCCGGCTGACCGTTCAATGTCGCTGCCGGTTCCTCTTCCTCGTATTCCAGACCGGCATCGCCGAAGAAATCAACAAGGTGTTTTTCAAGTCCGAGCTTACATGACGTATAGACCCGGTCGGCAAGTACGTCAGCCCCCTCGAACCCGAGAACAGGATAGTACCCGATCAGGTGATTTTCTATATGCGTCGGTGTTGAAATAACCATACACGGTACATCGAGCTTCCGACAGCTGTGCCGTTCCATCTGGGTGCCACAGACCAGATCCGGCATTTCATCCTCGATTTTTTTCGAAATTTCCTGGAACTTGTCCGTCACCATAAGCGGTTCCGGCAGATATCCTTCGAGCTGTTCACGAATCCAGTCGGCATGTTCTTCAAGATAGGTACCCGCACCGATGATCTGCATCCCAAGCTCATTTTTGAGAAACTTGACCATACCGACAGTGTGCGTAGCATCGCCAAAAACAAACGCCCGTTTAGCGCTGAAACTTTCCATATCGGCAGTACGAGCGAACCACGGCACGCCACTGGGAGCACTCAGCCCGTCAAGCGAAAAATCGGTCAAAGGCGGCATTGCAAGGGCCGGCAACCCTTTTTCCTCCGCAATAACGTTCAGTTTCTCAAGCAGTTCACGAATCCAGTCGAGTGTAGCTTCTACACCCAGAGGCGTACCCTGAACCGACGGCATTCCGAATTTCTCACGAAGGTAATGTGCTGCCCCCCGTCCCATTTCGTGGTAAGGTACGATATTGAGCCATGCAGCGGGAAGATTACGGAGTTCTTCGAGGCCTGCGCCCCATGGCGCAACAACGTTTACCTCAACACCGAGAGTTTTGAGAATCCTGCGCAGGCTGACAAGGTCCGAACGCAGGTGAAAACCAAGTGATGTAAACCCCAACAAGTTGACACTTGGTTTTTCGGTCACACTCTGTTCAAGCGAATACCGCTCGACAAGCTTGGTGAACAAACCTTCAGCCGACTCGTGTTCCTGGACCCTGAAAGGATTGACGTCATGTACGATAATCTTATCGGAATCGACTCCTGAATGCCGGGAGAGCTGAGTGAGATCCTCTTGAAGAAGAGCGGTACTGCAGCTTGGAGCGACAACAATGATTTCAGGGTGGTAATGTTCTTCAACCTGCTCCAGGGTACTGGGCAGCCGTGACACACCACGGGCGAGATCCTGGCCTCTGACAACGCTGATGGAAAGAGCGGGAAACTCCGGCGTTCTTTCCAGCATGGTATAGGTTGCGGTTATGTAATCGTCTCCCTGAGGGGCATGATAGACCGTATGAACATTTTTCATACTGTTGGTAACACGGCTTATCCCGTGAAGCGCTGTTCCCTCATAGAGCCAGAAAGCTAAACGCATGCTTTGTAATCCTCTTTATGATTGCAATTCCATTAGTTGCTCTTACCCAAACTTCGGTTCAGCCGAAACCATCGTGTTCAATGCCCGGCGCTCGGCATCACTCCCTTCAACCACACCGACTCGTCAAACTCAGGAAGTTTGCTTCGGCGCTGGAGCGGAGAAACAAACAGGTTCGCGAGCGTGAAGACACCGGACCAGCTGTGAATCGGCATCAACGTGAACTCCATGCTCCACTTGACGATGAACCCGTTCCCGACGAAAGGATTGGCAGTCATGAGAGAAGTGACGATCAGATCAGGATTATCCTGCTTGATGTCCTGCAACTGACGATGAAAGTTGGGCTGCTCGACCACTTTGACGCCATCGAGAGCCTCGAGCTCGCGTGCATGAAACTTTTTATTGATATATGCGCTGCTGCACTCAATGACCTCTGCACCGACGTTTTTCAGAAAACGGGCGAGCGGTAGTTCCATCATGGTATCCGCTGTGAAAAACACCCTTTTGCCTTTCAACAGGTCAACCTGGTCTGAAATCCGGTCCCATGCCGCCTGTTCCCTTTCATGTAAATCTACTGTTATATCGAACATGGCCGCCAGATCTTCCCAGAAAACCCTCGTTCCCGTAGGACCGAAAGGGAAAAGCGAGCGAAGCACTTTCGAACCCCGTTCACGGTTAAGCCTGGAAACAACTCTCGAAAGATAGGGCTGTATCGGAGCGAGCACGGTATCAGGCCCGATCGCAGGCAGCTGATCGAAGCGGTTTTCGGGCAGAAACCCTCCTACCTTGATGCCCAGTTCTTCAGCCTCGGAACGAAGGTCATCAGCAATGGAATCATTGACCGATCCGACAAAAACAACGCTTTTTTCTCCGGCAGGAGCCTCCGGACAAAAAGGCACCATTGCCTGAAGCACCGAATCCTCCGCCTGGGTGAAGTTGTAAACGAGTCCACTCGCCGGCACGAAAAGCACAGGAACCTCAGAAGTGCTCAACGAATGCGCAAGCCCTTTAAAATCGACTTTCATGACTTCCGGTGTGCAGGAAGAAAGCAGAAAAATAACCGATGGATGATGGTCTCTCCTGATTTCAGCAATAACGTCTTCGAGTTTCGGGTCCTGCCGCGAGAGGTCACTCTCTTCCATCAGCGCGATACCAAAACGGGGTTTTGCGAAAATCATCATACCGAGAGCATTCTGGAGAAAGTGCGCACAGGTATGGGTGCCGAGAATAAGGAAAAAACTATCCTTGATTTTCTGATACAGCCAGCCGACACTGGCAAGACCGCAAAAACTGTGAGTAACGTTGTCTTCTTTAAGTAACTGAGTTGTGCCCGGAACTGACGCCATGAGCTCCTTCCTCCTGAAATTTGCTGCCGCCGCATCCTTCGGGTTAACACCATGAATACAGCTTCAGATTCTGCAACCGTCAAGCTTTGAATATAAAGAATTGAAGATACGAATAATAGGTAGAAATGAAAACCTATGAAAAGCCCTGTCAGCACGACCAAAAAGGGAGGACCGTGGCTCGCAGAGAGTCGCTTCTTCAGACAGGTGAAGGATTGTCGCAAAATCCGATCTTTCCTCCACACCACTCTGCCTTGTCTGCAACAGGGGAGAGAGGCTGCATAGCTATTATTACTTGTATTGTTCGAAAACAATGGCGAAATTGTGGAGGATGTTTAGAAACAATACGTTACTGAGAAACATAACCCCGCATGAATCTTTCCGTTCCACTGCAGTGTAATAAGTACAATTCAAGTAACGCGAAAAAATATGCAGCTCATCTTTATTGAGATTTCTGCCACTACCCGGAGTACATACAATGAATACTGTCAGAGAGACAGCAATGAAAAACATGCTTCAAATTTCCTGCTTGGCGCTTCTATCACTATTCTTGACAGGTTGTGGCGAAAGAAGCGCAGAGAGTGATAATCCAAGAGCCTACAACAATGCCGGACTGGAATTTCAATACCCTGGAAATTGGAAAGTAGCAGAAGATGGTATGAAAGGAGAACTCCGGCACCTTTTGATAGAGTACCCGGGAACTGGTCTTTTGGTAACAATCTTTATACTCCCGGCAGATGACGCTCGCGATATAGATGGGTTTGCAGAAATCTATGCTCGATCATGTAATGAAGAAGTTCCTTTCGGGGACGTCACTGATTCGGTATTTGGCAGTATAAGACAATCAGGTGAATACGAAATTCTCTCAGAGAAATTCGCCATAGACATTTTGGGGGTAAAGACACCGCACACAAGAACCTACAGGCGCAAATCCGTTGCCGGCCAGGTATGCTTTGTTGTAGACCAGGTAGCAGACGAGCATCACTCGAAAGTCGCGAAGGGGGTCGAGCTTGTCGTTTCATCGCTCACGTACGAAACTCCCTGAAAAAAACAATCCTTCCATGAGATGGACCGTTCGAGAGGCTATCTCGTTAGCCCTATAATTTCTCTTTCTCTGGTCATCCTCGAGCTTGACCCGAGGATTCATCTTCCAATGAAAGTCAGTATGGATGCCGCATCGAGTGCGGCATGACTCTCTATCCGAGACATTGACCGATAGTCATGAAGCAGTTTTTTTGAGACAGCCTGACAGCTTTTTTCTGAGGGCAGAGAAGCCATACGTTGCGTTTAGGAGGGAGGGCTGGAGCCCGAACTGCCCATCTTCCGCTTAACCGAGGCAATCTTTTCGCCGATGGCAACATTTTTATCCCTGCGGTCGTCGATCTTGATAACCGTATAGACACGTTGTGTACCTGCTGTAAACAAGTGTTCATGCAGCCGCTCCGCCACAGCAAAAAGCTCGGTGGCGGAACCCGAAACGGTGGTGCCCATATCATGAAGCCTGTAATCCAGACCGCTCTTTTGAAGAATATTCTGAAGCTCGGCGACACCGGCGCTGAGCCCTTTCGAACCCTTGTCAAGCGGAACAACCGTTATATCCATCAATGCCATGATCTCTCCTTGTCACTATAGCCGTTGAACCATCACCTGAAAACGGTTTCATCCCTTCCGGGACCAACCGAAATAAACGTTACCGGCACATCGAGTTCTTCTTCGAGAAACGAGATGAACGTCTTTGTCTCGGTATGCAGATCATCGAAAGATCTCGCTGCCGCATTCGATGCATTCCAGCCTTTCAAAGGCTTGTACACCGGTGTCACACGGCTGAGCGTCTGATCATCCGTAGGAAAGTCCGTAATCTCTTTTCCATCGAGCGTGTACGAGGTGCAAACACATATCTCGCTGAATGAATCGAGTACATCGAGTTTCGTCAAAGCTATTTCAGTCACACCGTTGACAATCAGCGAATAACGCAAAGCGACCAGATCGAGCCAGCCGCAACGGCGCTTTCTGCCCGTTGTCGCTCCGAATTCGTTACCGATTGTACCGAGTTTCTCGCCGGTTTCGTCATCGAGCTCCGTCGGAAACGCCCCGTTACCGACACGGGTCATATACGCTTTGACAACCCCGATAACGTTACCGATGTAGTTCGGAGCTATACCTGAGCCTGTCGAAGCACCACCTGCTGTCGGGTTGGATGACGTTACATACGGATACGTTCCATGATCGACATCCAGAAGGCATCCTTGCGCCCCTTCGAGCAGTACCGTCTTTCCCTTACGCAGCATCTTGTGTAAAAGCAGCTGCGTATTGGTGACATAGGGGTTGATAATCTCGTCGAACTCGGAGTACTGGCGAACCATGGTATCGATATCTATCTCCTCCGATCCATAAATATTTCTGATCAGCTTGTTCTTGGCTTCCAGATTGGAACGAAGCTTTTCTTCGAGAATTTCAGGATGAAGCAGATCGACCACCCGTATGCCTTTACGGGCAAACTTGTCTTCGTAACTCGGCCCTATACCACGCCCGGTTGTGCCGATTTTCTTGTTGTTCTGGGCACTCTCATGTAATGAATCGAGCAGTTTGTGATACGGCATGATAAGATGAGCGTTGTGGCTGATGAACAAACGGCCCTTGACGTCATAACCAAGCTCTTCGACCTGTCGTATTTCATCGAGCAGGGCATTCGGATCGATAACAACACCGTTTCCGATGACACAAGTACAGCCTTCATTGAATATCCCGGACGGGATGAGATGAAGTACGACCGTTTTGTTGTCGAAACAGATGGTGTGACCGGCATTTGCACCACCCTGGTAGCGAACAACCACATCGAACTTCGATGACAGAAAATCAACCAGTTTCCCTTTTCCCTCGTCGCCGAACTGAGTCCCGACAATGACCGTTGCTGAAGCCGATGGTTGCTGCATGTTTGTTTTTTCTTTCACGACAATTCTTTTTTAACCTGTATACGTGGCAAGTTGTTCTAAAAGCTCATCTTTTCCCTGCCCGGAAAGGGCCGAGTAATTTACTATAAATTTGGATTTGAACGAGTAACTTTTCACGGCATGCCCGGCACGCGCCTTATCTTTTTGTTTCAGCTTGTCATATTTGGTCAACGCAATCCCAAAAGAGCGATCGTAATATTGAAGAAACTCCATCATATGACGGTCGGATTCCATGTCCGGATGGCGGGAATCGATAAGCATGACAACGAGTGCAATGCGGTCACGAGTACGCACATAATCACCGAGCAGCTTTCCCCACTCCTGTTTTTGGCTTTTTCCCACTTTAGCGTACCCATAGCCGGGAAGATCTACAAAATAGCAGGTATCGTTAATCAGGAAATAATTTATAAGCTGTGTTTTTCCGGGTGTTGTACTTGTTTTTGCCAGCCCTTTTTTCCCTGTAAGCGAATTAAGCAGTGTCGATTTACCGACATTCGATCTTCCAACAAAAACAATTTCAGGAAACTGCTCTTCGGGAAGCTGATCGAGGGCGGAAACACTTTTATAAAACGTTGCGTTTCGTATTTTCATGTCATAACAGTAACCCAAATCAAAGAAAGGTCCGGGAGCAGCGATTCGAAGTTGCAAAACCGGGTAAAAGCTAAACTGGAAAGCTAAACACCTTGAAACAAAAACCCAAATGTTTAACTTTTTCCATAGATTTTCAGCCACTGTATAGAACCGCGAATCATGTCCCTTTATATATATAATTCACTCAGCCGGCAGAAAGAGGAATTTTCATCTCTGAATCCGGGAATCGCAACACTTTACGTCTGCGGTCCTACCGTTTACGGGCATGCTCATCTTGGTCATGCAAAAAGTTATGTCTCGTTCGATGTCGTCGTCAAATGGCTCCGGCATCTTGGTTATACCGTCAAGTATATCCAGAATATCACCGATGTCGGACACCTTACCGATGATGCTGACGAAGGTGAAGACAAAATCGCCAAGCAGGCTCGTCTCGAAAAAATCGATCCTATGGAGATTGCGCAATATTATACACGGAGTTACTATGAGGATATGGATCGATTAGGAGTCGACAGACCGAGTATCGCCCCTACGGCAACCGGACACATTCCTGAACAGATTGCATTGATTACAAAGCTGATGGAAAACGGTCATGCCTATGAGGTAAACGGCAATGTGTATTTCTCCGTGTCCTCTTTTCCCGGATACGGAAGACTTTCGGGCCGAACAGATCAGGAAGCCCAGCAATCCGGCGGAAGGGTGACATCGAGAAGTGAAAAGAAGCACCCTGCCGATTTCGCTCTCTGGAAAAAAGCCGAACCCGGTCATCTCATGAAATGGGATTCACCCTGGAGCACCGGTTACCCCGGTTGGCATGCCGAATGCTCCGCCATGGCAATGAAATACCTCGGTGATACGATCGACATACATGGCGGAGGCATGGAAAACAAGTTTCCCCACCATGAATGCGAAATTGCACAATCCGAAGCAGCTACGGGAAAACCCTATGTTCGCTACTGGATGCACAACAATATGGTGACGGTCAACGGCACAAAAATGGGAAAATCGCTGAAAAATTCGGTCAACCTGAAGGACCTTTTTCAAAGCATTCCGCCGATAGTCATACGGTTCTTTATACTGCAGTCCCATTACCGATCCCCTCTCGACTTTTCAGAAGCCGCCATCATGGCTTCACAATCCGGCCTCGAAAAACTGCAGGAAACCTGGCGGGCACTCTCAACGGCTACCCCCAGCAGTGAAGAACTCGATACGACGACATATGAAGAACGGTTTACCGAAGCCATGAACGATGACTTCAATACACCGATCGCCATTTCAGTACTTTTCGATCTTGCTCGAGCCGTAAATGCTGCACTGAACAGCAAGCAGGGGCTCTCGGAAAACTCACTCGAAGAATGCAAAAAGTTTTTCGTGTCCTACGGCCATGACGTGCTTGGCATTATCGAAACAGGAGATACGGAAAACGCGCAAGGAAAAAATGCAGGAAAAGAGATAGTTAATGATATCGTTTCAATTCTGCTGGACGTGCGCCAAGAGGCAAGGAAGAACAAGAATTTTGCACTGAGCGATCTGATTCGTGACAGGCTTGCGGATTCGGGAGTTGCAATTAAAGACACCAAGGAAGGTACGGAATGGAGCATCCCCGAAAGCAAGTAAGGCATCCAATCCATCCGAAGCCCCTCCCTGTGTAATACATAGACAAAAAGTATTACACAGGGTGATCCTACCTCAAAACGCCCTAAAAAGTCATGCCGGACTTGATCCGGCGTCCATGATGAAAAACAGAAAAAACGATGGATCCCCGTGAAAGACAACAGCCTCTTGTGACAGAGCCTCGATCGATATCAGAATAATTGTGCCCCCGCTCCTCTCTTCGAAACATCCAACTGCTCAGAGATATTCTTCAAGACCTTCGCGGCGTAGGATGTCGACAACCTTTTTTACATCCTGCGAATGCCCTTTGCGGCATATCAACAGAGCATCTTCTGTATCGATAACGATAATATCTTCAAGACCGACAATCGCAACCGCTTTCTTGCCGCTTTTTTTGATAAAATTGTTTGCCGTATCGACTTCCACCATATTGAAATTTGTTCCCATGGAAGCACCGGCATCTTTTCCACCGGCCTTCTGCACATCATCCCAGCACCCGAGATCAGTCCATCCAAACTTCCCGGCAAGCATACAAACAGACTCGGCATTTTCCATAATACCGTAAGCGATCGATACCGGATGCAGCCAACTGTACACATCCTCTATGACCGCTCGTTCCCTATCGGAACCAATAACGTCATATATGCTTTGCAAGTCCTTGTAGAGATCCGGCATCGAACGCTCGAACTCTCGGCGAATGGCATCGATGTGCCAGATTAGAACGCCGCTGTTCCAGTAGAAATCACCACTGTCGATAAATTCCTGTGCTGTTTTGATATCCGGCTTTTCGGCAAATGCTCTGACCGTAAAGATAGGAATCGTGCCCTCCTGCCCACTCGCTTCGTTCACCTGAAGCTTATCAACCTGAATGTAGCCGTACTCCGGTTCAGGACGATCCGGTGTCACCCCTATGGTCACTATGCTTTTTCTGTCCTGAGCAACGGCAACCCCCCTGCCGAGAATTTCCCCGAAGAGCCTCTTGTCAAGCACAAGAAGGTCGGCAGGTACGGTAATCATCACCGCATCAGGATCTATTTTACCGATATATGCCGTAGCAAGAGCGATACAAGGCGCGGTATCCCTTGCAACAGGTTCGACGAGAATATTATCGGGAGGAAACCAAGGTAATGTCCGGCGCATCATCATCTCCCCCTGAACATTCGTCACGACATAGATATTCTCGGGTAAGACCGTTCCTTTAACACAGGCGATAGCTGACTCGATCATCGTTCCACTCCCAAAAACATCGACAAACTGTTTTGGGGTCTTTTTTCTCGAATAAGGCCAAAGCATCAAACCGCCTGCTCCACCGGCCATGATCACCGCGTACAGATGCTCTACCGGAAACTGCATTATCGAAGGATTATATTTTCTTCAGGGAGTACTAAAAAAATGAGAAATTCAGGGCATCCCATCATCGTAACAATTTATACATTACAGTTAATTTATCATTTTATGGATTCAAAACCGTTACCTCTCCTCTTCAAGAAGTTTTGCAATGGAGTCAGTACCTAGCAATATAGAACGAATACAGCAAGCGTGTGCAGAGAAAGGACTCCTGTTACATGATGTGCAGCTCCGGCAACTGGAGAAGTATGCCGACCTTCTCGAATCGCTGAACACATCGCTCAACCTTGTCAGTAGAAAAGAAAAGGCCCCGCTGCTCATCCGGCACATCTTTCATTCTCTGCTTATCGGCTTGTACCATCGCTTCGAACCCGGTGATAAAGTGCTCGATATCGGTACGGGTGGAGGACTGCCCGGTATACCTCTTGCCATAGCGTTCCCGGAAACCTCCTTTCTGCTCATCGATGCAACAGGGAAAAAAATCAATGCATGCAAGGAAATGATACAGACGATAGGACTGGAAAATGTTCTGGCGAAAAAAGAGAGGGCCGAAGAGTTGAAAGGAATGGCTTTTCACACGGTACTCAGCCGCCAGGTTGCACCGCTTCGTAACCTGTGTCGTTACGCAGAAAGACTCTTGCTCCCCGGAGGTTCACTCATATGCCTCAAGGGTGGCCGTCTTGAAAAAGAAATTGAAGAAGCGCTGAACATCGCAAAAAAGAATAACGGTTTCCCTGCGGATGTCTCTCTTATACCGATCGATCAATTCGACGACTGCTTCGACAATAAATACATAGTCACCGCCAAAAGCTGAACGATCAACCTGATCAAATGGAAAAAGCACCTTGAACAATTATTTATTTGTTCAAGGTGCTTTCTATACACAGCATCGCTGACGCCGGTAAAAGCAGAAAGCGAAATACTTGTTTCACTTATTCTTTTTCAGATGCCGGTGTCTCATTATCAACAGGCTCGACAACGTCACTTTTTTCGGGTGCTGTTGTAACGGCTTTCTTCGAGCCACGAACTCGTTTGGAACGATCTTGTTTTGCCTGTTGTGGAGCATCCTGAGGTGCCTCTGTATAATCGACCAGCTCGAGTACTGCCATTTTTGCAGCATCACCGTATCGAGGAGCGAGTTTCACAACTCTCGTATACCCTCCGTTTCTGTCAGCCACCTTGCCGACGATATCCTCGAACAGTTCGCGTATAGCGGCTTTATCACGGATTTTACGGAAAATGATACGCTGAGCGTGGACGGTACCGTCTTTTGCTTTAGTGATGATTTTTTCTACGTATCTGCTTGCCTCTTTAGCTTTAGCCTCGGTGGTCTCTATACGTTTATGCAGCAACAACTGTGTCGATAAATTAGCCAGTGTTGCTTTTCTATGGGTTGCTGTTCTCCCGAGTTTTCTTGCTGACTTTACTTTGCGCATAACGGCATGGTTCTCTCAAGAATTCTAAAAATCTGTTTACTTCTTTACCCTTTCATCTGATACTTGGTTATATCCATACCAAATTTCAGGTCAAACTTATCCAATTGTTCCTTCAGTTCCATCAATGATTTCTTGCCGAAGTTCTTGTACGTAAGAAGCTCGTCCTCTTTTCGGGAAACCAGATCCCCGAGAGATTCAATTTCCGCAAGTCTCAAACAGTTGTGTGAACGAACTGAAAGATCAAGATCCTCGATTCTGGTCTGCAGCAGCTTGCGCATGCTTTCGAACTCATCATCCTGCTGTTTGTACTCCTCTTCGGTAAACTCTTCCTCAGTCGGCGAGAAGTTTGCAAAAAGCGAAACATGATCGTTAATGATCTTACCTGCGAGGCTGATTGAATCGTCAGGAGAAATGGAACCATCGGTTTCGACATCGAGAATCATTTTCTCGTAATCTGTCCTCTGCCCGACACGGGTATTTTCAACCGCAAACTTCACATTTTTAATTGGAGTGAAAATCGCATCGAGAGCGATGAACCCGATAGGCATACCTTCTCCACGATTTTCGTCAGCCGGCACATAACCTCTGCCGCGACCGATATATATATCCATACTCAGCTTCGCACCTGCATTCACCGTAGCAATATGCAGATCGGTGTTCAGTACTTCGAATTCACCCTCTTGTGCAACGATGTCTCCTGCAGTCACATCGGCCGGCCCCTCTATGGTCAGCGTCGTTTTACAACTTCTCTTGTTCGATGATTTGAATCGAACTTTCTTAAGATTGAGAATAATCTCCGGAACATCTTCACGCACACCATCGACTGCTGAAAATTCATGAAAGACGCCGTCGATCTTAACGCCGGTAATTGCCGTTCCGGGCAGAGATGCAAGGAGCACCCTGCGCATTGCGTTGCCAAGCGTAACACCATACCCTCTCTCCAGAGGCTGTGCTATAAACGTACCATACCTGTCATTATGCGTTCCTTCATCTACATCAATTTTCTCTGGCATCTGCATTTGGTATATCATGGGCTTTATACCTTAGAGTTTCATTAAAATCACTTGGAGTACAACTCAACAACAAGCTGTTCATTAAACGGCTCCTGTACTTCTTCCCGCTCAGGTACAGTCAGAAATACCGCTTTCTTATGCGCCTTGTCGACCTGGATCCATGAAGGTATGCGTGATTCCGGAGCTTTGTTGAGTGAATCGGTAACGGCATCGAGGTTCTGGCTTTTCTGCCTGAATTCAATTGCATCACCGGGCTTCAACAGATATGATGGAATATTGACTTTTTTTCCGTTAACCAGAAGATGGCCATGGGTTACAAGCTGCCTGGCACCGGCTCTCGACGGAGAAAATCCGGCCCTGAACACAACATTGTCAAAGCGTCTCTCAAGCAATTTCACAAGGTTGTCACCGGTCACACCGCGCTGGGAAACGGCTTTTTTATAATAATTGCGGAACTGTTTTTCGAGCACACCGTACAGATACTTCATCTTTTGTTTTTCACGCAGCTGCAGTGCATATTCCGAAACTTTTCCCCTTCTCGACTGCCCATGCTCACCTGGCGCATATGGACGTTTTTCAAGATATTTTTCCGCCTTGGGCGATAGAGCAACCCCTAATCTTCTTGATACTTTAGTAATAGAACCTCTGAATCTTGCCATATCAAATTAACTCATTGAAATATTCTTGTTAGCTAAATGGTGATCAGACCCTTCTGCGTTTCGGAGGTCTACAACCGTTATGCGGAAGGGGTGTGATATCCTTTATGGATCGCACTTCCAGTCCCGCACCCTGCAAAGCCCTGATTGCCGCATCCCTACCAGAACCCGGGCCTTTAATGAGCACGTGTACATACCGCATACCCAAATCATAAGCTTCTTTTGCAGCAGCTTCAGACGTCACCTGCGAAGCATACGGAGTATTTTTTTTGGATCCTTTAAAACCGTTTTTACCGGCACTTGACCAGGAAACGGTATTTCCCTGCATATCGGTTATGGTCACCAATACGTTGTTAAACGACGCCTTGATATGCACCGTGCCTTCAGAAGTAACTTTTACCTTCTTTTTTTTCCTGCTTGTTGTAGCCATGTATCTTTACAATCTTTGGTATCTGTGTTAGCTCTTTCAACTACTGACGCTTACTTCTTGACCGCTTTCTTCTTACCTGCGACAGTTTTACGTCTTCCTTTCCGAGTCCTCGCATTTGTTTGCGTGCGCTGACCCCTTACAGGCAAGGAACGCCTGTGACGCAATCCTCTGTAACAGCCGATATCCATCAAACGTTTGAGGGACAACTGCTGCTCTCCTCTTGCCTGACCTTCGACGATATAATCCTCTGAAATAATCTCCCTGATGGAGTGAGCCTCATCGTCGTTCAGCTCCGAAATTTTTCTGGCGGGATCTATTCCTGCACGCTCAAGAATATTTTTAGCAGATGTTTTCCCGATGCCGTAAATATGTGTCAAGGCAATAACAGCATGCTTGTTTAGCGGCAAATTTACCCCAGCAATCCTCATAATCTTCTTTGTATGTCGTTATTCTTAATTCCTGCTTTATCAACCCTGACGCTGTTTGTGACTCGGGTTTACTTTACAGATCACAAACCTTTTCCCTCTGCGCCTGATAATGCGGCAATGTTCACAACGTTTTTTAATAGATGAATAAACTTTCATGGTTAACTCCCACTATGATAGTATTGGCTCTCAAAACAGAAAAGGCCTATAATATAACAAATTTTTATGAAAACAATCAACAGCTCATCCGATTTAAAGCGTTACTTCACCCCGGATTTACTTGTATCTGTAGGTAATCCTTCCCTTGGTCAAATCGTACGGGGAAATCTGAACCTTGACCTTGTCACCGGGAAGAATCCTGATATAGTGCATTCGAATCTTTCCGGATACATGCGCCAGGATTTCCAAGCCGTTCTCGAGCTTTACCTTGAACTGCGCATTCGGCAATGCTTCGAGAATTTCACCTTCTACTTCAATCGAATCTTCCTTCGCCAATCTTTACAAACTCCTTTTTTTTTAAAATGAGTTCCAGCTTCCCTACGACAGCGTCATAATTTCAGCACTGCCCTTTCTAACAATGATCGTGTGCTCGAAATGTGCAGATGGCTTTCCGTCTTCCGTCACGGCAACCCATTCACCGTTTTTCGATACCGCATTTCTCGACCTGCCCATAGCTATCATAGGCTCGATAGCCAATGCCATTCCTTCACGAAGCTTGACGCCTGTATTTTTCCGTCCGTAATTCGGTACCGCCGGCTCTTCGTGCAACTCGCTACCGATTCCGTGGCCCACCATATTTTCAATGACACTGAAACCGTTCGAACGGGCATGCTCCTCGACTGCTGCAGAAATATCGTGCAGACGGTTTCCCTCAACGGCTTGTGCAATACCCCGTTCCAGGCACTCCCTGGTAACGGTCACCAGCTTCCTGACTTCCTGCGGGACATCACCGATGATATAGGTTCGCGCAGAATCTCCGTGGTATCCGCCTTTGTATGCACCGCAATCGACGGAAACGATATCCCCCTCTTTGATAATCCTTTTCTTGTCCGGCACTCCATGAACGACCTCCTCATTGATGGAAACACAGAGGGTTGCCGGATAAGGCTTTACACTCAAATCCCCTTTCGGGCGGTAATGAAGAAAACTCGGTACTGCATCATGGTCGCGAATGCATGCCTCGGCCATCGTATCGAGTTCAAGGGTCGTCATTCCCTCGCAAATTTCCTCCCCTATCATGTCGAGAGCCGCGGCAACGATCGCTCCCGACTCCCTCATCAGCTCAACTTCTCTTTGACTCTTGATCGTAATCATACTAAATCATCCTATCCTATTAATATATCTGTCATCTGCGGCCACGAACTTTACCCGATTTCATAAAACCGTCATAATGGCGCATCAGCAAGTGACTTTCGATCTGCTGAAGCGTATCGAGTCCGACACCGACAATAATCAGTAGGCTTGTCCCACCGAAAAACTGTGCAAATCCCGGAGTCACATTAGCGAATTTTGTGAGAAACGTAGGCAGAACCGCGATGAACGCCAGCGATATGGCTCCAGGAAGCGTTATCCTGGTTAAAATGTTATCTATGAAATCAGCGGTGCTCTTGCCCGGACGCACTCCGGGGATAAAACCACCCTGTCTGCGCATCGTATCGGCCACTTCTTTCGGGTTGAACGCAATAGCTGTATAAAAGTACGTGAAGAAAACAATCATCGAACCGAACATGATCGCATACCACCAAGAATCATAGGCAAACACATTGGCCACATTCTGCATAATCTCGCTTTCCGGAAAGAAAGAGAGAAACGTACTTGGCAGAAACATGATGGACTGGGCAAAAATAATCGGCATGACACCGGCGGTATTCACCCTCATCGGAATATACTGGGTTCCACCACCGTACATCTTTCTTCCAACGACTCTTTTTGCATGCTGTACGGGTATCCGCCTCGTTCCAACAGTCAAAACGACAACCGCGGCGACGATCAATACCATCAATGCGAGAATGACCGCTTCAACGATCCAGTTTTTGCTTCCAAGAGCAACAGACTGAAACTCGGCCACAAGCGACTGCGGAAAACGGGCGAGAATACCGATCATGATGATGAGGGATATGCCGTTACCTATCCCGCTTTCGGTGATTTTTTCACCGAGCCACATGACGAACAGTGTGCTTGCGGTGAGAATCAACACGGTAGAAAACATAAAGAAAAACCCTGGATCGGGAACGACGACCCTTCCGAAAGACGCCGGACTTGCAAGGCTTACACTGACACCCCAGGCCTGTAGCGAAGCCACTACCAAAGTCCCGTACCTGGTATATTGATTTATTTTCTGCCGGCCTTCTTCGCCTTCCTTCTGCAGCTTTTGAAAATATGGCGTTACAGCACCGAGCAGCTGAACGATAATGGCCGAAGAAATGTACGGCATGATTCCCAGAGAAAAGATCGAGGCCCTGGCAAACGCTCCACCCACGAAGAGATCGAACAAGCCGAAGAGATCACTGGCATGGGTTTGTGACGCACCGGACACTGCAGCGGCATCAACACCTGGAAGCGTTATGTGTGATCCGATTCTGTAAATAAACAACAGCAGCAGCGTATAAAGAATCCGCTGCCGCAATTCGGGAATTTTATTGATATTCTGGAGGCTCTCAGTCAGCTTCATAAGTGATCAATGAGCGGTTCAGGACTTTTTTTCTTTCGTCTTTTTCACACGAGCCTTCGGCTTCATCAACGCTTCATCGAGCGAAAGCTCCTTGATCCTTTCAGCTTCAAGAAGAGTACGCGATGCAAGGGTAATGGAACCGCCTGCCTTGACAATCTTTTCTTCTGCGGACTTGCTGATAAAATGCGCTGTTATGTTTACCGGCGACTTCAGTTCTCCGTTTCCGAGAATCTTGAAGTAATCAGCCCGACTTGCACTACAGAGCTTCTTGAGATCCTCTATGGTGATCTTTTCAGCCGATACCTTCTCGTTTTCAATCCAGAGCGCAATCTGAGACAGGTTGACAGAAATAACGTTCTTTTTGTTTGGCTTGGTAAAGCCGAACTTCGGCAACCTTCTGTATATCGGCATCTGACCGCCTTCCGATATAGGGCGGGAATAACCGCTCCTCGACTGCTGCCCTTTGTTACCTTTTCCTGCCGTCGTCCCGTTTCCGGACCCCGGTCCCCTGCCGATTCGTTTCCTGTTCTTTACCGCACCTTTTGCAGGACGTAGTGAACTTAAATCCATTTTTCTTCAATCCCTGACTTGCAATTATTGAATACTCTTACTGCTCTTCGACTTTCACCAGATGTTGAACTACCCTTACCTGACCTCTTGTACAGGAATTGTCTGGCTTTTCAACCGAATAGTTCGGTCTACCAAGTCCCAGAGCCTTGATGGTAGCCTTCTGTTTTTTTGTACACCCAATCATGCTGCGTACCTGGGTGATGGTTATCTTTTTATCACTCATTATTCACACGCTCTGTTTAGCTTTCAAAAACCTCTTTCAAACTTTTTGAACGTCTTTCAGCGACATCATAGGCATCGGAAATACTTTCAAGCCCCCTGATTGCAGCTTTTACCACATTATGAGGATTGGACGAACCTAGCGATTTGGCTAGAATATCATGTATACCAGCCATTTCAAGCACGGCGCGAACCGCACCACCTGCGATCAAACCAGTACCCGGTGTAGCCGGCTTCATCATCACTTTGGCCGAACCGTATTTCGCCACTATCTGATGAGGTATGGTTCCCTTCACGATCGGAACCTTGATAACGTTTTTCTTTCCGTCTTCAACCCCTTTTGCGATTGCATCCTGAACCTCGTTCGCCTTGCCAAGCCCGTAACCGACATGCCCTTCCTTGTCGCCGACAACAACGATAGCATTGAAACCAAATCTCTTGCCACCTTTAACAACTTTCGCGGTTCTGTTAATATGGACCAGCTTCTCTTTCAGGTTTAACTCACCAGGTCTGATATTTTTCGCAGTTTTCTTCGACATGAACACTTTCTTTGTATTGTTTTAAAAGACCAGTCCGGCTTCACGAGCACCTTCGGCCAGAGCTTGCACTCTGCCGTGATACCGAAATCCGTTACGGTCGAATACCACTTTTGCAATACCTTTCTCCATGGCTTTTTCGCCGATCTGTTTCCCGATTGCACGGCTGATATCGGTTTTCGACCCTTTCAGCTCTTTGTTCTCTTTCGACATGCTGGAAACAGACAGAAGGGTAGAACCATTACCGTCATCGACCAACTGTGCATAAATCTGCGACAAACTCCTGTATACGCAAAGTCTCGGCTTTTCAGCAGTTCCCTGCCCCCTGGCTTTACTGCGTTTTTTGATTTTCTGCCTGCGCGCAACTTTTACAACTTGTCCCATTTCTTTATCCTGAAAATTTTATTACCTGACAATTAACGTGCCTTTAACCTCTTTACTTACCGGCTGCTTTTCCTTCCTTACGACGAACAACCTCGTCAGAGTACTTGATTCCCTTACCACGATACGGCTCTGGCTTGCGGAACGAACGGATTTTAGCGGCAACCTGCCCGACAAGAGCTTTATCGATACCACTAACGACAATAGACGTCGGATCAGGACACTCGATAGCGATTCCTTCAGGTGCCTTGAAATATATCATATGCGAAAACCCGAGCGAAAGAGCGAGAAAATCACTTTTCTTTTCTGCACGAAAACCGACACCGTTGATAAGCAGTTTTTTTGTAAAACCGCTTGTAACGCCTTCGATCATGTTGTTCACAAGCATTCTGTACAAACCGTGCATTGCCCTGGAGCGCTTGCTATCGTCGATACGGGTAACGGCAACCTCCCCCTCTTTGATATCGACAACGATCTCAGGCACCATGTTCTGCTGCAGTGTACCTTTTGGGCCGGAAACCGTAATAACGTTATCTTTTATCTCGATCTTCGCCTGTTCTGCCAGCTTGACCGGCATTTTTCCAATTCTTGACATGATATCCCTAAACGCTTTGGCTTGTTAATTAAAGAATACGGAACAGGACTTCTCCACCGACACCCTGCTCTCTGGCCTCTTTATCGGTAATGATACCCTTCGAGGTCGAAACGATAAAAAGCCCAAGACCGCCCAGATACTTCTTCAGGTCTTTGCCGTTGTATACTCTTCTTCCCGGTTTGCTGACTCGGGTAATCTCCTTGATCGCAGGCGATCCGTCGCCTGAATACTTCAGCTCCACTCTGATAAACGGAAACTGCTCGGAAGTTATCACCGTGAAGTTTTTGATGTAGCCTTTTTCAACAAGCACTTTCGAAATATTTTCTTTGAGCTTGGAGTACGGAATATCCGTAGTTGTATTATGTGCATTCCCGGCGTTTCTGATACGGGTAATGTAGTCGGCTATTGAATCGGTTACAGGCATAGTACACTGTTAATTACTTTCAAAATAAACTCTTTTGCTGCACATCAGGGCGTATGAACGTGCTACCAGCTTGCTTTTCTCACCCCGGGCAATTTGCCTTCGAGAGCAAGCTTGCGAAACATCTGGCGACAGAGGCCAAACTTTTCATAGACACCACGTCCTCTTCCGGTCAGTACACAGCGGGTTCTGACCCTTGTTGGGGAGCTGTTTCTCGGAAGCTTGCAGAGAGCCTCGTAATCCCCGGCTTTTTTCAGTTCTTCACGCTTTGCGGCATATTTCTCTACGAGCGCTTTCCTCTTCTCGTTTCTTGCGATCACGCTTTTCTTTGCCATCTTTTCTCTTGATTGTTTAGTTGTTCTTTTTTCTAAACGGCATCCCAAGCTCGGAGAGCAGTGCAAATGCTTCTTCGTCAGTTTTCGCAGTTGTTACGAAACTGATATCCATACCCTGAATTCTCGGCACCTTATCAATATCGATTTCGGGAAATATGATCTGTTCCCTGACTCCAACCGTATAGTTTCCACGACCATCGAAGCTGGTTGTACTCAACCCCCGGAAATCACGAATCCTCGGAACGGCCAATGTAACAAACCTTTCCAGAAATTCATACATATATTTCTTTCTCAGTGTAACCCTGCAGCCGATAGCCTGTCCTTCACGGAGTTTGAAATTGGAAATAGCTTTTCTCGCTTTTCGAATCTGCGGCTTCTGGCCTGTTATCTGACCGAGCTCCTGAATAGCGGTCTCGAGAAGTTTCGGTTCTGCAGCAGCTTCTCCAACACCGATATTGATCGATATTTTGGAAAGCTTCGGAACCATCATGATATTTTTATACTTGAACCGCTCGACGAGTGCAGGAACAACTGTATCCTTGTATGTTGTTTCCAGGCGTGGTTTGACTGTTTCGGTGTTTTGCTGTGCTTCTGTTTTCTTTGCCATCTTCTGCTGTAACATTAATACAGGATGGTCTTGGTCATCCTGCGTTGATTCGAATACCGGTTAACTTTTCTTGACGTTCGATGCGTGAATCGGAAATTCACGTTCGATAATAGCCCCTTGAGGATGAGTCTGTGATGGACGAACATGACGTTTTCTGATATTCACTCCCTGAACGATCACCCTGTTTTTTTGGGGATACACCCTCAGTACTTTCCCTGTTTTCCCCTTGTCATTCCCTGCGATGACAACGACCGTGTCGTTTTTTTTGACATGCAGTTTAACCTGATTAATACCTGTTTTCATGTTTTATCCTGGAGATATTTTTCATAAAACCCGAGCGGGAGACGGGACTCGAACCCGCGACCAACAGCTTGGAAGGCTGTGACTCTACCAGCTGAGTTACTCCCGCTTGAACATCGCAGACCCTTACAGTACTTCAGGGGCCAGCGAAACAATCTTCATATACTTTCTGTCTCTGAGTTCCCGTGCGACAGGTCCGAAAATACGTGTTCCACGAGGTTCACCCTGTGCATTGAGCAGCACAACGGCATTTTCGTCGAAACGAATATATGAACCGTCTTTTCTTCTCTGTTCTTTGGCACAACGTACCACAACAGCCTTGGACACCTCTTTTTTCTTGACAACACCTCCAGGAACCGCTGCTTTCACGGTAACCATGATCTGATCTCCAAGACCGGCGTAACGTCTGCCTGTACCGCCGAACACATGTATGCATCGAACTTTTTTAGCGCCGCTGTTATCGGCCACAACCAGATTTGTCTCTTTCTGGATCATCCTACTTCAACCTTTATTAAAATGAAATTGGAAACCAAGCTTATTTTGCTTTTTCAACCACTTCGACCAACCGGCAGCTCTTTTTCTTACTGAGCGGCCTGCACTCCATCACTTTGACAATATCACCCACTCCTGCCTCATTGTTCTGGTCATGAACCATAAGCCGTGTCGTCTTTTTGAAATATTTTTTATATACCGGATGCTGTACCCTTCTCTCGACGGCAATGATAATTGCCTTGTCCATCTTATCACTGACCACTTTGCCTACCCAGCTTTTCTTGCGACTTCTTTCTGCTGCACTTTTAGTCATTGCAGTTTCCTGATTTTAAGTTTCTCTCTTTTCTTTATCCTTTTTCCGAGCGCCTCAACCCTCACCGCTCTCCTGCTTGGCAAGCTGGTTCAAGCGAGTTTTCATTTTCGCGATGTCACGGCGTGAATTGCGAAATACCATTGGATTCTGTGGCGGCTCTATAGCTTTGTAAAACTTCAGATCGGCAAGCCTGTCTTCCAATTCCTTGATGCTGTCGACGAGCTCCTGACGGCCCATTGCTGCTATTTCCTGCTTTTTCATAATAAATTTCTCTGTCTGTTTAGCACATTAACCTTCGAGATCAGGTCTCACGATGAACTTTGTCTTGATCGGCAGTTTTTTCGCTGCAAGCCTGAATGCTTCTATAGCAATCTCCTGAGGCACACCATCAGCCTCGAACATGATTCTTCCGGGCTTGACAACTGCGACCCAAAACTCTGGAGTTCCCTTACCGGATCCCATACGGGTTTCCGCAGCCTTTTTGGTAACCGGCTTGTCCGGAAAAATCCTGATCCAGATCTTTCCATCCCTCTTCATATACCTGTTCATAGCAACACGGGCAGCTTCTATCTGACGGCTGGTAATCCATGCAGGCTCAAGAGCTTTCAATCCATATGAACCAAACGTGATGGTTGTTCCGCGTCCCGCATTTCCCTTCATTCTGCCACGCTGAACTTTTCTATGCTTAACTCTCTTCGGCATCAACATACCGGCAACTCCAATTCTTTTTCTGATTGTAAAGTTCTTGTCGACACCACAGCCAAACCACTCTGTCGGGCGGTGCCTTTTTTTCTATGCTTCAGGCAGTTTTCTTCGGCCTGCGGCGCCTTCTGTTCCGGGAATCACGGCCTCCACCTCTCGGTCTCTGCTCGTTTCTGCGCTCCCTGATTTTCTTCATCTCCTCTTCTTCGACGGCATCGATGCGCTGGACAAGAACTTCGCCCTTGTATACCCATACTTTGATACCGATAGCGCCAGCAATCGTATGCGCTGTGACACTTGCATAATCAACATTCGCACGGAGCGTATGCAGCGGAATCTTGCCTTCCTTGTACTGTTCTGCACGTGCGATCTCGACACCCCCAAGTCTGCCTGCACATCGGATGCGGATACCTTCTGCACCCGCTCTCATGGCCTGCTGGATCGCCTGTTTCATGGCACGGCGGAAAGAGACCCTGTTCTCGAGCTGATACGCGATATTCTCGCCGATCAACTGGGCTTCGACTTCTGGCTTGACAACCTCGACAACATCTATTTTCACCTCTTTACCGGTAATGCGGCTCAACTCCTGTGAAAGGTTATTGATCTCCTCACCCTTTCTGCCGACAACCGCACCAGGCCGTGCTGCAAAAATATTTATTTTGATATGCTTTGTCGTGCGCTCGATAACGATTCTGGCGACACCCGCACGCTCTTTCTTGAGACGTGCACTGACATAGTTCCGAATAACCTGGTCCTGCTTGAGTTTCTCGGCAATTACCGGCCCATCATCATACCATCTCGATGTCCAGTCCTTGATAATCCCTAATCTGAATCCAGTAGGATGAACTTTCTGACCCAATGTTAGCTCCTTGTTGTTTATTTATTATACTGGATTAACCTTATCCACGACGATCGTCAGATGATTCGAACGCTTGCGAATTCTGTACGCACGACCCATCGGAGCCGGAAGCATGCGTTTCATGGTCGGTCCCTCATCGACAAAAATCTCTTTGATAAACAAGTCGTTATCACCAGCCCTTTCATCAGGGTTTTTCTGGGTGTAGTTTGCAACCGCGGACTTGAGTGTCTGCATTACGTTGCGGGATGCTGCCTTTGTCGAGTTCATCAGAATTGCCTTTGCCTGGTCAACCTGCTTCCCGCGAACAAGACCCGCCACAATGCGCATTTTCCTCGGCGATGTCGGCGTATGCCGTAATACTGCTTTAGCTTGCATATCTCTTTAACCTTTCCGCGTTATTCTGTTTACTTTTTCCTGGGCGCTGATCCGCCTTTTTCAGATTTACCGCCTGCATGTCCACGGTATGTTCTCGTCGGAGCGAACTCACCCAACTTGTGTCCGACCATGTTTTCACTGACATAGACGGGAATATGTGTCTTACCGTTATGCACAGCTATGGTATGGCCGACAAAATCAGGTGAAATCATCGAGCTTCTTGACCAGGTTTTCACCACCTTCTTTTCACCCTTGCTGTTCATCTCGAGTATCCGCTTTTCAAGCTTGCTTTCGATAAACGGTCCTTTTTTAAGCGATCTTGGCATAGTTCTCTCTGCTTGTTTTTTTGCTTCGCTTCTTATTTCGACTTACGACCACGAACGATCAGCTTGCCTGAAGCTTTCTTTTTATTTCTGGTCTTCATACCCTTTGCAATCTGACCCCAGGGTGATTTCGGATGCTTACGCCCACCACCGGATTTCGACTTACCTTCACCACCACCCATCGGATGATCGACAGGGTTCATAGCCATGCCACGCGTTTGTGGCCTGACACCCAGCCAACGGCTTCTTCCTGCTTTTCCAAGCACTATATTTTCATGATCGGCATTACCGATACCGCCGATAGTGGCACGGCACTCGATGCGAACCTTGCGAATCTCGCCGGAAGGAAGCTTGAGCGTTGCATGGTCACCCTCTTTGGCCGCAAGCACGGCAAATGCCCCGGCAGAACGCACCATCTGACCACCTTTGCCTTTCTTCATCTCGATGTTATGCACATCGGTACCGAGAGGAATATTCTTCAACGGCATGGTGTTACCAACTTTCACCTCGACTTTTTCGCCACTCTGCAGTACATCCCCAACCCGCAATCCTTTGGGAGCGAGAATATAACGTTTTTCTCCATCCGTGTAATGCAAAAGCGCAATCCTCGATGAACGGTTCGGATCATACTCGATCGCAGCGACTTTTGCAGGAATGTTATCCTTGTTTCGCTTGAAATCGATGATACGGTAAAAACGCTTGTGCCCCCCACCTCTATGTCTCGAAGTAATACGGCCTGCACGGTTTCTGCCACCTGATTTTTTCAAGGGTGCAAGCAAACTTTTTTCCGGCTTGCTCTTTGTAACCTCATCGAATCCCGAATACGAGAGATACCTCGATGCAGGTGTAACTGGGCTTAATTTCCTTATCGCCATTGTAAACTATTGTCTAACCTTTATTTGGATTTCTTTTCTTCTCCCTGGTCAGTCGAACCGGAATAATAATCGATTACCTGCCCCTCTTTGAGCGTAATAACAGCTTTTTTCCAGTCGTTTTTCTTGCCTGCGATCAGCCCTTTGCGGGTGTACTGCCTTTTGGACTTTCCCAAACAATTTGCGGTACGGACCGACTGGACCTCGACACCGAACTTTTCCTCTACCGCTCTCTTGATGTCTGTTTTATTGGCAGCAACCTTAACCTTGAAGGCATACTGGCCTGCCTGCTCTGTCAAACGAGTACTTTTTTCTGTGAGCCAGGGCTGCAATAACGGATTTCTCATAACCACCTCTTTTTTGCTGTCTCTGCTTTATTAACCCAGTGTTTCCTCTATCTTTTTCAGCGCAGCCTTCTGCATAAGCACCGTTTGGCTGTCAAGTATATCATACGTCGAAGCCTTGTCAGCAACAACGACATTCAGCTTAGGAATATTTCTTCCCGACTTGATGACAGTTTCGCTATGCTCCGGCATCAGCATCAGCGTTTTTTTGCTTTCGAGTCCGAGATTCTTGAGTATCTCCGCCATCTGCTTTGTCTTGATCTGATCGAAGACAAAATCCTCGACTACGACGATTCCACCGTCCTGCGCCTTGTTTGTCAATGCCGAACGGCGAGCCAGGCGTTTGACTTTTTTATTGATTTTCAAACCATAATCACGTGGTTCAGGCCCGAAAATCGATCCACCGCCAACCATCAGGGGTGAACGGGTCGAACCTTGCCTCGCGTGACCGGTACCTTTCTGCCTGTAAGGTTTTTTACCGCCGCCCCGAACTTCCGAGCGGGTTTTAACTTTATGCGTCCCCTGACGTCTGTTTGCCATGATGGACTTAACATCGAGATACATAGCATGCTCCGACACCTCTGTAGCGAACACACTGTCAGCAAGCGTAACGACCTCACCGGTTTCCGAGCCGCCTGTATTTAAAACTTTAAGTTCCATGCTTCCCTGCTAGTCACCATTTACTTTTTTGAAGAAACAATCTGTACATACGAGTTTTTAACGCCCGGAACAGCACCTTTTACAACCAGAAGATTAGACTCCGGTATCACCTTCATTATTTTCAATCCCTTTACTCTGACGGTTTTTCCGCCCATACGACCGGCCATTTTCGTACCCTTGAAGGTTCGTGATGGATCAGAAGCACCTCCGACCGAGCCTGGAGCACGAAGCCTGTCAGACTGACCGTGGGTTCTCGAGCCACCGCCGAAATTATGTCGCTTGACCACACCGGCAAAACCTTTTCCCTTGGAAACGCCACGAACATCGACCGTCTCACCTTCACGGAACATCTCGACACTTACAGAACCACCCTCTTCGAGCTCGGCATCCATAAGTTCCTTTTCGAACTCGACGACCTTGTAGCCGGGCACGACGCCTGCTTTCGCATAGTGACCTCTCAATGGCTTGGAAACCTTAGCCTCTTTTCGTTCGCCAATGCTCAGCTGATATGCTTCATAACCGTCTTTGACGGCAGTTTTAACCTGTGACACAAAACAGGGCCCAGCCTGGATAACCGTACATGGAACCGCTTCGCGGTTTTCATCATATATGCTGGTCATGCCTATTTTTTTACCAAGAATCGCAGCCATTTCCGATTTGCTTTTCAATTTTCATTAAGACTTAATTTCTACATCCACACCGCTTGGAAGCTCAAGCTTCATAAGCATATCAATCGTCTTGCCGGTCGGGTTAATTATTTCAATCAGCCTCTTGTGCGATGAAAAAGCAAACTGCTCTCTGGACTTCTTGTCTACATGCGGAGACCGGTTAACCGTATACACATGAGTTTTGGTCGGCAATGGGATAGGACCGAAGATGATAGCATCCGTCTGCTTCACCACATCGATAATCTTGACGGCCCATTTGTCCACCAGACTATGATCGTAGGATTTTAGCTTTATTCTGATCTTTTGCTGAACAGCCACTTGTCGTAATCCTCTTTCAATGTTTAGAATAAAAAAGGGGCGAGCTGCTACTTCCCGCCCCACTGCATACAGTATCCGTGCCTTATTCGATAATCTGGGTTACGGTACCGGCGCCTACGGTACGTCCACCTTCACGAATAGCGAACCTGAGGTTTTCATCCATGGCGATCGGAACGATAAGCTCGACTTCGATCGACAGATTGTCACCAGGCATAACCATCTCAACACCTTCCGGAAGCGTCACCGCACCGGTCACGTCAGTGGTTCTGAAATAGAACTGAGGACGATAGTTGTTGAAGAACGGTGTATGACGGCCACCCTCTTCTTTCTTCAGAATATATACCTCAGCCTTGAATTTGGTATGAGGGGTGATCGTACCCGGCTTTGCCACAACCATACCGCGCTCGATCTCTTCTTTACCGACACCCCTGAAAAGGAGACCTGCGTTATCACCAGCCTGCCCTTCGTCAAGCGTTTTCTGGAACATTTCAACACCGGTAACAACCGTTTTCTTGGTAGGCTTGATACCGACAAGCTCAACTTCTTCGTTGATTTTGATAATACCGCTTTCGATACGACCGGTACCGACAGTACCGCGGCCAGATATGGAGAACACGTCTTCAACCGGCATCAGGAACGGCTTGTCAACATCACGAACCGGCTCTGGAATGTAGTTATCAACCGCATCCATAAGCTCGATGATAGCTTTTTCAGCTTCCGCATCACCCTCGAGCGCTTTCAACGCCGAACCTTTGATAATCGGAATATCGTCACCAGGGAAATCATACTCGGAAAGAAGCTCACGAAGCTCGAGTTCGACAAGCTCGAGAAGCTCTGGATCGGCGATATCGACTTTATTCAGGAACACAACAAGTGCAGGAACGTTCACCTGACGAGCAAGCAGAATGTGCTCACGAGTCTGAGGCATCGGGCCGTCGGTACCCGCAACGACGAGGATCGCACCGTCCATCTGAGCCGCACCGGTAATCATGTTTTTGATATAGTCAGCGTGACCAGGACAGTCGATATGCGCATAATGACGCTTTTCAGTCTGGTACTCGACATGAGCTGTTGAAATGGTAATACCACGCTCTCTTTCCTCAGGAGCCTTATCGATATCACCGAACTCACGCTGTGCCGCCATACCCTGCTTTGCCAGCACTGATGTAATCGCCGCCGTGAGCGTAGTTTTTCCATGATCGACGTGACCGATGGTACCAATATTCACATGGGGCTTATCCCTTTTGTAGGCCTCTTTTGCCATATCTTTCTCCCTCTATCGATTAACTGTTGTTATTACTCAAAAAAAATAAATGTATACGACATAACACTTCGCAATTATCAAGCTTCACCCGCAACCTTCTTCTCCTGAAGAGTTTCAGCAATATTTCTCGGCACCTCGTTATAACACTCGAACTCCATCGTATAATTCGCCCTCCCCTGAGTCATCGAACGAAGAACGGTAGAATACCCGAACATCTCGGAAAGCGGCACCTTTGCTTTCACAAATTGAGCACCTGCACGCTCACCCATACCCTCGATATGCCCTCTGCGACTCGATAGATCGCCCATCACGTCACCCAAGTACTCTTCCGGCGTAATAACCTCAACCTTCATGATCGGCTCGAGCAGAACAGGATTGGCTTTTCTTGCAGCACCCTTGAAACCGATCGACCCCGCAATCTTGAAGGCCATTTCAGATGAGTCAACCTCATGGTATTTACCATCGAACAGAGTCACCTTGACATCCTGCACCGGATACCCGGCAACGACACCATCCTTCATGGCATCCTGAATACCGGCCGATACCGCAGGAATATACTCTCTGGGGATGGCCCCACCCTTGACCTGATCGACAAATTCGAATCCTTCCCCTTCTTCGAGGGGCTCCAGTTTTATATTGACCAGACCGAACTGACCCTTACCACCCGACTGCCGAACGAACTTCCCTTCATGCTCGACCGAACCACGGATCGTTTCACGATAAGCGACCTGCGGCTGACCGATGTTGGCCTCGACCTTGAATTCACGTTTCAGCCTGTCGACCAGCACTTCGAGATGCAGCTCACCCATACCGGCTATAAGCGTTTGCCCTGTCTCTTCATCCGAAGACACCCTGAATGTCGGATCTTCTTCAGCGAGCTTGGCAAGAGAAACCCCCAACTTATCCGAATCGGCTTTTGTTTTCGGCTCGATCGCAATCTGAATAACCGGCTCGGGAAACACCATTTTCTCGAGAACGATAGGCTTGCTTTCATCACAAAGCGTATCGCCTGTCTTGACATCTTTCAATCCAACCGCCGCGGCGATATCACCCGCGTACACGGCATCCCGCTCTTCCCTCTTGTTGGAATGCATCTGCATCAACCTGCCGATGCGCTCCTTCTTGCCAGTCACCGTATTCAACACATAACTGCCGGCTTTGAGTACACCTGAATACACCCTGAAGAAGGTCAATTTACCAACGAACGGATCGGTTGCGATCTTGAAGGCAAGACCGGCAAACGGATCTTCGTCTTTCGGCTCACGACTGATTTCCTGATCGGTTGAAGGATGATGCCCGCTCACCGCCCCGACATCGACCGGGGAAGGAAGATACTCTATGACAGCATCGAGCATAAACTGGACACCCTTATTCTTGAACGATGAACCGCATAGAGCAGGAATGATCGTCCCGTCGAGAGTTGCCTGACGCAGAACTCTGCGAACCTCATCTTCGGTAATTTCTTCGCCTTCGAGATATTTTTCGAGAAGCGTTTCATCGAGCTCGGACACAGCCTCGAGCATATTGATCCGCCAGTGCTTGGATTCGCTCTCGAGATCATGAGGTATCTCGACCTCTTCATAAGTACTACCGTCTTCCTTGTCGTAGATAATACCCTTCATACGGATCAGATCGACAACACCTGCAAACATCTCACCCTGCCCGATCGGAATCTGAATCGGAACCGGATTCGCCCCGAGACGCTCCCTGATCGCCTTGACAGCATCGAAAAAGTTCGCGCCGACACGATCCATTTTGTTGACGTACGCGACCCTCGGCACATTGTATTTATTCGCCTGGCGCCAGACCGTTTCCGACTGCGGCTCGACGCCACCGACAGCACAGAACAAGGCAACCGCACCGTCAAGCACTCTCAGCGAACGCTCAACCTCGACAGTAAAATCAACATGACCAGGAGTATCGATAATATTGATGCGATGCTTCACATCTTCGAAATTCCCAATCTTCGGCTCCCAGAAACAGGTAGTCGCAGCCGAAGTAATAGTAATACCGCGCTCCTTTTCCTGTTCCATCCAATCCATGGTAGCACCGCCGTCATGAACCTCACCCATCCTATGGAGCCGCCCGGTGTAATATAAAATCCGCTCTGTCGTCGTCGTCTTCCCGGCATCAATATGGGCCATGATACCGATATTCCTAACATTCGCTAAACCTACTTGCCGTGCCATGGTTTGAATTTTACGCCCGTGTTAATAGTTGTTAGTTTTTTAAAACCTGAAATGTGCAAAAGCCTTGTTTGCATCCGCCATACGATGCACCTCATCCCTCTTTTTCACCGAAGCACCCTGCTCACCCGCAGCATCCATCAACTCGGCCGCAAGCTTTTCAGCCATGGTGCGCCCACCCCTGCGAGCGGAAAACTGCTTGATCCAGCGGAACGCCAAAGCCTCCCTTCTCGAAGGCTGGACCTCCATAGGAATCTGGTAGGTTGCCCCGCCCACTCTTTTGCTGCGCACCTCTACAAGCGGCGCAACATTGGACAAGGCACGACGAAACACCTCGAGAGGCTCCTCATCCTTCATTTTTTCCGCGATAATATCCATTGCGCCATACACTATTTTCGCCGCAACATTTTTTTTACCGTCAAGCATAATCGCATTTATCAACCTCGACACACTCTCATCGCCATAACGCAGATCAGGCTTAACACCGCTGTATACAACTTTCTTACCCATAGTAGACGTCAGTAATTAAAGGATTCGATTTACTTGGCAGCACCATCTTTCGGCCGCTTGGCACCATACTTTGAACGCGCATTCCTGCGATCGGCAACACCGGAAGTATCCAGCGACCCCCTCACAATATGATAACGCACACCCGGAAGATCCTTGACTCTCCCACCACGGATCAACACAATCGAGTGCTCCTGAAGATTATGACCCTCACCCGGAATGTAGGCCGTCACCTCAATCTTGTTGGACAACCTCACACGAGCAACCTTTCTGAGCGCGGAGTTAGGCTTTTTCGGCGTCGTAGTGTAGACACGGGTACAAACCCCCCGCTTTTGCGGACACTTTTCGAGAGCCGGTGACGCTGTTTTCGACGCCTTGGTTTTTCTACCGCGTCTGATAAGCTGCTGAATCGTCGGCATAGCTGTAAATTCTTTTCTATTCTATTGGTTAAACGCAGACGTTCAAAGTCTGAATCGATCATAAAATCCATAAGGACCACCAAGGTAAAATATTTTTGTATTAAATACAAAAACAGAACCCACATTTTTTATAGCTTTGTCGAGAAATATTTTCCGTTGTCATTCCTGCTACACCATGGGAAGCCTTGTCGCCATCTCTCCGAGAAAGTCCTTCATTGACGAATGAAAACGGTAATCGCCGACGGCAGTGTCGGAAACAGTCGGGAGCTGTCCGGTAAGCCAGAGGGAAAAGGTGTCCTGCAGAAAATCGACGACACTGTCTACCCGCTCGATAGAAGCCGTTCTCCCACCCGCCTCATGAATGACTTCTTTTGCGAGGCCGTCGGGAAGCAGGCCTCCGAGCGATGTCTTCATTCCCATGATATCATAGAGGCGTTCCGGCACGAAAAGTTCATGCCCATCGGTTTTGCCAAGCACAACACAGTAGAGGTCCGCACGCATACAGAGTTCCAGTTCATCACCGTGCGAACAAACCGGACCTGTCTCGACAAAATCTTCGAGCCTGTATTTTCTCACGTATCGCCTGACCTTTTCATATCCGGAGCCGGTAAAAGCAATCGAAAATAAGCCTTTTACCCCCTCTTGCGATTCGACAAAAGCCGATAGGCCGGAAAAGAATTTTTTCAGATCCTTTCCCTCTGTCCTTTCGATATGAAACACACAGAGAATCGGTGCATCTACCCGCTCTTCATGCGCTGTCACACAAAAACGCTCGGCATCATAACCGTTCCTGACTATGGAAATATCTTCGTGAGAAAGTTTTTCCCGGTATTTCCGAAGAAAAAACTCTTTCATCACCCTCGACGGCATGGCGACACAATGACCGGAGTGCAGGATACTCATATCCTGTTTATCAACGTCAAAAGAGGTAGTACAGTCGAACAGTACCGGAACATGATAGTTTGCGGAAAGCTCGAGGGCCAAGCGATGTGGAGCGAGCGGAGGGGCTTGGGCATAGATCATCTCAATATCAGAATCTTCTTGCAGCAGCTTTTCCGCAACCACGGCAGCGTTTCTTTCCCAGTTGTTTTCTCCTATATCGTGTTTTGATCGAGGAACCCCTGTTTTCCGAAAAAAACGCTTTTTGAGCGGTAGTCCATGTACCAGCCTGAACAACTGCTCTGGCTCCATTTCTTCTGCTGAATAGGTATGCCCAACATAGTGAACCCTGAACGGCAACCGCTCAGCCTGTGCTCCTGAAACCTCATGGTAGGCAATCACCACCGGCTCCCACCCAAGTGCAGGAAAAGACCTAGCGAACTTGAAGGCGCGTGACGAGCCTTCAGTCATCATCGGGGGAAAGTTCATGCACAAAAACAGAATTTTTTTCACACCACTCAAGCTTGAAACGCCTTACTTGAACCCTCCCCATCTTCGCATACCGGGCAGTCCCGTACCGAAAAGCAGCAATGAAACCGCAAAACCCGCAAAAGAGAGCCTGACCCCGTTTTCAAATCCCCTTCGGTCGAAAGAAAAGACCACTCGATGGTTACCTGCAGGTACCGAAACGCCCCTCAACATGCCGTTTGTTTTGAAGACCGGCTGCTCATGATCGTCGATCGTCACTTTCCAGCGTAAAGGGAAAAAAACCTCACTCAGCACAAGAAAGGCACCCTGATCCGCCTGAACGGAAAGTGAAATTCTTTCCGGCAACACGTCGATCGAAGAAACGGCACCTTCGCCAAATTGCTTGCTACCGCTCCAGGGAGCATCTTCGACGAGAGCCTGTACCGCTATGTCGACTTCACCACCGAGTAATTTTCCATAGACATCCACCGTCTCTTTCTCGGAAACCCCTTCACGAACGAACCATGCACGCGGCATGGATCCGGCAAGCCTATAGACCCTCACCCCGACCGGACCTCTCGCCAAACGCAGCTCACCGTCATGGACAACATCGAGAAGCGGATGGTCCAACGGCGACATACTGACGACATAGCGGACATTGAGCATCCGCAAAACATCGGTATTCGCAAGATTCCCGGAAACCCGAAGCAACTCGTCATAGACCTGCAGTTTTGCAGGATGGTACCCTCCGGCAGACTCGATATCGAACACTGAAAACTTGTTTTCGGCGAAAAGGGGGCCTGCCGGATACACCCTGAACTCATCAGAATCGGCACGCAAAAAAGCGATCACGTCATCTTCTCGAAAAGCGCTTTCGAGATAGCGTTGAGAAACCAGTTGCGAAGACCGCAGAGAACCCGTCGAAGGGGAAACAATCTGACGGTCGACCATCAACAGATCGACAAGAGCGAGCATCGTCAGAAACGACGCCGTAAAGACCACACCCACAACCTTTCTCGACCGAAGCCAAAGAAGAGCCGCAAACATTCCGCCGAAACCGATCAGTCCGAGAAAACTGCTTTTCCAAAGGCTCCACCGTACCCGGTCGATCACCGCTGCAAGCTCGGCACTTTCAACCTGAGGAACCGGAAAAAGAGAACGGATAAACCCTTCGACAGGCGTTTCAAAAAGCAAAAAACCCAAAGCGCACAATGCAAGAATCAGTGCACCTCCTTTCAGCAAACGCAACCTTTTTCCACTGATCTCCCGTATGACGGTATGCAAACCAAATCCGGCAAGCAGTGCGAGAGTGAGAGACACGACGATAAGCGCCATGGACGGAACCCTGAAACGGCTGAAAAAAGGTATGAAATGGTAAAAAAAATCGTATACCGGACTGAAGTACCTGCCAAAAGCGAGAAAAACCATGAGCACCGTTCCAACGGCAAGAAACCGGACAAACCCGTTTCGCCTTTCGGCAATCAACCCGGTCACCGCCAGGCAAAGTACAACAACACCTGTATAATTGGGATAATCGGTAAACGGCATCTTACCCCAATAGGTAATCCCGCCGAACCCTGCAGCGCCCGGTAGAAGATAGGTGATAAACTCCCGTGGGTGCATCGACCACATCGTCGCGTAATCATAGGCAGCACCGCCGCCGCTACCCGAACCACGGACAGAAAAAGGGGTGTACTCGAATACCGGAAGATAAACGGAAGCGGAAATAATCACCGCGATGCAGAGCGCAACGAAAATCATCGCAGTTTTTCTAAACCTCTTTGCGGCTGAAGAACTGGTTGCAACCTTCCAGACGATCAGCAGAAACAGCAGCAACCAGGTATAGTAGGCAATCTGAACATGGCCTCGCTGCAGTTGAAACCCAGCCAGGAGAGCCAGAACGCCCATGTCACAGGGACGCATATCGTCCAGAAGCCGGATACCGGCCCATAGCACCCAAGGCATGTATGCGGCGGTCATGAGTTGGCTCCCGTGCCCGTAGACAAACATCGTGACCATGTAAGGCGTCAACATAAACGCCGCCCCGCCCAAAAAAGCGGCTGAATCATGCAGCTTGAAATGGCGGAGCAGAACAAAGCCACCCAAACCTGCGAACACAAAATGGAGCAGTTGCAGCCATAGACCGCTTACCTGAAAAAACCCGAAGAAGACACCCGGATAGTAAAGACCGTTCAAATAGGTGAACGCCTCGACCGTCGGCATCCCGGAAAAAGACCATGGCTGCCACAAAGGGTAACGGCCGGATTCCTGATACAGCGCATCGAGAGCGATAGACGTTGCCATGGGACTGACACTGTCAGGAGAAGCAGGAACCTGACCCTGAAAAACAATGGAATAGAAAACCCCTGCGGAAAGCAGTAAATACCCCAAGAAAGAGGCACTAACGGGCAGAATTGAATTTTTCACTGATTCACTGACAGTTTTACCCAGGTTTACAGAGAAGTAACTACTTTTTAACAAACGAAAACAGCTCCAAAATAACGTCCAGCTCTTCCTGTTCCAACCGCATCACCCTTATAAACAGCAAATATACTGTAAAAACGAGCAGTATGCCCCCGAGAAAGCTGAACGGAGCATCGAGAACCTCGAGAAAAGGCCTCACCACGATGAGAAGGCCCCCTGAGAGAATCCCTGCTGTAAGTGGCTTGAACAACGGGTAACTGAACGCATGAATACCGAGAAGCGTCCGCACCTCGGCAGCCCTGGCCACGGCAAGCAGGCAGTAGACCGCCAACAATGCCGCTGCAGCCCCCATCATGCCGAATTGCGGAATGAGAAGGACATTGAGTATGATGTGCACTGCAAGGCCTGCCGATCCATTCACGAAGCATATCTTCGAGTAACCGGTCATCTGTAGCATGGTGTCGTACAGACCGAAACCGGACTGCATCAGAACAGCGAAAGCGAGAACAACCAGGACGGGTGCCGCAACGGCAAAAGAGTCTCCAAAAAGATTCAAGACGGAAGCAGGCATCAACAGCAGGATAACGGCAAATGGCATCGACACCATCAAAACCCATCGACTAACCATCTTGAAGAGTTTTTCAAGTTCCTTCGTCCCACCACGACTGTGCATTTCGGCAAACATCGGTGCGGCGATTCCCGCGAACGCAAGTAAAACAGAGCGCATGAGGCCTGCCGTTCTGACCGCCGGCTGATACAAACCGACCGTTTCAGCACCCGCGTACCACCCGAGCATCAGAATATCCAGCCAGTGGCTCACCATACCCGCCAGGGCGACAAACATAAGAGGACGGGCGTACCGGACCATCTCCTTTTCAATGGAGGCACGGAGCACATCCCTTACAGAAACACCGGTAATGCGATCGAGCTGCAGCCATAACCACAAAAAACCGGCAAACGAAGACAAAGGCAGTGAAAAAAGAAGGGCTGGCTTGTTTCCGGCAACGGCGCTGATCACAACCGCCAGCAGCAGCATCCCACCGGGGACAAGTATCTGACCGGCAATGATTTTCGGCCGAAGTTTTTCATATGCCTGAACAGCATGACCGCCAACAGCGATAAACACATGAAAAGGAACCGAACATGCATAGCAGATAAGCGTCAGATGCAACAAGTTTCCGCCGTCAAAAAGACCGGCGAGAAAACCCGAGAAAAAAACAAGGAAAAGAGTGAGAGGAAGCGAGTAGAAAAGGGAAATTTTCAGCGCCGAAGCAACAAAGGCCGACCGGTCACGGAAACCGCCTGCCTGCATACTGACAAACCGGAGAACGCCAACATCGAGACCGCTGACGGCAAGAACCTCGGCAATTTGCAGAATCGCAAGCGACAGGGCGTAAACACCCAGATATTCTGCGCCCATCAACTTCGCAACCACAAGGTTGAACAAAAAGCGCATCCCCTGCCCTGCAACAAACCCGACGAAAGAAAATCCCGCCTCTCTGGCTATTGTTACCTGTCGTTTCATTTCCGAACGCTGCGTTTCAGCATGTGACTGAACATTCAATTCTTTTCAAGGTACCATCTTACCTCTCGGCGATCGAGTGAAAGCCGAAAAATGAAAAAGCCGAACTCGCAACAATCCCGGCAAGTCGGAAACCGCAGCTCGACCCGGACGATCACTTCCCTCGGTTGAACTCACGAACTGCCGCAGCTCCCTGCGCAAGTCTGAATGGAGCAAGCAACAGATACAACAATATTCCAGGCCATGCCCGATACTTGACCAGCAGTCGTAACATCGACCGGTTTTTTTTCCAGAGCCTCGACAAGCCGAGTTCTCCCCCACCAGAAGCGCTCACCCGGTGCCAGACCTTTGAAACCGGCACGTAGAGTATTTTTTTTCCACCCTTTCGCATCCTGAGCGAGAGATCGACATCCTCTGCATACATGGAAAACGAAGGATCGAATCCCCCTGCATCCCTGAAATCGCCTGCGCGTACAGCAAGGCAGCATCCGGTCGCATAAGCGGTTTCGAGAGGAAAGTCAAAACGTTTCCCGTCCGGCTGGCGGATACCACGATGAGCGATTCTCCCGGTCAACAGGTTCACTTCACCACCGGCATACCAGATCCTGTCAGGCCTGTTCATGAAATAGATGCGGGGCACCGTCACAGCCAGCGTATCTCTTTCGCGCAGCGGAACGATGAGCGGCTCGAGAAACCCCGGATCAACAACAGTATCGTTGTTGAGAAAAACCACATACCCGGCTCCCTTCTCGAGCGCCTTGTCATGGCCCGCATTACAGCCACCGCCGAACCCCCGATTGCTCTCGAGTTCGAGAATCTCGTATTGTGGAAAATGCTGCCGAATCTCTGCTACCGAACAGTCGGTTGAACCATTGTCGACAACCATGACACGCATGGGGAGATACGCTACCGAAGAAAGTGACTGAAGGCACCGGATGGTATCACCCGCATTGTTCCAGTTCACGACGATCACGAATACCGTTTCCTCTAGCTCGCTCACCCTCACCCGGCCACCTCCCCGGCAAAATCAACCATCCCGTCAGCGAAAACTTCCCAGGAAAGCCTTGTTGCATATTCCCTGACCTTCTCCTCATAGCAGACCCTTTTCATGCTGTCGAGAAAGTCACAGATACCCTCTGCAAAAGCCGAAGGGTCGAGAGACCTGACTACAGCGCCGGTCTCACCGTCCAAAACAGCTTCCGGCAACCCGCCCGTGCCGGAAACAAGCACTGGACGTCCGAACCCGTATGCCTGTTGAACAACTCCCGATTGTGAGGCTTCCCTGTAAGGCAAGACAACGACGTCCGCTGCAGAGAAAAACAGAGACATACGGTCGTTTGAAACAAACTCCGCAAACACCATCACACGATCGCCTACACCAAGGGCATCGATGCGCTCCCTGAACATCTTCTCACCATAATAAAACTCTCCGGCTACCAGAAGCCGGGCTTCGGGATGACGACGAATAACCTCCGGCATCGACTCGATCAGAATATCGAGCCCCTTGTACTTCCTGACATACCCGAAAAAAAGCAGAACCGGTTCACTGATCCCGAGACCGAGTTTCCTTCTGGCCTCTTCTTTCGAACTCATGTTACACACCGGTTCATAGACAGGGTGAAACAGGGCCTTCACCGGAACATGCGGATAGGACTTCTGAACCTCTTGGGCGACATGCTGCGAAAGAGTGACGATACCGTCAGCCGATGCAACCATGAGATTTCGAAGCGATGCTTCGCCTGGAAACGCCTCATGCGACGCAAAGTTATGCATCAGCACAATCATCTTCCTGCCGGAAACATACTTGATCAATGCGTAGAGCGGTGCAAACAAACCAAACCAGTACGCACAGACGACGATATCGGGTTTTCTGCGCCTCAAACCGCGGGCGACACTATACCAGCTATAAGGATCGAGCGTGTCGAGAAGGGGAAGGGCCTCATTACCCGGCTTACACGAAAACCCTCGCTCGTAAACTGTTTTTCCCCGAAACAACAACCGCGGGTAAAGCCGCTTGAAAGAGATTGCCTCCACCTTGTGCCCTTTCCCAAGTAAAGCCGTATGGAGGGCCGAGCTGAAACGGGCGATACCGCCTTTAAGAGGGAAAAACGGGCTGACAATCGCTATACTCAGGGATCTCAAGGGCACCTCGGAATAGTTTCTTGTTATATGTCAGGGGAAAAACACAGACCCGGCAACCTTGAAGAAGAAAATCATCAACAAGGGGTCATTGCTCACCAAAGCCCTGCTCGAAAAAATCGATCAGTTGCTTGGCTGCCTCTTCCTCATCCTCACCATCGAGCTTCAGAATCAGTTTCGTGCCCTTTGGTGCCGCAAGGCTCATAACACCGATAATCGATTTGGCGTTCACTTCGGAGCCCCGCATTTCAATAAAAAAGTCGGCTTTGAAACGAGATGCAATCTTGACAACCGCCGCAGCCGGTCTGGTATGTAACCCGGCCTTGTTTTTAACGATAACTTCCTGAATAATCACATTGATAACAGTCAAAAGTAATAAATCAAAAGGCAAAAAGCTCGATAGCCGGAAGATACCGGGTTTCTCTGAACAGGAGAAACAGCCTACGGCCCATTCAGCTATCCGGCCATCTCGCCGCCAAGCTCCTTGATCATTGCAATTTCGTCACAGGCCATGAGTTTCGGGCAGTTTGTACAGTCTCTCCAGATTTTCTGAGGAAACATCTCCTTGTTCACCTCCCGATATCCCAGACTGAGAAAAAAAACCGGACTCAACGTCAGAACGAAAGCTGTTGTCACCCCTTCTTCCCTGAGTACTTCTTCAGCCTTGCCGACCAGCAGGCTGCCCACTCCTCGTCGTTTAAAGGAATCGAGAACGGCAAGCGTGCGGATTTCGGCGAGATGGAGCGTGAAAAAAGCGATCGCGCACGAACCGATGACCGTTCCGTCGTGTTCGGCGACCAGAAAATTACGAATATTCTCGATAACATTTTCAGGGGAGCGTTCCAGCATAACTCCTTTACCCGCATTGAAAGCGGTGATGCCCGCTATAGCTTCAGCATCGGCAAGACGCGCGGTCCTTATGGTAATATCGCTCGATACCATAGTCGGTTACTCTGACTCTGTTTTACATTCCTGTGGAACATTCCGGGACGGTTCGATTTTCTCCCACAATGCATCCTTCAACTCTTCGAGGCCCAGCCCGGTTATGCTGGAAACCTCGAGCACCGCAACACCGTCCCTGAAAGCAGGTCGACTGAAATCATCCTGAACGATATCCATCTTGGTGATCAACAGAACTCTTGGCTTCTCCAGCATCCGTGGATCGAACTTTTCCATTTCTTTGAGAAGCAGGGCATATTCACCGGCGATGTCCTCGGACTCCGCGGAAACAAGAACAGCAAGCACCTGGGTCCGTTCGATATGTTTGAGAAACTGAATCCCCAGCCCCTTGCCCTCGGCAGCCCCCTCGATGATTCCCGGAATGTCCGCCATAACGAACGAGTTGTAATTCCTGTACTGGACAATGCCAAGATTCGGTACGAGCGTCGTAAACGGATAATCGGCTATTTTCGGTTTTGCCGCACTCATGGCGGAAATCAATGTCGATTTTCCCGCATTGGGAAACCCGACAAGCCCGACATCGGCAATCAGTTTCAGTTCGAGCTCGATCTCGAGGCTTTCTCCCTTGCCACCCGGCTCGGCATACCTCGGCGCTTGATGGGTAGACGACGCGAAATGAGGATTACCCTTGCCGCCTTTTCCGCCTTTGGCGATACGCAGTTCTTCACCGTCTACGGTAAGATCGGCAATCATGTTCCCGGTTTCGGCGTTTCTGACAACAGTACCGCAGGGAACCGGAATCACAACGTCTTTACCCATCTTTCCGTTTTTTTTCGAGCCCTGACCGTGAACCCCCCGTTGCGCTTCGTAATGTTTCCTGTACCTGAAATCAAGTAATGTTGACATCTGGCGGTGCGCTTTGAGAAACACATGACCGCCCCTGCCGCCATCGCCACCATCCGGCCCGCCTTTCGGCACGTATTTTTCCCTCCGGAAACTCATACAGCCGTTACCGCCGTTACCCGCCTTCACGTATATTTTTGCACTGTCGACAAATTTCATAGCACTCTCAAAATTCCCGATTGACAATCACTTTCCAACAACCACAAACACCACACCTCAATTCCCCATTACCGATTCCCTACTGCCCCTCTGCTCTTTGAATACTTTCCTGCTTTGACTATGTTACCTGAAGTAACCAGCAACCACAAACCCCACAGCATCGCGACCGATCACATGAGCCAGAAAAAAAAAGCCACCATCGAGGAGCTTATTGCAAGACTCGAAGCGATTACCGGAGAAATGGAAAATCCCGACACAGGCATCGATCAATCAATCAAGCTGTATGAAGAGGGGCTGAAAATCGCGGATTCTTGCAGGAAAAGACTCCAGGATGCACGGCAAAAAATAGAAGTCATCAATCCGGAATCCAGAGAAAAACAGCCTGAAAACAAACAGGATTACGGCTTGTTCAGCGATTCCTGACAGCCCCACCGCTCACCCCTCGAGCTTCCGCTTCAGAATCTCATTGACAACCACAGGATTCGCCTTGCCTTTCATCGCTTTCATGCACTGGCCCACAAAAAAGCCGAAAATCCTTGTTTTTCCGCTCCTGTACTGCTCTACCTGTCCGGCATTGGCATCGATGATATCCTGAACAACTTTCTCAATCTCCGAGGTATCCGAAACCTGTGCGAGACCTTCCTTTTCGACAATGGCCTTGGCATCGTCAGCGGTTTCCTGCATACGCTCGAAAACCTGTTTGGCAATGGTATTGCTGATCGTTCCTCCGGCAATTAAACCGATGAGTCCCCCCAGTCGTTCCGGTGAAACCGAAAAAGAAGCGACCGGAATATTTTTCTCCTTGAGAGTCCGCAACACCTCACCCATGACCCAGTTCGAAGCCGCTTTCGCATCACCGCTGGAACGGACGACATTTTCGAAGTAATCGGCCACCTCCCTTTCGGCAGTCAGGACACCGGCATCGTAATCGGGAATACCGAATTCCCGCACAAAACGTTCGGAACGGGCTTCCGAAAACTCGGGCAATTCGAGTTTCATGCGTTCGAGCATCTCATCGTCAATCTGAACGGGCACAAGATCCGGATCGGGAAAATACCGGTAATCATGAGCGAACTCCTTGCCTCGCATGGAACGGGTTTCCTGCTTGTCTGCATCCCAGAGACGGGTTTCCTGAACAATCTTTCCGCCGCTTTCCAATACATCGATATGCCGTTGAGCCTCGTACTCGATAGCTTTTTCAACGCTCTTGAACGAGTTCATGTTCTTGATCTCCGTTCTCGTACCATACTCTTCGGCCCCCTTCAAACGAACGGAAACGTTGGCGTCACAGCGCAGGCTTCCTTCTTCCATGTTGCCGTCCGATACACCGAGGTATTTTACGATCTGGCGTAACTTCTGCAGATAAGCCGAAGCTTCCTTTGCCGAACGAATATCGGGATAACTCACGATTTCCAGCAGGGGAACACCGCAACGGTTGACATCGATGAAAGTATCGTCTCCGATATCGTGGATGGATTTTCCGGCATCCTCTTCGACATGAATGCGAACCAACCTGATGTCCTTGCGCCCTTCATCGGTATCGACATGAATCATGCCTTCGGAGCAAACCGGCTCCTCGTACTGTGAAATCTGGTATCCCTTGGGAAGATCCGGGTAAAAATAGTTTTTACGCGCCAGGATCGACTGCCGGGCAATGGTGCAGTCGGTAGCCAGCCCGAGCTTGACGGCATCTTCGACAACCCTCCTGTTCAATACGGGAAGAGCCCCTGGAAGCGCGAGACATACCGGGCAAACATTGGTATTGGCAGGTTTTCCAAACTCGGTCGAGCACCCGCAAAAAGCTTTACTGTTTGTATTCAGCTGACAGTGGACCTCAAGCCCAACCACTAATTCATAACTCATACCCTGCAATAAAATCGTTGTTAGAAATTGTTGGAAGACAGGAAAACCGTACCCTCCGCGCATTCAAAAGGCCATACCGGATCAGGACGTCCAGCCGTCCGGCAAACCGGTCGTATCAATACTCCTCGAAAGAGAACTTCTGGCCACCGACAGAAGCTTCGGCCATGAGCCCGCTCTTTGGCAGCGCAAATATAGCGACACCATCCGAATATTCACTGTTGGTAGCCACGCCCGCCGTCACGACAACCGCACTTGCCTGAGCGTTCAGCTCATAGTTTCCTTTCTTGAAATCAGCAAGATCGGACTGGGTACGGAAAAAAATGATTTCAGCAAACGCCTGACCGCCAAGCTGAGGCCCTACATTGATCTGGGTAATCGAGGATGTACCTATCAAACGCCCCTGCTCGTAGACAAACCCTTTGCCACGGGCACCTCCCAGCAACAAAAATCCTCCTTTATACACATCGGGAAAAACGACATAACCATATGCTTCGTCAAAAAACACCTGTAACGTCGGGTCCGTTTTCTGGAAAAGACGAACGGTCTGCCGCGCATGCTCTTCCTCACGAGGATCCCATCCTGCAAAAACCGGGGAGACAGCCACGCCCATCAAGAGCAGCAGCAGTACAAATACATTCCTTCTCATGTTCATAGTGCCATTATTTTTTGTTGTTCAATAAAAAGAAACCACCTATAACATCCAATGATATTCAGTAAATAGCGCTGCTCATGAAGCTCATCTATTCGAAAGCTCTCTTTTCAACGCCTCACGTTCAATTTCCAGACGGCGGATTTCACGGTTGACCTTATCGAGTTCTTCCGGGTCACTGTCCATCTCCAAACGAAGCCTGGAAGAAGCTTCATCGATGAGATCAATCGCCTTGTCAGGCAGGAAACGTTCAGAAATGTAACGGTCGGATAATTCTGCAGCCGCAATGATTGCCGAATCCATGATACGGACCCCGTGATGGATTTCATACTTTTCCTTCAAACCGCGTAAAATGGAAACGGTGTCCTCCACACTCGGCTGATCGACCATGATCGTCTGGAAACGCCTTTCAAGCGCTGCATCCTTCTCGATATGCTTGCGATACTCATCGAGCGTCGTCGCCCCGATACAACGTAACTCACCGCGGGCAAGCGCCGGCTTGAGGATATTGGCGGCATCGACAGCGCCTTCGGCCGAACCGGCTCCGACAAGCAGGTGCATTTCATCGATGAAAAGAATGATTTCACCATTGGCGTCCTGGACCTCTTTGATGACTGCCTTCAGGCGGTCCTCGAATTCACCGCGGAACTTGGCGCCAGCAACCAGTTGTGCAATATCGAGCGCAGCGATCTGCTTGCTTCTGAGGTTTTCGGGAACGTCACCAGCAACAATACGCTGAGCGATACCTTCGGCAATGGCAGTTTTACCGACACCCGGATCTCCGATCAGAACCGGATTGTTCTTCGTTCTCCTGCTGAGAATCTGAAGCACTCTCCTGATTTCCTCGTCACGGCCGATGACAGGATCGAGCTTTCCTTTCCGCACGAGATCATTGAGGTTACGCGAATATTTTTTCAAGGAATTGTAGGTATCCTCGGCGGTCTGGCTGGTTACCCGCTGGGACCCCCGGATACCGGCCATAACTTTGAGGATTGCGTCACGATTCAGCCCTGCGTCACGCATGAGCGACGAAACGTTACCGCCAGCTTCACTCATGGCGACGAAAAGATGCTCGGAGCTGATATAGTCATCCTTGAGGCTTTCCGCCTCTTTCAGAGCAAGGTCGAAAACCTTACCGAGATCCTGCGAGATATATTGACCGGTAGCCGAAGCACCGGTAACCTTCGGAATTCGATCGAGTTCCCTGTCCAGAACGGCAAGCAGATTATCGGTTTGCACTTCGAGTTTCTGAGCTATCTGAAAACCTATGTTTTCACTGTCACTCAGCATGACATGCAGAAGATGCACCGGATCGATCTGCTGGTGCTGCCTGCTTCCGGCAAGCGTAGCCGCGGATTGCAAAGCCTCCTGCGCCTTTACGGTAAATTTATTGGGATCAAACTGCATAGTGGTTTGAGAGCTTTAATGATTATCTTTAAAAACATAACGAAACATCTTCTTTTCTGCTTATGTATAACAATGTTAAAACAAAAAAAGTTAAAGTTGCAACGTGGAGCGAACTCGAGGAAAAAAAGCCATCGTACGCTCTTGTTGCAGATGTTGACCTTGTTATTATCCGTTACGACAACGACGTTTCCGTCCTCTATGGAAGATGCCACCACCGTGGAGCGCTCATGGCGGACGGTCATGTCAGCGGAAAAAACCTGCTTTGCAGCGTGCACGGCTGGGATTACCGTTATGAAACCGGCATAAGCGAATACAACAATGACGAAGCCCTGCATAAGTTCTCCGCGTGGATCGATCTGAAAACGGATGCGGTCTATGTCGACGAGGTGGAAATATCCCGGTGGGCTCGAACAAATCCCCAACCCTGGAACCGCGACATCTACCAGGGGCTCTATGCAGATATACAAGGAGGGCCGGAAGAACCGTTCAACCCCTATATCCACTCCCTTGCAGCAACGGATCCCGCTTCATTCGAATCCCATGGCCCGGTTTCAGCCATGGGCGTACCGCTAGATGAACTCCCCCGATGGGAAGACATTCAAGTCCTCACGGCTCAGCTGGCAAAACCGCCTTTGCTCGACGAAACCGCAGTTGGCACAAACCTCGTTATCGGACCGAACGCGAAGAAACCCCTCGAACTCGACATCCCGCTCATTGTAAGCGACATGAGCTTTGGAGCGCTCGGCAGAGAAACCAAAATAGCACTGTCCAGAGGAGCCGAGCTGTCGGGTACGGGAATATGTTCCGGAGAAGGAGGCATGCTCGAGGCTGAACGCAGAGAAAACTCCCGTTATTTCTATGAACTCGCCCCGGCAAAGTTCGGCTGGAACATCGAACAGGTAACCCGGTGCCAGGCATTTCATTTCAAGGCGGGTCAAGCGGCCAAAACCGGTGCGGGAGGCATGTTACCCGCTGACAAGGTCAGCAGCGATATTGCGGAAGTGAGAGGCGTCGCCCCGGGAACGGATGCCGTATCCCCCTCCCGATTCCGCACACTCGTCACCCCGGAGGATTTCGGTAAAGTCGCCGAAGAAGTACGGAAGGCAACGGGCGGAATACCGATCGGATTCAAAATGTCGGCCCAGCATATCGAAAACGATATCGATTTCGCACTCGAAGTCGGCGTGGATTACATCATACTCGACGGAAGAGGAGGTGGAACCGGAGCATCACCCAATCTGCTGAAAAACAATATAGCCGTTCCGACAATACCGGCACTCGCCCGGGCGAGAAAACATCTCGACAAACGCAACGCCGCTCACGTGACACTCATCATAACGGGAGGACTGAGAACCGAATCACACTTCATCAAGGCACTTGCACTCGGGGCGGACGGGATAGCGATAGCCAACGCCGCAATACAGGCTGCCGGCTGTCTTGGCATGCGGGCATGCAACAACAACAACTGTCCTGTCGGCATTGCCACACAGGACGAAAAACTCCGGGCACGACTCGTTATCGACAGCTCGGCAAAACGGTTGCATAACTATCTTGTGAATTCGGTCGGCATGATGAAGGTTATGGCAAGGGCATGCGGCTACAATCATCTCGGAAAATTCAATCCGGATGATCTTGTCACATGGAAAAAAGATATGGCTTGGCTTGCTGGAATCAGCTATGGGGGTTGTTCCGAATAGAAACTACTGGGAGTTGTTTTCTCCTCCCGTCCTCTGCCAGCTTTTTGCCAGAGCGTTGACAACAAGAGAAAGAATCTGCCCGCCGGTGTCGAGAAGCTTTCCGCCTTCCTGCTGAAGCTTTTGCTGAAGAGCGATTTGCTCTTTGAAGAAATTCACGCTATGCTCATCATAATCCTTGCCGCTGACATAGGCATCGATTTCCTGTTCGAAGTCAGGATTGTTGACAAGTCTCATGGCAAGCTGTGCTTTTTCCAGAGGCTCGAAAGCTTTCTTTGGCTGTGTCTGCTGATCCATAGCTAATGTTTTATATCCTTTTGATACTTGACTGATCGTTAGAGGTCAATGTAAGAATCTTTACGAAAAAAACCACCTGTCCTCTAACACCCCCGTCATTCAGCTTTTTGAAGCCATCACCCCGGCACCCAGCAGCAACAACACGGAGGCCAGCGCAAAATAGTGGTAGATCTCTTCCCGATAACGCGGCTCACGCACCCATTGCATTCCCCCTTTCATCACACCAAGCTCTTCGAGCACACGGCCTGAAACCGGCTCGTTTTCACGACTGTGTAAAAAAATCCCTCCGGTTTCATCAGCAAGATTCCTGAGCACCTCCGGCCGGAAGGCCGTCAAAACCGGGTGCCCTTGAGCATCCCACCTGACTGAACCCGATACACTTTCGTCACCCCGAACCGGAATATGAACGGGCTTTTGCGCTCCCACACCGACAACAAAAAGCAATACATCCATCCTGCCCAGTTTCCCAACCGCACCGGTGAAAGTCTTACCATGATTTTCACCGTCGCTCGCAATCACGACGACACGCATTCCGGCATCATTCCCCGCATTACCGCGACCGGTAAACATCCTGCCTGCAATGTCGAGCGCAGCCTCCAGATTCGTTCCCTGCTCCTCGACGAGCCCGGGAGACGCGACATGCAGCATCGCTTCGAACGCCTGCCGATCAGCCGTCAAAGGGCACTGAACAACCGCCGAACCGGCGAACGCGACAAGACCTCTCCTGCCCCGGTCAATTTCCCTGCTTATCGCCAGCATTACCTGTTTCGCCCTTCCCAGTCTGTCAGGAACTTCATCACGAGCAAGCATGCTGTTGGACACATCGAGAACATAAACCACATCGACGGCATCCCTTCTCACCAACTTGTCTCCCCTACAAAGTTGGGGACCACACCAGGCAACCAAAAGAAATCCAACAGCGAAAAACTGCATCACACGAATGACGATTTCCCTGTAAGGACTCCATTTGCCTAGCAAACTGTCAGAAAGCTTCCGGTCGGCGAGAAGCTTTCTCGCCTGAGCCTTCCGCACCATCCCCCAGGCCAGAAAGCCCCCAAGCGGTACAAGCAGCGACAGCAGAATCAGCCGTTCAGGATATGCAAAACAAAAAATCTCCATCCCCCCTATTCCCTATTTCCCATTCTCTACTTACCCATTACCGATTCCCTACCTTTTACGGAATCCTCATCAGCCTTCCCCCTCCCAGGATCAGGCCGGTAGCAAGCACTATCAAAGCAGACAACAGCAACAGAGGAAAAAGTTCCACCCGGACAACCGGTGCAGGTCCGTCCAGACGACTGCGCTCCATCGTGTCGATCTCCCTGAACGCATCCTTGAGGGCACGTTCATCGGAAGCATTGAAAAAACTGCCGCCAGTCAGAAAAGCGACCTTCCGCAGTACATCCTCACGGCCGGCAATCGACCCCTCGACAAGCGATCCGGTATTCTCCGCCCGCTCTTGTATGCTCATACCGATGACATAGATTCGTACCCCCCGACTGCCAGCAATACCCGCAGCCGTCACGGGCCCGATCTCCCCACGATTATGTTCACCGTCCGTCAGCAGCACCAGGACCCTCTCTTTCGAAATCGAGGCTTTGAGACGATTTATCCCGACAAGGATCGCCGATCCAATAGCGGTACCGTCATCACTGATCGCATCCACCGACACCTGCCTGACAAGCATGTCGAGAAGCTTGTGATCGAGCGTAAGAGGACATTGGGTAAAGCTTTTTCCACGGAACAGCACGAGTCCCAACCTGTCTTTCGGGCGGTTTCGTATAAAACGCAAGGCGATATTCTTTGCGGCATCGAGACGGCTGCCGCCGAAATCCTCCTCGAGCATCGATTCCGAAATATCCAGTGCGAGCACGATATCGATACCCCTGTCCGAAGCCACCGTCACATCCCGTGCCACCTGAGGACGTCCCATGGCAAGAATCGCCAGCACAATGGACGAACGTACGAGCCATCGTGGCAGATGCACCCACCAACCGGCACTCATACCGCTGGTCTTGAGATTGGAAACGCCCGGAAACATCATCCGCCTTCGCCCCTTTTCATGCCGCCGCTCGAGCCACCAAACCACAGGCAACAGTAACAGGAGCAAAAGCCACCGGGGCTGAGCGAATCCAAATGTCGCTGTATCGAAAAAAAAATCCTGCATCGTTCTTCCGGCTTTTCAGGAAAGATGCGAAAAAGAGAAGGCAAATCTGAGCTTTTGCTTCGCTCAATGACCCAGGGGCTTGAATTTGGAAAATAGGGAATAGGCAATAGAAAATGGGTGATGGGGACATGGGTAATGGAAAGAAAAAGCAAGATACCAAATATCAAAGCGCAATAGCTCCCTTCCAGTCATTCCGCACTTGATGCGGAATCCATCTTCCACCATAACGCCTAGCACCTAACTCATAACACATTCCACAACTCAGAACGAAGGACTCAGAACTCCCCACTTCCTATACTCCATGAGTACGATTAGAACTTGCCGAGCCGTTTAAAATCGCCCAGGAACGGAAAAAAGGTTTCAATTCTCCATGAGTACGATTAGAACGCAGAAACAACTTGCCGGAGTGCATTTGCGGATTGTGACATTTCAATTCTCCATGAGTACGATTAGAACCTGAAATTCGTGGGAGATGCTTTGAATGGAATATTCGTTTCAATTCTTCATGAGTACGATTAGAACTGGTTACCAGAAACTTCCAAGAGGAATGCTTTTTCAAGTTTCAATTCTCCATGAGTACGATTAGAACCGTTATGAGACGATATAAAAGGATAAATAAAAACAGTGTTTCAATTCTCCATGAGTACGATTAGAACCCCGCAGCAATGAGCCGCAGAGAGATGCGAAAACACTGGGCATGACAAGTGACAATACGCCAAAGAAAGTCGTCGACCGCCAATAGCCTCAAAACCCCGGGGGGTCGACGACAGCTCTAAGGAAATATAAAACAAACGTTTAAAACCGGCACACCGAAAAACAGCTCGTAACAAAGCTGCAAAAACAAAAAAAACAACTCATCGACGTCTGGCGAAAGAGAGAAAAATACTCATAACTATCAATATTACAGATCGTTACCACTCACTTCTTCCAGCGAACTCTTTGTATCCGCTACTCATCGAACGGCGCAGGACGAGGTGTATCATCCGATGATGGCGGGAGCAGAGGCAGCTCGATGCGCGGCTGGTCGCCGGTCAGAGTTTTCATGAACGCAACGATTTTAGCGTTTTCGTCCTCGCTAAACACCCGACCGAGCTGAATTCTACCCATGATCTCGACCGCTTCTTTGAGCGTTGCAGCTTCTCCATCATGAAAATACGGATAGGTCAGTTCGACATTGCGCAGAATCGGAACCTTGAATTTAAAACGGTCGGCCTCATTGCCGGTAACAGATACCCGGCCTTCCACCTGACTGTCAGTCGTATACGGTTCGACGACACCCATTTTCTGATAAGAGTTTCCGCCGAGAGCCGAACCGTAGTGGCACGCTATACAACCGCTCGACTTGAAGAGCTCATATCCCTCGAGCTCCTCAGCGGTAATAGCAGTATCGTCTCCTTTCAACCATTGGTCAAAACGGGAATTGGGCGTAACGAGGGTTTCCTCAAAAGCAGCAATGGCTTGCGTCAGCTGGTCGATATCGATCCGATCCGTACCGAACACCGTGCTGAACTCCTCAACGTAACCCGGAATCGACTGCAGGAGTTGTATCGCGAGTTCATGAGAAAAAGCCATTTCGTCAGGATTGGCCATAGGGCCGCCGGCCTGCTCTTTCAAATCCTTTGCACGGCCATCCCAGAACTGAGCGATGTTCATGCTGGAATTAAGCACTGTAGGCGCATTGACCGGTCCCTTTGTCCAACGGTGACCGATCGACGTTTTAAGGTTATCACTGCCGCCCATACTGAGATTGTGGCATGAATTACAGGAAATGAACCCTGACATGGAAAGACGGGGATCAAAATACAGTTTCTTTCCCAGCTCCACCAGACCCGGATCGGCAACAACCGCTGGCTCGATCGGTTTGATGGGCTCGTTTCTTAGTGAAGCAGGAGCTTCGGTTCCCGAATTCTCTGTTTTGCCTCCTTGTTGTGTATCATCGGAAGCCGGTGTACAGGAAAACATAACTGCAAGCAATGCAAAGGCAAATCCACGTGTTTTGATCCCCATTGTTAATCTCCATGTTTTTTTTGTTCACTGAAAACAATCGATACCAACATGCAGCCTCAACTGTCCATAACCCCACAAAAAGCCCACCTTCACCGGTTTATACCGTAAAAAGTGCTCGCCATGTATTTTTTATTGTAAGGGAGGAAACCAGAAGCTGCTATCAAAAAGATCAAAAGCCCGCAAAAAGTTTCGATTCCACACGATAACGGAAATGGAATGTCACATCGCCCGGTAGCCCAAGGGAGCATTGATGAAAGGGGTAGTAGGGAGCAGAAATGGGGAATGGGTGAGAGGAACTGGGAATCGACAGAAAAAGCAAGATCTCACAACCAAAGCACTGAACCCCCCTTTCAGTCATTTCGCACTCGATGCGGAATCCATCTTACAGGTCTATTCCTCTGCCATAGCACTATCACAATCTTCAACTCAGAACTAAGGACTTAGAACTCAGCACCTAGAATATTCTTCATGAGTGCAATTAGAGCCGGTATCGATGTACGACCGGCTGTTACTGGTCTCTGTTTCAATTCTCCATGAATACGATTAGAACAGATTTTTTTCGAACTCTAGCTTAGTTAATAACAATGTGCTTAAGTGCTTCTCTCACAAAAAGTGTTAATTATTTACAACGTCCCTTAGTCGCACATGCTTCAACTCAGCACTTGAATATCCTCCATGAGTACGATAGTACACCTTGCTTCGCTTGAGAATCAAGGGGCCAGAATCTGGTGAGTAGGTAACGGGGAATGGGTAATGGGTAATGGGTAATGGGTAATGGGTAATGGGTAATGGGTAATGGATAGAAAAAGAACACGAAGCTTTACAATCAAAGCACGATTCCCCCTTTCAGTCATTCCGCACTTGATGCGGAATCCATCTTACAGGGCTATTCCTCTATCATAGCACTAACGCAATCTTCAACTCAGAACTCAGGACTTAGTACTCAGCACTTGAATATTCTCCATGAGTACGATTAGAACAGTATGGGAAAAGCGCTTTGATGAAGAGGCGTATACGTTTCAATTCTCCATGAGTACGATTAGAACCCGTACATAACGCTTGCAAGGTAGTGCTGCTAACGCCGTTTCAATTCTCCATGAGTACGATTAGAACCCCGCAGCAATGAGCCGTAGAAAGGTGCGAAAACACTGGGCATGACAAGTGACAATACGCCAAAGAAAGTCGTCGACCGCCAATAGCCTCAAAACCCCGGGGGGTCGACGACAGCTCTAAGGAAATATAAAACAAACGTTTAAAACCGGCACACCGAAAAACAGCTCGTAACAAAGCTGCAAAAACAAAAAAAACAACTCTTCGACGACTACAGAAAGAGAGAAAAAGACTCATAAGCATATATAGTATAAGTTCTTAACCCAATCTTTTCCTGTTAACTCTTCGTAGCTGCATTTTCCTCGTTTTCAGTTTCTCGATAAGATTCTTTCGAACTTGATCGTGAACGATGAGTCTAACTGACTCTCTTATATGCTTCTCTTACAAAATAAGTGTCAATTATTTACAACGTCCCCTAGTTTGAGGAAATCATTTTAAACAGCTCCATCTACTTTGACCATGCCGAAGCCTTGTGCGTTCAATCCGCCGAAGCCGCAGTAATAGCCAACTTCCATCAGAGTCTGAGACACACGTAGCCGAAAGGGGGCCAGCATTCCGCGAATCTTCGTTTCGTCTGGTAAACCCTCTTTCAACGTGACGAGTTTCGTGATTTTCCCGTGCTTCCGTTCCACATATTCTTCCGACACCTCGACGCGTAACTCCGTATTCTCACCTTCGTACGATTGACTGCATAAGGCCTCATACTTCCCCAGAAGGTTTTCCAGCAGCACGCGTTTGAACTCCTTATCCCCCGGCAAGAGAAATTTCGGATACTTCTCCCCATCCAGTTTTGTAGAACACACCAGCGGCGACAGCATGATAAACCGCATATCATCACCAAGCTCCGGCGGCTCCAGTTTCTTGACCGCTTCCACCCTGAACCGCTGCCGCCCTATCTGCACATACGGCTGGTGCAGCAGCCCTACCACCAGATGTTCGATAAACTCGGCTTTCCCCGAAGATATCATAATCGACACGCTCCTCGCATCCGTCGTCATCGTCCCGTCCCGGTTCATCTTCCACCGGCGGTGTCCACCCGGAAACAGCGGCGAAAACGTAAACAACTTGAACGTCCGCTTGTCCAACCGATACCCCTGCTCGTGCAACCGCTCCGCATACTCGCTGGAGCTGTTCGAAACGATATGATAAATCAGGGAAGAAATCAGGTGATTAACATTCACCGGCAGGGTGAGGTGTCTGGTGCGGTGTGAAAGTTGGAGGGCTATGCGCATAGATCACAATACCTCTTGTAGATAAGTTTTCAGTTTTTCATTCATCAAAGATGTCGCCGTGCAATATTCATTTTTCACTCCACTATGGTGATGCTGATATGGCAAAAACATAATCCATCCAGAGTATTTGCCACTATCTCCCTTAGTCACACCAATAAAATATTGCTTAGCATGTCGCTCGCGATGCCATTCAACATTACTTTGATTAATAGGTGTCGATATAAACGCTCGTTTGGCAAATTGATGCGCATTTTCCATTGATCTTCGCCCTTTGATAAAGGCAGTACCGACCCTTTCAAATGCCCCCACCCAATCACGTTGTTCATGACTGGTCATGAATAACTTGGAATTAGCGGAAAATGTCGTGTAAGAGCATATTGAACCCCTGAATTTTTCTTTACAAATATCAATTGGAGTTATTGATAAATCAACAGATTTATCCGAACACGATAAAATCCGGAAACATCCATAACCATTTCTGCTTTTGGCCCCAAGTCCTCCAAAAAATGAAAGCACTTTTAACGGCATCAAAATATCATCATCAATTGACACCAGATTGGTAAACCTGAATGTAAGGTCAAATGTACTCCCAGAATCAATATATTCACGATCATGTGCGCCGTAGGCTAGATAACGAAAAAGATCGGCTCTAATTGTCCGATCAGGATTATCTTCTGTTGGAGAGGGCGCATCTATACGTTTTTCAGGCAACTTATCCTTAGTGATCCGTTGAAGAGATTTTATGCTCAAACTTGTCCTCGAACGTCTTGCCTCTTCACCGCCACCACCAAAAATCTCCGTCTCAGCCTTCCTCAAGTCAGATATGGACATATCTCCGTGAATGGCACGCCACCAGTACCGCAAAGCTCCTTTGATAGATGGCGGACGAAGTTCCGGTGTTGAACCATCAGCTCCGGCCAGAAACATGGGTGTTATAATTTCGCAGGTAAACGTGATGGTATGCATGGTCTATAGCTGTCTTTGTTCTAAAATCCGGTTTTTATGAGCTTTTTGATGCCGATCCCATTAATCCGTATCCAACCGCTGTTTTTGCTCCGATACCATGTTCAGTTAATGCTTTTTTTAGCCATCGCCCTGCAACATCAAGCAACATAATGCCTTGATCCAAACGACTACCCTCTGGCATATAATTATTCTCTTTTGCCTTAATCCCGAGTACAAATCGGAAGGAGGTATCCTTTACTGTCAGAAAAGGTACAGGAACTGGTGTCAGGTAATCAGCCGGAGGAGTTTCCCCGGTTTGATCTCCGTAATAATCACCGAAATGCGGATTCATAATGTCTGTGTCAATCTTTGGCTTAGTTATCGGATATGCATCAAAGAACTTGATCTTGCCAACCTGTTTAGTGTCACCAAATATTGCACGAAACCCCTCATCATCAAGGGCTCTTGCTTCAGCGCCAGCAGGCCCATTTTTGTTCACACTGTTATCTGTTTCACTAAACACTTCTGTAATAATCCAGCTCCTGATTATCCCCTTAACCGCACTTGCTGGGATGTATGGAAAGCCATGCACATGGTGCAATGTTATTGATGTTTCATACACCGATTCATTGCCAAGGCCAACAATTTGACGCCAATCTACTGTAAAAATCAACTCAAGACGTTCAAGACCGAAGTCCTGTATCGCAACCAGTTGTCTGTCAGATGTCTCTTTTATCAGTTTCTCATCGAAGTTAAATGTACCATCGATATCCATATATGTTGGTAATACCGGTTTTTCTTTATCCTTTTCTTTCTCAAAACACACCCTGCGGTTAAGTCTCAACGCAAAATTGTCAGGAACCTCTCTTTCGGAATTGCGTAAAATATCACGCGTATCTTCGGGTAATCTTGTCTTATCGATATCACACATTTCTGGTATTTGAATGTGTTTTGTTTTTTCTTGTCCACTTGCCTTTTTTGACTGTTCTTTCTTAGCTAGTCCCTTGGCAATCAATTGATCCTGAAGAGAACCGTGCACCGTTGCCCCCCTTAGTTTAATAACTCATTCACCCCTGAATTAACCCTGATGAAAAATGCCTTAACCAAGCAACAAATAGCAATACAGCTTTTGTCAACTCCTTAACTGTATGGGAATCCAGCTTTGTAATAGCCATTGAATGAAACTCACCCATGCTCAGCGCTTGCTTGTGTTGACTTAAAAATTTCGCAATATTATCTTTAAGCGTTACAAAATGTCTCTCCTTTTTACTTTCCAGAAAGGCCATTGTCGCACCAAATCCATTGGTACGAATCATAATCGTCAAAGATTTTGCGTGATTTTTATACTCTTTATAACCAGCACCAAGACGCAATGCATCTTTAGCACAGTCGTAGGCAAAAACAGCAATGCTTGGTAGGCAATTATCATTTGCAGCAGGCGATATCAAATCCTCCTGCGTAGTCGGTTGAGGTGTTTTTTTTGACTCCTGCACTTGATGACTACCCTGTTTTACCACATCTTGAGCATCGCCATCCTCAAACAAAAACCTCTCAATCTGCCCATTAACTTTCACTACCTTAACGACCTCGCCATCATGCGCATCAGTCAGCTGACTCCTTAGGCTTGGAGGAACCGCCATTCCCTTGTTATTCTTCTTGGCATTAAATGACCGAACTCTCCAAAGACCTTTGGCATCTCGATAAAGCTCAGCTTTCTCCTGTATTGCCATCGGAACCACTTTTTTCGTTTGATTTTGAACTCTGTGCGCTTAGACCATCCGTAAATCGTCGAAGCCATGTCAGAAAAGTAAGAGCTTCATTGGTTACAGCCCTTGAATCAGCAACTGGCAGAGCAACAACATCACGGGCAAATTCAGCTATATTTTTGCTTTGCACATAGTGCCGCTTAACCAACCACTCACGGATTTGCTCACAGACATAACCATACACGGTCTCTTGCCCTTGTTTATTTTTGCTTTTTGAAAAATGAAAAGCTACGGTCACGCCCAAACCGCTATTGAGTATTCGAGGCGGAAGCTTGGCAACAATTGACTTGTAATTCTCATCCCCCCCCTCGCCACCATCAGCTTGGTGTCCTAACGGTTTATTCCCATACTTTTGGACGCCATTACTTGCACACTTGTAAGCTGCTTCCGCCCGATTACGCTCTGTTTCAAGCCTTCGATTCATCACTGTTCAGCCCCTCCTGATGACGCAGCATTCTGAGATACCAGCGCCGCTGAAGTCACAAACATTGTCCTTACCAACCCTTTGCCAAGCGTAGCGTTTCCACCAATCTGAATGACTGATGGTAACTCATCAAAAAAGCCCCTTACAGCATCAACCTCTTTAGCTTCAGCACGTTGAACCTTTTCTTCGATTTCGAAATCATCAGGATCAAGCTCTTGCTCCTGAATATATCCCATAAAAGGCTCTATCGTTTTTGCTTTGTGGAACAGCGGGCTGAACAAAGCAAGTGAATACAGCACGCTTTCCGATGGAAGATATTCTTCGGTAAACAGCGCTCCATCCTGAACGGTACCTGTCTCGTTATTGATTTTTGTTCTTGTAATCACCTCGGTGGATAGGTTTACAAAATCCGTAAAATCATCATTCGACAGAATTACCAGATTTCTCGAGAGGTGATCATGCCAGTAAGTGCCGCAATCAAACAGTTGATCTGAAAGCCATGAAGACAATTTTGTTGTAGCGTCGTCAGGCTTATCTTCTTCTGTTACGATGAAAGTGTACTCTTCCAAAACTATATGCTTACCCTCCGTATTCTGAAACAGTAACTCACAATTCTGTGGAACTGTGTTCTCAGTTGGGATCACAATTGAATCTTTGCAATCAGTCAAAGCCAAATCCTTCTTGAACTGCTCAAGAACCCTTTCGCAGGTAATCCAGGCAAACACTCCCTTCATCGACTTGACGGGAAAGAGCAGCAATCGAGCGTCAGTGAGCCCCAAGGCACCCTGAAACTGCTTGTCATTACCAAAATGCTTTTTCACATCAGAGCTTTCGTTGATCGTTTTTTCATCGAAACCAAAGGCAAGATGAATTTTCTTTCGATCGTTATCCTCAGTTAGTTTATTTTCAAACGCCTCGCGCAAGCATCCTTTCAAGGAAGAGCCTTCGATTTTCGGGAATGAGGTATGCCGTTCTCGCTGGATCGGCAGATCGACAACGCCGAGATCGTCACCGGAACCGGCATGAAGAGGCGTCTCGCATATTAGGAAGAGCGGGGTTGCTTGTCGAAACATGGCATTAATTGGCTGGTATAGTTAATGGTGGTTTTATATCCTTTTGGATCTCTGAAAATGACTTGTGCATAAAGCTCTGCAACTCACGGACATTTCGCATTACATTCAGAACAAACCCGCATTCTGGATAGTATTTGGAAACAAGCGCCCCAACTCTCAGAACTGCAGAATGTTCGGAATACTCAGATGTATCTACTACCCCTGACGAGTACAAACAAAGATGATATTCGTGAAGATCAATTTCATTATCCTTAAGCTCCTGCAATAATTGATTGATTTGAGTAAGCAACTTGTCTTCAAAATCATGCATATATTTGCAGGACTTAGATTCAGCTATAATAACCTGCTCATAACCTTCGACAACGATATCAGCTTCGCCCTGTATGATTTTTCCTGCAATCCTCTCTTGTCTCTTCCCAACCGACCTGCGCACCATCCGACCAGGATATTTGGAGACATAGTACTCAAACCACCGAAACTCGGCACAATCACCCCTGAGGTTATCATTTAAAAATTTTTTTCTGTCTATCCCTTTAGCATAATCTTTCAGAATTATGCCGAGTGGTGTCAGCTCACCATTCTGATCAAGAATATGCTTTTTAATGAGCGCCTGCTTATCGCCCTCGTTAATTTTTGTAACTGTTCGAAGTTGATCCCCATAATCAACTGCAAGTTCCCAGTCAAAATTGATTGGCAACTGAGGGATTGTAATCAAAGCTTCAGAATCCTCGAACTTGTACATTACGGGCACCTTATGAATTTGACCGATCAATGTCAGATATGGAATCAAACCTTTATAACCACCCGTAATATTAAGAATCAATGGCCCGTACTGCTTATTTAAGCCAATAAAACGCCGAATAAAATTGTGCAAACCGTCCTTCTGAAAAACTTTTGCATCATCAACCCTTAATCCTGGGATAACGTCTCTTTCCGGATAAAATTCAACCGGTATTTCCTTGCCTGTCAAAGGATGTAGAAAGGTCTGCTCCTTAATTAATTCGGCGGCCAACCTCGATGGAACCGTATCAGTCGCCAGCAAGCGGATTTTCAGATCATCTTTTTGATGTTCAATTATTTTGAGCAAACTCGCAATCTCTGCACACGAATCTTTGAGATTATGAAAAATCCAGCCACTGAAATCTGCATTATTCTTGATGCTGCCAATTCGGGTCTGTTTATCATCCCATTCCTGATGCAACGAATCTATTATCGCACTATAATCAGCTTTGATAAATTCGGACTTCTCAAGGTAATTTGTGAAAAGTGATGCCCCAACCGTCGTTACAATGCAGCTCATATTCAAACACCTTTGCTTGCATTTCCGATATAATAGATACCATACCCCTGTTCTTTACCGTAATCCGATATCGAGTTTCCTTGAACCTCACCCGCCCCTTGGTAGTAATAAACACTACCGGCAGGAACAGCCCGTCGCATCGGCTTAGGAGCTGGACGCTTACCGCCTTTTGGCTTCATATCAAAGCCACCGATATATAGCGGCTTGCCTATTACAGCAGCAACAAGCTTTGCTCCGGGAACTGTTTCTGGAGCAGGTCGCCACCCCTCCTTGAAAATCGCCGGAGTTACCAGATAAAGTTTGAAGAAATCTCCTGTTTTTGGGGATGGTTCCGGTTCTTGAACATTTGGTTTTTCTGTCAATTCCGAAACCGATACTGACTTCCCTTCTCCACCAAGCCGCAGAAGAGTTCCCGAGAAAGTGAGACCACTATAACCAACCGCCAACCTTAGCCGATGCATCCGCTTCATACCAACACGATACAGCATTCCCTCATCACTTGCTCCCGTACGATCATTTCTACCAATACCTACCTTCGGCTCGTCTTGCAGTAAGTTATCGGTATTCAAAAGGCTCAGAGGCACTGAGCTGCTTTGCAGGTATTCATTGAGTGATATTTCATCAATCAAGCCTGATGCCTCCTCAACCTGCATTTGAGACTGAAGTTGCATTGGCAAATCAACTCCATACAGACTGGAACAACAGCCTGTATGACGTTCAACAAGCTCCAGTAAACTGAACTCGGGCTCTCGCTTACTTTTTTTCTCTTTTTTTTGAACAATATCTAAAGGACATGGATAAAAGTACTTGCCTTCACCGTGATAAGCAGAGAAATTTATTGTCAATTTAGAAGTTGGATCACCCTCTTCATTCGCGCTCTTCAACGCCCCGATATGTTTTGAAAAGTATGCTGTCCGCAGCGCTCCATACACAACTGACAGCGGCGGAGGAAAAAGCCCGTTCGCCCACGTTTCTTCCCCCATCGAAAATGGCTTGCCATCACGAAAAAAGAGTGTATCCAAAGCATTCAGAGCAATAACCGCCATGATTAACCTTCTGACATTTCACGCATTGATGTTTCACGTTCGATAAAATCACAGATATCGAGTAATGAGAGGAAATTCTTCATTCCCGAATCTCCATCTGAGGCTAGCCTCAACGAATCGACAACCACAAGAAAATTATTTACTTTTTTCTCTCTTTCCGTGCCATGCGTTTTTGAGGAGCGAGAAAGCAACCGATGCAGTTCAGTGCGTAGTGCTCTGTCATTCAGAACTACCGTTCCATCCTCTCTATCCATCAGATAGTTCATTTCCCTTTCAAATGCTTTTATGAACGTACTTGAAAAACCCTCCGGACTTTTCAGTTCACCAACCACCCTCTTTAACGCAGAGAGGGAATCAGTCTGCCCGGTAACGTTGAACTTCAGAAAACCTTCCCGCGCTTCACCGGAGTGCTTCATGACAGCAATCCCGTACGCATCCTTTCCGGGAACCTCTTTTGCCTTTTTTTCGACCGCTCTAGCCTTTTTAAGCGCCTCGCCAAGCGGTGTCTTGTAGTGGGCAATCGAAACACCTGCCGTGAAAGTAATTGCCTGTCCTTCGTTCAGGTGTTCTTTCAGCGGTTCAGATACAAGCTTATCAAACATCACCCGCAACTCCCCTAGTACCTCAAACAGCGAGTTCAGATTGACAAAGCCTAAAAAATCATCACCCCCGGCATAAACGGTTGCCCCTGTTGGGCTCTTCAGGCAGTCTTGAGCTTGTTTTGCATACTCATGGAGCTGTTTCGACAGTTTTTTTTGAAACTCTTCCAATCTAGCAACATTATGCAGCCTCTGGCCTGACCAGAGCTTCCCAAAATCATCACCATCGAAAAGAAGCAGCGCATAATATTTTGTCGGATTACTACTCGTAAGCTCACTGAACGCCTTGATGACCTCATCAAGATGAGCTTCTGCTTTTTTCCTGATCTCTTGCTTTTGCAGATTCTTTTCAGTCAGGTTTTCCTCATAGAACAACTGATAATCAACTTCTCCATCAAAATATTTTTTGTAAGTACTCTTCCACTTTGTCTCATCAATGCGATCCATCAAGGCAATTTCTGCTGTCGATGGAAATCCTCCATAATCTTTCTGGTAGAATCGTTTAACAAGGGCAACTGCACTCAGTGCCTCTCGAGGATCAAGCAGCTTCTCTACAGGCTTTTTTTCATCAGAAAGAAAATTCGGCTCTGTTTTCTCCCCTTTTGCATTAATGCCTGGCCGATAAAAGAGCGCTGTACGCTGACCATCGAGAGCGCACTTGCGGCTACCAACAACCTCATCGAGCTGACAAAACGCCCTGACGTTTTTCACCCCAGCAAGAAGCTGTTCAAGTTCTTTCTGTTTCGAAGCGTACTCTGTACCATCATTTTCAATCGATGTCCAGTAGATATCGGGAAACTCTGCAATCTGGCGAGCAGCTATGGATGATTGCCGGGCAATCAACTCAAGGCAGGTTTGTTTGGACAAATCAGCGATAAGTGCCTCATCAAGGATCGGCAGATTTCGAGACAAGCCTGCCGCACGAAATGACGTCGTCGCCAATTGCGCCCATGTTGTACGGACAGCGGTTTCTATCGTTGCACCAAATGCCTGAATATCACCCGTGTTTACTTTAGCCAGAAACCTGTTTGGTTTTGAGCCAGACGCTTTATCGGGATAAAAAAACGAGTTCGTGCTGCCTTGTTCAACCACCATTTTCATCGCAGCACCAGTTAATTCAGAAAGAATCTGACTCCCCGCATACAAATCACGGGTTTTACGGGCTTGGGCGATGAAGCTTTGAACGGGGCCTATAGTGAAAAGAAAGAGGTACTGATTGCCGGACATAACTTTACGGTCTTGAGGTAATCCAGAAAGTTTATACTACCGAACAACACGGTGGACACACGGACTTCGTGTCCATAGATCAGGGTGGGGGGGAACATCGAGGCTACTGCTTTACTTGCAACGGATAACTGAACAAGGAGACATCTCAATCAATAGTGTATATAAGAAACTTGCTCCGCCTGATTATTACTTAAATAATACCAAACCGAAGAAACAAAAACAATAATTTTCTACGCCAGAAAAACTTTCCCCTTTATGCCAGCAATCTTTTCTCCATTGAACTGGACTCTCTTCTTATCAGCACACGGAATATCAACAACATTGACACATCAAATTCAAAACTCTAATTAATACCCATTATTAAAATAAGTTAACTCTTATAATCCAATTCCAACCGACAGCCACAATGCTTTAAAGGAAACATGCCAAGCCATCCCTCAACTCTCGGCGAGTCAACTCCTCTTACTAAAATGAACCGATAGCTTATGGAGTATCACTTCTTAGAAGCAGAAAAAACATTAAAGATTTGATGATGCAACTGCAGTTAACGAGGCTCCGTCATAATCACATCTATCAGCTTGTCAGTTTTGGTTTGGAAGATATCACAAAAACGATATCACGAGAGAGGCACAACTGTTTATACTACTGACATTTCCTATATTACGTCAACAGTACAACACCCGCCTACTTTTTTCAATCAATAAAGAAGATGCTATGAAAATCATTATTGGTGGCCCACATCATTCTGGAAAGTCATGCTTACGTTACGGGTTGAAAGAATCAATAAAAGCACAGACAGGTTCGCCATATCCCTATGTTATAACTGCATGCCCAGATGGAGAAGGAGCTTGGTTTCAAGAAACACACAACAAAGACCCTGAATTAGCAAAACGTTTGAGGCTGCCATACAAAAGTGGCTTTTCAAAAGAAAAAGTAGAAATGTGGGCAGAATGGGTGAATAACTGCTCCGAACCTTTGACATTTATTGATATTGGAGGCATCCCAGATGCAAAGAATCAAGAGATCTGTAAATCAGCAACTCATGCAATTCTTGTATACGGAAAAGAGGAACTTCTACCCGAATGGCTCGAGTTCTGTAAAAAGCTAAACCTTCAGATAATTGCCATAATTTATAGCGACCTAAACAAAAACGATGATGTCCCATTATCTTTAGGAAGTGACAATATTTATCGCGGAACCGTTCATCACCTTGAGCGAGGTGATTTATCTATAAAAGATCGGCCAACGATCGTTGAACTCGCTAAAATTCTTACACAGATAGGCATAAAAAAAAGAGAACCAAATATGGAGGTATACAAAATAGATTTAGAGAATAACAATATTCTTCAGTTGTGCATGGGAGACGTTCCCGCCCAAAATGACGTACTCGTTCAGACTGTAGAAAAAAAGCTTGATGAATTAATTACTGCGAAAAAAATATATGGAGGAGAAATCATAAAAATCAATGGCCCCGCGACACTGCCTATAGCTTTCGTACTCGCACATAAGCTCAATCATCTATATGAAGCCGTTGCAATGTATGACCCAAAACTATCTAAATACGTTATTGTAATCACCCATGGACCTAAATATAGGGTAGGAGACCTTGTCGATTAAATCGTTATGTCTCTTGATGCTCAGAAAAAGGCAAGCTGTTCGAAACCCGTATGTGGCAGGAATCGAAAGACGGCTACACCGGCAGAACCCTCAACGTCCGGCGGCATATCGAAAAGCAGGTTGGCTTACTGAAAAATATGATGACGGGAAAGGTTGAGGAGTATGACCCGTATAAGCTTCCAAAGTAATCACTTGGAATAAGTATCAACCAAAAACTCGGAACCCTCGTCGTTATACAAAACCAGTTGCTCGCAAATTTTACCATAACACTATAAAAAACAATGCATTAGATACCACCACACAAGCAAATGAGCCTTCGATGTTGCATAACATGTTCAAAATATGTAAGATACAGGTAAGCAAAGAGAGTAAAATCACCACATTGTCCTTTGACATCACTGATTTTTACACGAGCCATCCATTTTGGTCTGGGAGCCCTTACCAGACAAGTGTTTCCAGAGGTACTCTTTTGATCTAATCGTACTCATGGAGTATTGCGACAATTCATGAAGAACTGCACCGACGATTACACCGCCCTTTTGATCTAATCGTACTCATGGAGTATTGCGACTTGCCGGTCGGTGTCGATCTGCAGCCCTATCCGCGTCTCTTTTGATCTAATCGTACTCATGGAGTATTGCGACAAGAGAGGTTTCTTCTCGGTCTGTGTCCATTTTTCCTCCCTTTTGATCTAATCGTACTCATGGAGAATAGGAAGTACTGAGTTCTAAGTCCTTAGTTCTGAGTAGAGGATTTTCGTTGGTATTACGTACTATGGTGGAATGGCTTTGTAAGATGGATTCCGCATCAAGTGCGGAATGACTGATGGTGGTGATATGAGACTTTGGAGCCTCGCTGGTGAGACTGCAGGTTACAACAAAACACTTGGCGGGAATATGAGGCTATAGCGAATGATTTGTCTTGAAGAATCAGGTAATGATGAACGGACCCTCTATATCGAAATCTTTGTTGCCGTCAACGAGCCAAACACTAGGGGACGTTGTAAATAATTAACAGTTATTCCGATAACACCGGCATTGCACATCGATTAGCAAGGAATAGGAGGCAATACATCTTGAAATGGAACCGATAAAGAAGGGATCGTGGTTACTGCAAAGTTTAGCGCAGGACATACGGATTAAGCATCAATAATATATACACTTAAAGTTTATTAACATTCTTTTACCAGTCGTCGACCGGCTGTTTTCTTGTGTTTTTGTAATCTTGTGCGAGCTGTTTTTCGGTGTGCCAGTTTTTAAATGTTTGTTTTATATTTCCTTAGAGCTGTCGTCGACCTCCCGGGGTTTTCGGGCTATTGGATATCGACGACTTTCTTTGGCATATTGTCACGCGTCATGCCCTGTGTTTTCGCACCTCTCTGCGGCTCAATTTTACGGGTTCTAATCGTACTCATGGAGTATTGAAACGCCTTTGTACAGCGAGATGCTTAAAGAGGCACAGGATTGGTTCTAATCGTACTCATGGAGTATTGAAACGCTTCAGGCGTTGCGATCCAGACCGAGTTCCAGCTGCGTTCTAATCGTACTCATGGAGTATTGAAACTTATAATTATCATCTGCCTCGATGGTCGAGGCCTCTGTTCTAATCGTACTCATGGAGTATTGAAACTTATCTTGCCCTATGTGACGGCCACAACGGCGTAAAGTTCTAATCGTACTCATGGAGTATTGAAACTGAAATGAAATCGATGATCAAAATCGATTTGCCGTGCTGGTTCTAATCGTACTCATGGAGTATTGAAACCCGTTTTTTCGCACAAAAACCTATACCGAAGGTCTTTGTTCTAATCGTACTCATGGAGTATTGAAACCAGGGTAACCGGTTTTCGCTCGACTTGATCGAGTGCCGCGTTCTAATCGTACTCATGGAGTATTGAAACTCTCTGCAACAGCAAGTTCCGAACGTAGCTTCTTTATTCGTTCTAATCGTACTCATGGAGTATTGAAACTGAGGAGTAACGTTAGTCCACCCCATGTTAGAGTTTGGTTCTAATCGTACTCATGGAGTATAGGAAGTGGGAAGTTCTTAGTTGAAGATTGTGTTAGAGCTATGACAGAAGAATAGCTTTGTAAGATGGATTCCGCATCAAGTGCGGAATGACTGCAAGAGGGTTTGTACGTTGGCTGCGAAGTTCAGCTTTTTTTCTATCCATTACCCATTACCTATTCCCCGTTATCTACCTGCCAGATTCTGGTCCCTTGATTCTCAAGCGAAATGAGGTGCACTGTCGTACTCACGGAGAATATTCAGTGCTGAGTTGAAGCGTGTGCTACGGGCCAGGGGTGGATGGCGGGATTGCTTTACAGGATTCCGTATCGAGCAGTGCGGCTGCTCGTGTTTGCTGTATTTTTGCAAAGCTACTGCTGTGCTCGTACATTATAGACATCTCTGGAACGTAGCATATCTCAAGAGCTTTCGGGCGCAAAACGACGAACATGACCGAATCTCAGGCCACATATGCGGTACTGACGGGGGACCTTGTCAAGTCTTCGAGGTTGCCCAGCACACTCAGCACGAAAGCCATGGCATGGCTGAAAGCCTCTGTTTCGATAGTCAACACCTTCGCGCCCGGCTCGGTGTACGGCAGCATGGATACGTTCCGCCACGATAGCTGGCAATTGTTGCTCAACCGGCCTGAAACCGCGCTCAGAACGGCGCTGTTCTTCAGAACCGTTCTCAGGATGAATTCCGATGCCGATATCAAGTACGACACCCGAATCGCCATCGGAATCGGAGAGGTCGAATATATCGACTCGACAAACATTTCCAACTCACGAGGCCCGGCGTTCACTCTATCCGGCAAGCTTCTCGATTCCATGAAGAGTTCCCGGCTGGCATGGGGCACCGAGCACGACGCACTTCCCTTTTGGAGTACGCTCAAAAGAACGACGATCCCTTTGCTCGACTGTCTTGTATCCGACTGGACTCCTACGGAATCCCAGGCTGTCAACTGCGTTCTCACGGGTCTGACTCAGGATCAGACTGCCGCCCGGTGGCAGTCGAACGACGGCAAGAAGCCTACCCGGCAGGCTGTCGGCGGTTCTCTGCAGCGTGCCCACTGGAACACCGTACATGATGTACTGCTTTGGACAGAGCAGCAGATAACCGATACCCTGAACATCTCAACAGAATGAAACCTTGAGAGACTGCAAACATGAAAAGCAATCTCTCAAAGCTTACCCGCAGCATATTTTGATATAAACAGTGTCTTCATGGAAAAAATAGCGGCGATCCTGATTTGCGCTCATATCCTTGCCGACTTTCTGCTGCAAACCGGCAAGATGGCGAACAACAAAAGAAACCTTTCGCTGCTCTTTCTCCATGCCGCGATTCATGCCGTGGTAAGCTGGCTGCTGCTGCAGGCATGGGCGTACTGGCAAGTCCCCTTGTACCTGTTCGCCGTTCATGCTCTTATCGATTATCTCAAAGAGCGTTTCATGGAAAAGAGCTACCGGTCATTCATCGCCGACCAGACGGCTCATCTTTTCAGCCTCGTTTTACTGTCGTTCCTGCTTGCCGAGCAGCACTTCATGCCTGAACTCTCCAGTTTTCTTTACAAGGCAACCGTCGTCCTGGCAGGTTTGACGGCAACCATCCGAGGCTCGGGTTTCCTCATCAACCTCGTGACTAAAGATATTCTCGAAAAAAACCAGCTCAACCCTGACGGACTGATCGATGGCGGCAAGCTCATCGGTCAATTGGAAAGAGGGCTCATTTTTCTTTTTATCTTCATCAATCTGCCTACCGCGATAGGTTTTCTCGTAACTGCAAAATCCATCCTCCGGTTCGAAGAAGCCCGAAAACAGAAACTCGCCGAGTATATTCTCATCGGCACCCTTCTGAGCTTCTCGACCGCTATCGCCATTGCCACCCTCACCATGTGGGCCACCTCCCTGTAACACCGGCCCCCTCACTCGGGGACGTTGTAAATAACTTACACTTACATCCAAGAGATAGCGACAACCGATAATGATTTGACCTTCTGCAAGAATGGTTTATCCGGCGGCCTTGTTTGGCTCACCCGTATTCTTCAACGCAGACCGTGTCCGTTCAAGAGATGTGCGGCACTCTTCGATCCCCGGCCTGCTTTCGGCAAACTTGACAAGATCCGCCTGGCCGAGTAATTCTATCAGTATATCGGCGTGGGGTACCGAGCAGTGCGACATTTCTTCCGCGATCTCGCTTGTCACTTCTTCGAGAGCCTTGATGCGGTACTCTCCTTCGAGATACTCGCGAATCAGGAAACTTAGCTGTTCGTAACATTCTTCAGGCTGCACGGTTTTACCGAGGCTTTTTTCGAGCTTTCGTACTTTCCGAAGTGCCACCTTCGAATGATCTACCTCTCGAGATAAGGAGCCACGTCTCCTCTTGACCAGATACCAGATTGCAATAATCGCTATAACTACTGCCAGACCGAGAAGAAGAGGGAAAAGAATGTCTGCCTTTGCCGGGTAAGGCCGTTTGATCGGTTTGATCGGTAATAACGCGGTGACGGATGAATCGGTCAATGCGTTCACTGTTACAACGCTTTCAGGCACCACCTGTATCGTAGTATCGGCTCCCGAGTCCCTGCGAATGGTAACGGTTACCGGAGGCAACGCATACTCTCCGATATCGAACACTGCAAGCATCGCTTGAAAAACAACCGTTCTCTCCCGAGGTCTTTTCTCCTGCCGGTCGATCAGCACGAATGGATGAAGCCTTGAACTGTCAGGCATTGCAAAAGCCACTCTCTGTCCCGGCTCATGCTTTACCGTAACGGTATATGCTATTCTACCTCCAATGGTAACCGATGCCGGAGAAAAGTCGCTGCTGTATTTGCCGTCGCCATCATCCGCCGTTACCGGAGAAACCGCCAAAAAAAGGGAGAATAGCAGCAGCATTGCTGCTGCTATGTCAGACTTTTTTCTCACGGTACCGAAAAAACCTGTTGAGCGCCCCGATAATGGAACTGTTCGTTTGCAGACTGATCGTATCGATTCTCATACCGCTGAGTTTTTTCATCAAAAGCTCCTGCTGCGTTTGCCGGTTTTTTTTGTATCGCTTCAGCGCTTTTGCTCCGGCAGCGTCGATAATGCCCTCTTCTCCCGTTTCAGGGTCCTGAACCCAGAGAATTCCACTGTCGGGTATTTCCGTGTCGAGCGGGTCGGTGAGATGAACAACAACAAAATCATGCCTCGCATCGAGGATCTTCATGGCTTTTTCGTAACGTTCGTCGATAAGATCGGTTAACAGAAAAACTATCGCCTGCCGCTTCTGGATAGAACGGATAAAGGAAAGCGCCGCATCGATGTCGGTTTTTCGATGTTGCGCCTCGAAGCTTATGATCTCCTCGAGAATGACCAGCACATGGCTTCGCCCTTTTCGTGGTGGTATGAACTTTTCGACTCGATCGGAAAAAATCAGCAACCCTACCTTGTCGTTGTTCATGATCGCACTGAACGCAAGCACGGCAGCAACTTCCGAGGCAAGCTCCTTTTTCGTACGCCGACGGCTACCGAACAACATCGACCCCGATCCATCGAGAACGAGCAACACCGTCCTTTCGCGTTCTTCGGTAAAGAGCTTGACATAAAGGTCATTTTTGCGAGCCGATGTGTTCCAGTCGATAGTCCTTACGTCGTCTCCCCAGGAATACTCCCGAACATTGCTGAACTCGATACCGCGTCCCTTGAATGACGAGTGATATTCACCGCTGAAAAGTTCATTCACCAGCCGCTTCGAACGGATCTCGATATGCCTGATTGTCCGGGCAAGCTCTTTAATATTGTGAACCCCTCGCTGCATGGTAGAAGAAAGTCAAAATTCAAAAGTGAAAAGTCAAAAGCAGTAGCTTGACGATTACCGCTTCGCTGATAGAGTGACCAGTGACGAGAGACAAGTAAGATCCCATTATTCATTAGTTTAGTAACTATTTAATTGCTTGTCACTTGTTACTCGTCACTGCCTTATGGTACTTTCACATGAGCGAGTATCTGGCGGATGCAGTCTTCCGGGTGCACGTTATCGGCTTCGGCTTCATATGTCGGGCGAATGCGGTGACGCAGAACATCGAACGTCACCTCCTTGACATCTTCAGGCGTTATATAGGCTCTCTGATGCAGAAAAGCGTGCGCTTTTGCAGCAAGCAACAGAAAAATGGATGCCCTCGGCGACGCCCCGTATTCGATCATCTCTTCGAGTGACTGCAGTCCCGCAGCCACCGGGTCTCTCGATGCTGTCACAAGATCGACTATGTAGCGCTGCACCCTTGTATCGACATAGATCCTGTCGATCAATGCTTTCGCTTTCTGAATCTCGTACCTGTCAACGACAGGAGATACATCGGGAAGCGGTGCGGTTTTCGCCGACCGCTGCATGATCTCGAGCTCCTCGTCATACGATGGATACTCGACGAGTACCTTCATCATGAAACGGTCTAGCTGTGCTTCGGGTAATAGATAGGTCCCCTCATGCTCGACGGGATTCTGTGTAGCAAGCACCATAAATGGTTCCGGAAGCACAAACGACTGGTCACCGATGGTCACCTGACGCTCCTGCATGGACTCGAGCAACGCCGACTGGACTTTTGCAGGCGAGCGGTTTATTTCATCCGCCAGTATGATATTGGCAAACACCGGACCTTTTCGGGGGTAGAACGCCATATCTTTGGGATTATAAACCATGGTACCCACAAGGTCAGCCGGAAGCATATCGGGCGTGAACTGTATGCGCCGGTAGGCAAGGTTCATTGCCGAAGCGAAAGTTCTGACAATTAATGTTTTTGCCAGGCCGGGAACCCCTTCCAGTAAAACATGACCGTTTGCCAGCAAGGCGATAAAAACCCTTTCGAGAACCTTGTTCTGACCGACAATACGTTCTGCAAGCAACTGCGCGGCCCTGTTCAGAAAAGCCGAGGCTTCTGCGATCTGCCCCGCCAGTTCCTGAAGCTCTGCGTCTTGTTTCATTCCTCTTCTCCTGCCTTCGCATACCCGGGCTGTACCGGCAAACCCGGATGATACTCCTTTTTCAAAAAAAGTTGTGCTACGTTTTTCAACTGAACGATTGTTTTTCAGGTAACCATACAGAGCGGGGCATCGAACAAGTGACGATCAGCGCTTCTGATAGAGACCTCTGAAACCGAGAACAAGAAGAACGATTCCGGCTATGAGTGCAGTCCAGGCAAGTCCTTCACCGATATCGAAACCAAAATTGAGAATACCGTAGCCTGGTGCAAAAAGCAGGATAAGGTCCGCTCCGAGCAGCACAAGCAACACGTTGAGAAACTTAACCTTGACCCTTGGTTTATTATTGTTAGCTTCTTTGGCCATACTTTTTATTACTATGGGAGTAAAAATAACCTATGAATATTCTCGGCATCGAAACCAGTTGCGATGAAACATCGGCCGCCGTTCTGAAACATGGTCGTGTCGCTTCGAACATCATCAGCTCACAGCTCATTCACAAGGCTTATGGCGGTGTTGTTCCGGAACTCGCCTCACGGGAGCATGAGCGGCTGATCGTATCGATTGTCGATCGTGCGGTGAACGAGGCTAATATACAAAAAAACGATCTCGATGTCATAGCCGCGACTGCCGGTCCAGGTCTTATCGGTGCGGTCATGGTGGGCCTTTGTTTCTCCCAGGGCCTTGCTTATGCGTTGAAAAAGCCGCTTGTCCCAGTCAACCACATCGAGGCACACATCTTTTCCGGCTTTATACAGGAAGATCCCGAACATCAGGTCCCCGAGGATAATTTCATTTCACTGACCGTTTCAGGAGGGCACACCATGCTTTGCGTCGTGGACAGTGATCTGCACTATACGGCCATCGGAAGAACTATCGACGACGCTGCCGGTGAAGCCTTCGATAAAACAGGTAAAATGCTCGGTCTCGACTATCCTGCAGGCCCGCTCATCGACAGGCTCGCGAAAGAAGGAAATGCTGATTTTCATACGTTTCCCCGGGCGCTGACGTCACAATCCAGAACCAGCAAAAATTATCGCGATAACTTCGATTTCAGTTTTTCCGGCCTGAAAACCTCCGTGCTGAACTACATCAACAACCATGAGCCGGAATTCATCGAGCGGCACCTTGCCGACATTGCTGCTTCTATCCAGGAAGCCATTGTCAGCGTCCTTGTCGAAAAAACCATTGCCGCTGCCTTGAAATACAATATCGGTGCGATATCGGTGGCCGGTGGTGTGAGCGCCAATTCTGGGTTGCGGCATACCATGGAAGCCACTTGCGTAAAACACGGTATACGCCTCTTCATTCCCAAAGCGGTGTATTCAACCGATAACGCCGCAATGATCGCCACACTCGCCAGCCTGAAACTTTCCCGAGGACTCGTCAAACCGAACAATTACGATGTCGCACCTTTCGCGAGCTTTGAATACTCCTGAATGGTCAACACGGATTTCGAAACCCGCGTGCCTTCGTGGTTCCCACGCCGAGCGCCCAAACTTCTCATTGAATTAGTTGATTGAATACGTTATCTTTCGGCTTTTGGAGCTGAAGTTTTTCAAATTTTACAACGATACCATGCACACTTTCATATCATCTTTCCTTCTTTTCGCTCCTCCAAGTGGAGGCGAAACTCCCAACATGTTTATTCAGCTCGTACCGTTAGCTCTAATTTTCGTTGTTTTCTACCTGTTTCTCATCCGTCCACAGCAGAAAAAACAAAAAGAACGTGAAAAGGTACTCGATAGTTTGAAACGGGGAGACAGGGTCATCACCATCGGCGGTGTCCATGGCACCGTCGCAGGGATCGATTCGGAGAAAAAAACTGTTTTGGTTCAGGTTGCCGACAATCTGAAAATAAAGTTCGACCGCAGCGCTATTGCAACAACTGAAAAACAGGAAGCCGGCGAAAAACTTACCAGTAAGGATTAAACGAGATATATGCAGTCCACACAGGCGACATTGGTTTTAGAAAACGGTTCTGTCTATAAAGGCATAGCGTTCGGACATATTGGCGAAGCCACCGGGGAAGTGGTTTTCAACACTTCCCATACCGGGTATCAGGAAATCATCACCGATCCCTCGTACGCTGGCCAGATGGTGGTCATGACCTATCCTCTGATAGGCAATTACGGAATCAACCAAAGCGACGGCGAGTCCGACAAAATCTGGGCATCGGCCCTCATCGTTCGCGAAGCATCCAATCTGCACAGTAATTTCGCCGCGACAGGAAGCCTCGACGATTACCTGAAAGAATCGAAGGTTATAGGCCTTGCCGGTATCGACACCAGAAAGCTGGTTCGTGAAATCCGGGAAAAAGGCGCAATGCGAGGGGTTATCTCCACGCTCGACCACGATGAGAACAGCCTGCAGGAAAAAGCCCTGCAAAGCCCTGAAATGACCGGACTCGACCTTGTCAAAAAGGTCAGTACCGCCAGGAATTACACGGTTGACTGTCCCGATGCCAAATATCACGTGGTTGCCTTTGATTACGGCATCAAACGAAACATTCTCAGAATGCTGCAGGAAGCCGGATGCAAAGTCACCGTGCTCAACGCAAAGACTTCTGCCGACGAGGTCTTGAAACTGAACCCGGATGGCGTATTCCTTTCAAACGGTCCCGGTGATCCGTTCGCTGTAACCTATGCGATCGATATCATCAAAGACCTGACACGTCGCGACAAACCATCAGGCCAGCTGCCGATATTCGGCATCTGCCTTGGCCACCAGCTTCTTTCACTCGCTTTCGGAGCCAAAACATACAAACTGAAGTTCGGTCACCACGGCAGCAATCACCCGGTAAAGCGCCTTTCGACAAAATCCATCGAGATCACCTCCCAAAACCATGGTTTTGCCGTGGAGATGGACTCGCTGCCCGAAGAACTCGAACTCACTCATCTCAACCTTTACGATAACACGGTTGAAGGCGTCCGGCACCGTGAACTGCCCTGTTTTTCCGTACAGTACCATCCTGAAGCAGCGCCCGGTCCGCATGATTCACACTACCTCTTCAATCTGTTTACCGAAATGATGGATAGATGAAGCACTACGGATGGTGTTATGATACACAAGTATCTACCGGTTCCACTGGCCATCGCTCTGACCTGTATTTCTTTATCCGATACCGCGGCAGAGTACGCTACAGTACAATCCGCGAACGAGCATTTTAACGCAGGTCGTTACAACGAGGCTGGTGGACTCTACAAAAACGTCATCGAACGCGAACCACAAACTCGTAACGGCATTGTCGCCGCCTTCAACCTCGGTAACACGCTGTTTCAGACTCGACACTATGCCGAAGCGGCCACGCTGTTTCAAAAAATAGCTGAAACACCGGGACCTCCCGATATAGTTAAAACCGACGCACATTACAATGCAGGCAACGCATACGCCCGGATTGCAATGACCGTAAACGACGATGGCCAGAAAAAAACGTTCCTGAAAGCCGCTCTCGAGAAGTATCGGACGGCTCTTTTGTTGAACCCCGATGATCAGGAAAGCACGATCAACTATGAAATCGTTCTTCGTTTGTTAAAACAGCAAGCGCCTCCGTCAACAACAGGAAAAAACAACGCCTCCGATGTTGAAAAATCCAGCATCGGCAATGATATCGTAGCAAATATTCTCGAGCAGGCAGTACAGGATGAACAAACCGTGTTGCAGCGCAGATATCGCGATTCAGAACGGGTGAAACTGGATGGATCAAACAAGGACTGGTAACAGGAATGAATAACAGTAAAAAGGTGCTGCTGGTGTTTCTTGCCTCGGACAGCGGTGTCGACGGGGCCAGGTCGCTTTTCGAAGAACAATCCAGTCATAAAGCTAAAGCATGGTTTGACAGAACGGTTCGCAACCTGATAAAACAGACACAGTTTGCCATCCCTCCACTGGCGCTCATGATTCTCGCCTCCATCGATGTCGAAGGCATCGAGCAAACCATATGCGACCTGCGTTTCGAAGATTTACCGCTCGATACTTCCTGGGACCTGATCGGGATAAGCGTTCAGACTGGTATGGCGTCGAAAGCGTTCAGCCTTGCCGACAGATTGAGAGCGAAAGGCTATACAGTCGCTCTTGGAGGAGCCCATGTAACCATGTTTCCCGAAGCCTGCAGCAAACATGCCGATATTTTGGTTCAGGGTGAAGCTGACGATACCTGGAAGACCGTTCTTGAAGATCTCAAAAACGGTACCACGCAAAAAAACTATGTTCCTGAAAATTTTCCCGATCTTTCACACAATCGCCCCATCAACTCCCGACTGCTCGATAAAAAACGGTATTTCACAACGAATATCATCCAAACCGGCAGAGGTTGCCCCTACAGTTGTGATTTCTGCAACGTTCATATTCTCAACGGCAACCGGCACCGAAGCAGGACCGTAAAGAGCATTGTCGATGAGGTTCGCCGCTTCAGCGAACACGACAACAGGATATTTTTTTTCGTCGACGACTCCATCAACGCACACGAAGCATACGCACAGGAACTGTTCAGTCAGCTTATCCCGCTCGATATCACCTGGTTCGGACAGGCCACGACGATGCTCGGAAAACAACCCCGACTGCTTGAAACCTTCGCCCGATCAGGATGTCAGGCACTGCTCGTCGGCATTGAGAGCATCGAGCCAGAAAGCCGCGAGAGCCATAATAAAACACAGAACCGTTCCACGGAACTTGCGCAGGCAATCATCAATATCCGCAAGGCAGGCATCAGTCTGTACGGCAGCTTCATTTACGGACTGGACGGCGATACACTGGCGACTCCGGCAGCGATCATGGATTTCATACGCATGACCAAGCTGGACGTTCCCGGCATCAACATCCTGCGGCCAAATCCGGGAACAAGGGTTTTCGAACGTCTCAAACAGGAAGGCCGATTATTGTTCGACGCAGATGATCTTTCCGCCTATCGCTACACGTTCGGACAAGAGATGCTCTACATGCCGAAGCACATAACGCTCCCAGATTTTGTTGAAAGCTATTCGAAACTGACAGCTGACATCTTTACGGTTAAAAACTCTTTTTTACGAGGCGTTTCCGCTCCGAGTGCAAAAGCCGCGGTACTGCTGTTCAATCTCTTTTATACACACTTATACGCTCTTTCACGCCATGACCTGAAAAAACAGATAAACCTCTCGCTATCAGGCAGCGCAACACCTTGACAAAAGCGGCTTCTGAACTTTTTTCAGTGAAGATATGGATGATTTTATCGCTAACTTTTGTATTTTTCCTACCTGTTTTCAAAAAAACATATCAGCACACTTATATCATTACGAACGAAGGAGAACAACATGAAAAAAATCCTACCGGTAGCGGCACTCTGCAGCATTTTCTTCATCGGTTGCGGCGGCGCACAGGAACCCTCGGCAGAGGCACCTGCTGAAGGCGGAGCAGCAAGCGAGCTTGTCAGCGGTTATGATCTTGCAAACGGTAAAGAGATCTATGAAGCAAACTGCGCAAGCTGTCATGCTGAAGGCGTACTCAGCTCACCGAAAACAGGCGATGCTTCCGCATGGAGTGCACGCATCGAACAAGGCATGGACACTTTGATCAAAAAATCGATCGAGGGTTACGTTGCTGAAGGCAGCATGCCGGCAAAAGGCGGCAATGACGCTCTTAGCGATGAAGAAGTTGCCAATGCTGTTGCCTACATGGTAAACGAAAGCGCTAACTAAGCGTTTTCTCGATATATCACTATAGCGGGCGTAGAAAACGCCCGTTTTTTTATTTTTTCAACCCCCCAACGTTGTCAAGGAGAAAAACATGAGACGACTGATTTCCGCTCTCACCCTTTGCGCAGCTGCTGTGCTTTCTTTCGGCTTGGATGCACATGCCGGAGTTACCGCTGAAGATTTGGCCAAATACGACCTAGCGAACGGTAAATCCGTCTATGATGCAAGCTGTGCCGCCTGTCATGCAAACGGAATTCTGCAGGCGCCGAAGACCGGTGACAAAGCAAGCTGGACAGCACGTCTTGGACAGGGAATGGAGACACTTGTACAAAAATCGATCAACGGCTACACCGCTGAAGGCAGCATGCCGGCAAGGGGCGGCAACGCAGACCTCACCGACAAGCAAGTTGGCGATGCTGTCGCCTTTATGGTCAAGCAGGTTCTCTGAACCAAGGGGGCTCTTTCAAACGCTTTTGAAAAAAGCGGGCGCGCCAGGAGGCTGCCCGCTTTTTTTATTCATCCCGGCTCACCCTCAGCAATCACGCTGGAGAAGAAAGTGCCAGATCAAACACCGTCTCGACGCTGTTTTCCCAGTTGTCTTCAAGAAAATCATCCGCCTTTCCGTCGGCGATCAACCGCATGGCGTAACGCACCTGTTTTTCATACAGTTCACAAAATGCTCCCGGACTCCGCATGGTTCCATGCAGACTGTATGCTTCAGCAGGGCAGGGTGATCCGCAAAAATGACGAATCGCACAACGGTTGCAGGGATCGATATCTTCGACTTTTCTACCGGTTACTTTCCGGAAAGAGGTTTTTTCAAGCACATCGTCGATATCCTCATGAAACACACTACCTCCGTTGAACTCCGGAAGTCCGACAAACTCGCTGCAGGGAAAAAGATCACCTTTCGCCGACAGGGCGACAAAACAACGTCCTCCTCCACAGGGTGAAATATCGCACATCAGCTTTCTTGCCGTCGGAGCAAGAACGGCAAGCAGAATATTGGCGAAATTAGCGACCACCAGTTTCCTGCCTGTCTCACGGTACAGCTCATGGGTGCGATCGAGCGCTTGCAGATAATATTTCGCCACTGCTGCATCATCCGGTTTCATCATATGCCCGCCAACTCTGGTACATCGCACAGGGTTGAGCATGCATACCGGAACTTCCATGGCATGGAAGAAATCGACCATATCGACCAACGCCGCCATATTTTCTTTCGTCACGGTACAAATGACACTATATCTGTCATATCCCTTGACAAGCTCTATCGCCTGAACAACGGTATCATAGATGCCATCACCCAACCAGGTTTTTCGAGTTCTCGAAGCAAGCACCGCTTCGGGAGCGTCGAGGGAAAATCCTATACCCACTCCTCTCGACATCAGAAAATCAGCCGATTCCCTGTCAAGCAACGTTCCATTCGTTTGCACCCCGAACCGGAAATCATCGCCAAAATAGTCGATGGCGGCAAAAACCGCTTCACGATTCAGCATCGGCTCGGACCCGTGAAAAATCACCTCCGGCTTGTAATCCTCAGGCGTGTTCCTCCTGAAATACCGTTTCATACGTTCCAATGCACCGATCAAAACCTCTTTCGGCATATCGCGGCCATCCTTACGCATCTCCCCGGGAATGTAACAGTACGAACAGTCGAGGTTACAGCGCTCGGTAGGATTAACGTAAACCGCGGAAGGTTTTTGCCCAAAGCGCAGAGCGTTCATCTCATGTTCAAACGTCTCCGCTTTCCTGCAATATTCCCGATACAACGGATGACCGTCAGTAAACACTCCGGCCAATTCAGATTTGTCAACAAGAGCCCAGAACGCTGTATCGGGAGACACCACAGCCGTAAACACGGGGTGATCGATGTCCACCGGATAGAGCGCGATTCCATTACCGGAATTAGCCCATCTGCCTTGCGACGATGCAGCTGTTTTTATATCTCCGCTCTTCATGCTTTTTTCCCGTGCTCCTTTTTCTCAGAGGGTTTCTCGATCAAAATGTAGTGGGAAAGGCCGGTACCTTTCGCGCTGCTGCGCTTACGCCTGGCAATGATGACCGTCTTGTTCTTCTGTGTCGTTTGATGCTGTTTCATTGTCGCTCTCCTTTTTTGTTAAAAAAGAAAAAGGGCTTCGTTCCACCTTACTGAAGATGGAGCGAAGCCCTTTACCATCGGATTTCGTGCTCTATGTCATTGTCATGTAACAGGTCTTCTGACTTTCGGATCATCCTTAGCCTGCAAGCCTTCCCATCCCGATAGTTCGGAACAGTGACCACCCTCTTTCAGGTCTCGTGCAGGTTCAGTCCCCGATTACAGCGGCGGGACCGCCACGGATTTTCACCGTGTTCCGGAATGTTACAAAACAATCAGCCGTGACGCACGTTCACAGCTCTTTCAAAAAATGTACTGTTTGCAAGACAATTTCACAACCCTTGACCTCAGCTCTTTCCCTTTTCCCTCGTCCAGTACCTGGCAAGCATAATGCCTGACAGGTTATGCCACAGGCTGAAAAGCGCCCCCGGTAAAGCGCTCAGCGGCTGAAAGAACTGATTGGCAAGTGCCACACCAAGCCCGGAATTCTGCATTCCGATCTCGACAGCGACCGTCCGGCGGTCTACACGGCTGCAGGACAACAGCTTCGCCGCCCCGTACCCTGCCGCGAGACCGAGCAGGTTATGCATCATGACGGCTGCTGCCACCACGAGAGGCAAGCTCATAACCTTGTCTGCATTCAGAGCCATAACACAGGCAATGATCAACGTGATCGATACAACCGACACTCCCGGCAGAATATCACTGTTTCGGGTAACAAAGCCCGAAAAAAAATGCCTCACCACCAACCCTGCAGCGAGGGGGATGGCAACAATCTGAAAAACCGATAGAAACAGTGCCATAAAGGAAATGTCGACCGATCTGTTCAAGAGCAGAAAAATTATCCCGGGAGTAAGCAGCGGTGCAAGCACTGTTGAAAACATGGTCATGGTTACAGAAAGTGCTACATTGCCTCTGGCAAGATAGATGATGACATTGGATGCGGTTCCTCCAGGACAGCTACCGACAAGCACCATGCCGATCATGACCTCCTCAGGCAGTGACAGCAGGCGGCTGATGATCACGCCAAGTCCCGGCATGAGGGTGAACTGCAACAGCGCCACAAGGAAAACAACGCGCCTTTTTTCCCAGACATCCTTGAAATCATGGAGCCGGATCGTCGTTCCCATTCCGAACATGATGAGTCCGAGCAAGAATGGTATCAACGGCTTGACCCAGAGAAACGAAACAGGTAGAACCAGAGCAATGACCGATGCCGACAGTGCAATGGTAAGAAAATGGCGGTTCACTATGTTCATAAACCCATTTTTGGTAGTGGAAATCCGGGATATGACAAGATTGTACAATGTAGTATCCTGCATGAAATAATACGCCCTGAAAAACCATACTATCGCCGGTGGGTAAATCCCCGAGCCATTCGTATCTTCTTTTTGCAAAGACGCCAAACGCAATGAAAACGATATATATGCAGGAGATTGAATATATAGGGTATGCTGCCGGGTTTTTAACCACTCTCGCCTTTCTCCCTCAGGCATTGAAGGTCTTCCGCTCAAAAAAAACACGGGACATTAGCCTGCTATGGGCGCTCTTCATGGCTACCGGTGTTTTTCTCTGGTTTTGCTACGGCTACGCGAACCACAGTCTGCCGATGATGATTGCAAACGGCATAACCTTTCTGCTCATATTGGTGATCCTTGTTTTTAAACTGCGCTTCAAATAAATCGAACAAGAGCATGCATACAACGACAATCGGTTTTATCGGAACCGGAAGAATCGCAAAAGCCCTCATAGCAGGACTCGTGCGTGACAGGAACAATGAAATTTCAGGATACGACAAAGATCCGGCCGTTGCCGATGGGGTTTGCAAGGAGTTCGGCATCACCCGGAAAAACTCCATGGGCGAGCTTGCAGAGTCGGTCGACTGCATCATTCTCGCTGTAAAACCCTACCAGATAGAAACCGTACTCGAAGAGCTTCGCTGCGAGCTCAGGCCGGACCAGCTTCTCATAAGTGTCGCTGCCGGTATTACCTCGGAGTTCATTAGAGCACGATCTCTCGAGAATATGCATGTCATCCGTGTGATGCCGAATACTCCGGCATTCGTGGGAGAAGGCATGACGGTGATCAGCAGGGGAAAATGCGCAACCGATGAAGATCTCGCTCAGGCGAAAAAAATTTTCAGTGCAATCGGCAAGGTAACGGTACTCGATGAAATACATATGGATGCCGCCACTGCCGTCTCGGGCAGCGGTCCCGCTTACATGTTTCTCATCATCGACGCACTGGCCGAAGGGGGAAAACAATGCGGTCTTTCAGATGATGAGGCCGTAACCCTCAGTGCACAAACCATGCTCGGAGCTGCAAAACTGGTACTCGAAAGCCAAAAAAAACCTGCGGCACTCATCAAAGACGTTACCACGCCGGGCGGAACAACCGAAGCCGGACTGCATCGGATGGAAGCCCACAATGTCCGGCAAGCAATGATCGATACCGTCAAAGCAGCTGCACAACGGTCGGTTGAACTGAAACAATAGCCTGAAACCGTGAAACCGCTGGTATACAGGAGGCTCATTCCGCTGCTGCTGCTTTTCGCCATCCCTGCCATCAGCAGCTCTGCAGCCGGCCCTACTGACAACGAGAAAAATGAGCTGTTCCTCACCGCACATATCAGCAACGACAAACCGTTCACCGGAGAAGCGGTAGAGCTTACCTATACACTCAGTTTCACAGGAATCGCTCCGAAAATCCTGGACACCGCCGAACCCTCACAGGAAGGAATATGGGTTGAAGAAACTGCTTTGGGGAAACTGATCCCCAGCAGACCGCAGCGCATCGGGGAGACACTCTACAGAAACGCCGTCATCAAACAGATGACGCTTGTTCCTCTTCAAGCCGGCAGATTCAGCATATCCGGATACAGTGTTTTGTGCATCATCCCGAAAAGCATTTCATTCGACTCCTCTCCGGAACCGGATGACTCTCTCGCTCTTACGGCTCCTGAAGTTACCATAGCTGTCAATCCCCTTCCTGAACCGAAACCTTCGGGTTTCAGCGGGGCCGTGGGAATACTCGATGCCACCGCTTCAGCAGACAGGGACACCATCCAAGCCGGCAATACGCTGCGGTTAACGGGCACCCTGACCGGTACGGGAAATTTCAAGACTTTTCCGACTCTTCCATGGTCACTGCCCGAAGAATTTTCCGTGCTTGAAACGATAACCGACCCGATGAGCGTCGACTCACCTGAACGCTCGAGGAAAACAATTGTTCTGAAAGCCGATAAACCCGGCAGTTTCACGTTTTCTCCGCTCTCCTTCACGTCGTTCGATCCCGAAAGAAAGACCTATGCTGCTGTAGAATCGAACGAGATCACCCTGACCATCTTGCCTGAAACCGGTGAAAACGCTGAGGAAACACCTGACGCTGTAACGGCAATCGCTGATGAAAAAAGCTCTGAAAGAAACGTCCCTGCCGCTTTCCTACAACTACTCTTGGCCCTCTCTTTCATACTTGTTGCTGCCTTACTCTATCTTCTGCTGAAAAAGCGCTCCATCATCGGCAAAAGTAACCCGAAACCCGCTCTTTCGCTGCAGGAGCTTCAGGAACAACTTTCCAGGATACTCAAGCAGAGTTGCGATTTCGACGTTCAGGGTCTTACAAGAAAGGAGCTGAAACAGGCAATGAAAAACCAGGGAATCGAGGGTGCTTTTTTGGAAAAGCTGCTTGTTTTACTCGATGAATTCGACAGGCTGGAGTTCGCACCGGGCGAACCCGATGCAGAAGAACTCGAAAATCTCCGGCAGATGTGCACTACCCTTTCAACTATCGCATGCTCCCGACCTTCCAGATAGGAACGGTTTTCTTGAGTTTATCCATGAACCAGCTCATGGCGTCGAATGCTTCATGGCGGTGTACAGAGCGAATCAATACGACAATCGCCGCTTCTCCTACCGGAATGGTTCCTATACGGTGAACGCAGTGGAGATCGATGACACCGAACCTTTCAACGGCCTCGCTGCCTATTCTTTCAAGTTCTTTCTGCGCCATCCCTTCATACTGCTCATACACAAGCGCCCCGATCTTCTCATCCTTTTCACTATCCCGAACCTGTCCGTTAAAAATCAGCTCGGCTCCAACCCGAGCATCAGGCTCGAGACCGAAGTTCCAGCCGTCGAGTCGCTTTCCGCTTATGCTTACCGATACCATGACTATCCTCCGCTGACTGGTGGAATAATCGCCAGTTCATCCCCCTCTTTCACCAGGGTACCCTCTGCAGGATATGCCATATTCAGAGCGAGCATGAACGGCATTTCAGCAAGCTGTGGGGAAAGTTTCCTGATTTCCCGTTCCACCACTTCAATGGTTGTCCCCTCGGGAATGTCCATGTGAAATTCGTCGCGGGCGAGAACATCGCGCGCAGCTGCAAAACATTTCACGGTTATATCCATAGTAAAAAATCTGATGTTCAAACCGTTCGGCAATGTGTCCTGAAAAACTGTTTCAGACGTTTCAAGCATCCCTTATTCGTCGAGAGTGCTCCAGGGCAAGAGATTACAGGTAACGACATTTCCGACGGACAACGGTTGCAAAGAAGCCGGGGCTTCGATCAGGCAATTCGCGCCGACCAGCGATGTAATCATATGCGACTCGATTTTCGGGCCAACCGTGCAAAAAAGCCTGCCGTTTTTCTGCCATATTCTGCCGAACAGAAAACGGTACCGTTTTTTATCGGCAGGAAACGGCTCTACCAGCTCGGCCTCCACTTTTCCGTGATACCTCCTGCTCTGCATGGCTGAAAGCGTCGGCATACAGTATTCGAGGAAACATACCAGTGCCGAGACTGGATTGCCCGGCAATCCGAAAACCATTTTACCATCTTTTCCTCTACCGAAAAAGAAAGGCTTGCCCGGTTTCTGGACAACCTTCCAGAACTCCTGTTCTATGCCAAGACCGGTAAGCAGTTTCTGCATGTAATCATACTCCCCTGTTGAAATCCCACCTGCGGTAACGAGCAGATCGCTGGCCGACAATGCTTCCACAAGAGCCTCGCGAATGGCAGCGACATCATCGGGAACCTGCCACTGTCCGGTGAGTTCAGCCCCTGCCGCAATAGCGCAGGAACCAAGCGAAAAACCGTTACTGTTATAGATTGCCGCTCCTTCAAGCCGCTCCCCGGGACTGCGAAGTTCATCACCGACGGTAACGACTGCGATCCTGGGACGGCGATAGACAGAAACTGACGATCTGCCGAATGCCGCAAGTACTCCAAGCTCAGCGGGAGTAAGACGATCACCTCGCTTTACAAGCACCTCTCCCGGCCGAACCTCTTCACCGGCATAACGCACATTGGCACAAAACTCCGGCGCTTTGAAGATTTCGACCTCCTGCCCTCCAAATCCACTTGTGTGCTCGAAGATGACAACCGTATCGGCACCTTCAGGCATTGGAGCTCCCGTCATGATCTGAGCACAGCTTCCCTCAGCAACCGGAAGTCCTGGCTGCGCACCGGCAGCAATCTCCTCGGTTATTTTCAGCACCACAGGATGCTCTTGTGAAGCATCTCGTACATCCTCCCATCGCACGGCAAACCCGTCCATGGCTGCATTGTCGAAACGCGGCAGTTGAAAATCCGCGGTCACATCCTCTGCAAGCACCTGCCCCTGAGCCGAATTCAGGGGCTTCTCCTCCACTGGCAGTAGTTCAACCGAAACGGTGATCCTCTCATGTGCTTCCTTGACGGTTATCATCCGTGGCCCTCCCCCTGCATCATCTCGAACGCATGGAACAGTACAGGCACAAGAACTTCGAGAGCATCTTTCGCGGCACCCACGCTTCCGGGTAGACAGATAACAACCGAGGATCCGACCGTACCTGCCGCCAGCCGGGAGAGCATCGCTGTTTTTATCTTACCCTGACCCCACTGAAAAAGCGCCTGCTCGACACCGGGCAGCCTTCTCGTAAATTTCGGCAACAGTGTCTCGACAGTCACATCTCTCGGACCAAGTCCTGTTCCGCCACAAGTAATCACCAACTCAAACTCTTCCCGAACCCATTCCTCTACAACAGCGGCTATATCGGCCGGTTCGTCAACTACGATTCCGGATGCTTCAACGGGACAGCCCGCCTGCTCAAATCCCTCTTTCAGCACCTGGCCCGACCGGTCAACCGATCTGCCCGCCGCAATGGAATCCGATACCACGAGTATGGCGGTTCGAGGCCTGTATACAGTCGATACACCACTTTTTCCTCCTGTCTTCTTCTCGAGACCGATGCCCCCGATCTCCATAGTCTTGTCAACCGCCTTGCACATGTCGTAAATGGTAAGCGCCGCAACCGTCACAGCTGTCAAAGCCTCCATTTCAACACCGGTCGCCTCCTTGGTCTTCACCGTCGCCGCTATGGCGATACGGTCGGCTTCAAGGGTAAATTCGATATCGATCCAGGCAAGATTGAGCTGATGACAAAGCGGCACAAGATCGAAAGTCCTTTTGGCCGCCTGTATGCCCGCAATCTTGGCAGTGACCAGCACATTGCCTTTCGGCAAGTCGTTCTCCTTCAAAAGAAGCAGGGTTTCAGGCCTCATGGAGATATACCCCGAAGCACGAGCAGTTCGCATGGTAGCTGGTTTCACCGATATATCGACCATCTTTACGTTACCGTTTTCATCAAGATGCGAAAACTCTGGCATATCTATCCATTCGTTGATTTGTTGATATTCTGTTCTCTCAGCTCGAGGAAAGCTATCCATATCCGTTCAGTGCAGTTCCGTCCATTCACTATGCCCTATCCCCCAATTTCCGACATGCTGGTTCTCGGAGCCTTTCCTCCAGCCGTTCTCCCATCTTTCGGCTTCATATCGATAGCCTCCTGAAAAAGCGCTCCAAGCTGTTCGTTATCGGCTCCGCTGCGTAACGCAGCAAGCATATCGACACCATTTTTTGCATAAAGGCAGCTCATGATCCTACCGGACGATGTAATTCGCAAACGATTGCATTGACTACAGAAATTACGGGTAAATGCCGGAATAATGGCAATCGACCCGCGATACCCCGGCAAAGAAAAGCTGAAATGTTCTGTAGCGTATCCTTGTGTAGATTCCAGATCCGGATATATGTTACCGAGCATTTCCAGTATCTTGTCCGCTCCCATGAACTTCCCAGTACGCCATATCTGATGATCGTCAAAAGGCATCAGCTCCATAAACCGGACGGTCACCGGCCATTGGCGGGTCAGATCGGCAAACCTGCCGAGTTCTCCGGCGTTAATCCCCCGCAGTAACAACACGTTGATCTTCACTTGCAGCTCATCGGCATGGCGAAGCAACGATTCGAAATTTCCCAGAACATCCGGTAAAAGGTTTCTTCTGGTAATCGCCTTGTAACGGTCTTCATCAAAGGTATCGAGGCTGAAATTGATACCGTCGAGACCGGCTTCGAGAAGCCTGTCGAGATAATGACCGAGCAAGACACCGTTTGTCGTCAACACGACCGTTTCTATTCCGTCTACAGCCTTTGCATACCGCACCAGATCGACGATATCGTCACGCAAGAGAGGCTCTCCCCCTGTAAAGCGGACTTTTCTGACACCCAATGCAGCCAGCGCTTCGATTATCCGGCAGATCTCCTGATGATCAAGTTCTTCAGCCGCCACATTTTTACCACAATGCTCTTCACGCATACAGTAGACACAACGCAGGTTACAGCGCGAGGTCACCGAAACACGCACATACCGAACACCACGGTTATAGCGGTCTACCAGCATCGGCATCGTTTCTCTTGCATCATTCATGTAATACCTCCACAGCACGTTCAGGGCAATCGGTAATAATGCCGTCAACCCCCATCGCTGCAAGAATCTTCATTGTTTCGGGTGAATTTACCGTCCAGGGAACAATGCCGATACCACGGTCATGAAGCTTTTTCACAAGAGAACCATCAACCATCGGGAAATACGGGTTGAGGTAATCCGGCTTGAAATCAAGCCTGCCGAGTTCGATTTCCGGGTCCTGTCCCATCCCGACCAGTAGCCCGAGAGCGACTGACGGTGATAACTTCCTTACCTCCTCGATGATTCGAGCATCGAACGATTGCACCCTGGTACGTGAAGCGACGCCCGATTCTTCAATAACAGCGACGACAAGCGCCGCATACTCGCACGGAGCAGGATGCCTGACTCCGTCACCATCCATCCTGGACTTCACTTCAAGGTTGTATATCACTCCGCTCTCTTTTCGCAGTTCCTTACTATACCGCTCCACCAAACGGAAAACATCGGCAAGCAACGGTTTCACTGCGGAAATTTTTTGCTGACCGGGAAATTCAGATGAAGGCTGACCACAGCCAAAACGAACAATATCTGCATACTTCATAGCATAGAGCAAATACCGTTTTTCGTCGCTTTTTGTCAGCACCCTGCCGTCCGGCGCAGTACATAACCCGGCCTGCATGTATGGATCGTGAGAAACAACCACCAGGTTATCTCCTGAAATGCAGAGATCGAGTTCTATTGCCTCGACCCCAAGCTCAACAGCTTTTAAAAACGCAGAAATGGTGTTTTCCGGAAAAAAAGAGCGAGCTCCCCTGTGGGCATGTATTTCCAAGAAATGGTCTATCATAAAAAAGGTTGTCTCACAAGCTATTCGACAATGGTTCAAACTGTCATTATGGAAAAGTCTTGCCACTCCGTGAAATGGATATTCGAGTTTCACGGGTCGAGCAGAGGATGACAACCAGGAAAGGAAATCGAACCATACATGATGGCTTGCCTAGAATAGGAGAGGCTGTCCTTTTGAGAGACAGCCTCGAATAATGTTCTATCGAAAACGCGGATCACTCCCGAATCAACCAGTGCTTGAATCCCTCGACTGTCTTTTTGAACTCGCTGTCTCCATCCGTAGTTCTGGATGAACAGGCAACCTGTTCATAACCGACAAGAGCGAAATACATTGCTTTGTCATAAAAATAATTGAGCTGTTCGCCAAACTGAAGGGCACGATTGAGGTCGATACCTTCGGTAATAATGCCTTGCTCCTTGATGTACTGGAACAGCATGTCCCGCTCGAGAATAAGGGAGTACACCATCTCACTGGACTTTATGCCGGCCTGAGCGCGTGCTTCACCTATTTCGCAAAAATTCCGGGCTATCTCCTCATCGATGTTTTCCTGCTTCGCCACCCATGTTCCGAGTTTTCTGAAACGGCCATAGACACTGTCGTGCAGATCTTTTTTCGATAAATTCGCGTAACCGCCGGTCAGCGAATTGGAACGCACCTCTTCAACCCACTTGAGCGAAAGTGATTCGGCATGATCCTCAATAAGGCCAGTAAAACGATTGATAAGCAGCATGTTGCAGTTATTTATATATAAATGGAAATGGAAATTCCTCTTCTCATAAAAAACTAAACGTATCGAGAGAAGATTTCAAATACAATCCTCCTGTTTTCAGCCAATCTTTTCAGCCCGACAATGTACGACACTATACGTTGATACGTTCTCAAGTGCTGGGGCTCTGCCTCTTTCCCTGTCTCTGCCGGTTGGCTTTGGATGAGGGCTTTCTCTTAGGCTTCGAAGTCTTTTTTTTCCTGACCTTGTTTCCGGAATTGCTCGGCCTTTCCGACAGATCTACACCCTGAGTGCCGAAAAGCTCGGGATAGTAGTTTTTTTTCTTGTTGAATTTGTTCTTTCGATACCTTTTCTCAAGGTCAGCGTATGGACTTGGTGGGTCGGGAGAGGTGTTCGGATTATTAAAATTCGGTTCCTCAAGGACCTCATTGAAATCATCCGATACCATCTCAGGATGAAATTTCTTATGCAAGCTATATCATGTTTATGTTTAAAATCCAGAATCGATGTCTCTGAATATGATCAACGCACTTTCAGCATCTGATTCAAAACGCCCGGGGGCTAGTAATTTAAAATTTTACCGCTAATATGCAAGAGTACCGACACACCCCAGGCTATTTCACAGAGAATAACGCATTTACCATTGCTTGTTGCACCGAGAAGTATTAAATTTTGGAAAAAATAACCATTAACCCGGAGAATACCATGATAGATATTCGCAAATGGATCCTTGCCGTCATCTGCCCCCCAGCCGCCATTCTTGACAGAGAAATCGGGACGATTATGCTTGTGGGACTTTTAACCGCGCTCTTCTGGGTTCCCGGTGTCGTTGCAGCACTTTTTCTCTTGATCCAGCAACAGACCCAGCGCCGTCAGCCGCAGGTATAACGTGCTCGAAAGCTAATAAAACCCGTTGACCGGTTGAAGAGTTCCCTGTAAATCGAGGGAAAAGCCGATGACGGGAAGCTAAAGGAATATCTGCATGAACATTATGCCTGATGTTACATTTCATCCATTTGAAATAGCATTTTGCGGATTTTCCAACTCTGGGAAAACAACGCTGATATCCCGTCTCGTTTCGTTGTTCAGCGAAAGCTATTCAGTCGGCTATTATAAACACGGCTGCCACCGTTTCGATATCGACCGGGAGGGTAAGGATTCTTTCGTTGTGCGTCAATCCGGAGCAAGGGCAGTGATGGTATCCGACCCGGAAAAACATGCACTGATCAGTACCGGTAGTTCCGATCTCCTCCTGGAAAAAACGGGACTGCTTCATGTTGATTTTCTCCTTGTCGAAGGCTTGAAGGAACTCCCGTTACCAAAGCTCGTCCTCATCGATCACGATCACAAGATACTCGATCTGCTTGCGAATAAAACGCTGAAAAATGTTATCGCACTGGTAACAGCCGATCCGGCTTCGATTCCCGATACATACGGTTTTCCAGTATTTCATCGGGACCGTATCGAAGATATCGCTGCATACATTCTCGCCTTTTTTCACAGCACGGTCACTCGCCGACCGCTGTTCGGACTGGTACTGGCAGGCGGAAAAAGTGAACGAATGGGAGAGGATAAAGCACTTCTCGCCTACCATACACAGGTACAAATCCAACACACGGCAACAATGCTGTTGAAACAGTGTAAAGAGGTTTACCTTTCCTGCCGATCCGATCAGCAAAGCTCATATGGCAAGTATGGCATCCCCCTCATGCTCGATGGTTATCTGGACATCGGCCCTCTCGGAGGCTTGCTTTCCGCTCAACAACGCTTTCCCGATGCCTCATGGCTTGTAACGGCATGTGATCTGCCTTTTCTCGATCACTCTCTGATCAGTGAACTCACTGCCGAACGAAACCCGTTTTCTTTTGCAACGGCATACCGCCATGCCGACAGAAAACCCGAACCGCTCTGCACACTATATGAACCGAAAAGCAGGTTGCCACTACTCCTTCGTCATGCAACGGGCAACAATTCCTTGCGGTCATTTCTTGAAGATTCTCCCATTCATTACCTTTCAGTAAAGGATCCTCGCTACCTGCACAATATCAATACCCCTGAAGAACGGAAGCAGGTAATCAAATCGCTTTCTACGCGGGGAAAAACACAGTAGATCCATTACGGTACCGTAGACGAACAATCGATGCTGATTCAAAGCATTTCGAACACAGGGAGCGACCATGAAACTACTCGCAGCTCTGGATTTCTCAGATGTAACGGACAACGTCGTTACAACCATTCAAAAACTCGCCGGCGCTTCATCGGCAAGCGTTATCCTGTTGCATGTCATAGCCGATGACAAGCAGGACATCGAGTTTCATCCAACAATCGAACCCCACTACCGACCTCCACAAAAATACTACCATGAACCCGACTCGTCCGAAGAAGGTGACGCCGTACCGATACTCCATCATAAGAATTTCAAGAAACTGCAGAACATCGCCGACCTTCTCGACGAAGAGGGAATAGAAGCCTCTTTATCGATCGTGCACGGAAATGCCGCCAGGACAATCATCGAACATGCCGAAAAAGAACAGGCCGACTTCATCCTGCTCGGATCACACGGGCACAAAACCCTCTACCAGCTTATCGTCGGCACCGTCTGTTCGGGAGTGGTAAGCGATTCCGGTATTCCGGTAATCATTGTGCCGAAAAAAGCGGGAAAAAAACCTCACGCTGAAAGTTAGTATGATAGAATCCGGCAACACATCCTCAAGGAGGTGCCGCTCTTCCAGTAGTGGCATTGTCAGGAAAACTCATCGTACGATATCATCTCTTTCTCCACCCCAAGATTATAGAGCATTGTTTCTACAGAAGAAACCATGACCGGAGGACCGCACATGTAGTACTCGATCTCTTCGGGTTCTTCATGATCCTCGAGATAGTTGTCGTAGAGCACTGTATGGATGAAGCCTGTGAATCCATTCCAATTATCTCCGGGCAGAGGATTCGAAAGCGCGACATGGTAGGTGAAATTCGGGAACTCCTCTGCAATGGCCCTGAACTCTTCATCATAGAACATCTCCTTACGGGACCGTGCACCATACCAGAAAGAAACCTTGCGGCCGGTTTTCAATGTTTTAAACAGATGGAAAATATGTGAACGCATCGGGGCCATCCCTGCCCCCCCGCCGATATACACCATTTCCCTTTCCGATTCGCGGATGAAAAACTCTCCATAAGGACCGGAAACACGCACCTTGTCACCCGGCTCGAGATTGAAAATATACGAAGAACCTACCCCTGGCGGTGCGCTGTCCATAAGGTCGGGAGGGGGTGTCGCAATACGAACATTGAGTATGATGCTATTGCCTTCAGCCGGATGGTTGGCCATCGAATAGGCCCTGAACGTTTCCACTTCATTCCTGCTTACAAGCTTCCACATATTGTACTTATCCCAGTCATCGCGATACTCCTCTTCGATTTTGAACCCTGAAAACGATATATCCGGGTATTCCGGGATATCGATCTGGATGTACCCGCCAGCTTTGAACTCGAGATTTTCTTTTTCGGGAAGTTCAAGGACAAGCTCCTTGATAAACGTCGCTACACTGCGGTTGGAACGAACAGTACATTCCCATTGGCGGATGCTGAATATCTCTTCAGGAAGAAATATCTTCATCGGTTCGCGGACTTTCACCTGGCAGGACAGACGAATATCCTGCTTGACTTCCGAACGGGAAATGTGGTTGAGCTCGGTAGGCAGCACCTGACCTCCCCCCTCGGTAATCCGGCATTTACACATACCACAGGTTCCACCCCCACCACATGCAGACGGGATAAAAATCTTTTCATCGGACAATGTAGACAGCAAACTGCGGCCGGCATTGACCGACAGGGTATTCTCATCGTTTTCATTGATGATAATCGCGACCTTTCCCTGAGGCAACAGCTTGCTGGCAGCGGTATTCAGCAACGCAACAAGCAGAACGACCACCGCAACGAAAACCAGAACAGCCGAAAGAGCGACAAGCATTGATTTGAAATCTTGAATCGGTTAAACAGCTCGCTAAAGGTCAATGCCGGAAAACGACATATACGCCATCGAAATCAGTCCGGTCAGAATCATCGCTATTCCCAAACCCCGCAGTCCTATCGGTACGTTGGAATATTTCAGCTTGTAACGCATGGTTGCAAGCGTCACGATCGCAAGAAAAAACCCGACTCCAGCACTCGAGCCAAACACAGCGGCTTCCATAAGGTCATATTCCCGTTCAACCATAAAAAGCGAAGAACCGAGAATTGCACAGTTGACGGCTATCAGCGGGAGAAAGATGCCAAGAGACTGATAGAGCGTCGGACTGACTCTGTCAAGCGTCATTTCCACAAGCTGCACCATCGCTGCAATGGTTGCGATAAACACGATAAATGTCAGAAAACTAAGATCCACCTCCTCCATTCCGGCAATTCCGGTCCATTGCAGCGCTCCCTTTTCCAATAAGTAGTGGCTGATCATCCAGTTTGCGGGGACAGTGATTCCGTTGACGAAGACAACGGCAAACCCGAGACCGATCGAAGTCTCGACTTTTTTCGATATGGCAAGAAACGAGCACATCCCCAGAAAATAGGCAAGCAGGATGTTCTTGATAAATATCGTTTCAACCGCAAGACTCAGATAGTGCGATAAGGCGTCCATCTACTCCTCCGTGTAACCGTTTATCGTTCTTTGCAGCCATATGAGCAAACCGAGAATGATAAACGCACCTGGCGCAAGCAGCATCAGGCCGTTGTTTACATACCATCCCCCGTGCTCGACGTACAGAAAGTCTGGAATAATCTGAAAGCCAAACAGCGAGCCACTGCCGAAGAGCTCTCTTGCTGCCGATACCAAAAGAAGAATCAAACCGTACCCCATGGCATTGCCCAGGCCGTCAAGAGACGACTCCCAAACGGTATTTTTCAAAGCAAAAGCCTCGGCCCTGCCCAGAACGATACAGTTCGTGATAATCAGGCCGACAAAAATACTCAGCTGCTTACTGATATCGTAGAGATAGGCTTTGAGAAGCTCGTCGATAAAAATGACGAGCGTCGCAATTATGGTAAGCATAACGATAATCCTGACCCTCGAAGGAATGACTTCCCGTAGTGCCGACACGATGACATTCGAACCAACCAGCACAAAAACGAGAGCACCGGACATTACCAGTGCCGTATCCATTTTTACCGTAACGGCAAGGGCCGAACATATTCCGAGCACCTGGGTTGTAATAGGGTTGCTTCGGCTCAGGGGTCCGGCAAAGGTATCGAGAGTTTTCTTCATCGCAATAACACCTCCTCTTCATCGGATTCTCTCAGTAAGGGGAGATATTCCGTCAGATCATCACGTAAAAAACGATTGATGGATCCGGTTGTCAGCGATGCACCGCTCAAGCCGTCAACCGCATGTTCACTTTGTTCGAGCAATTTGCTTTTCGCAATGGTCACGGATACCAATTCACCGTCTTTAAAGATTTTTTTGCCGACAAACCGGCGAGAAAAAAAATCCTTTTCAATCTCGCCGCCGAGACCCGGCGTTTCACCATGATCATAAAACGATATTCCCTTGATGGTGTTCTTGTCCGGCTCAAGCGCTATAAAACCATTTATCGTCGACCAGACGCCTTTCCCCGATACCGGAAACACATAGCCCTCGGGGCGTTCCGCTAAACCAAAAGTGTAATACTCCCTCTCGCCCCCTTTGCCGTCGGGAAAGACCTGTTTTGTAAATTTCGACATGTAGAACTCTTCGACATCACTGTCGCTCATTTCGGGACTGAGAGCCCCAACGGTCTTCAGGACATTCTTCCTTGTATCCAACGCCTTGTTGAACTCCTGCCGCTCCTGCAAATTTATTTTCATGACGGAGAGCATCAGCGCGGAAATAATCGCCATAGCTATAACGAAAAAATATGTATAGCTGTTACTGCTTCGCATAAGCCTTCTGTCTTTTTGCAATATTCTGCCGCAGCACAAAATAGTCGATCATCGGAGCAAACGCATTTCCGAGCAAAATCGAAAGCATGATACCTTCGGCGAACGCCTGGTTCAGCACACGAATCATAACGCAAAGGGCTCCAATCAATATACCGTAGATCCATCGGCCTTTATCGGTCTGAGCAGCACTGACAGGATCCGTCGCCATAAAAACAATACCGAAAGCAAAACCGCCCATGACGCCATGATACAGCGGGGAAAGGGAAAGCATGGTGTTCTCCGAAGCGGGAGCGAGAAGATTCGCCAGTATCGCCGCCGTTACAAGACCGATAAGACCGCCTGCCATGATGCGCCAGTTGGCTATTCTCGAAACAATGAGCACAACAGCCCCGGCTAGAACGGCAAGCGTGGAGGTTCCGGCTACCGAACCAGGTATAAGACCGACAAACATGTCTTTGAGAGTGTAGCCGGCCGCCGCCACCAGTGAGACCGCATCGTCACCTGGTACAGATGCGGCAACGGCAAGAGGTGTTGCTGCAGTGAGATCGTCGGCGAGAGTCCAGACAGGGTCACCACTCATCTCTGCCGGATAGGCGAAGAAGATAAATGCACGGGCAATGAGAGCCGGATTGAATATGTTGTATCCTGTCCCGCCGGTGACTTCCTTGCCGATAACTATACCGAACGATATACCCATGGCAACCATCCAGAGAGGAATATCAGGAGGCAACGTCATTGGAAGCAGTAAGCCGGTAACGAGAAATCCCTCATTGACCTCATGCCGGCGGATAACGGCAAACAGCACTTCCCACAAACCGCCGACAATGTACGAAACAAGGATCAGCGGCACTACAGCACTCCCCCCTGTCATGACATTCTGCAGGAAGCCCGCACCGGGGTCGGCCTGATAACCGGTATTGTAAATTCCGAAAACAAGGGCCGGCATAAGCGCTATAATCACCGTAAACATCGAACGCTTCATATCCACGGCATCCCTGACATGCGGTGCAACTGCGGTTGCTGTCCCGGGAACATAGAATATGGTATCGACCATTTCGTACAGGGGAAACAACCTTTCCCACTTTCCCCCTTTGCTGAAATGCGGTTCGATTCGATCGAGAAACGTTCTCAAAGCGCCCATAGTCCTATATTAAACGATTATTCCAGCATACCGTTCTACACTAACCGTTTTTCTCAACATATTCCAACCCTTGACGAATAATCTCGGCAATCTCCATTTTCGATGCATCGATAAAGGAGCACAGCGCAAAATCCTCTGGATCACACTCATAGATTCCCAGCTTCTCCATCTCATCGATATCCTCGGCAAGAATCATTTTTATCAGAAATGTGGGTAGAATGTTCATGGGAAGGACAGACTCGATATTACCGAAAGGAATAATAATTCTCTCACTTCCGTGCATTCGGGTATCGAGATGAGCCCCCCGGTTACCGACAAGGCGGGATAAAAAGAGATTGGTCAAAGAATATTTGTGGAGTCCCGGCATAAGCCATCCGAAGAAATCACGCCGGGTGCTTTCCGGTATAACCGAAACGGTGTCGTGATAAAATCCAAGAGAATCCTCCGCCACGCACTGCAAACCGGTAAGCACGTCACCTGAAACCAGCCGGGCATCCCGTTCAACCGAATTTCCCCACAGAATGTCTTTTAACATCATACCCTGACGGATTTTTACGTAGAGCCTTTTCTCCACCGACTCCCCTCCGACAGTCACGACTTTATCAACCGGCAGCACTCCTTTGAGAAACAACCGGCCGATTCGCATAACATCCTGAAGAGAAACATACCAGACGATGTCGTCACGGTTCCTGATAGGAGCGATGTGATGAATATGAATACCGACATTCCCTGCAGGATGCGGTCCGCTGAAACGGTGGAGAACAACGTCTTTTAAACCGGCAAGCATTGCACTCGAACTATTTTTTCCGGCGACGAGATGAACCGGTCTTCCTGTAAGCCTTTTTAAAACCGACAAACCCATCTGAAGCCCAGCTGCACCCTGCTCGAGCAGATAATCCGTATCGGGAGCGAAAGGAGCGGTTGGTGTTGCCGATATGAAAACAGCTTTCGGTAATTTCTCAGGATCCGCTACAGAGGAAAAAGGACGTTGCCTGATAACCGGCCAGAGCCCTGAACGCAGCAGCTGACTTTTTATCATATCAGGAGAAAGAGCGGGAACCGATTGCTCATTGAAACGCTCGAACGATTCAACTGATTCGGTTCGGTCGAGATCGATAACAATCTCCCTGACGGTCCGCCGCTCCCCTACAACGATGTTCACAACCCGGCCGGCCCCCGGTGCGGTCACAAGCATATCCGGGAAGGTTTTGTCATACAACACCGGGGTTCCGGTATTGACATGATCGCCTTCCTTGACCAGCAGTTTCGGCTTGATCCCGGGAAAATCCCCCGGCCTTATCTTCAAACGGGCAGGTTGCCCCGCATCGACCATAAGTTTTTCGGGTTGACCTCCAATCGCAAGATTATGGCCTTTCTTCAGTCGAATTACCTTCATAGCATATCAATGCCTTGATGTAAAATAACTCTTTCGAAATCATATCATGCACATCAACCGCTGCGGAAAAGAAAAAATTTCACTATGACCGTAAACCCAACGCTATACGTTAAAAATATCCCAAACGTATTTCATCGATCAAAAAAAAGACATAATGCTCACAGAAAGGAACCAATAAACAACCATATAATTATATATAAAAAAATAACAATCGTTATAAACAAAACAAAAAAAGAGATATAGCAAAAGCACAATTCAGACTAAAGCGTAATTAATATAAAAACAATACTTTAGACGAACAGCAACAGTGTAAATCTTTTGTTTTTGCAACACATTCACATATGTTATATATTCTTGGCTGAATTTTATCGATTATCCTGCATAGATATAATTGCGGATACAGAGAAGAGTGAATAGCCACTCGTCTTATTATTATTTCTTGTTAGCAGTTCGAAGGACAAGATTGCATTTACAGAAGTAATCCATTCCTTAGAGTTGGTATCATCAAATATTTCAACAGCACTATTCTCATTGCCAATCCGGAATACCGGAGAGCAGAAAATTTTCCCAGGCAACCCGCCTGGCCGGAAAACAACCATTAGCATCAGGAGACCTTGAAACATGAACCATGGTCATGATTTGAACCGCAGAGATTTTTTAAAGATATCGTCTCTGTTTTTAGCTGGATCTGCTGCGATTTCTAGTCAGGTCGGGCAGGCATTGTCTAACACAAACACTGCCTATGCGAAAGACGACAGGGAAAAAGTTGTTCATTCATTCTGCGAACACTGTTTCTGGCGTTGCGGTATCGCAGCACACGTACGTAATGGCAAAATCTACAAAATCACCGGTTCGGAACATCATCCGCTCAGCAACGGAAAGCTCTGTCCTCGTGGTACAGGAGGCATCGGGCAGATTTACGATCCCGACAGGCTCGCCCACCCGCTCATCAGAGAACGAAAAGGGGGCACAAGCAACCTCCGTAAAGCTTCGTGGGATGAAGCCATCACCTACACAGCCGAAAAGCTTCATCAGATAAAGGAAAAATACGGCCCCGAATCCATCGCAATGCTCCATCATGGTTACGGGTACACCTTTTTCAAGGAAATGTTCAAGGCGTTCGGCGTGAACAAATTTGCGAAGCCATCGTACGACTTCTGCTGTGGACCACGTCTTCAAGGCTATACCATGACCTACGGCCACGGCTCAGGCACTCCTGAAGGTATCGATATCATGAACAGTAAATACCTGCTCTTTTTCGGTACACATTACGGTGAAAACATGCACAACACCGCTGTTCAGGAAATTTCGGAGGGTATTCGTCGCGGCCTCAAGATCGTTGTGTTCGATCCCCGATTCTCGACACTTGCAGGAAAAGCCGAAAAATGGCTGCCGATAAAACCAGGAACGGACATCGCCATGATGCAGGCTCTTATGAACGTTCTCATCAGCGAAGACCTCTACGACAAGAAATTCGTTACGGAAAACACCGTAGGATTTGACGAGCTTTGGGCTGAAGTCCAGCAGATGACTCCTGAAAAAGCGGCAAGCATCACCGATATTCCGGCAGACGAAATCCGTGAAATTGCAAGAACTTTTGCGAGCTACGCTCCGGCAGCAGCAGTCCATCCAGGACGAAGAACACAGTGGTACGCCGACGGAACGCAACGGGTACGCGCCATAGCGATACTCAATGCATTGACCGGTAACTACAAAATGCCGGGAGGTGTTATCAAGTATGAAAAATACAAGCTGCCGAAACCCGAAGCTCATCCGCATCCGCATTTCAAGAAAGAGGTCTGGAGCAAGTATCCGTTCTTTGTACAAACCAAACCGGAAAACTCCATTACCTCCCACGAGGTTGTTCAGCAGACGCTCGAAGAAGAAATAAAAGCCTGGTTTGTCTATGGGGTGAACGTTCCCGAAACCATTACCCTCGGACGGAAAACCGCAATCGAGGCGATGCAGAAACTCGATTTCATGGTTGCCGTCGATACGCTGCCGATGGAAGTCACCGGATATGCCGATATCGTACTTCCTGAATGCACCTATCTGGAGCGCTATGATGACCTCGATGGAGGAAGGCCTTACCGGACGCCGTTTGTAGCACTGCGCCAGCCTGTGGTGGAGCCGATGTTCGATAGTAAGCCCGGCAATGAAATCGCAAGAATGATGGCTGAAAAACTCGACCTGCACGGTGTTTTCGAAGACAGTGTGGAAACCTATCTCGACAAGCGGCTGAAGAAAGTCGGCAGTTCACTCGAAGAAGTCGAAAAAACAGGCGTGCTCGTCGGTGAACCAACCAATCTCTACCGAAAACCCGATGAAAAATTATCCTTCAAAACCCCGAGCGGTAAAATAGAACTTGCTTCTGCGCAGTTGAAATCAGCTGGTTTCGATGCAGTTCCAAAGTACATCAAACATCCCGACCCTCCGCAGGGTTACTACAGGATACTGACAGGTCGCAAGCCGATGCTGACGTTCGGACGTACCGCAAACAATCGTTTTCTGAATGAACTGCCGACGGCGAGAGAAAACGAAATCTGGGTCAACCCCCGGATAGCCAAAAAGCATGCCCTTTCACACGGAGAGTATGTGCACCTGAAAAACCAGGCCGGTATCGTTTCGGAATTCCCCATAAAAGTAAAGGTTACCGAACGCATCAGAGAAGATTCGGTATATATGGTTCACGGCTACGGCCACTATTATAAAAAGCTGAAATGGGCTTACAGAAAAGGGGCGTCCCATAACCAGCTCATCTCAAAAGCAGACATCGATCAAAGTATCGGCGCCGTAGGCTTTCAAAACAACTTTGTGACTTTTATCAAGGAGGCATAACCTGTGGCTGATAAAAAAAATTACGGAATGGTTATCGACACACGAGTCTGTGTCGCTTGTTCTGCATGCGTCTATGCATGCAAGTCAGAAAACAGTATACCGGAAGGCTATTGCCGGGACTGGGTCGTGCAGGAAACAAATGGCACCTATCCCAGACTCAGCATGGAAAACCGTTCGGAACGTTGCCAGCATTGTGCAAAAGCACCCTGTGTGATTTACTGCCCAACCGGTGCATCACACTATTCCGAAGATGGAACCGTTCAGATCAACCGCTCACGCTGCACCGGCTGCAAGGCCTGTCTTGCCGCATGCCCTTATGACGCGCGCTATGTCCATCCTGAAGGCTTTGCAGACAAATGCTCGCTCTGCAAACACAGGCTCGACAAAGGCCTTGAAACCGCATGCGTCTCGGTCTGCCCGACGACCAGCCTTAACCTCGTGGATCTGAACAATCACGAAGAAGAGGCATTGAACATGATGAACGGAAAGGAGGTCTACCAGCAAAAAGAGCATGCTGGTACTAACCCGAGCCTCTACTGGATTTCAGCAAGGAATAAACCCGGAGCATAATCATGACAGAAACAACGACGGAAATCATATCGACGAAAATGAACCCGAATGTGGTTCCACACCTGCACATTTGGGAATGGCATATTCCAATCTACCTTTTTCTCGGCGGACTTGCCGGAGGATTGCTCATCATCACCGCTGTGATGATCGTAGCCAAACGGTATTTCGGCATCGGTCCACAGGATGAGGGAGAAGGCTGCCCTTGCCTGGCTGTCAGGCTCGGCTCGGCTCTCTCCCCCATATTGCTCGGTATCGGTATGCTGTTTCTTTTTCTCGATCTCGCGAACAAATTCTATGTGTGGGCATTCTACACCACCATCCAGCCTACATCACCCATGTCTGCAGGGAGCTGGATACTGATCGCTTTTTTCCCGATGGCCGTACTGCAGGCTATGCTGGTCAACAAGCAGTTCCTGCGTAAGCTGAACATTGGGATCGTCAACAAACTCATCAGCTGGACCGAGGACCACCTTACCCTCGTTGCACTTCTCAATGCACACATCGGTATCGGTATCGGTATCTATACCGGTATTCTGCTCTCATTTTTCTACGCCCGTCCTCTCTGGTCAAGCTCTATTCTGGGAATGCTGTTTCTCGTTTCCGGTATTTCAAGTGCGGCAGCGCTCATGCTTCTTTTCGCTCCAAAGCATGAAAAACCCATCTACAGCAAAATAGACGCCAACGCCCTCTGGATCGAGATGATCATTGTCGGCCTTTTCGTTCTCGGCGGTATTACCGGACCGGCCAATACCAGCGGAGCCATGATGCACCTGATTGCAGGTGACCACCAGTTGGCAGGTATGTCGTATATGCTGTGGTTCTGGGGAGGTTTTGTGGCGCTGGGGCTTATCGTTCCCATGTTCCTCGAGTTCCTCGAAACTGTTGGTGTGCATATCAAGTATCCCCAGGTCGCTCCTGTTCTCGTGCTGATGGGCGGTTTGATACTTCGCTTCCTTATCGTTTTTGCAGGACAGACCTATCACACGTTCATGTGAAGAAACACCCGCACGAAAAGAGGCTGTCTCAGAAACAAAACTGAGACAGCCTCACGAGAATCAGACGTCCATATTCACCACACTCATCCCGTCCCACGATACTCATGCCTGACAACAATAATGGTTGCCGAGCATCACTCAATATCGATATGTACCTCGTTCCTCCTCAGAAAAGGTAATGTCCATGGAGGATCGAAGCTTGCCATCCTTGGCCCCGACACGGGACGATACCCGTTTTGATTGATCCATTCATTGAGTTTTTCCGAGTATTTTTCAATATTTTTTTCGGAATGAAGGCCGGAATAGCGAATGGTAGCGACTTTCCTCTCCGGAACCTCTCTCAGCACAATCCCCTCATCAAGGGGCTTAGGGATGGTTTCCATGGTATACTTTCGTGGCATGACAAAAGCCGTCACCCATTTTTCCCCGGACTTTTGCTGCATTACCGGAGCTGTCATCGCAATTTCTTCACTCCGCCGCTCCTGAATAACCGGTGTTGTCATGTCGATACTGGAATCCGCTTTGTTGCCTCCGAAAATAAAACCCGCCAGTTTACTGAACGTTTTCCCACTTGTTGATCGATAGTCTCCTTCCATTTCCGTTTCAGCAAGAATCATCGGCTGATATTGCCGAATCTCATACACCCCGTCACGTTGCATCACTGTATACTGCGCCTCTTCGGCTGTCCGTTTTCCCAGAACCGAACAACCGGCAAGCAAAAAGCTCGATAGCAGCAACAAAACGATATTCATCTCTCTTCTCCTCCTGTTTCTCGTCACTCTGAGCAGAGCGACTGATTGATTGCGTCTCAGATACATAGTCAAACAACAGGAATTGGAAAAAGGTTTGATTATAATGTGTGCTGAATGCATTGCAATGGAACGTAACGCCTCCGATACCTGCAACGACACCTATGGTAATCGGTAACAATGAAGCAAACATGGCGACAAGAGCAGGAGCAAACTATCAAACTGTCCAGCTTCATTTACAATGGTTATTTCCTTTCAAAAACGATGCCGAACGATTACCGATAGTTCTACATCCCCCAAAGGTTACCGGTATTGACCGCTTTGTTCTGAAGTTTCAGGTAATAAAAAAGCTGTGCCTTGTGTACTTTCAGGTGATCGACCATTTGAAGCAGGCGATGGCCGAGTATCACCTCGGTTCGATCCCAGGGAGCTGTTGTTTGTTTCGTGTCAAGATCCTCTTCACTACATTCCGATACCAGGGAAAGCGCAAGCAGCTCGTCTTCCTCCAACAGCTTCTTCGCTTCAGATACGCTCCCGATCGCCTGCATTGTTTCAGCGGGAGCCAGCATCTCCTCGGTGGTCAGACTTTCCACATCGATTCCCTCAGGCAAGCCCCAGTCGCCGGTAACAAACCCGCGCATACTTCCACCACACGCAATAGTGATGTGTTTAAGGAGTTGACCGGTGGACATCCAGTTGCTTCCCGTAGCTGGCTTCCACTGCAGCATTTCATCATCGGTCAGTTCAAACAGCCCTTTCGTGACTGCGTAGGTTGATTTGATCTCTTCTGTCAACAGTTCATTCCAGTTCATGATTGCTCCTTCCGACAAGCACCTTGTCGATTGCATTATTGAGAAACCTGTTTAAACCATACAGAACAGAGAACATCTCCGCCACATCATCGACAAGAGAAGCAGAAAACCAGAAATCATCTGTAACCCTGTGTGTCACGGCGTAATGTTTGTTTTTGAGCAGATCGATATCGGGAAAATCTTTCGGAAAACCTTTGGGTGCTGTTTTCAGTTTTTCACCGAACATCCCCCCGTAATATTTTCCAAACCCCTCGCTTTCCAAGATGGCTTTATATTCGTCGATGTTTTCGAAAATCTCGTACCTGATCGCTTTGAGATAGCGAGATTCAGGCATATATGCACCTCCCCCGACAAACGACGCCCCAGGCTCTATATGCAGATAATATCCCGCATACGGACTTTTTCTGCCCCCCCTTGCGATAAAAGCACCGAAGTTGGTCTTGTAGGGTGATTTGTCTTTCGAAAACCGCACATCACGAAATATCCTGAACAGACACTCTTTAGGACTGACCACATCGACTTCGGGATCGATCTCCCTGACAACCGGAATCAGAACCGCAACAAGCTGCTCAACGTCAGCCCTGGCAGAGTCATAGAACGGCTTGTTCGCCTGAAACCATTCCCGATTGTTGTTTTTCCGCAACGCGTCAAGAAAGTTTATGGAATTTTGAACATCCATGTCGCTCTATCAAAAGTATTTTATTCCGACTGCAGTAGTTTGGTTTGCCTTCGCACTGCGTCGATCGACTTGCCGATGCTGCGGTATCGTATCACACCGACAATACCTGTAACGGCGCCAAACGGTATACACGCTACTCCAACGGCCCAAAACCACATCTCGTTGGCAAAATGCATAATGGAAATTCCAGCGATAACCAAGGCAACTCCCGATCGCAGATAAGCAAGCAGTGTTCTTTCGTTGGCCAGCAACGTGCGATCGATGGCAAGCTCATCACGAAGAATCAGTTCATCATCATCAAACCTGGAATACAGTGACTTCCTCATTCTTTCATTTGCTTTCCAGGCACCTGTTCGAAGCCAGGTGCCCTATTCTTTTCCGTTCTCATTCAATGTCGTAAATCCATCAAGGGGCATCCTCAAACTCACTGGAGAGGGATAATCCTTTAGATAGCCGACTCGCAGGAGAAACTGGGGCGGTTTGTCCAAACGCAACATTTCTGCAGCCTTTTCCGACAAGAGAGGCTCTTCAAGGACCTGGGACATAGGGTGTATACCGACAGAGCGGTCTTTTGCACTGAGAAACATCCGCTCAAAACAGCGGCCTGTTTCTATAAGGGCGGAAATCCGGTCATTTTCCGACGTAACGACGATCCAACCACCACTTTGCGCAATCTGCCGCTTGACACGCTCAACCGTAGCCGTCCGAAAGTCTTTACCCAGCACGTCCCTCGAACCGTAGAAATTTCTTACATACCACCCGGCAAGCCCGGTAATATCCAAGGCTTCCGGGGTAAGACCGTTGCGATACTTGCAAGCTTCTGCATCCGACCATCGTATCCATCGTGATAGTTCTTCCTGTACGTTTTCTCGTTCGATCTGCAGCTTGGTTGCCGACACGGAGGCCTCATCGAGCCATGTACTCTGGGTTGAGTGCCGAGGGTAATAATGAATACTTTCTTCTCCACCGGCGAGAAAAGAAAAATCCAGGGGATCGATATCTTCGTCTTTGAAAACGGTTCGTACGGTTCTGCGTTCGAGGAGACGCTGAAGAGGATATTCCATCCTTTGAGCGTTCTGGAGTTCGATTGACAACAGCTCGGGATCGAAAGGATTTCTCGCAAGCAAGCGAATGTTCACCTGAAAACCGTGCGCCTTCGCAGCAATCACCACATTCTCGAGAAACGCTCCTATAGAAAGCAGCATTTCACGATTTTGGGGATCGACCTCCGTGAGCCAGCGATCCTCGGCTGATCCGATAACCCAGTTATCGGGACTTTTGATGGAAACCGTCCAAGGCTGGACGTTATGGCTGCTTGGAGCAAAAGAAGCATACCGGAGAATCTCCGTACGCTCCCTGCCTATCAGGGATACCAGTTCATCATAACCCGAATCGTTCATCACTTCTTCCCTGGTTATTCCGTCACATGCCGACAAACCAGGAAAAAGCCCGCAGGCGACAATACACTGTACCGAGCGTATAAGGAACTTCCTGCGTGAAAGAGACATAGGGAAAGTACATTAAAGGTTCTGGTCACCGACCGTTCCGGTGACAGGATCTTTATCAACCTCCATTAAGTATACAGATTTCAAGAAATAATGAAATGTAAAATCTTCCTATCCCGATAATTGGATAATGGGCATACACAACTTTTTAAGTTTATATTGACCAATTGTTTGCTTGACCGTACACATGGACCTATGAAAAAGAGAGAGTTCAACACATCTTTGGATATCATAGACGAGAATATCACTCCATTTATTCCTCGTATCCTCAAGGATTTATGGACGCTGGGCGGAAACCCGGACGCCGTCATTAAGCTCATGAAGCAACACGTTGCACTGAAGGAGGACAGTCAAATTATTGATTTGGGATGCGGAAAAGGAGCAACTGTCATCGAATTAGCCAAAACTTTTCCAGGCAACTACACTGGCATCGATATCATTCCCGAGTTTATTAAAGAAGGAAATGACAGAATCAGGGAAAATCAGCTCTCCGAAACCGTCGTATTGAGACAAGAAAACATGTGCGAGACAGTCGCCGCCCCTGGAAAGTACGATGTTGTCATTTATGGTCATGACTCCGATGCTTTTGGCTCAGTCACAAAAACATTGCGGGTTCTTTCAAAAAAGATACACGAGAATGGATCGATCATCTACGAGACGGCATTTCACGATGGAAGATACAAAGGGAAGGAGTATTCTTCCGAAGAAGCGCTCTATTCGGCAATAAAGGATTCAGGGCTACGAATCATTGCCCGATTGAAGTCGAATAGAGAATATATTCGACGACACAATGAAGCAAACAATAGATCGATCGAGAAAAGGATAGAACAGTTGAAAGAGCAGCATCCCGATAAAAACAGACTGTTTGACAGTTTCTATTTAAACCAGATTCGGGAATCCAATATTCTCGATGAATATGTAGAATGCATCGCTTTTGTTCTACAACAAAGGTAGCACTGTCAGTCTCGATCTTACCGGTAACGTCTTCCCGCTTGCCGGGATATCGGCGCGGCAATTGAAACCACAGAACGAAAGAGGTATCCTGTAGTTACCTCCAAACTATCGGGCAGAAAGCTTGGCCCTCATTGAACGTTTCAGTGTGTCGTTTGCCAGCTTGTCAGGTTTCCATTTTTGAAATAGAGGTAGCTATACCCGTATACCCATTGCTCACGTACTCCCCAGGATCCTACACTTTCATTGACTTTTTCCGGTTCTCCCCAAGAGAGCACCGCCTCTTTTTCCGTCATCCCCATGATAACTTCCTGTCTTTCGATGGCCTGGCGCACCTTTTGTGACGAGCCTGGAGGAATCGGGTTCGAAGTGTAAAAATACCTGTCATAAAATTTAATCAAGCCCTCTTCACCTGACGATTTTCTCACTCTTATAGAGAAAGACCCTGCACCCCTGCCGTGCCCATATTTCCCTAAAAAAACATCAATGACGGCCAAAGGCTCGGTATTGTATGTCGGGTATGATAGGTTCTCATCTGAAGTAATCAACTCCTGAGGCCTAACGACTCTTGTATTGTTCACCCATATTTTTTGACCGATGAAAGATCGCGCCCGATTCACTTCATCGGTCAAGTAAATATTATGAGGCAGTGAATTGGAAACAAGATGCACATAGACTACCTCTCCGTTTTCCAGTACAGCCTTGCGAAATTTAGATTTAGACTTTTCACTAATATAGTGAGACTGACTGGGATCAAACGTAATTGTGGTCTCTATCTTCCCTTTTCGCCCGACATACTCATCATATGAAAGCTTACCGCCCTTATAGGTTGTTGGCCGTTTGGACCATCCTTGGTAGCCATATTTTTCTCCTCCAGGGAAAGTTTTTGCGAACACGAATTCTTCTCCTTCCGCTCTGCTGTAATCGGCAGTTTGAGAAGATTTCGCCAAGCAGAAATCAGCGATTCCTGCAAGCATAACGATCAAAAGCAAAACTGTTTTGCCAATCATGGTGATAATTTGAAATAATTTATGAAGCGAATAGCAGACAAACCCTAATATACACCATAATTACAGGCCCATCAATCGAACGAATGCATCCTTCGATAGGTGCTCAAAGGATGCGGTCAATTACTCTTGTGCCACACGCAAGAATATGCGCTATATTGCCTTAGCGGCATCGGACGATCTTCCACCGCAATAACACACTCTGTTCGGCTGAAAAACGGAATGACGCTTCGATGTTGATGCACCTGCCAGAATTGAAACCATTTCAGGTTTTGCGACTCGCTCGATAAATCAAACAACAAGGAGGCTGCACATGATACCGAAGGTTCTGTTACACAGCTTTTGCACGACCGTGCACATCGATAAAAAAAAGAAGGATTACCAGGACTGGATGATCATCACCTGGGACAAGCCGCTGTTCACCATTGCACGTTCCAGCATCAACCGGATTCAGGATTATGGAAAGTTCGACCGATAGGACCTGATTCAGGCAATCATCCTGGGGTACCGCAGTAACAACAAATGGCATCGATCAGATGCCGCGAGCCTGATGACTTTCGGCGGATGCACGGGCGTCGCATGCAAGATCGGTGCGCTGATGGACATGCGCCTCGACGTTTCGCTCGAAGTGTGCCTGTACCTGGATCTGAGGGAATTGCCGAGCCTCAACAGTACCTATCCGGTCAATGTAGAAGACTGGAAGGAAATCACCCACGACGAGGCAGGACGACTGGGATTGTATCAATGAGCTTAAAAAACCATACCTACGAAGACCTGCTTGGCAACAATGTAACCCCCGTATTCAATGCGTGTAACTCTCTAAGGAATAACAATACGTATCATTAAACATGCAATTGTAATGTAGATGACACAACCAGGATGGGGAAAAAGCAAGCCAGCATAACATATCATGCATCCCAAACGGACGAGTATGAACCCGGTTCCGATGGAACGGTGCAGAACAATCTGCTGGAACTACTTTTTTTACCTCTTTACAGAGAAGGAAACGGTCGAACTGCGAGATTGGTTGCAACCATGATGGCTATTCAGGCAGAGAGCATTTCCTTCATACCTATGCCTGTATGAAGTTTTGGATGGTAATAGAACCTTTCGCCCTAACGCAAAGAGGCTTTCTCAAAAGCACTGCTTCACGACTATCGGTCACCATGCAGACGTTTCCGATAGAGAGTCATGCCGCACTCGATGCGGCATCCATAACGACTTTCTTTGGAAGATGGATCCCCGGGTCAAGCCCGAGGATGACTGCATAAAGATTAATTACAGGACTAATGAGACAGCTTCCTGCAAAACAACGCCAGCCCTTTTGCCCGTTGCCTTCTCAGTTTTGACTTTCCCCTCGTCCTCACTCGTCAACCTCTTCCCATCCCGTAACCATGGCTTTGATGTTGGAGGTGAGAGTATGGCCGGTGGTGGTCATGTATACATGCATGATGACGAAGCCGATCAGCATGTAAGCGAGCAGGGTATGAATAACCGCAATGGGCTCGATCCAATCGGGGTTCATCCCGAGGGCGACAAGCTCGTTGAAGTAGAAGTAGGCGAACCCGAACAGAATCTGTAACGGCAGCCCGACAAGGGTCAGCATCAGGTAGGTTATACGCTGTAGCGGATTCAATCGGGATATTTCATTTTTCTTGAACGGGTGTGGCTCGTTTTTGAAAATACCGATCATGTAGTAGTGGATCTGCATGAAGATTTTGTCGAGAATGTTCCCTTCGGTAAGGTACTGGCGGAAGTCTCCCGTGGTGATGTACCAGAAAAATGCCAGCACGATAAACGTTACAAGCCCCCATGCCAAAGCGTTATGCACATGAAACGCGGTTTCATAGCCCAAGAGTTGAAAAAGGCCGTGAACCTCGAGCCCGGTTACGAGCAATAAAAAAATGATCAACGCCTGCATCCAGTGCCAGAACCGCTGAAACCTTGCGTACAGATAGACTTTTCTCATACTTCACCATCCTGCACTCTGCGTTTATTAGAAACAAACCTCATGAAACCGTGAATGGATATACCAACCAGAGACGAAACGATCACCAGTAACCCGAGAATTTCGACATATCCGTTGGCATCCCTGCCGGGCAGATAAAATCCTGCAAGCTTTTCAAGCCGTCCCCCCCGGGAATGACACTCCACACAGCTGAGGGCATCTTCTTTGGGAGACACCATGTGTGAAATCGGCCAATACATTTCGGTTTCCACAAAACCATAGGTACCACTATACTCGAGCCCGGCATACTCCATTCCTTCGGCAATCGATTTGTCCCAGTCGAAATCAGACCAGTAGGCTCCGCTTCCTTTCGGACCGAATAACTTTGGTTTCACGAACCGCTTGAGTTGAGGATCGTACGGCTGCTTTCCCCTATGCACTTTAAATGGCCAGATTCGTGAAAGAGTATCGCGTGGTTCACCATCGGGATGATTGATGGCAACAACTCCGGAATCGTTTATTTCGGTAAGAAATGTCACATAATTCATCTCTCCGTTGAACCATCGGTACTCCGGTTCGATGTCCTTCATCCATGTGAACAGGCCTTTCTTACCGAGATAGACAACATGCCCTGTAGAATCTTTTTTGACCAGAGGGCGCCCCGCTTCATCAAGCTTTCCCGCTTTCGACCAGTCCCACCAGACCTTGGTTGGCCGTTCTTTTGCAATGGCGGGAATATGGCAGGTTTGACAGGCAACCTTATCGACGTGATCATTGAGTTTCTTGTAATTTTGATGAGGATCGACGCCGTGACAGGATGCACATGTTGTCGGATAATCGTCAGGCAGCGGGTAATCGAAACCATGAACATCCCTCGCCGTCGGTTCATAACGGCTCCCCGGAACCTGATGCCCTTCCGTTTTGTGACAGTCGGTACAGGTCATATTGAGCTCATTCTTGCCGGAAGCCATATGAACGTCCAATGTTTCCGTAGGATCGAGCAAAGAATTGTCGAGGTCACCGTGTTTTACCGCATCACCGCCCCCCCCCTCAAAATGGCAAATACCGCAGTTGTGACGATCCGGGTTGGCAACGTGCTGCGCGACATAGGAGAGATCGACTTTTTTAAACGGGGTCTTACCCCCAAAAACCTTGTCCTCGTAGGGAGGATGCCCCGCTCCTGAAGGAAATTTCTTGTACGTGCCGGTACCGTCATGGCAAACCAGGCAGTCTACATTTTTTTCGCTGGTGAAATCGAATGTCCGGTCTTTCCAGCCATAACCGATATGACAAGAAGTGCACCGGGGTTCGTTACTGTCAACGGATATGCAAAAGTTGTTGACAACATGCTGCTTTCCGAGCATTTTTCCATCTTTCATGAGCACTTCCCATGTCCAGTGCTTGGTTCGATGGACCTGTTTGGATGCTTCCGTATGACATTTCAAACAGGCTTCCGTGACTTCAGGCCCGCTTTTGAACTCTTTTTTGAGTTCATCGAACTTTGTGTGATCCGCTGTCGAAAGCAACAGGGAATCGACGGGAGGGTGAAACGTCTCTGCAGAAAGGTGTGAAAAAGCAAAGAGGTACATTACAACCGAGCTTATGCCGGCTTTCAACAAATTATTCATTGTGGTCGGTGTTTGTTTACGTACTGACAGACCAAACTGTCCCCACAACGTTAATGTATGTATATCCTCATAAAAAACAATTACTTAACAATTGTTGAACGCAATAAAAAAACGCATAAGGGGGCTTTTCCCCTTATGCGTTTCATAGAAATGATGGTTTGTATTTCTATACTCGATCAGGCTCTTTTACTGTGATCAACCGCTTTGAGAATCTTGATGTTCAGCACAATAAACCGCCAGAACTGGTATATTTTGTTCTTCATCTTGAATCGATCAAACTTTGTCGGTCTCATGGTTCGCCTCAGGTTTAACGTGTTGTAAAATGCTCATGGTTACTCCGGAATAAGCTGCCAGCCGATACGGCCTCTGAACTTGTGCATAAAGGTTGTCTCTACCATCTGCTTCAACCACGCACCCGCAAGACCGCGCTCAACCCTGGTAACGAAGAGGTCCCGTCCTTCCTTGTTATCATAACGGGTATGGTCGGGGACGACTGGATAAATAATCATCGTGGTCGCCTGCCCGCTCCAAAGCGACTTCCCGTTCGATGCGATACAGACCGCAAGCATCTCCGACATGCGTTCACGGTGAGTCATTCGTCCACCTTTGATCAGATCGATGATGTTCAAAGCCACGATTCTTCCGATAACACCGGAAATCATGCCTGTTCTCGGTGCACCTGGAGTAATGGTCAAACCGTTCTTCGTGGTATGTGGAACTGAAATCGGTCCGGGAGGCGCAAAAGCGATACCTGCTGAAAAAATGTTTTTATATAACGGATTCTGGTAGTTTGCCGGCCACGCATCAGGCGTTCTCACCAGTTCATCATAGCTCAGCCCGTAAATACCATCGGCAAGAATAAATCCTCCCGGGTTGGTGACTTTGGCGGAAATGTCCTCTCCTTCCTTGTCATAGAAGGGAAATGTCACGCCTCGTGATTGCGGGATGAGCATGGCAAAATCGTATTCATCCTCTCCGAAATTACCTTCGAAATCCTCCCAGTAGATTTTTTTCTCGTCAACCTCTTTGACTCCTCTTCGAACCGATTTTTCAAGTCCGAACTCATCCATAAGGTCCTCAATGAGATCTCCGCCCCTGGCAATCCTTCCACCACGTTTGACAACGTTAATTCCACCGACGCCGAAATCTCCGATTGCCGGCTCATTGCTCAGATAGGCAAGTTCGGCCTTATCCCTGAGACCGCGCTGTGTAAGATCGGTGTGTATGTTGGTGATATACTCGAAAGCCGCACCCTGACAGGCAGCCATTGGGTGACCCGTACCGATGACCAGGCGCTGTTTTTCGCCCCGCTTCATCCTTTCGACCAACTCGAGATAAGCGTTTCGAGCTTTGATGGCGGTATCGAAATGACAGATGGATTCAGTATTTTTATCCGGGCCGAGACCAGGCGTCGCAGCATAATTCATATGGGCCCCGGTGGCGACTATGAGATAATCATACTCGACGCTCGCTTCACCCCCTCCATTTGCCTGATCGACAATAACGTAATTCTCGTCAGGATGAACCGACGTCACTTTTCCCTGAATGAAATTGACATTGAACCGGTCGTAAATCGGCTTTAACTTGAAAGTGGTTTCTTCAGGCTTTACTGCGTCTATGCCCAGCCACACCCATGAAGGGACAAAACCAAAAAAGTCAAGCTTGTGTATAACCGTTATTTCATGTTCCTTGCCTACAGCATCTCCCAGATACATTGCAGCAGTATGCCCTGCGAATCCGGCACCAATGATCGCAACCTTTGCCATCGCCTGTTTTCTCCAGTTATTCTCGCTGAACATCCTGAAATGGATGTTGCAATTGTTAAAAAATAATTAATGAATTCAGTTGATTTTTGCGAGAGAAGATAGAAAATAAACCAAACACTGCAAACCCATATAGTCAAAGAGTTATAAAGGAACCTCAACCTGTTTCCCGGAAAAAACGTTTTTTTTAATACCTTTACGGTAAAGAAAACAATCTTGAAGTCACGAACCGGGAGCTGCATTTCCGTGGGAGAGAAGACAAAAAAGCGAATACTTGCAATCGATTACGGCACAAAACGGATAGGGCTAGCCAAAAGTGACCCCTTCGGGATTTTTGCCCAGCCCGTCGGCACATTTTCACCTGAAAAAATCACCACGGTAATCTCTTCCCTCCTCCTCGATGATCCTATAGAAAAAATTATCGTCGGTTACCCTCTTGACAGTGACGGCACGGAAAACCGTATGACCGGCATAGTCGATTGTTTTATAGAGGAACTGAAAAAAGCTTTTCCCGAAATTTCCATTGAAACCATCGATGAACACGGCTCATCGAGACGTGCCGGAAAACTGCTCGTCGAGTCAGGCCTCAGCAGAAGAAAAAGACAACAAAAAGGAAGGCTTGACTGTGCCACCGCCTGCCTGTTGCTGCAAACCTATCTTGAAAGCGGAGGCTGACTTCGTTATCCATTTAGTATTTCGATACGGCTTGTATTATTTTACCCAGGGTCGAGTGTTTCAATACCGTTTATAGAGGTAAAATAAAATATATTGAACGCTCTTGTAAGAGTTCTTTATGTAAAACTGCCAGGAACTTCCGAATATCAACTATAGAAATTATCAACAACACATGAGTACACCTGCATTGCTCGATATATTCAGATCTTCCGGAGCCTTGCTCGAAGGGCATTTCAAACTCACGTCCGGTCTGCACAGCAACACGTATTTTCAGTGCGCAAAGGTGCTTCAGTATCCCGAGTACCTTACTGAAATATGCAGAAACATTGCCTCGGCTTTCAACGGCCTGGATATCGATACCGTCATTTCACCCGCTGTAGGCGGTATTGTTGTCGGAACCGAAATAGGCCGTCAGTTGGGAGTGAAAACAGTGTTTGCCGAAAGAAAAGAGGGCAACATGGTTCTGAGAAGGGGTTTCACGATTTCTCCCGATGAAAAAGTGTTGGTAGTCGAGGACGTCATCACGACAGGTGGTTCAGTCGCGGAGGTTATCGAGGTGGTACAAGGTGCCGGAGCCCGTGTCGTCGGAGTCGGTTCTGTGGTCGATCGCAGCAATGGAACGGTTACACTTGCGGAAAAGCAGTTCTCCCTGCTCACTCTCGAAGTAAAAAACTATGAACCGGACAGCTGCCCGCTATGTGCTGCCAAGGTTCCGCTCGACACGCCGGGCAGCCGCAGCTTTCAAAACAGCTAAGAGAGACGGGTATGCAGACAGCCTGTATTAACAGCATCTCTATCATAGGTCTTGGGTTGATAGGAGCGTCCGTTTTGAGAGCATTGAAAAAATCGCCCGTTGCCTCAAAACAGCGTATCCTGTTCAAGGGTTACGACCCCTCTTTCGACGATCAGGATATCGATCATATAAAAGAACTGGGCCTCGACCGTTTCGAAACCGATAAAAAATCGCTTTACGAGGCCGATCTCATCATCCTCGCTGCCCCGGTCGAAACAAACATATCCCTACTCGACGAAATCAGCAGGACTGTTCAACGCCCTACTCTTGTCAGTGACGTTTCAAGCACAAAAGCAGCCATAGCAAGGCGGGCCGGGGAACTTGGGATCGACTTTATAGGAATGCACCCTATTGCCGGAAAAGAGCAGCAGGGATACCATGCAAGCCACGAGGAGCTTTTTTCCGGAAAAACCGTTGTACTTTGCGCTGATGAAGAAACTCTTTCACGCCCGGACGCCGGCAATCTCCAGGAACTCCTGCAATCGATCAAATGCCGGATTGTTGTCATGACTCCAGAAGAACATGACAAAATCGTAGCAACGGTCAGTCACCTTCCCCAATTGCTTTCAACCGCCCTGATCAATCATTGTGAACATGACATCGATATAAGCGGTCCCGGCTTTTCGACTCTGACGCGCCTTGCCGGCAGCTCATGGGATATCTGGAAAGACATCGTCGTGACAAATCGTGAAAACATAGCATCGGAGCTTGAAAGCTTCAGCCGTGAACTTGAACAAATCGCCGATGAGATCCGAACCAACAGGATGAGCAAGGTCAGAATACGGTTCGAAAAAGCCAACACACTCCATGAAAACCTTACCGAAAAAAGCAGCAAATGACATTCGCCATCGTAGTCAACATAAACCGTGATGAGGCGGTTGTACTTGCCAGAGAACTCATCACCTGGCTTGAAATGCGGGATCTCGACTATGTTTTCGACGCAAAATCGGCAGCCAAGCTCGGCGTAGAAAATGCAGCTGAAATTGAAGAGCTGAACAAGCTTTGTGATGTTTTCATTTCCCTCGGCGGTGACGGCACATTGCTTTTCACCTCTCACTACTCTGTCACAAAACCTGTAATCGGCATCAATGTCGGTCATCTCGGTTTCCTTGCCGAGTTCAGCAAGGAAGAGATGTACAGTGCCATCGAAAAAGTGCTTGACCGAACATACACCATTCATGACCGTACACAGCTCGAGGCGCAGGTTCCCTTTGGTGGCAGCATCAAACGGTTCACCGCTCTCAACGATGTCGTTGTCGAAAAAGGTGCTTATCCGAGAATTCCGGCATTTATCATAAAACTCGATGGGGAGCAGCTCAGCGCATATCGCGCAGATGGCATTATCATAGCCACATCTACAGGTTCAACCGCCTATTCACTTTCCGCAGGTGGCCCGGTCATCGCACCGAAATCAAATGTATTCGTCATTACTCCCATCTGTCCGCACATGCTTACCGTAAGACCTCTTGTCATCAGTGACGACAAAACCATCGAGATTTCCGTCGATGCGCCCGGTGGAACGTTTCCCCTCAACTGCGACGGTCATGTGAGAAAGATGCTCATGCCAGGCGACGTTATAACCGTAAAGAAATCCACTGAAATGATCAATCTTGTGGCCAACGAAAGAAGAAATTACTGCGAGATTCTCAGAAGCAAATTGCTTTGGGGACGCGAACACAAGCCGGGCACCTGATAATCCCGTCTACCATCCAGAGTTTCATGAGTAACAGTATCTCCCTTGCCTCACTTGGTCACCTGCTCGGCATCGATCCAACCACGCCTCTTACAACCGCAGATATGTGTGCCAGGCTGAGCATTACCTTTCTTCCCGCAGAAAACAACTCTTCGAGACTGCAATGTTTTACCTCAGCGCTCCTGAACGCCTGCAACGTTCTCGGAATCCGGATACTCAGCGAACAGGAAGCTTGCCGCTCCGACGGAACGTTTAAACCGGGGATCGTCGTCATGGCTCCAGGAGAGTTCAGCGATGAACTTCTCGCCATCAATCGTGTATCCACCCTTTATAACAATATCATCGTCGGTATTCATGATGAACACCCCCCTCTGACTGCGGCATCTTCTCCCCAGAACAAACTCGACAGGATTGTCGGAAAACTTGCCTGGGACATGGTTCATCTCAGCATTTACGTCACACAAGAGAGCTGGACCATCTGTACGATGAATGGAGGTGTTGTGAGTATTGGAGGAACGTGTCCCCTTCCTTCCGATGTACGCAAGACGCTGGTACCAAAACTATCTGCCCAGGTCGTTCCTCCAAAAACTTCCGATCTCGACCACAAACCAGGCGCTTTCAAAGCCGGATTGACCGACATGCAGGAGATCGTCAAGGATTTTGCGACCTGCGGCAAACGTTGGAGTTCCAACCATTATCTTCTTACCCATACCTCACGGGAAACCCTGCAATACAGAAGTCCTCTTTACAGAAAAATTGTCGCTCGCTACCTCGATCAGCGTAGCGGTATGAGTTATGGTTTCTTTGCTCGCCAGCAACCTGCCTCAGCCCCGCCAGCATTGTTGCTGAAAGAATCCGGATGCATGGCAAGCGAATCGGAATTGAAAAGTACTCCACTGCTCTCACTGGAAAACAAGCACTATGTACCCGTTCTGGTAATGAACGAATGGTTCCTTGTCGAACCGGTTCCCGTTACAGTCATAACTACCCGCTCCGGATGCAGAAAGACGAATCTGAACCCCGATATAGACCTGGTAGCACTACGTCTCGACAAGGGTACGATAACGCTCATGACCCCACAAGGACTTCCGAACACCACGATATCGAGACCCTCGTTCGATACTCTGACCATTCTCTCCCACGCCCTGGGGAATGTTTTTATTTCAAGTATTCTTCAAAAGATCCGGCCATCGAGTCTGTTTCCCGAACTACTTGCCAAAAAAGGAGCGTCGATGACACACTGGCATGGCTACCCCGGGAAATCCGTCATTCCCGATGGTTATTTTTCTCATGGCAGAAATAATCCTCCCGTATCCTGTTCTACCCCGCAATCGGCAGCCTACAGCTTGCAGGGTAAGATAGAAGCATTGGAACAGTCTCTTCGAAAAAACCGTGATTATCAGGGGGATATTCATATCGAACCGAACCATGGAACAAATATCGTCGGCCTGTATTCCCTCTCTGAAACAGCCTCGTTCATCAATGGCTTATAGCTGTAACAAGAGGTGCAGGTCATCGGTGTCATTAAAATTCCCTGTCCACCATATTCAAGGTTTCATATCTTCACGAGGATTTCTATCTTGAGTGTTTGTTGATAACCCATTATGTTTTCTTGTAATCTTTAACCGGATTGGTAAATATGCCTCAACTAACCAGATCAGCAGAACTTTTTGAAAAAGCGAAACAGTTCATTCCCGGTGGGGTAAACTCCCCGGTTCGCGCATTCAAATCAGTCGGCGGTACACCCGTTTTCATGGCAAACGGCGAAGGCGCCTACATGACCGACGTCGACGGCAACACGTATATCGATTACGTTGGATCATGGGGTCCGTTCATTCTTGGCAGTATGCACCCCAAAGTTACCGCAGCTCTCGAGCATACCCTGACCAAGATCGGCACGAGTTTCGGAACACCGATCGAACTCGAGATTGAAATCGCCGAACTTTTGACAACGATCGTTCCTTCGATCGAGATGGTTCGCATGGTCAACAGCGGTACCGAAGCAACCATGTCTGCCGTTCGTCTTGCACGCGGCTATACCGGTCGTGACAAAATCATCAAGTTCGAAGGCTGCTACCACGGTCATGGCGACAGCTTCCTCATCAAAGCGGGTTCCGGCGCCCTGACTCTCGGCACTCCTGACAGCCCCGGTGTTACGAAAGGCACCGCCAACGATACCCTGAACGCCAAATACAACGATATCGACTCGGTTAAAGCGCTGGTCAACGAAAACAAGGATAACGTTGCCGCAATCATTATCGAGCCTGTTGCCGGCAACACCGGCGTGATTCCCGCAAAAAAAGAGTTTCTCCAGGAACTCCGCGACTACTGCACTCAGGAAGGCATCGTCCTGATTTTCGACGAAGTCATGTGCGGCTTCCGAGTTGCGCTTGGGGGAGCACAGGAACTCTACGGCATTACGCCGGACCTGACTACCATGGGAAAAATCATCGGTGGTGGCCTTCCGGTTGGTGCATTCGGCGGCAAACGCGAAATCATGGAACACATTGCTCCTATCGGTGATGTTTATCAGGCAGGAACGCTTTCAGGCAATCCTCTTGCAATCACGGCCGGTCTTGCTACCCTATCGGTACTCAAGGATGAGAATCCTTATCCTGAGCTCGAAAGAAAAGCGGCAGTTCTCGAGGAAGGTTTCAGGGACAACATGAGCAAACTCGGTCTGAATTACACCCAAAATCGCGTCGGCTCCATGGCATGTTTGTTCTTCACCGACAAACCTGTTGAAAATCATGATGATGCCGTTGCCTCCGATCTTCAGAAATACTCAAGGTACTACCAGTCGATGCTCGATCAGAACATCTACCTTGCGCCGTCACAGTTCGAGGCAATGTTTACCAGCACTGCACACAGCGACGAAGATCTGGAAAAAACAATCAAGGCGAACTACGTCGCTCTTCAGGCCGCTGAAGCGTAGCTCACCTGTTTCGGGAATAAACGAAAACAGTTGAGGCTGTCTCCAGCCTCTATTTTGTCTTTATGCAGTCATCCCCGGTCAAGACCAGTGAAATTCGAAACAACTGTTTCACTGGCCTTGACCGGGGATCAATTTTTGGCGGACGTCTCTACGGATACTGTGTCCCGTTCGGCATGACCATAAAAAATCGGGCGTCGTGCCCCGACAAAAACTACTCCTCTGGCAGGATAACCGCTGCACGTATCTCTTCAAGTGTTACATAGACATGTGTTCCGGATTCCGATGCAAAAGCCTCTATAACCGGCAGAAACTTTTCGATCTGTTGTCGTGTATCCATAATTTCAATCACCACCGGCAGGTTTTGTGAAAGCTCAAGTATTTTCGTCGTGTACAGCGTACCACTCATACCGTATGAAAGAATCCCCTTAAACACCGTTGCACCGGCAACCCCTCGCTCTTTTGCTTCGTCAACAACCGCTTCATAGAGTGGACGATGGTGATATTTCGCCTGTTCCCCCATGTAGACCCGCAACAACTGCCTGCTTTCAAATTCAATCATAGGGTATCAACAAAAAATGAATGAGAGTACCTCGTCACTTGTCACTCGTACCTTGTCACTGCTTTTATGTCCACATTTTGGCAAGCTGTATGCCAAGATAAAGACAGAAAATGCCACCGATGACACTTCCAACAAGATAGATCGATGCAAACAGCATTTCCCCGTCCCGCAACAGGGAGACAATTTCATACATATAGGACGAAAAAGTGGTGAACCCACCACAGAAGCCTGTTGCAAGGAGCAGGCGCAGTTCGGGAGAAAGAAGCGACGTGGTGATCGTCAACTCACTGATAAATCCTATCAACAGGCATCCGACCATATTGACAGTGAGTGTACCGAAGGGAAAGCCCGTTCCTATAAACGGCAGCAGAAGAGCAACAAGGTATCTTGCGACCGCTCCGGCAAATCCCCCTGCACCGACTAACAGCAGAGCTGCATAACGTTCCATCATGAATATCTGTATCTCTTCGGTTTCCGGTCACAGACAGTATTTTGCGGACTGTCCGCAAAAAACTGTGGGAGGCTTTTCAGTTCTCCTGCTTTGTCTGACGATCCTCGATACGTTTGTGTGCACAGCACATCTCATCAAGAATCCCCAAAAGAGTATTGAAAATGCCTATACCGATTATTGTCGGAGCCCACGTGCTGATAAAAACAGCCATTATTTCATGATTGGCCCATGTCCCGAAAATAAAGATGTATATGGAGAGCAGTATGCACATCCCTGCCCCGATAAAGTAGACTATCGGCTTCATAATCATACGGTCATGCTGTGTCGGCAAACATCGACTGTTGTAAAAAAGCGACTCTGTTATCGTTGTCAGCGTACCGTCACCTGTCCGATGACGTACACGACAAATTAACAGAGGTGCTTTAAATTTATCATTTTTTAGGGTTATACTATACACCGGTTTTATCAACGAAGGCTCCCTTCATCTGTTTGCAACTGCATGACAATTCCTGACTATACAAACTTTTTAGGTCTTCCCGGCAATAGCATCGCTCTGCTTTTCAGTGCTTACCTGCTCTATCTCGGCGCTGAATGGCTGGTGAAAGGCGGCAGCAACCTTGCGATGCGTTATGGCGTAAAACCCTTTGTCATAGGACTGACAGTTGTAGCGTACGGGACCTCGATGCCGGAGTTTGTTGTCAGTTTTTTCGCCAACGTGGTAGAACATTCAGCCACGATATCCCTTGGAAACATCATCGGCAGCAACATCACCAACGTCGGCTTGATCCTCGGGTTGAGCGCCCTGATTTTTCCTATTCATATCGCCTTCCAGAACATCCGTAACCAGCTGTTCTTTCTTTTCGGGATCAGCATGCTGCTCTATATGCTCTCCCTTGACGGCTCGATCTCGAGACCAGAAGGCGGCTTACTGCTTTTGTTGCTCATCGGTTACCTGTTTTCTCTTTACAAAATGCCTGAAATGGCCGAAGAATCTTTCGAAGAAGCCGATACGGAACTTGAAATACACTCTCTATCGATCAGTCTTTTGATGGTGCTTGGAGGAAGTGTTCTGCTTTCATTCGGAGCGTGGTCTTTCGTGAAGAGTTCCGTTTGGATAGCCGAGCAGTTCAGTATCCCGAAACTCTATATAGGGCTTTCAATCGTCGCACTCGGCACATCACTGCCTGAACTGGCCACGTCGATTGTCGCCGCATTCAGAAAACAAAGCGAAATTTCGGTTGGCAATATCATCGGCAGTAACGTGTTCAATATTCTGTTCGTACTGGGAGGGGTCGGCCTCATAAAACCTCTTTCCATCCTCGAACCCGTCATTTCCGGCACCGGAATCCCTGGACGGTTTCCACACATAGAGTACCTCGTAATGCTCGCTTTCGGCCTGGCCCTTTTTCCGATAAGTTACAGGCGGAACAAGATCGGCCGTCTATCGGGCCTGGTCCTCTTGTCAGGATATGCCCTGTTTTACTGGTGGCTGTTCGGACAATAACCGTTCAGAGAAAAATCCCCGGAGACTTACGGCCCCTTCTCTGTTTCATTGTCAGCGCAGCGACTCCCAGAATGGTGAGTAAAATATCGGGGCTGGGCACGATAAGGGTGTTGGGGCAAAGCTGTACAACTTTTCTCGACAGTGCGATATCCCTGGTTACAAATATAGCATATACATCATCGGTGTACTCGAGAACCGCTTCCAGCATGGGAAGGTCAGACGCCGTATCGCCGCAGACAAGGTGCGGTCCCTTATCGAGACAAAGATCGATCTGCTCGTCGATGAATTTCAGTCCGTCACCTTTGTCAAAACCCTTCAATCCATTTTGACCGTTGATCGTCAGAATGACCTCGATATCTTTGCCGGTATCGACAATCTTGAATATCGAGCTGTCAGGATCGATTTCACGTACAATATCCGAGACATTTTGCAGCAAGGCAAGCGACTCCTCCTCGGCAATGGAGTTTGCAACGTCCTGCCTGGCGATTGTCACTTGGCCAAACTTCAGTTGAAGTCCTGATCCGACATAAAAAAACTTTTCAAACGCTGTTTTTTTCTCCAGTTCGCTGATTTTTGCGGCTAATTCATCAAACTTGACCTGTTTTGCCGGATCTATGAATGCCCTATGTTCTACAAGATCGAGATCCAGAAACTCTCTGCCCTTCGAACCTGCGTAGATAAATACATTGTCCGGGTTGACCGAAACATCGATAATCCCGAAATTTCTCAGCGGTGCGGATGTGATGAAAATGGGATTTTCGGTGCACAACGAGGCAAAACGGGAAAGAAAGATCGCATTGTACACCGGCTGGATGGATGAACGGTAGTGACCGCAATAGTTATTGGTAGTACCGTCCCTGTCGGTTATAAAACAGTTGAAATGCAAATTGTCGAGAAACTCCAGCCCTCTCATCACATGATGATCAAAGTTGTTGTACAACTTGCTGATATAGTCGATAAAGGAATCCTCGCCATGCTCGAGGTAATACGTATCTTTTTTCAGCTCCTTGATTTCATAAGAGAGATCAACATTGATGGAGTGAATATCATCGATATGAATGATGCTTGTCTCATAATCCCTGAAATACACATCTTCAAGGGAACGACGGGCGTTTTTCAAGGATTCGATGGAACGCGGATTGATCACCCTTGCGGAAAAAATATTTTTAACGATAGGCAATCGGATTATCCTGGTCAGAGCCTTGAGATGAAAAAGACCCTTGAATGAGCGGATAGGCTGCAGACTGATATCGATATCAGGAATGGAATACTCTTCTGTAGGCAGGGAAAAGCCCTGTCCCTTTTCAATGAAAACAGAAGGGGTGGAATCAGGACCTCTCATGGGAACAGCGACTTGTTGCTTTCATGGACTCCAGACAAAATATGCACATTTCAGTGCTATGATCAAAAAAATCCACAAAGTGATACGGCAGTAGGTTGCCAGCACGAGTGAAAACAGTGATCAATTGTTATCGGAGAGCCTTTTACCTGCAGCGACAATCATGAAGGTAACAGACGCCGTAAGAATGATCATAGCGCCCGAAGCCACATCGAAAATGTAGGACAGCCATAATCCTGAAAGCGTAAAGAGCACACAGAATAGAGATGAAAGCACCATCATCACGAGAAGGTTTCTACTGAAATAACGCGCTATTGCTGGCGGGATGGTCAGCAAGGCGATTACCATCACGATACCGACCACCCTCACAAGCACAACAACCGTTAACGCAATGAGACAGAGTTGAAGCAGATAGAGCAACATGGTAGGTACACCCGAAGCCTCTGCATACTCCTCATCGAAAGAAATAGCAAGGAACTCCTTGTAACAGGCAAAGACGACCAGAACGATAAAAAGGTCGAGGCCGGCGATCATAAGAAGATCCGACCGTGGTACGGTAAGTATGCTTCCGAAAAGATAGCTGAAAAGATTCGGCACATATCCGGGTGAAAGCCCGATAAAAAGTACCCCGACGGCCATGCCCGCCGCCCAGAATGCCCCGATTGCGGTATCCTCGGCGACTTTTGTCTTTTTACTCAGCAGCCCGATACCCAGCGCCGAAAAAAGGCTGAACGGAATCAAACCGAACAGGGGATTGATCCCCAGATAATAACCGATACCGATACCGCCAAACGCCGAATGTGCTATTCCACCGCTGATAAAGCCGATTTTCCGGACGACAACATAGGAACCGATTATACCGCAGGCAAGGCTTGCGAGGAGAGCTGCGAAAACAGCATTCTGCATAAATTCGTAGCGAAAAATTTCAATCATATCCATTGCCTATTACACTCGTTCAGCCAGCTCCTTTATGTTTGACAATATCGACAGGATAGTGGTACATATTGGAAAGCTCCTCCTCTGTAATGCTACCATGCTCATGCATTCCAAGCCCGCAGTTCAGGCAGGCAACTCTTGAAACATGCTGGCTAACGGTGCCTGTATCATGGGTAACCATGATAATGGTCATGGACTTGACCAGGCTGTCCAGCAGATCATAAATGGATGTTTTCATTCCAGGATCGATACTTGCTGTAGGTTCATCGAGTAAAAGCAGTTCGGGTTGACCGACAAGAGCCCTTGCAATAAGCAAACGCTGCAACTCCCCTCCGGACAACCCTCCAACCTGTCGCTTTTCCAAACCTGCCATTCCTACCGTTTCCAGGGCATGCTTTGCCGTCGCCTTGTCTTCATTACCGTAACTCCTGAACAATCCTCTCGAGGAAATTCTTCCCATCAGCACCGTTTCACCTACGGTTATCGGAAAGTCCCTGTCAAAAAACAGGCGCTGCGGGACATAACCGATGCGCTTTCTCGATACCGCCGGGTCCTGGCCAAAAATCTTGACCTTTCCGGCTGTCGGCTTTTGCAGACCGAGTATCACCCTCAGCAGAGTCGTCTTGCCACCTCCATTCGGACCGACAATTCCAAAGAACTCCCTCTCGAAGACTTTCAAGGAAAGCTTTTCCAGAATCTTGGTCCCACCGATACTGACCGATACGTTGTTGAGCGTTACAATTTCACGGTTCATTGCATACTCGCCACAAAAGCTTCTGCCGCCTGTCTCAAATTGTCGATATAATCACCCGACAGAGGATCGACAGGCTGGATAACGCCCCCAATCTCACGAGCGATAGTTTCAGCCTGAAGCGAACTGAATGCAGGTGATACGAAAACAACTTTGATATCATATTTTTTAGCCTGACCGATAACCTGTTGCATTGTTTTCGGTGTCAACTCCTTTCCTTCTTTCTCTGCTGCAATCTGTTTCAGGTTGAACTCGTCGGCAAAATACCCCCATGCTGGATGAAACACCATGAATGCCCTGTTCTTCATCCGCGCAAGCTTTTGCATTATCTCCCCGGAAAGCTCCTCGAGCCTCACTTCGAGTATTCGCCTGTTTTCCGCATACTCGCTTTTATGCTGAGGATCAAGCGTAGCGAGACAATGCTCGATATTGTTTGCAATCAGGATGCCGTTCCGAGGTGACAGCCAGAAATGGGGATCGATTCTGCCGTGAAGGTGTTCATCGCCCCCATGCTCCTGCATCGTCCTCGATCTGTAATCCCGGGAGGCATCGCAAACCACCATCCGAGGGTTTAACGCCTTGAACTTCTTCATCCAGTCAAGCTCGAATTCAATTCCTGAACCCGCTTTGACGAACATACGAGCACTACCGAGAGCTACCATCTGACCGGGTGTGGGGTCATATGTATGTGGATTGGCACCCGGTGGCACCATGACAGTGACATCGACATGTTCTCCTCCTATCTGTTTCACAAAAAACGAAAGCGGCACTATCGATGTCACAACTCGTATTTTCTCCGTTTCCGTTTTGCTCGTGCCATCTTGTTTCGTACCCGCATAGAGCACCGGTAGGTTGACGGCAAACAGCATGACACATGCCGCTACTGCAGCCTTGACACCGTTGATTATCTGTTTTGTTCCTGTGCGCATGTGTCGCATAAGCCATTTAACTGAACAACATGACTGAGCAGGGTAAAACCGTCAATCTTCATTCCATCCCTGTACATACAGTCCGAGACATCACCGATCCTTCCACATGAAATGCAGACAATGTGGTGGTGATGCATATCCGGCTCATCAGCGTTGCAGAGCGCATAACGCCGCTCACCTCCAAATGTCACAACCCTGAAGAGAATACCACATGCAACCATCGTTTCGAGATTCCGGTATATACCAGGAAGTCCGCATTGCCCGATGCTTTCCCTCAAGAATCCGCGAACATCCTGAGGCGAGAGTACTCCCCCCTTTTTCAGAAAAAGATCGATAATAGCTTTACGGCGCAGGGTCACTTTACATCCCGCAGCCCTGAGTTTGTCAAGCAGTTCATTCATCCTCTAAATCGAAATTATTTCTATTTATAAATATAAAAAGAAAACGTTGAATTGTTGAAGTGCTGAATCGTTGAAGTGTCAAAAGAAAAGCGCTGCGCTACAGCATGCTTTTTAGACATTACTCGGACAGGTTACGATGATACATTAGACCCCCAGAGCAAACGACAAAAAATACAAATCAACAGTTCAACAATTCAACAAATCAACACCTTTTAGAGCCGGTTCACTGCACTCAACACGGCTTTGATCGAAGCCAGGCTGATGTTGGAATCAATTCCAGCCCCTATCGATTTACGCCCACCGGCATTCTTGATTCTTACATAGGCTACAGCTCTGGCGTCGGCGCTGTGCCCTATCGCGTGCTCTGCATATTCATCGACGCTGAAATCAAGACCGGTATGCTGGTTCACGCCTCGTACAAACGCATCGACTGGACCATTTCCCCATGCTGAAAAAGCAATCTCATGGCCATCCCGATCGAGAACACACTGTATGGTTGTCGAAACTTCGTCATCACGTTCAAGATCCCTGTCCTCCCAGTTGATCGTGCATTTCTTCATGGAATAGGCTTCATACAGCCTGATATACTCATCATGAAAAAGATCAAGAACCTCTTTCGGCAGGAGCTCCTTACCGTTCTGATCAACTCTCGACTGAACAACAGCTCCGAAAGAAGGTTGCATCCATTTGGGAATTTCGTAACCAAAATCATTTTCCATGATGTACGCAACGCCACCTTTCCCGGACTGGCTGTTGATTCTGACAATAGCTTCGTAAGAACACCCTACATCCTTCGGATCTATAGGTAGATAAGGCACATCCCACAGATTCTTCCCTGATCTTTTTAGCGCTTTCATGCCTTTGTTGATAGCATCCTGATGCGATCCCGAAAAAGCAGTGTAAACCAGCTCGCCGGAATAGGGCTGGCGGGGATGAACATTCATCCGGGTTGTCCTGCAGTATACTTCGCGGATATTCGAGAGATCGGACAAATCCAGCTCAGGATCGACCCCTTGCGTACAGAGGTTCAACGCCATAGTAACAATGTCGAGATTGCCGCATCTTTCTCCGTTGCCGAAAAGCGCGCCTTCTACCCTATCGGCTCCGGCCATGACGGCAAGTTCAGCAGATGCAACCGCTGTTCCACGATCGTTGTGCGTATGCACACTGACAATCACCGCACGCCTGTCCTCGATGTTCCTGCAGAACCACTCGATACGATCGGCAAAAATATTCGGCGTCGACATCTCGACTGTCGAAGGCAGATTGATGATGACAGTATCATCCTCAGATGCTCCCCATTCTTCCATAACAGCATGACAAACTTCGAGCGCGTAATCGAGTTCGGTTCCCGTAAAACTTTCAGGACTGTACTGAAACCGTATCCCTTTGTTCCCGGAAGCCTCCTTGAGCTCCCGCACAAGCCTGGTTCCCTCGACGGCTATATTCTTTATCGCTTCACGATCCATTCTGAACACAACATCCCGTTGAACGGTGGAAGTTGAGTTGTAGAGATGGACAATCGCTTTGTTCACCCCTTCGAGGGCATCGAATGTTTTTCGAATGAGGTGCTCTCTTGCCTGTGTCAGCACCTGTATCGTCACATCATCAGGAACAAGGTTTTCTTCGATCAATCTTCTGACAAACTGGAATTCGACCTCGGCAGCGGATGGAAAACCAACCTCAATCTCTTTAAACCCGATAGCAACAAGCAGTTTGAACATCTCCAGCTTTTCTTCAACGCTCATCGGTACCGGCAGCGCCTGATTGCCATCTCTCAAATCAATGCTGCACCACAGCGGTGCTTTGATAATCCTGTTATCGGGCCACATTCTACCCGAAATATCCACCGCCGGATAGGGTTCATACTTTTCGTGATTCATAGTTGCCATTTCCCCATTTTAATTTTCATTCATAACGAAAAAAGCCACCAACCTTCGTGAGGCTGGTGGCTTTCAATGCCGAAACTATTCTTGTATGGAATATTTTAAAACACACCTTCCCCACGACCCTCTTCGTGCAATAGAAGAAGCCCTGTTGATAGTAGTAGGGTATGTAGTGTCATTCCATTCATACTTCAATATAAAAAAACCATTGTATCCTGCAACCGGAGACATTGCTACATAGTTCCATCGATGATTCCACTGGCAGATTAGCCTGCTTTCAAACGCATCAGCAAGCGGTTCCGCTTGTCGAAAAGCTCAAGTGTTTTTCCGGTTATTTTCCATCCCGATGCTTTTCTGAGCGCACCAAGAAATGCCTGTTCGACCTCGCCCGACTTGCCTGGACATGCCATACGAGTTGTCGACAACCTCGAAAACGACAGTGTCGTCGTACCTTTCGTATACGTCCCCATAAGGCTGTTACATCCGGTAAACCCCTTGATGCTGCCACCATAGAGCGACAGCATGAGATTAGGCACTTTTCTCACTCCCTTCAATACCTCCTGACTGCCGGAAATGGATATCACGCGCCAGGATGTCCCGCGAAGCATCACTGCAGGATGCCCCGGGTCCTGGCAGGTTCCCCCTGGACTGAATCGCTTGAACTTCTGAACGATAATATGTTCACGCGGCGCCGCGTTGGCACCGGGTTTTCGCATGACGAACCTCCCTTTCAGAGTAGCCAGTACAGGCTTGCCCGCTCCGGATCGTAATGCCTTATATCGCTTCTTGACAGAAGCATCCGACGACTCGAAAACAAGCGGATACCTTTTCCCTGTCTTACACTCTTTGAATGTAGAGGTACCCGACGTTGAAAGAAACATACCGTTCATCGTCATCGGACCGGCCAGCATATCGACAAAAGATCTCTTTCGAAGGCTGTAATCCAGCTTTGAAACAATTTCATTCCCCCTCTGGTCAAGCATTGTTATCTCTTTGCCTGACACATAGCGAAACTGCAGCGGCCACTTTTTTCCGTTATCCAGTACCAGGCGGTTGCCTTTCCTTGACCATCGGCCAAGATCATACTCTACCTTGTTTCCACCACCCTGAACACCGATGGAAACACGCTTCATGCGAAATGATTTATCATCAAAAAGTGTAACGGTAAGCTGCTTCGACCGGCAGTCGGAACAGGGAATGGTTCCAGAATAAGTAATATTTCCAGCAGAGGGCTTTACATCCGGCTCCGTGATCTTCACCCCACATCCCGAGATGACAACCAGCAGTAAGAGAGACAAAACAAAAGCGACATTACGCATAACAAACTCCGTTTATCGATACCTGTACAACATTGAGCACGCGAAACTATCCGCATAGTATAGAGAATAACCATTAAAATCAATAGCCATCTTTCAGTGTTTTTCGCATCTCTTCAGGAGTTGTTCCCGTCCAGACTTGAAATGCCCTGAAAAATGAATTCGGCTCCTCGAAACCGAGAAGAAATGATATGGATTGGAGAGGAGGAATAAAAAAAGGAAGTACAGTATGAAATGCACTTCCTTCTCTATGCTCCGCGAGTAGGTCTCGAACCTACATCCCGACTCTCCGGGTTAATTCCCGCATGCTATATCTTGATTTCACCCGAAACGATTCGGGTGATCATCAACTTGCTTTCCCAGCTCTTTATCCTCCTTTCAATCGCGAGCGCTTCACTGCGTCCGGGGTAATGTTTCATGAAAATAATTTTTCACGGCCGAGAACGATCGGTAAACCTCGTCTCCTGGCTATTGTGTAATTCAAGGCAACGAGTCGGATCAGAAGAAACGCCGACGTAATAACGTTCCACGCTTCCCGATCCCAGAATATGCAGCGCAAAGGTTTTTATACCGATCTTGCTGTTTCCCATCCGATCAAAGCCTTTTTTCTCGCTGCTCCCCAACGGTATTGATGAATTTTCCCAGATTTTGCAATCACGCGATGGCAAGGGATGAGGTAGGCTACGGGATTGACCGCAATGGCACTGGCAACTGCCCGAAAGGCCTTGGGATGGCCAATATACGAAGCAACATCCTGATAACTTACAACACAGCCCATGGGAATGTTTAACAAGGCTTTCCATACATTGATTTGAAAATTGGTTCCCTTGATCTGCAAATTAAATGGGTGTACGCTTTTCTGTCGATCAATCTTAAATATATCATTAACGATCGGGGAAACGGTAGTCGGATTTTCAATAAACTCGGAACCTGGCCATGTATCGAACAACTGACCCAATGTTTCGGCTCGTTCTCCCGACTCTGCAAATCCAAAAAAACATATCCCCCTCTGAGTGATTGCCAACAGACACTGACCTAAAGGCGAATCACAGAAACCATACGAAATCTGTAAGCCTGAACCCTGTTTTTTAAAATCACCAGGCGTCATCCCATCGAAAGTAACGAATAAATCGTGGAGGCGACTAGGACCTGACAAACCTGCATCCAAAGCGGTTTCAAGTAAGTTTTTCGATTCGATCAATCTTTTTTTAGTGTAGTCAAGCGTTATAAACTGCATGAATTGGATCGGGCTTATCCCAGCCCACCGCTTGAAGAGCCGTTGAAAATGATATTTACTTAAATGAACGCTCTTCGCCATCTGATCCAAGGTCGGTTGGGATTTAAAATTTGCTTCGATGAATTGAATTGCTTTTTCAATCCGTTGG